>ULVY01046255.1_pt1 | contig 429887 bp, 392 predicted proteins | sample 1959861 | NCBI WGS metagenome assembly ULVY01 (sample SAMEA4835798, study PRJEB28245) | human gut metagenome | biome: gut microbiome; material: fecal sample | place: Denmark | collected 2008
CATAACATACGGCATTGGGTAAGCGTCCGATATTCGCCCGACGAACTGCGGCATATATCATCTTTATTATCTGATTACTATGCTCAGAGTGTCATTGAGCAAACACTCGATCCAAAGGGCATACTCAATGATTACTATACATATGTAAATGAGCTCAATGGTCGGCTGAAGCTGTCAGATATGTTCTCTCACCATGATTATAGTGATGAACAAAAAGCCATGCTGCAGCAGGGTTTTTCTGAGGGAATTTCTATTACTGTTCTTAACGAGGTCGATGAACGGCTAACTGTAGACGAGATAAAAACATTCTTTGAGATGTTTCATCAGGCAGTTGACGGACAGATAGATCCACATGATGTTCAGATATATCTTGATAAGGCTGTAATAGAGCATTCAAAGAAGAACGTTCAAGTGGTTGAAGCTCAGGATAACTCTGTTGACACAAATTCAATTGGAATTGTCAAGGGTGAAAAATCATTTGCTGAACAGGTCGATGATGTACTTGCAGGAAACGCGAACCGATACAATGACTTGAAAGTATGTGATACACCTCAAATATTGCTTGACGTTGGCTGTGAGCAACTTCCAATGTTTTATACGAAACGGCATTTGCATGACGCTCTCAAGCCGAAAGGAAATACAGGTGAAAGCATACATTACCACGGATTGAACGCAGAACAAATCAAAAAAATGCCCATGTTACTTGAAAATCCCGTGATTATATATGATTCCCTTTCGAGAAATGATAGCATAATAATCGTAACATCTGAACTTGACAACGAAAAAATGCCTATCATTGCTGCTATAAAGCCAAATGGCAAAGCTAAATATGATTTAGAATTGGTCGAATCCAACTTTGTAATGAGTTTTCATGGCAGAAACAATTTTGAAAATCAAATTAATCGTGCCGTAGAACAAAACAAAGTTCTTTATTACAACAAAGAAAAAAGCCAAGAACTGTTCAGTGTGCTTGGGCTACAATTGTCCAAGGGCTTAAACATTCTTGACTCTAATATTATTATACACCAAAGTCGCAATATTGTCAAGGGTACGCAGCAGGAAAATATTGAATACAAGAATAATTCTGTTACTCAACAGGACAAAAAAATAGAACCATCAAGAATTATAGGTTTGGCTGAAAACCAGCTACGCCCTGCTGTTCCTAATAGCTCTACAAGCAGTATAACAGACTCCTCTGGAGTTGTCAAGAGTGAAAAAACATTTGCTGAACAGATAAATGATGTTTTAAATGGCGTATTCCCAAAATACTCAAATCTAAAGGTTTGTGATACACCACAAATTCTTGTGGATATCGGCTGTGATCGGCTTCCTATGTTGTATACGCAAAGGCATTTAAAAGACGCTCTACATGAAAAATCCCCGAACAATGCACATTGGCACGGCTTAACACTGGAACAGATATGTAATATCCCACATCTTTTAGAAAGCCCTGCCATAATAATGGACTCACTTTCTCCAAACAAAAGTGCTGATAAAAGTATAGTAATTTGTTTAAATAACGTTGATAATGATAATGCACCGATAATCGTAAGTGTTAAACCAAATGGGCAAGGCATTTATGAAATGGAAAATGTATCATCAAACTTTATCACAAGTATTTATGGAAAAGAAAATGGGTTTGCAAACTATGTTGAACGTGCTGCAAAATCAAATAATATTCTGTTTTGGGACAAAGAAAAAAGCCAAGCACTGTTCTCGTGTCAAAGGCTCCAATTGCCTGAGGCGATAAACAATCTTGACTCTAATATTATTATACACCAAAGTCGCAATATTGTCAAGGGTAAGCAACAAGAAAATAGTGCCGATATAAGTTCAAATGATGTTAAATCATTCACTACTTTATCCGAGCCTACGATAACCTGTGAATGGAGCGAAAGCAACTACTTTGAGGACGGCAAGACCTACAGTGTTGCAGAATTTGACACGCTCATGGAACAGGCTGACAGTGAAATGGTGGCAGGAGCAAAGGCTGCAATAGAGAAGTACGGTTCAGCAAAAGCATGGTATGAAGCAGACGCTGATGACGAATTCTCACAGTTTATGGGCTATGATAAGGTCAAGTTTACTATCAATATGCCTGACGGACAAACGATCACTGAACGCCAGGACGCAGGTGACGGATACGGCGGCGTTATTGATTTTCTGAAAAGATACTCAATTTACAGCTCGATCATACCTGAGCTTGAAGCTGCAAAAGCCGCACATATGGCAGACCTGGTCAATGAAGTGCCTACACCTACAAATGAAACACAGCCTGAAATAGACAAGCTTTTGGGCAGGCTTAAGCTTGATTGTGATTACTATCTGAAAACAGGTGCAGAAAAGCACTTGTGGGCAGAAACAGTTGAAAAACAGATAGCTAAGATCAATGAGCTGTATGAGAAAATGCCTGAAAACGCCTACTTCACCAGAGAACAGATTGATGATTATGAAAAGAAAATGCTGGCAATCAAAAATGGCGAGGTCGAAAAACCTATACCATATGAAACGCCTACAATTGCTAATAATGTTCTGTCTGAAGAAAAAAAGACAACACCGCCTGTTTCTGAAAGCGTTCCTATATCTCCTACATCTGATGAACAGATTTCACTCTTTGAAACACCCCCTGCTTCTGAAACCGTCACTATACCTGATAAAGATGTCAAAACCGAAAAGGTAGAAAAGCCAAAGAAAAATGTCAAGGCAAGCACATACCACTTTGACCCTGACAATGTTGTTGTGGGCGGAGCTGCTGCTCGATGTGACGCAAATATAGCTGCTGTTGAAACATTGCTGAAAATAGAGAGTGAAAAGCGGCTTGCGACACCTGAAGAACAGAAGATAATGGCTAGATACTCAGGTTGGGGCGGAACTGCTCAGGCTTTTGTTGCGGATAATGAGAATGTTTCTGCTGACAGTTGGGGAGCAAGGCAGACTCGTTTAAGAGAGCTTCTGACCACTGATGAGTATAGTGCTGCAAGATCATCAACACTGACAAGCTTCTATACACCGCCAGAAGTCATAGACAGCGTATATCTTGCTTTGGAAAGATTTCAATTTGAGGGTGGAAACATCCTAGAGCCTAGCATGGGCGTTGGAAACTTTTTTGCAAAAATGCCTGATGAAATGAGGGCAGATTCAAAACTTTACGGAGTTGAGCTTGACAGCATTTCAGGACGAATAGCCAAGCAGCTCTATCCAGAGGATAATATCCAGATAAAAGGGTTTGAAAAAACAACATTCAAGAATAACAGCTTTGACGTGGTCATAGGTAATATACCTTTTGGAGATTATGGCATTGCAGACAAAGCCTATGACAAATACCACTTCAAAATTCATGACTATTTCGCCGCAAAAGCAGTAGATAAGGTAAAGCCTGGAGGAATTGTTGCCATTGTGACTTCAAAATTCACAATGGACAAGAAAAATGATAAAGCAAGAAAGTATCTTGCCGAACGCTGTGACCTTTTAGGCGCAGTAAGACTTCCCTCTGGAACGTTTAAAGACGCAGATAGCGTTACAACAGATATTATCTTTCTGAAAAAAAGAACAACAATGACCTCTGTTATACCAGACTGGGTACACGTTTCAGAAACAGCCAACGGCATTCCTTGTAATCAATATTTTGTGGACAACCCCGATATGGTACTTGGTACTATGGCGTGGGACGAGCGTATGCGAGGAAAATATGGTGCAGACAGCAAGGTAACGACCTGCTATGCAAACAGTGACACTCCCCTTGCACAGCAGCTCATAAATGCCATTTCAAAAATAGACGGCGTTATTGATACTGTGGAAACTGAGCTTGACAATGGGACAGCTGAGATACTCCCTGCTGATCCAACTGTCAGGAACTTCACTCATACCATTGTTGACGGAGATCTTTATTTCCGTGAAAATGAAGTAATGGTCAAGGTCACAGAAACAGGCAAATCACTTGAACGCATGAAAGGGCTTCATACTCTAAGGCAAGCAACTATGGAGCTTATCAATGCCCAGGCTGACGGCTGCACTGATGAACAGCTTGCAGAGCTTCAGAAGAAGCTCAACAGCACATATGACAATTTCAGAACAAAGTTCGGAAACATTACGGACAGCGCCAATTCACGCTGCTTTTCTAATGATGATGACTACAACACTTTAGCAGCACTTGAAGTTGTCAACGTGGAAAATAAGACAGTTGAAAAGGCTGCAATATTCACAAAGAGAACGATACTTCCAGATATTCCAGTTTCAAAAGTTGATACAGCACTAGAAGCACTTCAAGTGTCAATGGACAGATTGGGCAAGGTCGATATTATCTATATGTCACAGCTCACAGACACTACGCCTGAAAAGGTTATTGCTGACCTTGGCGATGAAATATTCAGAGATCCTGCCAAAGTTAAAGACAATGACCCATATTCAGGCTATACGGAGTCATCTGAATATCTGTCAGGCAATATTCGTGATAAGCTGAGAATAGCCAGAGATCATGCGGAACATATCGACAGCAGCTACAACAAAAACGTAGAAGCACTGATGAAAGTTGTGCCAAAAGACCTTGAAGCCAGCGAGATATCCGTAAGGATCGGCGCTAACTGGATCGATGTTGCAGATTATAATAAGTTTCTAAATGAGTATGCACACGCAAACACCTATTACTACCCTGTCACAAGAACAAAGCTTGGAGAATACAAAATAGAGGGTAAAACATCTGATTGCTCAGTTGCTGCCACTGAAACATTCGGAACATCAAGAATGAACAGCTATCAGATATTTGAAAATCTTCTTAATCAGCGTGATATTTTAGTTCGTGACAGACGAGAGGAGGGCGATAAGGTATGGTACGAGATAAACACTAAAGAAACACAGCTTGCAAAAGAGAAAGCTCGACTAATGAAAGAAGCGTTCAGAAATTGGCTGTGGAAAGATATGGGCAGGCGTGAAAAATACGTTGCAAAGTACAACTATCTGTTCAATTCCATAAGGGGCAGAGAGTATGACGGCTCACATCAAACCTTTCCAGGCATGAACACATCAATAACGCTGCGGAAACATCAATCAAATGCTATAATGCGTGCAAAGCTTGGTGGAAACACGCTCTTTGCACATGAAGTTGGTGCAGGAAAAAGCTTTGAAATGGTTGCAACTGTAATGGAGAAGAAACGTCTTGGTCTTATAAACAAAGCCTGCGTAGTTGTACCAAAGCACCTTACGCTGCAAATGGCGAGTGAGTGGCTGCGGCTATATCCAAATGCAAAACTGCTTGTGGCAAAACCTGAAGACTTTACCAAAGCCAATAGAAAGCGTTTTATTGCAAGATGTGTTACTGGTGACTATGACGCCGTGATAATGTCATTTACTCAGTTTGAAAGAATACCTATGTCAGACGAGTACAAAGAGCAGTTCATGCAAAAAGAACTTCACGATATCATGAGTGCGATATCCGAAGCAGGGAGAAAGGATAAATCATCAGTAAAAGCCCTTGAACGTCAGAAGAAAAACATAGAGGAAAGGCTTGAAAAGCTGCTTTCTTCTCCAAAAGACTCGTCATTGTGTTTTGAAAAGCTCGGCTTTGACTATCTAGTGTGCGATGAAGCACATAACTATAAGAACTGCTTTGTTTCTACAAAAATGTCAAATGTGGCAGGCGTACAAACAACAGCAGCACAAAAGTCAGAAGATATGCTGATGAAAACGCAATATCTCAACAATAAGTACGGCTGCAACAATATACTTTTTGCCACAGGTACACCTATAAGCAATTCCATGGTGGAATTTTATGTTATGCAGCGTTATCTCAGACCAGATCTTCTCGAAAAAGCAGGATTGCAGAACTTTGACGATTGGGCAAGCACATTTGGTGAAGTTGTATCACAATTAGAGATAAAGCCTGCAGGAAACGGCTTTCAAATGAAGAATCGTTTCAGCAAATTCGTAAACATACCTGAGCTTATGCAGATGTATAAGGAATTCGCTGATATTCAAACAGCGGATATGCTGAAACTTCCTGTACCAAAGCTTGAAACAGGCAAGCCGATAGTAGTGACCTCAAAGCCAGACGAACGTCAAAAAGCATACATGAAAGAGCTTGCCACACGTTCTGAAACGATACACAGCGGTACTGTCGACCCACGGCAGGACAATATGCTGAAAATAACTCATGAAGCACGCTTGCTCGGTCTTGACACAAGATGTATTTTCAAAGACGCTCAGCCTGCACCAGACAGCAAAGTGATGAAGCTTATCGATAACCTTGAAAAGAATTACAGAAAAACCATGGCAGAAAAGGGCGTACAGATCGTTTTCTGTGATATAGCGATCAACGAGGACGAAACACACTTCTCTGTGTATAAAGCTATAAAACAGGCACTTATGGAGCGTGGAATACCAGAAAAAGAGATCTGCTTTGCAGGCGACGCAAAGACAGACAAGGCTAGGGACGAAATGTTCAAAAGCCTGCGCAAAGGCGAAAAACGTTTTATCATCGCAAGCACTTCAAAGCTTGGAACTGGCGCAAATATTCAGGATAGGATCTGCGCAATTCATCACCTTGACATACCATGGAAGCCCTCTGACCTCACTCAGCAGGACGGACGTGGCATAAGACAAGGCAACAGATTTTCGCAAGTCGGAATATATCACTATCTTACAGAGGAAACCTTTGACGCATACATGATGGGCATTATAACAAACAAGGCGAAATTCATAAATCAGATCTTGACCTCAAAAAGCCCTGCAAGAGTTTCAGAAGATGTTGACGAAATGGTACTTACATACTCCGAAATGCAGGCTATAGCAAGCGGTAATCCTATGATAAAAGAGAAAATACAGCTTGACAATGATGTTGCAATGCTGAAAACCCTTGAAGCAGAACACAAAAAATCAATTTACAAAATGCAGGAGTTGGCAGAGAAAATTTTGCCGAAACAGATAACACAATACTCTGAACTTCTCACAAAAGCTAGGAACGATATGTCTAAATATCAAAAAAATCAGGCGTTGAACAAGGAGTTTGAAATGACAATAGGCGGCGTCAGATACGATAAGAGAGAAAATGCAGGAGAACAAATTGCCGTGGCAATGGCAAAATGTACTGCCACAGGTGAGCCTATAGAGCTTGGAACGTATCATGGCTTTAAAGTCACAATAGAACGAAATCCGTCAGCAAATACATTTTTTGAGCTTGATAATAAACCTTGTATCGCTGTTCTCCACGGAGAACTCACCTATTCATGTGACATTGCCACAGATAATGGCGTGGGAAATGTCAGACGAATTGAAAATCTTGCAGGAATACAGATAAATCAGAAGCAATGTTCTTTTGAAGAACAGCTTGAAAGAGCAAACAAGGATCTCTCAGAAGCTCAGCAAAATATGCTCAAACCATTTGAACATGGACAAGAATTAGCCGAAAAGACAAAGCGTCTTGAATATGTCAATGCACAGCTCAGCGGAAATTCTCAGAGTATAAATAATGCTCATGAAAGTGCTGTGGAATTTAGATTCCATAATAACAAATATCAGGCATTGATTGGCACTAAAGACAAATCAGAATGGTGTGATGTAGTATCAAAGGGTGGCAAGCTCATCGCTGCGTCAGATACAAAGGTCTATAATCTGTCTGAAAAAGAAAGCGACCAGTTTCGCAGCTATGTTTTTAACGGTGACAAAACTGACACAAGCAAGAATAATTCCTTACTGGAAAAACTTAAGCCAAAGGCTCTTAAATTATAAAACATTGAGAGGAGGTGAGGGTATATGATAGACAGAAGATACGAATCAGGCAAAAGCTTTGTCATGTACTCTAAAGAGGAGCTTGAAGCCGCACGGCGAACAGATATGGTCACATTTCTCGAAAGCCACGAAGGTTTCAGCTTTAAATCGTCAGGCGGTTGGTATATAGGGATAGAGCATGACAGTCTTAAAATCAATCCAGACCGCTATACCTGGCACTGGTATTCAAGAGATCTGTTTGGAAAAGGTGCTATCGACTGGCTCTGCAAAGTTGACGGATATGGTTTCAGAGATGCTGTATCACGACTCATAGGGGATAGCTGCAGTATACGAGCCTCACCCGATTTAAAAGCCAATGAGCAGCATTATCCGAAAAAAGTTAAGAAGCCAAAAGCTGAGCTTACACCGCCTCAGCCTATGCAGGGCAAATGCCGTGAGCTTTACGCCTACCTCAACATCACAAGAAAGCTGCCTGCCGATATAATTTCATACTGCGTCAGCAATAAGCTTATTTATCTTGATGTAAAAAAGCGAGCTATATTCTGCGGCTACGATAAGACAGGAAAAATGCGATTTGCCGAGGCGAAGATCACAAATACCTTTAACAAATACTATCCGCAGAATATTGAAGGCAGCACTAAGGATTATAGTTTTTATGTTTCCGCAGTGCCCGGCTCTTATGGATATGACCCTGCAAAGATATATGTGTTTGAGGCTCCCATTGACCTGTTGTCACACGGCGCTTTAATGCAGCTTTCAATGAGAAAACAATGCTCAGCTATCGGTCAAGGGGACAAATACCGTCCTGACTGCTGGCTTGGCGTAAACAGAGTATCCCTTTCAGGCTGTTCTGACATAGCACTTAAGCAAAGACTATCTGATGATCCTCGTATCACACAGATAGTCTTTTGTCTTGATAATGACGAAACAGGACAGCAGGCAACGGAAAAGCTTATGAACAAATATTCACAGCAGTATACCGTTTCAGTCAGCATACCGCCTTACGGCAAAGACTGGAACGATACACTCAAGGCTGTGGTGTCAGCACATTCAAAACTAACAGATAAAACAAAAACGGAGGAATGAATTATGAAACTGAAAGAAAAAATCAAAGAAAAGAGCATAAAGCTTAGTGCTCGTATATTCGGAATTATGACAGCTTGTCTGTCATCAGCCATTGCAGCCTTTGCCGATGTTGAAACAGACGCAACCTCAGGTGTATGGGCTTCGGTCGCCACCTGGATCACCAAAAACAAAAATGGGCTTTCCATTGCAGCCAAAGCACTGCTTGGACTGTGTCTGGTCGGCGTTGTTATATGCCTCGGTGCAAGCGGCAAAAACGGCATATCCTCAGTCAAGGGATGGCTTATCGCTATCGGCGTGGCTGCTGCCCTGCTCGTTTTCGGTGACGCTTTCCTTGACTCAATATATGTAGCTTGATCTGCACGGACACATAATTGTGTGTGTCCGTAAAAGCGTTATTTTTAACGTTTTTACGGGCATACACAGATAGACAGAAAGGAGTATTATTTTGAAGTACATGAAAAGCAAAAAGGTATGGTATCAGTTTATATTCATCACCGCCATTGTTATGAGCGGCTGCGGCAGTATACAGGCTTGTGCAGCAGAACTGGGATATACAGGGTGTTCCTCAGAGATTTTGAAAATGGTAACAATAAAGAATCATTTTCGTGATCTGTTGATAAATATAGAATTTAACATACTGAGTTTTCTTTGTGATGTGATAGATTACTTTGATAAGGCTGTCAAAACATTACTCAAACTCAATTTCTTCGACTACCTGTCGGACGAATTCAGCTTAAGTCAAATGCAAACAATTATTCTGTCTATTATGAGCCTTGCACTCGTTTTTGGAGCGTGTGCTCTCGTGATATTCAGAAATAAGATCAAGGTGTCTGATTTTCTGATGAGTATTTTGGTTGCAACTATACTGCTTGTGGCTTTTCCGGCATTCATATCTTCTTGCAACTCACTTCGCAGCAAGGGTATAACAACAGCACAGAACATAAAGATCAATGATCAATCTGAACAAACAACGGTCGACAAAGACGGCACAGTCACTGTCGGAACATTGGGCAAGGATCTTCTGGCGTCGGGAATATATGACGTTGAAAACAGCGTTGATAATAAGAAGATGATGACTTACCTCGATACTGTGGGCAGTTCAGGAAATGTAAAGGACATTCAGATAACAGGTGGAATTGAGCCTGACGATAGCAAGTCTTGGACTACCCGTTATCTTACAGATATACATGACGTATATCCTAAGCAGAAAAAGTACAATAGTCTAACCACAGAGAATATGATGTCCCTTTTAGGACTTGAAAATGAATATAATGTTCTAAAGAATGCAAATGGAGAGCTTATACTCAGTGCAGATTATGGTGCAAATATGCAGGTATACTGTTCTGTATACAGCACATCAGGCTCAATATACGGAAGCGTTCTGTCTGAAAAAGATTATGAAACATTTTTGTCAGCTTCTATTGGTGACGCTTGTCCTTATGGTGCTACACTTGGAGATCTGCATTATCCAGACGGCAGCAGGATAACAAATGTCATTAACTATAATACATATCTTCGTGACCTTATAGCAAACCACCCTGCTGTAGCTGCCGCAGGCAAAACGCAGGAGGTAGGAGCAAACGCACATACTGTTGAGGAAGCACTTGACATTATCAAAGATGATGTTATAAGGGAGCTTAACATAGCGGCAAATACAAATACCGCCAAAGATGCAGAACCAGTAAATGCAGAATATCAATCTTTTCCTCTTTTTGACGAGGAAGATTATGATGATCTTAATTCGGTAGAGCAGATCATACGCAGAAATATAACCAGCGGCTACACGGTTGACTGTTTATATTATTATCATATCGACTTCTGGTCAACCTTTGTGCTTATGCTTGCAGTGGCTATCTGCCTTATTTTCAGCGGAATAAAAATAGCAACTACGCTATTTGAAATAATGTTTGCACAGCTCATTACACCCTTTATCATAGCAACAGACCTTAACGGCTCAGGCAGGGCTAAAAAAGCTATCCAGAATATGCTGCTTTCAAACATAATTCTTATGATAGTTGTAATTCTTTTAAGAATATACATAGCCGTTATATGGGGCATAAAAGGGTCGGAATACGGCAGCAATTTTGCGGTAATGCTCATAGTTATAATAGCAGGCGCAAAGTTTGTGATAGACGGTCCAGAGGTGTTGACAAAGCTGTTCGGCATTGACGCAGGCGTTAAGTCAGGTGCAGCCACAATGATGGCTATCAACCAATCAATGCAAATGGGCAGTTATGCCACAATGGGACTTGCTCGTGCAGGAAGCAGCGTTGTACATGGTGCAAGTAATATAGCAAAGCATACCGCAAGCAGCGCAGCAGGAGCAGTAAAAGGCTTTGCAGGCGGCGTATATGGCGGTATACACGGCGGTGATACTACCCCTGGAAAGATAGGAAAAGCTATAGGCGGAGCGGCTGTTGGAACTGTAACAGGCGCTGTCGGCGGAGCTTTCGGTCATACTAATGCAGGCGCAAAGGCAGCTTATGCAGCAACAAATCCAGGCTCAATAAAAGATACATTCTCAAATGCAAAAGACAACATTGCCAATAACGTAAAAGAGTCTGTAGGAGAGGGCTTTTCATCAGGCGGCGCAGGCAGTGTTTCAAAAGGTGCTGACGGAAAGGACGGCTTAAATGGCGCTAACGGCATGAATGGAGCTAAAGGCGACAGAGGTGCGCAAGGCGCAGCAGGCAAAGACGGCACAAATGGAACTGACGCAAGAGCCGATAACAACAGCGGAAACAGCAACAATAACAGCAATAATAACGGCACGTCTCAGCCTGCTCGTGGCAGTGGCTTTGACGTTCCGACATCATCAGGTGAAAATAGCAACAATGCCACTAGCAAGAGCGGCAACGGTTTGAATATTCCAAATCCTGCAAGCAGCAATACCGCCAGTGCAGGAAACGGCGGCAGCTGCTCTGACGCTCCAAAACCGACAAACAGCAGTGAGCCGAATAATAACAGCGGCAGCGGCTTCAATAAGGAAGGAGAAAACTAAGCTATGGGAGTAGTACCGAAAAAAACTAAAGCGGAGCAGCGTATATTTAGACACATAAACCTTACCAAAATAGTTGGCTTTATAGTTACTCTTTTGGTAGCCTCGCAGTTATCAGGAATGTTGGTCAGCTCTAAGCTGGGCATTCCTTTTATCATATTCTGTGGCGCAGTGTTTATTATTATGAGTGGCAAAAGCCCCTCTGACCCCTGCAAATGCTTTGCAGAGGCTTGGCTTGAGTGGCTCAGCTTTCTTATGACAAATAAAACGCTGCATAAGCACAAGGAAGGAGAACAAAATAATGAAAAAGAAGTCATCGACATTGAAAAGTAAAATCGAAACTTCCAAAGGCTTTGCGAGAGAAAAAAAGACCAAAAAGCTGAAAGATGATCCGTCAAGCATAATGTCACGTCTGTCATTTGAAAGCATACATAACGGAATAGTCGAGCTGAAAGTAAAAGGCAAGCCGCTCAAAATGGGCGTGCTTGCAGTATCGGGAATGGATATATTTGACCTTAATGACTATGACCGCAACACTGTTTTCAATAATTTTGCGAAAGCAACATTATCCATAGGCACAGGTCACAAGTATGTTTTCACATCAAAAACGCCATATCTTGCTAATCAAAAAGCTTTTATAAAATACAAAAGTCAGCAGAGCATAAACAGATATTCCGAATATCTGCTCAATGAACAGTACGAGCTGTTTGACAGCTTTGAGAGCAGCCATTTTGACAGAATGGCGTATCTTTTCATATACTCCGATGACGAGAAGAAAATCTATAACGGTGCACAACGTTTTATCAGCCATATGCGAGATATAGACGTATCGTGGTGTTCCGATGATGAAATAATCGTCACGCTTAACAAGCTTATCTGTCTGAATACAGAAAATCAGCAGCTATCTGAAAAAGGCAGCCTGAATGAGATTATTTTACCTGAGAAGATAACTTTTCGACCTAATTACTACAAAGTAAATGATGTATATGCACAGACGATAGTTGTTTATGATTATGCAGCGGAAATCGATGACCTCAAGCTGGCTCAAATGGTAATACAATCTGATGATACCATAGTATGGGATATAAGCATATCTGAAAAGGATAAAGTCATAGATGAGATAAGTGCATCCCTGCGTGAGTTAGAGTCACGAGGAGGAATTATTCAAGATGCTGCCGATAAGATAGATACAAATACCGAGTATCAAAAGCTTGAGATCATTTATCAGAACATAAAAAACGGCAATGAGCAGATATATTATGTTACGCTCAGGTACATTCTGAAAGACGCCTCACTTAGCTCCTTGAGCAAGCGTTCAAAAGAGCTAATCCATGAGCTGCAGCTCAGTGGTCTGTCTGCGTATATACCGACAAATACCACACAGCATGAGTTTCTTTCTGTTATCGATGATAAAAGCAACACTATTCAGACACCGTTTCCTGTTTTTGATACACTGTCAAGGCAGTTTCCTTTCTATTATCAGTCACATATCGATGATACAGGACTTTTCTTTGGATTCACGGAAACAGGCGGTTTGAATATTCTAAACACGTTTAAAAGGACAAAGACCCGTAACTCATTCGATCTGCTTGCGTTTGGTCTGAAGGGCGGCGGAAAATCAGTTACTTTCAAATCAATGCTTGAGGATCAGCTGCTTTTGGGCAATAAAGTAATGGTACTCGATATCGAAAGTGAATATCAGCCTATGGCTAAAGTTTACGGCGGACAGACAATAAAAATCAACAGCAGCTCAAAAATAAATCCCCTTCAAATATGCAAGGTAGTCGATGCAAGAGTTGATGATGAAATCTCACCTGAGGACGAGGCAAGAGAGAATTTTGCCACAGAGATGTCACGAATACGCACATTTATGTCTATGTATATACCTGAAATAGATATGTATACTATGGAAATCTTCATGGATCTTGTGACAGAATGTCTATCTGACAAGGGCATTTTCCCCGAAACAGATATAACACTTTTTGAGCCTGATAAGTTTCCCTGCTTTACCGATGTGAACAACAAAGTCACTGAAAAGCTGTCACAAACGGATTCACTGCCTAAAAGAAAATATGACGCATACTGTAATATACAAGTATACATAAAGCAGCTTTGTGGCAAGGGTGCATACGCCGGTATGTTTGACGGAGTAACGAACATTGATGTAAAAAGCAACGATCTTATCATCTTCGATGTTAAGAGCATCAGTGAAATGGCTGACAATGTTTATAACGCACAGTTGTTCAACATACTCACTATAATGTGGGCTACCATATGCAAAAACATAGGATATAATCAAAACGTTATCAATCCATGGGATATGCGAAACGTTGTGTGCCTTATTGATGAAGCACACCGTTTCATTTCCGTAAAATACCCTCAGGTAACGGAGTTTATAGAAAAACTATGTCGCCGTACACGAAAATATTTTGCAGGGCTATGGTTCGCAACGCAGTCGATACTTGACTTTATCCCAGACGGAAATCTTGCGGCAGCTGGCTCAATCAAGGTTATTTTCTCACTTGTCCAGTACAAAATGATACTCAAACAATCGCCGGAAAGCATTGAAATTCTTCATCAAGCCTTTCCTCGTTTTTCATATGCAGAGCTCAGAGAAAGCACAGCATTTGAACCGGGACAAATGCTTTTGTCGTTGGACTCGGACAGAGATAAGCTCCATTGCAGAAGAATAGTCGGAGCAAGACAGCTATTGTATATGGGCAATGCTCAGGACAGGATCGAGATCATACACAACTGCTTTTCTCATTATTATAATGAGCACACTAAGCAGGAATACGGTCTTATGCTGAGAAAAATGGACGCTGATTATTTCAGAAAATGCTTTCTTGCAGAAACATATTCTTACCTAAAAATCGAACAGCACATAAGCCAATATATCGACACTGTGATCATTCAAATGGTTGATAATATTATAAAAGAACTTCTTCAGGCAGCTGGAACGGAGGCGACAAAATGAAAGTAGTAAGTCCAAAAGCGAGCAGTAAGATATATAAGATATTCACTATTGTTACTGCTGTTCTGGCTGTTTTGTTTCTCACATCCAACAGTTGGATAGCCTCACTTACATACAAAAGCAAAAGCAACGGCTATAACAAAACAATGTCACTTAACGGCTATAATATCAAGGTGACAGACGCAGCGTATTACGACAATGTATGCGAATTTGTCATAAAGTGCCGCCTTTCAGGGTCTGACACTGGAGCTACATATCCTGAGGTTACGGCTGTAAATTTTGACGACGACCTTACAGATCATAAGTTCACAGCAGGCAATAAGTATGACGATTATTCAAGAAAGATCACAGTAAAAAATCCGCCGTCGAATTTCAAAATAATGCGTGTGGTTATTAAAACTTCTATGCCTGACACAAAATATGATGACGCATATGACGAGTTTGGTGAGAAGATACCGGCGCACACCGAAAAAGGGAAAACTATCACACTTAGAGTAACTATAGACAGAAAAGATATGCAGACCCACGCCGTGAAAATAGTTCCGGGGTACTCTGAGGAAAGCTCAAATGCGAACACAACAAGCAGTTTATACAACTCTGAAACATCTAAAATCACGAGCCAACAAGCTGTAGCAGTGACAACACAAGCTACAGCACCAACCACACATGATCTGAGTGAAAAGGCTGCCGAAGCATCTCAAACGAGCAGGACTACCACGGAGAAACGACAGCCTGCAACAGCAGAAATAAACACGCAGCCTGCCGAAACAAGGGATTACAATGAGCCTGCATATGCGCCGCCGCAGACCACCGGCACGACACATAAAGAGCCTGCATATGCACCACCGCAAACCACAGCAGCAACACATAATGAGCCTGCACAAGCTGAAACCACCACAACACAGGCAAGGGTATATTCCATAAAACTCACAACAGAATTTGAGTACAATGACGTTCAGATCAAGATAGGCGAGCACACTCAGCTTCGTGCAGAAGTCAAACCCGATAACGCCGTAAATAAAAACGTAAAATGGGAAAGCAACCGTCCAGACATAGCAACAGTCGACAGTAATGGAAGGGTCACAGCAGTTGCAAAAGGCAAAGCTATCATATCCGCAGTAACAGAAGATAAGGGCTTGCAGGCAAGCTGTATGGTGACCGTCAAGGAATAGAAAAGAGGTAATAAAAATGCTATTTAACAACTCGTCAAATAAAATAAGAATCATAGGATTCTTGGTTTCAGAAGTAAAAATCATCAATGCCTATGCAATAGAATTTCTTATAGCCGTACCGAGAAAAGTCAAAAAAGGAGAGCAAGGATTTAATGATGTTTTCACTGTATATGCCAACGAGGCAAGCACGATCTCCTTTGCAAAAAATCATTTGCACAAAGGCTGTGTAGTAGTTGTAAAGGGAGAACTGAGGACCTTTACGGACAAATCAGTGAAGATATGCAGCAGTGATATAACCATTTCGTCACAGAACAAGTGAGGTGAAAACGTTGGAGAATATTCTTTTTGAATACCCGGTACGAGAAGATAACGGTTCATTAGATGAAGAATTTCAGGTATTAAAAAAGCAGCTAACAAAGCTTAAATATGCCGTGATGATATCATCTTTTTGTGCATTGACAATGTATTTTTTATCTGCATTTTTTGCAAAAGCAGAACTGATTTTTTATTTTCTGACAGCACTTTTTGTGTTTGTCGCAATGATAACAGGCAAGATTTTTGTGCGGTATCCTAAGCATCTTTTGCACATAAAAGCTACAGAAAATGAACTGGAGATCACATACTATAAAGACAAAAAAAGCACACACACCTTTACATATAGTGAAATAGAAGAAATACATTTTGCAGATAAAAGTTATACGGCTGTCTGTATTAAACGTGAGGGCAGAAAGCCGATATTGTTCGAGCTGAATAAGGATACACCTGAGCAGGGCTTTTTCCTTTTTACTATTCAGAAAATACTGCCTGCTGTTTGCAAAACAAACAGCAAAGAGATAGTAAAAAAATATGGTGATGAAGATGATTATTACAACAGAATTTACGAGGGGAATAATTAAAAATGGATATAATCATACGCAATATCCCTGAGAATATGATAGATAAAATAGACAATATAGCAAAAGCTGAGGACTTATCACGGAACGCATTACTTTCAAAACTAATATCAGATTTTGTGAAAAGCAATGACGATTTTGTTGTAAATATTCTTCCGCCTATCGTTCGTGCGTTAGTAAATCAGGAGCTTGACCGCCTTTCAGAGGGCGCAAATTCCACTATAAATAATGTGTATATTGCAGCGCAAAAAATGATAAATACAACAGAAAAAATCGAAAATCTGCTTACAGAAACGATAACAAATTCTGAAGAAAACTCAATTACAAATGAAGAAATTCTCAGGGTGCTTGAAATTTCGGACAAAGAAAATTCATAAACAGGGCAGTTTTGTTTACACAATAGAAATATATACAAATTATTACAGCATGAAAAATATCTAATTCGTATATAAAGCGGTAAATAATAGGAGCTTTCGTATATAAATCATATATAAAATTTGAGTTGTGATATATAAATAATATATAAACTGCCATTATATACAAAAAATCGTATATAAATCGTATATAGAAAAAGACCTGATGATATCACAGTACCCCACCTGAAACCTCGGTTCTACCGAGGTTTCCAGCAGGCACGATATCGTGCCTTTATGCTCTTGACCCACACCTCTAACTTAGATATCACAAAATAAAATCAAACTACACGGAAAGGTTGGATGAAAAAATGAAAAGCAAACCTATCAATAAACTGCTTTCTTTTTCCGAGCAGGATTTTCAAAAGTTTGTGGAGATAAAGAATCTAAAAGACTTTTCAACTTACAGTGATTGTCTTGCATTTCTGATAGACAGCACTTACAGTAAAGTAAAACATACAGCAAGCGTTGATCGCTTGGCGAATATAGAAAATGATATTGAAAAGCTGCTAATGATCGCAAAAGAAAATAACAGCATGATATATCAGGAGCGTGACGGAATTAATACGCTCCTGCACTTCTATGAAGTGCAGGAATTCCACTCAGCCGACAAGCGTCTGAGTGACAGCGAACCGCATGACGTCATGTCACGATCAAATGACAACTACAAGAGCATCGTACATCAGCGCTCAGTTGATAAGGGTGCAGACTCCCTGCAAGACGAACAGAGTGACTAATAATGACACCAGGAATATTTCACAAATGCAAATTCGTATACAAGTGGCGAATAAGCGGTGACGGTGGCAACAAGATATTCGATTTTCTGGACTATATGCTCCGCCCTGAAGCTTTTGAGCCGAACAAACACGCCAACGAAATGGAGTATGTATATTCAGAATTTGTACCAAACGAGAAAAGTCAGGCTCAAAACATAAAAGCTGAACGCTCATTAGGTGCTTTCACAAGCACACAAGATAGTCTGACTCCTGCCGATATAGACAAGATACGTCAGCTTGAAGCTGTCAGCCGCTCTGAGGGCTGTCCGAAATATGCAGGAGTTATCTCATTTGATAACGCATATCTGCGGCAGAATAATTTCATAGTCGGCAATCAGCTCAACCGCCAGGCACTTATTGAAGCCGCACGAAAAGGCATTAACAAAATGATAGACAAATCAGAAAAGCTGGATGCAAGTAACTGCTACTGGGTCGGCAGCATTCACGTCAATACAGGTAATGTACATATCCATTATCAGCTTCTTGAATATCACCGACTTGAGGATAGACGCATTACATACAAAAACAAAGGTCAAGACGATATCGAGCAGAAAGCTTTCAACGCTTTGAAAACTGAAATGACGCACTTCATTGACAAAAGTGCCGCCGCTGCTAACCTTACTGAATTTCAAAGAAACGTGCTTGCACCTCATATCAAGTCCGAGTTTGCAAGCAGTATTCAAAAAATAAACGCACTTATCGACAAGCTTCCTGATGACCTAAAAAACAGCGGCAAGCAGTGGTGGTATGCCAAACAAAATGATGTGACAAAAAACGAGATTGACAGTTGTATCAGGTCTGTCATATCAGAAAATCAAACATTACAAATAATGTTTGACACATATCTTCATAAGCTCGACAGCACACAAGCAATGTTCCGAAACAGATACGGACAAAATTCAAGGTGGGCTGAGTATAAAGAACATCAGCTTCACGATCCGTCAGGGTTTTACTCCAGAGTAGGAAACTCATTTCTTTCTATCTGCCGTGAATACTACAACACAAAGAATGTCAATTTTGAACCACCTGAGGATCTGCAATCCCATATAGCTCTTGATAATACTTCTTACTTTCCAAAAACGAAAACGTATCTGTCTGAAAAAGAAAGCGAAGGCTTTTCTGAGAAAAATGAGCCTGACTACAACAACAGTATTTCCTCGCAGAAATCAAAAGTGTATCTGTCTGAAAATAAAAAAGATGATTTAGAGGATGCTATGACTTATGACTCTTTAGAAGATATCCCTGATGATTTGGAAATGTACCTATCTTCAAGAAATTATGATGAGTTGTATGAACCAAATGCTCCTGACTACAGCACGGATATTTTTCCGCAAGAGCCCGAAGCGTATCTGTCTGAAAATGATAAAAGCGATCAGGCAGTGGAACATCTACGCATAGATTGGAGCAAGAACTATAAGCTTGCCCTCGACTATATGTACGGAAATGAACAGAACAAATCAGCAGTCATAAAGAAAGACCCCGAAAAAGCTTTTGAAATACTCTCAATAGAAAGCAAAAGCGGAAATATTATCGCAACATATGACATAGGCAAGCTTTATGACAGCCAAATGCTAAAATCCAATGACGGCGATACACTAAGTCAGCAATATTACAGCAAAGCCTTTGAAGATTTTCACAAGCTGCTGTCCATAGTAAGCATGAGTGATGACAAACGTGATAATTGGACAAAGTCCTATCTCAACTATCGCATAGGTAAAATGTATGAATATGGGCTTGGCGTTACTCAAGACTATAACTCAGCCATAGAGCATTATAAGCTGTCTGAAAACAAATATGCTTATTTTGCTCTTGGAAACATATACAAATACGGCTCTGGTGTTGAAACAGACTATGCCAAAGCATTTGACTATTATATGCGCTCACTAAGCAGCAAAGGCGGAATGCCGTTCGCAAGTTATGCCGTAGGACAAGCTTATGAACTGGGACAAGGAGTAGAAAAAGACCTATCAAGTGCGCATAATTTTTACGCTGAAGCTTTAAAAGGTTTAGAGAAAGTATTCACTAAAAACCATGACGATAATATCAGCTACAAGATAGGTATGATGTATCTGAATGGCAATGGAACGGATATAGACCTTGAATGTGCTGAAAAATATCTGCTGCTCTCGGCGGACTCCAATAACTATAAAGCACAATATATGCTCGGTAAGCTCTATCAGAGCGACAGCAAAAAAGATCTTCAAAAGGCTGAAAAAGTCCTGATAAAGGGTGCTGAAAACGCACAGGATAAAACAGGATTGTGTGAATATAGTCTTGGCAAGCTGTATCTTTCACAAGAGAGATATGACAAGGCGGCATCATACTTAGAACGTTCAGCAGCAAAAGATAATTACTATGCAGCATACACTCTCGGAAAACTGTATCAAGAGCAATTTAACGATAATACACAGGCTGAGAAATACCTTCTTCAAGCTGCCGATCACAAAGACGATACTATAGGTATAGCAGCTTATCGCCTCGGCAAGCTGTATTTAGCTCAAGAAAAATCCACAGATGCTGCTGCGTACCTTCAACGATCTGCGGCAAAAGACAACTATTTCGCCGCCTATGCTCTCGGAAAACTGTATCAAGAGCAATTTAACGATAATACACAGGCTGAGAAATACCTTCTTCAAGCTGCCGATCACAAAGACGATACTATGGGTATAGCAGCTTATCGCCTCGGCAAGCTGTATCTGTCTGAAAATAACAGACGAAAAGCATTGCAGTATTTCACGAATGCCGCTGACAAAGATAGCATACCTGGAATGTATGCTGCAGGAAAAATTCTTCTTGACAGCAAAAAAACAACAGAAGTTTCAAAAGGGATACGCTATCTTTCATCAGCCGCAGATAAGGACTTTGAGCCTGCAATATACACTCTGGGCAAATATTATAGCTCATTCAATAATACAAAAGCTAAAGAATACCTTAAGCGTTCTGCGTTTGAATACAACGATCCAAATGCCCAGTATATACTTGGCAAAGTGTATCTGTCTGAAAACAAGCACAAAATGGCTGAGGATTGCTTTCGCAGATGTGCTTTAAACGGCAATGACAGCGGTCAGCTCGCATACGGATTAATGCTGCTCCGTGACGGTCAGAACAAGGCTGCATTTCAATGGCTGAGAAAGTCAGCACGCTCAGGCAATGACATTGCTAAAAAGATAATAAGCGGCAAAAAAACAGATATACCATTTGAATTCAGACTGGCAGGCTGTATGCAGGCTCAGAGGACACTTCTTCATAAATCATCAAATATGCTGCGTAAAGCATTAAAATCAGAGGAGGCAAAGACAGCACGTCTTATGCGAGAATTTGAGATCGAGCAGGAAATGGCGAAAGCAAAAGAACAATATCATAGCATATAAAGGGGAACTAATATGGATCTTGAAAAACTTAAGCGCATAAAAAATCTTATCATCGCAAAAATTCTTTTTGTATTTGGCTGGATCTATGATCTTGCTATGCGTATTTTAAATGCGGTGAATAAAACACCTATTGAAAAAGACAAAGACCGCCGAAATGTCAGAATAAAACAATTTGCAATAGCTACATCGATACTATATGTGATCTTTAACAGCATTTTCATCTATGTTATAAAGTCATTGAGAAGTATAAGCACCGTCAATGGCAGTGCAGATTATTCAAAAACGCACTTTATGCCGTGGAATATCATTGTTCCACCCGGATTTATGATGTTCATTTTTGAGCTGATTCTTTCTCTTATAGTTGGTCTGGGAATAACGGTAAAGCTGCATACACTCTACCGAATGAAAAATGACAGCAAGAACGTTAAGGGTGACAACAAGTTTATGGAGGACAACGAACTGTTAGATCATTTTCTGGCAGTGCCTATGGATAACATCACTTCAGCAGAAAAGGCAGGAATGCTCATAGGAGAAAGCAACGGCGTCTACTACATCGAACCGGGCACATACAACACAATGACCGTAGGTGCACCACGTTCCGGCAAGGGTGAATGCTATGTGCTGCCAAGCCTGAGGCTTATGGCGAATGCAAAAGAAAAGCCCTCTGTTATCGTTAATGATATGAAAGGCGAGCTGCTTGAACTGACCTATAAGGAATTTGCCAAAAACGGCTACAAGATAGTTACTCTTAACCTTATCGATACTGACCGTTCGGACTGTTGGAACCCTCTTCAGCTTATCATTGACGAGTACCTAACAGCTAAGCACGGCAACAATGACTTGTCGCAGACTTCAAAGCTCGTCAGCTCATTCGCTCACTGCCTTACAGACGATACCCAGAGCGAGGCTATATGGACAGACTCCGCAAGGTCGCTGCTCAGTGCCCTTATATACTATTTCTTAGATAAAGGCTACGAGAAAAATGATATGTCCTGCGTTAATATGTTCAGTATCACAACATTCTTTACCGAATTTGGAGTTTACAATACTGTTATCGAGGACGAAAGCGGTAACAAGAAAGAAGTCAACGCACTTGATGAACTTTTCAACGCACTGCCGGTGGGCTGTCTTGCAAGAACATCTTACTCTACGTCAAAGTTCTCCCAGGGTGATACACGTTCTTCAATATACACTGTTCTCTCCGCAGACCTTGAGATATTCATGACGGATATGGGCGTTCAAAAGCTGACATCTAAAAATGAAATAAACTTTGCTGACCTTATCAATGAAGATCAGCCTTGCATTATATATATGCTCGTTCCTTATGAGGAAAAATCACGATACGTTATCGCCTCGATGTTCGCAGATCAGTCATTTTTGTACCTCGCAAAACAGGCAAGAAAGTATCAGGGCGGAAAGCTGCCAAGGAAAATAGAGTATATGTATGACGAATTTGGACAAATGACTAAGCTGCCTGACCTCAGCAGTAAGATGAATGCCTCACCCGGAGCTAACATTCTTTTCAATCTATTTCTTCAGGACTACGGACAGCTTAAGAAATATGAAAAAGAAGAAGAAGGCATCAAAGGCGGCTGTAACATTCAGATATACATATTATCTCTTAATGGTAATACAAACAAAGCATTTTCTGAAATGATAGGAAATGAAACAGTAAACTATTTGACCTTCAGCGGAAGCCTGTATGGATTTTTAGATCACCAAGGTGAACGAGTTGACAGCAAGGCGCTGCTCGATACAACACAGCTCTCAAAGCTGCCGTTCGGCACTGCTATTGTCAAAAAAATGCGATGTGAACCAATAAAGACCAATATTACGCCATATCATCTGCTACCTAACAAAATGCCACGCATACCTATAGACGAGCTGCCGATAAAATCTCGCAACATTGACCTTTCCGCAGCAATGTATCCATATGACGAGCTTTGGGACAGTCTGGGCGTAATAGGTTATCAATACAGATTAGACAGCCTCAAAAAGACCGCTGAACGTGCTATGAATGACTACTATATGCAGCTAGGCAAGATAGACCAAATAAAGTCAGACGGCAGCACTGTGTCCGAAAGTATGTATAAGGCTGCACTTGAACTTGAGAAAAATGCCGGTGCGGCTCAACGGCAAGTCATAGAATATCAGCAACAGGTACAAAAGCTCAATGAGTTTCGTGCAAACGAGGCACGAAAGATCTTTGCAGAGGCATATGGAACAAGCGGCTCAAACGAAGAAGATGATTACACCGATCAGGACGAGCTCTATTTCCCAGGAGAATACCCGGACGATGGTCCGTATGTCGATATCACCGCCCTGCTATATAAGATCAACGGACTTGTAGGAAGCGAGCTTGGAGGATTTCTTTCAGATCAGAACTATGCCGCTGCAAGGGGCTACATAAAGAAAATACAGAAACGTCCTGATATACGCAGCAATTTTGTTGTCGATGAATGGGCGGCACTGGAACAATACATTAACAATGAGGAATTGAAAAATGCGAATACCTAACAGCTTTGTTACACGTTTTACACAGGCATCAGACTTGAAACTTGCCTGTGTATTCTATAGTCTTATCCACAAGAATACAAAAAGAAATCTGCTTGGCTATGAGATCACAGTCAAGCAGACAACTCTTGTGTCACTATGCGGCTTTTCAGTATCCACTGTTAAGCGTGCGGCAAGCTCACTGCTCAAGAGTGGATTTATCAAGTCCCAGAAGCGCCAAACAAATGCTCCTGGAAAGCTTGGCACATATACATACACTATTGAAGCCGTATCTACAGCTTCTAAATATTTCACCATGGATAAAAAGCTTATGAGCAGATTGAATGGAAATGAATTCAGAGTGTATATAATGTGCTGTAAGCTGGCTGACAGCTCGCACATGAGCTTTTTCCAAAGCTATAATGATCTATCTCAGCTTCTGGGCATGAGCCGTCAGGACGTTCTCAGGACGATAGAAAAGCTTGTAAAAGGTAAGTTCATTCGTAAAAAGAAAATCAGAACTCGTGTAGGTGATTTTACAGACAACACATATACTGTCTGCATATATGTTCCTCACAGCAGAATAAAAAAAGCCCCCCGCCGCTCAAGCAGGAGGCAGAGCATTCATTGTTATACAATGAACACAACCATCAAAAACACAAGTTCATTGTATAACAAAAAATCGGATTTGTCAATAGGTTTTAAGAAAAAAATTCGGCTTTCGGAGATTTTTTTCTTAAAAAGGGGTAGTGGGTAAAATGAACTGTCTATAACTGACCCATTCTTGATTATCTGTCTGAAAACAGATATTTGATGTTTCTGTATCTATACTTGAATTATTTTTTTTAGAATATGCACGCTTTTTATCAAATTTTGCCTTCTTTTTCAGACAGATATTGCTTTGCTGCTGTAAAAATCTCTGCTTTTGTTGTAATATATTATATATTCTAAAAACAAAGGGGATCATTATGACAACTATCGAAGAATTAATCAGCGAAAAGAAAGAGCTTGAAAGGCTTGTGGTAAAGCTTGCTGCGGAAAATCAGCAGCTCAAAGACGAGATTTCTGAGAAAAAGGCAAATGACATTCTGTTTGCAGATCTGATCGAGCAATGGCTCAAAAGCCGAAAGATGGCGGTAAAAATCAACACCTATGAGGCATATCGTTCACAGGTGTATGTGCACATCGTGCCATACTTTCGCAGCAAGAATACAATGCTTTCACAGCTCACGCCCGGTATGCTTGAGGAATATTATCTAGTCAAATACAACGCCGGTCTATCCGGCTTAACGATACGAAAACATCACTCAAACATCAAAATGGCACTTAGCTATGCGGTCAAGAACGGTTTGACAGACCACAATGCAGCCTTGCTTGCGGAGCTTCCCTGCACTGACCGTTACTGTGGGAATTTCATAAGTACAGATCAATTTGAAATAATTCTTAACAAGGTCAAAAATACTGACCTCTACACGCCTGTGTTTCTAGCAGGAACTATGGGACTCAGACGCAGCGAGGTTCTGGGACTGCGTTGGTCAGACATAAACTTTGAAACGCAGACTATGTGCATACAGCATACTGTAGTCAAATGCATTAAAGATCACAAGATAACTTTGGTGTTTTCAGACGTTCCAAAAACCAGAGCAAGCCGCAGAACCTTGCCTCTCCCCTCAGGCGTGCTCAGATACCTCAAGGAGCTTAGGCGCAGGCAGTGCGATAACTACACGGCTCATCGTGACAAGTATTCACGAGAATATCTTAAATACATATGCGTTGACGATATGGGGCTGATCGTCAAGCCCGACGATCTGTCTGTTGGTTTCGGCAGGATAATGGCAGAAATGAATTTCCGCTGCCGTTTCCACGATCTTCGCCACACCTGTGCGTCACTGCTTGTTCAGCACGGCGTTGAGCTAAAGTCCGTGTCGGTCTGGCTCGGTCACAGCAGCATAGCTGTCACCAGCGATATATACACGCACCTTACATATCGTGAAAAGCTGAAAGTCGCTGAAACGATCGATGAGTATATGAAAGATGTCAATGTGTCACCGTGACACATTAGATAATCAGTTTAGCTATAATACGTGTTGACAAAACACGTGCAATGTGATATGATAATTATAGGATATATTCAATATCGAAAGAAGAATAATATGACAAATTTCAATGATTTTCTTAATGCACAACTAACTGATCCTGAGCTTAATGCAGAATATAATTCTATAGAGCCTGAATTTGCAGTAGTTCAAGCGTTAATTGACGTCCGTAAAAAGAAAGGTATAACTCAGCAGCAACTTGCCCACCTTTCAGGTATTGCACAAGGTGATATAAGCAAAATTGAAAATGGAAATGCAAACCCGTCTATAAAAACACTTCAAAGGCTTGCCGCTGCTATGGATAAAAAACTTAAAATTGAATTTGTATAAAATAAAAATCCTTGGTGTGTCACAATGACACACTGTCTAGTGACACAAAAACGGAGTGATTTTAATGTCCAAAAATAAACTTGTTTCTCCTGTTCTCAAATGGGTGGGAGGAAAAAGGCAGCTGTTGCCCTCTATAAAGCCCATGCTACCTAAAAGGATAACCTCGTATTGTGAGCCTTTTGTTGGTGGCGGTGCTGTTTTGTTTGATCTGCAGCCTAAAAAAGCAATAGTCAATGACATTAACATCGATCTCATTCATGTATATACTGTTATAAGAGATGATGTTGACGCTCTTATCGAAATACTTGAAACCTATCCGAATGAGGAAAGTTTCTACTATGAGCTTCGTAATATTGATCGTGATAAATCAAAATACGATAGGCTTAGTGACATCGAAAAAGCGGCAAGGGTTATTTTTCTCAATAAAACTTGTTACAATGGCTTATATCGTGTAAACAATGCAGGAGAATTTAATAGTCCTTTTGGGAAATACAAAAATCCAAATATCGTTAATGCTCCTGTTTTGAAAGCCGTAAGTAATTATTTTAACTCTGCTGAGATAACATTCAGTTCAAACGATTTTGCATTATCACTTGAACAAGTACGGAGAGGAACGTTCGTATATCTTGATCCGCCATATGATCCAATATCAGATACCTCTAGCTTTACTGGTTATTCAAAAGGCGGTTTTAGCAGAGAACAGCAGATTAAACTTCGTGAGTGCTGTGATATGCTTAATGAACGTGGTGTAAAATTCATGTTGTCAAATTCTTCAACTGAATTTATAAGAGAACAATATTCTGATTATCATATAACAACTGTACAAGCTAAAAGGGCAATCAACTCAGTTGCAAGCAAACGTGGAGATGTTGACGAGGTAATAATAACAAACTATGAATGACACAGATAAACTTGAACATGAAACCAGGAATGACGCAGCATGGCATTTATTATTTGAAAAATACGATATTCTACATCACATAGAACAAGAAGGGTGTTTTCAAATATCTGCTACACAAATTAAAGAGTTTCGTGAGCCACGGTTAATGGCAAAATTTGATCACATTATCAATTTGCCTAAATTATTCAAACAAAATAAGCTCTCCATACTTCCTATTACTCGTGGTGATTATATCATTTCTCATTTTGATGCGTATCATAAATTCGAGCCTATGTCACCCGAAGTAACAAGAATAAGCTTACCATACTACATTCAAAGTTTAGATGTAGACTCTATCACCAGTGAAGCAGTTGCTTTAAATTGTGCTTATGTGTCGGGCATAATAGCAGACTTTCTAGAAGATGAGCAACTTGTTCCAACTGTAAGTGGCAGAATGGGATCTGGTAACTTCAATTTTGAGATCAAAGATGTTCTATGCAATGACAAAAGAAACATTGAAGTACATAATTCTCAAATAGAGATAGATGCAGGATATGAGGGATTACAAAAGCTTGCACTAATTGAGGCAAAGCGAGATTTGTCGAAAGATTTTCTTGTAAGACAGCTCTACTACCCTTTCAGGACGTGGAAAGATCGTGTAAACAAAGATGTCAAACCAATTTTCCTTGTGTATTCCAATGGCATATTTCATTTATATGAATATCAATTTTCTGATCCAATGGAATATAGTTCACTGACACTTGTCAAGCAGAAAAATTATTCTGTGGAGGAAGATATGACTATTACATCTGAGGAAATCAATCAATTACTTGACAGTGTACCGATAATTGATGAGCCTGAAATATCATTTCCACAAGCAGACAGTTTTGAACGAGTAATAAATCTATGCGAATTATTAAACGAACACCCTATGACAAAAGATAATATTACAATTAATTACGCATTTGACGAAAGGCAAACAAATTATTATACCGACGCTGCTCGCTATCTTGGGTTAGTTGACAAGCAAAGGAATGATAGCATTACATTTTTCTTAACGTCAAAAGGAAAAAACATTTTAAAACTCAGCTACAAACAAAGGCAATTAGCTTTTTGTGAAGCTATATTATCACATAAGGTTTTTTCAGAAACTCTTAATTTATGGTTTAGTCAGGGAGAAATCAACAAGCATGAAATTGTTGCAATAATGAAACAGTGTAACCTATATAAAGTGAAAAGTGACGAAACATATTATCGTAGGGCTTCAACAATTAGAAGTTGGCTTGAATGGATCGTGGAATTATTATAACGAAAATACCCCTAGTGTGTCACGGTGACACACTAGGGGTCATTTTGCATTTATATATAAAAGATATATTCCCCACCATTAATTTCCGCAAAAGTATTGACAAATTGACAAAATGGTGGTATAATTAATATACAGAGGAAATTTAGAGGGCATAAAAAATTGCACCCTCTAAGGCTTATAAACTCTTGGCGGAGATTATAAGCCCAGCAGCACAGATGTAAGAGGCAACTGTGGAGCTTTCAGAGAATGCTATCCTCGTGCTCTATTATAGCACGTTGGAAATAGATTGTCAAGGGCTTTTCACGATGTCAAACATCTGGAAAGCTCTTTTTGCTTTTAGCTGCTGATTCAACTCATCAAAAATGCAGCTTGAAAATCAAATATCGTAAGTCCTCAAATAAGATTGAGATGAGGTCAACTGATGTGAAACACAAGCACAACAAGACATTGAGTTGTCTTTAAGTCGCTTTGAGCCATGACGTTCGTTACTGTTCAATCACGCCGATCAGGCATCCTTAACATTTCAGAACATGAACACGAGCCAGCCAGTAACAGTTAAGCTAACTGCAAGCCTATGTGCCGACGCCACTATGGATTAACATCAGATGATTCGCCCAAGCTCCACAATGTGCAGCTGCCTTGACAAGGTCTAAGAGCGAAACGAAACAAATGTCGCAAAACATATCCTAGCTTGTTACCACAAGCTTTCATATATGCTCAGCAAGGATACTTAAAGATACTTGCTGAGGAAAGTCCACATTTTTATATCCTGTGGATTTTCCTTTGTGAGTATCAAAAATGATTGGTGCGCCAGAAGGGACTCGAACCCCCGACCTACTGGTTCGTAGCCAGTCACTCTATCCAGCTGAGCTACTGGCGCATTCAACTCTAATATTATATCATATGCAAGCACCTTTGTCAATGAGTTAATGGAATTTCTCTGCTTATTTTACAGAATGTTCACATCGTTTCTTGTAGCTTCACACCTTTATCCACCCTTTAAATGCCATTATTTTTCACACTTTTTGTAAATCAAGTGTTTGTAATCATTTGTAATACTTTTTCGGCAAACTGCTCTGTTTTTAACCGGAATTTTTGTAGATTATTTATCATTCTATGCCCTTGACTTATATTCTGATTGTGGTATAATAGTAAATGTTCAATATTATGTTATGATAAAAGCAGTCAACCACAATATATAGTGGTTGAACAGGATAGAATGAAAGGAAGAGTATAGGTGAAGATAATAAAAAGAAGCGGCGCTGAGAATACGTTCGATAAGGAAAAGATAGAAAATGCCGTTGCGAAAGCTAATATCACTGTGGAGGAAAAGGATAGGCTCTCTGAGGGAGAAATAGGAGAGATAGCACAGAATATAGAGGACAAATGCTCTGAAATGAATAGGGCTATGGACGTTGAAACTATTCAGGACTGGGTGGAAGCCGATATCATGCGCCACGGCAAGTATACAGTGGCAAAGCATTATATCACCTACCGCTATGAGCGTTCTATCGTCAGACAGGCTAATACTACTGACAAGCAGATACTTTCTCTTCTTAACTTCGAGAACGAGGAAGTCAAGCAGGAAAATTCCAATAAGAACCCTACTGTCAATTCAGTTCAGAGGGATTATATGGCAGGTGAAGTGAGCAAGGATATCACAAGAAGATTTTTGCTTCCTGACGATATAGTTGAGGCTCACGAAAAAGGTCTGATACATTTCCACGACGCCGATTATTTCGCTCAGCATATGCACAACTGCTGTCTTGTCAATCTTGAGGATATGCTCCAGAACGGCACTGTCATAAGCGAAGTCATGATAGAAAAGCCACACAGCTTCTCTACAGCCTGCAATATCGCTACACAATCTATCGCTCAGATAGCTTCTTCACAGTATGGCGGACAGAGTATCACACTTTCCCACCTTGCTCCGTTCGTTCAGATATCACGTGATAAATACCGCCGTGAGGTAAAAAAAGAGTTCGCAGAGCTTAATATCCCTGCCGACGAGGATACTATAAATAAGGTAGCCGAAATGAGAGTAAAGGCTGAGATAGTTCAGGGCGTTCAGATGATACAGTATCAGGTCATCACTCTTATGACAACAAATGGTCAAGCACCTTTCGTTACTGTTTTCATGTACCTTGACGAGGTGCCGGAGGGGCAGACAAGAGATGACCTTGCGGCTATCATAGAGGAAATGCTCAGACAGCGTATCCAAGGCGTAAAGAACGAAAAGGGCGTCTATATAACACCTGCGTTTCCTAAGCTAATATATGTCCTTGAAGAGGACAACATAAGAGAAGGCTCAAAATATTGGGAGCTTACAAAGCTTGCTGCAAAGTGTACCGCAAAGAGAATGGTGCCTGACTATATAAGCGAAAAGAAAATGAAGGAGCTTAAGGTAGACAAGAACGGCAATGGTCAGTGCTACCCTTGCATGGGCTGCAGAAGCTTCCTTACAACATATCTTGACGAAAACGGCAAGCCTAAATATTACGGCAGATTCAATCAGGGCGTTGTTACAATAAACCTTGTGGACGTTGCCTGCTCGTCATATAAGGATATGGATAAGTTCTGGAAGATATTTGATGAAAGACTTGAGCTCTGCAGACGTGCGCTTATGCTCCGTCACGAAAGACTTAAAGGCACTCCGTCAGACGTTGCGCCTATCCTTTGGCAGAACGGTGCATTAGCAAGGCTTAAAAAGGGCGAAACTATCGACAAGCTCCTGTTCGGCGGATATTCCACCATATCACTTGGCTATGCAGGTCTTTGCGAATGCGTAAGATACATGACGGGCAAGTCACACACAGACCCTTCAGCAACGCCTTTTGCACTTGAAGTTATGCAGCACCTTAATGACGCCTGCGCAAAGTGGAGAGCAGAAACAAACATAGATTTCAGCCTTTACGGCACGCCATTGGAGTCCACAACATACAAATTTGCAAGATGTTTGCAGAAGCGTTTCGGTGTTATCGAGGGTGTAACAGACAGAAACTACATCACAAACAGCTATCATATCCATGTTACCGAGAACATCGACGCATTTGACAAGCTCACCTTTGAGTCACAGTTCCAAGCTCTCTCACCAGGAGGAGCTATCAGCTATGTGGAAGTGCCGAATATGCAGAACAACATAGAGGCTGTTCTTGCAGTTATGCAGCATATTTACGACAACATCATGTATGCAGAGCTTAACACAAAGAGCGACTACTGTCAGAAGTGCGGTTTTGACGGTGAGATAAAGATAGTAGAAGATGACGGCAAGCTTGTATGGGAGTGTCCGAACTGCGGCAACAGAGATCAGAACACTCTGAACGTTGCAAGACGCACCTGCGGCTACATCGGCACGCAGTTCTGGAATCAGGGCAGGACTCAGGAGATAAAGGAAAGAGTTTTGCATTTGTGATTTCTTTGAAAACCCATTGTAAAATTACAATTCATAATGAGATATGACAATTCATAATGAGATATTAACAGCTTGTACACAAAACAAAATTACAATTATAATGAGATATCTCTGACATTAATATCCTATATTTTCATTGATTATACAATGGCATAACTTACAACAACGTAAGTTATGCCATTTTTGTAACATTAATAAGGCAGAAATAATCTATAATTCTATCACGTTCAAAGATTTATTAACATTCAATTCATATTGCAATGCTATAATAAAAGAACAAACGTGTGCTAAAAAAGATGTATAACATCATAAAAACTAACTAAGATATAAAAATAAGTCAAATAAGTGTAACCACACATTGAGGGAAAAGCTATGAGCAAACGTATATCCAGAGCAACGAAACTAGCAAGGGGACAAGGATCCGGTGAGGGTGCAAAGTACAAGCCATATGTGATGACCAATGAGTTCAATAGCTTGGGGACAACTTCCGTCATCAAGGATTGGAAAACAGGACGTGGCGTTCATTGTCTGTCACAGGCGGAAGCTTTATGGTTTTACATTCTCCGCTGGGACGATAATAATATAGATATTCGGGAGCAATACCCTCTTGACCGAAATATCACAAGCAGGATCGCCGATAAATATGGTTTTAAACACCCAGGCAATTCTGATCATATTATGACAACTGATTTTCTTGTCACAAAGAAAAATAATAAACTGCACGCATATTCTGTGAAACCTGACCGTGATCTAAGCAAACGTACCTTGGAAATTCTCTGTATAGAAAAGCTCTACTGGGAACATAACAATATTGAGTTTGATATGCTTTTCAAAGAGGACGTTAACACGATATTGGCATCAAATATAAGGCTTGTCACAGAGTATTATGACGAAAGCCGTGTCTTTGATAGATACAGTAACATAAGGCATAATATCGCCACGAAAAAGATCCGCTGCGATATGGAACACAAAATTCTAACAAATGACGATCTTGATAGAATATGGGGTGAATACTGAGATGAATGATTATATTTTGGCTATAGGCGATATATTGTATGATAAAGATAATCAAAACAGCTATCGAATAATATCATTAATTGACGATCATTTAATACTGTGTGAAATGGAAACAACCAAACTGGAGTTACAACAAATCAAATATACCATTATAGCTGATTTGGTATTATCTAATAAAATAGAAATAAAGAAAGACCAAGCCCTCGTTTATGACATTGACCAACTATCAGAAAGCGTAAGAAACAGATATATACTGAAAGTACATATTATGAACGATGTCAAGATCGCATATGGACCTTCTTATCTAGGATTAATGGGTAAATCCTCAAAAATAGAATTGCAGAAAATACTAGCCAAATACAACTATCCTATATCGAGCTTTTGGAGAATGTGTACCACTTATTTTCAAAGTGGAATGAAGAATTATTCACTTATTAACGCCAAATCGTTTAAATCAAATGAAGTAAAAACATATACTTACAAAGCACGACCAGGAGCTAAATCCACATATAATCTTGATAATGTAGTCAAGCCTAATGAATATGTCATATATTTTGAGGAAGCCCTTAATGAATACAAAGCAGGCAGAGAGAAAACATTAAAAAATGCTTTTTCAAGAATGAATATTCTACACTTTACCCAAGCAGAAATAATTGATGGAGTAGCCACAAGATTACTTTTGCCTGAATGTCAAAGACCTACCTACAAACAGTTTTACTATTACGCCCAAAAACATCTGACAAAGGAAGAAAAAGATCTGATAAAAACCTCTGCAGCTGAACAGCGAAACAACAAAAGACTTCTCATAAGCGATTCATTGAAAGACGTTTATGGACCTGCGGATATGGTCGAGATAGACGCTTGTGAGGCTGATGTTTCTCTGGTATCTGAGCTTGACCCTGACCAGGCAATAGGCCGCCCTATCGTGTATTTTATGATAGACGTATATTCTAGGATAATACTTGCGGTGTCAGTTGCATTTGACAATAACTCTATTCTCGGCATAACAAATCTGTTTTTGAATCTAGCTGACGATAAGCAGGAATATTGTAAAAAATACGGTATCGAATTTAATGACAAAAGACTATGGCCGTCAGGTGTTATCCCCAAAAGAATAAGAGTTGACCGTGGAAGCGAATTTAAAAGCTATGAGTTTGACAGGATATGCAACGAACTCGGAATTGAAAAACAAATAGTCAGCGGTGCGTCAGGCTCTCTCAAGAGCGTTGTTGAGCAAGCCTTTCATCAAATGCACGCCAAGCAAAATGTACACCTTGAAAACCACGGACTTATCGAGAAAAGATATGATTCTCTTCATCACAAAGAAGCTTCTCTCACCATACACGATTACACCCGAATGGTGATAAACTTTGTGTTAGCACATAATCAGCAGCACCTTGAAACATACCCTCTCACAAAAGAAATGATAGAAAAGAACATAGCTCCTGTTCCTGCGATATTGTGGGAATACGGCTCAAAAAAATATGGAATGCCGCAGCCGATACCTGTTCTTGAACAATACCTTTATAGCCTGATGACGCCTATCAAAGCCAAGATATCAAAACGAGGCATAAGCTACAAAGGCTTGTGGTACTTTGCACCTAACGATAAACGGCTGATGTCAGAGATGTATGCCGCAGGCACAAGGCGTATGCCATTTGAAGTGAGAATGGATATGCGTGATGTGGGTGTCATATACTACATCAGAAATTCCAAGCTGGTAAAGATACCACTAAACGTCCTCATTACAGGCAACAGCGACTATAAGGGACTTACAATGAAACAATATGAAGAATATTATAGTGCAAAAAAGAAAATGCAGGCTAAAGGCAGGATAGACAACGAAAAAATAGACTCTGCCGTGTATGCAAACAACGAGAGTATCGTTAAGTCAGCAAAGAAAAACGTTCACTCACGAACAACGGACATACGAAGCTCCCGTGAGATCGACAAGCAAAAAGTATCTTATGAGGGCAAGATAAGCACAAGACTTGAAAACAAAGATGAAACGTCCAAAAACATTTCAGCAGATGAACAAAAAGAAAACGGTGTGACCGAGTATCGGGATTATGCAAGCTTTGAAGAAGCTTTGCAGGACTTTTATGACAACAACTGATGTCAAACTTGGGGAGATAACGAATGGCAAAATATAATTATGTAACATGTGAAGAAGGCGTGTCACAGTATGATGATTACGATCTGAACGAACATCGGATAGTTCCTGCACGATATGTTGAAGCCAAACTAGCAATAGACGCTGGCAATCCATACATAGAAGCTCTACCATATCCGAGAACAGGAAGAAACATCATATCGTCATATAGCCAAACTATGGCCGATTTTGATTACGATAAAATAAAGAGTATGTCAACCATTGATAAGATACTTCAGATAAGATCTCTGAGGAGCATACGCTTTCCGCTTCCATTTCATGCAGAGCTTGAGCTTTCTTTCTACAATGCCTTGATAACATCATACAGATCACGTCACATTCTTCATTCTGACAATGATAAGGTATCTTATTCCGTGGAAAACCAGGAATTCGCCGCATCAAATATTTTGATAGGCGATTCAAGTGCTTCCACAGACGCAGGCTTTTCTCTTATCGGATATTCAGGCTGCGGCAAAAGCTCTGCAATACAAATGCTTGTATCATACTATCCGCAAGTTATTATGCACACAACAGAAAACGGAGAGTATTTTCCTCAGATAACATATCTTGTTGTCAACTGTATCCCAAACAGCAATTTTTCTGCCTTGTATGACGGCATAGGTGACGCTATCGATAAAGCGTTGGGAAATATCAAACCCATATATTCCGCTGAGATAATGAAAATAAGGACATTAGGCGCAAAAGCAGAGCGTATCCGTGAATATGTAGAAAAGTTCGCTATTGGAATCATCATTTTCGACGAAATACAGCTAATAGATTTTTCGCACACACGAGAAAACTCTTTCGATTCTCTGCTTACACTCTCAAACAGAACTAAGGTCGCAACAGCTGTTGTGGGTACAGAAGACGCAAAAGCCAAAATGTTTAAAACACTCAGAACAGCTCGAAGAGTCGGCAATGTCATTAATGGGAATATGTATTGTACGGACAGAAATTTCTTTTGCTTTCTTGTAAACGAACTTTTCCGATACCAATGGTTTGATAAACCTGTTACAGTTTCAGAGGAGATAACAGACGCTTTGTATGATGTTACAAAGGGAATCGTAGACCAGCTTATCAGCATTTACATATATATGAATATTGATTTTTTAAACAGAAAGAAAAAGCCTGAAATAAACAGCAAGTATATATATGCTGTAACTAACAAACATTTCGCAGGACTTCGTGATGTATTGGAAAATCTTGATTCTGACTTTAGCGATTATCTTATGCAAGAAATAAAGGACAATGCAAAGCTTGAGCTTGATAAAATAGAAGATGAAGCCAAACAGCTCAAAGAAACCGAGAAAATATTAAATAATAACAGCAGTGAGGAAAAGGTACAAATAAAAAATGTCGTGGCAAATATCACCGCTATCTATGATGAATACACTCCGACACAAATAGAAGACGCTTTCAAAAAGGTAATAAGGAAAAAATCATCAGTTGGAAAGACCGAAAGAGAAATAAGCAAATTGGTAATAGAACAGCTTACAAAACAGCAACACACAAGATCAGATCTGCATAAAAAGAACACTCCAAGCGTAATTCAAATGCAGAACTTTCTTGGCATAGATAAAGAGGACAAATAAATGCCTGTTATTCCTGTATACAGAAACCCTTATCCTGATGAATTAATGTATTCCTGGATACATCGTCTGGCAAAGAAAAATGGTTTGCCGATAACAACTTTTGCAGACTCATATCTTAATAAATTCAACTCCAAAATTGACTCTCTGGAATATGACATTCGATATGGACTATTATGTCTTAACGAGAGTTTTTTCATTCAAAAGGATCTCAAAGAAATGTTCTTATCTATGTCAATATTTCCTTTTGAGGCTATGTTTTTCTCTGTAGGACAACAAACACGATATGTAAACAATATGTTTAGAAAGCCTGATCCGCTAAATGCTCCGGTAAATACGATGATAAGGGAAATACACATATGCCCACAATGCATAGAAAATGACATTGAAATATTTGGAGAACCATATATACACAGGGCTCATCAACTTTCAGGCGTATGTACCTGTCACAAACACAAGGCCCCATTGTATAAGTATACTGGCATCAAGGGTCACGAATGTGAATATGACTTATCCCATTATACAGAGCTAGAGATCAAAGACATAGCTATAGAAAATGAATACACCGACTATGCTCAAGCTCTTTTTAATTCAAATACAAACTGCAATATAGCTGATCTAAAACATATGATATACAACAAGTTAAAAGAACTTGGACATAAAGCAACAAATGGGTATGAAGATTTTATCTCTGCATTTAATGACTCAAAACTTGTAACTTTGTTTGATGCAGATCTTAAAAACTTCTTGCTTGTAAGTATTATCAGTACTCAGAGTACAAGTGCTAGATCAATGCTCCCACTTTTAATGTACCTATTTCCAAATGTGCAGGAAATCATACATCGGTTTGAAAATGCTCCGCCTATTATACAAAAATACCACTGTGCTGAGTGCGGCAAAAACTTCTATGCAACACCTACATCACTCACAGAGGGCTGGGGCTGTACTTATTGCGACGCTAATAAATCAATAGATGAAAGGTACAAAAAGCTGATAGACTTTGCTGGTAAAGGGAATTATGAGCCACTAGAGCCATTTAGATCATTAAATATAAAATCAAAGATACATCATAAAATCTGTGGTGAAACAATACAGATAAAACCACGCAAATTCATATTCGACCATGTTAGGTGTATATGTGAAAGTCTGTTAAATGAATGGGATGTAAGGCAAAAGCTTGAAAAATTTGAAGACTATGAATTTATTAGCTATGATAGTGAGTCTTCAAAAATAACTATGCGAAGCAAGGCTTGTGGACATGTATTCAGTTGCAGATTCCATAAATTCATAAAATATCCGAGTTGTCGAGTATGCCGCCCTAAAAATATGACAACTGAGCTATACACCGAAAGAGTATATGATCTAGTCGGGGATGACTACACAGTTTTAAGTGAATTCGTTGATCAAAGGACTAAGATTGCAATAAAGCATAACAAATGCGGTGGAATACAAGAATACAAGCCGTCGGCATTCCTTGACGGTCAGAGGTGCAACGCCTGTAATTCATTGATCGTAAAAAAAGCAAACGATTCTTGGGAAAAAGGGTATGCCTTACTCTGTGAATACAAAGAGGAATGTGGCACTGCCAATATACCAAAGCGTGATCACTATAAAGGTGTCTTTCTAGGCAATTGGTTGCAATCGCAGAGAGACAAATATAAGGCGGGTAAACTGACTCGATCACAAGAAGACGCTCTTGTATCATTAGGAATAACACTTGATCCATTAGCTGCAGAATGGGAAAGAAGATACGAACAATATAAAAGATATATACAACAAAATAACGGAAGTTCAGATATAACAAAACGAACTATTTTTGAGGGTGAAAAACTTGGCGTTTGGGTGGTACTGCAAAGAAGGAACTACAACATAGGAAAGCTAAGTGAAGAACGCTACAAGAAGCTTTGCGATATAAATATGAAGTTTTAATAGGCTGCATTAATATTAATATCGCAAAATATATAGACTTTCTCATTTAAAAGTGTTATAATATTCTGTAGAAGATAATGAGATACAGTATACATCTATTATATCTCATTATAAATTGTAATTTTTTAATGTTTTTTATGCTCAAAATACTAATATCTCATTATGAAATGTATTATTACCTTACAAAAATAATGTCTAAGATATTAATATCTCATTATGAATTGTAATTATTCCCGAGTAATTACTCGTTTTGAGCGTAATATATCTCATTATGAATTGTAATTAAACACCCATGTAATATGACAAAAACCCAAAAATTTTTTTGAGCGATTTTCAAAAAAAGTGAACATTATAGCCGTTAAAACTCAAAAGTTCAAAAATCAAAACTCGTCAAAAAAATGAACATTATAGCAAGGAAAACTCAAAAACTCAAAACTGCAAAATCCGAAAATAATGAACATTATTATTGACATAAAACAGCAAACAGCATATAACTATCGGGGCAATACAAAATCGTATTGCCCTGCGTTGTATGTATGAAAGGAGCGGAAAATGAATTATTGTGAGATAAAGAAAACCGATATCGCCAATGGATCAGGAGTGAGGGTCACGCTATTCGTATCAGGTTGCAGACACCACTGCAAGGGCTGTTTTCAGCCTGACACTTGGAACTTTGACTACGGCAAGCCTTTCACAGATACCACCGCAGACGAGATACTTAACGCCCTCTCAAAGGGCTATATAAAAGGACTTACGCTCCTTGGCGGCGAGCCTATGGAGCCTGAGAACCAGCCTGAGCTTACAAAACTCCTCCGCCGTGTGAAAACAGAACTTCCCGACAAGGACGTGTGGTGCTACACAGGCTGTACCCTTGAAACTGACCTGCTTGCAGGCTCAAAGTCCCCATACAGAACACAGTACACAGACGAAATGCTGAGCCTTATCGACTACCTCGTTGACGGCGAATTTGTTCTCGAAAAGAAAAACATCTCACTGAAATTCAGAGGATCTGAAAATCAGAGGATACTTCATAAAAAAGACGGCATTTGGCTGCCTTGCGAAGATATGTAAAACAAAACCGCTCCCCGTGACATCACGAAGAGCGGTTATTTTTATTGCGTAGGTGCAACCTAAGGTCGCCCGCCTATCAAACTTTTGCGAAATAACTCTACAGCCTTACTTTTCAGACTTTGTAAAGAATACCGCCTTTATAAGCTGGATAACGAGCATAGAGCCAAAGCTTAGAATGTATATCCATGCAAACTGCATACCTGTCATGTCTGCTATCTTGAAAAGTCCCTTGAGTTGTGGAACGAGCAGAACGGAGTTTAAAAATACCATTCCAAGACCGAACGCCATAAGACCGAACTTGTTGTTGAAAAAGTCCTTTGAGAAGATAACAGGACCTTTTTTCTTGCAGGAGAATCCGTGGAACAATCTTGCAGAGCAAAGCACTGCGAATGCCATCGTCATACCAAGAGCTGCGCTTGTCTTGTTTCCCATAAGGAAAGCCGAAGCTACTGCTATCGCTATAACTACGCCATACAATGCTATCTCGCCCAGGAAAGGACGTGTGAGGATAGATTCGTTTGCGTTTCTTGGCTTGCGTTTCATGACCTCTTCGGAGTGAGGTTCAAGACCCAAACCGATAGCAGGAAGCGAGTCTGTAAGCAGATTAATAAACAGCAAATGTATTGCCGCAAACGGAACAGGAAGTCCAAGCAGTGAGTTGAAAAGCACCACAAGAATTGCCGCAAAGTTGCCCGAAAGCAGGAAGAGTATAGCCTTTTTAATGTTCTCGTAAATGTTTCTGCCGTTTCTTATGGCCTTTACTATAGTTGCAAAGTTATCGTCTGCAAGCACCATTGAGGCAGCGTCCTTTGAAACCTCAGTTCCTGTGATGCCCATTGCAACGCCCACATCAGCCTGCTTTAACGCAGGTGCGTCGTTCACTCCGTCGCCTGTCATGGAAACTATACAGCCGTTTGCCTGCCAAGCCTTTACGATCCTTATTTTATGCTCAGGTGTAACACGAGCGTAAACAGCCTTGTCCTTTACAAAGTCAACAAGCTCTTCGTCTGAATAAGCGTCAAGCTCGTGACCCTCAACAGCCTTTGAGTTGTCGTCAAGAATACCTATCTCACGGGCAATAGCCGAAGCCGTAACGATATGGTCGCCTGTTATCATGACTGGCTTTATGCCAGCCTTGCGGCATTCCGCAACAGCCGCCTTTGATTCCTCTCTCGGAGGATCCATCATAGCAATAAGACCGACGAACTCCAATCCGTCCTCGTCCTCTGGACATACGGTATCCTTGTCGAATTTTTTCTCTGCAAATGCAAGTATACGCAGACCTTTTTCCGAAAGCTCTGCCACACGCTGGGTTATAACAGCCTTTTCCTCGTCGCTTGAAGTTATCCTGTTTATAAGAACGTCAGCCGCACCCTTTACATATAGCACCTTTTCGCCGTCGATAACGTGCAGAGTTGACATAAGCTTTCTGTCTGAATCAAATGGTATCTCAGAAATTCTAGGGAGATCTTCCCTCACCTTGTCAGTGTCGATACCAAGCTTTGTGCCAAAATTGATAAGAGCCGTTTCAGTAGGGTCGCCTATCTCAACACCGTCCTTACAGCTTGAATCGTTGCAAAGGATCATGGCTCTTGTCATAGTCTTGACCTTTTCATCATCAAGATCAACAGCGTCAGTGTCGATTATCCTGCCGTCTACCATTATTTTTCTGACTGTCATCTTGTTCTGAGTAAGAGTACCGGTCTTGTCAGAGCATATTACAGAAACGCTGCCCAAGCCCTCAACAGCTTGAAGTTTTCTTATGATAGCGTTTTCCTTTGACATTTTCTGCGTGCCAAAAGAAAGCACGATGGTAACGATAGAGCTGAGAGCCTCAGGGATAGCCGCAACAGCAAGTGCGATAGCGAACATGAACGAATCCATAAGCTTGCCGCCACGAAGCACACTAAGTCCGAAAACCACTGCACAGACAATAAGTATAGCAATGGAAAGCTTTTTGCCGAACTCGTCAAGCGTGTTCTGGAGAGGCGTTTTTCTCTCTGATGCGTTTTGGATAAGTGAAGCTATCTTGCCCACCTCAGTGTCCATACCAACCTCAGTGACAAGCATTTTTCCTCTGCCGTATGTGACAAAAGAGCCTGAATAAACCATGTTAGCACGCTCAGCCAAAGGCTTTTCGCCCTCTATATCGCTCATATCCTTGTCGATATTAACGCTCTCGCCTGTGAGTGCCGACTCGTTCACCTGAACAGACGCACATTCTATCAGCCTGCCGTCTGCACATATCTGGTCGCCTGCTTCGATAAGAAGAATGTCGCCCACTGCGATCTCCTCAGAGGGGATAATTACCTTTTCGCCGTTACGAAGCGCCTTAGCTGTTGGTGCAGAAAGCTTTTTAAGGTTTGTCAGTGACTTTTCAGCCTTGACGGTCTGAACTGTACCCAAAATAGCGTTCATTGTGATAACAACGAGAATTACTGCACAGCTCTCAACGTCTTTCATGAAAGCTGAAACTATCGCAGCAATAATGAGTATAAGCACAAGGAAGTCCTTATACTGCTCTAAAAAAATCACGGGAATGGACTTTTTCTTGCCCTCCGTGATAACATTTCGTCCGAACTTTTCGCAGTTTTTCACTGCCTGCTCGGTTGAAAGACCATTTTCACCTGATGAAAACTCAGTGTAAAGCTGGTCAAGTTTTTTTTGATACTGCTTCATAAAATACCACCTTTTTTATTTTTTCCTGTAGTCGCTGCCGATATACCCTTCAAAGCCTCCTTTTCTCATAGGCTCAGTAAAATAAACGCATAAAAAATCGGCAAGACGTTTATTGGGTAAACTGCGCCTGTGGCAATTTAATCAATAAAAGCCTCGCCGTTTAGATATGCAACGGTCCCTCATCGGAACGTATTGACGCAAACATAAACGGATCTCTCCGCCAGCTACTCTCTTTTACTATGAGGTTATTATAACCTATATTTTTGATTTTGTCAATAGTTTTTTATATATTTTATTGTAAATTTGCAACGCTTCATATCATCAAAAAAGTGGGTCTTTGAGACCTGACTTTTGTATAAAAAGTCCTTGGACATATGAAAAAATGTATGGTATAATAATTATAACAATGAGCAGCGACAGCGTAAGTCCGATTGTATTCGGACTTGTGCTGTTTTTTTATGCGCAAAAAACGGGAGGTAATGAAATATGAGCGAAGAAGCTCTGAAAGAAAACAAGATGGGCGTTATGCCCATGCCGAAACTCATGCTGAGCATGGGTCTGCCTATGATAATTTCAATGATAGTTCAGGCGTTTTACAATATCGTTGACAGCTATTTCGTAAGCAGGATAACAGATGATACAGTTGAGCACATAGGCGAATATGCCGTAAACGCCCTCACCCTTGCATACCCTGTCCAGCTTTTGATAATCGCTGTAGGCGTAGGCACAGGCGTTGGAATAAACGCCTTGCTCTCCAGAAGCCTTGGAGAAAAGAATTTTGAGCGTGCAGGCAAAATAGCAGGCAACGCCATTTTCATAGGTCTTTGCACCTACATCGTGTTCATGCTGTTCGGATTTTTCGGCACTGACGCATTTTTGAAAACACAGACCCATGATAGTCTTGCTTTAAAGCTTGGGGGCGAATATCTAGGCATATGCTGTGTGTTGTCATTCGGTGCAGTAGGTTCAATGATATTTGAAAAGCTTTTGCAGGCGACAGGCAAAACTATCCATTCCACCATTGCTCAGCTTGTAGGCGCAATAGCCAACATCGTCCTTGACCCTGTCCTGATCTTCGGTCTTGGCCCTTTCCCAGAGCTGGGAGTAAAAGGTGCGGCTTATGCCACTGTCATCGGTCAGGTACTCACAATGGTCATAGGCGGCGTGCTTCATTTTGTGTGCAACAAAGAGATACCAAGCGGCATGAGGTATTTTATACCACAGAGCAAAATGATAGCAAACATTTATAGAATAGGCATTCCTGCCATAATAATACAGGCTCTTATGTCCGTCATGACCTATGGTCTTAATGTCATACTCAACAGGATAGGTCAATCCGCCGTAACAGCCTATGGTATCTATTATAAAATACAGCAGTTCGTATTCTTTGCGTCATTCGGCATGAACAACACTATCATTCCGGTTGTATCATACAACTACGGCAAAGGGGACAAAACAAGAGTTCGTTCAGGCATAAAATACGGTATGCTCTACACGTTGGGACTCATGCTCCTTGGCATTATAGGCTTGCAGCTTTTTGCTTCTCAGATATGCCATGTATTCTCACTGTCAGCGGATACGGAGATATTCGCCACCTACGCCATAAGGATAATCACTTTAGGCTATCTTTTTGCAGGTGCAAACATAGCCTATCAGGGAATTTTTCAGGCGCTCGACCATGGCATAGCTTCCCTTGTGCTTTCCCTTATCAGACTTTTAGTTATCCCTCTCCCCGCGGCTTATCTTCTCACCCTTACCTCCTCAGCAGGCAAGATAGTATGGGCAGCCGTTCCGTTCGGCGAGCTTGTAGGCACTGTCGCCGCCATTGTGATAATGGGCAGGATAAAACGTGAGATAAAGCTCAAAGACTAAAACACTGCCCTTGATTATTATTCCAAAAGGTGCTATAATAGCATTGGTGATAATAATGAAAAGGAAAATACTTGTAGGTCTGCTTACCGCCGTTATCTTTTTGGCTTGCGCCCTTGTGATAAATATAACCCCAAAGGTGGAAATCGGTTCAGTTGTGCTGACCTGTGACGGAAGCAAATATGAGCTTCCAGGCACTGAAAAGACACGATACTGCAACGGCAAGAGCGAGAGCCTTTCCGCTGAAGAGAGTTTTGAAGATCTGCTCTCCTCTGTACCGTCATTTAATGTAAAGGCGGATGTAGATAAGGACGGCAATGTTACCCTTAAAACCCCTATGTCCGTAGAAGTCACAGGGGACAGGCTCGGTGACGTGCTTTACACTGTCTACAGCTATGACGGAAAGGTGCTTGCCAAGGAGTCCAAAAAGCTAGAGCTTCCAAAAGAGGATATTGACGGCTGTCTTGTGAAAATAAAAATTACATGGGGCGAGAAAGACACAAGCTATCTTGAAGAAGATTACTGGTTTGCCGCAATGTACAATACCGAAAGATAAACATAACATCAAAATGTAGGGGCGACCTCTGATCGCTCACTTTCTTTCTGTAAACTTTCAGACAACAAAACGTCGGACGAATTTGAAAACGTCCGACGTTTTGTTTTTAGCATATCTGAAATCCGATTATACCCACCATACAAATAACGCTGCCGATAAATCTCAGCTTTGTGATAGGCTCTTTTCTTATGAGCGCTATAACAAACAGCGAACACAGTATCATAGGCTGGATAAATGACGCACTCGCAAGGCTCACAGCAATAACAGCGTTCTCCGCAAGCAGACCTGCCACATTCGGAATCTTTGTAAGCACAACCACCCATGCGCCCTTTTGATTTTTCTTGAATATCTCCAAAGGCTTCGCCCTTGGCAGAAGTATGATAGCCATAAGTATAAGCGCAAAGAACAGCGCCATGGTTGAGGATATGTAATTCTCCGACGCTCTTACAACTATACCATAGCCATATCTTGCCAAAAGATAGAACACCAGAGGAACAACTATCCTGCGGTAATTTATATTTCCGCTGTCCGTTCTGCCTGATTTTGCGATAAAAACAAGTCCTGCAACAGTAAGCACGATAAAAAGAAACTTGAAAATGCTCGGCTTTTCACCAAGGAAAATATCAGTTGCATAGGACATGAAAAGGGTGATACCAAGCCAAGCCTTAAGCTCAAAGGCTGATATTTCATCAAGGATAATAGCCGAAAGCTTAAATTCAAGGATCTTCGACAAGCACAGCAGACCTATCGCCGCAAATGACTGCCAGCTAAATGTAATAGTCCTGTCGAGGAAAGGCAGACAGCAAGCCATGAAAACAGCCGTTGCCGCCGCCATTAAGAACCCAAGCTCATCGCCGTTGAATTTTGCCGTTGAAACAGCGTACTTGTCACTAAGGGAACATATTGTGTAGCATACAACTACAAGTATAAGCAAAAACATTATTTTTCTTCTTCCTTACTCTATGATTTTCTAAGACCTGTATGCTGTGAAACATACAAAATAATGGGCGACCCAAGGTCGCCCCTACGCAAAGCCGATTTATCAGTTCTTTTTATTTTTCACAAGCCATACTACCGCCAAAATGCCAAGTATCACTGAGAACAGAGTAGCAATGGCTAGACATATCCAGCTTGCATACTGACTTTGTATAAATTCGTTCTGCGATTGGCTTCCTATAAGGGTATCTACCCCCGATTGCGAGCCTAACGCTGAGAACAGTATTATAAATGCCATTCTCACATTCATTATGCAGGCTATAACGCTGTAAATATGCACTATACCCTGAAAAAGGCACACTCCGCAGTCGTCCTTTACATAGCTTTTCACTCCAAGTACCGCACATACCACCGACACTGCCATGTAGATAATGAAAACCGCAAAAAGCACTATCGTTGGCACTTTTGCCCCCTCGGTTTTCACTATCATGCTCATAAGCCCAGCCATACACCCCATGAACACAGCCGCTGCCGCAAGCCCTGCAACAGACCATTTTCTGTATAAAAGTTCTGACTTTTTTATCTGCTCTTTCTTTATCTGTTTAGGCATTTTCTTCCTCCGCCTTCTTGCTTTCAAGTTCCTCTTCGGATATCTTGAAGCGTATCCTGTCTATTTTCTGCTCGTCCTCCATTTTCACTGTCATCTCAAAAGGCGGACAGCTTATAACTTCATTCTGCTCAGGAAGTCTGTCAAGCATATCCATTATCCAGCCACCGAGAGATGTTCTTTCGGTTTCGATAGTGTCCTCCGGCAGTCCTGTCCTCTCAAGAAAATCCGATACCGAAAGCTCCGCCGACGCTTCGTAAACACCGTCGCTTATTTTCACAAGGGAGGTATCCTCCTCGTCACTTTCATCATAGATCTCGCCCACAAGCTCCTCTATGATATCCTCAAGGGTACAAATGCCCTCCGTACCGCCGTATTGGTCGAGCACCACCGCCATATGCACCTTTTTGCGCTGCATCTGCTTCAGGATCTCAGAGATCTTGCGGTTTTCGGTTATGTAAAGTGGCTTGTTCATTATAAGGCTTATGTCCGTCTTGCCCTTGAGATACATTTCAAAAAAGTCAGACTGGTGGATAAGTCCCACAATGTGGTCTAAGTCCTTGTCATACACGGGGAGCCTTGAAAACTTTGTCTGCACAAAGCGTTTTTTTATGCTCTCCATATCCTCATGAAGCTCAACACCCTCGATATTTACTCTCGGCACAAGTATCTCGCTTATGGTTATCTCGTCAAAATCAAGTGCCGAACGCACAAGCTCCGACTCCTGCTCTTCAAGTACGCCCTCGTCCTGAATCTCGTCTATGATATATTTAAGCTCTTCCTCAGTAACAGACGGCTCGCTGTTCTTGTTGCCCACAAGCTTTGTAACACCGCTTTTTATGCCCATAAAGATAGCCGTTATAGGCGTGATGATGAACATGAATGCGGAAAGCGGAGCAGCCATAAGAATAGAAAACCGCTCAGAATTTTCCTTTGCAAGGCTCTTAGGCAAGATCTCACCAAAAATAAGCACAAGCACCGTCATGACTACAGTAGCCAGACCAACGCTTCCCTTTCCGAACTTTTCCGTAAAAAGCACCGTTGCAAGTGAAGATGAAGAAATGTTCACCACGTTGTTTCCAACAAGTATAGCAGTGAGTGCCTTATCAAAATTATCGCATATGTTCATTGCCTTCTTTGCAGACTTGTTTCCGTCGTCTGCAAGTTTTTTAAGCCTTATCCTGTTGCATGAAGAAAACGCTGTCTCCGTTGCAGAACAAATAGCAGACAGCATAAGAAGCACAGCGATGATAACAACTTTCATAAAATAAAATTATCCTTTCAGGTCAGAATATAAATTTGCTGCCCTAGTTATAAAAATAGCACTAAAGGCAGTCATGAAAACTGACTACATATAGTTATCATAACATATTTTTTAACCAATTGCAACAGTATTGTTGAAAAAACGATGTAAAAGAGTTATAATATTCTTTGTGTTCATAATATTCATATGCACAAAAGGAGATAACAGAAATGGCAAAGAAAAATAAAGACATTTTCGACAAAATTATGGACTGGAAGATATTCGGCTGGTTCAGACCCTTTTACGTCAAAAACAAGGAAATGCTTTTGTATCTGTTTTTCGGCGTACTCACCACCGCAGTCAGCTTTGTGACCGCAGGCATCTCAAAAGTACTTTTGGAGCAGGCAGGCATAGGCAAGGGCGGTGTTTCCACCACAAGCACCGTCATATCATGGATATGTGCAGTAACATTCGCATACATAACCAACAGGATATGGGTTTTCGAGTCTGAAGCAGAGGGCAAAAAGGCGATAATCTCCGAAGCGGCTTCATTTTACGGCGGAAGGATATTCACTCTTCTCGTAGAAATGTTCATGATGTGGCTCGGCTACTCACTTCTCAGCTTCAACTATTGGGTAACAAAGATAGTGGCAAACGTTGTTGTGCTGATACTTAACTATGTAATCAGCAAGCTTGTGGTCTTCAGAAAGAAATAAGCATACAAAAAAAGCTGTCAGATCTGACAGCTTTTTATTTTGCCCCAGTTGCCACGTTACAACCGACTAATCTTTGTACATAAGCGTGACCGCCATGCCGTTTATCACGCCCACTACAACTCCGCACACAATGAAAAACACCTTGATAGGCAGGTCAAGCAGAAGCGAGATAAGCCCGAACACGATAACGAACGCCATTGCTCCGCCTATCTGCACAAGAAACTTTCTTTTCACAAGCACAGGAAAACGCTCAGCAAGCTTTGCGGTCTTGTTACCCTTGTGGTCAATTATCCTGTAAATAAGCTGAGTCAGTGCCATTGGTATTCCGATAAATAAAATTGCTGTTACAAGTTTGTCCATTTTAAATTCCTCCATTTTTCACTTAAATTATAGCTTTTTGTATCAAAAAAGGCTGCCCAAGACGCAGTTCGTCCGTGGGCAGCCTCATTGCTGCATATAAAATTTCTTTTATCAACAATTAAAGAACTCTTACGCCAACAACGCCCTCGATAGACTTGAAAGCGTCAGCGTCAACGTCGCCTGTAACATCGAGCATTGTGTAAGCCCAGTCTTTCTTAGACTTGTTTACAAGGTTCTCGATATTTGCGCCCTTGTCAGATACAACAGATGTGATCTGTGCGATAAGAGCAGGAACGTTCTTGTGAAGCACGCAAACAAGGTGGTCGCCTGTTTTAGCAAGCTCTGCATTAGGGAAGTTTACAGAATTCTTGATAGTTCCCTTCTCGATATAGTCGATAAGCTCGTGAGCCGCCATTGTTGCGCAGTTGTCCTCAGACTCAGGTGTGGAAGCGCCAAGGTGTGGAAGAACGATAACATTCTCCTCGCCAAGAACAACATCATCTGCAAAGTCTGTTACATACTTTGCAACCTTGCCGTCCTTGATAGCCTTTACAACTGCCGCACTGTTGATAAGCTCACCTCTTGCAAGGTTGATAAGACGAACGCCGTCCTTCATCATTGCTATCTGAGCTTCGTCGATAGTGTTCTTTGTGTCAGGTGTATAAGGAACGTGGATAGTGATATAATCGCTGTTCTTGTAAATATCATTGATGTCAGCTGTTACCTTTACAGCAGGATCAAGCTGGATAGCTGCGTTTACTGAAAGGAATGGGTCATAGCCGATAACGTCCATGCCAAGTGCAACGGCTGCGTTTGCGATCTTTCCGCCGATAGCACCAAGACCGATTACACCAAGTGTCTTGCCCAGTATCTCAGGACCTGCGAACTTAGACTTGCCACCCTCAACTGTCTTAGGAGCGTCAGGAGTGCCCTTAAGTGATGCAGCCCATGCAGCAGCTTCTGTTATCTTTCTTGAAGCAAGAAGAAGTGCACAAATAGCAAGTTCCTTAACAGCGTTTGAGTTTGCGCCAGGTGTGTTGAATACAACGATTCCCTGCTCTGCGCACTTCTCAACTGGAATGTTGTTTACACCTGCACCTGCTCTTGCAATAGCAAGCAGGCTCTCAGGCATTTCCATATCGTGCATCTTTGCTGAACGTACCATTATAGCGGTAGGATTTTCAGCATTGTCGCTTACTGTGTACTTAGCCTTGTCGAAAATATCTGTACCGCAAGCGGCGATCTTATTCAAAGTCAATATGTTGTACATTAAACTAACCTCTTTCATCTATTTAAGTGATAATTCTTACAAACAGGCAAAGAACAAGTATTACAGCGAAAAGAACGAGAACAACTTTGCCTTTTGACTTACTTCTTTCATTAAGCTTATCACGCCAATCGTCCGGATTGTTTTTGATCAAATCAGCAGTGCTTATCATATGAAGCAATCGATGAAGCATTGAAATTTCACCTCGATCAAATCTGATTATGCGTTCTCAGCCTCGAACTTCTTCATGAACTCAACAAGCTTTTCAACGCCCTCGATAGGCATTGCGTTGTAGATAGAAGCTCTCATACCGCCAACAGTTCTGTGACCCTTGAGGTTTACAAAGCCTGCTGCTGTAGCCTCAGCAACGAACTTCTTGTCAAGCTCAGCGTCGCCTGTTACGAATGGAACGTTCATAAGAGATCTGTCCTCAGGAACAACAGTGCCCTTGAAGAGCTTGCTCTGGTCAAGATAATCATAGAGTATCTTAGCCTTCTTCTCGTTGTGAGCCTTCATAGCCTCAAGACCGCCCATTTTCTTTATCCACTTGAATACCTTGCCGCAGATATAGATTCCATAGCAAGGAGGTGTGTTATAAAGAGAATCTGCGTCAGCCTGAGTTTTCCACTTGAGCATTGTAGGTGTGCCCTCGAGAACGTCGTCAGTGATAAGATCTTCTCTGATGATAGCAATAACAACGCCGGCAGGACCAACGTTCTTCTGAACACCGCCGTAAATAACGCCGTACTTTGTTACGTCAACAGGCTCAGACAGGAAGCAGGAAGAAACGTCTGCAACAAGTGTGTGACCCTTTGTGTTAGGCAGAGTCTTGTACTTTGTACCATAGATAGTATTGTTTTCGCAGATATAAACATAGTCAGCGTCCTCTGGGATATCCAGATCTGAACAATCAGGGATATAAGAGAAAGTCTTGTCAGCAGAAGAAGCCACAGCAACAGCCTCGCCGTATTTCTGAGCCTCCTGATAAGCCTTCTTAGCCCACTGACCAGTGATTATGTAAGCCGCTTTCTTGTTCTTCATAAGGTTCATAGGAACGGCTGAGAACTGCTGAGAAGCACCGCCCTGAAGAAACAGCACCTTATAGTTATCAGGGATACCCATAAGATCTCTGATGTCCTTTTCAGCTTCCTTGATGATGTCATCGAACGCCTTGGAACGGTGGCTCATCTCCATTACGCTCATACCTGTGCCCTTATAATCGAGCATTTCATCGGCAGCTTCCTTAAGCACTTCCTCAGGGAGTACAGCAGGACCTGCGCTGAAGTTATATACTCTACCCATTGTTAAACCCTCCATACAAATTAGTTTCATTATTTATAAAGACTATAAATATATAAATTAATAATAATATTATATGCCTTTTATAAAAAAAAGTCAAGGGCTGTCATATAAAAATACTCACTCGTCATAAGTTTTTGTACATATCAGCACATAAAACAGCCCTGAAAACGTGCATTTTTTCACCTTACCTATGCCGTTATGTATAATAAGCACTGAAAAGCATGAAAAATCAGAATAATACTAAAGCGTTAAAAAGAGGTTAAAATTTTTGGTATTCCTTGAAATCTCCATATATGTGTAGTATAATGTAATCAAGAAAATGCGACAGTTGTATAATAATCGGGGAACAATTGTCACTCTCAGGGAAAGAGGATATATATGCAAAAGATATTTTATGTTTCAAGAAATGAGGACAAAGCCCATGATGGAAAAGCCCCGGATATGGACAGATTTCAGCGAGTTGAAAAGCTCAACAGTCTGATCGCGGCAGGCTGGGCTATAAAGGAAATGAAAAGCGAAAACAACAGCACATTCTTTGTGCTTGAGAAAGCAGACTAGACTTAAAATGGCGGTATAAAACCGTACCCTGCCAATAACACAGACACGTTGTTTTGTAGGGGACGGCGCCCTCGACGTCCCGCCCACTCACCAGCTTTTTCAACAAATTTACAGGACGGCAGCCCCACCGTCCTTTTTTTATGTGCAGATAAATTTTGCGAAAACGTTTTATGGGTATTGCATTTCAGAGAGAAATATTGTATAATTAATGTAATCGTTTTAATGAGCACAAATGATACTATACATATTATAAAGGAGTAAAAAAATATGGCTTATGTAATCGGCGTAGACTGTGGTACAAGCGGCACTAAGACAGTGCTTTTTGACGAAAAGGGTACTGTTATCTCTTCTGTAACTATTGAATATCCTATGTATCAGCCTAAAAACGGCTATGCAGAGCAAGAACCTGCTGACTGGGCAAACGCAATGATAAACACTATCAAGGCTGTTATGACCAAAAGCGGCGTAAACAAAGAGGACGTTGCAGGCATTGGTATCTCAGGTCAGATGCACGGACTTGTTATGCTGGATAAGGACAACAACGTTCTTAGAAAGTCCATAATATGGTGCGATCAGAGAACTGCCGCAGAAGTTGAAGAAATGAATGAAAAGCTAGGCAGAGAAAAGCTCATCAAGATAACAGCAAACCCTGCCCTCACAGGCTGGACGGCTGCGAAAATCCTTTGGGTAAAGAACAACGAGCCTGATATATATGAAAAGTGCAGACACATTCTTCTTCCAAAGGACTATCTGAGATTTATCCTCACTGGCGAATATGCAACAGAGGTTTCCGACGCCAGCGGTATGCAGCTTCTTGACGTGCCAAACCGCTGCTGGTCAAAGGAAGTCTGCGATACGCTTGGCATTGATATGTCAATGCTGGGCAAGGTGTACGAGTCATGCGAAGTAACAGGCAAGGTCACAAAGAAAATGGCTGAGCTTACAGGACTTAAAGAGGGTACTATAGTAGTAGGCGGAGCAGGCGACAATGCCGCTGCGGCTATCGGAACAGGCGTTGCAGAGGACGGCAAGGCGTTCACAACTATCGGAACATCAGGCGTTGTATTCGCACACACTTCTTCTATCTCTATCGACCCAAAGGGCAGAGTTCACACCTGCTGTGCAGCAGTGCCGAACGCATGGCACGTTATGGGTGTTACACAAGGCGCAGGACTTTCGCTGAAATGGTTTAGGGATAATTTCTGCAATGCGGAGAAAGAAACAGCAAAGTGCATGGGTGTTGACGAATATTATCTCATGGATAAAGAAGCAGAGAAAGTGCCTGTTGGTGCAAACAGACTTCTCTATCTGCCATATCTCATGGGCGAAAGAACACCGCATCTTGACCCTGACGCAAGAGGAGTATTCTTCGGACTTTCCGCAATGCACACAAAGCGTGATATGCTGAGAGCAGTAATGGAGGGCGTTTCATACTCTCTCAGAGATTGTGTTGAGGTATTCAGAGAAATGGATATCAACGTGTCCGACATGATGGCATGCGGAGGCGGCGGAAGCTCACCGCTGTGGAGATCAATGCTCGCAGATCTTTACAACTGCCCTGTAAAAACAGCTTCATCAAAAGAAGGTCCAGCCCTTGGCGTAGCACTTCTTGCAGCAACAGGTGCAGGCATTTACTCATCAGTACCGGAAGCTTGTAAGGCAGTAGTAAAGACCGACAAGGTACAGCAGCCTGAAGCAGAGCGAGTACCTGAGTATGAGAAATACTACAAGCTTTACACAGAGATCTATCCTGCACTGAAAGCAGAATTTGCAAAGCTTGCGAAGATGTAATATAACACCAAAAGCTCCGATCATTTCGGAGCTTTTGGTGTTAGAATATTTTGACAACTAAAAAACGGCTCTCCACAATAGCGGAAAGCCGTTTTTACATATTGGTCGGAGTGACCGGATTTGAACCGACGACCTCTACCACCCCAAGGTAGCGCGCTACCAATCTGCGCCACACCCCGACAACGTATATATTATACCCGATTTGGATACAATAGTCAAGAGTTTTCAGTCAAAATAAAAAAATTGCAAAAAAGGTATTGACATTCACATTCATTTGTGATATAATAAATAAGCACTCAAGAGAGAGCACAAAAAAATATCGCGGGATGGAGCAGTTCGGTAGCTCGTCGGGCTCATAACCCGAAGGTCGTTGGTTCAAATCCAGCTCCCGCAACCAAAAGAAAAAGGCTGTTGCATTTGCGACAGCCTTTTATTTATTCTTATTCTCTTACCATTTCGTAAACTTGAATTTTAGAACCAGGAAACTCTTTACAATGCTGTTTGCAAATCTGTTTTGCCTCATTCAAGTCATATGCAAAGCCTATTTCAATATTATGATAAGGGTCTGTAACGTCATAGACTAAGTAGAATTTTTCTCCAACATCAATGTAATTAATAACGCTGCCATTCTTATTTTTTTTCATTTTTCATTTCTCCTTGACAATTATCATTTAATGTGTTATACTCGGATTTACAAAGCGGAGGATATCCGAGTTTGTGTGTGAATATGTAGTCGGTGTGTTTTGACGGATTACCGACTACATTTTTTTATGCCTCTTCAAGCATTTGTTTGAGTTCATTAATCAGCTTTGATAAAGCTTCATATTCGCAATCAGCATGAATGTTCTGAGCCTTGTCTATTATGATTCTAAGCTGTTCACGCTTTGCATACTTTATCGCAAGTTCTGTAGCTGTAGGCATATTCTGCATTATCCTCACTCCTTTCAATTTCCTCCGCTGTGAAAGTTCCCTTTATCTCTTTCACTATATATATTATAGCATATCGGGTACAATATATCAATTGATAAAATAAACAAATATATAGGGTACATATTGTGCATTATGTATATTGTACACATATATAAAATGTAGTATAATATCAGTAAAGGCGGTGATATTATGGCATATTCAGAAGCACAAAAAAAAGCAACTGCAAAGTACATGAAAAATAAGCTTGATGATATCAAGGTACGAGTGCCAAAAGGCAAGCGTGAAGTCTACAAAGCCCATGCAGAACGGCAAGGCAAAAGCCTGAACGCCCTTATAATTGAACTACTCGAAAAAGATATGCAGGAGCATTAAGCCCCTGCATTTTTTTATTAATCATTTTCCTGCTGTTTTGAATAATCTCTCATAAATTGAGGGGCGGAACAATTTTCACAAACAGTTGAATCCGTAAAATGATAAACACATTCCTCACAGTAACCATAACAGCCGCACTCAAAAAAACCGCATTTCTTATTATCGCACTTACCAAAATCAGTATTTTCCTTGCACCAAAAATTAAACTCTTTCATTTTCAACATTCCTTTCAAAATTCTCAAAAATCATTTCAAGAACATAGCTCACATAAAGCAGAAACGCCCCTGAATAAGCCGTAAGAACTACCCTCATAAATTATCACCCTTATAAGGTGAAAGCTTATAGCCTATCGTTTTCGACATCTGAGCCTTATTCTCAGCAGATACATGAGTATATGTATCAGCCGTAAGCTTGTATGTACTGTGACCGAGCCACTCCGAAACCTCTTTCATACTGAAACCGCTGTTAAGCATAAGCGTTGCATTGCTGTGTCTAAGGTCATGTATGCGAATTTTCGGTAAATCGTTCTTGCGGAGCAAGTCTTGAAAGGCGTGCAGTACATAATCATAGTGAAGTGGAATCCCCTCAGCATTCACGCACACATAATTCCTTGCCTTGCACAGTGGAGCTTGTCTGCTATAAAGCTTATGCAAATAATCAAGCTGCTCATCACTAAGAGGAAATTCACGGCGAGATTTTACAGTTTTCATTCTCTTGTTTTGACTTTCGATCCAGTGTCCGGACTTATAGTCTTTTATCCTCGTTCTTGTTTCCCTGATATAAAGACAACGTCCGAGGAAGTCAACATTCTCCCACCGCAAACCGAGTATCTCAGACTTGCGAAGTCCAAACCACACAGCGAGATAGACAAAGCTTTCTATCTGAGTACCATAAGCCGCACGCAGGAGCTTCAAGAGCTGTTCTTCTGTATAATATGACATTTCATTTTCCACCTTTCGAGGAAGTGAAAAAGCCGTGTAAGGATTTTTGCTTATAAAATCGTTCTTATATGCGTAATTCAGACACGCACGCATGACTTCATGATGTTTACGGAGCGTATTCACAGAAAGCCTTGTATCATGCAGTATGTGCCTTTGATAGCCCTCTATGTGCATAGGCTTGACATCAACAAGTCTAAGTCCTTTGCTCTTGAAATAAGGGTAAAGGTATTTTGTTATGATACCTACATAGCCATCATAAGTTGACGGAGATTTTCTGTAACACGTTTCATTATTCCATACTATGATATAGTCACAGAACAAAATTTTATCCGTGTCAATGTTTTCAATGCTCATTATCATTTTGCCAAGGTCCTTTCCTGATGATAGTTGTTATAGATTTTTACCTTTGTCACGTTATCAAGCTGATGAAAGACGGCTCTTGAAAGCCTGTGCTTGCGGAGATATTCAAGGAAACTTTTTGATTCAGTTGCAGGCGAAGTATTACGTAAAGCCCTAACAATATCAGAATTGCAATCGTTATTATAAAAGCTTTCAAGTATTTGTTGCTGAACATTTTCAGACAATGACAAATAATGATTATAACTAATCCTGCAAGTATCAGATAGAAAACGTTGAAAAGCAATAAGCATTTCATCATTCATTTAGTTCACTCCTTTCAAAATAATCATCATATTCCTTGCGATACTCATCAGAGTAAATATAATCAAGGAAATCTGCTATATTATCAAACCTAGATGAAACCTCTTCAAAGTTCGGTATGATATTCACATTTGTATTGTACTTATACTGGTTAGAGGTATAAGGTTTTGTAATAGCCGACTTTGAAACGCTATCAAAATCGGTATTACTGTATATGATCTGAGGGTCACGATTACAGTTTCGACTGCTCCAATAATACTTGCCGAATATCTTATTATTGCCCTTTGTTATATATTTTGTAATATAGAACGCAAGAGCCGCCGAATTATTCTCCACAGGAATAGCCGTGGAAAAACCGTATTTCCATTCAGGGATATTATATACAACGTTTCTAACGTGCAAGTTCTTTTCCTCTATGGTCTTTAATGTCACAGGTTTGTTATATCCAGTTACGAGCCTTGTGCCTGAATCGACCATATCAAAGCAATCATTGATAAGAGCGTGACAATGTATACCGCCGTTCTTATGCCTTTCAGGAATGAGCAAGTATTTCATATCTTTCCGCTTGACCTGATTTTCAAGCCACCGCCTAAGTTTTTTCTTAACAAAATCAGCATTGGAAAAATCGTACTCACTGCCATTAAAAGTGATAGTGAGAAAATACGCCCACTCATTTGAAAAGGCTATATCAAAGACCTTGTCTTTTGCACGCTTTAATATATCAGTCCGTTCCCCTCTTTCCTCTTTTGAAACCTTTGCAGGTTTTTTGATTATATCAAACATATCTGTTTGAGTATCTTCTTCCTGCTGAGATTTCTCAAATTTCTCCCATTTTCGTTTAAGCTGTAATATTTCTTGATTTTGCTGATATTCTTCAAGGTTTTTGTCAACGAATATGTAATTGTTGCAATAAGTTGTTGTCGAAGAGCCGTCAGCGTAGATTTTTGTTTTAGTATTTTTTAAAACGACCTCAGGGGGTAAATCATAAAAATTTGCCATTTTCCCACCGCCATTTTAGTTTTTGACGGAAATTTGCGGTTATTATCAAGTATATAACCGCAAATTTCTAAGCTTGCAAGCTGTTCGCCACGGCGCACGCAGGAGCGTGCGCACGTGGCTGAATCAATCTTGCATAGCTTTTAAAATTCTGCTTGCTATTTTCTCTTGCTCACTTGTGCGCCCGATTTTCAGCCCCTTAACGATTTCTTCCGTGTCATAAAGCGACCTTAATTCATCAGTGGCGCAAAATGTTTCTTTCCATTCTTTCGGACGTTTTCTCGTTCCTGCACTGCCCTGCTCTCCATTAATGAGATAATTTTCTTTTGTATAGCATTTATTGACGATAAGGCGTGAATTGAAATACGCCTTACAATCTATGATATAATTGACCTGCTCACGAATTATTTTTGTACACCTTTTCCACTCCTGAGCCGACCCCCATATACACTTGTGTAAATGCCGTTGCAGTGAGATATATTCGAGAAGCTCGTCCGGAGCATCTTTCCATGATTGAGAATTAAGAGTCAGGTGCATTTCATCGAACAGAAACAGCACGCCTTGATTAACACCGTTTTCGTCAATATTCTCAACGTTCAAGATATCTTCCCAACAATCAAAAAATCTGTCAGCCACTTCAGTATGAAAGTTAGCACAGATAAGCACTTTCGGAAATCTACTCTTGACCTCTTGCGCACGTTTCACCATGCTTATAGTTTTACCTCGACCGCCTAAGCCGTTATAGAGATACAGCCCATACATATTGAACGGAACTTCTTCACCTTTAAGCCGCTTTCTAATAGTCTTGAAAGTGTCCTTTACCGACAAAGGAAACGCATGAAGCACAGGCGTACCAAACAGCATAAGAAGCACGATAACACCCACCACAACGCTTCCCAAGGCGAGAGGTATAAGCATAGCTTTCCAATTGATATTAGCAAATGCCGACCACATTATAAAAGCCCCCTTACAAAGTTCACAAGTGCAGATACAAGCAGAAGTCCGAGAACAAAGAAAATGCTCTCAAACATCAATTCAAGATTTAAGAATTGGTCAAGCTGATAAAGAAAAGAAATCATATCCCTAAGAGCTGAATAAGCTTCATCACTTATTGAGAATGACTTAAAGAACGGCAGACTAAAGAACAGCTCTACTATTTTCGCAGTTATCATTATTCTCCCTCACTTTCACTTGATTCATGAAGCTGTATTCCGAAGCAACGGAACAAAGCCTTAATTGTCGCATAGATACAGATAGCGTACATTGCTATAGTTGAAGCATTGAACAGCGCACTCTTAAGCTCGTTCGGAGCGGAGTTCATATTAAAATCAAAGTCCTTTCCGAAAAGTGTAAACGTAACTGAATTTGATGATGATTGCTTACCCTGCTGAAAAGCTTTTCTCAACTTTGCATAAGCAGGAAACTTGCTTTCTATAGCCACATTCAAATCTTTTGAGTTAGGTACAAAAAGATAGGTCACGAGCTTCTTCAAGTCGACCACGAGATTATACAGTGCAATGCCGATATTTTTAACGATAGTCCACAAACACTTGCCGAGCCACTCAAAGATACCTAAGAAGTTGAAGAATATAAATTTCAAAGCCGCCCACAGCCAACGAAAGAAGCCCGTGAAAGCGTTCCACAGAAATTCAACAACCGCCTTTAAAAAGTCCGATATGCCGTCCAAGTCTTGAAACATATCAAAGTTCACATAGTCCCTTATATCAGAAAAATCAGTATCTATATAATCAGACAAAGACGGAAAGTTTTCATAATCTTTCTTTTCATCAAACGGCTCTTTCTTGTGACTATCTACAGTATCAACAAGGCTGTATTCATAACTTGCGGCGCAAAATCTGTCCTTATATAACGCTTCATCACCCTTGCCCTTAGCCGCTATCAAGAAGAAATAAAGCTTGCCCGTATTTTCAATATCTTTGTTACTGTTATACCGCATAATGCCGTCACGCATAACATTAAGAGGGATCGAGCCATGCAAAGGGTTTTCTTTCGTGAAATCTCCCGAAGTGTCCATAGGGAGATAGTACCAGCCGTCAGAGTTAGGATAATCCCATTCTGATTGATTAGACACGGCAATGTTTACGTTGTATACATCATTATCATTTTTCGGTTCAAAATTAAACAAAAAGTTTTTGCTATCATCATCATAAGTAATAGAAGCTTTATATGGTTTATTGCTTGAATACTCTAATTTCTCGCCGTCATTTGTAATAGTAATATTAGTGTCAATAATATGCCAAGCACTAGCAGAACTATTTTCATTTAGATAAATTTCTTGTGTAGAATCAAAGAATGTAGGAGATTGTGACGATGAAGTAGAAATAGTATACCTATCATCATCCCACGAAGTATTATACCATTTTGAATAATCACAATATATTTCAGGAGAAAACCGAGATATATTAAATTTGCCATTAGTTGCGCTAATATGATCCGTAGGGAACGAAATTAGCATAATATAAATACCATACTCGTTCGGTGCATACCAATACGCTATATAATTTTTATCATCTAATGTACCACCTTGTGCTTTTACCCTATCCACCATAGTAGATACAACTTTAAGAATAGCAACATTTTGAGTTAATCCACCCTCGCTTACATCATCAAGAGCAAACGCAGGCACAACGCAAGCCGAACACATCACGATAAGGGCAAGCACTAATGACAGCGTTGCTTTAAGTTTTCTATTTATCATAATTCCCCCTTAAAAATTGGCATAATAAAAGGGCAGTTCACTGAATGAACTGCCCTCGTTGCTGTCAGGCTTACGCCTTTACGTACTTTTTGAACATTCTGATAGCAATGCCGATTACAGTTGTCAGAGTTATCACAGGGATAAGAGCGACGATAGAATCGGAAATGCCCTGAATAGCAGAGTTAGCGAACTGTGTCATAACTTCACCGACATTTACGAGAGTATTGCCACCTTCTGCAGTTGTAGAAACAGGATTCATTAACACATTCTCCTTTCTTAATTAATTAAGCTATATATCCACTTGCCAAACTTGATGACAAGATAAATACCGATAGATATTGTTATCAAAAAGCATATAGTGCCTAAATATGAAATTGTAATATTTTGATTATTGATTATAGTGTGCTGATTTTCGATAACAGCCGACATAGTATATTCACCAGTCTGCTCAGAGGTAGAAACAGACGATACATCAATTTGTGAAGAAGTGACATCATTCAACGCCCACAACCTCAATTCCCTGAGCCTGTCGCTCCAGTTCTTTAACACGGAACTGCAGTTTAGAAATTTCTTTATTTTTCTTATCAATTGCCTTAAAGCAACGAGTAAGGCAATAAAACAGGGCAAGCGCCACCACCAAGCAAAAATAAAGTGCGTATACTGTCATGTTCAAGCCCCCTTAGATAATGACCGCTTCAAGCTTCTTCTTATCGTTGTAGAAATACTGGATTTCCGTTCCGACAAGTTCTCCGATATCTTTCATAGACACATCTTTGCCGAACACGTTTCCTCTTTCGCTCCAAGCACACTTGCAATCATTGGCGATAGTGTAGCCCACGCCCTGAACGAAGTTTGAATCGTCCGCAAGTTTGTTTTCTATAGGCTTCTGCACCTGCAAAACCAAGTTGTCATAGTCGATTGATTTTCCGTTATCGTCCGTGAATGTGCCTTTCTTGTGGATTGCTCCTATAAGTATTCCTCTCATGTTTTTTCCTTTCTGCGGTTGAGGTTATCCGCTCACCTTTACTTGATTTAATACCCCATATGGGGTACAAATATAATATACCCCATATGGAGTGAAATGTCAACCCCATATGGAGAACTTTGTTATAATTGTACAAAAAGGAGGAATTAAATGTATACAAGATTACGAGATTTACGTGAAGATAATGACATATCACAAGCAGAGTGTGCAAAAATCGGGTACATTTCAAAGAACAGTTACATAAGGTATGAAAACGGGGAAAGAAACCCACCGCTAGACGTCATAGTGACATATGCTAAATTTTACAACGTGAGCATAGACTACATAGCAGGATTGACCAATGACAAAGGCGGATTGCACAACAACGTGCAGAGCAAGTACAACATAACACAGAAGAACAGCCCTAAGGCTGTTATCAAAATCAAGGAGGAAAAGTAATGGAAGCAGTATTTGCAACATTTGCGGTTTGGTTTATAATAGGATTAATTGTATTTATTTTAATAATTGTAGCGATTATAGGCACATGGTTTGAAGCCCGTGAAATGCGCAAGGAGCTGGAGCAGGTCAACGCATACCTTGCAACGCTGAATGATAACTTAATAATAGGCTTCCAAAACAATGACCGCCAAAGCCGCAACTTCTGAGAGCCTGCCGCCCTCGTTCCTGCTTTCCTGAGCTGTCGCTCTTGCCGTCCTGCGGAGCTTGTGCGCTTTTCTGCACTGTGCTGTCGCCCCTGCCGTGCTGTTTCTCCCTTGTGGAGCTTGTGCGCTCCCCCTGCGCTGTGCTGTCGCCCCTGCCGTGCTGTTTCTCCCTTGTGGAACTTGTGCGCTCCCCTGCGCTGTGCTGTCGCCCCTGCCGTGCTGTTTCTCCCTTGTGGAACTTGTGCGCTCCCCTGCGCTGTGCTGTCGCCCCTGCCGTGCTGTTTCTCCCTTGTGGAACTTGTGCGCTCCCCTGCGCTGTGTTTGGTGCGAACTGCGTTCGCAATGAGGGGGTATCTTGAGCGGCGTTCCCCTCTTTTTGGAGCATTGAAAGCATTGAAAACATTGAGAGTGTTGAAAAATCATAGATTTTCCAACACTCCCAACATTTCCAACACTTCCAACACCCCAAAAATTCACCCCCTAGCCGCTCGCATGATAGATTTCACAGATATATCGCTCAGCTCTTTTTCTTTTCTTTGAATGTGCGTTGCTTTTCCCGGGGCTTTTTCTTTGTGGTTTTGTCCGCTGTTTGTGTTTTTTGTTTTCTTTTTCCGTGTTTTTTCTTTTTGCTCTTGTGGAGCTTGCCTTGTGTCGCTTGTCGCTCCATGTGAGGGCTTGTGCCTGCTTCCGTGAGTAGTTTTCCCTCGTTGCTTATCACTTCTCCACGGGGCTTATAGTTACTTTTGCGAGGGGCTTCACTCATGCCGTTCACCGCTTGTCAGTTCTCATAACCCGAAGGTCGTTGGTTCAAATCCAGCTCCCGCAACCATATTGGTGATACCAAATGGATACTCACCTTAAAAAGCCCGTGTTTACGGGCTTTTTTGATATTTAGAAAACAAAAAATTTTAATGTAAAACCGTGGATGCTTTTCAACGGTTTTCACGAAAAAAAGGGAGTCGAACCCTACACAACAAAAAATATCGAACATAACGGCAGACTTTGAGTATATTTTGCTCTAAGCCTGCCGATTTTTTATGAAAAAACATTCACAAAGTTTAGAAGGCTGTTTTGTCAAATATCACGAAATGTGATAAACGACAAAGCGGTCTTTTTTTATTTCAAAGGAGGCTTGATAACAAATATACTATAAAAAGGGAATCTAAAACGACTGGAGGTGATCAAGTAAAAAATGAACAGCAGTCAGACCGAGGACATGACCGAAGAACCCGATATGGGAATGACGATGTGAGGTGTTATATGATTTACAACGAAAAGAAGGTAGAAATGCTCAGGCAGAGATATCCCGAAGGAACTCGGATATGCCTTGACAGTATGGATAACGATCCCCGTCCGATTCCACCAGGTACTAAAGGCATAGTTCAATTTGTGGACGATGCGGGTACTCTGCACTGTAAATTTGATAACGGAAGAACGCTTGGGGTTATCCCCGATGTGGATAAGTTCCATAAAATCGCTCAGGAACAGAGTCAGATTGATAAGCAAACAGAGGAAAATATTGAGTGCGAGGAAATTACAGAAACGGAAGATCTTGAAGAAAACGAAGAAATGAATATGTCAATGTAACGGTTAAGTTTTGAAAAAGACTTAGCCGTTTTTTTATTACAAAAAGGAAAGGAACGGTGATAAATGATAAAATATTTCGAAGCGTTTGCAGGAATAGGAGCGTTCCGTTCGGCTTTTGAAAAAGTAGGCGGGTTTGAGTGCGTCGGATGGTGTGAAATTGACAGATTCGCACAGAAAGCCTACAGAACGCTGTATGACACAAAGGGGGAAATTTTTTATGAGGACATCACAAAAATCGATTACGGAAATATGCCGGATTTTGATCTGCTCGTTGGAGGCCCGTGCTGCCAATCGTTCAGTGTCGCGGGGCGCAGACTCGCTTTTGAGGGCGATAGAGGAAACCTGTTTTTTAACTATATCCAAATCCTTGAAGCCAAGCGCCCCCGTTACTTTATCGCTGAAAACGTACCCAACCTGCTTGGTATATCGCAGGGGGAATGTTTCAGAATCATCCTTGAAAAGATTTCTGAACTGGGGTATAGTATGTGCTGGCGCGTGCTTAACTCTGCCGGATTCGGAATACCGCAGTCAAGAAGAAGGCTGTTCCTTATCGGATATCTTGGAGACAAATGTCCCTCAGAAATACTGGCTTTCGGAGGAAATGATGAGGAAAATTGCGAAAAAAGAAAACCTGAACAGCTGATAGGCGGCAGTCAGGGTTCGAGAGTTTATTCCACAGACGGCACGGCTGTTACGCAATGCAGCGGTTCGGGCGGCATGGGCGGTAAAACGGGACTTTATTTCATAGACTGCAATCCCGATCCTCAGATGACAGACATTGCAAGATGTGTTACCGCACGTCAGAACAGCGGAGTATCTCATCATAGAGGAGAACATTCCGCTGTTTTTTGTGATTTGAACGAAAATCCGCAGATTACAGAAAATGCCCGATGTCTGCATACAAGAATGGATTTGGGAGTAACAAACGAAACTCACAAAGGCGAACGTTCGGGAGTGCTTGAAGAAGCTCCTAGGGCGATAATCAACCCATTTAAGGAAACTACCCGACAGAACGGTCGCAGAATAAAAGAACCTAATGAACCGATGTTTACGCTCACGGTTACGGACAGACACGGAATAGTACACAAAGGCAGAATCCGCAGGCTTATGCCTGTGGAGTGCTGGAAATTGCAGAGATTTACAAAAGAGCAGTTTGAAAAAGTCGCTGAAGCAGGTATGTCCGACGCACAGCTTTACAAGCAGGCAGGAAATTCAATTACGGTAAATGTGGTTGAAGCTATTGCAAGAAATTTACTGAAATTTGACGAGGAGGAAAACGCAAATGGAACAGGTAATTAAAATCTTTGAAAACGAGGAATTCGGCAAAGTGAGAACGGTCGTAAAAGACGGTGAACCGTGGTTTGTAGGCAAAGATGTTGCGGAATGCCTTGGATATTCTAAGCCAAGAAATGCGATTAACGCTCATGTTGACAACGAAGATAAGGCACTCGCCCCGATTCAGGGCGGGTGTTCTACGTGTACTCAGAATACGATGATAATTAACGAAAGCGGACTTTACAGTCTGGTACTTTCAAGCAAGCTTCCGAGAGCCAAAGAATTCAGGCGTTGGGTCACAGCCACGATTTTACCAACTTTGAGGAGAACAGGCGGCTACGTCAGCAACGAAGAAATGTTTATAGAAAACTACCTCCCGTTTCTCGACGAGCCGTACCGTGACCTGTTCCGAATTCAAATGACGATCATAGGAAAGCTGAACGAGCGTATCCGTCACGATCAGCCACTGGTGGAGTTTGCAAATCAGGTGTCAAATACCGATAATCTTATCGACATGAACGCAATGGCAAAGCTTGCGAGAGCAGAAAATATCCCCGTCGGCAGAAACAAGCTTTACGGCTGGCTCAAAGGAAAAGGCGTTCTTATGGCGAATAATCTCCCCTATCAGGCGTTTATCGACCGAGGATATTTTTCCGTAAAGGAGTCGGTTTTTGAAACTCCGACTATGACAAAGACCTATCAGCAGACGTTTGTGACAGGAAAAGGGCAAAGATTTGTGATCACTCTGCTGAGAAAATATTATGGCAAGGAGATGGGATAATGCACACAAACAGAATTAAAGCTAAAGTTGACTTCAAGTTCTGCCTCGGCAGTATTCCAGCAATGCTGAGAGCCACAAAGCCCGTACTTTCGGAAAGGCAGTACAAGGAGCTGTGTAACGAGGTCAATAAAGCTGACGGCTATCTTGAACAGAAACGTATTATTTTTTCATATGTTGACCCTATAATCAAGGGTTGAAGTAAACACAATTAAATAACAACTAAAGTCGTTTTGCCAATGACAGAAAACTTCTGTAATTAGCAAAGCGACTTTCTTTCTGTCATTGGCTTTAAACGGCAGAAAGGAAAAACATGAATAGTTTTATGTCATGGGTGGGAGGGAAAAAAGCTCTCAGGGACGACGTGCTTGCTCGCTTTCCTCCTTACTATGAACGGTATATCGAGGTTTTCGGAGGGGCGGGCTGGGTGCTTTTTCGCAAGCCGCCCGGTATGGATTTTGAGGTATACAACGATTTTAACGGAAATCTTGCCAATCTTTATCGCTGTGTCAGGGACAAGCCGAATAAGCTGAAATACAAACTACGGTATGTCCTCGATTCTCGTGAAGATTTCGACTGGATTGCTAGTCTTCACAAACGAGGTCTGTTCAGCAGATTTCGTGATGTTGACAGGGCGGCGAAGTTTTATCAGCTTATTAGATACAGCTACGCAAGTGGACTTGACAGCTTTGCAAGTCAGCCGCATTCTATTTGGTCGGATTTCCCGATGATAGACTTGGCGGCAAGAAGATTGCAGAAGGTAGTAGTTGAAAACAAGGATTTTGAAAAGCTGATAAGGCAGTACGATCGCCCCGTCAGCTTTTTTTACTGCGATCCGCCGTATTTTGCAACCGAAAACTACTACAAGGGCGTGGGTTTTAAAACCAAGGATCATATTAGGCTCAGAGATTCGCTAATGGATATCAAGGGTAAATTCCTTGTTTCCTACAATGACTGTCCCGAAATCCGTGAGCTGTGGGACAAACCGAATATTCACATCGAGGAAATTTCAAGAATAAACAACCTTGCACAAAGATACGATGGAGGTTCGCAGTATGCGGAGCTTTTAATTTCAAATTACGATACAAGCGAGAGATTACGGGCGGTTCGCCAACTTTCGCTGTTTGACGATGAAACAGACAATTTTGGAGGTATAATTTTATGAAAAAAATAATTTTTGCACAAGTAATGGCAGACAACGGAAAAAGCGTATTTTCGGGGCTTTTTGATGAAAACGGCGATCCCGTAAGCGTAGAAACGGAGTGCGATGATAGCGGAGTGACGCTTACGATATGGCGCAATGCTCCTGAAAGAGAACGTCCCGACTGCGGAATCTCGGAGGAAGAAATAGAGCGAACATGTTCAATGTATGATGACTGTAACGAGTGTCCACTGTGGGATTATTGCAATGAAGATGAGGAGGTTTTGTAAATGAAAATACTTGTTATTGAGCCTGAAAAAGCGCCGTATGAAAAGGAAATCGGCGATGATATTCACGATATGCAGGCAATAGTCGGAGGGTGTATCGAACCTATATATTTTGAGCCGAAAGAAACTGCGATTGCTTGGTGCAACGATGAATTCCTGCTTAATGGTTCACAGCCTAATCGTATTGTGGGAAATGTTCTTGTACATGGAACTTTCTTTGTTTCAGGAAATTATATGAACGAATACGGCGAATGGGACAGCTGTTCACTTACCGATGATCAGATCAAGAAATATTCCGAAATGTTTGAAACTCCCATTATCGTATTGGAGCAAATGCAGGCTACGGAAATTGAGGTAGAAAATACTCCCGATGAGGAAATGGCGGATGAACCTGAGCCGGAAATAACGATGTAATAAAAAGTAAAGTGTTGTAATTTAAAATCAAAGGAGAAATGCATTTTATGTTTAAAAAATCCAAAATATTAAAGAAGCTTGGCGCAGGGTTTATGGCAGGCCTCTGCGCTTTTTCTATGCTCGGTTCATCTGTGAGCGGAGCGATAACAGCAAATGCCGCAAGTACTTCGACCGAAAACTCTGCGTTTCCGTCTTCCGATACGGTGATCGCAAAGGCGGCAACTTTGCTCGGAACACCGTATACATTTGGGAATAAGGGGTACTGGTACGCATACAATCAGGGACAGTATACTCCTCTGTCGGTGCAGACGATAAATAATCTCGGCATCGACTGTTCGGGACTTGTGTACTATACGCTGACGCAGCTTGGATACAAAACATCGGGATTTTCATGGAACAACCCCGTTCCTGTGGATACCGATCACTGGCTGACAGTCAGCGATAACTGCACAATCACTTATGACGGTGTGACTTCAAAAGTCGATGTTGAAAAGCAGAATATTAAGACCACGGACCGTCCGTATTGGGAGTGTGCCGACGGTTCAAATATTACTCCCGGTTCGGTAGTTGTTGCTGAAAACCCCAGTGGTATCGACCATGCATGGATATATATGGGTGAGTTCGACAGCCGTTCCGATGTTGTTTCATATCTGAAATCAATTGGAGTTTCGGAAAGTCTTATCAATTCCAAAACGGTCGGTGACGGAAAAGGTGCAGGCGGTACTCATTGGAGAATTGAGGCTAACGGCTCTGAGGGCGTTGTAATTAATAACAATGCCGACGGTAAAACAGCGACCGCTATGAATATGTCGGCTTTTAGGATCACAAAGACCGATGTGACTTTTGAGATAGATAAGTATAATACAAACGGTGATCTTGTGGGAAAATCAAGCGTTGATAATTCTACTGCGGTATATGGAATCTACAGCGATAAATCCTGCAAAAACAAGGTTGCCAAAATCAAAATCGGCAGCAATGGAAAAGGCTCTGTAAAGCTGCCAAACAAGACTTATTACGCAAAGGAATTGAAGGCTCCAACAGGTTATTCAGTTGATCCGACCGTATATACAATCAAAGCAGGAAAAAACAAGGTGAAAGAGGACTATGAAACAGGAACAATCAAAATTAACAAAACTGCCGAGGATGGCATAATCAGCGGCAGGGAGTTCAAGATATCCTATACCTATAACGGTAAATCTCTTGCCGAAACTGATAAAACCAATGCAAAAGGCATTGCGGTATTTGATGATCTGAGGGTAGGGTAACGACAGTGCGAGATGGCTCTGCGAAAAAATCTCTGTAAATTAATCAACTGTGATAAAAACGTTAGTTGGGAATGGCATAAAATTTGCCACTCTAATTTTTTTACAGTACACAATGCACTCTATAGACTAACTTAGATTTTCTCATCCGCTCTATAGAGTTGCTTGGACTTTATTATACACCAAAGTTCAATTGTTTGGAAGTCGTGGATTTATTTTACGCTTACATAAAATCAACACATAATGTCCAAAAAATACAAATAATTTGTTTGCTTATTTGTAAAAAACACCATTGACAATTGCCGACTTTTGGAATATACTTAACGAGCTAGACAATATAGTGTCTCATTTAATGCTTATTCTGTTTTAAAGGTGATAAAATGATAAAATGTGAATTAATGCGAATTTTCAAAAGTACAAAGGGCAGATTAATTATTTTATTGATGTTTTTGCTGCCATTAATAGATTTTATTCAACATATTTATAATGACATTATTTTATTTGGTTCTTTTGACCCTGAAAATCACCCTGCTTTTACAAGCTTTTTGTCAGGTTCAACAATGGGGCATTTTACACAAATACTGCTTTCTTTTATATTGCCATTATATTTCTTGCTTTTATATGCGGATAGTTATACAACCGATAGAAACAGTGGCTATTTAAAATGTCTGATAATGAGAGTAGGAAAAAAAGAGTATTACAAAACAAAATTTAAAATTGCAGCAATTGTTCCGTCTGTAATAATGTTTTTCTCTCTGCTTTTGAATTTCTTATTGTGCATAATTTTTTTTCATAGCGGAAGTTCGTTCGGAGGCATGGAGGAATACTATCATGATATGAATAAATGGTTTATATTTGGCTATAACCACCCATATATTTACTATTTTATTTATATAATAACCTACTGCTTCGTCTGTGGTCTTTGTAGTGTTTTAGGATTATGCTTTTCAATTATTTTCAGAAATCATTATATAGCTTACCCTGTTTCATTTTTTGTTTGGATAATTCAGGCAATTTTCCCCTACGGTGTCGGAAATTCCATACAACCTTTTACTGAGTACGGATTTAATCATTATCTTTCAGGCTTAATTATATTTTCAGCTACTGTATTGATGGTTTTTATAGTTACTTATTTTATGGGGTTAAGAAACAAAGATGAAATATAAGAAAAAACATTACATATATTTTTTACTGACATTTATTTTCTTTTTGTTCTATCACTTTACTGTTGAAAGGAAAAACAAATATATATCCATGGCAAATGGAGATAATTTAATTAAAGATGCAATTGATAATACAGTGAACACTGCCGGATATTTGTGGTATAACAACACAGCAACAATTTATACATTATTGTTTGCATTTCTGTTTGGTAGTACTCTCTTGAAGCTTAATTGTCAGAATGTTATTCGAATTTCAAGAGAAAAGATTGGAAATAAAAATCTGATAAATTCAATTTTTTGCTCTGTTATGTTTTCAGTTGCCTTTTGCCTGCCACATTTGATTTTTATGTGTGTGAATTTTAGTAAAAATATACTATTTCAAATAAACTTTTTTGATATTTTTGCTCTGCAATTTTCAGCATATGTTCTTTATTATCTGTTGACAAGTCAAATTATGATATTTCTGTACTACATTACATTAAATTCTATTTTAAGCGGTATTCTTGTATTTATAGTTAATTCTGTTATGATGTTTATTTATAAACTACTGCATCTTAATACACCTATATTTTTTACACTTGTCTGCACCAAATATTATAATACAGATATGAAAAATTTGAATATAGTTTCAGATGTTCTGATGTTTGTTCCAATAATAATTGTGTTTGTAATTCTGAATAAAATCAAAATAAAGAATAGAGATGTTTTGTAATTATTTAAATAAGAACAGAAGTATCTGATCTAATGATAAGTAAATCTCATCACTATTTGAAATTTCAATACTTATGGATTGCTTCTTGTCAGTGAGAGATATATGCCCACTTCTGACGTTTCAATGAAGCAGGGGACTCACACTATGTTAAAAAAAATGTTATTATATATTCCGATAATTTTTCTTTCGGCACTTTTTATGCAAAACTCTCTTCCCAGCAGAGGTCTTTTAGGTTTAATTGAAGGGGTAAATATCAGAAACAGCAATATGCTTGTTGCATCGGATTTTCTGTTTATTTCACTGGTTGTTTTCAATTTATTTGGCAATTGTGAAAAATACCTTTATGGTTATGGAAAGTATGAGCTTTTGCGATATAAAAAAAGAACTTTAATCCTTGGGAAAATAATTCTGAAATCATTCTTGTCAGTATGTGTATTTTGCCTGACCCGGATAATTATCTATGCTTTTTTATTATTTATCCGCAACGAAAAAATTATTGATTTTACAGTTGCAGATATTTCAAATTATATTTTCACAAGCATTTTATCATTGTTCTTTATCAGTATACTGCAAATATTGGTTGAACTGAAGTTTTCATCATTTGCAGGCGTAATTACAGCTTTTTCATACTACATAGTTTCCACAATTCTGGGTGGATACTTTATTGAAAAGGAGCAATATTTTCCGTTACTGTTTTTAACTACAAACTTTTCAATGAAAAACCGGACAGATTTAATATCAGCTGATTTTGTAGATTTATACATTTTATATTTAATTTTGGCTTTTGCAATTATTGTATGTATTTTTTTATGCAGGAAAATCATAAAACAAAAAGATATCTTTTAGGAGGATATGCAATGTCTGAAATAATTATAGAGAATTTATCCAAAACAATAAAGAATAATAAGATTCTTGATAATGTAAATCTGACTTTTGAAAGTGGTCATGTTTACGGACTTGTTGGCAGAAACGGCAGTGGAAAAACTATGCTTTTGCGTGCCATTTGCGGCTTGATTTTTCCTGACAGCGGCAAAGTAATAATTGATGGCAAGCAGTTGCATAAGGATATTTCTTTCCCTGAAAGCTGTGGCATAATTATAGAAAATACAGACCTTTTGCCTAATTTTTCAGCTTTTGATAACCTGAAAATGCTTTCAGAAATAAAAAATACAGCTAATGATAATATGATAAAATCTGCAATAAAATCAGTAGGACTCGACCCCGACAGCAAGAAAAAAGTAAAAACTTTTTCACTGGGAATGAAACAACGATTAAGTATTGCTCAGGCATTATTTGAAGATCCTGACATTCTCCTTTTGGATGAGCCTACAAACGCTCTGGATGAAGATGGTGTCAATGATGTCAGAAGAATCCTGTTAGAACAAAAGAAAAAAAACAAGCTTATAATCATTGCAAGTCATAATAAAGAGGATATTTCGCTTTTGTCCGATACAGTTATATCAGTTTCCAATGGTAGATTTCAGCGTAAGTAATAATATGTTTTTGTAATAAATTGGAAGGCTTTTAAAATGAAAAATAGTTTAAAGAAGAAAGTTATAAGCATTAGTATGTGTGTTGTTGCAGTATCAACTTTAATGATTCCAAGTGTATTTGCAGCATATAAAGATAATAATATAGGTTTTTCTTTTAGAATTCAGGGTAGTGTAGATAATGCACAAGCTCCTAAGTCAGAATTCAGGAATACAAGTGATAACTCTAATAGTTGGAAAGTACAAATGAGTAAATCTGGTGAAGGTCAACATACTATTACAAATTTTTGGATAGTAAACAAAAATGGTAGAAGTGCAAGTTCAGAATATTCTATAAAACAAGGAGATTCTGCACGATATAAGAGAGCAAATGATAATGGCGATCATATAAATGTTTATCTTACTGCTGAAAATAATAATTTTATGTCTTCTAAAACATATACTGTAACTGGATATTGGGATGAAGAAACAGGTGTATATTTATAAAAAAATAGTAAGCAAAAACAATCAAATATAAAGTATTATTACAAATGAACATATTTTTACTCATAAAGTGATCTCATTTCCCACTTAAACAGACCCTCTGAAGAAAAGTCTGTAAAAAGTCAGTCAACTGTGATATAATAAAAATAACACAGGAGGCTGATTTTTTATGGGAAGAAGAAAAAGAGAACCAATGAGCGAAGGAAAAAAGAACATCATCGGAATGCTGCTCGAGGAGTATGGTATCCGATATCACAGACCGCCTCCTTCCGCAGATAGAGGACTGGCAGAAACGTCCTCTTAACGAGGTTTATTCCATTATATTTATTGATGCTGTACATTTTTCTGTACGATGCCGCTGAGAAACTGGGACCTAGTTCTGTGAAAGCAATCAGGTCTATATCGGTGATAAACTAATATGCAAATTTGATAGCAATTATACAATTTCAGGACTATCGTTTGATAGTCCTTTTTTCATGCCCAGATCACCCACAAATACCACAAAAAGATCGGTCAGTAATCCCATTTGGGATCTACTGACCGATCTTACTGTTTATTCACTTGCACAAAACGTAACGCCAGCCTTAAATCAACGTTCCTTGTCCGTCAGCTCAAACCTGATACTGTGCAGGTCAAGCCCATTCTGCGCAAAGTATATCCTGAAAGTTGTGAAGCGTGAGAACATAGGCGTTTCCTTTTCCATTGAAACAGCCTTGCCACCAGTGCCGTTGAACGTGAACGTACCCACCGCAGTACCCATGCTGAACAGCGTCATAGGTATCTGCGCAAGCTCACTCTGTGTAGAGCTTGCCGTAACTATCACCCTGTAAATACCGAAGTTTGACAGGTCAAGAGCAAAGCTATAAGAAGTGCCTTTCTTTGTGTCAACATCACTAAGGTCAAGAGTTATGTCACGGTCTACCTTGTAAAACTGTACAGGCTTGTCGTCCTCCTGCTCCTCGTCCTCTCGGTTTATCACCTTGACAGTATCTCCTATACCCTCCGCACGCTTAAGAGCATTAGTGTGAAGAAGAAATCCGCATATGTTCGCCGCATTTCTCTGAAGCTCACACCTCTCTATACCGCCATTTTCAAGGGCAGCAAGCGTGTTATCGTCATTCTTTTCTCCGTCAGGACAAACCATGTAAACATCGTTCTGCGCCCTGGCCATAGCTGCAAGATCTGTCTTGTCAGGCTCTTTTCCACGAACGTTTATGTTCGCCCACCAGTCCGTCATGGTGAAGCCCTTGAAGCCCCATTCCTCACGAAGTATCACTGTGTTAAGGTCAAAGTTTCCTGCCGTCCACAAGCCGTTTACTCTGCCATATGTGGTCATAACAGAGGAAGCTCCTCCCTCTTTTACCGCTATCTCAAAACCCTTTAGATATATCTCCCTGAGCGCTCTTTCCGATACCACTGAGTCGATAAAATGCCTGTTTGTCTCACGATTGTTCGCACAGAAGTGCTTTATCGTACCTGTCACCCCTGCACCAGCCATGCCCTTTAACTCAGCCGCCGCCATTTTGCCCGTAAGAAAAGGATCTTCCGAGAAATACTCAAAGTTTCTGCCGTTCAAAGGGTGTCTGTGAATGTTCATTCCAGGGCCAAGCAGACAATCCACCTTGTTAGCCGCCATTTCAAGTCCCATAAAAGTGAAAAGCTCACTTGTAAGCTCCTTGTTGAACGAAGAAGCTATCATAGTGCCGTTCGGCAGGCTGAAAGCCTTTGTGCCGCAGTCAAGTCTCATGCCCGACGGACCGTCCGAACAGCAGCCAGCAGGTATGCCAAAGCCATTGAGATTTTCCGACACTCCTCCGAACGCTGAAGCCGTACCAGCCGTGACCCTGGGGCTTCCCATGCCCTCGCCCCTTATAATGCAGGAAAGGTCATAGTCTGAAAGCTGTGCAATAAATTCGTCCATTGTGTTCTTGCCGTTCTTAACGTCCCAAAGCTTTATGCCCTTGTCACCGGTGTATGCTATCTCTTTCGGAAGCTTCTCCAAACGCCTTGCACTTTCGTCTACCTCAGATACAGGCACAGCCTCTCTGCCAATGCTGAAAGCTCCGCCCTCGCAAACAGGCTTTATCCTCTCAAAACTCTCCACAGGAGCAAGCGCCTGAGTGAGCCTTTCTGTTACCAGATCCTCACCCTGCTCAAAACTGCAAGCATATTCAGCACTTCTCACGTCACTGCCCACATAGAATTTATATTCCCCTGCTTCAAGCACATAGCATGACTTGTTGCCCGTCACACCCGAATCGTCATAAGAAGCAAGCTTTGCGATATCCACTGCTATCTCAACCACCTGCTCTTCCTGCGGTACAAGCTCCCTGGTCTTTTCAAAACCGCAAAGCACTCTAGCCGCCTTGCCGAGCCTTCCCTGCGGAGCTTCGCAGTAGACCTCTATTACCTCTTTGCCCTTGTAAGAACCGATATTTTTCACCGATACAGAAAGCTTCACAGCCCCCTCTGTTATCTCAGCCTTTTCCGTCTTTATCTCAAACTCAGTGTATGAAAGACCAAATCCGAACGGATAAAGCACCTTTTCTTTAGCAAAAGTCTCAAAATAGCGATATCCCACATAAATATCCTCAGCGTAAATATCCCTGTTTTTCTCCCTGCCGAAATTAGCGTCCGAAGGGTAGTCTGACGCCTTGGATGCGATAGTGTCAGGAAGCTTTCCGCTTGGGCTGACCTTTCCTGTCAAAACGTCCGCTGTACCCTTTCCGCCTGTCATTCCCCCCTGCCAAACATAAAGCACAGCGTCAGGGGCAATTCTGTTTATGTCGGTCATATCGATGATATTTCCCACATTGAGAAGCAAAACAACTTTCTTGAAATTCTTCCTCACCACCGTGAGCATAGCTATCTCGTCATCGCTTAGCAAATAAGAGCCTGCCTCCAGCCTGTTGTCCTGCTCCTCGCCTGCCGTCCTGCCTATTATCACAATGGCAGTTTCACAGCTTTTTGCAGTTTCTTTGACAAGCCCCTCGTCAAGTGGCATCTCTTTCTGCGACCAAGGCTCTCCGCCCCAGCCCTCGCCTAAGTCGAATGGGTTTTCCTTGTCCCATTTTCTGTATGTGTCAAGAAGCTTCTCATTGACCTTTACGCCGTTATCAATAAGCCCGTCCAGAATGTTCACTACCTTAGTAACGTTCACCATTCCTCCCGAGCCTGTTCCGCTTTTATAATAATGAAACTGTATGCGTCCGAAAACAGCCACCTCTTTGTCTGTATCAAGCGGCAGAGCATTGTTATTATTTTTGAGCATAACGATTCCCTCAGAAACCATTTTCGCCGCAGTATCAAGATATTTGTTCCAATCAAGTATTCTTTCCATAGCTTTCACCTTTCCAAATTTTCTATTGAATTTCAAAGTGTATTATAGCACAACCCTCCCACCTATTCAATAAAGATACTATGAACAATGGGTTTACTTTTTATATAGCATATCCTGTCCTAAGGAAAAATATTGCACAATGTGTTTATTTGTGCTATAATGAGTATATATGACCGCACCGCACGCTCCTTGTTCGGTGTTCCTTATTAAAAAAATTATTGTCGGAGGGGTAAAAGTGGATAATATCGTCACTGTCGGCGGACACATAAACGCATCTATAAACTTTGCCATGCAGCAAAACTATGTCCCTGTCATAAGAAGCCTTGTAGTAAATAACAACTCAGAGGAAGTCCTTGAGAATATCAGCCTTAAAATAACCTTTGAGCCTGAGTTTGCAAAGGAATTTACATATTATATCGGCTCTATCCCCGCAAAAAGTTCTGCCGAAATATCCCCCGTGAGGATATCTACCAACACAGATCTTCTTTTCTCTCTTACAGAAAAAATGGTGGGCAATATCACCATTGAAGTTCTTCAAAATGGTGATAATATCTTCACCTATCAGAACACTATAGAGCTTCTCGCCTGCGATCAGTGGAGCGGTTTAAACATAATGCCTGAGATGATAGCCGCATTTGTTACGCCAAATCACCCTGCGCTCTCCCCAGTTATTCATGACGCTTCCACGTTCATGAAAAAGTGGAAAGGCGACCCCTCTTTCACAGGCTATCAGACCAACAACCCAAACAACGTGAAGCTTCAAATGGCAGCAATTTTTGCCGCCCTTGTTCAGCAGAAAATAGTCTACAACGATCCCCCTGCAAGCTATGAAATCATAGGTCAGAGGATACGCCTGCCGCATAAGGTCTTGGAGCAAAAAATGGGTACTTGTCTTGACCTTGCGGTGCTTTATGCCGCCTGCCTTGAAGCGGTGGGACTTCACCCTCTGCTGTTTTTCATGACAGGTCACGCATTCTGCGGCTGTTGGCTTGAAAACGAAACTTTCGCAGATTGTTGCGTCGACGATGTTTCCGCCATTGAAAAGCGCATTGCAGAAAATGCCGAAGAAATGCTCCTTGTGGAGTGTACAGACTTTGTTGACAGCAACGTTCACGATGTCGAGCGTTTCGACCATGCCATGAAACACGGCAAAGACCATATAAGCAACATGGAATTTCAGTGCGTCATAGACATTATCCGCACCCGTGGAAGTGGCATAAGACCTATCCCACTGCGTCCCGAGCAAACCTATTCAGGTCTGCAGCTTGCAGAAGGATCCGACAAGCCAAAAGAGATGCTCGCCCCTTCCGAGCTTAACAGCTCACTTCTTGGTAAAGTGGCAGAGGGCAACGATAAACCCGTCACAAAAATGCGCATATGGGAAAGAAAGCTTCTTGATTTCAGCCTGCGAAATTCTCTTTTGAACTTCCGTGTCACAAAGAACACCATGCAGCTTATGACCGCAGACCTTGGAAAGCTTGAGGACGAGCTTGCAAGCGGAAGTGACTTCCGTATCATGGAAATACCTACCGAGTGGACAGTTTCCACTCGTGACGCAAAAATATTCGCTATCGAGAACGAAAAGGACCTTGTGACAAATATCGCCGAGAACGAGTTCAAAAACAACCGCATAAGAACGTTCCTTAATGAATCCGACCTTGACGCCGCCCTTAAAAGCCTCTACCGCTCCGCAAAGGTGAGCATGGAGGAAAACGGCAGCAACACCCTTTTCCTCGCTCTGGGACTTCTCCGCTGGTATGAAAGCGACCTTTCCGAAAAGCCACGCTATGCCCCTTTGGTGCTTATTCCTATAGATATCGTCCGCAACACACGCAATAAGGGCTATATAATAAGGAGCAGACAGGAAGAAACTCAGATAAACGTCACGCTTCTTGAATATCTCCGCCAAGACCACGGCATCAGTATCACAGGTCTTGACCCTCTCCCACTTGACGAACACGGCATAGACCTGCCACTTGTTTTCAATACTATCCGTCAGGCGGTCATGGGCAAAAAGCGTTGGAACATCGAGGAATATGCCTTCATCGGTCTGTTCTCGTTCAGCCAGTTCGTAATGTGGAACGACCTTCGCAACCGCTCAGAGGAGATAAGCCAAAACAAGGTGGTGTCCAGCCTTATGGCTGGCTCTCTCACCTATGCCCCCGAGGATATAAGCATAACCCCCGAGAATATAGATTCCGACCTTGACCTTGAAAACATGGCAGTGCCAATGAGCGCAGACTCCTCACAGCTTGCCGCCATTGCCGCAGCAGGAAGCGGACAAAGCTTTGTTCTTCACGGCCCTCCGGGAACAGGAAAATCTCAGACTATCACAAATATGATAGCAAACGCCCTCTACAATGACAAGTCTGTGCTGTTCGTCGCAGAAAAAATGGCAGCCCTGAACGTTGTTCAAAAACGTCTTGCAAATCTGGGTCTTGACCCGTTCTGCCTTGAACTCCACTCCAATAAAACAAACAAGACCACTGTCCTTGCAGAGCTTGACAAAGCCCTTGAAGTGGGCAAAATAAAATCCCCCGAGGAGTATTCAGCCGAAGCCGCAAGGCTCAAAGCTCAGAAAGCCCAGCTCAACGATACCATAACCGCACTTCACGAAAAGCGTAACTGTGGTGTGACCCTTTATGAAGCTATATCAGCCTATGAGCGCAGTATATCCGAAAAAGACAAAATATCAGTTTCAAAAGATATTCTCACAAACATAGCAAAAGAAACTCTCGACCGCTTCAGCGACCTTGTGCATAGATATTCAATAGCCATAGCCGAAACAGGCGACTTTGCCGACTTCCCACTTAAAGATATCGGCATTACATCATATTCTATGGAACAGCGTGACAAGTTCCACACTGAAGCCGCCGACCTTGCCCAAAAAGCCACCGCTTCCTCTCAGTGCGCACAAACTCTCGCACAGGCTTATAGCTACAGCGGCGACCTTGACAAGACAGCAGTAAAAATGCTTTCCCACATATACAAAGCTTCCACCGCTGACGGTGAACTTCTTGACGGACTTCTCTGCGCACCTCACTATGATATCACCCTGCAAAAGATCAAAGATACTCTTGCCATAGGAAAAGAGTATACCGCTCTCTGCACCGATATCCTCAGCAATTTTGAAAAAAGCATTTTTGACCTTCCTGCTTCAGAATCGAAAATGCTCTATAAGCAGGCAGAGCAAAGCTGGTTTTTGCCAAAAGCCATAAAGCTTGGAAAGCTCACAAAGGGAATAAAGCTCCACGCCAAAGACCCTGCTTCCGTTACAAAAGCAAACCTTGGTGAAATTCTCGATAAGCTTTGCACCATAAGCGAAAAGAAAGACTTCCTGCGAAGCCTGCCTTCAGATGTAACAGCGCTTCTCACAGGTATTTACATGAACGAGCAGACCGATTGGAATGCCCTTGAAAAAGCCGTTTCAAAAACCGACAGCATTATGAATGCCATTAAGCAGAAAGCGGGTGCTGACCCTGCACAAATGGCTCAGACTATCGGAAAAGCAAACTGCACTTCTGAAGGACAGGCTCTCTCCTCGTTCCTTGAAAAGCTTTCAGCCTTTGAGGACAGCTTCTCAGCCAACATGACCGCCATAGAAGCAAGTGCAGATTGGCTTGGCTTATCTGCAGAAAAGCTTAATACCTATGCCGAAAACGCCGATAAGCTTAGATACGCCGCCCAGTTCAACAGCGTTGACAAAGAGCTTTCAGACAACGGACTTTCAGGTGTCAGCGAAAGCTACCGCACAGGCAATGTCGACAGCGAAAACGTAGAAAAAGCATTCTCCTGCACGCTAAATTATCAGCTTGCACTTATGATAATAAACAGCGATAAACGTCTTAGCCAGTTCAGCAGTAACAGTGCAAACGACCTTATCACACAGTTCAAAGACACTCTCGATAAATTCTCACGCCTGACTATACAGGAGCTTTTGGCTCGTCTTTCCGCAAAAATACCTGCCCAAGGCTCAGCCTGCGCTTCCACCTCTGAAATGGGCATACTCAAACGTGCCATAAAGAGCAACGGCAGAATGATGTCACTTAGAAGCCTTTTCGATAAGATACCAAATCTTCTCCGCAAGCTCTGCCCTTGTATGCTCATGAGCCCCATATCAGTTGCACAGTATATAGACCCGTCATTCCCGAAATTCGACCTTGTTATCTTTGACGAAGCTTCACAGCTTCCAACAGCCGAAGCCGCAGGCACTATCGCAAGGGGCGAGAACGTTGTTATTGTGGGCGACCCTAAACAGCTCCCACCAACAAACTTCTTCTCCTCAAATCGGATAGACGAAGAAAACAGCGAAAAAGAAGACCTTGAAAGCCTCCTTGACGATTGCCTTGCTATCTCCATGCCGCAGCAGTATCTCAAATGGCATTATCGTTCACGCCACGAGAGCCTTATTGCCTACAGCAACATGAAATACTATGACAATAAGCTTCTCACATTCCCGTCCCATAACGACCTCATTTCAAAGGTGAGCATTATCCACCCCGAGGGTCACTATGACAAGGGCAGAACAAAGCAGAACAAGGCGGAAGCAAAAGCCGTTGTTGACGAGATAATAAGACGAATGAGCGATGAAAAGCTCCGCAATGACAGCATAGGTGTTGTAACATTCAGCTCCGTTCAGCAAAATCTCATTGACGATATGCTCTGCGAAGAGTGGGCAAACCACCCTGAGCTTGAAGAGCTTGACAGAAAGTCACCGGAGCCGGTCTTCATTAAAAACCTTGAAAACGTCCAGGGCGACGAACGTGACGTTATACTCTTCTCCGTCGGCTATGGTCCTGACGAAAAGGGACAAGTTTCAATGAACTTCGGCCCTCTCAACCGTGACGGTGGCTGGCGAAGACTTAATGTAGCAATATCCCGTGCAAGAAAAGCCATGATAGTCTACTCTGTCCTCCGTCCTGAGCAGATAGACCTTTCAAGAACACGTTCCGAGGGTGTTGCAGGACTTAAAGGCTTCCTGGAGTTTGCCGAGCGTGGAAAGCTTGCCGTAACAGCCCACAGCACCACAAAAAGCACAAGCGACAGCACTGTAACAGAGTGTATCGCAAAAGCCATAAAAGAGCTTGGCTATGGGGTGAAATGCAACATCGGAAGCTCCGAGTTCAAAGTTGATATCGGCATAATCGACCCTGACAACGAAAAGGAGTATCTCTTGGGCATACTCCTTGATGGTGAAAACACTCTCCACAGCTCAACCGCACAGGACAGATTTATCCTACAGCCAAGCGTGCTTAACGGTCTTGGCTGGAATATCCTGAGAGTGTGGACGCTCGATTGGTTTGACGATAAGGACCGAGTTCTCAAAAACATAAAAGCCGCCATAGACAGCGCACCAAAGCATGAAGCCGAAACCGCTCCCCCCTCAAAGCCTGCCGTCTATTCCACATCGCAGTTTGAAAAAGAAGAAGCTTCCGCCCTCACATCAGCCTTTGCACAGCCCTATGTGGCCGCAGATATTGACATAATGGGTACATCTGATGACTTTTATAAACCCGAAAACAAGCAGAAAATAAGGGAAACAGCCGAAAAGATAATCGCTGTCGAAGCACCAATAAGCGAAAAGCTTTTCATGAGAAAAGTTTTCACCGCATGGGGCATAACACGAAGCGGCTCAAGAGTGGAAAGCGTCTTTGCCGATGCCGCACAAGGCGTTTCACCATTCGCCACAGCCGATGAAAACAGAGTTTTCCTTTGGAAAGAGGGGCAATCCCCTGAAAGCTATTCTATCTATCGTACAAGCGACGATACCAACAAGCGAAGCATGGAGGATATCCTCTCCGAGGAGATAATAAACGCCGTGAAAGAAGTGCTTTGCCAGCAGATAAGCCTTTCAGAAACCGACCTCGTAAGAGAAACAGCCAAGAAATTCGGCTACACAAGAGCTGTGGGCATAACGGAGAGCGTAATAAGCTACACCCTGAAAAAAGCTCTCACCGCAGGTCTTATCAAAAAATCAGAAAGCGGAAACATCTCCGCAAAATAATACGCAAACAAACCAAAACCACCGCCGAGAGTTTTCCTCCCAGCGGTGGTTTCTATTCATATCAGTATTTCCATTTCTCCGAGCAAAGCTGCATCTCAACCATGTGCTTGTAGATACCGTTGGTCTTTTTAAGCGCCTCAGGCTCACTCTCATGTTAGCCTGCCCCTTAACGCTGCCTTGTGAGAACACATTAGCGCAGTGATATAAAACACCATTTCAAGAACTGCAAAAGAACTTTTCTTTTTCTCTTTCATAACATGGTTATTTAAACTTGTCAAGTTTTTTTCTTAAAACAGCTCAAAATCTTGTAATTATATCATTTTCATGATATAATTTTATCATATGAATAAACGACAGGAAATGATAAAATGAAAAACATAAACAAAGCGATCGCCTTTGCAAAAAAAGAAACCGTCCTGATAGTGGCAATGCTCTTAGCCGTTATATCTGCATTTTTCGTCACACCTGACAAAGCATATGCAAGTTATATCGACTTCCGAACACTTGGACTTCTGTTCTCTCTTATGACAGTGACCGAGGGCTGCAAAGGTCTTGGCATTTTTGAACGCAGTGCAAAATTTATCATAAGCAAAGTCAATACCGCATTTCAGCTTTCCATAGTGCTTGTGGGGCTTTGCTTCTTTTCAAGTATGTTCATAACAAATGACGTTTCACTTCTGACCTTTGTTCCCCTCACTCTCACCGCCCTCTCAACTCTCGGTGAAGCAGGCAACAAGCTTCTCATACCCATTGTCGTTCTGCAGACTATTGCCGCAAATCTTGGCAGTATGCTCACGCCTATAGGCAATCCTCAGAATCTATACCTTTTTGGTGTATCAGATATGAAGCTGGAAGATTTTCTTGTACTTATGCTTCCCTTTACTCTTGTGGCAGGAGCGATGCTTTTTCTGTGGACGCTTGCAGTGTGTAAAAAGTCAGGAAAGCTGTCTGTCAAGACAGATATAACCGCTGAAAACTTCAATACATATTCGACTAAAGACAAGACAAAGCTTTCAGGATACGTCCTGCTTTTTGTCCTTTGCCTGCTTACAGTTGCAAGGCTTATCCCATGGCAGATAACAACCCTCTGCGCACTTGCTTTCTCTGCCATTGCTGACAGAAACGTGCTTAAAACAGTTGATTACTCACTGCTTCTTACATTCTGCGGATTTTTCATCTTTATCGGAAATATGGGCAGAGTAGAGATTTTCCGCAGTGTACTCAGCAGCATAATAAACGGTCACGAGCTTTTTATTGCCGTTGCCGCAAGTCAGATAATAAGCAACGTTCCATGCGCTATACTCCTTTCAGGCTTCACCAACAAGCTGAACGCACTTATAATAGGAACGAACATAGGCGGCCTTGGCACTCTTATCGCCTCCATGGCAAGCCTTATATCCTACAAGCAGATATGCCGCAGCCACCCCCATATCAAAGGCAGATATTTCGCATATTTCACAGCCGCAAATATCGTTTTTCTCGCTGTAATGGCTCTGACTGTAAAGATCGCATACTGAAATAAGTTTTCTATACCCTGCCCACTTTATCTGCATAACATTTTCGCTAAATGCCCACACTATCCGCAGGAGGTGTTTTTATGCTTGAATTTTTTGCAGGAACGCTGGTAGGCGGTTTTGTGGGCGTTGTGACAATGTGCCTTTGTATCACCGCAGGCGAAAGCGACCGTCACGATGAACGATGATGTTTTACACAGGTAAACTTCGTGATTTTCACCAAAAAAGCCACCGCAAAATTTCCCTTTGCGGTGGCTTTTTTTATGCCTGTCCGTATTGACAAATACTCCGCTTTGTACTATAATAGTATCATTGTACTTTAGCAAGTAAAAACGCAAAAGCATAAAAGCTTTAAAGCGACACATGAAGTAAAAGGAGTGTATTGGATTGACAGCAAGGTGGATAGTATTGGTATTATACCTTGCACTTATGATAGGCATAGGTGTTTATTACCGCAGAAAATCGGCAAGCGTCAATGATTTTGTACTGGGAGGACGAGGTCTTGGAGCATGGTTCACAGCTTTCGCATATGGAACTTCATACTTCTCGGCAGTAATTTTTGTAGGCTACGCAGGAAAATTCGGCTGGAATTACGGTGTGGCTTCCACATGGGTAGGAATTGGAAACGCCGTCATAGGCTCATGGCTTGCATGGAAAGTTTTGGGCAGACGTACAAGGATAATGTCAAAGCACCTTGAGGCAAAGACCATGCCTGAGTATTTTGAAAAGAGATACAACAGCAAGCCTTTGAAGATAGTTTCGGCACTTATCGTGTTCGTATTCCTTATCCCTTATACGGCTTCGGTCTACAACGGCTTGTCAAGACTTTTTGAGAAGGGCTTTGGCATTCCTTACAAATATTGTATAATCGGCATGGCAGTTTTCACCGCGGTGTATGTTATCATGGGTGGCTACAAAGCTACAGCGCTGAACGATTTTATTCAGGGAATAGTAATGCTTGTAGGCATTGCGGCGGTAGTTCTTGCAGTGCTTGGCGAAAACGGCGGCCTTGGAAATTCTCTTGACCTGCTTGGTGATATTCCTGACGCAAATGGCGACAAGGGTGCATATTCGTCACTATTCGGCCCTGACCCTATAAACCTTGCAGGCGTTGTTATTCTTACCTCTCTCGGCACATGGGGACTTCCGCAAATGGTGCAGAAATTCTATGCAATAAAAGACGACAAGGCTATCAAGACAGGAACTATAGTATCAACATTTTTCGCAGTAGTGGTAGCAGGCGGCTGTTACTTCCTTGGTGGCTTCGGCAGACTTTTTGTCAATAGCGCTGACGGACTTCCTGAGGGCGGTTTTGACGGAATAGTTCCGACTATGATGGAAAAGCTTCCTTCACTGCTTTTCGGACTTGTTATCGTTCTTGTGCTTTCTGCTTCAATGTCAACACTTTCATCGCTTGTGCTTACATCAAGCTCCACTTTGACTATCGACCTTATCAAGCCTATAATGAAAGAAAAAATGGACGAGAAAAAACAGCTTATCACAATGAGAATTTTCATTGCCGTATTTCTTATCATCTCAGTTGTGCTTGCAATAATCACCCTTGAAAATCCACAGACAGTAATTTCAACTCTCATGTCTATCTCATGGGGCGCACTTGCAGGAGCATTTCTTGCACCATTTATGTACGGACTTTTCTGGAAGGGCGTAACAAAGGCGGCTTGCATGGCAAGCTTTATCGCAGGAGTAGGCATAACGGTCGTACACATGGCATACTACACCCTTGCAGGACACACAGGAACACTTTGGGGCATAAACCTTGCCTCGCCTATCAACGCAGGCGCATTTGCGATGCTTTTCGGACTTGTTCTTGTACCTATCGTTAGCCTTATCACAAGGCAGAGCGACGCTGACAAGGCTCATGCTGAAAAGGTGTTCGAGTGTTATAATGACAGCGAAATATGATTTCACATGGCTTACATAATTGAAACGCAGACAGGGACGGACTTTGTTCGTTCCTGTTTTTTATGCGGATAATGCAAATGATATAGTGAGCGAAACGACAAAACAAGCGGGCGAACGGTGTTCGCCCCTACGATTTTGTTGCCGTGGGTTTTAGCCTTTTTTATTCAATTTTCAAATTGCATTCGGAGTATGACACTGGGTATTATGCCCTAGGTTTTGTATACACAAAATATCACAATGCACGCCCACGTCCTGATACAAGTACTCTACAGCCTGTTCCAGAATCTCTCATCGTATTCACTAAGTCACAGGGCTTGTACGTGCCCGCAAGTATCTAAGACGCCTTCTACTTATCCCTGAAAAATGCTCTTTTTGTTGCATAAAAAATGCAACAATTAATGGATTATTGCCAAATTAAATCATAAATCATTTGTTTGCACAAATTGACCACATGAATTTTGTATAATATCCACTGTAGGGGCGAACAGTGTTCGCCCGTTTTCCTACCTGAACTAACTTTTTGGGGTCCACATTATTAATGTGTATACAGACAGCAAAAAGTTCCATAAAACACCGTTCAACACCTGAACGCATTTTATGGAACTCTTTTCAGATTATAAATTTCTTCGCCTTGTTTACAATACTGCGGTCGTTTTCGTAAGACAGGACCTGTCCTGCCCTGCCGATCTCGACCCAGCGTATGTCTGCGATCTCCTCTTCCTGAGGAGTGTAGTCGGTGTTCTTTGCTTTGCCGATAAAGTAGACAACAATCTTCTGCGTGTCCTTCCTTGGTGAATAGGACACTATCTCCCGAAACGTGGTATCAAGATTTACGTCTATCCCCGTTTCCTCCATGATCTCACGCTTGGCAGTTTCTTCCTCTGTTTCATCGCCTTCAACGTGACCCTTTGGGAATGACCAATGACCGCTGTTGATATGCTTTATCAGCAGTATCTCGGTGTTGCCGTGATACTTTCTGTAAACGATAGCACCGCAGGATTTTTCATGCAGCATCATTTTTCCTTTCCGGAGCTTAGCCCCAATATTTACTCATTGATTTAATTATATCACAACAGCCCTCATTTGTCTATACCCTTTAATAAATATACTCCCATTTTGTGCATATTCAACAAATCAGGTAAAATAAAAAAAGCCGTGCAAAAGCACAGCTTTTTGAAACAGTCAAAGATTATTCCTCGACCTTGTTCTCGATATACTTAACGATATCGCCAACAGTCTTGATGTTCTCAACCTCTTCATCAGGGATCTCTACATCAAAGCTCTCCTCGATGCTCATTACAAGGTCAACTACGTCCAGTGAGTCAGCGCCGAGATCCTCTGTGATAGAAGCCTCCATAGTTACTGCGTCCTCTTCAACGTCGAGCTGCTCTACGATAATGTCCTTGATCTTATCAAATACCATTACTTTACCTCCATTCTGTACTTTACTGGGTCTGCCGCTCAGCGCAGCATTTATGTCAGCCGCCGCCGCTCATAAGTCGGCAAATCATTCGGCATGATCATCAAAAAAACTCATTCCTGCGAACTTTCCTCAAACTCGCCCACAGTTCTAAACTTATTATAACGCCCCTCAAGCAATTCGTCAAGACCTTTTTGCAATTTTCTTTTCAAAGCTCCCTCGATATAGTCAGAGATATTCTCCGCAGTGAGCTGTGGGTCGTTATGTGCGCCGCCGTCGGCTTCGGAAATTATATGGTCGCACACCCCAAGTCTTGTAAGATCCTCAGCAGTTATCTTCATTATATCGCAGGCTTCACGCTCTCTTGTGGAATCCTTCCACAGTATACTTGCGAAACCTCTCGGTGATATTACCGAATAGATAGCGTTTTCAAGCATTGCAAGCTCATCGCACACAGCCAGAGCCAGCGCTCCGCCTGAGCCGCCCTCTCCGAGTATTATGGAGATAACAGGAGTCTTGAGGGTCATGAACTCCATGATGTTTTTGGCTATCGCTTCGCCCTGACCACGCTTCTCAGCTTCTACGCCGCAGAATGCGCCTGCTGTATCAACAAGGCATATAACAGGTCTATGGAACTTCTCAGCCTGCCTTGCAAGCCTGAGAGCCTTTCTATAGCCCTCCGGGTGTGGCATACCGAAATTGCACTTCTGATTTTCTGCAAGATCCCTACCCTTTACCTCTGCGATAACTGTAACAGGTATGCCCTTAAAATAGGCTATACCACCCATAACAGCACCGTCATCACCAAAAAGTCTGTCTCCGTGCATCTCAAAGAAATCGTCGAATATAAGAGGGATATAGTCCTTGGCAGTCGGTCTGCCCTTGTGTCTGATTATATCAAGTCTTTGACAAGCTGTCAGCTCACTCATTTGAGGACACCTCCTTTGCTGGCTTATGAAGTCTGAGTATATGAGCGAGAACTCTTCTCATTTTCTTTCGCTCAACTATCATATCAACAAAGCCGTTTTCAAGCATGAACTCGGCAGACTGAAAATCGTCAGGAAGCTTCTGCTTGATAGTACCCTCTATGACACGTCTGCCTGCAAATCCGATAAGCACCTTTGGCTCTGCGATTATGATATCGCCCAGTGACGCAAAGGAAGCTGTTACACCGCCCGTGGTAGGGTCGGTCATAACTGCGATATAAAGCAGACCTGCTTGGTTATGTCTAGCCACAGCACCGCTCGTTTTCGCCATTTGCATAAGGGAAACTATACCCTCCTGCATTCTTGCTCCGCCTGAGGCTGTGAATGCGATAACAGGGAGCCTATTTGCGGTGGCGTATTCGATAGCTCGTGTTATCTTTTCGCCCACAACACTGCCCATGGAAGCCATCATATAGTTGGAATCCATAACGATTATAACTATCTTCTCGCCTCTTATGGCAGCCTTTCCTGTGATAACGGCGTCTTTAAGACCGGTCTTTTCTCTCAAAGCCTGCTGTTTTGCTTCATAGTCAGGGAAATCTATAGGATTTTTTGATACCATATCCTTATCAAATTCCTCAAAGCTACCCTTATCTATGGTGATATCAAGCCGTTCTTTTGCGGTAAGTCTTGAATGATAGTTACAGTGAGGACAAACCTTGCCGTTTGCCTGAAACTCCTCCATAAAAGTGACGTTTCTGCATCTTGGACACTTGAAAAGCAGACCCTTTGGGATATCGGTCTTTTTCTTGTCATCGTCCGCCTTATCGCCGTTAAATCTTACTTTAACGACAGAAAACAGATCTTCAAGCATTATTCCTTACTCCTCTCATCTGCCAAAATGTCGGTACGGTTAAGAAAACCGTTATCGTAATTGCCCTCTAAAAACTCCGGGCGTCTTATAAGCTTAAGCTGGAAATCAACATTGGTTGCAACGCCGTCCACGATAAACTCAGACAGTGCCCATGTCATTTTTGCAATAGCTTCTTCTCTATTCTTACCGTGAACGATGAGCTTGCCTATCATGGAATCGTAATAAGGCGGTATCTCATAGCCCTGATAAACTGCGGTATCTACTCTTATTCCAGGGCCTCCTGGGATAAAGAGCGACTTTATCCTGCCAGGTGACGGTCTGAAATCAAGAAGCGGATTTTCCGCATTTATACGGCACTCTATTGCATGACCTGTCAGCTTTATATCCTCCTGCTTTATAGACAATCTCTGTCCTGATGCGATAAGGAGCTGTTGCTTTACAAGGTCAACGCCTGTGACAGCCTCTGTGATAGGGTGTTCCACCTGTATACGGGTGTTCATTTCCATGAAATAGAACTCGCCGTTTTTATCCACAAGGAACTCAATAGTGCCTGCGTTCCTATAGCCGCAGACCTTAGCGGCTGTACAAGCGGCTTTACCCATTTTCGCACGAAGCTCCTCATTCATAAAGCTTGCAGGGGAAGGGGCTTCCTCGAGGACCTTCTGATTTCTTCTCTGCATGGAGCAGTCACGCTCGCCCAGATAGATAACGTCGCCGTAATTATCTGCAAGTATCTGTATCTCGATATGCTTAGGGTCTTCTATGAATTTCTCGATATAGATCTCGTCATTGCCGAAGCAGGCAAGAGCCTCCTGCTTTGCGGCGGTCATCTGCGCTTCAAGCTCATCGTCGGAGTGAACGATCCTTATACCACGTCCTCCGCCGCCTGCTGAAGCCTTTACCATAACAGGGTAGCCAAGATCTCTTGCAAGGGTATGCGCCGCATGGATATTTGAGATAGCACCGTCTGAACCCATTATAACAGGCACTCCTGCTTCTTTCATTGTTTCCTTTGCCTGCGCTTTATCGCCAAGCATTTCAATAGACTCGGCTCTTGGTCCTATGAAAGTTATGCCGCACTTTTCGCACATTCTTGCAAAGGACGGATTTTCCGACAGAAAGCCAAAGCCCGGGTGGATAGCGTCTGCACCTGTTATCTCGCAGGCGGAGATTATCGCCCTGACGTTAAGATAACTGTCCTTGCTTGGTGCAGGACCTATGCAAACGGCTTCGTCTGCTATCTGAGCGTGGAGAGCATTTCTGTCGGCGGTTGAATATACCGCAACAGTATGTATGCCAAGCTCTCGGCAGGCTCTTATAATGCGGACAGCGATCTCGCCTCTGTTCGCTATCAATACTTTTTTGAACATATTATGCCTCACTAATTATGACTAGAATAAGAGATACCTTACTTTATCGCAAAAGTTATCTCAGCGGAAACAGCCTTCTTGCCGTTTACAGAAGCAAGTGCCTTTCCAACGCCGATAGGACCCTTGACTTTGATTATCTCCACCTCGATATCCAGCTTATCACCAGGCACTACCTGCTGACGGAACTTACAGTTGTTTATGCCGCCGAACAGACCTATCTTGCCCTTGTTCTCAGGAAGTGAAAGCAGTGCAACTGCACCTGCCTGCGCACACATCTCTACCATAAGTACACCCGGGGTAACAGGATAGTTCGGGAAATGTCCCTTGAACCAAAAATCCTCAGCCTTTATATACTTTGTAGCCTTTACACGCTTGCCCACTTCAAGCTCGTTTACCTCGTCGATAAGCAGAAAAGGGTCACGGTGAGGGATTATTTCCATGATCTGCTCTTTATTCAAAACAACTGCCATTGTCTTTCCTCCAAATCAGTTTAGTCAAGTATCATTATGGTCTGATCGAACTCAACAGCGTCGCCGCTGTTTACGCATATCTCTCTTACCACGCCGTCAAATTCGCTCTGTACTTCGCTCATTACCTTCATGGACTCGATAATGAAGATAGTGTCGCCCTTCTTTATCTTGTCGCCAACGCTTACGAACGGCTTTGAATCAGGTGACGGAGCGGCATAGAATGTTCCCACAATAGGGGCTTTAACTGCCTTGCCGCCTGTTACCGGCGCTGATGTTGCCGACGCTTCTGGTGCTGTCTGGGTAGCAGGTAAAGCTGTGCCTACAGCCATTGGCATAGGCATTCCCATTGGTGCAGGAGGAGGGCATTTCTTGCCCTTTACTGTTATCACCTTGTCGCCGTCAGCTATTGTTATCTCACCGAGGTCTTTATTCTTCACGATATCGGCAAGCTTCTCTATTGTTTCAAGGTCAAACTGACCATAAATTTTTTCGCTCATATCAGTTTCTCCTTATTAGTCGCACTTCTTGATACAGATAGTAGCGTTATGTCCGCCAAAGCCCAGAGAGTTTGAAAGTGCTGCATAGACAGGCATTTCTCTGTTGCCCTCAACACAGTAGTCAAGGTCGCACTCAGGGTCAGGAGTGGTGTAGTTTATTGTTTTATGAACAAAGTCGTTCTGTACAGAAAGTGCAGTAACGATAGCTTCCATGCCGCCTGCCGCACCAAGAAGGTGACCTGTCATAGACTTTGTGGAGTTTATGACCGTCTTTCTTGCGGCTTCTTCGCCAAGAGCAAGCTTGATAGCTGTTGTTTCATACTTATCGTTAAGACCTGTTGATGTGCCGTGAGCGTTGATGTAGTTCACCTGCTCAGGCTTCAGACCTGCTTCTTCATAGGCATACTTCATTGCATGAGCGGCAGCCTCACCTGTTGGTGATGGGCTTGTCATGTGATAAGCGTCGCCTGTTGCGCCATAGCCTGCTATTTCAGCTATGATATTTGCACCTCTTGCTTTAGCGTGCTCATACTCTTCAAGGCAAAGTATGCCTGCACCCTCGCCAAGGACAAAGCCCTGTCTGTTCAGGTCGAATGGAGTTGAAGCCTTGTCAAGCTCTGTTGCCTTTGAGAGAGCCTTCATATTGTTGAAGCCGCTGAGTGCGAAATGAGAGATACAAGCCTCTGAGCCGCCGCAAAGGCAAACGTCAAGGTAGCCGTCCTTTATCTTTCTGAAAGCCTCGCCGATAGCGTGAGTACCTGAAGCGCAAGCTGTAGTGGTACAGAAATTATCGCCCTTAAAGCCTGTCTGCATTGCAACAGTGCCGGCAGCCATATTGCCTATCATCATAGGGATAAAGAATACGGACACCTTGTCAGGCTTTTCGTTGAACTTTGTTACTTCCTTTTCGGTCATGTTAAGACCGCCGATACCAACACCGATTATAACGCCAGCTTTGAAAGGATCAACGTCCTTGAAATCAGAGCCAGCCATTTTAAGAGCCTGCTTTGCAGAGCAAACAGCGAACTGAGTAAATCTATCCATTCTCTTTGCTTCTTTTTTATCTATATACTCAGTGCAGTCAAAATCCTTGACAGCGCCGACTATCTTTACAGGAAAATTTTCGGTATCAAACTGGTCAACATAAGACAGGCCGTTCTTGTTAGCCTTGATATTAGTCCAAAATTCCTCTACATTCTTGCCAAGAGGGTTTACTGTACCCATACCTGTGATAACAACTCTTCTCATTTAAACACTCCTTAGTATCATTTAAAACATATCAAATCTACATTCCGTAAAACAAATCTACATGACGTAAGATGCCCGTCACGGCGAGTGACTACATCATAAGTCCGCCGCTTATTTCTATTACCTGTCCTGTAACGTAGCTTGCGTCCTTGGAAGCAAGGAAGGATACAACGCCTGCTATCTCGTCAACTTCGCCGTAACGCTTCATTGCTATCTGATTTATCATAGCCTGCTTCTGAGCGTCTGTGAGCTTGTCTGTCATAGGGGTCTTGATAAATCCAGGGGCAACTGCATTGCAGGTGATACCTCTTGAGCCAAGCTCCTTTGCAACTGTCTTTGTCATGCCGACGATAGCCGCCTTTGTTGCGGAATAGTTTATCTGTCCAGGATTGCCGTAAAGTCCTGCAACGGAAGCAAGATTTATTATTTTGCCTGACTTCTGTCGCATCATAACGCTGCCAACGAACTTTGACATATTGAACACGCTCTTCTGGTTTACAGCAACTACCATATCGTACTGTTCCTCGCTCATACGAGCCATAAGACCGTCACGAGTGATTCCTGCGTTGTTTACGAGAACGTCGATAGTGCCGAAACGTGCCTTTACTGCCTTGACTGTTTCCTCTACCTGTGCATAGCTTGAAACGTCGCAGATGAACTTTTCACACTCTACGCCCTCTGCCTTTATCTTATCCATTATATCGTTATCTTCAAACATTGCCTCAGAGATATCGTTGAGAGCAATATTATAGCCGTCCTTTGCAAGTCTGAGTGCTATTGCTGCACCTATTCCTCTTGCAGAACCTGTTATCAATGCTGTTGCCATTTTATCTTCCTCCGTCTTTTACTTGCCGAGAAGCTTTTCTGCTTCTGTGAACATTTCCTCTATCATATCCTTTGCAGGCTCGACCTTCTTTACCATGCCTGCGATAGCTCCGCAGAGGAAAGAACCCTCCTCAAGGTTGCCGTCCTGAACGGCTTTTCTCAGTGAACCGAGGGTTATCTCCTCAAACTCCTCAGGTGTGATAGTGCCGTTTGCTTCGCCGCTTGCAAGCTTCTTTGAGAACTTTGTCTTAACGTTTCTGCATGGGTGACCTGTATATCTGCCTGTTACGATACTGTCTGTATCCTTAGCCTTTACAACAAGCTCCTTATAAACAGGGTTTATCTGACACTCCTCTGCGGCAAGGAAACGTGTGCCGAGCTGTACGCCCTCTGCGCCAAGCATGAATGAAGCGGCTATTCCTCTGCCGTCTGCTATTCCGCCTGCGGCGATAACAGGTATCTCAACTGCGTCAACTACCTGTGGTACAAGACACATCGTTGTGTTCTCACCGATATGTCCGCCTGACTCTGTTCCCTCTGCAATAACAGCGTCAGCGCCTGCTCTTTCCATTCTCTTTGCAAGAGCAACTGACGGAACGACAGGTATCACCTTTATGCCTGCTTCTTTCCATGCAGCCATATACTTTCCAGGATTTCCTGCACCTGTTGTTACGACAGGAACGCCCTCGTCTATAACGAGCTGAGCGAGGTCGTCGGCATTAGGGCTCATGAGCATGATATTAACACCAAAAGGCTTGCCGTTTACAGCCGCCTTTGTCTGTCTTATCTGATCTCTCAGGTAGTCGATAGGTGCAGAGCCGCCTGCGATTATGCCAAGTCCGCCTGCGTTTGAAACTGCGGAAGCGAGAGTATGCTCAGCTATCCAAGCCATACCGCCCTGAAAGATAGGGTATTTTATACCCAAAAGTTCAGTTATTCTTGTCTTTGTAGTAGTCATAGTAGTTCTCCTTATTGTCAAAAGCAAATTTTATGCCATAATACATAATAACAATTTATTATGTACCGAATATAAACTGTATATTGATTATCAATACTCGAAAACAGCCGCACCATAAGTAAGTCCACCGCCGAAGCCTACAAGACAAATCTTGTCGCCTCTTTTTATCCTGCCTTCTGCAACTGCGTCGCAAAATGCGATAGGGATAGATGCGGAAGATGTGTTTCCATAGCGGTCGATATATACCGGGAACTTGTCCATTGAAACGCCAAGGTGCTTTGCGGCAGTTTCGATTATTCTTATATTTGCCTGATGCGGCACTATCCAATCAAGGTCATCAGGGGAAATTTCGATCTTTGCACAAGCCTGCTCAACTGCATTTGGAAGTGCCTTTGTGGCAAACTTATAGACCTCTTTGCCGTCTTGCTTGAAGAAATAATCCTTTGTTTCAGGCATATCCATATCAAATTCCTCGCTATTAGTTCTAAAAGCGTTCTCCGACTTCAAAGCACGGGAAGCAAGATACTTTGCACCGTTGCCGTCTGCGCCAAGGAAACTTGAATATGTAGTATCCTCTGCTGTTTCAAGGACGAAAGCGGCTGCGCCGTCACCGAAAAGCACGCAGGAAGAACGGTCGGTATAATCAACGAATTTTGAAAGCTCCTCAGAAGCCACCAAAAGGACGGTCTTTATTCCGTCGCCTGTTTGGAGATATCTCTTTGCGGTATCAAAGCCGTAAACAAAGCCTGCACAAGCAGCGTTAAGGTCAAATGCGATACAGCCTATCGCGCCTATCTCTCTCTGGATAAGGCAGGAAAGTGACGGAGTGAAATAATCCCCTGTTACTGTTGTGGCAATAATAAGGTCGATATCCTCTGCCTTTACTCCTGCGTCAGCCATTGCAGCCTTTGCCGCCATTGCTCCAAGATAGTATGTAGGCTCGCCATTTGTGATGTGTCTTTGCTTGATGCCTGTTCTCTGAGTTATCCACTCGTCGCTTGTTTCAACGATCTTTGTGAAATCCTCGTTTGTTGCGACCATTTCAGGCACATATTTGCCTATGCCCTTGATCTTTACGCCTGTTACTTTACTTCCCACTGATTTTTCCTCCTGAAAATTCTATATTATATATTGTATATTTCCGCAATTTGTGCTATAATGTTCTTGTTCCTATGGAGCAAGTCAAAATATATTATATCAAAATATAATTAGTTAATTTTTTAACTATATAACACATATCATAACATTATAATTATAAACTGTTTTTTTAGATACGTCAATAACAAATTATGAACAACTCTTGATGAATTTAAACATTTAGAGAATTTTTCACAAGTTTTAGGGCGTTAGTTAATATTATGTGTCTATTTTTGAAAATATCTTGCAAAAATTAAATCATAAAACAATAATTCAGCGGAGACAACTTTCAGAAATTTACAGATGCGAGATAAGGCGGCTTTGATATTATCAGGCGGCTATGTATAAATTTAACCACAAAGGAGAAGAATTTTATGTCAAAAAATATTTTTTTGTTTTCAGGTCAAGGCTCACAGTATGTAGGCATGGCTAAGGAGCTTTGCGAAAAGTATGATGCTGCAAATGCGGTTTTCGACACAGCGGAAAAGGTGCTGGGATATGACCTGAGAGCGGTAACATTTGACGGTCCTGACACTGAGCTTAACAAGACAGTGAACTCACAGCCTGCTATAATGGCTTGCTCGCTTGCCGCTTTTGAAGCCGCAAAGGCTGAGGGCATCACATTTGACGGCGTAGCAGGTCACTCACTGGGCGAATATGCTGCTATGGTAGCCGCAGGTGTTGTAACTATGGAGGACGGCTTCAAGCTCATCAAGGCGAGAGCGGCTGCAATGCAGAAAGCCGCAGAGGCTAACAGCGGTTCAATGTATGCTATAATCGGTCTGCCTGCTGAAGAGGTCGAGAAGATATGTGAGGAAACAGAGGGCTATGTTGTTCCTGTAAACTACAACTCAGCTGTTCAGACAGTTATCGCTGGTGATACTGCGGCTTGCGAGGCGGCTGCGGCAAAGTTTGCGGAGATGAAGAAAAAGGCTATAAAGCTCAATGTTGCGTCTGCTTTCCACTCAAAGCTCATGCAGAGTGCGGCTGATGAATTTATCGAAACTGCAAAGACAGTTGAGTTCAAGACTGCAAACGTTGATTTCTACTCAAACGTTCTTGGAACAAAGCTTGAAGATTTTTCTGCTATGCCTGATATGCTTGCCAAGCACATCGTTTCACCTGTTAAGTTCACTTCTGAGCTTGCAGAAATGGAAAAGGCAGGCTATGAGAACTTTATCGAGCTTGGCCCTAACAAGGTGCTTACCGGTCTTGTAAAGAAAACTCTCAAGGGCAAGAACGCTGTGAACATTGAGAACAATGCCACAATGGAAAAGGCTCTTGCTTCTCTGAACTAAAATATCGAGGGGAGAAAAATGAAAAAGGCTATGAAAAGGGCTTTGCTGTTGGCATTGGCGGTGGCAATGCTTGTTTGTCTGAGTGCCTGTGGAAAATGTGCGTGGGAGATAAAGATAAACGGCAAGGATATACAGATACCATGCACTCTGGACGATATTGGCGAGGAATATGAATACACGCTGGATTATCCTTTTTCAGGAAACTCAAACGGCAAGGGGATATTCTCGGTGGCGCTTATGCAGGACGGCAGTATAATAGGCACTGTTAAGGTAGAAGCGGACAGTGTTGACGATATTGACAGGAAATCGAAGATACGTCAGATAAGTGCGGCGCAAAGCAGTTCCGATAAAAAGGGAATGAGCATTGCAGGGGTAAAATGCGGTGACGACAAGACGGAGGTCAAAAAAGTTTTCGGCGAGCCTGACAGTCCTGACGCAGACGCATGGAAATACAAGAAAAGGGGCTTTTTGGCGACTTTCTTTTTTGATGATGACGGCAAGGTGACAATGCTGAGCATATCAGACATTGATGATGAAGATACCTGATAAAAGGCGGTGTATAAAATGAAACGCAATGACTACATATCATGGGACGAATATTTTATGGGCATTTCACTGCTATCTGCACAGAGGAGCAAGGATTCTCACACGCAGGTAGGAGCGTGCATAGTTTCTCAGGACAACAAGATATTGTCAGTAGGCTACAACGGTATGCCTACCGGGTGTTCTGATGATGAGATGCCGTGGGACAGGAACGGAGAGTTTCTTGACACGAAATATCCATTTGTGTGTCATGCCGAGCTTAACGCCATTCTCAACCATGCGGCAGGAAGCTTACAGAATGCCAAGATATATGTTTCACTTTTTCCATGCAACGAATGTGCAAAGGCTATCATTCAAAGCGGCATAAAGGAAGTCGTTTACTGGGAGGACAAATACGCCGACACTGACGGAGTTAAGGCTTCTAAGAAAATGTTTGAGCTGACGGGGGTAAAGATACGCAGGTATGTGCCTACTGATAGGGAGATAACTATTAAGCTGTAAAAGGCAATTATCCTGCCGAAACGGTTTCAGGCGACAATGCGGGCGAACACTGTTCGCCCCTACTGTACATTGTGCGGTTATTAAGGTTTGTGCAATAAATTGCAAGTTGCCCCTATGGATATACATTATGATATACAGAAATTTTTTTATAAGAAGGAATGTAAAATGTCAAGAAAATACGCTATACTTGGAGAAACGCTTAAACACACTATGTCGCCGCCTATTCACGCCAGGCTTTTTGAACTGAAAAACCGTGAATACGAGTACGAGATACTGGAGGTAAAGCCTGAGGAGCTTAAAGACAAGGCGGAGTATCTTAATTCTCTTAACGGCTACAACATCACTATTCCCCACAAGATAGGCATTATCGACTACACTGATGAGCTTGACCAGTCAGCAAAGCGTTATCACTCTGTAAACTGCGTTGACAACAAAAACGGCAGGCACGTTGGTTACAACACTGACTGCGACGGTTTTCTCAGAACTGTTCGTGCAATGAACATCGACTTCACAGGAAAGATACTGCTTATAGGCTGCGGCGGAGTAGGCAGAATGATGGCAATTGAGGCGGCTCTTGCCGGGGCTGACCTTTACATTGCGGTACTGGAGAGCGATATGCCTTTGGCTAAGCAGGTAGAGAAAGAGATAAAGGCTATGAAGTCTGACGCTAGGATAACTATTGTTCTAAACACTGAGATACCGACCGACGTTCACTACGAGCTGCTTATGAACGCTTGCCCTGTGGGAATGTATCCTAAGACAAACGCCTGCCCTGTTCCCGATGAAGTTATAAGGGCGAGCGGTGCGGTATTTGACGTTATATACAATCCTCGTGAGACTTTGCTCATGCAGAAAGCCAAGGCTATGGGCAAGAATGCTGTCGGAGGCATGGCAATGCTAGTTTGGCAGGCGGTTTCCGCTCACGAGATATGGGACGGTGACGAATACACAGACGAGGAAGTTCAGTCTATCATAGACGAAATGGAGATCGCTGTGGAGAAGGATTTTAAGTAAAATACATTATAATAAGGATAGTAAATATGAGACCAATATTTTTGTGCGGCTTTATGGGCTGCGGAAAATCTACTGTGGGAAAGATCTTGGCGAAAAAAATGGGCTGTCAGTGCGTTGACCTTGACAAATATATCGAAGATACGGCAGGAATGAGCATACCTGAAATATTCGACAAATACGGTGAGGAGCATTTCAGGAAGCTTGAAACCGAGGCTCTTGCAGCATTTGCTGACATTGGCGGCGTTGTTGCAACAGGTGGCGGAGCGTTGCTTTCGGAGGAGAACGGCAAGGTGGCTAAAAGATCGGGCATGGTGGTCTTTATCGACACATATTTCAACACCTGCTACGGACGCATAAAAAACGACCCTAACAGACCTATCGCTTACAACTCCACCAGAGAACAGCTTTTAGAGCGGTTTGATTATCGAAGACCTTTATATCTTGCTCACTCACACTATGTCATAAGCGGTGGTTATCCGCCTATCGTCATTGCTTCTAAGATACAAAAGCTTTACAAGAGATTTGATTTCGGGCAGGGCTGATTTAACTCTTCCCTGCAGGCTCGACCTTCATGCCCCCCTGTTTTCGGGCTTATCGCAAACCATGCGAGCCTTAAGCTCATGCCCGTTTATCTTGCATTTTTCTTCATACTTCTGCTTGTGATGATGTCAAAAACGGAAAAGCTTTGTCATAATAAATAGTACAGCTTGTGCAAACAGTACCAAATTATTTGTATTTTGGATAATCAAAAATAGCTATTTATAACGAATAATCCAAAAAAGCCTGCAAGCACTGATAAAAAATGTTGAAAATCCTACCGACATGTTGTATACTTATGGTATGAAAGCGTTATATTAAACTGCCATATGACAGAAGGGAGCTGCAAATGGACATACAGAAAACCGTGCTTGTCGTTGACGACAGCACAACGAACCGATCTATACTTTGCGACATACTACATTCTGACTATACTGTGATCCAAGCAGAAAATGGCATACAGGCTCTTACAATGCTAAAAAAACAGGATAAAAAAGTTGACGCTATAATACTGGATATCATAATGCCCGAAATGGACGGATATGAGTTCATGGATAAAATAAAGCAGGATAAAACCTTATCTCAGATACCTGTTATTATACTAACAGAAAAATCAGACAGAGACACTGAAAAGAAGGTGCTTGAAAGCGGTGCGTGGGACTTTGTTCCAAAGCCTTATGACGCTGATATTATAAAGCTAAGGCTCAAAAACGTTATCGCAAGAAGTCAGGTATCGCTGCTCAAAGAGCTTAATAACGTTATGAACTACGACCCTCTTACGGAGATATATTCAAAGAATAAATTTTTCAGTGCATCAAAGGCACTTCTTAAGGATAATCCTGACAAGCAGTTCGCTTTTCTAAGACTAGATATCGACCGTTTCAAGCTTATAAATTCATTTTTCGGCACTGCGTATGGAGACAGACTGCTAAAGCGTGTTGCAAAACGTATAAGAGATTTTGCAAAAACAACGGAATGCTGTACCTTCGGTAGGATAGACGCTGACGTTTTCGGTATCTTCACCCCTTATCAGGGCAAGGAAGAAACAGTAAAGCAGATAGAGCAGGCTGTTGAAGACATGAAAAAACTGTCCGCAAGCTATAACATCATGATCGTTTACGGCGTTTATGTGGTGACTGACAGAAGCCTGCCAATATCCTTCATGTGCGACCGTGCCGCTCTTGCCGCTAAAACTGTAAAAGGGCATTATATGAAAAGCTATGCTTTTTATGATGACAAAATGCGGCTTTCTATTGAAAACGAGCAGAATATAATAAATGAAATGAGCGACGCTCTTGAAAATAATGAGTTTGTGCCTTACTATCAGCCTAAGTATGATGTAAAGACAAACAAGCCTGTGGGTGCGGAGGCTCTTGCAAGGTGGATACACCCTACCAAGGGATTTATCTCACCTGGTGTGTTTATCCCGATATTTGAGAAGAACGGCTTTATCTCAAAGCTTGATTTCTACATATGGGAATGCGTATGCAAACAGCTCAAGGAATGGAAAGACAAGGGAGTACCACTTTTTCCTGTGTCTGTAAACGTTTCACGGGTGAACCTTTACAACCCTAATCTTTCAAAAATAATAATCGAACTTACGAAAAAGTATGACGTTGACCCTAAGTATTTCAACATCGAGATAACGGAGAGCGTTTATACTGACGACAATGTAATGATAGATGATATCACCAGTCAGCTCAGAAATAATGGCTTTACTATCCTCATGGACGATTTTGGCAGCGGCTATTCTTCCCTGAACGTACTCAAAGATGTTCAGGTGGATATGCTAAAAATGGACATGATGTTCATGTTCAAGGCAAAGTATGACGGCCGTGCAGAAACTATAATTTCTTCTGTTATCAGAATGGCCAAATGGCTCAATATCCCTGTTATAGCGGAAGGCGTTGACAGAGCGGAGCAGGTAGAATTTCTGAAAAGCGTAGGCTGTGACTACATTCAGGGTTTCTATTATTCAAAGCCTTTGCCTGCGGCAGACTATGAAAAGCTTATTTCAGATCAGGAGGAACAGCCTTTGCCTGAGAACAGGACGTCAGTAAACGACCTGCTGTGGGGCAAGAGCGGAGGATTGCTGACATATATCGACAGCATCGACCAGCCTGCTACGATATATGAATGTTTTCCGAACGGCACAGTGGTAATGGTATGTTCAAACAAGGCATTTTCACAAAAATACGGCTATGGCAGCAGTATTTACGGCAAACTCAATGTTAAGAACTGCATTGACAGCGAATGCAAAGAGAAATTCACAAGCACTGTGAACAAGGCAATAGAGAGCAAGGACAGAGCAGAATGTGTTCTCAGTATGCACGAGATAAACGGCAAGAAGCACTGGTTCAAGACGCATTTACGATTTATCAGCGAAACAGGTGTAAGCTCTGTGCTTATAGCGTATTTCACGGACGTGACCGACATGGTGCTGACGGACAAACGCATAAACGAATATAAGAACTATATCCAAGATGAAATAGACCGAAAGCACAAGATCCTTATCGTCAGCAACAACAGCGACGCACGCTGTCAGCTCGAAGAGATACTTTCTCAGGAAAATACTGTTTTCACTGCAGAAACCATTCAGGGAGGAAAAAAGCTTCTTCTTAACGAGGATATCGACCTTATTTATTTTGACATACAGCTTATTTCCAAGGACGACGAATTTCCTCTTGACATTGATGAGAGAAGACTCCCCGTTATTGCTATAACTCAGGCTCATAGCGTACTTAAAGGCATGACAAAATTGAAGAACAGAGTTTCAGACTTTGTTATGAAGCCGTATATAGATGAGCTGGTACGTCTGAGAACGAACAATCTTTTAAAGATCAATATTTCAGGCAGTGCAAACGAAAAATATTTTAGCCGGACGAAATGATTTGAAAAAGTCCTCTGCGATAAGCGGGGGCTTTTTTCTATTATTAAGCTGTCAGCTTTATTGACAAAATATACACTATCTGATATTATATAGGTATGAATGCTGAAAGCGAGGGAGAAAAAATGTATCTTGACAAGTGGCGTGTGGCAATAAGAAATTTGAAAAATTCGCTTTTTTCATATCCAAACACGGCTCAAAGCTGTTTCCCTGACCCTATCACGGACGACACAGTGTTTTACTGCGTTCAAGGTCTTGTATATGGCAGTCAAAAGTTCCCAGACGGAAAATTCATACGCAGTTCTCCTGTGACCTCGGTATACTCCGAGGACGGAAAGCTTTTTGCCAAAACAATAAACAACGTTTATGAGCTTAAAACGCCAAGCGATTATTTTGACTGCGATATTGCTGAAAATGCCGCACAAAAAACAGGAAGCAGTGAGCTTGCTGAAACAGCTAAAATGCAGAGAAAAAAGCTCGCGGCACAGCTTGATAAATTTTTCACGATCTGCCGGAGGCTTTGTGATAATGAACAGGCTGACTTTGCAAATGAGTTACCTGAAGATACTCTTGTTATATGCTATTACGGCACTGACCCACATGGAAACAAGATGTTCTACAAAAATGAAGATATGGTAGTGCCTGTTTTTGCATATGTGACCGTTGGGCTGGTCATTGATTCTGTGGGGCTTGCGGAAAGCGAGGAAAAGCTGGAATTATGGGATACGCTGGGGAGATATTATATCGACAGCGAGCTTATGGAGTTTTATGACTGTGACACGAAAAACCTTATTTTCTGCAATTTGACGAACTCTCCTATATATGTCACAATTTACGAAAGCTCCGCTGCTATGCTCTGTATGCCGAACACGGCTAAGATAGCTTCAAGAAAAGTAAAAGAAAAATAAAACTTTTATCCGTCTGAGATCTCAGGCGGATTTTTTTATTGCACAATATAGAAAAGAACGTTGAAAATTAATAGAATGTTAAACTTTTAACGTGTCATAGCAATTGAATAATCGTCGAAAGTGTAGTATAATTTCCTTATATAGTTGTTTTTTGATGTAAAATAATATATTTAACTATTTTTTGTATCGTGAGGAAAAGATCATGGAAATTTTAAAACAGCGTATTCTTAAGGACGGAGTAGTAAAGGAAGGAAACGTTCTCAAAGTCGATAAATTCCTTAACCACCAAATGGACGTCAAGCTTTTCAACGATATTGGTGAGGAGTTTGCAAAGAGATTTGCAGGAACAGGCGTAAACAAGATACTCACTATCGAGTCATCCGGTATCGGCATTGCCTGCATTGCGGCACAGCATTTTAACAACTGCCCTGTTATTTTTGCAAAGAAAACTCTCAGCAAAAATCTTGACGGCGAAATGTTCGTTACTCAGGTAAAGTCCTACACAAAGGGCGTTACATATGACGTAATGGTATCTGAAAAATATCTCGGCAAGGGTGACAAGGTGCTTATTATAGACGATTTTCTTGCTAACGGCTGTGCTCTTATGGGGCTTATAGATATCGTGAAGCAGTCCGGGGCTGAGCTTGCGGGAGCAGGTATCGTTATCGAAAAGGGCTTCCAGGTTGGCGGAAAGACTATCCGTGACATGGGCGTAAAGCTCGAATCTCTTGCTATCGTTGACTCTATGGACAACGGCACTATCACTTTCAGGGACTAACGCACAAGGCGTTACCAATAAATATTTTATGGAGGAAGATCAAACATGAAGGTAAGACGTATTCTTGCGCTCGTTCTTTCTGCGGCTCTTGCTGTAACAGCTCTTACAGCTTGTACATCTGCTAAGGACGAAGCATCACAGAAGTCGGCTGACAAGCAGACGACAACTCTCAGCTATGACACTGTAAAGATCGGTGTTATACACATCGGCAACCCTGCCGACGGTTCAGGCTACACATATGCTCACGATCAGGGTATCGTTGGTATGCAGAAGGAGCTTGGACTTAAAGACGATCAGATCGTAAGAAAGAACAACGTATCAGACAGCGACCCTGCTGCTACAGAAACAGCTATCCGTGAGTGCATCGAGGAAGGCTGCAACATCATCTTCGGCACAAGCTGGGGCTATATGGACAAAATGGAATCCCTCGCTGAGGAATATCCTGACGTTTATTTCTGCCACGGCACAGGCTACAAGAACAACGGCAAGAACCTTAACAACTATTTCGGAAGAATTTATCAGGCAAGATATCTCACCGGTATCGTTGCAGGTATGAAGACAGAGTCAAATCTTATCGGTTACGTTTCCGCTATGGGCAGCGAGAACTCTGAGTGCACAGGCGGTATCGACGCTTTCGCAATGGGCGTTTATTCTGTAAATCCTGACGCTAAGGTTTATGTAAAGGTAACAAACAGCTGGTATTCACCAACAGAGGAAACAAACGCTGCAAAGGCTCTTCTTTCTGAGGGCTGCGACGTTATCGCTCAGCACTGTGATACACCTAACCCACAGCTCGAGGCTGAAAGCGCAGGCAAGTGGGGCGTAGGCTACAACACAGATATGTCTAAGGACGCTCCAAAGGCTACACTTACTTCAACTCTTTGGAACTGGTCTGCATACTACACATATCAGGTAAAGCAGATCGTAGATGGCAACTGGAAGTGTGAGAACTACTACGGCGGCATGGCTGACGGTCTTGTAGACATCGCTCCTCTGAACAAGGATCTCTGCACAGAGGATATGCAGAAGGCTGTTGACGAGGCTAAGGCTAAGCTTGAGGACGGCTCATTCAACGTATTTGACGGCGTTATCGAAACAAACGACGGCAAAACAGTTGGCGAAGAGGGCAAAACTCTTGACGACGCTACTATCACAGGCGGAATCAACTGGTACTTCAAGAACGTTGAGGTCAAGTAATAAGGCTTAACAGCTTAACAAAACATTTATACGGGCGGTGCAGGTTGCCGCCTGTTTTGTTAATGATATGAGCATACGGCAGCAGGTAATTCTGCTGTCGGTTTCTGATGACATTAGCAAATCTAAGGAAGTTCATAAAAAGGAGCTGAAAGTATGAGTGAAGAAATATCTGCTGAGATCGCTGTAAAATGCAGCGGTATAACAAAAGTTTTCGGCAGCGTGGTTGCAAACGACGGCATTGATCTTGAAGTAAAATACGGTGAGATACTTGCACTGCTGGGCGAAAACGGATCAGGAAAGACCACGTTGATGAATATGCTTTCGGGTATCTATCACCCTGACAAGGGCAATATCTACATTGCCGGCAAGCCTGAGGTGATAAATTCACCTATGGATTCTATCGAACTTGGCATAGGCATGATACACCAGCACTTCAAGCTTGTGGAGGTGTTCTCCGCCGCAGACAACATTGTGGCAGGCACAAAGGGCAAGCTTAAGAGCAAGGGTGCTGTAAGAGATGAGATAAAAAAGATATCTGAACAGCTTGGTCTTGAAGTTGACCCTGACAAAAAGGTATACAATATGTCCGTCAGTGAAAAGCAGACAGTTGAGATACTGAAGGTGCTTTACAGGGGTGCTAAAATACTTATTCTTGACGAGCCTACGGCGGTTCTTACTCCGCAGGAAACTGAAAAGCTTTTCAATATCCTGAGAAAAATGAAAGCTCAGGGCTGTGCTATCATTATCATCACCCACAAGCTGGGCGAAGTAATGGATATATCTGACAGAGTGACCATACTGCGAAAGGGCAAGAGCGTTGAAACTGTAAACACAGCAGAGAGCAGTGAAAAGCAGCTCACTGAGCTTATGGTGGGCAAGGCGGTGGAGCTTTCAATAGAAAGACCTGAACCTGTGAACGTAAAGCCGATACTTAACGTAGTCGATCTGACGGTAAAGAACTCTGAGGGAAGCATTGCTCTCGATGACGTAAGCTTTGTTATAAACAGGGGCGAGATACTTGGTGTGGCAGGCATTGCAGGAAGCGGTCAGAAAGAGCTTTGCGAGACTATCGCAGGACTTCAGAAGATAGAAAAGGGCGCAGTGCTTTACAACAAGGAGAACATCATAGGCAAGACACCTAAGGAGATAATAAATCTCGGCATAAGCATGAGCTTTATCCCTGAGGACAGACTTGGAATGGGTCTTATCGCTTCGGTGGGTATGACGGACAATATGCTTCTTAAAACATACAAGCAGGGCAAGCTTTGCTTTGTGGACAGAAAGCCTGCTAAGGCGCTTTCAAAGGAGCTTATAGAAAAGCTTGAAATAAAAACTCCGTCAACGGAGCTTCCTGTAAGAATGCTCTCGGGCGGAAACGTTCAGAAGGTCCTGCTTGGACGAGAGATACACAGTGAGCCTGACCTGCTCATAACCGCATATCCTGTTCGTGGACTTGACATCAACTCATCATATCTTATATACTCGCTTCTTAACGAGCAGAAGAAAAAGAACACGGCTGTGCTTTTCATAGGCGAGGACCTTGACGTTCTTCTAGAGCTTTGCGACAGGATAATGGTGCTTTGTCACGGCAAGATAACAGGTATTTGTGATGCAAAGACGGTCACAAAGGAACAGGTGGGCATGATGATGACAGGCTCGACAATGGAGGAGGTGCTGGGCATTGGCTGATATTATAAAAAAAGAGCCTCTTATAAGAATAGCCAAGCGTGCTGAACGCTCAAACAAGCAAAAGCTTATCATAAGGCTTCTGTCGGTGCTTCTGGCTATTTGTGCAGGCGGAATATTCATTCTTATTCTTGGCAAAGATCCGTTTTCATACTATGCGAAAATGGTAAAGGGTGCTTTTATCGGCAAGAACGCCGCAAGCCCTTTTATGCCGTTCAAAGAGACCATAAAGATAATGATACCGCTTCTTATATCTTCTCTTGGCATTACGCTTGCGTTTAAGATGAAGTTTTGGAATATCGGTGCAGAGGGTCAGATAATAATGGGCGGAGTTTTCGCTTCATACTTCGCTCTTTATCATTACGATATGCCTCACTATCTGCTTTTCATTGTGATGTTCGTTGCGGCGATGATAGGCGGAGGACTGTACGGCATTATCCCTGCATTTTTCAAGGCAAAGTTCGACACAAACGAAACTTTGCTCACCCTTATGCTCAACTATATTGCACTTTACGTTATAGATTGGCTCACAAAGGGCGCATGGCAGGATCCTGAGTCAAAGGGATATCCTAAGATAGCAAGATTTGACCTTAACGCATGGCTTGACTCGCTAGGCGGTGTGCAGATAGGCTGGGTGATAGGTCTGGTGCTTGTGGTATTGGTATTTATCTATCTTAAATACACAAAGCAGGGCTACGAGATAACTGTAGTATCAGACAGCCATGCAACAGCAAGATATGCAGGCATGAGCCCTAGCAAGATAATGATAAGAACGATGTTTTTGAGCGGTGCTATCTGCGGTATCGCAGGAATGGTACAGGCTTGCGGAACAGAACACACACTTTCAACATCTGTTGCAGGCGGAGTAGGCTTCACGGCTATCATAGTTGCATGGCTTGCAAACCTCAATCCATTCGGCATACTTGTGGTGTCATTCTTATTCGCAGTCCTTGAAAAGGGCAGCACTGTGGTATCGTCTGAATTTGTTCTTTCACCTTACTGCTCGGACGTTTTGCAGGGAATAATCCTGTTCTTCGTGCTTGGCTGTGAGTTCTTCATCAGATACAGATTTGTAACAAGAGGAGGCAGGAAAAATGACTAGACTTATTTCATTCCTTGCCCATGCGGTATATATGGGTACTCCTCTGCTTTTCGGCACAGTAGGAGAGATACAAAACGAAAAGGCGGGACACCTTAACCTTGGCGTTGAGGGAACAATGGCAATGGGCGCTTGCGCAGGCTTTATGGTAGCATACAAGACAGGAAGCCTTTGGCTTTCCATACTTGCGGCATTTCTTATGGGTGCGCTTGTTTCGCTTATCTATGCTTTTCTTACCATAACAATGATGGCGAACCAAAACGTAACAGGTCTTACACTGACTATATTCGGCACGGGACTTTCAAACTTCATAGGCGAGCAGATGATATCCGCTTCACCTACAGGCAACCTCAAACTGCCTGACGGAGTGATGAGCAGTCTGAAAAACATTGACATACCGCTTCTCAGCAAGATACCTGTTCTTGGAGAGGTGCTTTTCTCACAGAACATTTTCACATATCTGAGCATTGTTATCGCTGTGATAATGTTTATCTATCTGAAAAAGACTAAGGTGGGTCTTAACCTTAGAACTATCGGTGAGAATCCTGCTGTTGCGGACGCTGTGGGAATAAGCGTTGTGAAATACAAATACATAAACGTTCTTATCGGCGGAGGAATATGCGGAATAGGCGGAGCGTTCTGCTCAATGGTAATAAACGGCGGTGTTTGGATGGCAAACAGCGTGAACGGTCTTGGCTGGATAGCTGTAGCGCTTGTTATCTTCGCTGTATGGAATCCTGCAAGGGCTATTTACGGAGCGTATATTTTCGGTGCATTCATGGTGCTGAAATACTACTTCCCGAAAAACCTCGGCTTCACTGTTCCTGAGTCATTCTTTGATATGCTCCCATATCTTGTAACGGCTCTTGTTCTTATCATCACTTCAGTGAAAAAATCAAGAGAGCGTTCACAGCCACAATCCTGCGGTATAAATTATTTCCGTGAGGAGAGATAAAATATCGAAGCTTGGCATTGTTTTCAAAGTGTAAAATAATTCTCAAACCCTGAGAAAGCGGGCTGTCGAGGACGCTAGCCCCTACAATATATTACAGATAATACCTAAAACAACATATTTAAAAGCTCTGCGTTTTGCAGGGCTTTTATTTTTGCCCTAGTGACAAAATGCAGAAGATGTTCATAGCCCAATTACGATACAAAAAAAAGCGGGCGACCACAGGTCGCCCATACACTTTGTTAGGTTATGATAAACTGTTTTACTTCGCCTTTGCCGAAGCCACAAAAGATTTGAGCTCCTCCTCAGGCATATAGCCGACAGTTGAAGCAACTACCTTGCCATGTTTCACAACAAAAAGGGCAGGTATGCTCGAGATACCGAAAGCGGATGCAAGCTCGTTTTCCTCGTCAACGTTGACCTTACCCACCTTTACAGAACTGTCCTCCTCAAAATACTTATCCACCAGCGGTGAAAGCATTTTGCACGGACCGCACCATGCTGCCCAGAAGTCAAGCAGGACAGGCTTTTCCGAGTGCATTACTTCGTTTTCAAAATTATCCTTTGTTATGACCTTTACAGACATTTTTCACAGCTCCTTTTCTAATCCTTGCTTTTGTAATAGAGCATACAATGGCAGAAGCCCTCAAAATTCGGGTCGGCTATCTGCTCACGGAACTCTTTGCACATACACTTGTTTTCCTCTGTGCGCTGTATCCTGCACGGACAATAGCCACCTGTGCGTTTAAGCCCCTCTTTTATGCTCTTTACCATTTCTTTATCATCATTAAGACGTACCATTACTACCTATCCTTTGCAGATATACTTAGATTATTCCTTGACAAATGCCTTTACTATCTCGCCGATATACTGATAGTGATAATCCTTGTCAGAATACCATTTCTCATCGTTTTCAGTATCAACAAAGCACTCAGGCTTCATCTCCTGAACATAAGCCTTTTTGCACACAAGCACCATATCAGCTTCCGCAAAAGCTGTTACCTCCACGCCGTTTTCAGACACGAACACAGGGGTCAGACCTGTTTCCTTTGCCTTGTCGCAGTCACGTCCACTATGTGAGCCACAGAATGATAGTGCCTTTTTATACTCCTCTTTGAAAAAGCTTATGGTGAAATATTCTGCCTTGTCGATAAATTCCTTTGTATATCTCTGCGGTCTTATAACTGTGGTGAAGGTGTTCTTTCCCCACATAACGCCTGCAAAGCCCCATGAAGCTGTCATTGTGTTCCAGCCACTCTCGTCGCCTGCTGTTACAAGAAACCACTCCTTGCCTATCTTTTTGTATGGATTGAAGTCAAGGGTATCAAGCTTATCTGCCGCTACCTCTTTGAAACCGTTGAAACTGCTCATTTTCATTACCGCCTTTCAGTATTATGTCAGACTTATCATACTTATTGTACACCAATATCGTATAGAAAACGTCTGAGTATATTATATATCATTTCTTATGAAATTGCAACCCCTTGAAAACCCTGAAATATTGTACAAAAATCGTTAAAACAGGGCTTTTTTGTGTTGCTTTTTTTGAAGAATAGTGATATAATTGAATTAAGTATTTGTAAAGCTGTTTTTGTGTTTTTGGTTTAGCTGTTTTATTTTATGCCGTTACAATACTCGATATGTATATCTTTTGAAGTTTATACAGAATAAATTGTATATTGTCTAAAAATATACATTAAAAAGCCTTGAAATGTGTATAAATATAAAATTTTTATGCAAAAGCACTTGACAATGCTGTATAAAGGTGTATAATAATTTTATCGGCATGAGAGCCGTGAAAATATTATACAAACATACTTACTACATACAATGGAGGAATTTTGTTATGGCAAAAGAGATCAAAAAGGTTGTCCTTGCTTATTCCGGCGGGCTTGATACATCTATCATCATTCCGTGGCTCAAGGAAAACTACAACAACTGCGAAGTAATCGCTGTTTCAGGAAACGTTGGTCAGGGCACAGAGCTTGACGGTCTTGAGGAAAAGGCTATCAAGACAGGCGCTTCTAAGCTCTATATCGAGGACCTTACAGAAGAGTTCATCGAGGATTATGTATATCCAACAGTACAGGCTGGCGCTGTTTATGAAAACCAGTACCTCCTCGGCACTTCATTTGCTCGTCCGATCATTGCAAAGAGAATAGCTGAGATCGCTATCAAGGAAGGTGCTGACGCTATATGCCACGGCTGCACAGGTAAGGGCAACGATCAGGTTAGATTTGAGCTTGCTATCAAGGCTTTTGCTCCTGATATGCAGATAATCGCTCCTTGGAGAATCTGGGATCTTAAGTCAAGAGAGCAGGAGATCGAGTATGCTGAGGCTCACAACATTCCTCTGAAGATAAACAGAGAAACAAACTACTCAAAGGACAAGAACCTTTGGCACCTTTCACACGAAGGTCTGGATCTTGAAGATCCTGCAAACGAGCCACAGTATGAGAAGCCGGGCTTCCTTGAAATGGGCGTTTCACCTATCATGGCTCCTGACAAGCCAACTTATGTAACTATCCACTTTGAAAAGGGTATCCCAACAGCAGTTGACGGCGTTGAGATGAACGGCAAGGAGCTTGTTACAAAGCTTAACGAGCTTGGCGGTGCAAACGGTATCGGTCTTGCTGACCTTGTTGAGAACAGACTCGTAGGCATGAAGTCAAGAGGCGTTTATGAAACTCCAGGCGGAGCTATCCTTTACAAGGCTCATGAAATTCTTGAAACTATCACACTTGACAAGGAAACTGCAAGAGTTAAGCAGTATCTTTCAATCAAGTTTGCTGACATTGTTTACAATGGTCAGTGGTTCACTCCTCTCCGTGAGGCTATGAGCGCATTTGTTACAGAAACACAGAAGACTGTTACAGGTGACGTTAAGCTCAAGCTTTACAAGGGCAACATGATAAACGCAGGTGTAACATCTCCATATACACTTTATGATGAAGAAGTTGCTACATTTGATGAGGACAATGTTTACAATCAGGCTGATTCAGCAGGATTCATCAACCTCTTCGGTCTGCCTATCAAGGTAAGAGCTAAGCTCGAGCAGAAGAGAAACGCTAAGAAGGACTAATAGCGTCGCTCTGGTCAACAGAGCATAAAGGTGTATAACCTTAAAAAGTTTGTATAATATTTTTCACGGAGGTTTTGATATGTCAGATAACAACAGCATTTTTGAGCCTGCAATAGACAAGAAGGTCGAGATCTCTTATGACAGCCTGCCGAACTCCTCTTTTGAGGACGTAAACCTCGGCGGAGCAAAGTTCTCGAACGTAAATCTTAAGGAAGCCGTTTTCGATGACGTTAATATGGACGAGACACATTTCAACAACGTCAGCATGAAAGAAAGCGACTTTGCAGATATGTATATGGTAAACACAAAGTTCTTGGGCGTAAATCTCAGCAACTCGAGATTTGGCTGCTCTATCATGAACAATGTTGAGTTTAAAAATCCTGATCTTAAGAACTCACAGTTCATTCACTGTGACCTTACAAACGTTGAGATAAACGATTGCAAGATAGACGGTCTGAAGATCAACGGCGTGGATATCCAGAAGCTGCTTGAACAGCACGAAAAGGAAATTTGATCCGCACTTATTGAAATGTATTGGGGCAGGATGATCCTTTGGGGTCATTTTGCCCATACATTTTTTATATTTGATAACTTGAAATAAACATAAAGGACGGTTTTAAAATGGCAGGAAAAATGTGGGCAGGAAGATTTACAAAGGAAGTTGACGAAAGAGTCAATGATTTCAATTCATCTATTTCCTTTGACGCAAGAATGTACCGCTATGATATAGAGGGTTCTATGGCGCACGCCACTATGCTTGGCGAGTGCGGTATAATCGAAAAGCACGAAAGCGAAAAAATAGTCCAGGGACTTAAGGGTATTCTTGCGGATATCGACGAGGGCAAATTACAGTTCGACCCTACTGCAGAGGACGTTCATATGTTTGTTGAGGCTGAGCTTACCAAAAGGCTTGGCGACACAGGCAAAAGACTTCACACGGCAAGATCAAGAAACGATCAGGTGGCACTTGACGTGAGAATGATACTCAGAGCCGAAACAAAAGAGATAATCGAGCTTGTGAAAAAGCTTGAGCACACTATCCTTGACATTGCAGAGAAAAATCTCACAACTGTTATGCCGGGATATACTCATCTTCAAAGGGCACAGCCTATCACATTTGCTCACCACCTTATGGCGTATGCAAATATGCTTCTGAGAGATATTTCAAGACTTGAGGACAGCTACAAGAGAACGAACATCATGCCTTTGGGAAGCGGTGCTCTTGCATCTACAACTTACCCTATAAACAGACAGAGAGTTTGCGACCTGCTTGGCTTTGACGAGATAACACAGAACTCACTTGACGGCGTTTCAGACAGAGATTTCTGCATCGAGCTTTGCTCAGCTATCTCACTGCTTATGATGCACCTTTCAAGATTTTCTGAGGAGATAATTCTTTGGTGCTCATGGGAGTTCAAATTCATCGAGCTTGACGACGCTTATGCAACAGGCTCGTCTATTATGCCACAGAAGAAAAACCCTGATGTTACTGAGCTTATCAGAGGCAAGACAGGCAGAGTTTATGGCGACCTTAACACACTGCTCGTTATGATGAAGGGTCTGCCGCTTGCATACAACAAGGATATGCAGGAGGACAAGGAAGCTATCTTTGACGCTATTGACACTGTTAAGCTTTGTCTTAAAACATTCGATCCGATGCTTGCCACAATGAGAGTTATCCCTGAGAACATGAGAAACGCCGCAGCCAAGGGCTTTATAAACGCTACAGACTGTGCTGACTATCTTGTTAAAAAGGGTATGCCTTTCAGGGACGCTTACAAGATAACAGGTACTCTCGTTCACACCTGCATTGAAAAGGGCTGCACACTTGAAACTCTCCCATTGGAGGAGTACAAGAAGCTCACTGACAACTTTGACGAGGACGTTTATGACGCTATCAGCCTTGACACCTGCGTAATGCAGAGAAAAGCGGCAGGCGGTCCTGCGCCTGAGTCTGTAAAAGCTCAGATAGAATATGTCAGAAATAAGCTTTGATAAACACCGCTCCCCTGTTAAGGCGGCACTGCTATATCTTGTGCTGTGGGAGCTTGCGACAGTTATAATGTGGCTTTTTACGGCTAAGCTTTTTGTGATATATCCGCTGTTTGCGGTGGGATTTACGGTGGTGTACCCTGTGTGTACATGGTGGGCTTGCTACAGACACGCTAAGAACTACGGCTTGAAATGGTATGTTGCGCCTGTGATGATAGCGGTTTCGGTGATAGAATATATCTTCGTGGAGGAAGCAAGGTCGGTAGTGCCGAACTTTATCGTACTCACTGTGTTGACCGCAGGCTTTGCCGCAGGTCTTGGAAACTGCTTTGCGGATAAGGACGCAATAAACGCCGCAAAGGAAGATAAAAAGCGTAAAAAGCTGAAAAAAGAACCTGAATACAAGAACATTTTGGACGATAATTAAAAGTATGCAGACGGCTAAAGAGCTGTCAGCCAAACGGGCGAACACTGTTCGCCCCTACAAAAGTTTGCATTTGCATGAGCATACAGATTATTGACAGACAAAATCATAAAGTTTTATAGAAGGATATGAAGAAAAATGAAAACAAGAGTTTTTATTGACGGAAAAGAAGGAACAACAGGACTTCAGATATATGAGCGTTTTCAGAACAGAAATGACGTTGAGATAATGCTCATTGACGAGGAAAAGCGCAAGGACGTGAACGAGAGAGCAAAGATGATAAACTCATCGGATATCACTTTTCTCTGCCTGCCTGACGCAGCGGCAATAGAAGCGGCTTCACTTTGCACAAACCCTGATGTTAGGATAATCGACGCTTCTACCGCCCACAGAACAAACCCTGCATGGGACTATGGTTTCCCTGAGCTTTCTGAAAAGCATAGAGAGAATATCCGCAATTCAAAAAGAGTTGCAAACCCAGGCTGTTATGCAAGCGGCTTTATAAGCCTTGTTTATCCTCTCGTAAAGGCAGGAGTGCTTCCTGAGGATTATCCTGTTACCTGCCATGCAGTTTCAGGCTACAGCGGCGGCGGAAAGAAAATGATAGCCGCTATGGAGAGCGAAAATAAAACAAAGGAAATGTATTCTCCACGTCAGTATGCACTTGGGCAGAAGCACAAGCATATCCCTGAAATGCAGACGGTGTGCGGACTTAAATATAAGCCTATGTTCAATCCGATAGTGGACGACTATTATAATGGTATGGTTGTTTCTGTGCCGCTGGTGACAAGATGTTTGACAAAGAAGTATACACCTGAGAATATCCATGAAATAATGGCGGAGCATTATCTTGGTCAGCATTTCGTTAAGGTAATGGAGCTTGGCGGAACAGAAACGCTTGCCGACGGATTTATCGCAGCGAATACATTGGCTGGAACAAATAATATGCAAATATTCGTCTGCGGAAATGAGGATCAGATATTGCTTATGTCGAGATTTGATAACCTTGGAAAAGGTGCAAGCGGCGCAGCAATACAGAATATGAATATAATGTTGGGGATAAACGAAGCAACAGGTCTGGAATAACAAAAAAGCAAAAAACAAACCAAAAGCACCGCACAAAAAAATCGCCGGTGCAGGGCGGCGTTAGCCCTGCCGAGGGACGGGGGCGAGCAGCCCCAGCGGGGGCAAAATAAAGCCAAAAGCAAAATCAAACCCAACAGGGGGCAGGGCCCCCTCCACAAAAGTACGGTCTAAAAAAAGCGGCGGACAAAAAAATAAAACAAACCGAAGTAAAATTTCTCAACCAAGCCTAAAAACCAACAAAACTCCGCCGCTTTTGTCATTTGAACAGCGAAGCGTCTTCAAATGACTCGCCAACGGCGACAATAAGCTCCCCCACAAAGGAGAGCAATCCCCGACCAATGAGTGCGAATATAAAAGTGCGGAAAAAAATAAGCGGGCGAACTGTTCGCCCCTACAGAAATAATTAATAGAAAAAAATCTGTCCTGATCTAATTAGTGTGAAAATTTTGTAAGGAGTTTTGAATATGAAAGAGATATCAAAGAAAAATTTCGACGGCTATAAGTATATAGACGGCGGCGTGTGTGCTGCAAAGGGCTTTAAGGCTAACGGCCTTTATTGCGGCATAAAGGAAAACCCTACAAAAAAGCCTGACCTCTGCCTCGTTGAGTCTGACGTTATGTGTTCAGCCGCCGGCGTTTTTACTCAGAATAAGGTCAAGGGTGCTCCTGTTACTGTTTCTCAGAAAAATCTTGCTAAAACAGGCGGCAAGGCTAAGGGCTTTATCCTCAACTCCAAAAACGCTAACACCTGCAACGCTGACGGTGAGGAAAAGGCTTACAAAATGTGCGAGATGACTGCCGAGAAAATGTGCGTTAAGCCAGAGGAAATTCTTATCGCTCAGACAGGCGTTATCGGTCAGATACTTCCTATCGAGCCTATCGAAGCTAAGATAGACGAGCTTTATGAAGGACTTTCCTATGAGGGCAACGAAAAAGCCGCTATTGCTATCATGACTACTGATACAGTGAAAAAGGAAGTTGCTGTTGAGTTTGAGCTTGACGGCAAGATCTGCCACGTTGGCGGCATGGGCAAGGGCAGTGGTATGATACACCCTAACATGGCAACTACCCTTAATGTTATCACTACAGACTGTGCTGTATCTTCCGAAATGCTCAAAAAGGCTCTTACTGATATCGTCAAGATAACATATAACTGCCTGTCTGTTGACGGTGACCAGTCAACGAATGATACCTGTGCTGTTATGGCTAACGGACTTGCAGGAAACCCTGAGATAACAGCCGAGGGTGAGAGCTACGAGGTGTTCAAAAAAGCTCTTTATATCGTTATGATGAACATTACTAAAATGCTCGCAAAGGACGGCGAGGGTGCAACTAAGCTTCTTGAATGTACTGTTACCGGTGCAAAAGACCTTGACACCGCTATAATCGTTGCAAAGAGCGTTATATGCTCGCCGCTTTTCAAGTGTGCAATGTTCGGTGCTGACGCTAACTGGGGCAGGATACTCTGCGCTGTCGGCTATGCTGAGGCTGATTTTGACATAAACAAGGTGAACGTTTCACTGTCATCAAAGGCAGGAGAGATACACGTTTGCCACAACGGCGCAGGCATAGAGTTCTCTGAGGAAGTGGCTAAGACCGTTCTTCTTGAGGACGAGATCACAATAAGCGTTTCTATCGGCGACGGCAACGGCACTGCCACTGCATGGGGCTGTGACCTTACATATGATTATGTTAAGATAAACGGCGATTACAGAAGCTAAGACATAAAATCAGTATAGGAAAGAAGAATGAGAAATGGACATAAGCAATAAAATCAGAAGTCAGATACTTATTGACGCTCTGCCACACATTCAGAAATACCACGACAAGATAGTCGTTGTAAAATATGGCGGCAACGCTATGACAAACGCTGAGCTTAAAGAAGCTGTTATGAGCGATATTGTGCTTCTAAGCGAGGTAGGCATAAAGGTAGTTCTTGTTCATGGCGGTGGTCCTGAGATAAATGCAATGCTCAAAAGAGTCGGCATTGAAAGCAAATTCATAAACGGTCTGAGATACACTGACGCTGAAACTATAGATATCGTTAAAATGGTGCTTTGCGGCAAGGTAAACAAGGAGCTTGTTTGCGCTTTGCAGCTTCATGGCGGAAAGGCTCTCGGTCTTTGCGGCTGTGACGGTCAGATGATACTTGCGCAGAAGCTTGACAGCGAAGTTGACCTTGGTTTTGTGGGCGACATCAAAAAGGTAACAACAAAGCCTATAGTTGACGCACTTAACAACGGTTATGTTCCTATAATCTCCACAGTTGGCGTTGGCGAGGACGGACAGTCTTACAATATCAATGCTGACACTGCGGCGGCGAGAATTGCTTCTTGTCTGAGAGCGGAAAAGCTTATTCTTATGACGGATATAGTTGGTCTGCTGGAGGACAAGGACGATGATTCTACACTTATCCCACAGGTAAACGTCAGCGATGTGCCTTATCTCAAAAAGAAAGGCATCATAAGCGGCGGAATGATACCAAAGATAGACTGCTGTGTTGAAGCCGTAAGACGTGGCGTTAAAAAGACCACTATCATTGACGGCAGAGTACCGCACTCGATACTTATCGAGCTGCTCTCTAACGAGGGTATCGGTACACAGTTTATATAAAATATCAATACATATTGAAAAGAGTGATAAAAATGAACACCATAGAACAGTTCAACGAACACGTTATGCAGACCTATGGCAGAATAGGTCTTGTTATGGAAAGCGGTCATGGTCAGACGGCTGTGGGCGAGGACGGAAAAGAGTATATCGACTTCGGCTCCGGTATCGGCACAAACAGCCTTGGCTACTGCGACGAGGATTGGGTGAACGCTATCTGCGATCAGGCACACAAGATACAGCACACCTCAAACTACTATTACACAAAGGTACAGGCTGACTTTGCAAAAAGACTTTGCGAGGCAACAGGCTATGAGAAAATGTTCTTCGGCAACTCGGGCGCAGAGGCTAACGAGTGCGCTATCAAGCTTGCAAGAAAATACAGCTTTGACAAATACGGCAAGGACGCTGAGAGAAATATCATCATCACCCTTGTAAACAGCTTCCACGGCAGAACGCTTTGCACTCTTTCTGCAACAGGTCAGGAGGTTTTCCACAACTACTTCTTCCCGTTCGTTGGTGGATTTGAAAATGTTATCGCTAATGATATTGACGATCTTATGGACAAGCTCAACAAGCTTGACAACAAGGTTTGCGCTGTAATGTTCGAGTTCGTTCAGGGCGAGGGCGGAGTTATACCTCTTCAGCAGAGCTTTGTGAACACTATCATGCTTGAATGTGCAAAGAGGGATATTCTCACCATTGCCGACGAGGTACAGACAGGCGTTGGCAGAACAGGCAAGCTCCTCACATCTGAGCTTTACAACGTAAAGCCTGACATAACCACACTTGCAAAGGGTCTTGCAGGCGGTGTTCCAATAGGCGTGTGCCTTGCGAACAAAAAGTGCAGTGAGGTACTTGGCAAGGGTACACACGGCTCGACATTCGGTGGAAACCCTATTTCCTGTGCAGGCGGAAACGCAGTTCTTGACAAGGTGACAAAGCCTGAGTTTCTTGAGGAAGTTCGCAAAAAGGGCGAATATTTCAGAGAAAAGCTTGCAGAAATAGACGAAGTTGAGGGCGTTGACGGACTTGGTCTTATGATAGGCGTAAGGCTCAAAACCAAGAAAGCCGCTGATGTGCTTAACAAGTGCTTTGAAAACGGACTTCTTATTCTCACAGCAAAGGACAAGCTGAGATTTTTGCCACCGCTGAATATCTCATATGAGCAGATAGACAAGGGACTTGCTATTCTGAAAAAAGTTCTTGACGAGAAATAACAAAGTGTGTAGGTGCGAACAGTGTTCGACCGTTTGATACGCAATATCAAATAAAAATCAAAATACGGAGGAAATATTATGAAACATTTACTTAAAATGCTCGACCTTTCCAAGGAGGAAATTCTCGACATTCTCAATCTTGCAGACCAGCTCAAATACGAAAACAAAAACGGTATCGAGCATCACATTCTTAAAGGCAAAACTCTCGGAATGATATTCCAGAAGTCCTCTACCCGTACAAGAGTTTCTTTTGAAACAGGTATGTACCAGCTTGGCGGTCAGGCACTTTTCCTTTCAAACCGTGATCTCCAGATAGGCAGAGGCGAGCCTGTTCAGGACACAGCCCGTGTTCTTTCACGTTACCTTGACGGCATCATGATCCGTACTTTTGAGCAGAAAGAGGTAGAAGATCTTGCTAAATACGGCTCTATCCCTGTAATAAACGGTCTGACAGACTTCTGTCACCCTTGTCAGGTGCTTGCTGACCTTATGACCATCAGAGAGTTCAAAGGACGCTTTGAGGGTCTGAAAATGTGCTACATAGGCGACGGCAACAACATGGCAAACTCGCTTATCGTTGGTGGACTTAAAGTAGGCATGGAAGTTTCTATCGCTTGCCCTAAGGATTATCAGCCTGCTGCTGAGGTTCTTGAATTTGCCAAGGGCTACGGCGACAAGTTCTCAATGACAGACGTCCCTCTTGAGGCTGCAAAGGACGCTGACGTACTTTTCACAGACGTTTGGACTTCAATGGGCGAGGAAGCTGAGACTGAGAAGAGAAAGATAGCATTCAAGGGCTATCAGATAAATGACGATATCATGGCTGTTGCAAAGGCTGACGCAATGGTACAGCACTGTCTGCCTGCTCACCGTGAGGAGGAGATAACCGAAAAGGTATTCGAGGCTCACGCAAATGAGATATTCGAGGAAGCTGAAAACAGACTTCATGCACAGAAAGCCGTTATGGTCAAGGTAATGGGTCCTGAGGAATAATTTTCTCTGCAAGTCTAATATACGCAACTTTAATGTAGGGGCGACCTTTGGTCGCCCTTTTGCTTTGCACTTTTTTATGTAGAGGAACGGCTAATTTTTTGGATATAAAAAAGGACGGCACACAAAGTACCGTCCTTTGATTTTTTATGAGAGTATGGCTTAGCCCATTACTACCTCAACATTTACTGTTGCGCCGTTTTCAGCTACAGGGAGAACATTGCCCTCTACTGCCTTGCCGTCAACAGTTACGCTCTTTACGCCCTTGCAAACGTGGTCAGGGTTCTTAACAGTGATGTTGTATGTTGCACCTCTGTACTGACGTGTTGCTGTCATGCCGTCCCACTCGTGAGGGATAGATGGATCTATCTTCAAGCCGTCAAAGTCAGCCTGTACTCCGAGAATGTACTGTGAGATAGCTACCATGTTCCATGCGGCTGTACCTGTGAGCCAGCTATTCTTGCCCTCGCCAAATCTACTTGCGTCCTTACCAGCTATCATCTGACCGTATACATAAGGCTCTGTCTTATGAAGATCAGATATTTCCTCGTTGAATGCAGGAGCTATCTTGCTGTAATACTCAAATGCCTTGTCGCCTCTGCCTGCATATGCTTCTGCGCAGATTATCCAAGCATTGTTGTGTGTGAAGATACCGGCATTCTCCTTATATCCGCCCGGATATGTGGAGATCTCACCATACTGGATATAATACTTAGAGTAAGCAGGATTGTTAAGAACAAGACCATACTTTGTATTGAGGTACTTGTCGATAGAGTTAAGAGTCTTGATGTCAGCGCCCTCGTCCTTGCCTATTTCAGACATAACTGCGAAGCCCTGTGGCTCAATGAATATCTTGCCCTCTTCACATTCCTTAGAACCCATTTTTGCGCCTGTGGAATCGTAAGCTCTCAGGAACCAATCGCCGTCAAATGCAGATTCCATAACGTTCTTCTTCATCTTGTCTATCTCAGCCTGTGCTGCAGCAGCCTCATCGTCCTTGCCAAGGTGCTTGAGGATAGACACATAGTTAGGGCCTGTGTATGTAAAGAGTGTTGCCACCATTACGGACTCAGCTACCTTCGAGTAGCCGCCCTCAGCTGCAAACTTAGGGTTTGTATAAGTCTGGAAGCTCTCGCCAGGAGTATCAGAATAGCATGAAAGGTTGATACAGTCGTTCCAGTCAGCTCTCATTGCAAGTGGCAGACCGTGAGGACCGAGGTTATTTACAATGTGATAGAATGATACCTTAAGGTGGTCGAGCATTGGCTTAGCCTTTGACTCGTCATTATCATAAGGAACCATTTCGTCAAGGATAGACCAGTCGCCTGTTTCCTTGATATATGCGGAAACTGAAAGGATCATCCACAGTGGGTCGTCTGAGAAGTCGCCGCCGATATCAGAGTTACCCTTCTTTGTAAGAGGCTGATACTGATGATAGCAGCCGCCGTCAGGAAGCTGTGTAGAAGCGATGTCGATGATACGCTGTCTTGCACGGTCTGGTATCTGATGAACGAAACCGAGGATATCCTGATTGGAATCTCTGAAGCCCATTCCTCTGCCGATACCGCTCTCGAAATATGATGCGGAACGTGAAAGGTTGAATGTTACCATGCACTGATACTGGTTCCAGATATTTACCATTCTGTTTACCTTGTCATCAGGTGTGTCAACATTGATAACGCTGAGAAGTCTGTCCCAAGTTGCCTTGAGTTCTTCAAGACCTGCGGCTACCTTTTCAGGAGTGTTATACTGCTCGATCATTGCGAGAGCCTTTTCCTTATTGATAGTAACGCCGTCAGCCTCGAACTTCTTGTCAACAGGCATTTCAACATAGCCGAGGATAAATACAAGAGTCTTTGACTCGCCCGGAGCAAGTGTTATCTTCTTGTAGTGTGAAGCGATAGGTGACCAGCCGTCTGCAAATGAGTTGTTAGCCTTGCCTGCTTCAACAGCCTGTGGGTTATGGAAGCCGTTATAAAGACCGATAAATGAATCTCTGTCTGTATCATAGCCGTCTATCTCATCATTTACTGTATAGAATGCAAAGTGATCTCTTCTGTCTCTGTATTCTGTCTTGTGATAGATAGTTGAGCCTACTACCTCAACACGGCCTGTGCTGAAGTTTCTCTGGAAGTTTGTGCAGTCGTCCTGAGCGTCCCAAAGACACCACTCTGCAAATGAGAAGAATGAGAATGTTTTTTCTTCATTGCTCTCGTTTGTGAGAACTACCTGCTGAACTTCGCCGTTATAGTTCTGAGGAACAAAGAATGTAGCCTCAGCCTTAAGTCCATTCTTCTTACCTGTGATGATAGTATAGCCCATACCGTGACGGCACTCATAAAAATCAAGCTCTGTCTTTACCGGTGACCAGCCCGGATTCCAGATAGTTTCGCCGTCTTTGATATAGAAATATCTTCCGCCCATGTCGATAGGCACGTTGTTGTAACGGTAACGAGTTATTCTTCTCAGTCTTGCGTCCTTATAGAAGGAATAGCCTCCTGCTGTGTTGGAGATAAGTGAGAAGAATTCCTGTGTGCCAAGATAGTTTATCCATGGATATGGCGTTCTTGGATTGCTGATGACATATTCCTTTTTCACGTCATCAAAATGACCAAATTTCATCAATAATTTCCACCTTTCGTAATTTATCTATTGTTAATTAATTTCTTAATTATAACCCATACAAATGCGTATATCAACGGGTGACCTCAGTTCACCCCTACTGCATTTTCTATTATTCAGTAAAGAATCTCTGCCAGCACTTGAATGTGTGACCCTTTGTTATCTCCTCATATCCGCTCACTTCGTTAGGCAGGCTGAGATTAGGAGAGTTTATCATAGCTGTCATTGGTTCAGGGCAGAAATATCCTTTATTGCCCTTATCGTTCCACATATTCCAGAACTTAAATTCTTTTGACACCTCGTTGCAGACTTTATGACCATTGTCAGTATCCACAACATAAGAGCCATAGAAGTCCTTACCGTCAAGCTTGTTCATGCCTGCGGTGTACATATCGTTTGAGATATTATGCAGGGTAGGCATTTTTGTACCCTCTTTATATTCAAGGTCTTTCTTTTTAAGAGGCAAAAGCTTTTCTGTTGGCAGACATCTCTTGTCAAGCTCGCACTTTTCGATTATCGGCACGCACATTCTCATTGATTCCTCCCTGCCGCCGTCGCACATTGGCGCATTAAGGCAGGTATGAGTACATATGGAAACAGGCAGAGCCTTGTCGCTGTTGTTTGTCAGGTATATCTCCTGCAAAAGACCGTTTTCAGAAAGCGTAAACGTATAGGATATTTTAAAATCCACCGGAAAATAAGAATACATCTCGTCATTCTTGTCAAAGGTATAAGAAGTAACAAGCACAGCTTTTTTATCCTGTGTTGAATAACACTCTATTTCGTGTTCTCTCTTATGCACCCAGCCATGGATAAAATTATCAAGCTTTTTCTCATTTACAGGCATTTGATACACTGCGTCAGAGGTCTTTATAATGCCCTTATCAAAGCGATTAGGCAGGAAAAGAGTAGGCAGTCCCCATATCTCTCTCGCCTTATTTATAGTCTTGAGAGTGCAGTCATCACGATATCTGAACACCTCTATGCCGTTTTCCTCGTCACGAAGCCTCAGCACAGCAGCACCAAGTTTTGGTGCGATAACGCAGGAATACTTTCCCGACTGCATTCTGACACATTCCGTATCTTTAAACATGAATTTAAGGTCTATATTATTCAAAAAAGTAACGCCCCCATAGTGCAAAGCGATGATCTGCCTCACGCCTTACCATACATTTTTACTTAAACGATTAACATACAATTATTATAACATAGCCCGTCGCTTTTGTCTAGTACAAAACGCAGATTTTTATATAGAATTTTCGCTGTGTTTTTTAGTAGTTTTTTACCAAACGTTCAATGAATAATCCAAAAAAATATGACAATACTACAATTAACAGCCCGCTGACAGACGGACTGCTCTATATTTTTAACAATCAAAGGAGGAGTTTCTCATGATAGATAGGATCGCACTGCTGCTTCTCATAATAGGCGGCATAAACTGGGGGCTTGTGGGCATTTTCCAGTTCGACCTTGTGGCATTTCTTTTCGGAGGTGCTGCGGCGATACTAAGCAGGATCATCTACGTTTTGGTAGCTATTTCGGCTATCTGGTGCATTTCACTGTTTTTCAAAGACAACAGACTTGTCACCGAGCAGTAGTCCCCTGCAGGTCATGGCGGCAGGAGAGGGAGCTTGTTTCAGAGGGCAGCATTTTATCACGGGTTTGCCTGCTGCATATTCTAAAATCGGCTCTCTTTCCTGCTGTCATGACCTTATTTTTTTTGATTTAAACATTAAAATTTGAACATCACAGACGCTAAAAATGGATAAGATATTTTACTTTTTTAAGTCGATTTAAGTTCAGACCTCACGCAGATGTCATTGTTAGCATAATGTCAACGAAATATTTGTGCAAAATCCCGAATTTTCAGAAAATTAACAAGTTCTTTGCAACTTTTTCTTGACTATCGCTACAAAAGAGGTTATAATTTAATTGATGTTAAGGATATTGAACATAATTTGTTTGATTTAACATCCGTTTTGTTGTCTCCTTTCTTTTGTTCTACACATAGTTTTTTTATTTTATTTTCTGCTGAGCACCGTTGCTCAGCATTTTTTTTGCCCATTTTATGCACACGTTGAAAAATTCATATTTTAGAGTTATAATGTTACTTTATGGACTAATAAAACAATATGTCAGTTCTTACCTGTCAAAACGTTTTCGTCGTGAGAGAAAGGAGTAAATAGAATATGAGATATCTTATAGTTGTTGATATGCAGAATGATTTTGTCACGGGCAGTCTTGGTTCAAAAATGGCAGAAACGATCGTTCCTGCTGTCTGTGAAAAAATACGCAGTTACAAGGCTCAGGGCAGCACTGTATTCATGACCCTTGACACGCATTTCAAGGATTATCTTGAAACGCCTGAGGGAAAAAAGCTCCCTGTGGAGCATTGCATAAAAGGCACCGAGGGCTGGCAGCCTGAGACTCAGGTAGCTGAGGCTATCGGTGGAAGCGCAGAGGTCTATGAAAAAAGCACATTCGGCTCGGCTGAGCTTGCACAGCACCTTGCTGAAATAACAAAGGCAGGGGACGAGATAGAGCTTTGCGGACTTTGCACAGACATTTGCGTGGTATCAAACGCTTTGCTAATAAAAGCTTTTTGTCCTGAATGCGAGGTCATAGTTGACGCAAACGCCTGCGCAGGAGTAACGGAAGAAAGCCACAAGGCGGCACTTGTTACAATGGCGTCATGTCAGTGCAGGATAGATAATTTTTGATTTGAGGGGGAACACCGCTTCGGCGGAATGATTTATGAGTGGTTTCAAAAAAGGTCTTAAAGACGGCATACCTATTGCTTTGGGGTATCTTTCGGTATCTTTTACATTTGGACTTCAAGGCGTAAAAGGTGGTCTGAGCTGGTGGGAAACTGTGCTTATCTCTATTTGCAATGTGACCTCGGCAGGTCAGTTTGCAGGACTTGACATTATGCTGTCGGGGGGCGGTTTCTGGATAGAAATGGCTTGTGCCCAGTTTATCATCAACCTGAGGTATGCACTTATGTCAATATCTCTATCACAGAAAGCTGACAAGTCACTGTCGGGAATACACCGCTGGCTGGTAGGCTTCGGAGTGACAGACGAGATATTTGTCATGGCAATGGGAAATATAGGGAAAGTTTCAAGGCAGTATATGTATGGGCTTATCGCTTTACCTGTAGCAGGCTGGTCGCTGGGGACTCTTATAGGTGCGGCGGCAGGAAAAATACTTCCTGAGATAGTCATAAGTGCACTTAGCATTGCAATATACGGAATGTTCCTTGCAATAATAATACCGCCTGCAAAGAAAAACAAGGGCATTGCAATGGCGGCGATATTTGCGGCTCTTCTTAGCTGTTGTTTCAAGTGGCTGCCTATTCTTAATAAGGTATCCGGAGGATTTTCCATAATAATCTGCACCGTTCTTTCCGCAGGGATAATGGCGGCTCTCATGCCTGTGAAAAATGAGGAGGACGGTCAATGCTGAGTATAAGAGATTTCTTCATTTATCTTTTCATTATGGCAGGAGTGACCTATCTTATTCGTGCCCTGCCGTTGGTGATATTCAAGGGCAAGATAACAAACAGATTTGTGCAAAGCTTTCTTTACTATGTGCCATATGCGGTGCTTGGAGCAATGACGTTCCCGTCCATACTATTCTCAACGGGAAACCTTGCGGCTTCCATAGCAGGACTTATAACAGCCTGCGTGCTTGCATTCAAGGAAAAAAGCCTTATCATAGTTGCGGCATTTGCCTGCCTTGCAAGCTTCTGCGTGATACTTATTTGTCAGCTTATCTAAATGTAGGGGCTGGCGTCCTCGACAGCCTACCGGCTAAGGACGTTGCATATGTTCTTTACTGTTATTTAGACATACTTTGACCTTTCTGCTATATGCGGAGAGGTCTTTATTATTACTATTTTTATATAGCATATGAAATGTCGTAAATGGAGTATAAAATTTTCGGCTAGTTTCATATTCTTTTCTTGCAAAAAATTCTGGGCTGTGATATAATCTTATTGTGTGAAAACGTTTACTGTTTTTTTGATCTATGACAAAATATATGGAGGTATTGCAATGTCAGACACAATGAACATTTCTCCTGAGCTCTTGGAGAAAATGAACAGGTATTGGGAAGCTGCCAATTATCTTTCGGCAGGTCAGCTCTATCTGCTTGACAATCCGCTTCTCCGTGAGCCGCTCACAATGGATCACGTCAAGAAAAAGATAGTTGGTCACTGGGGTACTGTACCTGGTCAGAACTTTATCTATGTTCACCTTAACAGAGTCATCAAGAAATATGACCTTGACATGATCTATATTTCAGGCCCTGGTCACGGAGGAAACTTCATGGTAGCCAACACCTATCTTGAAGGCTCTTATTCTGAGGTATATCCTAACATTTCAAGAGATGTTGAGGGTATGCAGAAACTGTTCAAGCAGTTTTCTTTCCCAGGAGGAATCTCATCACACGTTGCGCCTGAAACCCCAGGTTCTATAAACGAGGGCGGTGAGCTTGGTTATTCACTTGCACACTCATTCGGTGCTGTATTCGACAACCCTGACCTTATCACAACTTGCGTTGTCGGCGACGGTGAGGCTGAAACCGGTCCTCTTGCAACAGCATGGCACTCAAACAAGTTCCTGAATCCTAAGACTGACGGTGCTGTACTTCCTATACTTCACCTTAACGGCTACAAGATATCAAATCCAACTGTATTCTCAAGAATTTCTCATGAAGAGATAAAGAGCTTCTTTGAGGGTTGCGGCTGGAAGCCATACTTTGTCGAGGGCGACGATCCTATGACAATGCACAAGCTCATGGCTGAAACTCTTGACACTGTTATCGAGGAAATAAAGGCTATCCAGAAGAACGCAAGAGAAAACGGCGTTACTGAAAGACCAAAGTGGCCTATGATAATATTCCGTTCACCAAAGGGCTGGACAGGTCCGAAGGTTGTAGACGGCAAGCAGATAGAGGGTACATTCAGAGCGCATCAGGTACCAATGACAATGGAAGCTCCTGAGCATTTGAAAATGCTTGAGGATTGGCTCAAGAGCTATCACCCTGAGAAGCTTTTCACAGAAGAGGGCAGACTTATCCCTGAGCTTGAGGAGCTTGCTCCTACAGGTGACAGAAGAATGGGGGCAAACCCACACGCCAACGGCGGACTTCTTCTGAGAGATCTCAGACTTCCTGATTTCAGAAAATACGGCATTGATGTGCCTGCTCCTGGTGCAGTTGAAGCACAGGATATGATAGAGCTTGGCGGATTTGTAAGAGATATATTCAAGCTTAATGAAGAAAGCAGAAACTTCCGTATCTTCGGACCTGACGAGACAATGTCAAACAGACTTGGCAAGGTCTTTGAGGCAACAAACAGAGATTGGAACGCTGACAAGCTGGACAACGACGAGTTCCTTGCCGCTGACGGTCGTGTTATGGACTCTATGCTTTCTGAGCATATGTGCGAGGGTTGGCTGGAGGGCTATCTGCTCACTGGACGTCACGGTTTCTTCGCAAGCTATGAGGCTTTCATCAGAATAGTTGACTCAATGTTCTCACAGCACGCTAAGTGGCTCAAAGTTACTTCACAGCTCCCATGGAGACAGAAGATAGCTTCACTTAACTACATACTTTCTTCCAACGTATGGCAGCAGGATCACAACGGATTTACACATCAGGACCCAGGCTTCCTCGATCACGTTGCAAACAAGAAAGCAGACGTTGTAAGAATGTATCTCCCACCGGACACAAACTGTCTGCTGTCATGCTTTGACCACTGCATACGTTCAAAGAACTATGTAAACGTAATGGTAACATCAAAGCACCCAAGACAGCAGTGGCTCACAATGGAACAGGCTGTTAAGCACTGCACACAGGGTATCGGTATCTGGGAATGGGCTTCAAACGATCAGGGTCAGGAGCCTGACGTTGTTCTGGCTTGCTGCGGCGACACACCTACACTTGAAGCACTTGCGGCAGTAACTATCCTGAGAAAGAATCTTCCACAGGTAAAGATAAGATTTATCAACGTTGTTGACCTGTTCAAGCTTCAGCCACAGTCAAAGCACCCACACGGACTTTCCGACGCTGACTTTGACGCACTGTTCACAAAGGACAAGCCTATCGTATTTGCATTCCACGGCTATCCGACACTTATCCACGAGCTTCTCTATCACCGTCACAACCGCAACCTTTATGTATGCGGCTACAACGAGGAGGGTACGATCACAACTCCATTCGACATGAGAGTTCAGAACGAGATAGACCGTTTCCACCTTGTTATGGAAGTTATCAAAAGACTTCCACAGCTCGGAAACACAGGCGCTTATCTCCACCAGCTCATGCAGGACAAGCTTGTTGAACACAAGCAGTATATTGCTGAGTATGGTCTTGATATGCCTGAGATCAGAGATTGGAAATGGGATATCTGATAAAAAAGCCTTTCTATTAATTAAATATACCCACACAAAAAGGGACTTCCGTTTATTCGGGAGTTCCTTTTTTGTGCATAAAAATATCCCCCGCCTTGCGACGAGGGATAAAAAGTGCTAAGTCTATAAATTACTTTCTGTTGTTTGCTATCTTTGCAAGAAGGTTCAGTATTTTAAGATAAAGATAAATAACGCCTACGATAAGGCCATAGCTTGCATACCATTCATACTGAGCAGGAAGCCCCTGTTCAACTGTCATCTGGATAGTTTCAAAATCGCACATAAGAAGCGCTGCGGCGATAAGAACGCCAATAACAGCGAAAAGTATGCCGATAGGGCCGTTGTTTATTGCAACGATCGAAGTGTAGATAGCTGAATGAGGTGCGAGCCATGCAAGAAGCATGAAAAGCAATCCGCCTATGATAGAAACCCAAAGGCAGGTGATAAGAGCAGTTTTCATTCTGCTTCCCACACGAACGCCCTTTGAATAGATAACTGCAAGCACTGCAACTGTGAGAAGCGTCAGTGTAACGGCTTCAACTATTATGCCTTTCCACTGCATTGCGTAGATCATTGACATAAAGGTGAGGGCATATCCCATGCCCGCGGAATAGATAGAGCCTGTTACCGCCGTTGTTTTCGGAGCGAATGAAGCCACAAGTCCTGCTATTGCTGTTGCGATAATAGCGCCGACAAAGATAGTATACTCAGTGGAAAAAGCCTGCGCACCGCCGCCGAAGAAGTTGTGAATGTAAAAATATGCTCCCATGCCTGCGGCGAAAACTGCAACAAAATACAAGGTCTTCATTGCAATGCCCTTATAGCTTGCCACCTCCATGCCGTAAGTGGACTGTGCAAAAGAGCGCAGCTTTTTAACTCGTGGATTTGAATAGCTTTCAGAAAAATTATTATAATCGTTCATGAATTTGCCTCCTTTATTTTTTTCGCCAATATTTATTTTCATGGCTTATATACTATTATACATATTTTCTTAAAAAAGTCAATATGATTTTTCAGGCAACAACGCAAGGTTCTTTTTTGGGACTTGTCCGCATATGATGTAAGCAAAGGCAAAAGCCAAAAAATCGGAAGGGAAGATACATTGTGCTGGATATACTTGAAAAGAAGCTTACGGAAAACCAGACCACAAGAAAGGGGCTAACAACTGCGGAAGCTGAAAAGCGGCTCAGTACGGACGGAGAGAACCTCCTTGCCAAAAAGAAAAAGACCTCTGCGGCGAAAATTTTTGCAGGACAGTTTCACGACGTTATGGTGATGATACTTCTTGTGTCGGTGGTGATATCCGTAGCACTTGGGCAATATGCTGACGCTGTGCCTATCGTGCTTATAGTTATCATTAACGCTGCGCTGGGATTTATTCAGGAATACCGCTGTGAAAAAACTCTGGAAAAGCTTGAAAATATGACCGCTCCCACCGCCATGGTATACCGTGACGGCAGGCTTGTGAAAATTCCTGCATCGGAGGTCGTGGCAGGAGATGTTTTTACTCTCGAAGCAGGTGACAGAGTGCCTTGCGACGGCTACATAAACTCATCAAGGGCGTTATCATGCGACGAATCTGCACTCACTGGCGAAGCTGTGCCTGCGGTAAAGAAATGCCGTACATCTGAGATAGATTTTACCGCTTTGAACAAGGATTACATGGTATACATGGGAACAGTTGTCACAAAGGGCGTTGGCGAGGTCACGGCGGTGGCAACAGGTGAGCGAAGCCAAATGGGCAGGGTCTCAACCATGCTTGATGAGATAAAAGAGCCTGAAACTCCATTGCAAAAGAAACTTGGAGAGCTTGGCAGAACTCTTGCTATCATCTGCCTTGCAGTGTGCGTGGTAGTCTTTATTGCAGGCGTACTAAGGGGCGAGCCTGTTCTCAATATGGCAATGACAGGTATAACCATAGCCATTGCCGCAATACCTGAAGGCTTGCCTGCCACGGTGACTATAGCGCTTGCCCTTGCGGTCAGAAAAATGCTAAAGCGTCAAGCACTTGTACACAGGCTTCATTCAGTGGAAACTCTTGGCTGTGCCACTGTTATCTGCACTGACAAGACAGGCACTGTGACAATGAACAAAATGACAGTTACTGATATTTTCACCTGCACCGAGAAAAGCCGTGCTTACGGCGTAACAAAAGAGGGAGCAAGCTTTGATGACAAAGCCCTCAAAGCATGGGAAAGTCCTGACCTTGGCAGGATACTTTTGTGCGGCGCAGCCTGCAACAACGCAAGGCTCTGCCCGCCTGAAAAGATAAGAAAGCGTGACAGGGGCGGCAGGCAAAGCGAGCTTTGTGCAGAGGGCGACCCTACAGAAACAGCTATACTCATAGCCTGCGCAAACTCAGGTATAAACGTCAGCTCCCTTGGTTACAGACGAACTGACGAGCTGCCATTTGAAAGTGAAACACGCTCCATGACGGTAATATGCGCTGACGAAAAGGAGGTCACAACGGCATTCAGGAAAGGCGCTTTTGACGTTATCATAAAAGAATGCAGCCACGTTTTTTCTGACGGCGGCGAGCTTATACCATTTGGCGGAGCAATGAGAAAACAGGCTTTTTACAAGTGCGATGAATACGCTTCAAAAGGTCTGCGTGTGATAGCATTTTCACAGCAGGTGGACGGGGAATGGGCTTTTCTTGGACTAATGGCAATGAAAGACCCTCTCAGGGCTGAAGCCGCAAAGGCGGTGGCAGAATGTCAGCGTGCAGGCATAAAGACTGTCATGATAACAGGCGACCACAAGCTCACCGCTCAGGCTATTGCAAAAGAGGCCGGCATTATGAAAGCAGGCTCTATCGCTTTGACAGGCGACGAGCTTGACAGAATGGACGACAAACAGCTTGACGAGGTAATAGAAAACTGCCGTGTGTTCGCAAGGGTGACACCTGAACACAAGCTCAGGATAGTAAAGGCATTCAAAAGCCGTGGGCACGTTTGTGCAATGACAGGCGACGGGGTAAACGACGCACCTGCTATAAAAGAAGCCGACATAGGTGTATCAATGGGAATATCAGGCACAGAGGTCACAAAGCAGGCGGCTGACGTGATACTTCTTGACGATAATTTTGCCACCCTTGTGAACTCCGTTGAGGAGGGCAGGACCATATATCAGAACATAAGAAAATTCGTGCGCTACCTTATTTCCTGCAACATAGGCGAGGTCATAACAATGCTCGGTGGAATTTTAATGGGGCTTCCAATGGTACTGCTTCCAGCGCAGATACTTCTTGTAAACCTTGTTACAGACAGCCTGCCTGCAATTGCGCTGGGGCTTGAGCCTGCGGAAAGCTCGGTAATGAAAAAGCCCCCTAGAAAAGAGGACGACAGCTTTTTCAGCGGCGGACTTATGTGGCATATCGTCATAAGAGGGCTTCTTATCGGTATCTGCACCCTTGCAAGCTTCACTGTTCTGCTCACTAACACCCATTCTCTCGGCACTGCAAGGACAGGTGCGCTTATAACACTTGTACTTAGTCAGCTTATCCATGTGTTTGAATGTAAATCGGAAGATAAGACGCTTTTCACTGTGCCTTATCTTTCAAACCCATTCCTGCTTTTCTCTGTATTCATATCAGCGGCAGCGCTGTTTGCAGGCATATGGCTCCCTGTTCTGCAAAAGGTATTTTTCACAGCCGTTCCGAGCCTTGGAGAGTTTCTTGTGGCGGTGGCAGCGGCGGCTATCGTGCCTGTTGGGGCAGGCATAATACCAAAGCTTTTTATGGGCAAAAAATCTCCTGACGTAACAGTGAACGCCCCGCAGGGATAGCAAAAGACCGACAGGGCGAAAGCTTTGTCGGTCTAATTTTTTAATCCATATTTTTTATCCAGCCTTTTAAATATCCTGCCAAAAGGTTTTGATAAAACCAGCAGGAAGAACACGTTGGAAACTGCGTATATAAGGGTGAAAAAGGCTGACGAGCCAACAAGGGCAAGGTATCTGCTGAGAATAAAGGCGTTATCAGCCCACAGACAGCTCCACAAGTCCATGATAAGAGAGAACGCCGTTCCTGACATTATGCCGAAGGTAACAAGGAATGGCTTGCTTTTTATAAGCTTATCAGCCAACATTCCTGCAAAATATCCTGTCAGACCCCAAACCAGCATTTGAAAAGGCGTCCACGCACCTTGTCCGAAATAGAAGTTTGAGATAAGTGCAGTCATTGCGCCTGTCATAAAGCCCGATTCTCTTCCCATATAAAGGGCGGTGATAATGACTATAGCGGTGCAGGGCTTAAAGCCCGGCAGAAAGCTGAAAACTATCCTGCCGAAAACGGATAATGCGGTCATGGCGGCTATTATCACAAGCTGTGTGCTGTCGGAGTGCTTTTTCTCAAAGTGGAGAAAATAGCCTGCCACGGTAAGAATGGCAAGTGCGGCGGTGACGAAAGAATAGAAGCGTTCTCTGAAAAACATTATGCCGCCAAAGCACACAAGGGGTATGACAAGAAGATAGATAAGCCCTGACACAAGTTTTTTACTGCTCATTTTGACCTCTTTTCACCATTGCGAGCCGTTCTCTTACGGCTGTTGACGTCACTGCACCACTGAAAAAGCCCCTTGTGAGCCTTGCGGCGGCGGTGGTGTAAAAGCGATTGTGGGAGAAAAACTCCACGGCATTATCCTCGGCGACTATCTTTCCGTCAAAAAGAAGTCCGCACCTGTCACAGTATTGTGCGGCAAATTCAAGGTCATGGGTCACGAGAAGTATGGTCCTGCCCTCGTCTTTAAGGCTTGCAAGCACATCTCCCAACGCTTTCTTTGCAAAGCTGTCCATGCCCTTTGTACACTCGTCGAGGACTATTATTTTCGGGTCAGCAAGAATAATTTTTCCAAAAGCACATTTCTGGATCTCGCCGCCGCTGAGATCCCAAGGGTGGCGGTCAAGAAGATGTTCTATGCCCATACGCTGTGAAACATTTTCCACTGTGACTTTGTCACCGCTTTGCAAAAGATCCTCACGGACGCTTTCTTTCACAAACATCGTCACAGGTTCTTGGGGCAAAAATGCAAGCATTTCACGGAAAAGCGAGCCGTTTTTATAGGCTTTCTGCTTTTTCCCGAAAAGGGAAACTGCACCCATATAAGGCTTGCAAAGTCCGCATATCACACGCAGGAGCGTTGATTTTCCGCCGCCGTTCGAGCCTAAAATCCCATAGCACTCCCCTTTTCTGATACCAAGATCACAGCCTTTGAGGATATCGGGGGAGTTTTTTTCATATCTCTGCCACAGATTTTTGCACTGCAGGGCATAAGGCTCAGCACGTTCTGTATCAGTGACAGCCTGCTTTGGAATATCCGTCACGCCAAGCTTTTCAAGCTTCGCCCTGCCTTGTCTTACATTGAGGGGCAGGTCGTCGCAAAGCCTTGCGAACGCCTTGGCGGTTTCGGGAAGAAAGCCCTCCAGAGCGTTCTTCACAAAATATTTTGCAGTCAAGGCAGGCGTACCGAAAAACTCGGTTTTGCCCTTTGCAAGATACAAAATTTTGTCGCAGGAGTCAAAAAGCTCCTCGGGGTCATGCTCGGCAATGATGATAGTCACGCCCATTTCTTTGTTAAGGCGGTCTAAAATGCCAAGAAGCTCCCTTGCGGCAATGGGGTCGAGCTGTGCGGTAGGCTCATCAAGAAGCAGGATATCAGGGTCTGTGGCCATGACGGAACACAGAGCGACGAGCTGTTTCTGACCGCCCGAGAGTGTGGAAATATCCCTGTCATAGAGCGGCTCGATACCGAAAAAAGCCGCCATTTCACCAACACGGCTTTGTATCTCACCACTTTTCACACCAAAGCTTTCAAGCCCGAAAGCAAGCTCAGCCGATACTTTGTCGCATACCGTCTGGCTGTCAGGGCTTTGCATTACAAAGCCTATCTTTTCGGCACTTTCTCTATCAGAAAGCTCGCTTCTGTCCTTGCCCATAAGGGTGATGTTTCCAGAAAGCTCGCCCCTTGGGGAAAGCTCTCTTTTCAGAAGCCTGAGCAAAGTAGATTTTCCGCTTCCCGAAGCACCGCAGAGCATTATTTTTTCGCCTTTTTTCACTGAAAAAGTGCAGTCAGAAATGGCATAGTCCGTGCTTTCGTTATATTTGAAAGCTACATTTTCGCAAGACAATATTTCCATTTTATGCTCTCCTTTACTTCAAGAATAAACGGGAAAACGCATAGTAATGCGAACATTCCCACAGGAAAAACGCTGTTTTCAAGCTTTATCACAGGGTAAAAAGCGGCGGACAGCTCGCCCCTTGCGGAAAATATCAGCACCAATGCAAAGATAACTGCAAAAACCGCCACAAAAATGCCGTCCCATGCTCTAAACTTGAACGAATGTGCAAAGCTTCGTTTCTGGATACCATAACCACGGGCTTTCATTGAAGCGGCTGTGTCCGCTCCCCTTTCAAGCGTGCCTGCACAAAGGGCTGTGAACACTGTGCAGTCTTTTTTCAGGCGGTCAAAACGGCTGTCGGAGATGTTCGCACCAGAGCAATTCAAAGCGTCCAAAAGCTGTCTGTGAAGCCTTTTGAGCTTTGGGATAAAGCCCATTGTCATTGTTATCACAAGGGCAGCTTTTGGCGTTTTTCGGCCGAAAATGTATAGGAGCTTTTCCCTTGTAAGCACCTTTCCAAGAGCTTTGCACCACATTATCACAGCGGTGAGGGATAATCCAGCGGTCAAGCCATAAAAAAGGGCTTCCTTTGTGTAAGCCTTGCCGTTTACGAAAAACAGCGGCGTTACGCCCTTATGTGAAAAAAGTGGATTTGTGACAGTCAAAACGGCGGTAAGAAAGATGTAGAAAGCAAGGTCTGATGCGGTCTGTCTACAGCTTTGAGTTACGGCACAGAACAGGAACGCTCCCACTGCCGAGCATATACCAACGGCTGGTGAAAAGCAGAACATTGTCACCGCAAGCACAGCCGCAAAATACACAAGGGCGGTCAAAGGGTGAAAAGCTGACAACCTCATTTCACCGCCTCCTTTGTGTAGTCGCAAACGTAGTAAAACTCCACGCTGTCACCGTCATGGAGGACATACTGTGAACAGCCCTTATCGGGGCTTTCGCCATTTACCGTATAGGTCCACCCTGAGGACGGACCGCAGGAAAACTCGTAGATATTGTTTATGCCACGGACATACACAGTGTTGTAAATATTATCCTCTGAGCCTTGATAATCAAGGGGTATCTTCCCGCACCTTGTAGCTTTTTCCAACAGATCAAAGGCGGTGTCGCCCTCACGGAGGACATATTTTTCCGCAGGCATAACAATGCCGTCTGAGGGAACATAGCACTCGTCACGGAGATTTTTGTCAAGCATATCGTAATTATCCAAAATATCAGAGCAATCCACTGTCAGAGTGACAGTGTGAGCGGCATTTGCGGTATCGTCGCTGTGCAGGCTGTAATACTCGTCAACGGATTGAATATCAACGCCCTTTATGACCGCTGCCGCTGCTAAAATTATGACTATGAGCAGAGCGATATCCTTTTTCACTTTTCTGCTCCCTCCTGAACTTTGAGCTTTTTGGCTTTCTTTGCCTGATCTGCGAAATTTTTAACCACTGCCATTTCCTCTTTGGTTATCTCAAGCCTTGAAAATCTCGCCTTTTCGTATATTTTCTCGCACTCTGCGAAGATTTCCGCCATATCAGTGCCAAAGGTCTTTTTTATGCTCTCGGAAAGTTCCCTTGGCGTATGGTCTGAGAAATTCCTGCCGCAAAGCTTTTTTCTGCCTGCAAAGAACAGCTTCTCCACCTTTTTGCTGTCAGGCAGAGCGGCAAACTTTCTTTTTCTTACCAAATCTATTATTGCCACAATAAGGCAGAGTATAAGTATTACCGCACCTACAACGACATATACCGCATAGCTTTTCTCCGCAGGTTTAGTCTTGTTCTCCTCAAAGATCTCTTCCCTTGGTTTGTCCTCGTCCTCGGGAGCAAGGGCTTCGCCGCCTTGGTTGGTGGGCTTTGCTTTTACAGAGCTGTCGTCAGTTTTTATCATGCCAACATAATCGGGGCAGACCTCGAAAGGCTGCCAGCCTATGCCGTCTTTGTAATACTCCGCCCAATAGTGGAGCTGTTTTGAAGTGACGGTCAGGGCTGAGTTATCTGTAAGGTCTTTGGTCATATCTGATGTGATAAAATATCCTCTGCAAAGCCTGGCAGGAACGCCCTTTGCACGGAAGATCTTCACAGCGGCGGCAGCAAAATCCTCCTCGCCCCCACGGCAAGTTACCTCAAGCATATCTGCAAAAGAGCTTTCGCCCCCATAGGTCTTTGACCTGTCAAGCACTGCGTCTGACACAAAAAAGCTTAGCATATCAGACCGCAGTTTACCCTGAGGACCTTGCAGATCAAAATGGTTTGCGGCAAGCTGTTTGTCCTCGGCTGATATGTCAAGGCAGGTGGAATAAACATAGTCACGATAACCCTTTTCTGCGGCAAGATAATCCGCAGGCTCAGAAGTACGCAGGGTATCAAATGTGCCAAAAGGCTTTGTGAGATAGCCTTCCGACACCGAAAGCCTGTAATAGCTTTTGGTGTTCTCAAAGCTTCCGCCTATTATCTTTGGGTCGGAAAAAGCGTTCTCTGCGGCTGTCATACCATAGGTATAAAGGGGCTTTCCGCCATTTTTGATGTTTACTGTAACATTGCCGCTGTCGGATATACCAAGGGCATTGTCAAGGGAAGAAGTCTGAAAAGCAGAAAAAAAATCAAGCTTATCAAGCCAATAGAACTCATCTGAGTAGGCATATTTCTCATCACCGCTAAGCTCCCCCCACACGCCGTTAGTTTCTTTCTCAAAGCGGCTCTCCATAAGATACAATGGCTGTGGGTGCTCCATTATGATCTCATACTCACTTTTCGTATTAAAGCGATCGGCAAAGGCAAAGTTGGAAAGCTTATCAAAAAGCCCTGTCAGGCAGGCTATAAGCACTGCGCAAAATGCTGTAAGTATAAGCACAAAGGGCTTCAAATCGCCTTTTATGCTGCCGGGAAACGTCAATGCAAGGACACCTAACGCAACTTCTGCAGTGGCATAGTACAGAGGGATATCAATAAAGATACCTGCGCACAAAAACAGCGCAAGCATTGCCATTGTAAAAACTCTGCTGTCAAGACGGCTGAAAATGCTCTGCACTGTGGAAACTATCACTGCACCCACGCAAAGAGCAAACCAAGGGTCTGAGCTTTTTTCCACAAGCATTTCCACTACTCCTGCGCTTTTACCGTGGGCGGTCAGGACGCAGTTCAAAAGCCCTGCAAGGCTTGTTAAAAACTTCTTGTGGAATATCACCGCCGACAATAGTGCGGCGAAAAATGGTATAGGCAAAGTCTTTTTTGATACCCCTGCAAAGGCTGTCAATATGCACACACCTACCAGGACAAAGGCTCGCCAGCCCATACCAAGCGACAATGACAGCAGGAGCATTGTCACTGCGCCAAAAAGGCTCTGCATGATATAAACACCCTTTGAAAAGCGCTTTTCCACATAGCAAACACTTGCTGTCAAAATTGTCACCTCTTTTACTATTTTATCTCGATAACACGGCTTATGCCGCTTCTTTCAAACAGCTCTGAAAACTCCGTCAGCCGCTCTTTTCCCTGCTCAGGCAGTGAAGAAAGAAGGCTGTCCAGAGCGACAGTGAAACTGTCTGCGCTGTCGATATGCTCGAAAACTTTTCTCTGCTGAGAAAAGCTGTAAAACGCCATGTAATGCCCTATACCGCCGTCTGAAAGATACATTGAAAGGCTCAGTGCCTTTGCGGCAATGCGGTCATAATCCGCTGCGGGGACATTTCCGCCTGTTTCAACGTAGATACAAAGGCTGTCAGTAACAGGCTCGCCATATTCACGGACGTAGATATCACCAAGTCTGAAAGACAGCTTCCAATGCACCGATTTATAGCTGTCCCCCTGACGATATTCTCTTATTCCGATAGGCTCGCTGTGGTCAAAGCCCTCGTTTTCATTGCTGAAAAAGTCGCTTTCAAGGGCTTCCTTGAGCTTTGCTTCCTCGCTCTCATCTATCTCTGCTGCATCAGGCATTATGTTCACACTGCCCTTTATTTCGCACTGCGCCTTTTTCCATGTTAGCCCTGTAAAGTCAAAGGCTCTAAGTGTCAGAAACTCTGCTTTTATCTTTCCACAGGTGTCGTTTTTTACAGTGATATCCACCTGAGCAGGCTCTCTGCTGATGATAAAATGCACCTTTATATCATTGCACTGTCCTGTGAGCATATTTCTAAGCCGCAGTTTACCGCTGTATTCGCCGCAAGTTCCTGTGAAGATAAATTTAAGGCTCATGTCCTTATTTTTCAAGCCTGTGCCGTCGCTTACCAGTGTTGCTGACAGCTTTTTCTTCGAGAGCATATTTACACATACTGACAATACAAAAAGCACTGCGCACAAACCAAGCACCGATATGCCAATGGGCTTTTTCAGCACAAAAAGCAGTATGCCCAAAGCTGTGCAAAGGCAGAAGCATAGCCTCTTCATCTGCGTTTTTCCTCATTCTCAGGACATTTTACGCTGCCAAGTATCTCGTCAAGCACACTTTCTGCCGCAAGTCCTGAGAGCCTGCCCTTTGCAGAAAGTGATATCCTGTGGCTGCAAACATGGGCAAAAAAATCTCTTACGTCCTGGGGAACGACATATTCTCTGCCCTTATAGCACGCCCACGCCTTTGCTATCCTGCAAAGTGCCAAAGCACCTCTTGGGGATACGCCCAGAGAAATATTTTCATTATGCCTTGTGGCGTCGCAAAGGTCTGAAATGTAGTCATAAACGCTGTCGTCAACAAAGACCGCCTTTGCTTTTTTCTGCATTTCTATAAGCTTTTCAGCGGTGCAGACGGCTTTCACATCTGCCAGTGGGTCTGAACTGCTTCGGTCTGACATTATGCTTCGCATTGCCGCCTTGTCAGGATAGCCCATTGAAAGCTTTATCATAAATCTGTCAAGCTGTGAAACAGGCAGTGCCGCCGTGCCAACTGTGCCTGTAGGGTTTTGTGTTGCTATCACTGCAAAAGGCTCAGGCAGAGGATATGTTCTGCCGTCAACTGTGCAGGCCCGCTCCTCCATGACCTCCAAAAGGGCAGATTGCGTCTTGCCTGAGGTTCTGTTTATTTCGTCTGCAAGAAGTATATTCGTCATTGCCGCACCGCTGTGAAAAGTAAAGCCCTGCGCCTGTCTGTCAAAAGCCGTATAGCCTGTGATGTCGGAAGCCACAGTATCAGGGGTGAACTGTATCCTCTTTGTTTCAAGCCCCAAAGCCTTTGAAAACGCCACCGCAAGAGTAGTTTTTCCCACGCCCGGAACGTCCTCCATAAGCACATGACCCTGCGCCAAAATTGCGGCGAACACCATATCCACCACTTCGTCCTTGCCGATTATGACCTTTTTCACTTCATCTGTTATCTCACGCATTTTTTACCCTTCTTTCTTACCACTGTGAAAACTCCCACTGCGCACAGCACCGCTGCCGCAGATATCACATACACTGTCACGTTTTTATCCTCCGCCTCTTTTATTATCTCATCAGCAGAAGTGACCTTTTTCCGCTCGCTTTCAGGAAGCTTTTTTATCCTCTCTGCGGTCTTTTCCAAAAGCTCCCTTTTGTCTTTTCCAACACTATCAACAGGATAAAGCTCACGGCTTATGATACTGTTAAGGTCTGATATCTCACTGTAAAGCTCGTTCGCTTTGGCGTTCATTTCTTCAAGCTCTGATATTATCTTATCCCTGTCGGAAAGGCTCTCGTCAGCCTTTGCATGGACTAAAAGCACAGCCGTAGCAGTGCAGTCCCCCGAAGTAACACCGTTTTTTCTCAGGGCTTCAAGCTTGTTTCTGTCGCTTTTTGTAAAGCCTTTCTTGCCCTTATATATTTCCGTTTTCTCGATACTGTATACACAACCGTTTCCATGGTCTGTCTGTGCAAGCTCCACTGTGAAAGCCCTGTCGCTCAAGGTCAGGCTGTATTTTTCTGCCGCATTTTCAAGCTCTGCACCGTATCTCACATATGTGCGTTCGTCACAATCAAGGTCATTGAAAAGCTTCAAGGCTTTTTCTGCGCTCTCCTCGTCTGAGATATCCGAAAGCCTGCCGTTTATTCCGTCAAGCTTTTCACGCTGTAGAACTGAAAGCTCCTCTCTCATATCGTAAATACGTCGCATCGTAAGTTCAAAACGCTTTTGTGCCGCAAGTGCGCAAAGCGCCTGCCCTGTAGCAAGCTCGTCAGAATCGCCGCCCTTTTCATGTGAAAATCCACCGTCGCTGTTCTGATAGGAAAGCAGGGCGGTCAAAAGGTCGGAACTTTTCACAAAACGGTTGTCAGCTTCGGGGTCGATACCAAGTGAACAAAGTGCTATTACTACCTGTGAATCAGCTTCTGCGCTTCCGAACGTACCTGAGCTGTCCTGCTTGCCGCTTAGATACTCCACCGCTTTGTCAACGCTTTTTCTAACATCGTCACGGGAAAAATCATTGTAATATGGGGCGATCGCCTGCAAAGCCATTGCGGTGATGTCGATATCGCTTTCACCTTTTGACAGCGAAAAGCCACCATCGGTATTCTGCGAAGAAACTATCTCGTCAAGTATACGCTCTCTGTCAAACTCTGCACCCTCCGGGGTCTTGTAGCCCATTGTATCAAGGGTCAAAAGTGCAAATATCCAGCCGTTAAGGCCCTGTTTGCCTACGGAATTATTTTCATCTCTGCCGTAAACACCGCCTTTTACAAGGTCTATGCCCCCAAGATCGGCAGGGTCGCCTCCCATTGCGGAGGCTGTTATAGCGCACCTCTGCCACTCGGTAGCGTTGTCGGTATCTGAAAGAGTTTTCACACGCTGAGAAAGCGCAGTGAGATAAGCCTCATAGTCCTCCTCAAAACCAAAGCGTGAAATGCCTATGGCAAGCCAATCTGAGCTTCCTATGCCTGCGTTTTGCAGAAAATCCCCCGAAAAAATGCTCTCGTCCTGAGAAATGCCCATTTTGTCACGCTGCCACTGACAGACCTTTTCTGCGCTTTCAGTTATCCTGTCGCTTTTATCTGCATTCACCGCAGGAACATTTGTCAGAAGCATTACTGCCCCTGCAAACACCGCCACTGATCTGCCAAGAAAACCTCTCGTTTTCAACAATATCCTCCTACCATGTTTTGTCATAGCTATCCTGTGAACCTGTTATATCTCTTCCGTAGGCAACTGTGAACGCAAGCCTAACAGTGTCGCCGTCGGTGAAGTTCACCTTGCCCATGCCGTATGCAGGCATATTGCCGTTTACAGTGTACACCCAGCCTGAGCCGTAGGTGTAGTCAAATTCTCCAAGGCTGTCGGCATACTGTGTGTTGCTGTCTGCAATGCCATCATTTTTTATAAGTTCCGCAAGCTCGCTGTTTACCGCTCCACCTGAAAACGCACCGCTTTTGTGTATTCGGCTTAGATATTTCTGATCGCCCTTGCCTGTAAAGTCACCTGTGAAGCCGTTTTGCTGAAGAAAACGCTCTATAACGTCAACGCCTGTGTCCCCCTCGTATATTGCCACCTCTGAGCCTGCGGCAAGCTGTCCAAGCCCTATGGTATCGGCGTCAAAGCTCATTGTTATAACGCCTGTCTGCTCGCCCTTTTGTGCGCTGACAGAATTTATGGTATAGGCATGGTCCGCATATCTGCCCTCGGGGTCATACACCCTTATTTCAAGAAGATTTGCCCCGCCCGAAAGCTGGAGATAATAGGCTGAGTTCCTGTCCTGTGCGATACACTCAACAGAAAGCCCATTGAGCCAGACCTCGGTCTTGTCGGCATATATCCTTCCGCCCTTATAGTCCTGTGCGTTAAATCTGAGGGTGAAGCCCGAGCCTTTCACTGTCTGTCCGTTGGTGACGTTTATATACGTTATCTCAGGTCTTGTGGTATCGTCAGCAATGGGTACATAGGTGACAGTGAAATATCTGTCTATCTTTTTGTCACCGTCTTTTGCATAAAGCCTTATACGGTTATCACCGCTTTGGAGGGTGCAGGTATAATTATCTCTGCCCGAAAGCTTTTTGCCGTTTAGAATAACGCTTAGCTTTGCACTGCCGCTTTGACCTTTCATTCTCGCATAGAAGCTAAAATCGGCGTCATTTACAGTGCGGTCATAAAGGTCGGTATCGATGGAAAACTCCGCAGGAGTGTATTTTATCTTAAAGCTTTTTTCAGCCTTTGAGCCGTCCTTTTCCGCAGAGAGAGTTATGGTATTCTCGCCCTCAGAAAGCTGTGCGGTAAAAGTTTCACCACCGGAAAGCTTTTCACCGTTGACTTTAACCGTCAAAGGTATTTTATCACTGCCGTAAAAAGCTACGGCTGAAAATGTTATGCTTTCTGTGTCAGTATCCTTATCAGCAAGGTCGGTGTCAAAGGTTATCTCCTTTTTGTCAAAATAAACTGTATAGTCCTTATAAGCCCTTTTCACCTGACCGCTTTTGTCGGTATAAGTGCAGGCAACACGGATAGTGTTTTTTCCTGCGTGAAGTGAAACGCTGCCCGAAAACTGATTTACAACGCTGTCGTTCACAGTGACCTGAACTTTTTGCACTGCGAGAGCCTTGTTTTTATGTGTTATTGTGAACTTATACAGGGCTTTTTTTACACGCTCGCCCTCTTTTATAGAGGTGGTGAAATATTCTGTGTCGGTGTTCTTTGTGACAGTTTCGGTCTTGCTGTCAGGCTTTTTCTTTACCTCGTCAGACTTATTTTCGCCTTGGGCATTTATGGTAATATTCGTGTTCCCGCCATTTACTGTCGGGGAATTTCCGTCGCTTTTGTCAGCCTGCGGAGAGCTTTCTGTTGTATCTGTATTGCTGTCGCTACTATCAGTGTTATCACTGTCATCTGCCTGTGAGCTGTCCATATCTGAGCTTTCGTCCTTTGGCTGAGAGCTTGTTTCATAGCCCTCTCCACCCTGTCCGTCCTCCTCCGCAAGGCTTTCAGACAGTGCTGAAAACGGATTTTCAGGAGTCTTATAACTGCTCATATTATAAAAACGCATACACAAAAAAGCCGCTGCGATAAAAAACGCCGCTGCTGACAGCATTATTATTTGCCTGTTTTTTTGTGTATGCTTTTTCATAATATTCTCACTTTTCATATCACAGAAAATGCCCGCCCCCTGAAAATAGAGGGCGAGTATCCTGCAAAATAACTTATATCTTAATTGTCTTAATTTTTTTACTTTCTCTTTCTTGAAACTGTAAGAGCTCCGCTGATAAGAAGTGCAAGACCTGCTACGCAAACGCCTGCTGTCGCACCTGTGTTAGGGTTAGCCGCACCTGCGTTATTTGCTGTCTTTGATGAGCTGTCAGCCGCCTTTGATGTGTCAGCACTGCTTACTGACTCTGAAGCTGATGAAGTGGCAGAAGATGTATCCTCAGAGTTTGCAGAAGATACTGTGCTTTCGGAAGATACGTCAGATGAGCTTACAGAGCTTTCTGCTTCTGATGAAGAGCTTGGTGTCTTGAGTTCTTCAAGCTTTTCCTCTGCGGCCGTAAGAGCGTCAACATTGCCTACATATTCCTTAAGGTCGCCAAGAGCGTCATAAGCGACTCTTGCTGCCTTGATGTCATTCTCGCTGTCAAGTGTTATCTCGCCAAGATCACTGATAAGCTTCTCAACAGCCTTTACGCTGTCATAATCCTCTGCTGCAAGAACTGTTACGTCGATAGTTGCTTCAACAGGTGAAACGGCAACACCGGTTGTGTTTGCAGCGCCCTCGTTTGTCTTATCTCTGTACATACCATACTTGTATGTAACAGTAACGAAATCATCGTCTGCTGTAAGAGCTGTATCGTCGATAGTCACATAATCTGTAACGTCTTTCTTCGCGCCATTTTTGAGAACTGCGTAAACCTTCAAGTCGGAAGCGTCATAAGCTTCGCCCTCTTTGCATACTGTCTTAGCATTCTCGGTCACAAGCTTTTCCACCTCTGAGCCGACAGCCATTATGTAGCCTGAATCGTTCTTGAAGTAGATAGTGCCGTTTTCGTCTGCAACAAGGTCAGCTATAGCGTACTGTGCCTGAGCGCCCGTTGGTGTGAAAAGTGACGGAGCTGTTTTCTTTCCGTTTACTATCTGAGCGTCAAGAACTTCTGTTACGCCCTTTTTATCCTTTACATAGCGGATAGCGCCTGCTGATGCGTTCTCTGTGAAGTAAACATAGTTATAGCCGTTCTCATTCACAACGCCAAGACCTGAGGTCTGTGGATAGCCCTTTGTTTCTGCCTTGTATGCTATCTCAAAGCTGTCAAGGTCGATAACTGCAATAACACTGCCCTTATAGTCGCCCCAGCCTGAGCCGTTTACGCCAACATAAGCTCTTCCGTTAAGAACTGTAGGAGTTGATGTGCTTGCGCCACCAAGTGCAATGCTGTCAAGCTTTGTGAAATTGCCCTCATCGTCTATTGTTGCCTTATAGAAATAGCCGCCGTTAGATGTGAAATAATAAGCGTCTGTATCCTTATCGTAAGAAATAGTGCTTCTTACTCCTCCGCCTACTGTATACTCAGTATCTATAACGCTTCCTGAGTTTTTGTCAAGAGTAACTATTCTTGCAGGGTCGGTAGTGTTTGCCTTTGCATTTTCCATGCCGAGAACGACAAAATCATCAGTTGCATATGCGCCTGCCCAATAGAAACCGCTTTTGTTTGTGAATATCCACTTTGGTGACTTCTCTTCATCTGTTGTGTTAGGATCTTCGTCCTTAACGTCTATGCAAACATACTGATCGTTTTTTCCTGAACCATAGTTGCAGAAGCCTGTGTAGATACAGCCGTCATTATAGTAGATAGGGCTTACAGACTGACCACCCACGCTGTCCTTGTATACCCACAGCGACTCGAGGGTGTCAGCGTCAAATGCCTGAATTCCGCCGTTAAAGGCTGAGAATATCATGCCGTCTGCATAAGTAACAGGCTGGATAGCGTAGCTGTTTGTGCCTGCTCGCTGTCCAACTACTGAATCCACAACGCCCGTTTCCTTATTCATTCTCATGAGCTTGTCGCCAGATGTATAAACGATATCATCTCCAACGATAGCCACAGGCGACGGACCATCGTTCCAGCTTTTTCCTACCTTAGTTGCCCAGTTAAGCACTGCGTTATCCGCACTGTCAGGGAGGACTGATGTTGTTACATTGTTGTTTGTTCCGTCTGAAACAAATGCACTTACACACACGCTCAGACTAAGAGCAGTCGCAAGAGCGAAGCTAGCTGTTCTCAAAATTTTCTTCTTCATTCTTTTCTGTCCTTTCGTTGATACACACTGTTCCGCCGTCAATGCACTTTTTATGAACACCCCGACCACAGCAAAAAAAATGCCTTTCCGCCGAAACGAAAAAGCATTCTATCCGCTTTACTGCCTGCACAGCGATAAAGCAGACCGTCATCTTCATCGCCCAAGACAGAAATAGTCAACGAAAACACAGCAGATACCTGACTTATGACAGCGCACAAAAAGCCTGTCAAACACAGTAATGGCGGTTGTGCAGGATTTGGACCTGCTTCCCTGACGGCAAGGCTTTTGCCCTGACACGCTCTACTCAGCTAACAACTTTTCAAACTGTGCTTTCTTAATATTCACATCATGATAATTATACCATATCGCTATGGATTATTCAATAACCTTTTTACACCACTAATAAGTCCGATACAACGCCGTTTTTGTGGCATTTTCATAAACTCATAGACTAAAACTTCGTTGGGTATAGTTTTAGGCTATACCCTCAGTTTCTCCTCCAGCTCCGTGTCAGGCTTGACAGTGATAGTGTAATTATTTGTAAAAATAACCATGCCCGGCTTTGAGCCGTTTGGCTTTTTCACGTTTCTTATGAAAGTGTAGTCAACGTCCACCCTGGAGGAATTTCTTCCCTTTGAGTTGCAGGCGGCGATTATTGCCGCTTCCTCTATTGTCCTGTCAGGTGGCATTTCCCCGTCGCAGGTGACGATAACGTGGCTTCCTGTGATATCTTTGACGTGGAGCCAAAGGTCAGTTTTCTCTGCTTCCTTGCAGGTGAGGCGGTCGTTCTGTTTATTGTTCCTGCCTACCCTTATTTCGTAGCCGTCAGAAGAACGGTATCTTATAGGCGGCAGAGCCTTTGGAGGCTTGCCCTTGAACTTTGAACGCTTTACATAGCCCTCCTGAAAAAGCTCCTCACGAAGCTCGGCTATATCCCCCTCCGTCTGTGCCCTCGTTAGAGAATCGAAAACAGAATCCAGATACTTGACCTCCTGCTCGCCCTCGGCAATAAGCACAGTGAGCTTTTTCTCTGCGGTGTCGAGCTTTCTGTACTCCTTATAATACTTCTGAGCGTTCTGTGTTGGCGTAAGCCTTTTGTCAAGTGGTATCTTCACTGTAGGGCAGTTCTCGTCATAAAAGTCCTGCACCTCGGCATATGCCATTCCCTTTTCCAGTGCATAGAGATTTGAAGTGATAAGGTCACCGTAAATGCGGTATTTTTCCCTGTCCTTGCACTCTTTAAGCTCCTCACGCTGATTTTGCACACGCCTTTGAGTTCTCTCGGAGGTGTTTATAAGAAGCTTGAAAAGGTCGTTGGCTTTCTGCTTTATTCTTGAAAGGGAGTCCCTCTCCGCATAGAAATAGTCCAGAAGAACACTTGGCGACTCAAAGCTTTTTGTCACCATGAGCGCACCATACTGCGTTATATCGCAGAAGCAGAAATCTTTGAGATTGCCCTCTTTTGTTTTCAGCACTGTGTAGACGTTAGTGCCGTCATTTATGCTGTCACGGACTTTCGAGAAATAAAACCACAGCCTGTCCGCAGTGTCTCCGCTTAGCTGTTCGGCTGTTATCTCAGCACCCCTTGCCGCAAAGAACACAGCTTCCCTTGCGAACACTGGCGAAATGCCCTCAAGCGTTTTCATTATTGCCTTTGAAAGCTCCGCCGTTGGGTTTTCAGCTATCTTTGCCAAAAGCTCTTCCTTTGTGCAGTCAAGAAGATTCAGCCTTTGCTCTCTTGGGGGCAAAGTATACTGCGCACCGGGAAGAACCATTCTCACTGATGACATTTCCTGTCCCACACGCTTTATGCTGTCTATTATCCTGCCGTCCTCACGATAGAGGATAAGATTTGAACGCCTGCCCATTATCTCCGCCGCAAGTGTGAGATTAACCCTGTCGCCCATTTCGTTGGTGGCTTCAAAGTCAAAGAAAAGTATACGCTCAAAGCCGTCCTGCCTAATGGCAGTGAGTCTGCCCCCTGCAAGATGCTTTCTCATGAGCATACAGAACATAGGCGGTGTTTTCGGATTTTCTATATCCGCCGTTGTTATATGAACCCTTGCCGAGCCTGCACCTGTGCTGAACATAAGCTTCTGCGCACCCTCTTTAGCGCGGATAGTCATTATAAGCTCCTCTCGTGAAGGCTGGTGTATCTTATCCACCCTGCCGTCAATAAGAGGGTCAAATTCTTTTCTGAGCAAGCTCAGATAAATTCCGTCCAATGCCATTTTACTTACCTGCTTTTTATATTACTTCAACTATATCCCTGTTGCTTACGGCTATCTCTACTCTCAGACCGCTGAACTTGTTTTTCAGCTCATTGGCGATAAACTCGCAGAAGATATTTTCCGTATAGAAATGACCTGCGTCTATAACAGAAACGCCCATATTTCCGCCGTCTATAAAAACGTCATGCTTCACGTCCCCTGTCAAAAGCACCTGACAGCCTTTTTCTGCTGCATCAGCAAGGAACGAACCGCCTGAGCCTGAGCATACTCCCACACGACTTATCTCACGCTCGCCGCCGCTGAAACGGACTACTCTACAGCCGAGAACGTCCTTTGCTCTCTGTGCAAGCTCACGGACATTCATGCCGTCACACTCGCAGACATATCCACAGCCAACGCCATGCTCCTCGTGCAAAGCACCGCTTGGGGAAAGTCCAAGCATTTTGCAAAGCATGTCATTCATTCCGCCCTCTGCGGAATCGAAATTTGTGTGCATGGAAAGAGCGTTCTTTCCCCCTGCCGCAAGTATCACAGCAGGATCGTTGGGCACGAGGTTCTTTAGTCCTCTGAAAATAACAGGGTGGTGGGTGAGAACAAGGTCAAAATCACGCTGACAGGCTTCTCTTGCCACCTCAGCGGTGCAATCCAGCGCCACCAGCACGCTCCTTACCTCAGCGGACATTTCCCCCACGTTAAGACCGCTGTTGTCATAGCCCTCCTGCAAGCGGTATGGGGCTATATCCTCTATAAAACTATAAATATCATAAACTGTCGTCATTTTTGTCAGCTCCTTTGTGTGTGTCTGATGTGCTGTCAGGGATATTTCTGTCCTTGATCTTTGCGTCAAGAAGTTCGTAAAAGCCCGTGATGAATGTTGTCACTGCGATAACCACCAATGCAGGCATCATAGTGACAAAGGGCATATAGTTGAGTGCGGGAAACCATGTGCCTCTCGACAAAGCCTCTGCCACATCTTTTTCGCAATGAGTATAGACAAAAGCCATAAAAATGGTATGTATAACAAGCGGTATAAACGCAAAGCTGAGCCAGTAAAAGGCTTTGCCCACGTTTGGTTTCTTAAATTTAAAATAAAAACCTATATACGCACCCAAAGCAACAACGCCGCTTAATATCACGCTTGCACCGCCAGGACTTACGGAGCAGAATGCAAGCAACAGAATTACTGACAGTATCGTTACGGAAAGTTGGGTCGCTATACCTATCCCTAAAGCTTTCAGAAATTTCATTTTTGCCCCCATGTTTTTTGTATCATATTTTTTTCAACGTTTCAAGCTCGCTCTGTGCAAGCTTAACAAGCCTTTCTCCCAGCTCCTTTTTGTCCTCAGACTTCATCATTCCGCTGCCTGCGACAAAAATTCTTTTTGCCTGCCTTGCGATATACTCTTTCCCCTCGCCCTCAGGCTTAACAAAGCCGAACTGCAAATATCTGTCGTCGCAATCATAGGACGGAGTTTTGCCTGTATACACCGCCTGCATGACAGAATATGCAAACAGCCCCTCTGTGCAGGCAAGCTCTTTTTTTACCTCAAAGCCGTTGGCATAAAGCCACTTTCTAAGCACGTCCCACTTTGTCATAGGCTGTAAAACGAGGTTCACGCTGTTTTTCACCCACGGACATTTTTCAAGCAGTCTTGCAATAAGCTCACCGCCCATACCTGCCATAACAACGTCTGTTATGCCCTCTGGTGGAACATTGTCAAGTCCGTCTGAAAGCACAGTTTTAATGCGGTCTGAAAGCCCCTCACGGCGGATATGCTCCTCAGCCGACTTTAGCGGCATTGGTGCAACATCACAAGCTAGAGCCTTTTTGCACATATTTTCCTTTATCATAAAGCAGGGCAGATAACCATGATCTGTCCCCACGTCGCATACAAAATCTCCTGTACAAAGCTTTGCACAGGTCACAAGTCTTTTATCCAAAGCTTTCCTCCAAAGAAAAAAATCGCCGCTCGCCCCCTGAAAAGGCGGCTGGGCGGCGAAAATAGTTCCAAACGCTTATTCTGCAAAGTGCTTGTTGAGCTTTTCAAGCATTTCCTCAACAGGAACGCCATGAACAGCACAAGCCTCTTCAAGAGTTTCACCTCTTGACGCAGGGCAGAACAGACAGTGCATACCCATTTCCATAAAGTATGGTGCTGTATTTTCATCAGCGTCCATTATATCGCCTATAATAGTATCCTTTGTAACTGTGAATGCCATTTTATATTCCTCCTATCATGATAGACCACGCATTGCAAACGCTTTGTGTTATACCTATATTATAACCAATCCTGCGAAAAAAAGCAAGCCCTTTTTAAGGCAATACCTCACAAAAATCGTGCGTCAGATGCGTAGTCAAATTTTTTTGTCAGATTTTTTGTGCGGTGTTGCCTTATATATTATAATGTATCTCCCTTATCCACATTTATAACAGCGTTGTATCTTCCGTCAAATTCTGTGAGCCGTTTTGATATTTTTGCTTTTACCTCGCTGTCTGAAAGTCTGAAATCAAAAGGCACTACCACGTCAAAGATAAGATTTTCACGGTTTTCTCCCTTTGTCATTCTGAAATCGTGTATTGACAAGCACTGATCAATAGACTTCACAACGTCTGTTACTATCTTTTTAGTTTCGATAGTTTGCTCGTCATGATCTGCCACCGGATCCATATGTATAGACACTGCGCAGTGATATTTTTCTTTCATGCTATCCTCAAGATCGTCTATAAGCTCATGAGCCGCCATAAAGTCCATTTCGCATGGCACTTCGGCATGAAAGGAGATAACGGTATTCCCTACGCCATAATCATGTATGAGCAGATCATGGATACCGATTATCTCAGGAAAACTCATTGCAGTGTCAACGATATCCTGAACGAACTCTTTGTCAGGCTTTGAGCCTAAAAGCGGCGAAACGCTGTCCTTGCAGGTCATAAAGCCTGAGCGGAAGATAAAGAGAGCAACGAGAACGCCCATATAGCCGTCTATGTTTATGCCTGTGAACGCAGAGAATACCATTGCAAGCATAACAGCTCCTGTTGCGGCACAATCGGAAAGGCTGTCAGCGGCAGAGGCGAAAAGCGAGGTAGAGTTTATCTTTTTTCCAAGCTTTCTATAGAAATACCACATCCAAAGCTTCACAGCCACAGAGCAGCCAAGTATCACAAAGGTCATTACCGAGAAAGCAAGCTTATCGTGGGCGAAAATTTTTGTGAACGATGATTTTCCAAGCTCAATGCTCATCATCATTATAATAAACGAAATGACAAGACCTGAGATATACTCCATTCTGCCATGACCGAAAGGGTGATCTTCGTCTGCGGCTTTGGCTGCCATTTTAAATCCCACCAGCGACATTATAGACGAGCCTGCGTCGGACAAGTTATTGAAGGCGTCCGCCATAACGGACACAGCCCCTGACACAAATCCTGCAATAAGCTTACCGAGGAAAAGCATGATATTAAGGACTATACCAGTACATGAGCCTAGGTAGCCATATTTTTTTCGGACGTTTTTATCTTTCACGTTATCTCTGTCTTTTATGAATAATCTTATAAGAAGTGCTGCCATATGAATATCCCCTTTTGTTTACCAAAGTAAACTTATAAGTTTATCTACTATTATAACACATAATATTACAAAATCAAGTGCAAATGCTTATTTATATGGATATTCGCCGCAGCAGGCAATATGCAGCCACTTATTTCTCATTTCCAACCACATAATAAAATTTTCTTTTCACTATTGAAAAAATTTGTGCAGTGTGCTATAATAGTCATTAGCATTAATCGTTTACATACGCAAAAAGGAAAGAGGTTATATAAAAAATGAGAAAATTCGTATCGAGAGCTGCGGCTCTGCTGCTAGCAGGAGTTATGACAGCGGCTGTGGCAAGCTGCGGAAAAAACTCCGACAGCGAGGCAAAAGACACAGCAAAGAAGTGGACAGAGCTTGACCAAACACAGATAACAGAAGCCATGGGGCTTGGCTGGAACTTAGGCAATCAGCTGGAGGCGTCAAGCGGCGGACTTCCCAGCGAAACTTGCTGGGGCAACCCTGAGATAACCAAAGAGCTTATCGACACTGTCAAGGCGCAGGGCTTCAAGACAGTAAGAATACCTGTTTCTTATCTTGACATGATAGGCGACGGTCCTGACTACAAGATAGACACTGACTGGCTGGACAGAGTTCAGGAGGTCGTTGACTATGTTGTTAACAACGATATGTTCGCTATAGTTAATATGCATGGTGACGGATATTACACTGTTGACCACAGTTGGTTGCTTTGTGCTGAAGACGATGACAAGCAGACCGAGATAAAGGACAAGTACGGCAAGGTTTGGACTCAGATAGCAGACCGTTTCAAGGACTATGACCAGCACCTTATCTTCGAGTCCATGAATGAGGAATTCAACAACGATTACGGCAAGCCTGACGAAAAAGCATATGATAACATCAACGCATACAATCAGATATTTGTTGACTCAGTGAGAGCCACAGGTTCAAACAATGAAAAGCGCTGGCTGCTTCTCCCTGGCTGGAACACCAATATTGATTACACAGCAGGAGATGATTACAACTTCAAGATACCGACCGACAACGGCTGCAAGGCTGACGGCAAGCGTATCATGATATCAGTTCACTATTATGACCCATTCAATTTCACTATTGACGAGAACAAGACCGCAAAAACTCAGTGGGGCAAATATGCGGTAAAGAATTATGACAACTGGGGTCAGGAGGATTATGTTGACAGCCAAATGGCACTTCTTAACGAGAAGTTTGTAAGTCAAGGTTATCCTGTTGTTATCGGCGAATTTGGCGCACAGGACAAGACAGAAAAGTTTGCAGACTACAATGAGTTCAGACGCTACTGGTCTGAATATCTTATCAAGGCGGCAAAGAAAAACGGTGTTGTTTGTGTATACTGGGACAACGGCTACAACGGCAACAAGGGATTTGGCATCGTAAACAGATTTGACTACACTATCACACAGCCTGACCTTATCGCAGGCATGATGAGAGCCATAAACTCCACAGACGATTATGAGATCCCGTCACCGGCAGGCTACACAGAGGTCAGAAAGAGCGCAAAGGCTTCATAAGCTGATAAATACAAAAAGCAGTACCTTTTCACGAGTACTGCTTTTATTATGCCCTTATTCTATTACAAGTTCCTCTTTTGTGGAATCCGTTCCCTCGATATGGAAAGAATTGAGCACAGGCTCATCTCTGTTAATAAGTGAGAGTATCATATAGCTTGCTGTCTTGTCATAAGCAAGCCTTTTATCCTCATCAGAAGGACGAGAAGGTGACTCAGGGTGTGAGTGCCAGTTGCCCAGAGGAACAAGTCCCTCTGTTCTCATATCCTTGATAGCAGCAAGCTGCTCCTTAGGGTCAAGAGAAAAATGCTCGTTTGAGTGGTCTATGTTCGTGAGAAGATAGACCTTTTTTATTATCTTGTCACTGCCCTCTTTTACTCCGCCGATAAGACCGCAGGCTTCGTTTGGAAGCTCGCTTTCAGCGTGGTGCAGTATCTTTTCATAATCGCTTTTGCTGAGTTTTATCATAGATGTACACCGTCACATTCTGCCTGTTCATAGTCGATAAGCTCTGTGATAGTAGGGTTTTCACCGCATACTGCACAGCCCTTTGTATCCTGAGGGAGCTTTACCTTTCTGAACTCCATTTTAAGTGCGTCATAAGTAAGCAGATAGCCTGTGAGAAGGTCGCCTACGCCAAGGATATACTTGATAGCTTCCATTGCCTGCAAACTTCCGATAACACCGCCCATTGCGCCGATAACGCCTGCCTGCTTGCAAGTAGGAACAGCGTCCTTCGGAGGTGGGTTCTTGAACACACATCTATAGCATGGTCCCTGACCTGGAACATAGGTCATGAGCTGACCCTTAAATCTGATGATACCGGCGTGTGAAAATGGCTTTTTAGCCATTACGCAGGCGTCATTAATAAGGAACTTTGCCGGGAAATTGTCAGTGCCGTCGATAACGAAATCATAGTCCTTGATTATATCCATGATGTTCTCGCTGTCGATAAAGGTGCGGTATGTATTCACCTTAACGTCAGGGTTGATAGCCTCCATTGTTTCCTTTGCGGAAAGGACCTTTGCCTTGCCAACGTCCTGAGTTGTGTGGATTATCTGTCTTTGCAGATTTGAGAGATCTACCTCGTCCGCGTCTGCAATGCCGATAGTACCAACGCCTGCTGCAGCAAGATACATAGCGGCTGGTGCGCCAAGTCCGCCTGCGCCTATGATAAGTACCTTTGCGTTAAGAAGCTTTTTCTGTCCCTTTGCGCCAACTTCTTTAAGAATGATGTGGCGTGAGTAACGCTCGAGCTGTTCGTCTGTAAATGCCATTACTGTCCGCCTCCCATGAAGTAAAGAAATTCTACAACGTCGCCGTCTTTAAGAACTGTGCTTTCAAAAGCACCGCTCTCTACAAATTCGTCATTGATAGTTACTGTAACGTACTGTGGTGTTTCAACGTTCTCGTCGATAACGAGCTGTGCCACTGTAAGTCCCTCTGCAACGTCCTTTTTATTGCCTGCTACTGTTATAGTCATATCCATTTCTCCTTAATCTATAGAATTTATTGTTTCGGCAAGCTGTGCTTTCTTTACAGCTCCCGTAAGTCTTGCTTTTTCTGCTCCGTCCTTGAAGAACACAAGTGTCGGAACGCTTGTTACATTATATTTCTGAGCGGTTTCCCCGTCAAAGTTGATATTGAGCTTCACAAGCTTTATGCCCTCCGGGTCTTCCTCCTCAGTTTCCGCAAGAAGCGGTGACATTCGCTTACATGGAACGCAGGAATCTGAATAGAAATCTGCGATAACAAGCTTTCCTGCCTCGTTTATCTCGCTCTCGAAAGTATCCTTATTTGCTCTTACTGACATTAATCTCCCACCTTTTGTACGATAAGGTCATAAGTGCCGTCCTCATTATCAATGAGCTTCAATATCTTGTGACCCTCTTCCTTAATGCTTCTTGGAACGTTCTGAACAGGCTCGCCGTCATTCATTCTTATGGAAAGTATCTGTCCGTCGTCAAGCTCCTCAAGAGCTACCTTTGCCTTAACGAATGTTGTCGGGCAAACCACTGTGGTGATATCCACTGTATCGTCTATTTTAAAATCAGCCATTGTTATAAACCTCCAGTATAGTATTTGTAAATTTCTCTCTGCCCACTCTGTCGATAGTGAACTTGAATCTTTCGCCAGCTTTTGCGTTATCGTCAAAGAACTGTATAGCGGTATCGCAAATCTTCATAAGAGTTTCTTTATCCTCGATAAATGGGATAACAGTTTCGCCCTTGTTGATATGGTTGCCGAAAAGTCCGCCGAATGAAACTATATAGCCGTGGATAGTATCCCACGCTTCTGTAGGGCAAGCCTTAAAGCAGCGTCCGCAGAAATTGCACTTCTCTTTGTCAAGGACTATCTTTCCGTCCTCCATTGTAAGCGCACCCTGACGGCAAGCCTTTACGCACACGCCACAGCCGATACAATCAGCTTCACGCCACTCGACCTTTATGCCGCCCTTGATACCAACGTCATTTTCTTCCGCTTTAAGGCAGTTGTTCTGACAGCCTGTGATGCCGAACTTGAACTTGTGAGGAAGCTCCCTTGCGAAATATCTTTCGTCAAGCTCCTTTGCAAGAGCGTATGTATCTATACAGCCGCTTGGACAGACCGCAGCACCCTGACAAGCTGTGATAGTCCTTACTCTCGGTCCGCACACGCCCGGTTCTGTGTCGCCCTTTGCAAGAGCCGCCTTTACCTCGTCGATATCGTCAAGCTTTATAAAAGGTATCTCAACGCTCTGACGTGATGTAAGATGAACATAGCCCTCGCCGTATTTATCAGACACCTCTGCAATAGTTGCAAGCTGTTTTGCCGTAAGGTTTCCGCCCACAACTCTAAGTCTGAGTGAAAAATTATTCTTCTGCTTCTGGCGCATGAAACCGCCTTTTTTAAGTGTTGCGTAGTCAACTGCCATAGTAAATTCCTCCTAAAGTTTTTCTATGGACTGTTTAAAGTCCTCGATCAGATCCGACGCGTCCTCTATTCCGACGCTTATCCTGATTGTGTCGCCGAACACGCCTGCGTTTATCTTCTGCTCCTCGCTACCGTGAGCGTAGATAGTACTTGCAGGGTGTATGACCAGCGTTCTTGTATCTCCGATATTAGTTGCATTTGTTGCAAGCTTCAAGCCGTTTATAAGCTTGAAGGCTCTTTTCTTTGAACCTGCTCTTATGGTGAGTATAGCACCGCCCTTGCCGCCAAGTTCTTCCTGACAAAGGTCATAGAACGGGCTGGCTTTCAGTGCAGGATAGTTCACTTCAATGCCCTCACAGCTTTCAAAAAACTCTGCGAGCTTCAAAGCGTTATGGCAACATCGCTCCATTCTAAGACCCAGTGTTTCAAGTCCCACGCTGTTCATAAATGCGTTCATTGGAGCAAGACATCCACCCACGTTTCTCCATATGCCGTTTCTCAGCTTTGCGATATAAGCAAACTTCCCGAATTTCTTATACTCAGCCAGACCTTTGAACTTGTCATAATCCCATTTGAAGTTTCCGCTGTCGATTATAACGCCGCTTATGGAATTTCCTCCGCCGTTTATATACTTTGACGTGGAATGTACCACGATATCAGCACCGTAGTCAAATGGATTGATAAGATAAGGTGTAGCCGTTGTGCTGTCAAGAATAAACACTGCACCGTTTTCATGGGCAAGGTCAGCCACCGACTTTATATCAACTATTTCAAGATTAGGATTTCCGATAAGCTCGGCAAAGACCGCTTTGGTCTCACTATTTATAATAGGGGCTATTTCCTCTTTTGTAACGTGCTTTACGAACTTGGTCTTGATACCGAATGCCGCAAGGTCGCCGAAAAGGTCGATAGTGCCGCCGAAAAGACCTGCGCCGCATATTATCTCGTCCCCTGCTTCAAGAATGTTCAGAAGCGACATTGTAACAGCCGCCATGCCTGATGAACACGCCACTGCGCCAACACCTTTTTCAAGGGTATTCATTCGGTTCTCAAAAGCCGCCACTGTCGGGTTGCTTATTCTTGTGTAAGCATATCCCGGTGCTTTATTATTGAATACTTTTTCAAGCTGCTCTGCTGACTCCTGTGCAAAGGCACTCACCTGATATATCGGAGTAAGCGTTGAACCTGTTGTTTTCTCAGGTTCAAATCCGCCGTGGAGCAATTTTGTATTGAATTTCAAAGGAAACGCCCCCTGTTTTTCATTTTATTATATAACCGCCGATCCGTCAAGATGTGGTGGTCTTTCTTACTGTAGATATTATACAACATAAATCATATAAAGTCAATAGGATTACTATAGATTTAACATTTCTTTTAAAATATGCCCTTATTTTTATGAAAACTCTTGACAGTTTGCTCAAAAAAGTATAAAATATATTATGTTGATAGGATTACTATGAATAATAGGACAAGTATAAAAAGCATGAGAAATGATAAGATTGTCATTTATAAGGAGGTGCAGAAATGAAAATTTCAACAAAAGTAGAATGTGGCATAATTGCCATTGCAGACATTGCAATGAACTCAGAAAACGGAGAAACAGTTACAGTATACAGCGTGGCAGAAAGACGTGGACTTTCAGGAAAATATCTTGAGCAGGTGCTTACTTCTCTGAGGCAGGCAAGGCTCATAAAAGGCATAAAAGGCTCTAGGGGCGGATATATACTCAACAAAAAGCCGGAGAAGATAACAATCAAAGAAATAATCGACGCTCTCGACCCATCGGTGCTTGGAAGCGATGTTGCGGTAGTAAATGACGAAAACACAGAATTTGCACAGGTGCTTGACGATTATATATGGTTGAGATTAGAGAACAAGCTGAAAAGCTACACTGAGTCTATCACCCTCAGACAGCTCGTTGACTTCTATAATAAAGAGTCAGCAGAGAACGTTTCAGAGCCTATGTATTATATCTGATTGACAAAAGTCGGTTTTCATTTTATAATTATGGACAGAGAGTGTATACTATATATAAAGGATGTGTTTTTATGTATGACGTTATAATAATAGGCAGTGGTCCTGCGGGGCTTACTGCGGCGATATATGCAGGCAGAGCAATGCTTTCCGCACTGGTGTGCGAAAAGGACTACATGGGTACAGGTCAGATATCTGTTACAGACAGAGTCGAGAACTACCCGGGTCTTTACGGCATAAACGGCTATGACCTTGGAGAAAAGTTCAGAGAGCAGGCTGAAACTCTTGGTGCTGAGTTTTACGAGGGTGAGGCTGAGAGCTTTGAGAAAACAGCCGAGGGCTGGAAGGTCATATTCAAGGACGGCTCTGTAAAAGAAGGAAAAACGGTTATCTACACCGCAGGCACTTCATATCGTCATCTTGACGTGGCAGGCGGTGAGAAACAGCGCATTTCTTACTGTGCAGTGTGCGACGGCTTCTTCTATAAGGATAAAGTTGTGGCTGTTGTGGGCGGAGGAGATACTGCACTTGGTGACGCACTTTATCTTTCAAAGCTTGCAAAAACTGTTTACCTTATCCACAGACGTGACGAGTTCAGAGCAAATAAAGCTTTGCAGAAAAAGGTCGCTGAAACAGATAATATCGTACCTGTTATGAGTGCGGTTATAAAAGAGGTAACAGGTGGCGAGAATGCAGAGGGCGTTACCTATACGCAAAACGGCGAGGAAAAGAACATTGCCGTGGACGGAGTGTTCTGCGCAATCGGAAGCGTGCCGAATACACAAGCTTTAGAGGGCGTTTGCGAACTTGACGAAAGCGGATATGTGAAAGCTGGCGAGGACGGGATCACCACTGCAAAGGGTCTTTTTGTGGCAGGAGATGTCCGTACTACACCTCTCAGGCAGGTAATAACAGCAGCGGCAGACGGTGCAAACGCACTTTCTTCTGCGGAAAAATATATAATGGAGCTGTAAAAAGCAAAACAAAGCGGTGTCGGAGCGTAAAACTCTGCACCGCTTTGTTCTATTCTATAGCACAAAAAGGACGCTGTCACCAACGTCCCAAATTGCTTTTATATATTCACGCTTTCCTTTTCAAGCAGGCTGTCTATAAACCTCTGCACAGGTTCAGGCGTTTCATACTGTGATGCGGTCACCGCACAGATGCTCCTTGGCGGTATCTGCTCTTTTGTGTTCACCCTGAAAATGTTCCCCGCCTCTATCTCCGCCTTGGTGGTGGCATACTGCATGAAGCCTATGCCAAGATTGTTCTTTACCATCGGCATTACAAAGTTTATGGACGTAAGCTCAATATCAGGTCGCAAAAGCAGGTTGTGCTGTCTGAATATATGGTCAAGATAGTTTCGGGTGGTGGTGGTGTTTTTAAGACAGATAAGAGGATATTTCACAAGCTCATGCAGGGATATCTCCTTGTCTTTAAGATAGGAAAAACCGTTTCCTGCGGCAACGATATCCTGAAGCTTCTTTATCACATTTATGTTAAGCCCCGTTTTGTCTGCAAACGGTGAGGTAACTACCGCCACGTCTATTAGATTTGCCCTCAACGCTTCTATAGCGTCAGGGGTGGACATACTGTCTATCTTTATCTGTATCTTCGGGTGTTCTCTGTGAAACTCTACTATTCGGTCGATAAGAAAGCTTTGCAGTGCCACCTCGCTTCCTCCAAGCCTTACTATCGCCCTGTCACGCTCGCTTATCAGCGCAAGCTCCTCCTCTGCCGAGAATATATGCTTGCAGGCTATGGATATATGCTTAAAGAGCATCTCTCCGCCCGTTGTTAGCTCTACGCCCTTTTTTGACCGCACAAAAAGCTTGCACCCAAGCTCGTCCTCAAGATTTTTTACGCATCGGCTTATGCTCGGCTGCGACAAAAACAGATAGTTCGCCGCCATTGTTATGTTCTGGAACTTTGCCACATAATAGAATATCTTGTAATGCTCGAAATTTATCTCTCTCATAAACCGTTCCTCTCCTCTCTATCCATACACTATGAGTATGTTTACAATAGAAAATATCTATTTGACATATGCTTATGATTGTATTATAATATATTCGTAGACAAAAAGCAAGTCTTACATCACTGCGCCCATAGGGGGACGCATACAAAAAATGTTTTATCATGATAAAATCAATGACGATTGCATTCGACCGCTGGGGGGTGAACGGTATAGACCTTATTATACCCTTATGAGGCTGGCATTCTTATTGGTTTTATTTTTTTGGAGGTGATAAAATGCTGGAGAGAATTTCCGAAAATCTTTCCGAGGCTATGCAAAACAAAGTAGCTTTCAGGATACCGATTTTCGGAGGCATACCCGTTCCTGTGTCCTGCGTGGTAACATGGATAATAATGGCGATACTTGTGATAGCTTCAATACTTCTCACAAGAAACCTTAAACTTATCCCTGACAGGAAACAGATGATGCTTGAATCATTCGTAGGCTTTCTCAGAGATTTCTTCAGAGAACAGCTTGGAGAAAAGGGTATGGCGTATTTTCCGTTCCTTGCAACTGTCATTATCTACATAGGCTTTGCGAACATCATCGGTCTGCTGGGCTTTACACCGCCTACAAAAGACTTGAATGTTACCGCAGGACTTGCGATCATGAGCATTGTGCTTGTGGAGGTTGCAGGAATAAGAGCAAAAGGAACAAAGGGCTGGCTGAAAAGCTTTGCCAAACCTGTGGCGATAATCGCTCCGCTGAATGTAATGGAGCTTGTTATCAGACCGCTGTCGCTTTGTATGCGACTTTTCGGAAACGTGCTTGCGTCTTATATCATCATGGAGCTTATCGACGCCGTTTGCCCGATAGTGATACCGCTGGCATTCTCGGCATACTTTGATATTTTCGACGGCTTCATTCAGGCATATGTTTTCGTGTTCCTCACGTCCCTGTTCATAAATGAAGCAATAGAGGACGACGACTAAGATAACAGAAATTCGGAGGTATGATCTATGTTAGTAGCAATCGGTGCGGCTGTAGCCGTTATTACAGGAATAGGTGCAGGTATCGGAATAGGTATCGCAACAGGAAAGGCAACAGAGTCTATCGCAAGACAGCCTGAGGCTAAAAAGGATATAAGAAGCTCACTGCTTCTCGGCTGCGCACTTGCAGAGGCAACAGCTATCTACGGCCTTATCGTAGCTATCCTTATCATTTTCTTCCTGAAGTAAGAGAATAAGCGTAGAAAAGTAAAAGAATAAAAACGGAGGTATATATCATGTTAGTAGCAATTGGTGCGGCTGTAGCCGTTATTACAGGTATAGGCGCAGGTATCGGAATCGGTCTTGCAACAGGAAAGGCAACAGAGTCTATCGCAAGACAGCCTGAAGCTAAAAAGGATATAAGAAGCTCGCTGCTTCTCGGCTGCGCACTTGCAGAGGCGACCGCTATTTACGGTCTTATCGTAGCTATCCTTATCATCTTCTTCCTGAAGTAATAAAACAAAACATCTTTATGAAAGGAGCATAGCTATGATAAGTCTTGATATAAGTTTGGTATGGGTAATAATAAATCTGCTGGTACTGTATCTGCTCCTTAAAAAGTTTCTTTTCAAGCCCGTGTGCAAAATGATGGACGAGAGGTCTGCAAAGATACAAAGCGACCTTGACGGTGCGGCACAGGCTAAGGCGGACGCTGAAAAAATAAAAGCTGACTATGAAGCTGAGATAGCCGACGCACACAGTCAGGCTGTTGAGATAACAAACAAGGCTAAAGCACAGGCAGGCAGAGAATGCGACCTTATGCTTGAAAATGCAAGAGCCGAGTCTGCTAAGATAATGAAAGAAGCTGAAAAGTCCATTGCAAACGAAAAGGAAAAGGCTATGGACGACGCAAAATACCAGATCGCAGACCTTGCCATACTGGCAGCTGCTAAGGTCATTAAGAAAAATGTGGGAGGCGACTCCGACAGAGAAACTGTTGATGAATTTCTCTCCGAGGTAGGTGCTGCCAAATGATCTTTTATCCCGAGGAAGTCTGCGGCAGAGTGCTTTTTGAGCTTTCGCCAAAGGCTGAGAGCGTAAAGGCTTCAAGAGATCTTTTTGAAAGCTGTGACGAGCTTAAGGACGCTCTTGCAAGCCCTGCTGTGGAAATAAAGGAAAAGGAGAAAGTTATAGACAGGCTTTTTCCTGAGGACATGAGAAACTTTCTCAAGGTCATGTGTCAGTGGGGTCACATGGATAACATCATGGACATTTTTGACGCATATGACGATGAAGTCCTCAAAAGCAAAAATATACTTAAAGCTGAGCTTTACTGCGTCTGCCCGCCTGAAAAGGCACAGACGGATAAAATAAAAGAAACGCTGAAAAAGAAATACGGCGTGAGCGATGTTCTGCTGGAAGTGAATACCGACGAAGCCCTCATGGGCGGCTATCGTCTTGAAGTGAACGGGGTCGAGTATGACAAGAGCGTTCAGGGTATGATAAAAGCTTTGCAGAACAGGATATCAGGGAGGTGAACGGCTTGGCAGGTTCAAGCAGAAGTGATATTATCTCGGTGCTTAAAAGTGAGATAGCTGACTTTGAGGCGAAAACTCAGGTCAACGAAACAGGCAGGATAATATCCATAAATGACGGTATCGTAAATATTTACGGTCTTAATCATGCAATGTATGGTGAGCTTGTTGAATTTGAAACAGGCGTTAAAGGAATAGTTCAGAATGTGGAGAGAAAAACCCTCGGCTGCGTTCTTCTTGGCTCTGACCATGGTCTTACGGAAGGTTCAAAGGTAGTCAGAACAAAGAAAAGGGCAGGTGTAGGCGTTGGCGAAAAGCTTCTGGGCAGAGTTGTTGACGCTCTGGGCGCTCCTATCGACGGCATGGGCGAGATAGAGTATGACGATTATTACCCTATCGAGCGTGAAGCCGCAGGCGTTTGCGACAGAAAGTCTGTTACAGTGCCTCTGGAAACAGGTATACTTTCTATCGACTCAATGTTCCCTATCGGCAGAGGTCAGCGTGAGCTTATCATAGGCGACCGTCAGACAGGTAAAACTTCCATTGCTCTTGATACCATTCTTAACCAAAAGGGCAAGGATATGATATGCGTATATGTGGCTATCGGACAAAAAGCTTCAACAGTTGCAAAGTTCGTTGAGGATCTTAAAAAGCATGGTGCTATGGATTACACCATAGTTGTAACAGCAATGGCCAGCGACCTTGCGCCATTGCAGTACATATGCCCATACGCAGGCACAGCAATGGCTGAATATTTCATGGATAAGGGCAAGGACGTTCTTATAGTATACGATGACCTTTCAAAGCACGCAGTTGCATACAGAGCAATGAGCTTGCTTCTGAAACGTTCTCCGGGACGTGAGGCTTATCCTGGAGATGTATTCTATCTTCATTCAAGACTGCTGGAGCGTTCATGCAGACTTGACGACGCTCACGGCGGCGGTTCTATCACTGCCCTGCCTATAATCGAAACACAGGCAGGCGACGTTTCCGCATATATCCCTACAAACGTTATTTCTATCACAGACGGACAGATCTTCCTTGAAACAGAGCTGTTCTTCTCAGGCGTAAGACCTGCTGTAAACGTTGGTCTTTCAGTATCCCGTGTAGGCGGTGCGGCACAGACCAAGATAGTAAAGAAAGTATCAGGCAATCTGCGTATCGACCTTGCACAGTTCAGAGAAATGGAAGTGTTCACACAGTTCAGCTCTGAGCTTGACAAGACAACGCAGGAACTTCTTGACCATGGTCACAGGCTCGTTGAGATACTTAAACAGCCGCTCTATCACCCTTATTCAATGCACGAGGAGGTAATTATCCTCTGCTGCGCACAGCACAAGCTTTTGCTTGACGTGCCTGTTAAGGAGATAAGAAAATTCACTCTCGATATGCTTTCCTACTTTGAGGCAAATCACAGCGATATAATTGCCGAGATAAACGACAAAAAGGTCATGACAGACGAGCTTGACGCAAAGATAGTTGCTGCCGCAAAGGAATTTAAGCAGGGCAGATAAAGGCTCTGCACCGAAAGGAGGCATAAGGCATGGCAGGAATGAGAGAGATAAGAGAAAGGATCGCAAGCGTAAGCGAGATCATGAAGATCACAAACGCTATGTACCTTATCTCTTCCTCAAATCTGAAAAAAGCCAAGAAAAGGCTTGAAAACACCGAGCCTTACTTTGAAAAGCTCCAATCTACCATTCACCACATACTGCTCCACACACCTGAGTTCGAGCACAAGTATTTCGACCAGCGTGAGGAGAAAAAGCCTGAGGACAAAATGATAGGCTACATAGTGGTAACAGCCGACAAGGGTCTGGCAGGAGCTTATAACCACAACGTTTTAAAGCTTGCAGAGCAGGAAATGGCTAAGCACAAGAACACCTGCCTTTTCGTTGTGGGACAGATCGGAAGACATTATTTTTCAAGAAAGAACGTGACAATCGACGCCGAGTTCCTTTACACGGCTCAAAATCCTACCCTTTACAGGGCGAGGGCGATCGCCGAAACTGTCACAGATCTTTTTGAGAGAAAATATCTTGACGAGGTTTATGTTATTTACACCAAGATGATAAATTCCATGGATATGGAGCCTGAGATGCTCAAGCTTTTTCCGCTGGAGCGTGAGGACTTTGAACACCCTCTGCAAAAGCAGGATCACGATATCGTGACGTTCAGACCAAGTCCTGAAAAGGTAATGGATCATCTTGTGCCGAACTACATGAAAGGTCTTATATTCGGCGTTTTGGTAGAGGCGTTCTCCAGTGAGCAGAATGCCAGAATGACCGCCATGAGCGGTGCTACCACAAGTGCTTCGGAGATGATAAAGGAGCTGTCATTGCAGTATAACCGAGCAAGACAGGCGGCTATCACACAGGAGATAACCGAGATCGTCAGCGGAGCAAATGCTCAAAAGGACGAGAGTTAAGGCTTTCGGGAAAGGTGTTGAGATTAAAATGGAAAAAGGAAAGATCGTTGAAATAATGGGACCTGTCGTTGACGTTGAATTTGAAAACGGCAAGCTACCTATGATAAAGGACGCTCTTACTGTACAGCTTGACGGCAAGACAAAGGTCATGGAAGTGGCTCAGCAGCTTGGCAACAACACTGTCAGAGCTATCATGCTTGCCTCAAGCGACGGACTTGAAAAGGATATGGAGGTCACTGCCACGGGCTCTTGCATAAAAGTTCCTGTAGGCGACGCTACCCTTGGAAGAATGTTCAATGTCCTTGGTGAGAGCATTGACGGCGGCGAGCCTGTTAAGGCTGATGATTATTGGGAGATACACAGAGAGCCGCCAAAATTTGAAGATCAGAAGCCTGCAACAGAGATCCTTGAAACAGGCATAAAGGTAATAGACCTTCTTGCACCATATGCAAAGGGCGGTAAAATAGGTCTGTTCGGCGGTGCAGGCGTTGGTAAAACTGTGCTTATTCAGGAGCTTATCACAAACGTTGCCACAGAGCATGGCGGATATTCCATATTCACAGGCGTTGGAGAGCGTTCAAGAGAGGGCAACGACCTCTGGCACGAAATGACAGACTCAGGCGTTATCAAAAAGACAGCCCTAGTGTTCGGTCAGATGAACGAGCCACCAGGATCAAGAATGAGAGTTGCTCAGACAGGACTTACAATGGCTGAGTATTTCAGAGATAAGGAACATCAGGACGTTTTGCTTTTCATAGACAACATATTCAGATTCGTTCAGGCAGGCTCTGAGGTATCGGCACTCCTTGGCAGAATGCCGTCAGCCGTTGGTTATCAGCCTACCCTCGCAAACGAAATGGGCGCTTTGCAGGAGCGTATCGCTTCCACAAAACAAGGCTCTATCACATCTGTTCAGGCTGTATACGTCCCTGCGGACGACCTGACAGACCCTGCACCTGCTATCACGTTCTCACATCTTGACGCAACAACGGTGCTTTCAAGAAAGATAGTTGAACAGGGTATCTATCCTGCCGTTGACCCACTGGAGTCAACTTCAAGGATACTTGAGCCTGACGTAGTAGGTCAGGAGCATTACGAAGTTGCAAGAAAGACTCAGGAGCTTTTGCAGAAGTATAAAGAACTTCAGGATATCATTTCTATCCTGGGTATGGAGGAGCTTGACGACGCCGACAAGACGGCTGTTTACAGAGCAAGAAAGATACAGAAATTCCTTTCACAGCCTTTCCATGTTGCAGAGAACTTCACAGGCATAGAGGGCAAATATGTTCCGCTGAAAGAAACTATCAGAGGTTTCAAGAAGATAATAGACGGCGAAATGGACGAATATCCAGAGGCTGCATTCCTTAACGCAGGCACTATCGACGATGTTATCGAAAAGGCTAAACAGCTTGAAAACGAGTGATGACCCTCACCGAAAGGAGAAGCTGAAATGGTAAAGACATTCAAGCTTGAAATACTTGCCAGCGACCACGTTTTCTATTCGGGAGAATGTGACGAGCTTATATTCCCGGGTCAGGACGGCTCTTTCGGAATACTGCCTAATCATCAGCCCATGATAACCTGTCTTAACGCAGGTGAGCTGCGTTACAGAACGGGCGACCAGTGGCACTATGCGGTGGTAAGCGACGGTTTTGTGGAGATAATGCCGTCATATGTGACGCTTCTTGCGGACACTGTTGAACGCCCTGAGGAGATAGACGAAAAGCGTGCCGAAGCCGCCAAGGAGAGAGCTGAGGAGAAGCTCAGGCAGAAGCAGAGCATTTCGGAATATTATCACACGCAGGCGGCTCTTAACAAGGCTGTGGCAAGGCTTAAAATATCAAGCAAGTATACAAAGCATAAGATAAATATTTAAGTTCACAAAAAGTTTACATTAAAAACATAACAGACTCTTGACAAAAGGTCAGGGGCCTGTTATAATATTAGAGCATTCGTATCTAAAGACAGTTGGCAGCAGGAAACTGCGGAAGTCCAGCCGAGGAAAGGAATAGCAAAGTAATTATGACTTTGTATCTCTTTTGTCTTGCGACGAAAGGGATTTTTCTTTTGTTAGTTTACGGTTTGCGTAAATTAGTTCAAAGAGGTGAAATTGAAATGCCAAGCGAAAAGACATTGTCCGCTAAGAAGGAAAGAGTTGCACAGCTCGTTGAAATGCTCAAGAACTCTGCTGCAGGCGTACTCGTTGATTACAAGGGTATCACTGTTGAAGAGGATACAAAGCTCAGAAAAGAGCTGAGAGAGGCTGGCGTAAGTTATTTCGTTGAGAAGAACACTATCCTGAGATTTGCTCTTAAGGAAGCTGGTCTTGACGGTATCACAAACGTACTCGAGGGTACAACAGCTATCGCTATCTCTAACGACGACCAGACAGCTCCTGCAAGAATACTCGGTAAGTTTGCTGAGGACTGCAAGGACGAAAAGTTCTTCCTCAAGGCTGGTTACATTGGTGAGGACGTTTACGACGAGGCAGGCGTTAAGGCTCTCTCGAAGATCCCTTCAAGAGAAACTCTGCTCGCACAGCTGGTTGGTTCCCTTCAGGGTCCTATCCAGAAGCTTGCCGCAACACTTCAGGCTGTTGTGGACAAGGACAACGAGGCTGCATAATTTATATGCCGCTTAACGAATGGGCTTTGACCCGAAAAATTATTTAATAAAAAGGAGATTTTTATCATGGCTTCAGAGAAGATTATGAATTTTGTAGAAGAGATCAAGAAACTTTCCGTTCTCGAGCTTTCAGAGCTTGTTGACGCTATTCAGGAAGAATTCGGTGTAACAGCTGCTGTTGCTGCTGCTCCAGCTGCTGGTGCTGCTGGCGCTGCTGCTGAGGAGAAGACAGAGTTCGACGTAGTTCTGACTTCATTCGGCGATGCTAAGATGGCTGTTATCAAGGCTGTTAAGGAGATCACAGGTCTTGGTCTTAAGGAGTCTAAGGAACTCGTTGAGAGTGCTCCTAAGGCTATCAAGGAAGGTGTTTCAAAGGCTGACGCTGAGGAGATCAAGACAAAGCTTGAGGCTGCTGGCGCTTCTGTTGAGCTCAAGTAATCCTGAGTTTACACAAATAATTAAAGGACTTCGTAATGAAGTCCTTTTTTTGTTGAAGAAAATTCATAATGAGTGAAACTGTTCCACCTTGGGAAGCGGAGTGGTTTGAATTTTTTACAAGGTTGTGTAGATGTGCCGTGCGGTATGCTTTGGTTTAGAATATCTAGCCCAACAGAACTGTTATACCGCCTGACTGATTTGTCAATAGCGGGATTTGAATATATACAAACAAGTATGTGGTATGTATATTTATAAATAGTCGAATTTTTTTGAAAAAAAGCCTTGACAATAGAAAAAATAAATGCTATAATAATTAAGCTGAATGACACGGAACACAAACAAAACGAAAGAGTTCAGCGAAAAGAATAGCAAATGCGGCAGTGCTGGAATTGGCAGACAGGCACGTTTGAGGGGCGTGTGTCCTTGACGTACGGGTTCAAGTCCCGTTTGCCGCACCAAGTTAGAAAGCTTGCAAATCCTTTATTTATGAGGGTTTGCGAGTTTTTTGTTTTACAATAAAAAAAGCTTCCGAACAGCCGCTGACAACTGCTCGGAAGCTAATGCTTTACCTATCATATATCGCTTATCCCTGCACTATCTTTCTTCTTGCACATGATCCTATACCCCACTCTCCCGTAAATAAAACTCAGAACCCAGCCTGCCGGCATTGACAGCCATACTGCCGATACGCCTATGACCGATACTAGAGCGTAGGTGAAAATAATTCGGAACGTGAGATTTATTATGCTTCCGGATAAAAACAGCTTCAAACACCCAAGCCCCCTTAACATTCCGTTGAAGCTTGAATTTATTCCCATTATTATATAACAAAACGCAAGGTCTGTCATGTAGCCCATGCCTGTTTCTATGGCGGAAGCTGAGGAGCTTGACAAGTCCATAAAAAAGCCCAAGAATCGCCGCCTGAGAAGCATTATCACTGCAAATTCTATCACCGCTATGCCTGCGCATAACAGCACGCTCGCCTTGTAGCCCTCTCTGATACGCTCTTTTTTGCCTGCCCCAAGATTTTGTGCTGTGTAGGTGGATACCGCATTTCCACAGGCTATGAACGGCATTATCGCAAAGGAGTCTATCTTTGAAGCCGCCGTGTACCCTGCAAGCACGTCCGAGCCAAAGGGATTGACGGCAGACTGCACTATTAACATTCCCACCGACACCACTGACTGCTGTATCACCGATACTGCCGCATAGGACGACATCTCTTTTAACACTGCCCCCGAAAAGAAGCTGAACTCTGCTCTTTCATGGTCTTTTATGTATACCTTGTCAGTAAGAAGCAGAAACGATATCACTGCCGATACTCCCTGAGCAATGAAAGTCGCCCATGCCGCACCTGATACGCCCATGGAAAATCCCCCTACAAACAAAAGGTCAAGCCCTATATTCAGCAAAGAGGACATCACAAGCAGATGAAAAGGCGTCTTTGAGTTGCCAAGGGCACTAAATACCGACGCTTGCACATTGTAAAGAAACATAAACGGCATACCTAAGGAATATATCCGCAGATAGTCAGCAGCGTCATTTATGATATTCTGCGGCGTTTTCAGAAGTCTTAAAAGCGGCATACTAAGCACCACCCCAAGAACCGCTATCAACGCTGCGACCATAAGTGAAAATATCAGCACAGTGGAAATGCCCGTCTTGACCTTTGACTTGTTCCCGGCACCGCAGTATTTCGCTATAAGCACCGATGTTCCTATGCCCGTACCAGTTGCAACGGCTATCATGACCATTGTCACTGCAAAGGAAACTCCCACCGCCGCAAGAGCTTCGTCACCATTTATCTTGCCCACTATTATGGTATCCATGGTGTTGTAAAGCTGCTGAAAAAGGTTTGCAAATATAAGAGGCTGTGAAAATCGGAATATTATTTTCTTAGGGTCGCCCTCTGTCATTATTACATTTTCCGGCTTATTCTTCAAATTCTTCACCGCCTGTGAATGTGGGTATGTATCTTTGCTGGGTTACGTCAAAAAGCCCTTTTTCCGTCAGCCCCACCTCCGGGATAGTCTGACACAGCGACACTGTAAGCACCACCGTCATACGCTGTATGTTTCCGTCTGTGAGGGCAAGGGCTTCTCTGAAAGCTTTCTGTGCCTTTATCTCGCCTGTGATGTTTTCACCGCTTAGTATGCCTGCCACAGGAAGGGAGTAAAGTCCCGCCACCTTGCCGTCAATAGCCATAGCCACACCGCCGCCGTTCGCTTCAACAGCTTTCACAGCGCAAAGCATATCCGCAGGGTCAACGCCCGATACAACGACATTATTGCTCTCCTGAGCAAAGCTTGCGGCAACAGCTCCCCTTTTAATGCCAAGACCTTTTATAAAGCCACTGCCTATCTCACCACTCCTGCCGAAACGCTCCACAACGAATATGGGCAGAATATCGGCTTTTGTATCACCGCATACAATGCCGTTGCTGACTTCAAGCCTGCCTTTCACAAGCCTTGTGACTATGCCACCCTCGGGCATTTCAATTGCATTTGCAGTAACATAGCCCCTCTCAAAGCCTGCTTTTATCTCAAAAGAATGGCTGTCAAGCCCTCTGGGCAATATCACAGTGTTTTTAAGCTCAGGATAGCGAGTTATATCAAACTCATGCCTGCAAAGAAACTCGCCATTTTCAGCCACAAGCCTGCCCTGGTGATAGACCTTTTTCACTGTCATATTTTCAAGGCTATCCATAAGCAGAAAATTCGCCTTTCTTGAGGGAGCGACCGAGCCTATGATATCGTCAACACCATAGTGCCTTGCGGCGTTGAGAGTTGCCATTTTTATTGCTGACACAGGGGAAATACCGCATTTCACTGCAATGCGCAGAGCATTATCTATACAGCCGTTTTCCTTTATATCCTCCGCAGACTTGTCATCAGTGCAGAACATTATATCGTCCGTAGGGATATGATTTTTTACTATCCCCTGGCAAAGAGTTCGGCAGTTCGGCTCTATAGTTCCCTCTCTTACCAACACCGCCATTCCGCAGGCTAGCCGCTGCTCAAGGTCGCTTATGCTTTCGCACTCATGGTCGTCACAAAGCCCGGCGCAAGCCGCCGTCTGAACGTCACGAAATCCCATTGACGGACAGTGACCGTTCACCTTTACACCTGCCCTTTTTGCCGCACCGAGAAGCTTTATTATCTCCTCATTCCCCACCACAGCACCGCTTATCTCACCCACAGTTTTCGCCCTGCACTCTTTGATAACATTGGTGATATCGTCTTGCGTTTTCAGAGTGGAAAGATACTGCGAAGAAAGCTGCAAAAAGCTTTCTATGGGCATTTCCCCAAGCATTTCGCATATAGCTTTTATGCCCTTAAGACCAAGTGTATTCGACATCTGCATAGGGTCAAAGAATACACAGCCCGTTCCGTGCGGCACTGCGCCCTCGCAGTATGCAAAAGGCGTGAGCTTTGAGGACTCTATGTGCATATGAGCGTCGATAAAAGAAGGCGCAAGATACATTCCTCTGCAATCAATAAACTCTGTTGCTCTAGGCTCAAAGTCAGGGCAAACTGCGGCGATAATGCCGTTTTTTGTCCCCACCGAGCCGCTGTCTATTATCCGTTCTCTGTAAACGTCAACTATCCTTGCGTTGTAAAAATAAATATCAAAAGGCAGCTTACCCTTAGCCGCCAGTATAAGCTCCTTTAGCTGCCGATCATTCATAAGCTGCCTCTTTCAGATACAAATATTATCAGTGTTTATATAGCGACTTGTTCAGCGCAAGATTGCAAAGCACATTGATTATACATCTTGACGCCGCAAGTGAAGTTATCTCGCTCACATCAAACGGAGGAGATACCTCCACAACGTCCATTCCGCAGATACCGGGAGCTGTCACGAGCTTGAGAAGCCTTAAAAGCTCTCTCGGGAGCATACCGCCAAAATCAGGTGTGCCAGTGCCTGGGCAGAAAGCAGCTTCCAGAACGTCTATATCAAGGCTCACATACACTGCCTTACAGCCCTTCCATGCGATATCGAGGGCAAGCTCTGCCACCTTGTCGATACCATACTTGTCTATATCCTCCATTGAGATCGCAGTACAGCCGCTGTCACGGGTGAATTTTGACCATGACTTGCAGCAGTTTCCGCCTATGCCTATCTGCACAAGATTTTTTGCGCTGAGGTTAGGCAGGTGAGTGGAATGATACCATTCTGTGCCGTGCATTTTTTCGTCCATTTGGATAGCGTCGCAATCACTGTGGCGGTCGATATGGATAACGCCGATATTGCCGTCGATATACTTTGAAATGCCCCTGAGCGTAGGGAAAGTGGTAGAGTGGTCGCCCCCAAGAACGATAGGCGTTACTCCCTGAGAGAATATATAGCCTATGCCCTTTGTTATCTGGTCGAAAGTCTTTTCGGCATTTGCAGGAAGTGTGTAGATATCTCCTGCGTCGCAAAGCTTTATGTTTTCGTATAGGTCAACGCCATAGTCAGGGTTGAAAGGGGATATCTGCGAAGAAGCGTGTCTTATGCCGGCAGGACCAAGTCTTGTGCCTGAGCGGTTTGACGCTCCGCTGTCATATGGGATACCCACCACTGCAACGTCATATTCCGACACCTTATGGATATCCTCGCAGAAAGGGCTTCTGAGAAAAGTTTCGTGGCTTGTGTATGTAGGACCGAGATTTGTTCTTGCAAAACAGCTCATGCCCTCGCTTTTAATGCTGTCCGCAGGCTCTAATCCAAGCTCAACGGCTCTCTTTGCCATTGTAGGAAATCTTGTGTTGCCAAATTCATCAAATCTTGCCGCCGTTTTCATGGCGTGCAGTTCATTTCTGTCTATCATGATCATTTCTCCCTGCTTTCTTTTATAAGCGGAAACTGAAGCTCCGCAATAGTTTCATCACTGTTGTCCGTAAGGGTTATGTCTATACGGTATATCATCACCCCGACGTTTCCAAGGGTGTAGCCATGCTCCTGTGCAAGACAGCGCATTTTCATTATAAGCTCACCGAAATAGCTGTAGCAATTCCTGTGAAAAGCGCAAACGTATTTTCCTCCTGCCACTGTTGTGAAGCTTTCCTTGTCAGCCTGATCTGCCGAGCAGAACACCATAGGGCAGACCTCGGAATCCATATCGTCAGGGTCAACTGAGTTTTTTATGGTCATTGCCACCTTATCAGTGGCAAGCACAGGTGAAGTTCCGCCTATAGCCTCCTCAAGCTTCATAAACTCTATACCGGTGAGATTTGTTCTGAACTTGTTGCTCTCCCCTTTGAGGGCATATCGTTCAGGAAGCTCCTTTATAACAGGGTCATCAAGCTTGAAATCTGTGTTGTTAAGCTCTCTGATAAATTTAAGCTTTTCTTTCAGCACACGGCTTATTTCAAGCTTATCCGCTATCTCCTGCTGTAAAAGCTCATAACGCTGTCTGAGAACACGCTCGGACTTTTCAAGGTTTCTGTCGCTGAAATAGTCCTCTATTTCTTTCAGCGATAAGTTCAGCCTGCGAAGCTCTTTTATAGTGCCAAGCTTTTCACACTGCTGTGCCGAATAAAACCTCCGCCCTGTGAGCTTGTCAACATAGTCAGGTCTTAAAAGCCCTATCTTATCGTAATATCTAAGCCGTTCGGTAGGTATGTTTCGATACTTTGCTATCTCGGTTATGCTCAGAAGCTTTTCCCCATTCGGGACAAGCTGTCCGTTTTCGTCTGTATAAAACACAGTGTATTTCATATCATCAGTCATATCTTGTCCCCCATTCCAATTATTATGGCAGCTTATTCAAGAGCCTGCTCGTCCTCTGCCCCTGTTCTTATCTTCACAACGTTTGCAACGTCATAAACAAATATCTTTCCGTCGCCTATCTTGCCCGTATAAAGCACCTTTCTGATAGTGTCGATAAGAAGTCCAAGAGGAACAGTGCTTATAACTATCTCCACCTTTATCTTAGGCAGAAGCCTTGATTCAAGCTCAGAGCCTCTGTAAAGCTCAGTGCTTCCTTTTTGTATTCCACAGCCGCTCACCTGCGTAACTGTCATACCTGTTATATCAAGCTTATCCAAAGCATTTTTCAGCATCTCGAACTTTGCGACGTTCATAAGAACGACCACCTTGTGCATCTTTCCGTCCGCCTTGTAGTCAGAAGCGTTAAGCTCTGAGGCTTCGTCTATAGCCCTCACCTTTGAAGGCTCGTCAGCAGCAGCGGTGATGAACTGAGCAGTATTGAGAAGATCCGCATAGTTGCTTGAAAGTCCATGCTCGCACTTGTCAAGACCAACTATCTCTGTGTTCTCGCTAACTCTCAGACCCATTGTTTTCTTTATCACTGTGAACACTATCACCATAATAAGCGCTGTCCATGCCGCCACTGAAAGCACGCCTGCAAGCTGTATAAGCAGATCCTTCGGGCTGCCTGAATATATAAGACCGCTTTTCTTTGCGAAAACGCCCGTCATAAGCGTTCCCCATGCTCCGCACAGACCGTGAACACTTACCGCACCCACAGGGTCGTCAGCCTTTAGCTTTGTTATAAGCTCAACACCAAACACCATTACAAAGCCTGCTGTTATGCCGATAAAGAATGCTCCTCCTGCCGAAACTGTGTCACAGCCTGCGGTTGAAGCCACAAGTCCTGCAAGCGCTCCGTTAAGGGTCATTGTCACGTCAGGCTTGCCGTAGCGCACCCATGTGATGAACATTGCAGCTATTGCGCAAGCCGCCGCAGATATGTTTGTGTTAAAGAAGATATCCCCAAGCTTTGCCGCCGCATTGCCGCCCTGAGCGGTGAGAAGCGAGCCACCGTTAAATCCGAACCAGCCTATCCACAAAATGAATATGCCCAAAGCTCCGATAGTGAGATTATGTCCCGGTATGGCTCTCGCCTTGCCGTTTTTATCAAACTTGCCTATCCTTGCTCCCACAAGCAGCGCACCTATAAGTGCAGTAGTTCCGCCAACAACGTGAACGGCAGTTCCGCCTGCGAAATCGTGGAAGCCTATACTTTTGAGCCAGCCTGCACTGTTCCATATCCAGTGACCTGTTATAGGATAAACTATTCCGCTCATAACAGCCGAATATGTAAGATAAGCCTTGAACTTTGTTCTGCCAGCCATTGCTCCTGAAACTATAGTCGTGGCAGTTGAACAAAAGACAGTTGCGAACATAAGGAACACTCGCTTAGGCAGATCTCCTGCGGCTGCAAACTTTCCTGCTGCGAACAGGCTTGGCGTTCCGATAAATCCTCCTATGGAGTCGCCATACAAAAAGCTGAAGCCGATAACCCAGAAAAGAACAGAGCCTATGCAGTAATCCATAAGGTTTTTCATTATTATGTTGCCTGCATTTTTTGCTCTGGTGAAGCCTGTTTCCAGCATTGCAAAGCCTGCCTGCATAAAGAATATCAAAGCTGTGCAGAGAAGAACCCACACGGTATCCAGAGATGAATACATTATCGCACTTCCTTTTTTCATATTATTTCTTATTTTGCCACATGAACGTCTGCGTAACTGAAGTTATACCAGAACATCGGACTTGGGTCATATGTGAACTTGTCGCTTACTGCGTAAACATCAGATGATGTGTATAGTCCAAGGTAAGGGCACTCATCAGCAAATATCTTATATGCGTCAGTATAGTAACCCATTTTCTCAGCGTCGTCTGTTGTCTGAGCCGCCTTGTCAAGAAGTCCGTCTGCTTCTGTGCTTGTCCAAAGTGTTTCATTCGTTCCGCCCTCGCAAGCGTTAGAGCCTGCATATAATGTCTTTAACATTCCCATAGGGTCAAGGAAATCTGACATCATGTATGTGCCGACTGCGTTGTAATATCTCTCGCCGTTATCCTTTGTCTTGTAGCCGAACATATAGCTGAAGATATCGCTGTCAGGCACTTCCACAAGATTCATTGTGATAGAGCCGCTTGCGTCTACCATTGACTTGAGAAGCTCAGCCTGCTTCTGCGTCTGTGAAGTCGTATAGAAATCAAACTCAAAGCCGTCAGGATACTTTGACTTTGCAAGACATTCCTTTACCTTGTCATAATCCTGAGTATAAACATCGCTTTCGGCGATAGTTGAATCCCACTTATCCTTATCCATATACATCATGGATTCGCTCATTGGAACAACAGCCGACTGCTTTGCATAATCGCCGCCGATAGTTGTTGTTATCTGAGAACGGTCGATACAATATGCAACAGCCTTTCTTGCCCACTCGTCATCAAACGACTTTGAAGCTGTGTTGAATGCGATATAGTTTGAAGTCGTTCCCTCGCATGAGAGGATATTGAAGTTCTGACAGCTCTGATATACAGACATAACGCTGTTTGACATACCCTCGACAAAGTCTATCTGTCCGCCCTTTGCCGCAAGTGCTAATGCGCTTTCGTCCTCGATAACGTAATATTCTACCTTGTCGATATCGAGAGTATCAGGGTCGCCCCACCAGTTTTCGTTCTTTTCAAGAACTATCTCGCTTCCTGATGACCATGAAGAAAGCTTGTAAGGACCTGTGCCGACAGTCTTTCCGTCAGCAGTGCCGTACTTGTCGCCTTGCTCCTCTGTTACAGACTTCTCGACTATAGTGCAGGCTGATGTTGCAGGAACATACTGCCATGATGAGTCAGGCTGCTTAAGATGAACCGTCAGCGTCCAAGTATCGTTGTCGGCTTCAAAGCTGTCAACGTTTGCAAAAAGATAGCTCATATAATAGTTGTCTTCTGTTACTCTGTTAAGAGAATAAAGCACATCGTCCATTGTCATTTCATTGCCGTCTGAGAACTTTACTCCCTGTCTTATCTTGTATGTGTATGTAGTATCGTCAACCTGCTCCCAAGATTCTGCAAGGGCAGGTTCAACTTTTGTGCCGTCATGTGAGAAGTTAAGAAGCGTGTCATAGCAGTCATAACCTGTGAGAGTTGCCGCCACGATAGTGAAGTCGGCAGGGTCAAATGATGACGGCTCCTGAGTATAGCCTACTCTGAGAACTGTCTCTGAATTTCCTCCTGAAGAACCTGAGCCTGAACCGGAACCTGTGTTGTTGAAGCAGCCTGTCATACAGCTTGAAACTGTTATTGCCAATGCAGCAGCGGCCGCGATCTTGCGTGAGAATTTTTTCATGATAACTTTCCTTTCTTCAAAAGATTTATTACATATCCGCAGCAGTCTTGCTGCGGTCAATGCCTAGCGGGAAATGACAGGCAACGTAATGCCCGTTTCCAATGTCTTTGAGCTTTGGCGTGCGGTTGTCGCACAAGCCCTCTTTGAAATATCTGCACCTGCCTGCAAAGCGACAGCCCTCGGGGATATCCACTGCGTTCGGTATATCTCCCTCCAGCAGGATATGCTTCTTATCTTCAAGAGGGTGTTCCTTTGGCTTTGCTGAAATAAGTGCCTGAGTGTAAGGGTGAGCAACGCTGTTATATACCTGCTCCACCGTACCCATTTCCATTACCGCCCCCAGATATACCACCGCTATCCTGTCGCAAACGTGACGGACAACGTTCAGATCATGGGATATAAAAAGTATCGTCTGCCCTTTATCCTCTTTCAAGTCCAGCATAAGATTCAATATCTGCGCCTGCACAGAAACATCAAGTGCCGAAACAGGCTCGTCTGCAAGAATAAAATCAGGCTCCAGCATAAGCGCCCTTGCTATTGCAAGCCTTTGGAGCTGACCGCCCGAAAGGTCTTTAGGATATCTTGTGAGCAAGTCCTCCGGAAGCGCTATATACTCCATAAGCTGTTTTATCCTCGCCTTGTAGACCTCAGGCTTTATCTTATGCACCTTTGCAGATTCTTCAAGGCTAAAGCGTATAGTCTTTTTCGGGTCAAAGGAAGCAAGAGGGTTTTGAAAGACCATTTGCATTCTTGAACGCAGCTCCTGCTGTTCCTTGCGGCTCACATGAGTTATGTTTTTGCCGTCAAAATATATCTCGCCTGAATCAACGTCGATAAGCTTCAGAACGCATCTTCCTATGGTTGATTTGCCCAAGCCGCTCTCGCCTATTATACCGAATATCTCGCCTTTGTAGATATCAAAGCTAACATCATCAACGGCGTGGATATATCTCGTCTTTGCCTTTGCAAGCTTGTAATTGTCAAGGCAGAAATACTTTTTCAGATCTCTGACGCTTATAAAAGGCTGTCTGTCTTTTTCTTTGCTCATTGTGATGTCACCTCCCGCCACTTGAAGCAAGCTGTGCTGTGTCCCTCAGACACATTTTCTGTAACAGGCACGCAGCTTCTGCATTTATCGTCAGCATACTTACATCTTGGTGCAAAGGCACAGCCCTTGAACTTTTCATACAGAAGCGGAGGACTGCCAGGTATGCTTTTCATTCTTTTTTCTGTGTCGCTCTCTCTTGGATTGCTTTCAAGGAGCGCCTTTGTGTATGGGTGAGCAGGGTGGTCGAAAATATCCACAACGCTTGCGGTCTCAACAGCCTTTCCTGCATACATTACAGTTACGCTGTCGCAAATCTCAGCCACAACACCAAGGTTGTGAGTGATGAATATTACCGACGTTCCGCTTTCCTGCTGGAGCTTTTTTATAAGCTTTAGTATCTGCGCCTGGATAGTAACATCAAGCGCCGTGGTAGGTTCGTCTGCAATAAGAAGCTTCGGCTCGCATATAAGCGCCATTGCTATCATTATTCTCTGTAACATTCCTCCGCTCATTTCAAACGGATACTGCTCGTATCTTTTCTCCGCAGGTGTTATGCCTATCTTTTCAAACATCTCGATGACCTTTTCTCTTGCTTCACGGCGGTTTAAGTTTTTCTTCGCCCTTAGCATTTCTGCTATCTGCTCGCCTGCTTTCATAATAGGGTCAAGGGAAGTCATAGGGTCTTGGAATATCATTGCGGCTGTGCTGCCCCTGAAATCACGGAGCTGCTTTTTGCTCATTGCAAGAACATCTTTCTCGCCACTGTCATCTCTTATGTAGATATCCCCTGCATATCTGGTGGTCTCCTCGTTATGGAGCCTTATGACCGACTTTGATGTTACGCTTTTTCCACAGCCGCTCTCGCCTACGATACCATGTATCTCCCCTTGCTTCACTTCAAGGTCAACGCCCTGAACGGCGTATACGATACCTCTAACTGTCATAAAGTCTACAGAAAGGTCTTTTATTTCAAGAACGTTTCCTTTTTTCATCTTTTACGCCTCCCCGTTTGCCTTAACTGCTGAAAGCTTCTTTATGCCGTGTTTCTTTTCGTATTTCTTGAATGACGGAAGCTTTCTTGATGACGGGTCAAGATAGTTCTGAACACCGTCGCTGAAAAGGTTTATGGATACTGTTACAAGTATTACGCATATTGCAGGTATAAAAAGCAGTGCCGAGCTATTATAAAGGTTGCCCATGCCGTCACGGAGAAGCGTTCCCCAGTCGGCATTCGGAGCCTGAACGCCAAGTCCCAGAAAGCTCAGAGTCGCCATTGATGTGATAGCTGTACCGATATCAAGTGTGAACTGCGATATCATAGGTGTGATGATGTTCGGCAGGATATGCACGAAAATTATCCTTGCGTCTGAAAAGCCCATTGATTTGCAGGCTTCAACATACACCGCCTTTTTCTCTGTCATTATCATTGATCTTGCAGTCTTTGTTGTAAGAGGGATATAAGAAATGCCTATGGCGATGATACCTGTCATCATGCCCTTTCCCATTACCGCAATAAGGATAAAGGAAAGAAGAAGCGGCGGTATTGCACTTATAACGTCCCACACCCTCATTACGATACTGTCAAGAGGACCTCTGTAGTATCCGCAGATAAGCCCCAGAGGAACACCTATTACCACCTCTATGGCAACTATAAGAAAGGCATTCAGAATGGAAGTTCTTGCACTGCATATGAGCCTTGAAAAAAGATCTCTGCCAAGTCCGTCAGTTCCGAAAATGTGTCCCTCAGAAAAGGCTGGAGCATATATGGCATTCACGTCTGTGGCAAGAGGGTCATACGGTGCGATAACGCTTGCAAAGAGCGATACGAAAACTATTACCGCAAGGAATATTCCCGTCACCGCCACAACAGGTGTGAAAAACGTTCCTGCTTTATTTTTCTTCTTCATTAAAAATCCCACCTTATTTAAGATCAACTCTCGGATCAAGAACGGTATAAAGTATGTCGATAACAAAACTCATTACAAGATAAGCTCCAAGCATGAAAAGCACAAGTATCTGAACTATAGGAAAATTGTTTTCCTCTATCGCCGATATGAGCAGACCGCCTATACCGGGAAGAGAAAAGACCTGCTCAACTATTACTGTCGAGCCTATAGAGCCTGCTATCATATATCCTGCAACTGTTATAACAGGAATAACGGCATTGTGAAAAGCGTGCTTGTAGGTTATGTTGCTTTGCTTTAATCCCTTTGCAGCCGCTGTTGCGATATAAGGGGATTGAAGCTGATTTATCATGTTGCTTCGTGTGATACGTCCAAGCATCGCAACGAACGTCAGCGCCATTATCAGGCTCGGTATCGTTATACGCTGTAGAAACTCTCCGAAATTTGTATATGTTCCGATAAACGAATATCCAGGAACGTACTTTGTCATGAAAATAAGTATCAGTATGCTTACCAAAAATGACGGCGCACCTGAAAGCACAAGCATAAGTCCTGAAATTGCTGCGTCTGAGGGTCTGCCTTTTCTCAGCGCCGCTGCAACTCCCATTATAACAGCTATCACTGAGCCTATGACGGAACTCATTATCACAAGTCCGAATGTTATTGGAAGCCTTGACATTATAAGACCTTTTACGTCCTGACCGTCAACATAGTCTGTGCCGAAGTCGCCTGTAAGAACTCCCTTTATCCACCTGAGATACTGTATATGCACAGGGTCGTCAAGGTGATATTTTTCTGTAAGAGCCTGCCTGAGTTCAGGAGTGGATTGATTGTTCCCTATCATTACTGTGAGAGGGTCTGCGTCTGACATTCTCAGAACAACGAACACCAGAAATGATACCAAAAACATTATGACTATCATTGAAAGCAGCCGTTTGATTATAAATCTGAACCTTTTCACTTTACATTCCTCCTATATTTACAGCTGCGCTTTGCAGGATTTTCTTGTTTAACTTTCATTTTGCTTTTTGAAAATAATTTACTCCACGAAACTTTTCTTTCGATATACCTATGATATATCCTGTAGCAACTACAACTGCAATACTAAAAATCAGTCATTTTATATTTTATATATAAACTTTTTATTAACGCAAGCTGCTTTTTCAACTTACAGAAAATGTTGCATGAATAAAGTAATTTTATATCCTGCATTTTGTTCATATTCACAAATGTAAGAAAAGCGGGGGTGCTCCAAAGCAGAAGCACCCCACAAATGAAGATTTGGTAATCAGTAGAAAGCTTAGTCCTCGAACATCTTTCTTGCAGCGAAGCATATCATCTCGGCAGTGAGATCAGTGCCGTATTCGCTTACGTCGATCATAAGATGTTTGTTGTCACGGTCACCACGATTTTTGCCTGTGACGTATTTATAATAGTTGTGGCGCTGGCGGTCAACACGTTTTATGAGCTTGTCAGCCTCCGGCCATGAAAGGTCATAAGTCTCACACATATGCTTTATCCTTGCTTCCAAAGGCGCATAGAGAAAAACGTTCATGTGGTTTGGATATTCTCTGAGAACATAGTCTGCACATCTGCCGAAGAATATGGCGGATACACGCTTGTTTGCAAGATCTCTGATGATATCGACCTGCGCTTTTACAGCCTTGTCGGAATAAAACTGCGTTGATGAGCCGTAGCCAAATGACTTCAGCAGGCGGTCAGCGTTCTTGTCAAGCATTTCCTCACTGTCAAGAAACGAGTCACGGCTTATGCCTGCACGCTCCGCCGCCATATCTACAAGGTCCTTGTCATAAAACTCCACGCCAAGCTCAGCAGCCGCCTTTCTTGCGACCTCTCTTGCGTTGCAGCCGAACTCACGGCTTATGGTAATAATAAACTTTTTCATAGTCTATGCTCCTTTTTTATTTATGAGATTTTCTTTCGTGGCGGCTATCCTCCGCTCCTGTCTGGCTTTTATCTGAATCTTCGGCAAATTCCAACCGAATTTCACCGACATGAGCCTTAGGGAAAACGTCACCGCAAGGCTCACCATGCAGGCAGGCATGAATGACATCATGCCATAGCAAAGCAGAAAAGCCGCTGCACCTGTGGCAGAAGCGCAGGCATAAATGTTGCCCACAAATATCTCAGGTTTCTTGTTCACGAAAATATCCCTGAGAACTCCGCCCCCAACGCCTGTTATAACTCCTGAAAACACAAGCAAAAAAGTGTTGTCTGACACGCCGCTCCTCATTGCCGCTGTTATACCTGTAACAGTGAAAATGCCAAGACCTATAGTATCGAGCATGAGCATTGCAGTATCATAAAGCTTCAATGCCTTGCCCCCCAGGTCGCCTTTTACAGCCAAGGCAGCAAACACAAGCACCGATATCAAAGCCGCCGCACTCATCGCAAGTGGGTCACGAAACGCCGCCACAGGGTGACTTCCGATGACGATATCACGCATTATCCCACCGCCCACAGCCGTTGTCACTCCTATTATTATAACGCCGAAAAGGTCAAAACGCCTTTTTATCGCTGTCAGCGCACCGCTTGCCGCAAACGCTGCAGTGCCGATAAGTTCAAGTATCGTAACGATAACATCAAAACGCTCATTCATTCAACGTCCCTGCCTGCATATTTGTGTATCTTCCGCACCGCCGTCGCCTGACTTATGCCAAGCTTCTGTGCCACAGCCACAGATGTTCTGTATTTTTCATAGGCTCTCATCACAAGTCCGCTTTCGTAAAATTCAAGCATATCCTTTAGGGAAGCATTCTGTGCAAATACCTCAGATGAACCGCCTGTTATCCTGTCAGGCAAGTCGAAAACGTCCACCTTTTTCTTCTCGGTAGTAAGAACGATACGCTCGATAGTCATATGCACCTCGTCGATATTTTCTTTCCAATCATATCCCAACAAACAGCCCATGGCACGAGGCGTGAACTCAACGCTCCGTGAGTATTTCTTGTTTGCCGAGCCGAGATAATAGTCGATAAAGCTTTTAAGATCCTCCGCACGCTCGCCAAGAGAATACATCTGTACCTGATAAGGCTCGAACTCGCTTATAAACTCCTCCGACAGCTTGTCAGCACCTTTAAGCTCCTCCACCGAATGTTCAGAAAGCCCCACAGGCACAATGCCTGCTTTTGCGCATTTTTCAAGGACTGCCCTTTGAAGCCTAGGCGACAGCCTGTCTATATGCTTTATTATCACAGCGTAAATGCCCGAAAGCGGCGATATCATCGACCCCTCTCCAAGAAGCTCCTTTTCTATGACTTCTTCCCCGACAGGTGCGCAGTCATAGGTGTAAAGCGTTCCTTTTTTGCCGTATATAGTGGAAGCAAGATAGCTTTTGCCGCTTCCTGTGGGACCATAGATGTAACACGGACAGCCTGCGTCACAGAAAACTCCTGCAAGCCGCCTTGCGTCTCTTGAACGGCTGCTTTGGGCGATATAACGCTGTCCGCCGTCACGTCCTGTCATAAGCTCTATTTCATCAAGAAGCTTTTTGTTCTGATACTGCAAAACATTGTAACGCTCCCGCAGGTCGTCAAAGCCTGTTATCTCCCAAGAGGAATAGCTTATTATCATCTCAAGCTCTCCGTCCTTGAATACCGGTATTCCCGTGACGAAAGTTTCGTCATTGTCAACGCCTTTTTGCACTGTTGTGACACGCTTGTGGCTTTCAAAAACCATTTGCGTCACGCAAGGGGAAAACATCTTCATCATTTCCTCTGAGCCTGCGAATTTACCTATTATGTCAGAGCCTTTTACGCTTCTGCCGCTGAGATAGGAGTTTGAAACAAATCTGAACACTCCGCTGCTGTCGGCAATAGTCACTCCTGGGTGGATACTTTCGAGAATGTGCCCTAGCTGCTCATAATCCATTTGTCTGCACTCCTTTCTGCGGCTTTATAGTTTACACATTAAGTATCTTTGAGAAGAACTGCTTTGCACGGTCGCTCTTAGGGTGCTTGAACACTTCCTCAGGGGTGCCGTCCTCGATAACATAGCCGCCGTCCATAAAGCAGACTCTGTTTGCCACCTCTGCCGCAAAGCCCATTTCGTGTGTGACAACTATCATTGTCATTCCTGCCTGAGCCAGGTCTTTCATAACGTTCAGAACTTCGCCAACGAACTCAGGGTCAAGGGCGGAAGTCGGCTCGTCAAAGAGTATGACCTCGGGCTCCATTGCAAGGGTCCTCGCAATAGCCACACGCTGCTGCTGACCGCCTGAAAGCTGAGTAGGATAAGCGTCTGCCTTGCCGTCCATTCCAACTCTCGCAAGAAGCTCCATGGCTTTCTTCTTTGTTTCTTCCTTGTTAGCCTTTTTAACCTGAACAGGACACTCCATGACGTTTTCAAGCACTGTTTTGTGCGGCCAAAGGTTGAACTGCTGGAACACCATTCCAACGTTCTTTCTTATGACCTTTGCAGCCTTTTCGTTAAGCTTTTTGTTGTGCTTGTCCTCGTCGATACCCTTCAGGGAAACTCCGCCTATATCTATCTCGCCTGATGTCAGCTCCTCAAGATAATTCAGGCATCTGAGAAAAGTGCTTTTACCGGAGCCGCTAGGGCCGATAACGCTTACCACCTCGCCCTTGTAAATATCCATATCTATTTTTCTGAGGACCTTAAGCTCCCCATAATTCTTTGCCAGATCGTGAACCGATATAACAGGCTTTCTGCTTTCAGCCATTGTATTTTACACTCCTTTTTCGTCAGATAGCAACACGGTTGTTGTGCTTTTCTATACATCTTGATGCGAACTCGATAACAAGGTTCAGCGCCCAGTAAAGAACGCCTGCACAGATATAAACTATCAGAGGACTGAAAGTTATACCGATAGCCTCTTTTGTCATCATTGTCATTTCTGCAACTGTGATGATAGAAAGGATAGATGAGTCCTTAACAGTCTGAACAAACTGTCCTGTCAGTGACGGAACGATTATTTTCAAAGTCTGCGGGAAAATTATTCTCACCATTGTTTTAAATCTTGACATTCCCATTGCATATGAAGCTTCAGACTGTCCCTTTGGGATAGCGCTGACGCCGCTTTCAAGGATAACTGCGGTATAAGCCGCTGTGTACATTCCAAGAATTATAACGCCTGTTGAGAACGCTGAAACGTTCAGACCAAGAGCAGGGAGTCCGTAATATGCAAGATATACCTGCACCATAAAAGGGGTGCATCTGAATATCTTTATAAACGCCCTTGCGATAAGCTCAACCGCCTTGTTTTTTGAAAGGCACATATAGCCTACCGCCGAGCCTAACACTATTGCAATAAGGATAGACAGCACCGATATTGCCGCCGTTGTTCCAAGACCCTGCAAAAGCAGCGGAAGCGCTATTTCCGCAACGTGCATAAATTCGTTCATATATCCGCGCCTCCTTATCTTCTTTCAAGTCTTTTCTTCTGAAGCTTTACAAGCTCTTCAAGTCCTGCGCAGATAACAAAATACATAACTGCGATAGCAATATAGAAAGGCAGGTTTATGTATGTCTGCGTTACAAGACGCTGAGCCGTTCTTGTAAGCTCTACGATCGCCAACACAGAAAGCATCGGCGACACCTTTATAACGTTTATGAACTCGCTTGTCAGCTGCGGCAAAGCTACCTTGAATACCTGTGGGAAAACTATCCTCATTAGTATCTTTGGCTCACTCATGCCCAAGGCTCTGGCCGCCTCCGTCTGACCCTTTGGTATAGCCGTAAGTCCGCCACGGATTATTTCTGCGATAAATCCGCCGCTGTTAAGGCTCAGAGCGATTATGCCTGACGCCAGGTTTGAAAGGTTCAGACCCATTACTGCAAGCGCCTGATATATAATGTATATCTGCACCAGCACAGGCGTGCCACGGACAAAGCTTATATAAACTGCGACTATCTTTTTCAGTATCCTTGAAGGAAGCGAATCGCCGCCCATTCTCATCACCGAAAGCAGCATACCAACGCAAAGCGCTATAAGTATCGCTGCAACGGATACGAATACTGTATAGCCAAGACCTTTCAGCAGCAGGTCTTTATAATGCCATACTATGTTGAAATTCTCCATTGATATATAATGCTCCGCCATTTGCGACGAAGCATTTCCTCCTTTCAAAGATGCTTTTTACTCGGCAGGGATATAATCGCTCTCAGGCAGGTCAACGGCTTCACCAAACCATTTCTTCTGGAGCTCTGCAAGAGTTCCGTCCTCTTTGAACTTGTGTATCTCAGAGTTGATATAGTCAGAAAGCTCTGTGTCTTCCTTACGAACAGCCCATGATACCCAAGTGTCTGTGCCGACCATTTCAGCCTTGCCTGAATCGTCAGCCACTATCTCATAATCGTCAGGATTCTTCATTACAACTGCGGCGCAGCTTGCATAGTTCTGAGCAACAAGGTCTATCTTGCCGTTCTTAAGCTCTGCAAAAGCCTCAGGGAATGAGTCGTATTTGAGCAGTTCGGCATAGCCGTCCTTGCCCTCTGACTTTAGCTTCTCGTTGAATTTCTTTGTATCGTCCTCATTGTAGCAAGAAGTCTGTGTGCCGACCTTTTTGCCCGACATATCTTCGATAGACTTGATGCTGTCATCGCCCTTTCTCTTTACGAAAACTGTAGTTCCGTTCTGGATAGGATAAGTCATCGTGTACTTGCCTGCACGTTCAGCAGTTACGCCAAGTGTTGCTCCAACAACGTCATATTTCTTTGCTTCAAGTCCTGCAAGTATTCCTTGGAACGGCAGGTCGATATAATCAAGCTCTACCCCCAGATCGTCGCAGATCTTAGCGAACAGGTCTGCGTTGTAGCCTATGATCTTATCGCCGTCCATGTATTCAAAAGGCTCATAAGCGGCTTCTGTCGCAACTGTGAGCTTACCGTTTTCCTTGATCTGATCCAGTGTGAGCGGTCCTGCGTTCTTGCTGCTTCCGCAGGCTGTAAGACATCCTGCCGCAAGTACCGAAGCCACTGCCACTGCACAAACTTTTCTTAACATTCCAAATCTTCTTCCGCTTTTCATAACTGATTCCAACCTTTCACTTACTTTTCTAAATAATTCGGAGCGCTGACAAGCCAGACACCCTAGTGCCGCTGTCAACGCTCCGTTGCGTTTGATATTATATTTATTGGAGAGTGAATTATTTTTCTATCTTTATTTTCTCTTGCCGATCTTCTTCTGATAAGCAAGGATAGACATGAACTCAAAAATGATATTTGCGCCCATATAAGCTGTTATCTCTGAGTGGTCATATGGAGGAGCAACTTCTACTACATCAAAGCCTGTGAAGTTCAGATCTTTCAGCGCTCTTATATATTGAAGTGTTTCAAAGGAAGTAAATCCGCCCACCTCAGGAGTACCTGTACCTGGTGCATAAGCCGGGTCAACAAAGTCGATATCGAATGTAAGGAACACCTTATTGTCGCCCACCTTTTCCTTTATGACCTTGAGAAGATCTTCAGGAGAATATGTGTGGAGCTTGTCCCCCGGGATAACCGTGAAGCCAAGGTCTGCGGCGATCTTGAAATCGTCAGGATCGTAAAGAGAACCTCTCATGCCGATCTGAACCGACTTCTCAGGATCAATAAGACCCTCCTCCATTGCTCTTCTGAATGGTGTGCCGTGATTGTATTTCTGACCGAAAACCGTATCGCACAGGTCAAGGTGTGAATCGAAATGCACAAGGCTTACCTTTCCATGCTTCTTTGCGATAGCTCTAAGCTCGCCAAGGGTGATAGCGTGGTCGCCGCCAATGCTTATTGGAACTGCACCGCATTCAAGAACACCGTCCAAGGTCTGCTCGATAGCTGCATATGTTTCGTGGATATAATCAGGGATCACAGGAACGTCGCCAAGGTCTGCACCCTTGAGTGAATCCATAATGTTGACGCCCATTGCAACATTGTTAGGCTTTATCATTGCCGAGATGTTTCTTACACCGTTAGGACCAAATCTTGCGCCTGCTCTGAAAGAAGCGGCGGTATCGAACGGTATACCAACGATAGCGAAATCCAATCCCTCTGCTGAGGTCGCGTGTGGAAGCCTCATGAAATTACCCATATTACAAAAACGAGGAGAGCCTGAGGCGCTCGGTGGCTGACAATTGTTGTTGATCATTTGAGGTCACTTTCCTTTCAAAATCACTGAGGAACATATCCGCATGACCGTTCAAGTCATTTCTGAATTGCTCTATGTGCAGAATTATATCACCATTCCTGCAAGTTGTCAAGAGCCAATTTTCAATTTTTCTGAAAATTATTCACTTTGGAATAAGCTTTGTTATCACTTATATAGCGTATTTACGTCATTTAGCCTATATTGAAGTCGCAACTATTCATTTTTGAATAGTTTCTTTGTGCAAATCTACAAAGGACAATAATGCAATATTTATGTATCAGACTTTCATTTTGTTCACATCTGTTTTTTATTCAAAACTGAATAAAATAAGAATTTTTCATTAACACTATTGCCAAATAAAAAGCTCTGTGCTATACTGATAATCAAAGCAATGACGCTCTTATAACCGATACGGCAATGCCTGTCGGTTTATAAGGGCGTTGTTTTTTTATTATCACTAGGTTAAACTCAGAAAACAATTTTGAAAGGAAGTTTTATTATGGCTTGTTTTTTAGTACCAGCAACAGAAGCGATCGTTACAACTATTGTGGCAAAGGCAGTAAAGTCTCACGAGGCAAAGGCAGAGGAGCAGACAAAGGTCAAAGCTCTTTCGGAGGACAAGCTTCCTCTTTCTAAAAAGATAACAAGGCTCTCAGGCTTTCTGTGGGGTGGCTCTGGTCTTTTGGCATTTGAGCATCTGTGGCATGGCGAGATATCTCCGTTCTTCCCATTCCTGACAGCGGCTAACGACCCTTCGGAAATGGCAGTAGCATTCCACGAAATGGCGACTGTCGGAACATCAATGGCTGTTCTTGTGACAGCGGTATGGGCTGTGCTGACTGTGGTGTCTGACAAGATACTGAAACGTAAGCCAAAAGAGACTGCAAAGCTGGGAGGTGACGCCGTATGACACTTCTTATCACACTCATAGCTGCCGTTATCGTTACTATAGTATGGTATACATCACCAAAAGCCAGAAAGCTTAAAGTGGGGCTGATGTGCTATATGTACTGGGGCGCATCTATAATGTGGCTCGTGGACGCACTTTTTGAATACAAAGAGCAGGGCGCAGGATATTTCACTCCTGCCACCGCAGACATGATAAACGACAGCTTTTTAGGAATCTGCGTTGTTGCACTCGGCACCGTCGTATGGCTCGGCACTATGCTCATAAGCGACCCTGAGGGAGTAGTAAGAAAAGCCCTTACAGAGAAAAAGCAGTAGATACACTATACTATATAAATAGGAGGAATAATAATGCGACTTGTTCCAAGAGAGCAGGATAAGCTTATGCTCCATTATGCGGGCATGCTTGCCCGTGACCGAAAGGCACATGGATTAAAGCTCAACTACCCTGAAGCTGTGGCATACATAAGCATGGAAGTAATGGAAAAAGCAAGAGCAGGAGCGTCAGCCGCTGAGCTTATGCAATACGGCACAAAGCTTCTTACCGCTGATGACGTCATGGACGGCGTTCCTGAAATGATACACGAAATACAAATAGAATCCACAATGCCCGACGGCACAAAGCTTGTGACAGTACACAACCCTATCAAGGGTGCAAGCAAGCTTCACCCAGGGGAATTTATCGTTGAGGAAGGCACTGTCAAGCTCAACGAGGGAACAGAAAGCATTGAGCTTACAGTTTCAAACACAGGGGACAGACCTATCCAGACAGGCTCCCACTTCCACTTTTTTGAGGTAAACAAGGCTTTGGAGTTTGACCGCAAGGCGGCTTATGGTATGCGGCTTGATATTCCCGCAGGCACAGCGGTAAGATTTGAGCCGGGAGAGAAAAAGACCGTCCGTCTTATACCTATCGGCGGCGACCGCATAGGCTATGGTCTGAATGGCCTTGTAAACGGAAAAATGGACGATGAAAACATCAAGCAGGCAGCCTTTGAAAAGGCTAAAAAGCTTGGCTTCAAGGGGGTGTAGGAAATGATCGAGATATCGAGAAAAGCTTACTGCGATATGTATGGCCCGACAGTTGGCGACAGAGTGCGCTTAGGCGACACTTCTCTTATTGCAGAAGTGGAAAAAGATTTGACAGTTCATGGCGATGAAGCAAAGTTCGGTGGAGGAAAATCTCTCCGTGACGGCATGGGGCAATCCTGCAAAGCCACAGACAAGGAGTGCCTTGACACTGTTATCACAAACGCTCTTATCATCGACAGCACAGGCATCATAAAGGCTGACGTTGGCATAAAGGACGGCAGGATTGCAGGAATAGGCAAAGCAGGCAATCCCGACATCATGAATGGCGTTGACAAAAACATGATAATAGGCGCTTCCACGGAAGCTATCGCAGGCGAGGGACTTATCCTCACCGCTGGCGGACTTGACACGCACATTCATTTTATCTCTCCAACTCAGGTGAGAACAGCCCTTTACAGCGGAATCACCACCATGATAGGCGGTGGTACAGGTCCTGCCGACGGCACCAATGCCACCACCTGTACACCTGGCGAGTTCAATATCCACAGAATGTTGGAAGCCTCAGAAGACCTGCCAATGAATTTCGGCTATCTTTGCAAGGGAAATTCAAGCGACATCACAACTCTTGAGGAGCAGATAAAGGCAGGCTGTATAGGCTTGAAGATACACGAGGACTGGGGCTCTACCCCTGACGTTATCGACCACGCACTTACTGTTGCGGATATGTATGACGTTCAGGCGGCTATCCACACCGACACTCTTAACGAGGGCGGATTTGTTGAAGATACCGTCAATGCTTTCAAGGGCAGGACTATCCACACTTATCACACAGAGGGTGCAGGCGGCGGACACGCTCCTGACATTATCAGAGCAGCAGCGTTCCCGAATGTTCTCCCTTCCTCAACGAACCCTACAATGCCTTACACCGCAAACACTCTTGACGAACATCTGGATATGCTCATGGTGTGTCATCACCTTGACAAGAACGTACCGGAGGACATTGCTTTTGCGGATTCAAGGATACGTCCTGAAACTATCGCCGCAGAGGACGTTTTGCACGATATGGGAATATTCTCAATGATGAGTTCCGACTCTCAGGCAATGGGACGTGTAGGCGAAGTCATCACACGAACATGGCAGACCGCTGACAAAATGAAGAAACAACGTGGCGCACTCCCTGAGGACAGCCAGCGAAACGACAATTTCAGAATAAAACGCTACATTTCAAAATACACTATCAACCCTGCTATAACCCACGGCGTATCAGAATATGTAGGCTCAGTGGAAGTTGGCAAGGTGGCAGACCTTGTTCTTTGGAATCCTGCATTTTTCGGCGCAAAGCCTGACATGATAATAAAGGGCGGATTTATTTTCGCATCAAAAATGGGCGACGCAAACGCTTCTATCCCTACCCCTCAGCCTGTGTGTTACACAGAAATGTTCGGTGGTCACGGGCTTGCCCTTTCAAGCACCTGTATCACGTTCGTATCAAAATACGCCTACGAGGACGGCATAAAAGAGAAGCTTGGTCTTAAAAGGCAGGTGCTTCCTGTGAAAAACTGCCGAAACATCTCAAAGGCTGATATGGTATACAACAACGTCTGCGGTGATATAAGAGTAGACCCTGAGACCTACACTGTCACAGTTGACGGCGAAGTTATTACCTGCGAGCCTTTTGACGAGCTTGCATTGGCACAGCGTTACTTTATGTTCTAAAGCGAGGAAACAAAAATGATAGCAGAAAAAATATTAGGCAATCTCTCTGAAAGCACCCCCTCTGTAGAAGTAGACACAGTTGAGCTTGATTGGTTTGAAGCCGAGAAAAAGCGCATAAGAAAAACCACCGCAGGAGGACGTGACATAGGCATTGCCATTGACGAAAGCCTAAAGGACGGGGATATCATCTATCTTGACGATAAGCTTTGCGTAGCAGTAAAGCTCACAAGCTGTCCCCTTATCAAGATAAACGTTCACACTATGCAGGAAATGGGCAGGCTTTGCTTTGAGATAGGCAACAGGCATTTGTCACTTAAAATATCTGACGACAACGTGCTTATCCCACATGACGAGCCTACAGAAAAGCACCTGAAAAACCTCGGCTTTGAGTGCGAGAACATCATAGGCAGATTTGACGATTTTATCGTCTGCAAAGCTCACGGACACTCACACAGCCACTCCCACGAGCATGGGGAACATCATCACCACGAACATTCACACTAAACGGAGCTGATAAAAAATGACCGATACCGCAGGACTTATGCACATTCTGCAAATATGCGACAGCCTTTTCCCAGTGGGTGCGTTCACGCTTTCAAACGGGCTTGAAACCTACGTTCAGCATGATATCATCACTTCCCCAAAAGGGCTTGAAGAATATCTCCATTCTTACATCTCAGTGCTGCCCTACAATGAGCTTGGTGCGGCGGCAGCGGCATACAATGCTGACGAAAAGGAGCTTTGCCGTCTTGATGAGATATACTCTGCGGTGAAAACACCATTTGAGATACGAAGCGGCTCAGAAAAGGTCACAAGGCGTTTTTTCAAAATATGCAACAATGGTCGGGAAAGCTTCACAGGGCTTTATAAAAGCCTGACGGAGCAGGGCATATGCAAGGGTCATCAGTGCATCGCCTATGGACTTTATATGCGTGACAATGGCATCGAGCTTTCAGAGGGGCTTGCGGTATACGGCTATTCCATATGCTCCGCCATAGTCACAAACTGCGTGAAGCTTGTACCTCTTAGTCAGCTTGCAGGGCAGAAAATTCTCGGAGAGAGTTTTGAGCTTATATCCTCCGCTTCAGAAAAAGCCCTTTTCACTGATATAAACGATATCGGCATAAGCGGTGCAGGCTTTGACCTGCGTGCAATGCAGCACGAGCGACTGTATTCAAGACAGTATATGTCATAAGCTATGATTTATATAATATAATAAGGAGTACCAAAAATGAGCTATGTAAAAATAGGCGTAGGCGGACCTGTGGGATCGGGAAAAACCGCACTTATCGAACGCCTTACAAGAGAAATGTCAAAAGAATATTCCATATGCGTTGTAACAAACGATATCTACACCAAAGAGGACGCAGAATTTCTTACAAAAAACTCATGCCTGCCTGCTGACAGGATAGTTGGCGTTGAAACAGGCGGCTGTCCTCACACTGCCATAAGAGAAGACTGCTCAATGAACCTGGAAGCCGTTGACGAAATGGTGAAAAAGCACCCTGACACGCAGATCGTTTTCATTGAAAGCGGCGGCGACAATCTTTCCGCCACATTCTCCCCTGACCTTGCAGACGCTTCTATCTATGTTATCGACGTTGCACAGGGTGAAAAGATACCAAGAAAAGGTGGTCCTGGCGTGACACGTTCCGACCTGCTTGTTATCAACAAGACAGACCTTGCGCCACTTGTTGGAGCTTCCCTTGAAGTAATGGCTTCCGACTCAAAACGCATGAGGGGCGACAGACCGTTTCTTTTCACAAATCTCATGAGCCGTGAGGGCGTTTCTCAGGTCATAGACTGGATAAAAAAATCAGTGCTTTTTGAGGATCTGAAATGAACGGCAGACTAAGCCTGTCAACAGCCTTTGACGGACAAAAGACCATTACTGAGGACTTATATTTCGCTCCCCCTTTCAAGGTGTATTCACCATTTTATGACCATAAAGGCTGGGCGAAATATATCTCAATGTGCGGCTCAGCAGGAGTATTGGCAGGTGACGAAAACGAGATAAAGCTTTTTGTGGGGGAAAACTGCAAGGTCATTTTCACAGATCAGGGCTATCAAAAGCTTTTCAACACAAACGGCGGCGTATCAAAACAGAGTATAAAGCTTGTTGTGCGCAAAAACGCAAGGCTTTGCTATATGCCCCACCCTATTATGACCTTCACAGGCTGTGAGCATATCTCTATGGGCAAGGTGAACATCACAGAAAGCTCTGAGCTTATTTTCTCTGAGACATACTGCTGTGGCAGAACTGCAATGGGGGAGGAATTCGGCTTGAAGCGCTTTCGCTCACGCACCGAGATAGCAATTGACGGCAGAGCGGATTTTATCGACAACACTCTTATCGACCCCGCCGCACTGCCCATACGGCAAAAAGGCTTTTTCGAGGGCTTCACCCACACGGGATTTATGTATATCTACACCCCTGACAAGACAATGCTGGAAAGCATTTACCAAGCCGACTATACAGGCGACCCTGACAGCGCACAGCTTTGCGCCACTCACACGGAACGTGGCATAGCCATAAGAGCCTTGGGACATTCGGGAGAAGAGATTTTTGACGCTTTTCAGAACATTGCAGAAAAAATTCGCACATAAAAACAGCGTATAAAATATTGTTAAACTTTTTATAAATGATAAACAAAACCAGTGAAAGCCTGCTGTGGGCTTACACTGGTTTTGTTATTTCTCACGACAATATTCTTCGTATGCTTCGTCTATAAGAGGTCTCAGGGCGTTGTAGTCATCGTCACCTGATATAAAGCTATAGCACGGCACACACAGATCTTTAGCAGGACAAGTCTTACCATAATCATTAAAATACTGCTTATCGTAATAATTTACCGCAAAGTCACGGACATTGGGTTTTATATCATTCTCACAAAATGCACCGTCCAATATGTGCATAAGATATTCCGCACCGCTCATTTTGCCCTCACGGACCTGCACACAGGATTCCTCGTCACTTTCATCAATAAGCTCGTTAAAACCCCTGTCAATAAGCCACCTTAAAAATAATCCTATATGATTTGACGCCAACAGCCATATTTCTTCCTGCTGTTCCTCCGTGAGCTTGCCCTCAACATTATTTGTTTTCCTATACAGCTTTTCAGTATCGTCCCAATGCCAATCTGCCTTATCTATAGCCATATGCTCTCCCCCTTTTGTTATATACCTTTATTGTATCACAAACTATCTTCCATGTCAACATTTTCCGAATGCCTCACAAGCACACCCCCTCCCCCCTTGTCAACCCAAACAAAATATGCTATAATATAAGGGATTGTAACCTACAACCATATTAAAATACAGATAACGAAAGGAATAGCTATGGATACTTCCGCACTTCTTTGGTATAAGACCCCTGCAGACGATTGGAACAAAGCACTGCCCCTTGGAAACGGCAGGATAGGCGCAATGGTGTTCTCTCAGCCACTTGAAGAGAGGATTCAGCTCAATGAGGACTCCGTCTGGTCGGGCGGCTTCCGTGAAAGAAATAATAAGTCCGCACTGCCTAATCTCGAAAAAGTGAGAAAACTGCTTTTTGAGGAGAAAATAAACGAGGCTGAAAAAATAATCTATGACGCTTTCTGCGGCACGCCTGTAAATCAAAGGCACTATATGCCCCTTGGCGACATGAACGTTATACATTATAAAGAGAGCGAATGTGACTTCAAGAGCAGAAGCCTTGACCTTAACACCGCTGTCTGCACCACAGAATATGCCATAAACGGCGTTGACTACACAAGAGAAGTGTTTATCTCACAGCCCGATCAGGTGCTTGTTATGCACATAACGGCTTCCGAGAAAAAAGCGATAAGCGTCCGTGTACGCATTGACGGCAGAGATGATTATTTTGACGACAACTCGCCCGTTCATGATAATGATATCCTCTTTTACGGTGGATGTGGCTCAGAAGACGGCATAAACTTTGCTGCTTATATAAAGGTACTCCACAAGGGCGGAAAGGTCTACCCATATGGAAGCTTCATAACCTGTGAGGACTGCGACGAGGTGACTATCCTCCTTGGCGCACAGACAAGCTACCGCTGTGAGGATTACAAGGGACAGGCTGTTTTTGACGTTGAAAGAGCCGAGGAAAAAACCTATGCACAGCTTAAAGCTGACCATATCGCAGACTACAAGTCATACTATGACCGTGCGAATATCTCCCTTTGCGACAACAGCTCAGGTAATTCCACCCTGCCTACAGACGAAAGACTTGCACTTGTGAAAGAGGGCGATCCCGACAACAAGCTTATTGAAATGTATCACAATTTCGGCAGATATCTTCTTATTGCAGGCAGCCGAGAAAAGACCCTGCCTACAAATCTCCAAGGCATTTGGAACAAGGATATGTGGCCTGCTTGGGGCTGTAAATTCACTATCAATATCAATACCGAAATGAACTATTGGTGTGCAGAGAACTGTAATCTCTCAGAGCTTCATATGCCTCTTATCGACCATATCGAGAAGCTCCGTCCAAACGGCAGAAAGACCGCAAGGAATATGTATGGCTGCCGTGGCTTTGTCTGTCACCATAACACTGACATATGGGGCGACACCGCACCGCAGGACTTGTGGATACCCGGAACACAATGGCCAATGGGTGCGGCATGGCTCTGCCTGCACATATGGGAGCATTATCTCTATGTTCAGGACAGAGAGTTTCTCAGCGAGAAATATGACACCCTGAAAGAAGCGGCAGAATTTTTCCTCGACTTCCTTATCGAGGACAAAAAAGGCAGACTTGTTACCTGCCCGTCAGTTTCCCCTGAGAATACCTATCTCACAGCTTCAGGCTCAAAAGGCTCTATCTGCATAGGTCCGTCTATGGACAGCCAGATAATCTATGAGCTTTTCACTGCCGTTGCGGAAGCTTCAAAAATACTTGAAACTGACGGAGGTTTCAGAAAGAAAGTCCTTGAAGCCAGAGACAGACTTCCTGCACCTGAGATAGGCAAATACGGTCAGATAATGGAATGGGCAGAGGACTATGACGAGGTAGAGCCTGGTCACAGGCACATCTCACAGCTTTTCGCACTCTATCCTGCTGACATCATAACAATGCGAAAGACCCCTGAGCTTGCCAAAGCCGCAAGGGCTACCCTTGAAAGACGTCTGTCACACGGTGGCGGACACACAGGCTGGTCGAGGGCATGGATAATAAACCACTGGGCAAGACTTTTTGACGGCGAAAAAGTGTACGAAAATGTTATAGCACTTCTTTCAAACTCCACAAGCGAGAATATGTTCGATATGCACCCTCCTTTCCAGATAGACGGAAACTTCGGTGGCACAGCTGGTATCACGGAGGCACTTTTGCAAAGCGAGAACGGCGAGATAATTCTCCTGCCTGCACTGCCGAAAGAATGGTCGGAGGGCAGCTTTAAAGGACTTTGTGCAAGAGGCGGCTTTGTTATCGACCTTGAGTGGAAAGACTCAAAGATAACAGCCTGCCACATTCACTCAAGGTGCGGAAAGAAGTGCAGGATAGTGTGTGACAGTGTAAAGGTACACACTGCAAGCAGCGAGGTACAGACCTTGTACACAGACGGCGCAGCAGAGTTTGACACGGAAACAGGTAAAACATACACGCTCACATTCTGAGCAAAAGACAAAATTTGAGAGGATATTGAAATGAGACATTATCGGATAATGGCAGCGGCTGTTGCAGCAATTTGCACGCTGTCAGGCTGCGGAGTGCAGATAGGCAGAAACGAGAGCATGACCGCCCCCGAAAAAACATCTGTTGTAACCACAACAAAGAAACAGACAAACGATGACAGCAAGGCTGACGAGCAGGCTTTAAAAAGCTACGAAGAAACAAAGATAGTGGCAAACGCCATACCTTATGTGAAGTTTTCAAAAAGCGTTGAAGCCGAAACAGGCTCAGTTTCAGGCAAGGCGAAAGTAAAAAGCGACCGCAAGGGCTACAAGGGCAAGGGTTATGTGACGAACATTTCCGCTGAGGAAGATTGGTCAAGAGAGATCGAGCTTACCGACTCACAGTATTATGACCTTACCATAACAGTGGCTTCCGATGTGCCGTGCGTGAACGGCATAGCTGTGAACGGCAAAAAGCTTCAGGATTTCTCAGCCAGCGGCTCGGGCAAGTTTGAAAAGGTGACTTTCAAGAACATCTACATAGAAAAAGGCAAGACGGCAATATCCATTATCCCTGTGGACGGCGGACTTGATGTTGACTGCCTGACCCTCACCGCAAGCGAGGATATATCAAAGCTTGACCTTACTATATCAAAGCCTGCTCTTTCAAACAAAGACTCCGACTACAACGCAAAAGCGCTTTATCAGTATCTTTGCGAAAGCTACGGCAAGCAGGTGCTTTTGGGTCAGCATGACACTATCGGCACATCTGCTGAAACAGACATGATATACAAAACCACAGGAAAATACCCTGCAATACGTTTTGGCGACCTTATGCTTGCCACTGAAAAGGACAGCATTACCACCGACACCGAAATGAACATCGCCATGGATTGGGCTTCAAAGGACGGCATAGTGGGCTATATGTGGCACTGGGCTGCCCCTGACGACAAGCGTGAATATTATGCCGACCAGACGGATTTTGACATCAAAAAGGCAGTTACAAAGGAAAATATCGCAGAACTCAGCCTTGAGGATATCAAAAAGCTTCAAAAGGACGGCAAGGTAAGCAAAGAATGTGTTGCTGTCGTTCAGGATATCGACACCGTATCTGAGAAACTCTCCACCCTCCGTGATGAGGGAATAGCAGTGCTTTGGCGACCGCTCCACGAGGCCAGCAACGGCGATTTCTGGTGGGGCAATGACAAGGACGCCTACAAATGGCTTTGGAAGCTTATGTACGAGCGTCAGACGAAATACCACAAGCTGAACAATCTCATATGGGTATGGTCAGCACAGAATGCCGATTGGTATGTGGGCGACGAATACTGCGACGTGCTTTCCTGCGATGTTTATGACGACGGCAATAAGGACGCACAGGTGAACATAATGCTTTTCCTGCAAAGCATATCAAGGAACAAGCCTATTGCAATGAGCGAATGTGGAAGCTTCCCTGACATACAGAGCATTGCAGACGAAAAGGCCATGTGGGCATTCATAGGTCAATGGGGCGGAAATTATCTTATGACCGATGACGGCAAGCTTGCTGAAGAAAACAACACCGCCGCCGAGCTTATCAAGACGTATAACAACAATCTCACTCTAACAAGGGATAAGCTCCCCGACTTCACCCACCTTGCAAGTTCCATAAAGGACACGGAAGAAAAATCCGCTGAGAGCAAAAAGAATGATAGCTCAAAGGCTGACAGCAAGACGAAGAAAGAAAATACTTCTAAAGCAGAATAGAAAAAGACCGCTGAGAGAGTTCTCAGCGGCATTTTTATACCCTATTTATCTTTCAACGCCTCAGAAAGCGTCCGCCAGCCAAGCATTGCACACTTTACTCTCGCAGGCATATGGGAAATATCCCTGAGGGCTGACGCTTCTTCAAGGCTGTCTATCTCTTCGTCAGACGCCTCGCCCCTTATCATTCTCATGAAAATATCCGCATATTCCAAAGCCTTTTCCTTGCTCTGACCTATTATCATCCCAAGCATTATATCCGTTGAAGCCTGAGATATTGCACAGCCGTCACCAACAAAAGCCCCGTCCGTAATGATATCCCCGTCAGTTTTCAGCTTTAACTGTATCTCGTCGCCGCAGCTTGGATTTATCCCGTCCAGCACAATGTCTGCGTCCTCTATATCATGCTTGAAATCAGGGTGCATATTGTGCTCCGTTAGTATCTCATTGTAAAAATTTCTATTTTCCATAACCCATTCGCTCCCTGACAGTTGAGAGACTGTCTAAAAATCTGTCTGCGTCCTCTTTGGTATTGTAAAAAGCAAAGCTTGCCCTCACTGTTGAACGATAGCCAAGGTATTCAAGCAACGGCTGTGCGCAGTGATGACCTGCCCTGACCGCAATGCCGTCTGCCGCAAGTATCTCGCTCACGTCATGTGGGTGAACATTGTCCACAGTAAAAGTCAAAATACCATTATGCTCCTCAGCTTTCTCCGAACCAAGTATATTTATGTGAGCAATCTCTTTCATTTTCTCAAAGGCATACGCCGAAACTTCAAGCTCTCTCTTGTGTATTTCCTCAAAGCCCACGCTTTTCACATAGTCTATAGCCGATTTCAGTCCCACTGCACCTGCCGCATTGACAGTGCCAGCCTCAAACTTATGGGGCAGTTCAGCATACACCGCCGAAGTCCTTGACACCGACTCTATCATCTCGCCGCCTGTGAGAAACGGCGGCATTTTTTCGAGCAACTCACGCCTGCCGTAAAGCACGCCTATGCCCATAGGTCCATAAAGCTTGTGACCTGAAAACGCAAAGAAATCCACCCCAAGCTTTTTCACGTCCACCGCAATATGCGGCGTGCTCTGTGCACCGTCTGCCACCATAACAGCGTTCTTGCGGTGTGCAATTTCTGCAAGCTTTTCTATAGGATATTCTCTGCCAAGCACATTTGAAAGCTGCGTAACAGCCACTATCTTGGTGCGGTCTGTTATAAGTTTCTCAGCCTTGTTAAGGTCAAGACTGCCGTCCTTTTCACATTCAAGGAATTTAAGCTCCGCACCCGTCTGCCTGCAAACCATTTGCCACGGCAAAAGGTCGCTGTGGTGTTCCATTATGGAAACCACCACCTCGTCGCCCTTTTTCAAATTGGAAAGCCCATAGCTGTATGCCACAAGATTTATGCTCTCTGTGGTGTTGCGTGTAAAAATTATCTCCTGCACAGACTTCGCACCGATAAAGTCACGCACTGCCTTTCGTGCATTCTCATAATCCTCCGTTGCCTGAACGCTCAGCTCATAAATTCCACGGAGAGGGTTTGCATTGTGGCAGGTGTAAAAATCTTTTTCAGCATCAATAACGCATTTTGGTCGCTGTGCAGTTGCAGCGTTGTCGATATAAACCGTTTTATCCTGCATAAGAAGTGGAAAATCCGTCTTGTATCCCTGCATCTATCTCATTCCTCTGTATCAGTTTTTATTCCCATGTCTTTTTCAACCTCCGCCGCAAATTCGCTGTCCTCAGCCATATGGATAAGCCTTTCAACAGCGGCGTAAGCCATTATCTTCTCGGCAGTTTCTCTGTCAATGCCCCTGCTCTCAAAATAGAACATAGTGTCAGCGTCAAGCTCGCCTATAGTCGCTCCGTGAGTACCCTCAACGTTTTCTTCTGCACAAAGTATCAGCGGAACAGTTTTGTTCACAACATCGTCCCCAAGCATGAGCACAGTTTCGTTCTCGCTGCCAACAGAGTCCGCAGAGCCTTTCTTAAAATCTATCGTTCCTCTGAAAACCTTTTTCGCACTGTCGGTCAAAGCACCGTTCACAGTGATAAGGCTCTCCGTCTTTTTGCCGAAATGGTCAGCCACTATGTTATAGTCTATAGTCTGTGAATTTTTCCCCAGGTAAGCGGCGTCAGCGTCAAACCTCGCTCCGTCACCGCTGAGAGTAACGTGGTCGTCACTGTAAATATCGCCGCTGCCTATCATGACAGTCATAATGTGGATATGGGAATTTACCCCGCATTCCGCCCTGACCTCATGTCGCACAAGTCCGTTTTCCGACGGCTCAAGAAGCATAACGAGCTTCACCTCAGCTCCCTCCTCAAGGTCGATATTCACCCTTGACAGCATAGGAGCGTTTCCTCTGCAAACTTCAAAAATAACGCCCCTTGCGGCCTTTTCAGCCGTTACGTTCACGACCTTTTCAGTATATCCCTCTGCGCCGCTGTTGTCAAGCCTTACAGGCTCGTTCTTTTCATCTTTTTTTAAGATGATGTTTTCCTCAGTTTTTGCTGCACTTTCGCTGTCCCACTGTATCTCAGCACTGTTTACCTTGAGGAAATTCCACATTTTTGTCGGCAGCTTGTCTATCAGGATATTTTTAGTCATTTTAAGCACTCCTTTCCCGTCAGCCTATGCTGCCTTTCATTTCAAGTCTTATAAGATTGTTCATTTCCACCGCATATTCCACAGGCAGTTCCTTTGAAACGTTGTCCGCAAAGCCGCTTACGATAAGAGCCCTTGCGTCCTCTTCGGTCATGCCACGGCTCATAAGATAGAAAACTGCGTCGCCGCTTATGCTGCCTATCTTCGCCTCGTGACCAATAGCGGCGTCCTTTGTGCGGATATCCATTGCAGGGATAGTGTCAGACCTTGACTCAGAGTCAAGCATAAGCGACTGGCATGATACCGATGACTTAGCCTTTTTCGCACTCTTTTCCACCACAACGCTGCTCCTGAATGTGCTTATTCCGCCACTCTTGCTTATTGAACGTGTGTTAATGAAGGAGCTTGTGTTCTTGCCCACATGAACTACCTTTGCGCCTGTATCGAGATTTTGTCCGCTTCCTGCAAAAGTAACTCCCGTGAACTCCATTTTGGAATTGTCGCCCTTTAAAATGCTCATAGGGTAAAGGCAGCCGATATGCGAACCGAATGAACCCGATATCCATTCGATAGTTCCGCCCTCTTCCACAAGGGCACGCTTTGTATTAAGGTTATACATATTCTTCGACCAGTTCTCGATAGTGGAATATCTTAGCTTTGCGTTCTTCTTAACATAAAGCTCAACACAGCCTGCATGAAGATTTGCAACATTGTATTTTGGAGCAGAACAGCCCTCGATAAAATGCAGACTCGCACCCTCGTCAACTATGATAAGCGTGTGCTCAAACTGACCTGCACCCTTTGCATTAAGTCTGAAATAAGATTGAAGCGGTATAGACAGCTGCACGCCCTTAGGCACATACACAAACGAGCCTCCCGACCATACTGCACCATGCAAAGCCGCAAATTTGTGATCCCTCGGTGTAACAAGCTTCATGAAATATTTTCTCACCATATCGGCATATTCGCCTTTCATGGCACTTTCGATATCCATGTAAACAACGCCCTCTTGTGCCACCTCAGAGCGCACGTTATGATAAACAAGCTCAGAGTCATACTGTGCACCAACGCCTGCAAGAGATTTTCTCTCCGCCTGCGGTATGCCCAGCCTTTCAAAGGTGTCCTTTATATCCTGCGGAACGTTCTTCCAGTTGTTCTGCATTTTCGTGTTTGGTCTTACATATGTGGCAATATTGTCCATATCAAGCCCCTCCAGTGACGGACCCCAATCAGGGGTAGGTATCTCGTTATATATCTGCAAAGCTTGAAGTCTGAACTGCTGCATCCATATAGGGTCGTTCTTTTCTTTTGATATCTTCTCTATTATTTCAGGCGTCAGACCGCTTTTTATACGGTAAGCGTCATTTTCAACATCTTTTATATCATAAATACTGCGGTCAATATCCATGACCTGACTTTTTTCTTTCATCATTTTCACCTCGTCCTCTTGCTGCGTGTAATGGCAAAACGCCCCTTACACACTTTTATCAGATAGCCGAAAAGCCCTTTTCGTTTATCTTTTCCACAAGCTCTGCACCGCCGTTTTTTACGATAACGCCATTTTCCATAACATGAGCGGCATCAACTGTAAGAGCCTCCAGTATCCTTGTGCTGTGTGTTATAATAAGCAGTGAGCCGTGAACACGCTCTCTGTAGAGCTTTACGCCCTGTGAAACTGTCCTTACTGCGTCAACGTCAAGGCCTGAGTCTGTTTCATCAAGTATAGCAAGCTTTGGCTCAAGCATAAGCATTTGCAATATCTCTGCCTTTTTCTTCTCACCGCCCGAGAAGCCAACGTTGAGATCTCTGTCAGCATAAGACTCGTCCATATCCAGAAGCTTCATTGTTTCCGCAAGCTTTTTCTTGAAATCCCAAAGTCTAAGACGTGTCTTTGTTTTCTGCTCCAAGGCACTTCTTATAAACGAGCTCAGTGTAACCCCAGGCACTTCCAGCGGATTTTGGAATGACAGAAAAATGCCCTTTTTCGCACGCTCGTTCACAGGCATATCCACAATGCTTTCACCGCCAAAAACAATGTCACCCTCTGTTACAGTGTAATCAGGGTTGCCTGTTATAGCATAACCCAGCGTAGATTTACCTGTGCCGTTAGGACCCATAAGAACGTGAGTTTCATCACTGTTCACCGTCAGGTCAACACCGTGCAAAATTTCCTTATCCCCAACGCTCACATGAAGTCCAGTTATCTTCAATAAATTATTGCTTTTCATATTCTATGTCCTTTCCTCTATCGCCTTGTCAGGCTTTATTAAACGTCATGACATGGTTATCACGAGTTAGCTGTTCCTAATAGATATTATATCACAAAAGCATAGAAAATCAATAGGAATTTTCAACAAACAATTCTTCTAAACTAACTCGCATAAAGTGATGATAACAAAAAAAATTCGATTTTACCCCTTGACAAATAATATTATATGACGTATAATATATTCAACGATATAGTATTATAGATCTATATAATAACCGAGCTTACTAAAGAGAGGAGAGAGTAAATGGGCTTTCCAATAAGTGCAGGACTGCTTGATTCCATGGTACTGTCGGTGGTAGACAGAGAGGATACCTATGGATATGAGATAACGCAGTTCATACGCAGTGCGGTGGACGTTTCAGAATCCACATTGTATCCTGTACTGAAACGGCTTCAAAAAAACGAGCTGCTTGAAACCTACGATAAGGAATATATGGGCAGGAACAGACGTTATTATCATGTTACCCCAAAGGGAGAAAAAGCTCTTGAAGAATACCGCAGAGAGTGGAAGAAGCATAAGAATATGGTAGACAGTATATTATTAGAAAAAGGTGGAGAAAACACATGAACAGACTTGAGTATCTTACCCAACTGCGCAGATTGCTTGAAGACGGCGGACTTGCCGAAGATGAAATAAATGACGCAATGGGGTTTTATGAGGAGATATTCCTTGATGCAGGTGCAGCCCATGAAGCTGAAACTGCCGCAAACCTCGGCTCGCCCGAAGAGCTTGCCAACAAAATTTTGCAGGATAGTGGCATACACCCACAGGGCGACTCGGTATTTCAAATGGAAGCCGCCGCTGACCCCTCACAGGCTCGTGATACTGACAATAATGTGCCACATAACGGCAATTCTCTCTCAAAGCTTCTTGTTATCATCATCACAAGCCCAATATGGTTCAGCCTTATGTGTGCCTTTGCCGCAATAGCCCTGGCGATACTTTGCGCGCTTTTAAGCATAATAATTGCAGTTTTCGCAACAGGCTTCTCCCTTACAATAGGCGGTATAGTAACGCTTTTCACGGTCTATCCCGCAGGCATTGCCCTGATCGGTGCAGGACTTATTTGTATCGGACTTGGAGGCATGATTGTAATGCCTGTTATAAGGTGCATATGGCGTGGCTGTGTAAGCCTTTTCAACAAATTCACAAACTTTGTCCATAGGTTTGTAAGCTCAAAGGCGGTGGCATAATGGCAAAATATGATAATACAGGCGACGTAAAACGCAGACGTTTCCCATTTTTTTTGACGATATTTATTATCGGCATAGTGCTTTTCATTGTGGGCGTGGTGCTTATCAAGGTCACAAACACCAAAAGCCTTGGCAAGCGTTATTCCTACAACGAAACTTTTGACGTTGCCGCTATAGATAATATGGAGATCGACTTCTCCGCAGGGGATCTCAACATCAAAATGAGCAGTGACGAAAATATCCACGTCACGGGAGAAAATCTTCCAGAGAAAATAAATTTTTCGTCATCAAACAGCAAGCTTCAGGTCAAGACCGCCGACAGCCTTTTGCACCTTAAAGGCGGATATATCTCCTTTGACGGAAGTCAGCCTACGCTGACTATAGAGCTTCCTGAAAAAGCGTTTGACACTGTAAAGATAGACGCAGGCGCAGGACAAATGAAGCTTTCAGATCTGACCTGTGAAAACCTCGACATAGATTTCGGTGCAGGAAGCTCAGAGGTCATTAACGTCACCTGCAAAAATGAAGCCGACTTTGACCTTGGAGTAGGAAAAACAGTTTTCAAAGACTGCACTTTTAACGATTCCGACTTTGACTGCGGAGTAGGCGAAACAGACTTTTCAGGAAAGCTTCTCGGCGACGCTGAGATAGACGGCGGCATAGGAAGAATAAATTTTGATATTGACGGCTGCAAAAACGACTATAAGATAAAATCAGACAGCAAAGTGAAAATAAATAGCACAACAGAAGAGAACGAGCTTCTCTACAAAATAAAACTTGACATTGACAACGATATCGGCGAAATTTCGCTTAATTTCAGATAAGGAGTGATAGAAATGGCAAAGCCACTTTACAAATTAAGAGAAGGCAGGATAATTTCAGGCGTTTGCGCAGGACTAGCGGAGTATTTCAACATCGACGTGAACATAGTCCGTATCTGTGCAGTGCTTATAGGCTGTGCAGGCGGTGCAGGAGTTATCGCATATATTGCGGCTGCAATGCTTCTGCCTGAGAAATAAGACCATACGAAAGACAAAACCACGGCTGAATGTAAACTCAGCCGTGGTTTTTTTACATCTTAACAAATATCTTTTCTGTTCATGAAAGTATGTGACCAATGCACAAAAGTGCCGCACCAAAACTGTGCAAACAAATGATTTATATTTTAATTTGGCAACAATTCTGCAATTGTTGCATTTTTTATGCAACAAAACACCTCTTTTTCGGGATAAGTAGGAGGTGATAAACATGGAAGCAGTAATAGCGGCGTTCATAGCGGCGGCCGCCAGCATAGCCTGCCAGCTTATAATAGCTCGTTCGGGAGCTAAAGAAAACAAAAAATCACAGGAAGCCACCGAACGGCTTATTATATATAGAATAGATAGGCTGGAACAAACAGTTTCCGAGCATAACGCACTCATCTCAAGAATGGCGGCAGCGGAACAAAAGATAACAGACATGGAAAGGGAGAGATATTCATGAAAGAAAAACTCGCAAAGCTCATTGACGTAAAATCGCTTGTCACACTGCTTATGACAAGCGTGTTCTGTATCCTCACGCTGAAAGGGATAGTCAGCGGAGAGCAGTTCATCACAGTTTTCACCGTGGTGATATCATTTTACTTTGGCGTACAGACGGCAAAAAGATCTGGAGGTGACGGCAATGGAAAAAGCTAAGGGCATAGACGTTTCCCATTGGCAGGGGAGAATAGATTTTGACAAGGTGAAATCACAGGGTTACAGCTTTGTGATGATAAACGCAGGCTACGGCAAGTACATCAGTCAAAAAGACGAAAATTTTGAGAAGAACTATGCCGCCGCCAGAAAGGCTGGTCTTAATATCGGCACATACTGGTATTCCTACGCTCTTACAGAAGCCGACGCACTTGCGGAAGCGAAAACTTTTCTTGAAGCAGTCAAAGGCAAGAAGTTTGAATATCCCCTCGCCTTTGATATCGAGGACGCTTCCCAAAGTGAACTTCCAAACGCTGCCATAAACAAAATTATAGAAGCCTTCTGCGACTATCTCGAAAGCAACGGCTACTATGCGGCTGTCTACAGCTACGCAAACTTTTTCAAGCGCAAGGTATCAGACTCTGTAAAAAGCCGCTACGACATTTGGGTGGCACACTTTGACGTTGCAAAGCCTGCCATATCAAACTATGGAATGTGGCAGTATACAAGCAAAGGAACTGTAAACGGTGTTTCCGACCGCTGCGATTGCAACTACGCTTACAAAGACTACCCTGCCATAATGAAGAAAAAGTGCCTTAACCTTTACCCTTCCAACGCAAAAAATCTCGATACCACAGGCTACAAAAAAGGTGATAAAGGCAATGGTGTCCTTGCACTGAAATATCTTCTTATGCTTGCAAAGAAAAAGGGTATGCACAATATCAACCTTGATAAAAACGATATTTTCGGTGCAGGCACTCAGAAAGCCGTGAACAATATACTCAAAAACCACAGTTATTCACAAAACGGAATAGCAGGCAAGAAATTCATCGACCTTTTAGGCAATAAACTTCTAAAATAACCACAAACCATAGTCACACTTGTAGGGGCGAACAGCGTTCGCCCGCATATCTTGATACCAATGCCCAAATATAAGCACATAAAAAAGGCTGTACCCTTACGGATACAGCCTTGAATGCTATGCAAAATTTATTAAACCAACTGAATGATAGCCATTTCAGCAGCGTCGCCACGACGTGGTCCGATCTTGATGATCTTTGTATAGCCGCCGTTTCTGCCCTCATATGAAGGTGCAATGTTGTCAAACAGCTTCTTAGCTACGTCTTCCTTAGTTACATAAGAAAGTACCTGACGCTTTGAGTGAAGGTCGCCTGCCTTGCCGAGAGTAATCATTTTCTCAGTCATAGCAGCAACTTCCTTAGCTCTTGTTACAGTGGTTTCAATCTTACCGTTTTCGAGAAGATAAGTAACCATAGCTCTGAGCATTGCTTTTCTCTGGTCGCTAGTTCTTCCCAGCTTTCTTGTGCCTGGCATAGATTTTCACTCCTTACTTTAATTATCGTCCTCTGAATTAAGGTCGTAACCCAATGAATGAAGCTTTTCCTTGACCTCGTCGAATGACTTCTTACCAAGGTTTCTTACCTTCATCATTTCTTCAGCAGACTTTTCAATCAAATCGTTAACCGTGTTAATTCCTGCACGCTTCAGACAGTTAAATGAACGCACAGATAAGTCAAGTTCCTCAATGGTCATCTCAAGGATCTTTTCCTTGCCCTTTTCATCCTTTTCAACCATCATCTCTACAACGTTAGTCTCTTCTGAGAGATCAACAAAGAGATTCAGATGCTCGTTGAGGAGTTTGGCTGCCATTGATACAGCTTCCTTAGCGGAGATAGTACCGTCGGTCCAAACCTCCAATGTCAGCTTATCAAAATCGGTGATCTGTCCAACACGGGTGTTGTCAACCGTGAAGTTCACCTTTAATACAGGCGTATAAATACTGTCTACTGCAATAACACCAATAGGGGCGTTAGGCATAAGCGCCTTGTTCTTTTCCGCAGAAACATATCCACGACCTCTGTCGATGACAATTTCCATATAAAGCTTTGCGCCCGGTCCCAAAGTTGCAATGTGCATATCAGGAACAAGAATGTCCACCTCAGAATCTGTCTTGATGTCGCCGGCAGTGACAACGCACTCGCCCTCGGCCTCAATGTAGATAGTCTTAGGACCCTCGCCGTAAAGCTTTGCAGTTAAACCCTTGAGGTTAAGAATGATCTCAGTAACATCTTCCTTAACTCCGGGAATTGTTGATAGTTCGTGGTGTACACCGTCGATCTTTACCGATGTAACGGCGACGCCTGGCAAAGAGGAGAGCAGTACACGTCTCAGACTATTTCCGAGCGTAATACCATAGCCACGCTCCAGAGGCTCGAGAATAAACTTGCCGTATGTTCCGTTGCTCTTTAGCTCGGCTGTTTCGATTTCAGGCTTTTCTATTTTTTCAAGCATTTAAGACCCTCCTGTTTTCAAACTCGATTGTTTTATATGATCAATAACACATACACTTCCAAAAACATATCAAGTATTTCTCCGATACGCACTCTTGAAGAGTGCATACCGTAAGAACCACTATCAATACATTATTTAGAATACAACTCGACGATGAGGTGCTCCTCGATGTCATAGTCAAGGTCTTCCTTAACAGGCATACGAAGAACCTTAGCTGTCTGGTTGTCCTTGTTTACATCAAGCCATGTAGGAGCTGCCTTTGAAGCGTTAGCCTCAATGATCTGCTTGAACTTCTCGCTCTTCTTGCTGTTTTCCTTAAGTGAGATAACATCGCCTTCCTTGATTCTGTAAGAAGGAATGTCAACTCTCTTGCCGTTAACAAGATAATGACCGTGAACAACGAGCTGACGAGCCTCTCTTCTTGTCATTGAAAGACCCATTCTGTATACAACATTGTCAAGTCTTGACTCGAGAAGAGTAATGAGATTAGCACCGGCCTGACCCTCCATTTTCTCAGCAAGCTCGAACAGGTGACGGAACTGCTTCTCAAGAACGCCATAGATGAACTTGAGCTTCTGCTTTTCCTTAAGCTGCATACCGTATTCTGAAACTTTCTTTCTCTTGTTAGCGTTAGGATCACGCTTTGTTTCCTTAGCGATACCCATAACTGCTGGGCTGATTCCGAGAGATTTACATCTCTTGAGTATTGGTTCTCTATTTACTGCCATGGTAAATACCTCCGTTTTCTAAATGTTATCGGGTCTTAGCCGAATTGCTTACCCGACTTTGAGTAAACTACAAACTCAAATTGTCTTATAAACTATACACGTCTTCTCTTTGGAGGACGGCATCCATTGTGAGGGATCGGAGTTACATCCTTGATAAGTCTAACTTCAAGATCCTCAGACTGCAAAGCTCTGATTGCAGCCTCACGGCCAGCACCAGGTCCCTTTACAAAAACTTCAACTGTCTTAAGGCCATGCTCCTTAGCAGCTCTTGCAGCAGTTTCAGCAGCTGTCTGAGCAGCGAATGGAGTAGACTTCTTAGAACCTCTGAAGCCGAGTCCGCCGGCAGATGCCCAAGAAATAGCATTGCCCTGCATATCTGTAATAGTTACGATAGTGTTGTTAAAAGTAGACTGGATATGAACCTGTCCCTGTTCAATGTTCTTTCTTTCACGACGACGACGAATAGTAGTCTTCTTCTTAGCCTGAGCCATTGTTCACACCCTCCTTACTTCTTCTTATTAGCGATTGTCTTTACAGGACCCTTACGAGTTCTTGCGTTGGTCTTTGTTCTCTGACCTCTAACTGGGAGACCTCTTCTGTGACGAAGACCACGATAACAACCGATTTCTGTCAATCTCTTGATATTGAGCGCAACATTTCTTCTGAGGTCACCCTCAACAGTGATGTTATGGTCAATATATTCACGCAATTTAGCTACATCGTCCTCAGACATATCCTTAACTCTTGTGTCAGGATTTACGCCTGTTTCATTAAGAATCTTAGTAGCAGTTTTCTGACCTATACCATAGATATAAGTAAGAGCAATTTCAATTCTCTTATCCTTTGGCAGGTCGATACCAGCAATACGAGCCATTATTTAGCTGCACCTCCATTATTGGTTTGTTAGCCCTGACGTTGTTTGTGCTTAGGATTCTGGCAGATTACCATAACCTTGCCTTTTCTCTTGATTACCTTGCACTTCTCGCAGATAGGCTTAACTGAAGGTCTTACTTTCATTGAAATACCTCCTTTGAATTTAGCGACAAGAATTAAAAATTCTTAAACTTACGGGAAAGCTTACTTAGCTCTCCATGTGATTCTTCCCTTTGTCAAGTCATACGGTGACATTTCGACCGTTACCTTATCTCCGGGTACGATACGAATATAATTCATACGCAGCTTACCCGAAATATGAGCAAGGATTTTATGACCGTTTGAAAGTTCTACCAGAAACGTTGCATTTGGCTTAGCCTCAATTACCGTTCCCTCAAGTTCGATAACGTCTTCCTTTGACATTAAAAAACCTCCCCATCTAAAAGGTTTTGGTCTGCTGTAACACGGTTTGGGTCAAAACCTTGTATCAGCCGTCTTAATTTCCTGTTTGTCAGCTCATCAGTGCTGATGTTGACGCCCGCAGGTGAAATGTGTTTTATGTTTTTACGCTTTGGCTTTTCAAGCTTACGCTCCTTGCCGTCTGCGATATACACAAAACCGCCGCTGGCAGCTACCGCAACAAAATATCTGCCCTTATCACGGCCTGCGTTCGCAAGCACCACTGAACCGATCGGTATATCTACAACGCTTTTCTCCGTCATACTTTGGTCAGGATAACTGCCCCGTCAGGAGTAACTGCGATTGTATGCTCAAAATGAGCCGCCCACTTTCCGTCTTTTGTCTTGACAGTCCAACCGTCAGGCATTGTCTTGATATCAGCCGTACCCATGTTTATCATAGGCTCTATGGCTATTACCATACCTGCCACAAGTCTGATGCCGTGACCAGCCTTGCCATAGTTTGGAACTTCCGGATCTTCGTGCAGGTTTTTGCCCACACCGTGACCTACGAACTGTCTTACAACGGAGTAGCCGTTGTCCTCATTGTATTTCTGAATGGCCGCACCCAAGTCGCCAAGTCTAACGCCAGGCTTTACCATATCTATTGCAAGATACAGACTTTCTTCGGTGGACTTCATCAGAGCCTCTGCCTCAGGGGAAATCTTGCCTACAGCAAAGGTCTTGCAGGAATCTCCGTGATAGCCGTCAATGTAAGCACCAACGTCTACTGAAACTATGTCGCCCTCGCAAAGCTTGCGTGGACCGGGGATACCATGGATTATCTCATCGTTGACGGAAATGCAGGCTGAGCCTGGAAATCCGCCGTAGCCAAGGAAGCTTGGCTTTGCACCATGAGAAGTGATATATCTGTGAACGACTTTATCAAGTTCGTAGGTAGTCATACCCGGTCTGATAGCCTCGCCCGCAGCGATCAATGCTCCGGCGGTTATTGCGCCCGCCTTCTGCATTTTCTCGATCTCTTTATTGGATTTAACGCATATCATTAAAAACGCCTCGGATCTATGCCTTAACAGCTTCGAGAACAAGCTTTGAAGTGTCCTCTACCTTATCCTGTCCCTCAACAGTAACGAGCTTACCCTGCTTACCGTAGTAATCTTTAAGAGGAGCGGTTGATTTGTGATATGTCTGAAGTCTGCTGATAACTGTTGCAGGCTCGTCGTCCTTACGGATAACGATCGGCTTTCCGCAAACATCGCACACGCCCTCTACCTTTGAAGGCTTGAAAGCTGTGTGGTAAGTAGCGCCACAGTCGAGGCAAACTCTTCTGCCTGAAAGTCTCTGCTGGATAGTCTCGTCAGGAACATATATCTCTATGACCTTGTCTATCTTAACACCCATAGCGTCAAGAGCCTCAGCCTGAGGAACTGTTCTTGGGAAACCGTCCAGAATGAAACCGTTCTGAGCGTCAGGCTCAGCGATCCTGTCCTTAAGGATACCAATTACGATATCGTCTGATACAAGGTCGCCTGCGTCCATAGCAGCCTTAGCCTTGAGACCGTACTCAGTGCCAGCCTTAACAGCCGCTCTGAGCATATTGCCTGTAGAAATAGTAGGAATGTTCAGAGCCTTGCAGATAACCTCAGCCTGAGTTCCTTTTCCCGCACCGGGAGCGCCTAAAAGAATAATATTCATTTTTAACTCCTTTTTATCTCAAACGTAAAGCCTATGGTTTATTCAAGGAAGCCCTTATGATGACGCATCATCATTTGAGATTCCATAGTTCTTGCAGTTTCAAGAGCAACTGATACAACGATGAGTATCGAAGTACCGCCCATTGCAATATTCATCTTTGTGATTGAAGTAAAGATAATAGGGAAGATAGCAATTATTCCGAGGAACACAGCTCCTACCAATGTTATCTTTGACAGAACCTTCTTAAGATAATCGGAAGTTGGTCTACCAGGTCTGATACCAGGGATACCACCGTTGTTCTGTCTGAGGTTGTTTGCGATCTCAAGTGGGTTATACTGCATTGAAACATAGAAATAGTTGAAGCCGATTATCAGCACAAAGTACAGACAAGCGTAGAACGGATGAGTGTACTCGAACCAGTGAAGGAAGTGATCGTAGAAGCTTCCGCTCTTTGGTTCAATGAACATTTTGAGTGTTGAAGGCAGTGACATGAAAGCCATTGCAAAGATGATAGGCATAACGCCGCTCATTGCGATCTTGATCGGAATAAAAGTATTCTGACCGCCGTACTGTTTTCTGCCGACTACTCTCTTAGCGTACTGTATCGGTATTCTTCTTTCAGCCTCGTTCATAAAGATGATAAAGCCTATCATCAGAATGAATACAACAAGAATAGCAATTACGAGAATGATGTTCTTAGCCTCGCCTGTCTTCATGTAATCGAACAGACCGATAACTGCTGAAGGACCTCTTGCAATGATACCTGCGAAGAGGAGCATTGAGATACCGTTTCCGATACCCTTCTCGTTTATCTCGTCACCAAGCCAGATCGTCAGTGACGCACCTGCTGTAAAGCAAGCGATAATAACTATCTCTGCGAATATCTTGCTAAAGCCCTCTGTGTAAACACAAGCACCTGCTTTCTTCATGGTGAGGTAATAAGCCCACGCCTGGAAGATAGCAATAGCAAGTGACGCATATTTTGTTATCTTGTTAAGTTTCTTTCTACCCTCAGGACCTTCCTTCTGGAGTCTTTCCAGCGGTGGGAGAGCGTAGGTCAGAAGCTGAATGATAATTTGTGCATTGATATAAGGTGAAACGGAGAGCGCCAAGAGAGTAGCTTTTGAAAAGTTACCTCCTGACAGAACGTTCAGATAGCTGAAAAAGTCACCTGACGAAGCACTCTGTTCAAACCATGCTGACAATGCGACTGAGTCAAGGTAAGGTACAGGAACTGTACCGCCGACTCTGTAGATGATGATGATGAAAAAAGTAAATAGAAGTTTTTTTCTTAATTCCGGAACTCTCCAGGCATTACGAAATGTCTCTATCACAATTACATCACCTCAACCTTCCCGCCTGCCTTTTCAATCTTTTCCTTAGCAGCTGCTGAGAACTTAGCAGCCTTAACGGTAAGGTTTTTAGTTAATTCGCCGTTTCCGAGGATCTTGACGCCGTCAAGTTCCTTCTTGATGATGCCTGAAGCTTTAAGAAGCTCAGTATCAACAACTGTGCCGTCAACAAATCTATCAAGATCAGATACATTTACGATAGCATACTTTGTTGCGAAAATATTGTTGAATCCACGCTTAGGGATTCTTCTTGCGAGCATTGTCTGTCCGCCTTCAAAGCCCGGTCTTATTCCGCCGCCGGAACGAGCCTTCTGACCCTTGTGTCCCTTGCCTGCGGTCTTTCCGTTACCAGAACCGTGACCTCTGCCCTTGCGCTTGCTCTCCTTTACGGAGCCTGCAACAGGTGATAATTCGTGCAGTTTCATTCAGATTGCACCTCCTTATGCTTCAGTTACTTTAATAAGATGGGAGATAACCTTTACCTTTCCCTTTGTCTGAGGATTGTCAGGCTGACAAGTCTTATCCCCGATTTTTCTGAGACCCAGTGAATTAGCGGTAGCGACCTGCTTATCGCTTCTTCCGTTAAGGCTCTTTATCAGTTCGATGTTTATTGCCATAACTGTTATCCTCCTTAGCCTGTAATTTCTTTAACTGTCTTGCCTCTGAGAGCTGCTACTGTTTCAGCGCTTCTGATGTTAGCAAGACCGCTTATTGTAGCTCTTACTGCGTTGTAAGGATTGTTTGAACGGAGCTGCTTAGCTCTGATATCCTTAATTCCAGCAGCTTCTACAACGGCTCTTACTGTGCCGCCTGCGATAACTCCAGTACCTGGTGCTGCAGGCTTGAGAAGAACCTCGCCTGCACCGAACTTACCGATAATTTCGTGTGGGATCGTTGTTCCCTTAAGTGAAATTCTGATAAGGTTCTTCTTGGCGTCCTGGATTGCCTTTCTGATTGCGTCAGGAACTTCTCCTGATTTACCGATTCCGAAACCTACTACTCCGTTTCCGTCGCCTACTACTACGAGGACTGAGAACTTCATTATACGGCCGCCCTTAACAGTCTTTGATACTCTGTTAATTGCAACGACCTTTTCAGTAAGTTCCATGTTTGAAGCATCTATTAAAGCCAATGTTTACCCTCCTCTTTAGAACTTAAGTCCGCCTTCACGGGCTCCGTCTGCCAACTCCTGAACACGTCCGTGGTAAAGGTAGCCGCCTCTGTCGAATACGACATTCTCGATGCCCTTTGCCTTAGCCGCCTGAGCGATCATTTCGCCGACCTTACGAGCGCCTTCCTTGTTGCCGCCGTTGCCTTCAAAGTCCTTGGACATTGAGGAAGCGCTGCAAAGTGTTACGCCGTTTACGTCGTCGATAACCTGTGCATAAATATGCTTAGAGGAGCGGAATACGTTGAGGCGAGGACAATCAGCTGTTCCGTTGATCTTGTTGCGGACTCTCTGATGTCTTTTTGCTCTTGCCTTAGCCTTGTCAAGCTTTTTAACCATAGTAATTCTCTCCTTTTATTACTTCTTGCTGCCCTTACCAGCCTTACCTTCCTTACGGATAACATACTCGCCTTCGTAACGAATACCCTTACCCTTATAAGGCTCTGGTGGACGCTTCTCACGGATCTCACAAGCAAACTGACCTACTTCCTGCTTGTCGCAACCTGAAATTACGATGTGGTTTGCGTCAGGTACATCGATCTTGATAGTATCTGTTTCAGGTACGATTACCTGATGAGAAAAACCAAGGTTCATAACAAGGTTCTTACCCTGCTTCTGTGCTCTGTAACCTACACCAACGATCTCAAGCTTCTTTGCGAAACCCTCTGTAACACCCTCTACCATGTTGTGAACGAGTGTTCTTGTCAGACCGTGCAGTGACTTGTGGAGCTTATCCTCTGTAGGACGCTCTACTGTGATCACGCCGTCTGCACACTTTATTATCATATCCTTGTGGAACTCTTTTGTGAGTGAACCCTTAGGACCCTTTACTGTAACTACGTTTCCGTCTGCAACAGTAACCTCTACACCTGCAGGAACACTAATTGGCTTAATACCTATTCTTGACATAACTTAGTCCTCCTTACCAGATGAATGCGAGAACTTCTCCGCCGACATTCAGCTCTCTAGCCTTCTTGTCTGTGATAACGCCCTTTGAAGTAGATACGATAGCAATGCCAAGACCCTTTATAACCTTTGGCATATCCTCGCAGCTTGCGTAAATTCTCAGACCAGGCTTTGATACTCTTCTGAGTCCTGTGATGACTGGATTTCTGTTCTCGTCATATTTAAGAGTAATTCTAATGATACCCTGCTTACCGTCTTCAATGATCTTGAAGTCCTTAACGTATCCTTCGTCTACGAGGATCTGTGTGATCGACTTCTTCATATTAGATGCAGGAACGTCAACTGTTGCGTGCTTCGCAGTACTTGCGTTACGGATTCTTGTAAGAAGATCCGCTATTGTATCAGTAATTTGCATGCGTGTTAACCTCCTTTTACCAACTAGCCTTCTTAACTCCCGGAATCTTACCCTCGTGAGCCAACTCTCTGAAACAGATACGGCAAACGCCGAACTTTCTCAGATAAGCGTGAGGTCTTCCGCAGATCTTACATCTGTTGTAAGCACGAGTGGAATATTTAGGCGTAGCCTGCTGTTTGTTGATCATAGCCTTCTTAGCCATTTTTTATCCTCCTCTTACTTATCAGCAAATGGAGCACCCATAAGTGAAAGCAGCTCCTTTGCCTCTTCATCAGTTTTTGCAGTTGTGATAAAGTTGATATCCATACCACGAACCTTATCTATCTTATCGTATTCGATCTCAGGGAAGATCAGCTGCTCCTTAAGACCAGTAGAGTAGTTACCTCTGCCGTCGAAAGAGTTAGGATTGATACCTCTGAAATCTCTTACACGAGGAAATGCTACGTTGAAAAGTCTGTCAACGAATTCATACATTTTCTCAGCTCTCAGTGTTACCTTAACACCGATGATCTGTCCGTCTCTGAGCTTGAAGTTAGCAACGGACTTCTTTGCCTTACAAACGATCGGCTTCTGTCCTGTGATAGCAGCCAGATCAGTCATGATAGCATCGATAACCTTCTTGTTATCCTTATCTGCGCCGCAGCCCACGTTGATAACTACCTTATCAAGCTTTGGGATCTGCATAACGTTAGCGTATTCGAATTTCTTCATCATAGCAGGAGCTACGTCGCTAACATAATATTCTTTAAGTCTAGCCATCGTAATATCCTCCTAATTAAAATTCTTCGCCGCAGTCTGCGTTCTTGCAGACTCTAACTTTAGTACCGTCCTCAAGGAACTTATGAGCGACTCTTGTTGGCTTGCCGCACTTAGGGCAAACTGCCTGTACCTTTGAAGCGTACATTGCAGCCTCAGCCTCAACTATGCCGCCCTGCTCGCCCTGACGTCTTGGCTTAACGTGCTTTGTAGCAATGTTAAGACCCTCAACGATTACCTTTCCCTCCTTAGGGGAAACTTCCAGGACCTTGCCCTTCTTACCCTTGTCCTTACCGGAGAGGATAACGACGGTGTCGCCTGTTTTTACGTGTACCTTATTCATTGTTACGACACCTCCAATTAAAGAACTTCTGGAGCAAGTGAAAGGATCTTCATATAATCCTTCTCTCTGAGCTCCTTAGCTACTGGTCCAAATATACGAGTACCTCTTGGGTTCTTGTCTTCTTTGATAATAACAGCTGCGTTTTCGTCAAAACGGATATATGTGCCGTCTGCACGACGAAGACCCTTAGCTGAACGAACGATTACTGCTTTAACAACGTCGCCCTTTTTAACAACTCCGCCTGGTGTTGCCTTTTTAACAGAACAAACTACAACGTCACCGATGTTTGCATACTTTCTGCGTGTTCCGCCGAGTACCCTGATGCACATAAGCTCCTTTGCTCCGGAGTTATCTGCTACCTTCAGGTAAGTCTGCATTTGTATCACAGTGCGTTCCTCCTTTCAGAATTTAACGTGCGGTCGGCAGAAGTTATCTGCCACCTGCACTATTGCGTTTTAATTACTTAGCCTTCTCAAGAACGTTAACAAGACGCCATCTCTTGTCCTTTGACAGAGGTCTTGTTTCCATAACTTCAACCTTGTCGCCTATATTGCAGACATTGTTTTCGTCATGTGCCTTAAGCTTAACTGTTCTCTTGATGATCTTCTTGTAAAGTGGGTGCTGTACGTTATCCTTGATAGCAACTACGATAGTCTTATCCATCTTGTTGGAAACTACAACGCCAACTCTGGTTTTTCTCAAATTTCTCTCTTCGCTCACAGTTAATCCTCCCTTCGAAAATTACTGAACATTGGACTCTTGCTTACGAATGAATGTCTTTACACGAGCAATATCCTTCTTCACAGCCTGAAGTCTCTTAGGATTCTCCAACTGATTTACAGCGTGCTGGAAACGAAGGTTAAAAAGCTCCTGCTTGAGCTCAGCGAGTTTGCTGTTGAGCTCGTCGACTGTCATATCCTTGATTTCATTAGCCTTCATTATTGCTCACCACCCGTTTCTTGAGTATCTCTTTTAATGAACTTACACTTGATAGGCAGCTTGTGCATTGCAAGACGCATTGCTTCTCTAGCTGTCTCTTCAGGTACTCCTGCGATCTCGAACATTACTCTGCCTGGCTTAACAACGGCTACCCAATACTCAGGTGCGCCCTTACCTTTACCCATTCGAGTTCCAAGAGGCTTTCTTGTTGCAGGCTTATCTGGGAAGATCTTGATCCAAACCTGACCGCCACGCTTGATGTATCTTGTCATTGCGATACGGGCAGCTTCGATCTGATTTGATGTGATCCAAGCAGGCTGAAGAGCCTGAAGACCATACTCACCGTGAGAAACTGTGTTACCTCTCATAGCCTTGCCTGTCATACGGCCGCGGTGCTGTTTTCTGAACTTAACTCTCTTTGGAAGCAGCATTACTTGTTACCTCCCTCTTTTTTAGCCTTATTGAAGTCACGCTTACCATTTCTGTTCTGGCGTCTTCTGTCGTTTGACTCTCTCTTGTCTGAAGCAGCAACTTCGCCCTTAAGAACCTCGCCTCTGTATATCCATACCTTAACGCCGATCCTACCGTAAGTTGTGTGTGCCTCAGCTGTACCATAGTCGATGTCAGCTCTGATCGTCTGAAGTGGAATTGTACCCTCGTGGTATGTTTCTGCTCTAGCGATCTCTGCACCGCCAAGACGGCCGCCGCATCTAACCTTGATACCCTTAGCGCCGAGCTTCATTGCTCTGCCGATAGACTGCTTCATTGCTCTTCTGAATGAGATTCTATCTTCAAGATCGTGTGCGATCTTTTCTGCAACGAGCTGTGCATTGATGTCAGGCTGCTTTACCTCAACGATGTTGATAGCAACGCTCTTGCCGATCATCTTTTCAACGTTTGCACGGAGCTTTTCGATCTCTGCGCCGCCTCTGCCTATTACGATACCAGGCTTTGCACAGTGGATGTGGATTCTTACCTTCTGACCGCCGTCCTTATCGGCAAATCTTTCGATCTCTACTTTTGGAACGCCGGCGTATACGCACTTATCTGCTGGATTCTTTGATCTTGTATTCAGCTCTTTAAGAATGAAGTTACGAACGTTGTAATCCTCAACCAGTGTATCGCCAAAAGTACCCTTTTCTGCAAACCAGCGGGAGTCCCAATTCTTAATCACACCGACACGAAGTCCGTGTGGATTTACTTTCTGTCCCATAGTTTACCTCCTCTTTCAGCTTATTCCTTTTCCTTAAGAACGATCGTAACGTGTGATGTTCTCTTAAGGATTCTATATGCTCTGCCTTGTGCTCTTGGCATGATTCTCTTCATTATCGGTCCTGGACAAACATAGCACTCTGCAACGTAAAGGTTGTTCTTATCCATGTTATGGTTGTTCTCAGCGTTGTGAGCGGCGGACTTCAGAAGCTTCTCAAGATATTCACTTGCAGCCTTTGGTGTATGCTTTACTGTTGCCATCGCAACATCATAGTCTTTTCCTCTGATCAGATCGAGAACGATCTGTACCTTACGAGGAGCAATACGAGCATTTCTCAGAATTGCTTTTGCTTCCATTTGTATTCCTCCTTCCGCACTACTTACCGTTGTTTGAGGTCTTTGAACCTGCATGACCCTTGAATGTTCTTGTTGGAGCGAACTCTCCCAGCTTGTGACCAACCATGTCCTCTGTTACATATACAGGAACGTGCTTACGTCCGTCGTGAACTGCGAATGTGTGACCAACGAATTCAGGGAATATTGTAGAAGCTCTGCTCCATGTCTTGAGCACCTTCTTCTCGCCTGCATCGTTCATTGCCTTAACTCTCTTGTAAAGGACCTCCTGTACGTATGGTCCCTTCTTGACACTTCTACCCATTGATCATCTGCCTCCTTTCAGCATTACTTACCGTTTCTGCGTTTTACGATAAACTTATCGGAGCGATGATGCTTAGCACGGGTCTTGTATCCCATTGTAGGCTTACCCCAAGGTGTAACTGGAGTTGGTCTACCAACTGGAGCACGACCCTCACCACCACCGTGTGGGTGATCGCATGGGTTCATTACAGAACCTCTAACGGTAGGTCTCCAGCCCATATGACGCTTTCTACCTGCCTTACCGATATTTACGTTCTCATGGTCGATGTTTCCTACCTGACCGATTGTAGCCATGCAGTTTACAGGGACCTTTCTCATCTCGCCTGAAGGAAGTCTTACAAGTGCGTAGTTGTCTTCCTTACCCATGAGCTGAGCCATGTTTCCTGCTGAACGAACGAGCTGTGCGCCCTTACCAGGATAAAGCTCGATGTTGTGGATGAAAGTACCAACAGGAATGTTTATCATTGCAAGTGCATTACCAGGCTTGATGTCTGCGTCTGCGCCTGCTCTGATAACGTCACCAACCTTAAGACCATAAGGTGCGATGATGTATCTCTTCTCGCCGTCCTCATACTCTACAAGAGCAATGAATGCTGAACGGTTTGGATCGTACTCGATAGTAAGAACTGTTGCGTTCATATCGAGTTTGTTTCTCTTAAAATCAATTACACGGTATTTTCTTCTTACTCCGCCGCCTCTGTGACGAACAGTGATTCTACCGTAGCTGTTTCTACCTGAGTTCTTCTTGAGTGGCTCAAGCAGAGACTTACATGGAGCAACCTTTGAAAGCTCGGAATAATCGGTAACTGTCATACCTCTTCTGCCGGCTGTTGTAGGCTTGTAGCTCTTTATTGCCATTTGAAATTCACTCCTTATCTGAGTTTTGCGAAAAGGTCAAAGCGTTTTCACGCCAAGTGCCCTTCCATACTTACGTCCTGCGGTGAAATGATGAGCGGTCCTCGCCGCCTCGCAAGACCTTTCCGAAGGCTTCTCGGTATTCATGAAGTTCTTCGGAGCAATGCAGCCTTACGCTGCACCTCTTTTAGAGGATTTAGAACAAGCCCTCGAAGAATTCGATTGTCTTGTCACCCTCAAGAGTAACGATCGCTTTTTTCCAGTCTGGTCTGTAGCCTACGCTTCTTCCCATTCTCTTCTGCTTACCCTTAACGCTGATCGTGTTTACCTTAGCTACCTTTACGTTGAAAAGCTCTTCAACTGCCTTAGCGATCTCGATCTTGTTAGCGTCCTTAGCGACCTTGAAAGTGTATCTGTTAGCCTGAAGTCTGTCCATAGAGTCTTCAGTGATAACTGGCTTTAAAATAATATCTTGAGCAGTTCTCATTATGCGTAAACCTCCTCAATCTTCTTTACAGCCTCTGAAGAAACGATAAACTTATCATAGTTCAGAATGTCGTAAACACTGAGAGTATTTACAGTAGCTGTCTTAACGCCAGGAATGTTGGCTGCACTCTTGACAACAGTCTTGTCAGACTCTGCTGTAACGATGAGAGCCTTACCCTCAGCACCAAGTGCCTTGAGCATCTCAACAACTGCCTTTGTCTTGTAGCTCTCGAGCTTAATTGAATCAACAACTACGAGATTCTCGTCAACGACCTTTGTTGAAAGTGCAGACTTCATACCGAGTCTTCTTTCCTTTTTATTAAGTGAATAGCTGTAATCTCTTGGCTTAGGACCGAGAGCAACACCACCGTGTACCCACTGTGGAGCTCTGATAGAACCCTGTCTTGCGTGACCTGTTCCCTTCTGTCTCCATGGCTTTCTACCACCGCCTCTTACCTCTGTTCTTGTAAGAGTTGACTGTGTGCCCTGTCTCTGGTTAGCAAGATAATTTACAACCATAGCGTGCATGATAGCCTTGTTTGGCTCGATACCGAAAATAGCATCGTTAAGCTCAGTGTCGGCAACCTTTTTGCCTGTCATATCAAATACTGAAATCTGTGACATTATGATTCCTCCTTCCACTAAGCCTTCTTAACGCAGTCGCAAATTGTAACTGTACCGTTCTTTGGTCCAGGAATTGCGCCCTTGATTGCGATAAGATTGTTTTCTGCGTCTACCTTGACGATCTCAAGATTCTGTACAGTTACCTTTACGTTACCGTACTGACCAGGCATACCCTTGCCCTTGAAGATCCTTGAAGGTGATGAACAAGCACCCATAGAACCTGCATGTCTGTGTACAGGACCTGTACCGTGAGTTTCCTTAAGTCTTGAGTTGTTGTGACGCTTGATCGTACCGGAGAATCCGTGACCCTTGCTTGTACCGCTGACATCAACGATGTCGCCTGCAGCAAATGTGTCAGCCTTTACGATATCTCCAACATTAAGAGCTGATGTGTCAGCAAGTCTGAACTCCTTAAGAGTTCTCTTCATTGCAACGTCAGCCTTCTTGAAGTGACCCTGAAGAGGCTTGTTTACTCTCTTCGCTCTGATGTCGCCGTAGCCCAGCTGAACAGCCTCATAGCCGTCATTCTCAACTGTCTTCTTCTGAACGACAACGCAAGGACCAGCTTCAACAACTGTTACAGGAATTACTTTTCCTGCTTCATCGAAAATCTGTGTCATACCGATTTTCTTACCGATGATTCCCTTTTGCATTATGTTTTCCTCCTATGTGGTTATTGGTCGGACTTGTCCGACGTGACCTGCGTGTTAAATGTTTTTTGAGATCGCACGCGATCTCATTTGGAGATTACTTGATCTCCATAACAATGTTAACGCCTGCAGGAAGTTCAAGATTTTCAAGAGCTGCTGTTGTTTCCTTTGTAGGTCTCAGAACGTCGATAAGTCTCTTGTGAGTTCTCATCTCGAACTGCTCACGGCTATCCTTGTACTTGTGTACAGCTCTGAGGATCGTGATTACCTCTTTGTCTGTAGGAAGTGGGATAGGACCTGAAACCTGTGCGCCTGAACGCTTAACAGCCTCAACGATCTTTGCTGCAGCTGCGTCTACAACCGCATGCTCGTAACCCTTGATCTTGATTCTGATCTTTTCATTGACTGCCACTTAAATCGCCTCCTTGTGCAAATTAAAAAAGTTTAGGGGGCAGCTTTCTTTCACTCAAGCCTCAGTCAATTGCGTAAATGATCGAGGCATGCCGATCGCTTACGCAATTGACAGGTTCGAGCTTTAAAAGCTTTCTGTTGATACCCGTTTACACTCTGCCGTGTGTTCCCTGCCATTCTCATAAAAAATTCCGAAACCCACAAGGCTTTCGGACTCAGAAAACAGCGCACACAGCATCACACATACTCACGCTAAAGCAGACCTTGTCCGCTATCGCAAGAAGCATAAGCACATACTGTGTTCGGTATTAACAGTCGCCCGGTTTAAAATCGGACATACTCCACGGAAATTACCTGACCAACTGTCAGCAACCTTCCGCTTCATCGCATATCATCATCGTGTACATTAAATACACTGTGCAGTCACGCAAGTATTATTATACACTACTTTCAAGCCATTTGCAAGCGGTTACAGACAAATTACAATATAGAATTTTTGCCTAATTCTCAACGTGTTTATATGCACATTGTACAAATTTCACTATGAGTATCATTTGCCGCTACATTTTATTCACATTCGCTGCAAAAGTCGGTTTTTCGGGGCTTTAGCAGGGTAAAACGCTTCTATTTATCGCAATAATTTTGCTATCGCAAAAAGAACGGGCGATCACAGGTCGCCCTTACAAGAGGTATGGTTTAAGGGACGGCGTCCTCGACGTCCCATTTTGCTGTATCATGTTATACAAAGTTTATATTATGCCACTTCGTCAGTGTCATAGTACGCCTTGACCTTCTCTTCCGTTTCATCGGTGATCGTCTTTTTGATCTCTGTTTCCTCATCGCTGAATATAAGATCAGCAAGCTCAGAGGGGATAGTTTCCCTGATCGAGCCTTCATACATTGCTCCGCCTCTTGGCTCCCACATCTTGGTCATTGTCCAATTGTCGTCCTGCTTTTTAAAGTCCAACATTCTTACGACCAGACCGCCGCTGTACATATTGCCCGCACCTTTATAATGTCCGTCATTGCTCAGTATATAGACCTTGCAGGTCTCATCGTTGATACTCTGCACGCCCATAAGATAATGGGATTCCACAAAAAAGTCGTTTTTGCCTGCATTCTCATAGTCATTTGCTTCGCCTCTATTGTATGTGCGCATTATTACCGCATTTGAGATATCCTCGTCAGTGAGACCCTCTGGCAGTTGGTGGACGACCTCCGCATCACAGCCCTTATAAAAATAGTATCCCCATATGCCGTGAGTTTTGTAATAAAACGTCACGATTTTCAGCCCCCAACATATGACCAGCGCCGCTATCAGCGCAAGGAATATCAGCAGCTTTATATGCACTTTCTTTTTCGGCTCTTCATAAGCTACGTTTGTTTCTTTATTTGCATCGTTCATATTAAGCGCCCCTTTCTGTTGTCTGTATCTTCTGATCTGTTCTTACAGTAACATAATAACAAAAATCTGCACCAAATGCAAGCATTTGTAATTTTGCTAAGATGATTTTAAGATTTATCATAACAATGCACAAATTTGCACCTCCGATTTTATTCACTTATGCAAGATGCGGAAACGCCTGACATTCGGGCAAAGACAAAAACAGAGCGGCACTATCTGCACCGCTCTGTTCGCTATATTATAATGTATTACTGCTTAACGTTTCCCATAATGATACCACGTCCGTCAGTGCCTACATAAACTCTGCCGTATACCTTAGGGTCGCCGCTGATTATCTTTCTAACGTTGCCCCACTTCTGTGTGTCATCATTGATACGCTTCCATGTTACTCCCTTGTCGGTGGACTGGTAGATTCCGTAGCCGTCGCCGTTTGCCTCGCCCATCATGTAGAGTGCCATGTAGTCGCCGTCCTTTTCAGCTTTGCCAATGCCAATAGCATCGCACAGTGTAACGTCCTGAGATGTAGGAGCGAGAGTGCCTGTTGATGAGTCAAGATAGTAAACTCCGCCCGCACCTACAGGTATCCAAAGGTCGCCCTCTGTATCAGGACAAGCTTTCATTGATGTTGCTGAAACCAGCATATTTGCTATAGGACTGAAAGTCTTTCCGCCGTCTGTGCTCATATAGAACGTTCCGTCATATGAGCCGTAGAACTTATCAGGATTTACCTTATCTGTTTCAATTACTGCACCGGCAGGTAGTCCCTCGCAGGTAGTCCATGTTTTGCCAAAGTCGCTTGTTACTGCCGCAGCAACGCCTGTTGTGCCACTCTGATAGAAAATGGTCTTGCCGTCAGCGGAAAGCTTAGCTGTGCCGCCTGCTTTTTTGCCAACACCCTCCGGAAGTGTTTCCACTGCCTGCCAAGTTTCGGCTGCGTCTGTTGAATAGTAAACTGAGCCGTCGCCATCGTCTGTCGCTCTTACTACTATCTTATAATCCTGTGCCGCACAATCTATAGAGGTCGCCTTGAAGTCGCCATAATGCTCCTGCGGAGCTTTTGTTACATCGTCATGACGGAAGCCGTAAAGGTCACCCATTGTTGAATAAAGTTCAGGAGTACCCTCGCCATTATCGAGAGGTGAAACGAAGTCAAAGATAGCTGTCATTTCAATGCCCATTGCCTTTACGCTTATGTCAACAGGCTCGTCCTTTATCTTTGAAAGATTTGATGTGCCGAAGATAGTTGCACCTGTTGTGTAAAGAACCTCATCTGGGTTGAACGGGTTGATAGCAACGCCTGTCATCCACCAGCCCGGCTTGAGCTGTCCCTGCCAATCCAGCCAAGGTGCATTGCTTATATCGAGATTAAAGTTGTTTACCTCTTTGCCGTTCTCGTCACTGCCCCAAATGCCGTTCCAAGTTTCGCCTCCGTCATAGGAAACGAAAAGGTTGTCGAAGTATGCCCAAAGGTCAAGAGTTGTGCATACTATCATGTTAGGGTCGTTAGGGTTTACTGAGATACCATTGTAACCGCAGGTATAAGATCTCTCAGGAGTTATCTCTGTCCACTCGCCTGTTTTAAGGTTATACTTCTGAACTGCTCCGTCAGAAGCGCCGTTTGGTCCTACCTTATAAGACCATGTTGAATAGAGATATCCGTCAGAAGATATCTCGCCCTGACAAGGCTTGAGCTTCTCGGTCTTGTCGCCTGTAGCCTCAGACTTTGGATTAGGGATAGCTGTCCAGGTTTCGCCTGCGTCATCAGAACGATAGAGATAATCCCCCTGTGTTCCTGCTGAGCCAACGATTATTGTCTTTGTTGCCTGACCCTTTTCAGAGCTTGATTTATCGAATGCCACGAATGTAAGTCCGATAGAATATCCGTCTTCAGTATATCCGCCCTTTGTAGGGAATGAAGTGACCTCGTTCCATGTTGCGCCATAGTCTGTGGACTTCCAAAGTCCGTCAGCTCTTGAGCCGAAATAAAGTATAGAGTTATCGTTAGGGTCTACCTGAAGTCTTTCACCGCAGCCTCTTCCGACCTCGTTACCGCCCATGCCGAAAGGCATTTCGCAGATAGTCCAGTTCTTGCCGTAATCGTCAGAAGCAAATATTGCACCGTTGTTTGTGGAGTATGTACCAGCCGCAAGATAAACTCTGTTTGGCTCAACAGGGTCAGTTGCAAGGCTCTCTGTTCCGTTATAGTTCCAATCGTCGCCACCAAAGCAATCTGTTATGCACTCCCAGCGCTGAGTATCCTTATTATACTTATAAGCGCCGCCCATATCTGTTCTGGCGTAGATAAGCCCCTCCTCAGTAGGGTTATAGATGACGTCAGGGATAAAACCGCCGTCAACTATCTCGACATTTCCCCACTCCCAGCCAGTGTCAACAGGCTGAGCGTTGTAATACTCCTTCTTAGCGTCGCCCTTGCTGTCAGAGCCGCTGGAGGAATCGTTCTTTTTTGAGCAGCCTGCGAAAGCTGTCACTGTAAGGGCGGCGGCACAAGCCACTGCCATTAGTTTTTTTAACCTCATAAAAATTCTCCTTATAAGTTGTATTCGTTTACATCTCTGTGTTATTTAAAGGTGGAAGAGCTCCACCTTTAAAATTTGAACTTATTTTACAACTATTGTACTACAATATCTTCAAATTGTCAATAGTCTTTTGTGTATTTATCTAAACTTACCACAACTTTGATAAACGCTTTGCTCTTACACCTTTATAAAATGAAGTATCTTTGAGCAGAAGTCGCCATAAAGTCCGTCGCCGTTCCACATCTTTGCGATGTTGATACCTGCATTCATGAGTGCCGCACCTGAAATCTTCTTGTCAGGCTCATTCTCCTCATAATAGTAAGCGTCAGCTTCAAGACCTTTGAGCTTGATACGTCTTGATCTTTCGTTTGGTCTGCCAAGCACCTGAACGAATTCAAAGAGTGCTTCGCTCTTGTCCTTTGCAACGAACTCCCAAGCGTCCCAGGTGTTGTCCTCAAACATATTGCCTATTCTGTAGTGGTCGCCTGTTCTTACAAGCTTGTTGAACTTATTGAACTCCTCTATCTGAGCAGGGATAGCGTCCCTGTCCTCCTGAGGTATCCTTGTTACGTCAAGCTCGTAGCCGAACGTACCCACCATAGCAACGTGACCTCTTGTCTTGAAAGGAGTGTTTCTGCCAACAGTATGGTTAGGGCAATCGGAAACGTGCGCACCCATTGCTGAGCATGGATAGCACATTGAAGTGCCGTGCTGTATCTTCAGTCTTTCGATAGCGTCTGTATCGTCAGAGCACCATATCTGTGGGCTGTAGTAAAGCATACCGGGATCAAATCTTGCTCCGCCTCCTGAGCAGTTCTCCAGCAGGATATGAGGATAATCTGTTGTAAGTCTGTCCATAAGGTCATAAACACCGAGAACATATCTGTGCCAAAGCTCTCTCTGTCTTTCAGCAGGCAGGGTAGCCGAGCCGACCTCTGTGAGCTGTCTGTTCATATCCCACTTGATGTACTCGATATTCGCACTGTCGAGTATCTTCTTCATCATGCCGTAAACATGATCTCTGACTTCCTTTCTTGAATAGTCAAGAACATACTGCTCTCTGCAAAGTGTCAGAGGTCTGCCCTTTATCTGGATAGCCCAGTCTGGGTGAGCCTTATAAAGTTCAGAATCAGGGGATATCATTTCAGGCTCGAACCAAATGCCGAACTTCATGCCAAGCTTATTTACCTCGTCAACGAGATATTTAAGACCGCCCTTGAGCTTCTTCTCATAAACGAACCAATCGCCCAGTGATGAGTTATCAGAATCTCTATGACCGAACCAGCCGTCGTCCATAACAAGCATTTCTATACCAAGCTTTGAAGCTTCCTTAGCGATGTCTATAAGCTTGTCTGTATCGAAGTTAAAGTAAGTAGCTTCCCAGTTGTTAATGAGTATCGGACGTCTTTTATCCTTATACTCGCCTCTGATAAGGTTGTTTCTATAGAGGTCATGGAAAGTTCTTGACATTTTGCCTATACCCTCGTCAGAGTGCACCATTACTACCTCAGGGCAGGCGAAGCTTTCGCCCTTTTCCAAAAGCCACTCGAAGTCAAGAGGATTTATACCCATAAGGAAACGAGTTTTCTTATGCTGAGTAACTTCTGCCTGAGCATAGAAGTTTCCAGAGTAAACAAAGTTGAAACCGAAAACCTCGCCCTTATCCTCGTCAGCGTTATTGTCGCAGAGGGCAACGAACGGATTGTTCTGATGTGATGATTCGCCCCTGCAGGAATCAACAAGCTGTTTACCATGGTGAAGTCTGCATCTTTCAACAGCTCTTTCTCTAGCCCATGAGCCGTTGAGTGTAATCATATCCATTTTGTCTGTATCAAAATCAACGCAAGCTGAAAGGGCTCTTGTTATCTTGAACGGCTTTTCGCTCTTGTTTGTGATAACAGCAGAACGTGTGATAACGTCAAGCTTATCGAAAGCTGTGTAGATAAGAACGACTTCGATATCGGCATACTTATCATACATTGTTATCTCGAGAGTTGAACAACCGCTTTCCTCAGTAGCGAAAGTAGCAGGCAGACCCTCAAGCTTTGGTTTGCCCTCATACATTTTATGAGAAACATATCTCAGGTCGCAGGTCGACATACCGTTAGCGTCCATTATTTTGAAAGCAGACTCTCTGTAGTCACCAAGGCCGAAACATGGATATTCAAAAGGCAGTGTATCCATAAAGCTTGCTCTGTCACGGTCGTTAGTGGCAGGGGTAAAAGGGCTTTCGTCAAGACGGAGAAGATAAGTCAGATCCTCGTCAGGGACTTTATTTCCATAGTAAACGTGAGCGAGGTAGCCCTCCTCGCAGACCTTCATCATATAGTCTGTATTATTGGCTCTCAGCTTGAAAGCCTTATCTTTTTCGTTATAAAAGATATTGATAATTATCACTCCTTGCAAAAATCTGAACCTTACGGCTCAATTGATATTATAACACATAAAAAAAATAATGCAACAGGGTAAAACGATTACTTTGAAAATTATTTTGTTAATTTTTCTTGATAATGCAAATATTTGAACACGGGTGGTTCAAATTGTGGGAATATATAAAAAAGGGACTTATGCATTTAGCACAAGTCCCTTAAAAATTCAATATTTATCTGTTATCAGATTAGTTGCCGTACTTAGCAGTGCTGATCTTGATACCAGGGCCCATTGTAGAAGCTACAACTACGCTCTTAAGGTACTGACCCTTAGCAGCGGCTGGCTTAGCCTTTACAACAGCGTTGATAAGTGTGTTGAAGTTCTGCTCGAGCTTCTCAACACCGAATGAAGCCTTACCGATAGGGCAGTGAATGATGTTTGTCTTATCAAGACGATACTCGATCTTACCAGCCTTAGCCTCTGTAACAGCCTTAGCTACGTCTGGAGTAACAGTTCCTGCCTTTGGGTTTGGCATAAGTCCTCTAGGTCCGAGGATCTTACCAAGACGTCCTACAACACCCATCATGTCAGGTGAAGCAACTACAACGTCGAAATCCATCCAGTTTTCCTTTGTGATCTTCTCAACGAGATCCATGCCGCCAACATAGTCAGCGCCTGCTGCCTTAGCAGCCTCGTACTTGTCTTCCTTACAGAATACGCAAACTCTTACAGTCTTACCAGTTCCGTTTGGAAGTACAACAGCACCTCTTACCTGCTGATCAGCGTGTCTTGAGTCAACGCCCAGACGAATGTGAAGCTCGATAGTTTCATCGAACTTTGCCTTAGCACCCTTAGCTGCAAGTTCCAGAGCCTCAGGAGCGTCATATTGCTTAGCCTTGTCGATAGCCTTGAAGCTGTCAACATACTTCTTGCCATGTTTCATTAATATTTCCTCCTCATTAAGTGGTAATACCGACAGTGGATATCTAGTCGGTTAGCGGAAAATTCCTCCCACCATTGCCGTGCATGAATGCACAGTACGATTGATTAGTCCTCAACTACAACGCCCATTGAACGGCATGTACCAGCGATCATGCTCATAGCACTCTCGATGTTTGCTGCGTTCAGGTCAGGCATCTTCTGCTCAGCGATCTTCTGAAGCTGCTCTTTTGTGATAGTTGCGACCTTAGTCTTGTTAGGAACACCGGAACCTGACTCGATCTTGCAAGCCTTCTTGATGAGAACTGCTGCCGGAGGAGTCTTGGTGATGAATGTGAATGATCTGTCTGCGTAAACTGTGATAACAACAGGGATGATAAGACCGATATCGTTCTTAGTTCTCTCGTTAAAATCCTTTGTGAACGCCATGATGTTTACACCGTGCTGACCAAGAGCTGGACCAACCGGTGGTGCAGGAGTTGCCTTTCCTGCTGGAATCTGAAGCTTAATATAGCCTACTACCTTCTGTGCCATTTGTTCGCACCTCCATAATTAAGTGGTAAGGCGAGCGCCATACGCTCTCCCACGTTTCCGGAAGCCGTATATCCGAACCGTCATTGACGGCTTTGCTTCCATTTTCACGAATGTTTGCGGAGTTTTACCGCCTTTTTCCTTATTCCTCAGACTTTATCTGTGTCAGCGGCATAGTAACAGTTGTTTCTCTGCCCAGCATAGATACTCTGACGTCTGCCGTCTGTGCTTCCATATCGAATTTCTCCACAACTCCTGTGAAGCCCTCGAATGAGCCTGCTGTTACAACGACGTTGTCGCCTTCCTTGAAGCCGACCTGAACGTTAGCGCTTCTCTGTGTGTCAACACCCAGTGCAGCGACCTCTTTATCGGTCAGCGGAACAGGCTTTGACGCAGGACCAACGAAGCCCGTAACGCCTCTGGTATTTCTAACGATATACCATGAATCGTCTGTAAGCACCATTTTTACAAGCACATAGCTTGGAAAAAGCTTTCTGTCGCCCTTGTCGATCTTATTGCCCTTTACTTCGGTAACTTCCTCCATTGGGATCATTACCTCAGGGATCAGATCCTGAAGGTTTCGGTTTTCAACAACCTTTTCAATATTGCTTTTTACCTTATTCTCATAACCTGAATAAGTGTGAACAACATACCACTTTGCTTCTTCTGACATGTTTCTTACCTCCATATTGATGTTGTCAAAACCGCTGTGACGGCTTAGCCGCCGATTTTAAGGATAGCCTTGATAGCTGCACCCAGACCTGAATCAACTCCGAAAAGGAACAGAGCCATAACGACCATTACCGAGAGAACAACTCCCGTATTCTTAGTCACTTGCTGTCTTGTAGGCCAAACGACCTTTTTCATTTCAGCTTTAAGCTCTCTGAAATATTTTCTTATTCCGCCCTTTTTCTTCTGATCCTTGCCGGTATCCTTTTTTGAAGACTTAGTAACATCTGTTTTTTTAGCCATTAGAAATAGCTCCTTTCAATATTACTTAGTCTCTTTGTGAAGAGTGTGTTTCTTACAGAACTTGCAATACTTGTTCATTTCAAGTCTGTCAGGGTCATTCTTCTTGTTCTTCTTAGTGTTGTAGTTTCTCTGCTTACACTCAGTACAAGCAAGTGTAATTTTTACTCTCATTTCGGCACCTCCTGACGAAATTTATACCCCGCAAGAACATTCAGGGTACGTCTGCCTCCCTCATACGTTTTCACGCAAGCTGTCACACAGCCCTGAGGTAACTTATGCTTTTTCACGCTCAAAAAAAGAGCGCAAAAAAATAGACCTCATAAAGAGGTACTACAATTATAACATCTGTGTTCTTCTTTGTCAATCATTTGTCAAAGAATTTTATTAATTTTTTGTAAATTTTATCGTTTGTCGAATGAGGAATGAGGAATTATGGTATCGCCTTGCGGCGATGATTATTTTTCTTCGGGCAAATTTGCCATGCCGCAAAATCGCTACGCTCTTTGCGGATTTACATTTACTTAGGGATAGGGTAGGCGGTGCAGATTTTTGCTCCGATATTGCCTTTATTTGATATCAGACTTTTGCGTGCTTTTTCTAATTAAATCTGCACCGCTTGGTCGGCTTACGCCGATTGAGGCTTTGCCTCAATCTCCACAAGGGACTCTGTCCCTTGACCCTGCAAGCCCTCTAACGCCGGGCTTGAGCCTGCGTTTTATCTCTCGCTACGCTCGGTGCTGGGGCACAGCTCTGGTCAGCTATGCCCATTCCTCATTAAACCGGAAACTCTCCGTCCTCCACGGTCGCATCGGCGATCTCTCTCATCTCGTCCCAGTCATGCGAGTAATGGTCATTCAAGCAAGCCACAGCAAAGAACCCACCTGCTTTCGCTCCTTTTATGCCCTCAACGATATCCTCATAAACCACGCAAGCCTTTGCTTCAAGACCCAGTTTTTCAGCCGCCAGCTCATAAACATCAGGAAAGCCCTTTCCCCTCTCCACCTGCTCTGTAGACACGAAGCAATCAAATTGATCCAAAATGCCGTTTCTCTTTAGTACAGGCTTATAAAGCTCCTCAGTTGAAGCGGTCGCCAATGCTATCTTCCTGCCCTGTTCCTTAAGCTTTCGCACATACTCCCCTGCGTTTCCGCAAAGCTCGATAACGTTCGTATACTCATACACCGCCATATCGAACCATTCTTTCATTATATCCTGAATGTTCTCACCCAGAGAAAATCTATCGTTTGTATAAACAGCCGCCTGCTCGAAATTCATTGCAGACACCTGCTTGAAATAGTCCTCAGGCACTTTTATCCCACGCTTGCCGAGAAAATCCTCGTCTATCTTTGACCAAACGTGATTTGATCTTGTCAGAGTGCCGTCCAAGTCGAAAATGTGTCCCTTAAAATCTTTTATGTCCATTGTAATGTCCTTTCAGAAGTATTCATCAGAGAGCCTGAAGCCCTCGCCTATTATCTCGCTCACGTCACCCACAAGCACGAAAGCCTTTTCGTCAGTTTCCGATGCTATCCTGCGAACGTCCGTTATCCTGCGTTTTCTCACTGCGCAAAGTATAAGATCTCTGTCCTCTCCCGTGTATCCCGTTCGGGCTTTTATGACCGTACACCCCAAGTTGCCCTCATTAAGAAGCCTATGGAGTATTTTATCTGCGGCAGGGCTTATTATCAGCGCAAGCTTTCCTCTGTCGCCGCCGTAGAGTATCATGTCCAGTGTTTTTGAGAACACCCACAGTGTAAAGAACGAATACAGTGCGTTGTCGATACTGCCGAAAACAAAACCGCTGAGCACACATATCACACCGTCTGCAAGCATAAAGATCTGTCCTGCCGCCATGTAGGGCTTTTTCCTTTTGATAAGCTTAGCGGCAATATCAGTTCCGCCTGTTGTTCCCCCTGAACGAAAAACTATCCCACAGCCTGCGCCCAACAGAATACCGCCTGCTATTGCGCTGAGAAAAATATCATTTGTGAGTGGTGTAAAAAGCGTACACATATCCGCTGTCAGACCCGAAACTGCAATAGCTACAACAGTTCCCAAAAGGAAACGCCAGCCGAACACATAAAGGCTAACCGCCAACAAAGGAAGATTTATCGCCATTGTAAGCGAGCCGACACCAAGAGGCAGAAATCTTGACAACATGACAGCAAGCCCCGAAGCACCTCCGGGGGCAATTTCGTTAGGGCTTAAAACCAGTCCCACGCTCACGCCATATATGACCGCACCGAGAAGCAAGAGAGGATAGTTCACTCTGCCCTTTGCAGATTTTTCTGCCGAAAACAATTTATTCAGAAGTATCATAAAAGCCCTCCAAGCTATGCAAAAGCAAAGATAGGCTTATTTTTCCCCTGATACCTCGTAAAATACATTTTTACAAAAGAGGCGCAATGGTCCTGAGAATGACCGACATGAACCTTGACCAGAAGCTGCGGTTATTTATATCGTCATGTGTTATTCTATGACAGCGGTTTTCAAACATATCGTCAAAGTCCGCTTTTATATCCTTTATACAACTTGTTTTGTACATATAAGTTGCACACTCAAAATGGAGATACAAACTTCTGTAGTCGAGATTTATCGTGCCCACCACGGCCGACTTATCATCCGAGAGGAACATTTTGGCGTGGTTAAAGCCGCCTTTATACTCATAGACTTTCACACCCAGCGTTTCAAGATCTCTGTAGAAAGACCTTGTTATAACGCTCACATACCATTTATCAGGTATCTCAGGAGTGATTATCCTAACATCAACACCGCTTTTTGCCGCATAGCCCAGGACGGTGAGCATTTCGTTGTCAGGAATAAGATACGGGGTAGAGATATAGATATAATCCTTGGCATTGTTTATCATATCCATATAGACAAGCTCGCCCACATTCTCGTCATCGAGAGGGGAGTCACCATAAGGGATAACATAGCCGTTGTTCACAACGTTTTTTACAGTGGGGCGGTACATATTATACTCAGTTTTATCACCTGAGATGACCTCCCACATTTGCAGAAACATCATGGTAAAATTCCAAACGCCGTCGCCCTTTAGCATAACGGCGGTATCTTTCCAATGACCGAAACGCTCCTTGCGGTTTATATACTCATCGGCGATATTAACGCCACCATTGAAAGCCACATTGCCGTCTATAACGAGAATTTTTCTATGGTCACGATTATTCTGTATAGTAGAAAGCATAGGACGGAAAGGATTGAAAACAAGGCATTTTACCCCTTGTTCGGTAAGCTTTTTCTTATATCTGAAAGGCAAAGTGAACTGAGAGCCCATGCCGTCATAAAGAAGTCTTACCTCCACGCCTGCCTTAGCTTTTTCAAGAAGTATCTTAACTATCTCACGCCACATTTCACCGTCATCGATAATAAAATACTCCATAAAGATAAACTCCTGAGCTTTCTGAAGCTCCTCAAGCATAGCCTTATACTTATCTTCGCCAAGGGGAAAATAAGTAACCTCCGTATTACCGCAGACAGGGTAGCCCCCCGACTTATCCACATAGTTTGCAAGCTTATAAAAGTCAGGCTCACTTTCATGTAGATAGCTCATTATCTGTTTATTTGTTTTAAGAAAAGGTCTTGTATTGGCGGATTTCTTAGCATAAAGGTTTCTGACCTTTCTTGTTGAAAACTGATTTTTGAGTAATATATAAAGCACCACCGTAAAGATAGGCACGATAACAAGGGGTACTATCCACGCCAATTTATAGGCAGGGTTCTCGCTGCTGTTAAGGATATAGATAGCAAGCACGATAGCCACAGTAGAAAAAACGATATGCAGATAGGCATAATGCACAGCGAAGCTTTGGAAGATGATAAAAATGAAAATAAGCTGCAATGCAAGAAGCAGGATAATAGTGGTTTTCTGTGAGAATATCATATTTATAAGTTTTTTCGGTTTTTTCTTTTGTATTTTTTCGCTTATCTTTTCCGCCACATTATCCGCCTGCCTTTCTGAAAATAGTGATACACAACTGATTATAACATTTATTTTTGATTTTTGCAATACGCAAAAATGCAGTTAATCCGCCCTGATTTCACGAATTTCTGTGACAATGACACAACTTTTGTTATCTTATTGTTGACAACAATTTGCGAAACAACGCACGAACAATGTAGGGGAGCAGCGCATTTCTGCTTTGTAGAAATGCGACGTCCCGCTTGTGTTCGCCTGCTCAATCCTACGATATCCGTACAACATTTGGCACATTGTTTCAAAACATTGTCTGCTTCTTATATTTAGTGACAAATTGAAACCACACCGCTCCGAACGGGACGTCGAGGGCGCCGTCCCCTACAATTCTAAACATAACGCCACATAAATACACACAAAAAAAACAGGCAGACGGCTTTCCGGAGCAAGCCGTTCCCACAGCCGCTAAAAAAACCATCTGCCTTATTATTTTTGCTAAAATTTCAAACAGCTATTCAGTATAGCCAAAGGCAAGCACTTCTCCTTGTTTGTCCTCATCGCCTGCCGCCATTGATATTTCAACGGTATAGTTAGTTGCTTCAGGCATCATGGCGATATTCTGTATCTGAGCATTTCCCCAGCCTGACGGACTTATGGTATCGTAATCGCTTTCGTCATACACCTCTCCGTCTGCTGTTACCTTAACATGAAGCTTGCCGAACTCGCCCTGCTTCACCTCTTTGTATATCATGTACAAGAATTTTTTGTCCTTGAACTCGAATACGATAGGGCTGTTATCTCCGGTGTTGTCGTAAGTCCAACCCTTTGTGAAGCTTGCGATAGTAGAGCCTTCCTTCCAACTTCCAAGGCTTGTTGGCGTAAGGCTGTCGCCCTCATACATATGAGCGTCCACCTCTCGCGGAGAGAAAACAGTGTCTGTGGGCATAACATAATCGCCCTCTGGCGCAACGTCCATAACAGTGTCAAAATAGTAGTCCACCATTGAAGCCACAAGCTTGTGACCCTCAGTGTTAGGGTGTGACTGATCGTCAGAGAAATCTTTCCAAGTCATTCTGTTGTTTGCGAAAAGATATCTTAGTGCGTCACAGTATGATATCATCGGCAGGTGATAAAACTCGCCTATCTGCTTCATATAATCCTGAGCAGAATGATCGTTTTCTGTCACCGAGAACAGCAGAACAGGAGTGATATTCTTCTGCAAAAGCGTTCTGACTATGGACTCGTAAGCGTTCTGATAGTCAGTCTCAGTGCCGTCATTTACTGCAAATTCGATAAAGCATATGTCAGGCTCATAAGCCAGCACATCTCTGTCGAGCCTGAGTATTCCAAGCTTAGACGGCGTACCGCTAAGACCTGCGTTCACATACTGGACGTTATCCCCCGTACCGAATTTCTGTGCAAAATAATCATAAGTGAGCTTAGCATAACAGCCGTCTGCACCGGCAGAAATACCCTCAGTGATAGAGCCGCCAAGATACGCCACAGTGACCTTTTCGCCTGACTGTGCTTTCTTTATAACATTCTGCATCATAGAAGTGTTGCCGTATGACACCATAGCCTTGTCATACATAGCCTGCGTCCACTCCTCGTCAGTTTCAGGCATTTTTTCGACCTGCGAGCTTGAAGACTCCGCTTTGCTTTCAGCCTTTGAGCTGTCCGCATTATTTCCGCAGCCTGCAAAAGCCGCTCCGCACATAGCAACACTCACAAGCACTGCCAACAATTTTTTTGTATCCATTATTTGTACCTTTCTAATCTATGATAGCGAAATCGGTTTCACACCGCATATAACACAAAAAGTACGGACAAAGCCGTACTTTTTGGTTATATCAATATGATAAAAATTCTTATTAGTTAAGAACTGCCTTCTCAGTCTCCTTATCGAAGATATGGATTCTGTTAGGATCGATAGCAACCTTAAGCTCATCCTGTGGACGAACGTCAGAACGAGGTGAAACTCTAGCTGTGAGCTGGATACCCTCGCAGTTGAGGTACAGATATGTTTCAGCACCCATCATTTCAGTTACTTCAACAGTTGTGTTGATAACGCCTGTTGTAGCCTGAGCGAGGAATGCAGGCTCATCGTGGATACACTCTGGACGAACACCAAGAACAACTTCCTGATCAACCAGTGGCTCAAGAACTTCAGGATCTACCTTAGACTCTGGAACTGTTACCTGATACTTAACGCCTCTTGTTGTCTTTGTATCCTCAGAACCGAACTCAACAACATACTTGCCGTCTACCTTGAGAAGCTTAGCGTCGATGAAGTTCATCTGTGGTGAACCAATGAATCCTGCAACGAACTGGTTTACTGGATCGTTGTAAAGATTTGTTGGTGTGTCGATCTGCTGAATGTAACCGTCCTTCATAACTACGATACGGTCACCCATTGTCATAGCCTCTGTCTGGTCATGAGTTACATAGATGAATGTAGTACCGAGCTTCTTATGGAGCTTAGAGATCTCAGTTCTCATCTGTGCTCTCAGTTTAGCATCGAGGTTTGAAAGAGGCTCGTCAAGAAGGAATACCTGTGGCTCACGAACGATAGCTCTACCGAGGGCTACACGCTGTCTCTGACCACCGGAGAGAGCCTTTGGCTTTCTGTCAAGAAGGTGAGCGATGTCAAGTATTCTTGCTGCTTCCTCTACCTTTCTTGCGATCTCGTCCTTTGGTACCTTTCTGAGCTTCAGACCGAATGCCATGTTCTCAAATACTGTCATGTGAGGATACAGAGCGTAGTTCTGGAATACCATTGCGATATCTCTATCCTTAGGAGCGATGTCGTTTACAAGTCTGTCGCCGATGTAAAGCTCACCTTCACTGATCTCTTCAAGACCTGCGATCATTCTAAGTGTTGTAGACTTACCACAACCAGAAGGACCTACGAGGATGATAAACTCCTTATCCTTGATCTCAATGTTGAAGTCTGAAACAGCGATAACGCCGCCTGCATACTTCTTATAAATTTCCCTTAATGATACACTTGCCATTAAAAAAGGACCTCCCTATTTGAATTTTACTAATATCCTAATTAGCTATGCTTTTATCATAACAAATTTTTAACATACCCGCAAGAGTTTTTTTTACTAAACTTTATTATATCTCATTATGAATATTGACGAAAATTCACATAGAATAGGTAATTACTTACATTTAAACGATTTCGTTGTCAATAATCTTTCAACATCTTTGTGCATTATTTCTAAACAGCTTCCAAGAGGCAGATCCGGATCTAAAGGCAGTTCTCCGATCTTTATCCGCTTAAGAAAAACAACTTTATTTCCCAGCTTTTCAAACATTCTCTTGACCTGATGATACTTACCCTCATGAAGCACAACGGTACATTCATCGGGACAGTTCACACTTGCGGAAAATTCCGCAGGCAGACATTTCTCCCCGCCGTCGATAGTCATGCCCTCGGCGAATGCCTGAGCATAATTTTCCTGCCAAGGGTCACGAAGTCTGACGAAATAGGTTTTCGGAACATGGGTCTTAGGTGACAACATTCTGTGGGCGAGAGCTCCGTCATCAGTGAGAAGCACAAAGCCCTCAGTATCCTTATCGAGCCTGCCCGCAGGGAAAAGTCCCTCCCTGAACATCTCAGGAGGTACTAGCTCAAGAACAGTTTTCGACTCTCCGTCACGAGTGGAGCAAACCACACCCTGCGGCTTGTTCATCATTATGTAGACAAACTTTTTATAGCATATCTCCACGCCCTTTACGGCAACAATATCGTTTTCGCTGACCTTAGCATCAGCCGCCTTGGCGACCTTTCCGTTTACAGTCACCTGACCTTTTCTGCAAAGCTCTCTCACCATGCTTCGGGAAATATCATTACGCTGTGAAGAAACAAATTTATCAAGTCTCATAGCAAAAGCCTTTCTGACAATTTTCTTATAAAGATTATAGCATACGATACCGCCAAAAGTCAAATATGCGAAAAAACTTGACCAAAAGCAAACGCCTGCAGATATGCTCCACAGGCGTTTTATTACTATTTGTATCGGTTTTTTTCGACCTATGAAGCATTAGTTTACCCTTGTTCATAATGCCGACGTTTCACGCTCAGTCGTCTACTTTTTCCTCAGCCCCTGCATAAATCCGTCCAGCTCCGCTGAGCATACATCTCCTCCCACAAGCTGTCCCTCACAGACGATAAGATTAGCCCTGACCTCCTGCTTCTTATTCCCATAATTCTTCACAGAATATGTATACACCTCAGCGGTTTTCCCTTTATAGTCCTCCAGATCAAAGCCCTGCTGCTTCTGAAGCTTATTATACTTTTCATACACCTCATTGAACTCTTTCGGTATGGTCACAGCCTTGCATTCATCGTATTCGTCAGACACCTCCCAGCCCATTTCTTTCAAAAACGCCTGTCTTTGCGCTTCGCTTTTCATCTCGTACACCGCAGGCGACGATATCCTCACCACTGTCACTATTATCACCGCCAACAGTGCCAACGCTGCCAGAACCGCCCCGATCACCGCAAATGTTGGCTTTTTTACTTTTATTGTCTTGATAAACATACCCTTTTCCTCGCTTTCTGTTTTCAAAGTTTGTACATTTATATGTATTGTCCCAAAAATTATAACTACCTGTCCGATTTTTTATTTTGTTATATAATTTTCAAAAATAATTTTTATAGCATTAATAATATTATCGTATAATAAATTTATCGGTTTGCTATGATTTATTATTACAAACTCTGTAGCACTGATATGACATTGTGCAAAATTGACAAAAATAAAAGTGAAAATTAATGTGAATTAACGATTTTGTATTTTTTTGTACAAATGTCTTTGACAATTTCAAAATATGTGGTACAATATTATTAGGTAACGCTATGCTTCTCCGCATTGCCTGCGGAGGGTACTGAAACGTTTTCTTAAATCTGCCTTTTCACGGCTGTGAAGGGGCAAGCTATTATTGCTGATGCGTTCTGCGGTCAGCCGCAGGATTGATATATGAAAGGAGCAATGAGTTTTATGTCAAAAATTATTGCAGTTACTTCCGGTAAAGGCGGAACAGGCAAATCTTCTATAAGCGCCTGTCTCGGTTATGCCCTTGCTAAGCAGGGAAACCGTACACTTATAATTGAGCTTGACTTTGGTCTGAGATGTATGGATATCATGCTTGGTATGCAGGGTAATATTACATACGATCTAGGTGACGTTCTTGAGGGTACTTGCGACGTATACAAGGCAACAACAACTGTTAAGCTTGCTTCAAACCTGAGCGTTCTCTGTGCTCCGTCCGACCCGTTCGTTCAGCTCAAGGCTGAGGATATCGAAAAGATCACACAGGAAATGAGAAAGTATTTTGAATACATAATCATTGACACCTCTGCAGGTATCAACGGTTCTGTATTTGATATAGTTACTAATTCCGACCTTATACTTATAGTTACAACTCCTGATCCTGTATGCGTAAGAGATGCGAGAATGATGTCAGATGAGTTCTATAAGAGAGGAAATCAGAAGCAAAGACTTGTTATCAACAAGGCAAACAAGAGAATATTCGAGTTTGACGAAATGGACGACCTTGACGCTATCATCGACACAGTCGGCGTTCAGCTTCTGGGTGTTATCCCTGAGGACAGTGCTATCCCTCTTGCAACAGGAAAGGGTGCGCCGCTTTCATCAAGCTCTATGGGCTTCCTTGCATTCTCTGCTATTTCAAGAAGAATAAAGGGCGAGCATATACCCCTCTCCATCAAGGTCTGAGTATATTATCAGCCGTGTGCGTGAGGATATCTGCGCATAGTGCGGCTGTTTTATATAACGAAACTTATTTGTTCATTAATATACTAATATATAAACGGGGGGTTTCCATTGAATATTGCACTTATTGCTCATGACACAAAAAAGGAACTCATGGTACAGTTCTGTATCGCCTATTGCGGTGTACTCAGCAAGCACAATCTTTGTGCCACAGGTACTACGGGAAAAATGGTAGCCGAAGCAACAGGCCTTAACGTTCAGCGTTATCTCAGTGGCTCACAGGGTGGCGATCAGCAGATCGCAGCGAGAATATCCTGCAACGAGATAGACCTGCTTCTGTTTTTCAGAGATCCTATCTCAGTGAAGCCACACGAACCTAATGATATGAATCTCCTCAGACTTTGCGATGTACACAACATTCCGGTAGCCACAAATATTGCCACTGCCGAAGCGCTTATCCACGCACTTGAGCGAGGCGATCTTGACTGGAGAGATATCGTTAATCCTACAAAGATATAATTGAAATTTCATATACAAAAGCGATGAAAGGGAGAGTATTCCGTTCTTATGTTTCAGCGAGAGCCGTTGGTGAGAGGGTTCACACAAAGGGCAGGAAGAAGGACACCTTGGAGCTTCCGTTTGTTCAAGAACGGACGTATAGCTGCGTTAAAGCGTTAGAGTGATCCGACACGAAGATGTTCGGATAATTAGGGTGGTATCACGGTAAAAGTCGTCCCTTACTAGGGGACGGCTTTATTTTTTTTATCCACCACCCGTAGGGGAGCGGCTCAATTTCTGCTTCACAGAAATGCGACGTCCCGCTTTTTCGCTCCTCACTCACTCTTGAATATCTTATCTCAGCACATCAAAAAGCAAAGGCGGTATAACAATGAAAGCCAGCCAGCTAACAAAAGAAAACATCACCCCCGAAATAGTAGACAAGCTTCTTTTCGAGGGTCTTGACTATAAAGGCGAAACTGCCGACGTTATAATAGTTTTGGGAAGCCGCAAAGCCTGCGACTATCGTGTTCCCCTTGCGGCAAAGCTTTTTCACGAGGGAAAAGCCCCACATCTCATATTTTGCGGCGGAAAAGTGCAAAATACTTCACAAGGCGAAATGGAAGAGTATAAAGCCATGCTCATCGCCGCCGAAAAATGCGGCATACCGACCTCCGCCATAACTGTGGAAACACACTCTCTTGATACCGTGGAAAATCTGCAAAACGCAGCCGAGCTTGTAAAAAAGCATTTTCCAAACTGCAAGAGCATTATTATAGTCACTACCGCATATCATATGCGGCGTGCAAAAAAACTTGCGGAGCATTTTTTTACACAAACAATCATTCCCTGCCCCGCCAGCCGTGGCAGCACACAGCGAAATAATTGGTCAATGACCGAAAAAGGCAGCACAACAGCACTTGACGAATGTCTTAAATTCGGTTATTATATAAAAAAAGGTTTTATTGACGATTTTGAAATTTGAAACGTTGTAATTAAAGCACCAAAGCTCTTTAATGTAGTGGTGAACAGTGTTCGCCCGTTTATTAACAACGTCCCGATATCACAGCTATTTAAACGATATCGGTATTCAAAAGTTCAAGACAAAATACAGAAAGGATCGTTATTATATGGCATTGATAGTTAAAAAGCCAAAAGGCACAGAAGACATTGTTCCCTCAAAGGTCTATAAGTGGCACACTGTAGAGAAGATAGTTTCCGAAGCTGCCGAAATATACGGCTTCAAAGAAATAAGAGTACCAACTTTTGAGGAAACAGGACTTTTCGTGCGTTCTGTTGGCGAAACAACAGACGTTGTTCAGAAAGAGATGTATTCAGTTTCCGCAGCAGGCGACTCAAAGTTCGCACTCCGTCCGGAGGGAACATCAGGCACAATGAGAGCAGTTCTTGAAAACGGTATCCTCAACGAGGGTCTGCCGCAAAAGGTCTATTATATCCTCTCATGTTTCAGACACGAGAATACACAGAAGGGCAGACTCAGAGAGTTCCACCAGTTTGGCTGTGAAATGGTCGGCTCTGAAAGCCCAAGAGCAGACGCAGAGGTAATTTCACTTGCAAAAAGCGTTCTTGACAGAGCAGGACTCAGAAACATCAAGCTCAACATCAACTCTATAGGCTGTCCAACTTGCCGTGCAGAGTATCGCAAGGCTCTGAAAGAGTATTTTGCCGCAAGAAAAGACCAGCTTTGCGAGACCTGTCGGGACAGACTTGACAAAAATCCAATGAGAATACTTGATTGTAAAATCAAACACTGTCAGGAGCTTGGCAAGGACGCCCCTGTTATCCTCGATTATCTCTGTGATGATTGCAAAGAACACTTTGAGAAGCTTCAGGAGTACCTCTCCGTAATGGGCATCGACTTTGACATTAACCCTAAGATAGTAAGAGGTCTTGACTACTATACAAGAACAGTTTTCGAGTTCATCACCGATGAGATAGGCGCACAGGGTACAGTCTGCGGCGGCGGACGTTATGACGGTCTTATCCAGCAGCTTGGCGGCAAGCCTACCCCTGCCCTCGGCTTCGGTCTGGGACTTGAAAGACTTCTCATGGTAATGGACGCTCAGGGCTGCGACTATATGGAGCCAAAGACCTGCGACCTTTATATCGTACCAATGGGCGAGGACGCCCTTAAAAAGGCAATGGGCATAGCCTCCGAGCTTAGAGAAGAGGGCTGTTTCGTAGAATATGACCTTATAGGCAAAGGACTTAACGCTCAGATGAAGTATGCAAACAAAACAGGCGCAAAGTTCGTTATGGTGCTTGGCGACAACGAGATAGAATCAGGCGTTGCAAAGCTCAAAAACATGGCAACAGGCGAGCAGACAGATATCAGGCTTGACAACACAATTGCCGAGAACTTTTCAAATGCACTTATGGCGGATATGTTCAAGGATATCGACGCTGATATAGAGAAATTTATCGGAAAGGAGAACTAAGCAATGAGATGTGAACAGTGCGAGAAAATACCTCTGGTAGAAATACACACTCCGCAGGAATATATGCTCTGCATAGGTTCTCTTGCAAGAATGCTGCTGGCAGGGGAAGTTGAAATGACCTATCAGACCTGCCCACTTGATAAGATAATGGATAACGACAACAAGTGGTATGCCGAAAAGCTTTTCCACCAGTTCAGGTGTACAAAATGCGGCACGATCTATGGTATGCTCTGCAACACCCACACAGGCGGACAGATAAAGATAAACGACAAGGTCTTTGACCCTGCTGATTATCCCGATAAAAAGGAAGATAAATAATGCTTGCAATAAGACCCGTGACCTATGAGGTAGAGACCTCACTTTCGCCCAAAAGAGTTCTCAGAAAGCTTGACGGCGACCTTATCGAGCATAGACCCACCATAAACATTCTCTCCCAAAGCAAGTTCATGAAGAACCACCGTGACGATACCATTTTTTATGGCTACCGCACAGACGCTGATAGCTTTCAGATATTCCACCACACCGCCAAAAAGCGTGACGGAGGCTCAACAGGCTTTTATGGCAAGGTAGAAAAGACCCCCAACGGCTCAAGGATATACGGCAAGTTCAGAAAGCCTATCTATGCCTATGTTGTGGGCGTCATATGGACGGTGATTGTGCTTTTTCTCACCCTTATGCTTGTGGCACTGGAAGAGAAAACAGGTGCAGTATGCTTTGCCGCAATATGGCTCGTGGGATTGTTCCTCATGTTCTGGGACAACAAGAAGAAGTTCGTCAGAGCCTATCTTGACAGCTTCCCGCCTGCCGTCAGCAAAACAGACGAAAGCGACGAATAATTTTTATCAATATAAACCCAAAGAAAAGGAAGTAATGTAAAATGAAACTTGATACAATGAAGGGCTTACGCAGGACCCATTACTGCGGCGAAGTGCCTGAAACAGAGCAGGAAGTCGTTGTATGCGGCTTTGCCGACAGAGTAAGAGATATGGGCAACCTTATCTTCATCAACCTCCGTGACAGAACTGGACTTGTACAGCTTGCATTCAATGATGAAACAGACAGAGCCGTTTTTGAAAAGGCTCAGCTTGTAAAAAGCGAGTATGTCCTCATGGCAAAGGGTATGGTACGTCCTCGTGAGAGCGTGAACGAAAAGCTAAAAACAGGCAAGATAGAAGTTGCCGTAACAGACCTGAGAATTCTCTCAAAGGCTGAAACAACACCATTTGAGGTAACAAACTCAGATAAGGTAAACGATGAGCTGAAGCTCAAATACCGCTACCTTGACCTTAGAAATCCAAAGCTTCAGAAGAATATCATAACCCGTCATAAGATCGCTCAGATAACAAGAGAGTATTTCTATGACAATGGTTTCCTTGAGATAGAAACTCCTATGATGATGAAGTCTACCCCTGAGGGAGCAAGAGATTACCTCGTTCCTTCAAGAGTTCACGCAGGCAAGTTCTATGCACTTCCACAGTCACCACAGATATACAAGCAGCTCCTTATGATATCAGGTTATGACAGGTATATCCAGCTTGCAAGATGTTTCCGTGACGAGGACCTGAGAGCTGACAGACAGCCTGAGTTCACACAGATAGACCTTGAGATGTCCTTTGTCGATCAGGAGGATATCCAGGCTTGTATTGAGGGCTATATCGAAAAGCTTTTCAAAGAGATACTCGGTGTAGAAGTAACGCTCCCACTGCCAAGACTTACATTTGCAGACGCTATGAGCCGTTATGGCTCTGACAAGCCTGATACACGTTTCGGCATGGAGATACAGGATATCACAGACACCGTTAAGGATATAGACTTTGTGGTATTCAAGTCAGCTATTGAGGCAGGCGGCTCAGTTCGTGCAATAAACGTCAAGGGCGGTGCGGCAACATATACAAGAAAAGAGATCGACAAGCTTGTTGAGCACGCAAAGGGCATAGGTGCAAAGGGTCTTGCATATATCCGCTGGGCAGACGAGCCAAACTGCTCATTCAAGAAGTTTCTTGGCGAGGGCGATCTTGAGAAGATAAACGAAGCCGTTGGAGCAGAAAAAGGCGACCTTATCCTCATCTGTGCAGACAAGAACAAGGTAGTTCTTCCAACTTTGGGCGCACTCAGACTTATCTGCGGAAAGCGTCTTGGCGTTATCCCGGAGGGCAAGTTCAATTTTGTATGGATAACAGAAATGCCATTCTTTGAGTATGATGACGAGAACGACACATGGGTAGCAGCGCACCACCCATTCACAATGCCAATGGAGGAGTGTCTTGACTATCTTGACACCGACCCTGCAAACGTCCGTGCAAAGGCGTGGGATCTTGTCCTCAACGGCACAGAGCTTTCATCAGGCTCAATGAGAATAACAGACTTTGAGCTTCAGCAGAAAATGTTTGAAGCACTGGGCATGACAGACGAAGAGATAGAAGCAAAGTTCGGCTTCCTCGTAGACGCTTATCGTTATGCCGCACCACCGCATGGCGGCATGGGCATAGGTCTTGACAGACTTTCCATGATAATCTGCAATGCAGACAGTCTGAGAGATGTAATAGCCTTCCCAAAGGTACAGAACGCCAGCGAGCTTATGAGTGCTTGTCCGTCCACAGTAGACGAGAAGCAGCTTGAAGAGCTTCACATCAAGACCACAGAAACAGAAGAATAATTCGCATTAACGCAAACAGGACAGCTCATGAGGGCTGTCCTGTTTTTGTTTTATTGCACAAATTCTAATGAACCGCACAATGTATATGTAGGGGCGACCTGAGGTCGCCCGCCTGCGTTTTATCTCTCGCTCCGCTCGGTGCTGACTTTTACTTTGTGCTTGTTCTTTACTCTGGTCGGCTTTGCCCATTCCTCACTCCTCACTCCTCATTCCTCACTTATACTCCCCCTCATAGAAACTTGAAACCCGCAGCCGAATTACTCGACCACGGGTTCCAAGCTATAATTTATAAGTGGGATGGGGGCAATTTTATTGGGTAGTCACCCGTCATCTTTAAGGCTTAATCGTCCTGAAGTGCGTCATAACCCTCTTCATTCGTTCTGATCTTTACTACGTTCTCAATGTTGTATACAAAGATCTTTCCATCTCCGATATGACCTGTATAAAGGGCTGCCTTTGCAGCATCTATAACTGCTCTTGTTGGTACCTTGCAAATAACGACTTCGACCTTTACCTTTGGCAGCAGATTTGTTTCAACAACTGCACCACGGTAATACTCAGGCTGTCCTTTCTGCATTCCGCAGCCAAGAACGTTCGTTACTGTAACACCTGTTACGTCGATGTCCTCCAAAGCTGTGATAAGATCGTTGAGCTTCTGCTGCTTGCAGATGATAGCGACCTTTGTCATCTTAGGTGTGCCGTCAGCAGACGGTGCGTCTGTTGCATAAGATTCTACCTTGATGGCCTTCTCAACAGGAACTACAGGCTCTGTTGACTTGTCTACCTTTACAACGCTCTTTGCGTCGTCCTTTGTATAGCTGAGCATTGCCTGTGACATTGCTGGTGCGAAGTCAGCGTAAGAAGATACAAGACCATGCTCTGTAACGTCAAGACCAAGGATCTCTTCCTGCTCGGAAGCTCTAAGACCGATCGTGTGCTTGATGATCTGGAATACGATAGTCATTGTGATAGCTACCCAAGCGATAACTGATACCATACCGAGAAGCTGGATACCAAGGAGATGTGCTCCACCGCCTGTGAAGAGTCCCTTTTCACCGCAAGTACCGTCTGAGAAAAGACCCACTGCGATAGTACCCCACATACCGTTGAGCATATGAACTCCGCAAGCACCAACTGGGTCATCTATCTTGAGTACCTGATCTATAAACTCTACACCTACAACTACAAGGATACCTGCAACGATACCGATTATAGCTGCTGATACTGGTGAAACTGTGTCGCATGGAGCTGTGATAGCTACCAGACCTGCAAGTGAAGCGTTAAGTGTCATTGAAACATCAGGCTTCTTGTACTTGATCCAAGTAAAAATCATTGTTGTGATCGTTGCAACTGCTGCTGCAAGGTTTGTTGTTACGAAAACCTTACCTGCAAGCGGGATAGCGTCGCCTTCCATTGAAGTTGTTGACGCACCGTTGAAACCGAACCAGCAGAACCAAAGGATAAAGCAGCCAAGTGCGCCAAGTGTAAGCGAGTGACCTGGGATAGCCTTTGCCTTGCCGTTCTTGTCATACTTACCGATACGAGGACCAAGGATAGCTGCGCCAACGAATGCTGCAACGCCGCCTGCCATATGAACGCAAGTCGAACCTGCGAAATCATGGAAGCCGAGGTCTGCGAGCCAGCCGCCGCCCCAGATCCAGTGAGCCTCGATAGGATAGACCAGAAGGCTTATAATTGCTGAATAGATACAATAAGAAATGAACTTTGTTCTTTCTGCCATAGCTCCAGAAACGATAGTTGCTGCTGTTGCACAGAAAACTGTCTGGAAGATAAGGAATGCAAAGAAAGGCACTCCGTCTGGAGCAGCTGAGGCATATGTTGAATCTGCAATTCCCTTGTAAGCTCCGATGAACTTTCCGTCGCCAAACATTATACCGAAACCAAAGAGCCAGAACAGCGGAGTTCCGATACAGAAGTCCATCAGGTTTTTCATGATTATGTTACCTGCGTTTTTCGCACGGGTGAAGCCCGTTTCAACCATTGCGAAGCCTGCCTGCATAAAGAATACAAGTGCAGCTCCCAACAGTACCCATATAGTATTGACGGCACTGAAGCCTGTGCTTTCAGCCAATACTGTTACAGTGTTTGTCATATCTTTTTCCTCCTAAAATACAAAAAAGTGTATGACGACCAAAGCCATTCGGCTCGGTCTGTCATACACTTCATTGTGCATTCTGTATATTATTGTAGCTGTAGGGGAACAAAGTAGTAGATCTGTGGTTAGTTTGTTATAAAGTCCGTGTTATATTGAAAATTTGAATTGTCCCTTACTTAACGTAGAACAGCAGATCGCTGTATGTTGGATAAGGCCAGTAATCCTTGCCTACCAGTGTTTCGATCTTATCAGCCGGAACTCTGAGAGCACCCATATCTGCAAAGATAGTATCGTGGAAGAAGTTTGCCATTTCCTGTGTGTCCTCGATAGAGTGTACTTTCTGTACATCAGCTTCCAGTGTGCCAAGTGCCTTGTACATCTCAGTTACGAGAGCTGAAATTTCCTTAACGGTCTCTTCCTCAAATACAGTTTCAGCACCGCAGCTCTTTGCAAGCTCAGCAGTCTTTGCGATATCCTTGATATACTTAGCTGCAGCAGGAAGGATCTCCTTCTTAGCCATGTCGATCATTGTAAGAGCCTCGATATTGAGTGTCTTGCAATACTCGTCGAGGAGGATCTCAACTCTTGACTGAAGCTCAGCTTCTGTATAAACTCCGTACTTAGAGAATACGTCAACATTCTTCTGTGCAAGGAATGTAGGAACAGCTTCAGGAGTTGACTTAAGGTTAAGAAGTCCTCTCTTTTCAGCTTCAACAGGCCACTCGTCTGAATAACCATTGCCGTTGAAGATGATGTTCTGATTTTCCTTGATAGTTCTCTTGATAAGATCGTCAAGAGCGTCCTGGAAGTTGTCAGCCTTTTCAAGCTCGTCAGCAAACTGATCGAGAACGTCAGCAACGATAGTGTTAAGAACTGTGTTAGGACCTGCTACTGAAAGCTTTGAACCAGGCATTCTGAACTCAAACTTATTGCCTGTGAATGCAAATGGTGAAGTTCTGTTACGATCTGTTGTATCCTTAGGGAAGTGTGGCAGAACGTCAACACCGATCTCCATCTCAACTCTCTTGTCCTCATACTTAACGCCGTTTACGATAGCATCGAGAACGCCTGTAAGCTCGTCGCCAAGGAAGATAGAAATAATAGCCGGAGGAGCTTCGTTAGCGCCAAGTCTATGGTCGTTACCAGCAGAAGCAACTGAAGCTCTCAGAATATCCTGATAATCATTTACAGCCTTGATAACTGCTGTAAGGAACAGGAGGAACTGAGCGTTCTCAGCAGGTGTTTTACCAGGGTCGAGGAGGTTTACACCTGTGTTTGTTGAGATAGACCAGTTGTTATGCTTACCGGAACCGTTGATGCCAGCGAATGGCTTCTCATGAAGCAGGCACTTGAAGCCGTGCTTTCTAGCTGTTCTCTTCATGATCTCCATTGTGAGCTGGTTGTGGTCGGTGGCGATATTTGTTGTGCCATATATAGGAGCAAGCTCGTGCTGAGCAGGAGCAACCTCGTTATGCTTTGTTTTAGCGTAGATACCAAGTCTCCAGAGCTGCTCGTCAAGATCTTTCATGTAAGCCTGAACTCTTGTCTTGATAGTACCGAAATAGTGATCTTCAAGTTCCTGACCCTTTGGAGCAGGTGCGCCGTAAAGCGATCTGCCTGCAAGGATAAGATCCTCTCTCTTTGCATACATCTCTCTGTCTACAAGGAAGTATTCCTGCTCAGGACCAACGTTTGCTGTAACTCTTGTTGCGTCTGAGCCGAACAACTTCAGAATTCTGAGAGCTGACTTATTGATAGCTTCCATTGAACGGAGAAGCGGAGTTTTCTTATCAAGCGCTTCGCCATTGTATGAACAGAAAGCAGTAGGAATACAAAGTGCTTTTTCCTTAATGAATGCGTATGAAGTTGGGTCCCAAGCTGTATAGCCTCTTGCCTCGAATGTTGCTCTCAATCCGCCTGAAGGGAAAGAAGAAGCGTCAGGTTCGCCCTTAACAAGCTCCTTGCCTGAGAACTCCATGATAACGTGACCGTCCTCAGTTGGCGAGATAAAGCTGTCGAGCTTTTCTGCTGTAAGACCTGTCATTGGCTGGAACCAGTGAGTGTAATGTGTGCAGCCCTTTTCAACTGCCCAATCCTTCATTGCGTTAGCAACGATGTTTGCAACCTCGATATCAAGTGGATCGCCGTTGTCGATAGTCTTCTTCAAAGCCTTGTATGTAGCCTTTGGAAGTCTTTCTTTCATCACTGATTCATTGAATACGTCTGAGCCGAAATATTCAGGAACGTTTGCCATATTGAATTCCTCCTATTATAAATTATAGTCTAAGAAAAATAAAAAAAGGCACTGCGAACCTAAGTGGTTCACAGCGCCTTTGCTGTTTACAGTTATGAGTATATACCTTTTGACCTCATTTGTCAAGGCTTTTTTTAATTTTTATAGACTTTTACAAATCGGCGCAAAAATATTTGTTGAAACTTGTGAAATCACATCCCATGTCAATAAAATGCACATATTTTTGTAAAAAAATACATCAAACTGCTAAAATAGTGAAAAAAAGAGGGCGACCCCAGGTCGCCCCTGCGATAATATCCTAAATATCTATATAATGATCCTTATCAGGTCTGTCTTTGAGCTCTTTTTTCATAAGCTTATTTACCTTTTTGAGCTTTGAGCCTGCGGTAAAACAGCCGAAGATATTCGTCACACCTGAAACGAGCAGAGCGATACCAAGGACTATCATTGCAGTTTCGCCTAAAATAAGAGGGTCAAAGAGGAGAAGTATACCAACGAGAGTGGTAATAGCGGCTGAGATACAGCTTACGTTCCAACTTCCTACACCTGCACGTCTAAGGTTAAGGGAGTCCTGAATGTTCACGATGCCGCTTATGAGCATATAAAGTCCGCAGACAACGGCAATGACTTTCGGGATAAAATCAGGTCTTATGATAATGAAAATGCCTATGGCGGCGAGGATGATCCCTCTCACAAGGCTTGAAGAATAGCTCTGGTCGTCTTTGCCCATGGCGAAGTATCTTATAAGCTCCACTGCACCGAATGCGGTGAAAAGTCCACCAATAACATAGCCTATGGCGGCGGTGAAGAAATTAGGGTCGATTATGAGCGCAATGCCCAGCACTACGCAGAATATAGACAATATCCAATAGCTTCTGAATACTTTTTTGATATATTCCATTTTTATCTTTCCTTTCATGTTTTTATAATGCTGCAAGCTGGCGACTAGACGTGCGACCTCAGGTCGCCCCTACAATTTATTTGTGCAGTACAATGGTGTTGCATTAATAAATGCACAGCGTGAAATGCCCATCACGGAGAGTGACCGCCCACACAATAAACAAAACAAGGTTGAAAAGCGGGCTGTCGAGGGTGCCAGCCCCCACAATAACATTGCAGAAATTACGCCGCGCCATTACAAATATCATTTTGCCGATTTTAGCTTTGCCGCCTTTATTACTTTCATTCGTGAGAACTCCTCTCTGTCCTTTTCTTCAAGAGAGTCAGTAATGAATTTTACTATGTGTTCATTTCTTGGAATGATTATGTTTTGCAGGGCGTTTGCTCTGCGCTGTGTCTTTTTTATGGCTACGGACAGTCTGTAGATACTGTTTTCCACCTCTGCGAGGACTGCTGTGGTCTGTTTTACCTTTTCAAAGGCAAGATAGGCTCTGTCAAGCTGAGAATCGGTCTGAGAAAAGCCGTATGTGACTTTCAGAGGGCGTTCTTTAAGGGTGACCTTTGGCAGCTCAACGCCCATGACGCTTCTTGTGCTTATCTCAACGCCTGTTTCAACAGGGATACAATTTGCATAAGGTGTAACAAGACCCATGGAGATATTTGCAAGCTGGAGTGCGCTGTAGGCTTCCTTGTAGGTGTCCTCAATGCTTCCTCTAAGCTCCCCTGCTTTGTCAACAAGGCTCATAAGCTCTCTTATAAGGATATTTCTTTTTCTGTCCAGAAGCTCATAGCCCAATGCGGCAAGCTTCAGAGCCTTTTTATAAAGTATAAGATTTCCCTTTGTGGCAAAGACCTGCTGTTCAGCCATTGGTCACACCCTCTTTCTATTATATCACTGTATATAAATAAAGTCCAGTAGGGGCGAACATTGTTCGCCCGATTTTTTCTTTGTGAGCCGTTTTATTCAACATTGGAATAGTGATGTTGCAAATAATTACAAAATCGCAAACAACAATATTGTGAGTGACGGCAATATCATAAATAACCGCAATATTGTGGAATAACGGGCGAACAATGTTCGCCCCTACATAATTATTTGTGCGGCACTGAATTTTAGTCCTCTGCAAAAAGTGCCTTAGCTTTTTCGGCACTGTAATAATGCTCCAGATGTTCTTCGTCAACACGGTCAAGCTCTGATTTCGGCAGTGTGGAGAGCAAGCTCCAGCCTAGGTCGAGAGTTTCATCTATGGTGCGGTTCACGTCAAAGCCTTGGTCGATAAAATGCTTTTCAAAAAGCGTGCCGAATTTCAGATAGGCTTTATCGGTATCGGAAAGCTCCTCCTCACCGATAACGGAGGCAAGGCTTCTTGCGTCCTGCACCTTTGCATAGGCTGCAAAAAGCTGGTTCGACACCATTTGGTGATCTTCCCTTGTATAGCCCTCGCCTATGCCGTCTTTCATAAGTCTTGAAAGGCTCGGCAGAATAGAAACAGCAGGATAAACGCCTGTTTGGTCGAGGTTTCTGTCAAGAACTATCTGCCCCTCGGTTATATAGCCTGTAAGGTCAGGGACAGGGTGGGTGATATCGTCATTTGGCATGGTGAGTATCGGTATCTGCGTAACAGAGCCTTTTGCACCCTTTACAATGCCTGCTCTTTCATAGATAGAGGCAAGGTCGGAATAGAGATAGCCCGGATAGCCTTTTCTTCCCGGTATCTCCCCCTTTGATGAGGAGAACTCTCGCAAGGCTTCGGCATAGGAAGTCATATCTGTGAGGATAACGAGAATGTGCATATCATGCTCAAAGGCAAGATATTCGGCACAAGTGAGGGCACATCTTGGAGTGAGAATACGCTCTATGATAGGGTCGTTTGAAAGATTCAAAAACATTGCAACTCTCTGCAAAACGCCTGTTTCCTCGAAACAGCGTTTGAAATAATCTGCAACGTCGTTTTTTACGCCCATTGCTCCAAAAACTATTGCGAAATCCTGCCCGTTTTCGTCGGCAATTTTCGCTTGCCTTACTATCTGCACGGCGAGCTTATTATGGGAAAGTCCCGAACCTGAGAAGATAGGGAGTTTCTGACCTCTTATAAGGGTAGTAAGGGCGTCTATGGAGGATATTCCTGTGTTTATATAGTTTCGAGGATATGTTCTTGAAACAGGGTTAAGAGGCGAGCCGTTTATGTCACGGTACTTTTCGGGGAAGATCTCTCCCAGACCGTCGATAGGCTTGCCTGCTCCGCTGAATATCCTGCCCAGCATTTCGGTAGACAATGCAAGCTCCATAGGCTTGCCCTGAAAGCTTGTGGTGGTATTAACAAGGGAAAGTCCTTTTGTTCCCTCGAAAACCTGCAAAACAGCTCTGTCTTTTTCCACCTCTACAACTCTTGCAAGGCGGCGTGTGCCGTCATCAAGTTTTATTTCTGCCATTTCGTCATAGGAAATGCCGCTTACATGGTCAAGTGCAACGAGCGGTCCGTTTATTTCGCTAAGACCGATATATTTTACGTTCACGCTCCTGCACCTCCTGTCAAAGCCTCCATATCGGCTTTCATATTCTTTTCGTATTCGTCAAAAAGCTCTATTTTATCGTTCGGTATATCATACTTGACTTTGATAAGCTTTTCTATCCAGCCGCAGTCTATTATTTTATCAACGTTCACGCCCTGTGAAAGTGCTTTCTTTGCAAGGGCATAGAAATCTGTGATAAGTTTCATCATGCGGTACTGCTTATCAAGGGGGACGTAGGTATCGTCCTTATGATAGGCATTTTGCTGCAAAAAGCCCACTCTTACGGCTCTTGCAGTTTCGATAAGAAGCTTTTGATCGTCAGGGAGGACGTCAGTACCCATGAGCTTAACTATCTCCATAAGAGTATTTTCCTCAACGAGGATATTTGATATCTCCTGTCTGACTTTCATGAAGTTCTCATTGACGTTTTTATTATAATAATCTGCAAGGTCTTCTGCATACTCGGAATAGCTTGTGTTCCAGTTTATTGCAGGATAATGTCTTGCATAGGCGAGGGATTTATCCAGCGCCCAGAAGCAACGTACAAAACGCTTTGTATTCTGTGTGACAGGCTCGGAAAAGTCAGAGCCTTGGGGCGAAACTGCTCCGATTATAGTAACAGAGCCTTCCTTGCCGCCCAGAGTTTCAACATAGCCTGCACGCTCATAGAACTCGGAAATTCGTGACGGCAGATAGGCAGGAAAACCTTCCTCGGCAGGCATTTCTTCAAGTCTGCCTGATATCTCACGGAGAGCTTCTGCCCAACGTGAGGTAGAGTCTGCCATAATTGCGATATGATAACCCATATCACGGTAATACTCGGCAAGGGTTATGCCCGTATAGATAGAAGCTTCACGGGCGGCAACAGGCATATTTGAGGTATTTGCGATAAGCACTGTTCGGTCGGTAAGCGGTCTTTGTGTTTTCGGGTCGATAAGCTCTGAGAACTCCTCAAGCACCTGCGTCATTTCGTTTCCACGCTCGCCGCAGCCTATATAGACGATTATATCTGCGTCACACCATTTTGCAAGCTGGTGCTGGGTCATGGTCTTGCCTGTGCCGAAGCCCCCAGGGATAGCGGCTGTTCCGCCCTTTGCAACCGGCAGGATAGTATCAACGATACGCTGACCTGTTACCAACGGCTTTGTGATAGGCAGGCGGTTTTTGCATGGTCTTGATGTTCTGATAGGCCATTTCTGGCAGAGGGTAAGCTCCTCTACTGCTCCGTTAGGGGCTTTTATTTTTGCCACAACGTCATTTATTGTATAGTCGCCGTTTTCGGCAGTCCATATGACCTCTCCGCCGTTTGACAGAGGGGAAAGCATACACTTATGTGTGATAAGTGGTGTTTCGGGGCAGGTGCAATAAATATCCCCTGCGGAAAGCTTATCCCCTGTTTTCACTGTCATTGTAACGGGATACTTTTTCTCTGTATCAAGCGAGCTTACGTCTGCACCGTCAGCGATAAATGCGCCTGAGACTTCTTCAAGCTTTTTGAGAGGTCTTTCTATGCCGTCGAAGATGTTATTTATTATACCGGGACCGAGGGTTGCGGACATTGGTGCGCCTGTTGAGGTAACAGGCTCGTCAGGCATAAGCCCTGTTGTGCCCTCATAGACCTGAATGGTGGTAAAATCGGACTGCACTCTTATGACCTCGCCGATAAGACGCTTTTTGCCCACATAGACCATTTCCTGCATGGCAAAGCTTTTCGTATCTGCAACCTTTACTACAGGTCCGTTTACCGAATATATTTTATCCATAAAAAACTCCTTATTACCCAAGCACAAGCTCGGCTTTTTCAGTAAAGGCTGAACGCTGCCCCTCAAATGCTGAATCAAAGGTATAATCAAGTGCTATACCCATATCCTCATAGACCATGAGCATACCGCCAAGCTCTATGGAATCTCGGCTTTTTACTTCAAAGTCTGCAAGGTCAGAGGCGTATTTCATATCCTCAGGTGAGAGGTAGATAACGCCCTTATGCTCGGGATAGGTCTGTTTGCATTTTTCGGCTTTTTCTTTTAGCCAAGACTGATAATCTCTGCTTGCTTTGAAAGTCGCAAGCCTGCTTTTTACGTTGTCAAAAACGCTGTCTATAAGCTTTTCTCTATGGCAAAGCACGTTTCTTTTAGCTTCAAGCTGTTTTGAAGATATTTCCCTTATGGCTCTTGCCTCCTCGGTCTTATCTGCGGCGGCTTTTTTTGAGTCTGCGAGGCTTTGTGCTTCTATTTTCGCCTGAGCAAGCTCGTTTTCGCGCTGTTTATCAGCGGATTCGGTTATGAGCTTTGCCTGCTTTTCAGCGTCCTCAAAGACAGCCTGCTTGAAGCGTTCAAGTTTTATCGTCTGATTTTCCATTACTAAACTCCTATCAAAATCACAGCTTTATTCCCACTGCTTCTGCGAGATAGTGGGAAATGGTATCAGATATCTTTGATGTGGCATGGCGGTCTGGTATTTCAACTATGAGGGGCGTTTCTCTTGTGAGCTTATAGTCATAGACCTTTTCTCTGCACTGCTTGACTGCAAGCTCTGTCATAAGCACAACGCCCACGTCTTTCATTTCCATAGCCTTATCAAGTGCGTTTGACACCTCCTCGGAGGTATGCACCACAACGCCCTCGATACCTGAAAGTCTCATGCCCATTTGGGTATCTATATTATCGCTGATAAGATAAAATCTCATGTTAAATGCCCAATGCAGTGCCTACGTTTGAGATTATAAGGATAGCGATAAGAAGTCCATAGAGGGCGATACCTTCGCCAAGAACAACGAAGATAAGAGCCTTTACAAAGTTCTTAGGGTCTTCAGAGGTTGCACCGATAGCGGCCGGAGCGCCTGCGGCAACGGCTATGCCTGAACCTACGCAGGAAAGTCCAACGGCGAGGGCTGCTGCAAGGTAGCCAAGGCCTGCGCCTGTTGAAAGGGCGGCCTTAACGCCCTCCTCGCTTGCAGCTGAAACAAAATTACCTACAGGGACGATAAGAGCGCAGAGCATTATGCCTGCAAATGTACAGAGGTTGCCGATAAAAGCACCCTTTGGCGATCTTCCGTTCTTTATTTTCTTTGCGGTGAAAATGAATGGTACACAAAGAAGTGCGACTGCTATAAGTGGGAGCAGGAAATAGATAAGCATAGTTGATTCCTCCAAAAAAAATATTTTTACTTTAGATTTTACGAATTACATTGTACGGGTATGGATAATGGTCGGGGTAAAATGCCCGTCACGGCGAGTGACCGAACGAAGTTAGCCCCTACAAATGGTGTTACCTCATTTGTAGGGGACGGCGCCCTCGACGTCCCGCTTGTTTGCGATTTAACGCTCTAAAATTAATATTGCAAATGAGCTGTTACTCTGTTTGTGCGGTAAATTTTACACCAACAGGCTCGAATGGTTTTCCGCCGCCCTCATAGAAGCGGGAGAATATCTCATAAAACTCAAGTCTGATTATCTGAATGGCAACTATCATGCCCTCCATTACCATTACAAACAGGTTGCCAAGCACAAGCACGAATGGCTGTGCGGCGGCGGAACACATTTCCATAAGGGTCATTACCACTAGCATCATGCCTGCGTGAGAAAGGACAAATCCGCCCACACGGAGAAATGACATAGTATTTGAAACATAGCTGAGCAGGAACTCAAACATCTCAAAGAAATTTTCAACGATAAAGTTGCCCACGGTCATTTTTTCCTCGTCCTCGGACAAGCGCCACTGTTTATACTTCACGGCGATAGAGAAAGGTGTTCGGCAGAATATACACACCAATGGTATTACGATAAGGAAAATGACGAACGGAGTGGACATGACTTTCACATCGAACATGAGCGTTCCAACAAGTCCTACCGCAACGGAGCTGTAGAACACAAGTCCTGCAATGCCGTTACAGCCAAAAATGGCTTTTTCGTAATCCTTATTTTTAAAGCCGATATAGATATTGAGTATCATTGAGATAACGATAAGTGCCACACCTATGGCAACGGCAGTTATAAGGATAAAGTTCGTTTGCTTGAAAACCTTTAGAGGCAGGAAGTCAAGTCCTATATTCTCAAACACAGGGTCTAAAAGCTCTTCATAACCGAAGAACGAGCCATAGAGAGTACCGAATATCATACTTGATATGCCAAGGCGTGTGACAAGACCGCTTATTTTTGCTCCCAGCTTTTTCTTCAAGGCAAGTCCGCCTAGAACGATAAGAAGTCCTTGTCCCAAGTCACCGAACATTATGCCGAAAAGCAGAGTATAGGTTATTGCCACGAAAGCTGTCGGGTTATAGCCTTTATACTCAGGCAGACCATACATTTCCACAAGCATTGTGAAAGGTCGGGTCAAAAAGTTGTTTTTAAGCACTGTAGGCGGCTCACATGAGGCGTCTGCGTCAGGTGGGAGATAGACCACTGACACTGAACGCATATCAGAAAAGAGCTTATCAAAGCGGTCTTTTTCCTTTTCGGGGATAAAGCCTTTAAGATAAAACTTATCGTTTAGTGCGGCGGCATTTCGTCGCAGGTCAAAGGTATCGTGGATAAACCTTAGTTTTGAAAAAGCCTTTTGCAGTTCAGGCTCTGCTTTTGCGGCAAGCTCGTTTATCTGCTCGTTTATCTTTGCGTTCTCAACTGTATCTGCGTCTATAGTTTGTTTTAGCTTTTCCAGGGCTTCGTCTGCGTCGCCTGATACATAGGACGGTATCCGTATCCTTTCAAAATACATTGAGTGGAAGATATCATCAACACGCTGTTTATCACGTTCAGGGACGAAATACATTCCCCAGCAGAAGCTTTTTCCCGTTTCAAAGGGGACAAAGAAGAAATTCTCGTTATAATAGTCAAGCTTCGGCAGGTTATCCACAGGCAGCTTTCCGATACGAACGGAAACATACTTCATTGAGAAAAGCTGCTGAAAGTCGCTGTGCATACCTTTCAGGTGGTCTATTTGTCTGACCGCCCCTCCAAGCTCTGAGATACGCTGAGTAAGCTCCAGCCGCTTTGTATTAAGCTCGCTGAAAGGGGTATTATACTTTTCAAACAGGGAGTTAAAATCCTGCGGAGCTGACAGGTCACAGTCAGTAAAATCAGTTTCCTTTAGAGTTATACCAAGCTGTGCGGAAAGCTGGGCAAGCTCTTTCAGAGGTCGGTCATACTCGTTTTTCTCGCTGAGTGGCTTCATTGCGCTGTCGGGAGAATTGCCCGCAGGCTCGATATGAAAACAGCCGCTTTCACAGCACCTTTTCAAGGTCGCATCAAGCTCGTCCATAAGACCTGCTATATTCACAAGGGACATTTTTTCTATAGCCAATCACATTATCTCCTTTCCTGAGAATTTACCGCTCAGGCGGTGATGATAAGATCCTTTTCAACTGCCGAGGGATCGGCATTATATCTTATCGCTTCGATTATATGCACGATGTTCAAGGCTTCCGTACTGCACAGTTTCATAAAGGCATAGAGTGAAACAGGTGCGGCGGTGCTTTGGGCGAGGATATGAGAAAGATAGGCAAACTGTGAACTTCGGACTATGCTTTCGATATATTCAGAGGTCTGTTTGCAACCCTTTGAATACTTTGATCTTTTCACCCATTCGAGCATATCTTCGGGGCTTTCAAGCTCATAATACTTATCAAGTCTTTTAACTGAGCCTGTGCCTGTTTTTATTCTTATCTGCCGTTTTTTTATCTCCTCGGGGGAGTAGCCAAAAAAGGCTTTCATACGGTAGGCGTTTATTATGTTAAGGCAATCTATCTCTCGGCTTATCATTTCTGAGAGCTGTTTGCTTTGCATTTCGGAAAAATCATGCTTTGCGGTATTTAAAAGCTCGGTATAATAGGCTGTTCTCAGCCTTAGCTCGCACTCGGTATAATCCGCAGAGCCGTCCTCCAAAGGCGGTATTTTCACCAGTATCTTATAATACGGTGTATTTCTTAGTATTTTAAGAAGCTGTTCAAAGTTCTCGGCTCGGCTCATTTCAAGAAGGCTCACCTTTGAATGTTTTATGACATAGCCGGGAAGGTCGTTAAGGTAAGAATTATCAAGCCCTGAATTTATATTGTTTATCATGGACAGAATACATTCTATCTCCTTGCTTTTTATAAGGAAGTCATAAAAAGGCAGTTTATCAAGCTCCTGAAATCTGCACAGGCGCATATAGGTATTGAAATTCTCTCTTTGGAGAAGCGCCTCCACAAAACCTCTATGGACGGTATTAGGGTCAACGTCACGGAAAGCGTCTTTATATCTGGCTGAATGTGCAAGATAGTCTGCGGCTTCAGGGACTGTTCTTCGCATGAGCATTTCATGATAGTTCTCTTTAGTAAACATTCTGCCGTGGATATATTTTATTTTCGCCACTGTTCCGTTGGCAGACCAGCTGTCAAGCATATTTTTCAGCCCCTTTCACGGAGAATTTTTGCTCTACTTCGGAGAGATGATATTATCAAATATCTCCTTCTCCCACTGAGTATGTTTTTCTTCAAATATTTTATCGAGAACCGTTGTTTTCTCGTGCTGTGCGGAAGTTATCTTTTCGCTTTCGGTATTTATACGCTCTGTGACCTCTTTGGCTTTCTGCGTTTTATAGGCTTCGGCTTCTTTCAGGGCGTTTTCTTTCAGCTCCTGCGCTTCTTTCACTGTGCGCTCCAGCAGTTCGCCGCTTTCCATATCTGCTTTTTCAAGCTTGCCTGCAGCGGCTTTATCTGTTTGCAGTATTTCTGCTATCATATCCATATTATTCTCCCCTTTCAGGCAGGATAGTTTTATAACATTAATTGTACACCTTTTTGTCTTAAATAGCAAGTTTGAAGGGGTACAAAGCCATATTTTTTATATATTTTGCACTATCCATATGACTTTTATTTGGACAAATTGCTCTATGTGTAATGATTTTAGTCAGAATACACATTTTATTTTACCCTGAATTTGAAAAATTAGTTGAATATCTGCGGTCAGGTCACTTGACAAAAGGGGACAAAAGTGGTAAACTTGTATTTATCACGCACACATCTGTACTTTGGAGGTGGACTAAAATTGGAGAACGGACAAAACAAACTTGTTATCGTAAGCTCTGAGGTGCTTCCTGACATTGTGCTAAAGGTGCTTGCCGCAAAGCGCATGAGGGCAAGGGGCGAAGTTTCCACTTCATCGGAAGCCTGCCGCAAGGTGGGAATATCGAGGAGCGCATACTACAAATACAAGGACTCCGTATTCAATTATGAAGAACAGCTCACAAACAACATCGTTTCGGTATACTGCATACTGAGAGATGAAAAGGGAGTGCTTTCCTCCATTATATCACGGCTTTACGAGCTGAACACGAATATTCTGACCATAAACCAGAATATCCCTATCGACTCGGTGGCGACGGTGACATTCTCGGTAAGATTTGAGCATGACGCACTTAGCACCAACGTGCTGACAGAGGAGCTTTCTAAAGTTCACGGCGTTGTGGAAGTCAAGATAATATCGGGAGAGTAAGGGTAAAATAAGATTTTAACAATATATAATTTATTAGGAATGAGGATTTTTTATGTGTAAAGTAGCAGTTATCGGTTATGGCGTTGTAGGCTCTGGTACGGTAGAGCTTTTTATGAAAAACCGTGAATCTATCTCAAAAAAGGTCGGCAAGGAATGTGACATCAAGTACATTCTTGATCTGAGGGATTTCCCTGATTCTCCATTTGCAGACAAAATGATAAAGGACTTCAACATCATTCTCAATGATGCCGAGGTAGAAGTAGTAGCCGAGGTAGTAGGCGGAACGACTTTCGCTTATGACTACACAAAGAAGCTTCTTGAACACGGCAAGAGCGTTGTTACATCAAACAAGGCGCTAGTTGCGGAAAAGGGTGCAGAGCTTCTTAAGATAGCAAGAGAACACAACTGCAACTATCTGTTCGAGGCAAGCGTTGGCGGCGGTATACCTATCATCAGACCGCTTAACAAGTGTCTGGCAGGAAACGAGATACTTCAGATATCGGGTATTCTCAACGGCACAACAAACTTCATTCTTACAAAGATGATAAAAGAGCAGATGTCATTTGACGATGCTCTTAAAATGGCTCAGAAGCTTGGTTACGCTGAGGCTGACCCTACGGCTGACGTTGAGGGTGAGGACGCTTGCAGAAAGATCTGTATACTTGGCTCGCTTGCATACGGCAAGCACATTTATCCTGAAATGGTACACTGCTCAGGCATAACAAAGATCACACTTGATGATGTTGAATATGCTGCAAACGCAGGCTATGTTATAAAGCTTATAGGTTCTGTAAAGAAGCTTGATGACGGCAGAGTGAGTGCTATCGTTTGTCCTAGACTTGTGCCAAAGTCAAATCTTCTTGCGTCTGTTGACGATGTATACAATGCTATCAGCGTAACAGGCGACGGCGTTGGCGACGTTATGTTCTACGGACAGGGCGCAGGCAAGCTTCCTACAGCTTCAGCGGTAGTAGGCGACATTATCGATTGTCTGAAGCATCATCACAGAGTGCTTGCTCTTACATGGGAAGATTGTGATGACAAGAACTTTGTTGCGCCATACAAGGATATGGACGTTTCAATGTATGTTCGCATAAAGGCTGAAAATGCTGAGGCTCTCAAGTCTTCTATTTCTGAGATGTTCGGAAAGCTCATGTATATAGAGCGTTCGGGCAGGACAGAAAACGAGCTTGCGTTTATCACGCCGAACATGAAAGAGGCTGACATTGACGCTAACCTGACTATCCTTTCACACTCCGCTGAGATCGCAAGCAAGATAAGGATATACTGATAAAAAACAAGAAGCGGCGGATAAAGAATATCCGCCGCTTTACATATTTAATCACGATCATTTAGTTTGAGATATGCTATCCAAACAGTGCCGTTCTCATTAATAGACATCAGAGCAAAAGGCTTGCCGTCCAAAGGTTCATTCTGATCATAATAGACCTTTGCATTATCACGAAGAATGGTGACCCTAAAATTCTCTGTTAAGCCACTGCAATCACTGCATTGTGTTGTTTTTCCAACATACTTATAGTCTTTTAACTCGGCTGTATCAAAGATCAGTCTGTCTTCAGGATTGACCGCAGGGATATACAGATCACCCTCATAATACATATACAATGGACACATATCAGCTCCTCTGACCTCTGTTGTTTCCTCTGTGCTCTCCTCAGTTACAACACTCTCTGTTTTAACATATTCGGAGTCTATTCCACTGTCATTTTTGCTTTTTGAACACGAGCAAAGACATACTGCCAGAAATGCCAGAATAATAACTGCTGTTTTCTTTTTCATAATAAGTCCCCCTCAAAGAAATCAATTGCGTTTTTTACAGTATGTTATTCACTGAGCAAATTCATATAATAGAGGGTGGTTTGTCCGTTTTCTTCAAAGGCAATTATAAACGGGTCGCTGTCATCTGCTTTGTCAGGGTCATGGTAGACCTTGGCGTTATCAGGCAGTGAAGTCACATCAAAATCTGACTTCATCTCATCGACGTTAAAAAATTCGTGGGTGTTTCCTACGAACTCATAGCCGTTCAGCCTTTCGGTCATCTTATCGTCTGTTGACATAAGAGTTTCTTCGGCTTTGTAAAGTGAGGTATATGTTTTGCCCTCATAGTACATATACGGCGGCGGAGTGTCTGCCACAAGCTCTGAGGTGGTTGGGGTGGTGGTCGTTGTTGAAACTGTTGTCACCGCTGTTGTTTCGGTCGGTTTTTCGGACGAGTTGTTCTGTTCTTCGTTTTTACTGCATGAACAAAATGCACAGAGACACAATGCACACAGAGCGATAATTATTTTTCTATTCATTTGCTCGCCCCCCTTTCTTTAACTAAAGGATAGCATAACATTAACTAATTGTCAATTGATGTAAAATACAATTTTAACTGCGCTTATTCGTACATTTTTACATATAAAGGAGTTTTCACCATGATAAAAATACAGATACCTGCCACGTCGGCTAACCTTGGCGCCGGTTTTGACGCACTGGGTCTTGCGCTCACTTACTACAACTACATTGAAATGGAGGAGTGCGACAAGATAGACATTACGGCTGCGGACGGGCTTGACATTCCTACGGACGAGCGAAACCTTATTTACATTTCTGCAAAAGACCTTTTTGCGGTATGCGGCAAAAAGCTGGAGGGACTAAAGCTCATACAGACAAGCAACATTCCTATGGCGAGGGGACTTGGCTCGTCCTCTGCCTGCATAATCGCAGGACTTGTGGGAGCGAACAAAATGCTTGGAGATCCCCTCACAAAGGACGACCTTGTTGACCTTGCGGCACAGATAGAGGGTCACCCTGACAACACTGCGCCTGCACTTCTTGGCGGAATTGTGACGGCGGTATTTGACGGAAGAAAGGTACACTGGGTAAAGCAGGAGGTTTTCACAAAGCTGAAATTCGTGGCGATAATACCTGATTTTGAGCTGAAAACTGAGGAAGCGAGAGCTTGTCTGCCTAAGGAAGTTTCACACAAGGACGCAGTTTACAACCTTTCCCGTGCGGCGCTTTTCTCGGCTTCGCTTCTTACGGGCAAGTTTGAAAATCTGAAAACGGCAGTTGATGACAGGCTTCACCAGCCTTACAGAATGGCGCTTATACCCCACTGCAAGGACGTTTTTGACATTGCGTACACTCACGGTGCATATGCGGCATACATAAGCGGTGCAGGTCCAACTATCATGGCTATTGTGGACGAGAGCAATCAATATTTCGCAGGCAAGATGAAATTTTCTCTTGACAACGCAGGGCTTAAAGGCTGGCAGGTAAAGGAATTTCACATTGACAACGAGGGTACGAAGCTTATATGAACAGGTGCAAATGGTGCGACCTTAAAAATCCAAAGTATGTGGAATATCATGACAAGGAATGGGGCGTTCTCAGGACTGATGACAGCTATTTGTTTGAGATGCTTGTGCTGGAGTCTTTTCAGGCTGGGCTTTCGTGGGAGTGCATACTGAACAAGCGTGAGAATTTCCGCAGGGCTTATGATGAATTTGACCTTGATAGGGTCTGTGGATATGACGAAGAGAAGATCGCAGAGCTTTGCTCTGACAGTTCTATTGTGCGAAATAAGCTGAAAATTAGGGCGAGTATTTCTAATGCAAGAATATTTCGGGATATTGTGAAGGAGCAGGGGAGCTTTTATGATTATCTTTGCAAGTTTACTGACGGAGAAATATTGTATGAGTGCGATAAAACTACCAACGAATGGTCCGATAGGATCTCTGCAGACTTGAAAAAGCGTGGAATGAAGTTCGTGGGAAGCGTGATAATATATTCGTTTTTGCAAGCGGTGGGAGTGATATATTCCCATGATAGTGAATGTGGACTTTATAGAGAAAAATAAAGTAAAGATATAAGCAAAGCGGTGTCAGAGTGGAAACTCTGCACCGCTTTTTCGTATTCTCATAAGCAATGTAAAAACCGCCCTGCACAATGTATACAGAGCGGCTGCATTTTTTTCAATTTTTTTATTCCATAGGACAAATATTTTTGCGGTTTTCGGCTATCCTTTCATCTATACCATCTACCTGCGGCTTAACAAGGCTCGATGTTCCTGCAACAAACATTCTTGCACCTGCTTCGTAAAGCTTGCGGCAGTTCTCGTTTGACATATTGCCGTCAGTTTCTATGATGATGTCTTCGTGGCCGTTTTCGTCAAGCCACTTTCTAAGACGTCTTGCCTTATCCACCGTGTTAGGCACGAGCTTCTGTCCTGCAAAACCAGGGTTTACCGTCATGACAAGCACACCGTCTATGAAGTCTACGGCTTCCTCTACCACACAGATAGGTGTGCCGGGATTGATAGCCAAGATAGGCTTTGCACCGATAGAACGGAGATATTGCAGGCACTTTGCGATATGTTTTGTGCTTTCATAATGCACTGCCGCATAATCGCCCTCTCTGATATCAAACCACTGGAGCCTTTCCTCAGGCTTTTCTATCATGAAATGAAAATCAAATGGGATATCCGTCAGATCACGGAGCTGTTTTACATAATCAGGATAAAGTGTGAAATTCGGCACAAATGAGCCGTCCATTACGTCTATATGGAGATATTCGATATTGTTGCGCTTAAAAGCGTCAAGATATTCCTTTATCTGTCCCAGATGGACGCACATCATTGAGACTGATATCATACCATTGTCCATACTGATCCTCCTGTTTCTATTCATCTTTTTTTATCTTCTGCTGTTATCTTCAGGCTCAATGCCCATGATAAGCTGGTCTATTACTCTGTCGGTGGACTTGCCGTCTGTATATTTGAAGTTCTTCTTTATGAAGCCCTCCATTTTCTCAAACTCGTAATCCTTATCTCTGAGAGCGGTCATAAGCTCATCAAAATCGTGGACGATCTTACCAGGAACAAGCTCCTCATACGGCTCATAGAAATCTCTTGTTGCTTCATAATACTTTTGGTCGAAAGCAAAGAAAAGCATTGGCTTTTTAAGCAGTGACATCTCATATATGATAGAGCTGTAGTCTGTGATAAGCACGTCAACTATAAATAGGATATCATTTACCTCTCTGTAGTCGGAGGCGTCAAGTATTCTGTGAGCATACTCGTCAGGTATTTCGATACGCCTTTTTACAAACGGGTGGAGCTTTACGATAAGGACAGAATCCGTTTCATCAAGAAATTTGCCCCATGCTGTAAGGTCAAGCTTATCAAATGGGAAATGAGCATTATTTGCGTTATTTCCTCTGAAGGTCGGCGCATACATATAAACTGTTTTTGCAGTTTTGCACTCAGGGAAAACTTCCAGCATCTGCTCTCTTGTTTTGGCTTTATATTCGTCATCAAAGAAGATATCCGTTCTTGGGATACCCACAGGATAGAACTTCTTTTCGTCGATAGCGAAGCCCTCTGCATGGTGGAGCGCAGAATGATAGGAGCTTACAGGAACGTGGGTATAGCACTTATGCACCCTTGTATTGAATGGAGGTGCGCCCGGCTTGCCCAGTCTTTCAAAGCCCAATGACTTGAACGCTCCGCAGGCGTGCCAAACCTGAAGCACCTTGACGTTCTTAGGATAATCCACAAGGTAGATGTCAGGGTAATAATCATCTATAAGAATGATATCGGAGGTTGCAAGATAGTAGACGAACCTTATCATGGCAGGTATCGACCTATTGACAGTGATACTTGCTTTGAAGTCAAATCTGAACTTATACTTGCTGTCAAGTCCTCTTTCTATCATGCGGTCATATATGACCTTTTCGTTTCCGCCTATCTCGGCTCTCGAACCGCTGGCAAAGAGGATAATATCCCCGTTTTTCTTAGCAAAATGCTTAAAGAACGAGAACGCCTTTTTAAAACACCATATCTTTAAGCCGTAAACATCTCTTATGATGAGCTTCTTACGGTTTTGAAGCTTTTTCGCAATACGCTTTGGCAAGGTCTGGGAAGGCTTAGGCTCTTTATAGGTGACGGCAAGCTTATATTCAAGTGTATCCATATCGCTTGCAGACTCGGCATAGAAAAGGTTTTCTGCTCCTCGTCTGAGCTTGAAGTTCATAGGATTCGCCTTTGTATCGTCCTCTATAGTTTCCACTTTATCGGATATGATACAAGGATACTCGTTCGTAAGCACCTGTTTTGACAGGCATCTGCCATCGTTATCATAGGTGAGCTTGAGAAGCGTACTGCCACTGAGGACATAATCCACTGTATCTGTTGATATCTGCGGTTTATTCATGCCCTTATACTTTGTGAATATTTTAAGGGCATAGTCGCCTGTGGCGATAGGAGCTTCGTTATTGGCGGACATTATATTCACTGTCAGATGAAAATGAGTTCCGCTTACTTCAAAATGCTGGGCAGGGAACATACAAGTTCTATCATGTGTGACAAATCTTGCTGACAAGTTTTCAAGCTCGTCTTTTTCAAAGCCCACAAGCTCGCCCTCGATATGGAGGATAACTCTCTTGAACTCTACTCTTGTAAGCTCTGCGAATTTTTTGTTTCTCTCTTTTAATCTCTCAATAGTCTTTCTTCTGTTCCCGTATATCTCTTCAAATTCGGGAGTCATATTATCCATTTAAAACTATTCCTTACTTTCCGCCGCTTTTAAAGCTTCACTTTCAACTTTCATTTCAGGTCTTGAAAAGCGACTACAAAATTTTTACTCAAATTTACAAACAGCAGACTGTTTAATCGTCAAATGTGAACATTACCTTTAAGGTGAACTCGCCTGTGTTTCTGATAGCGGAGAATGCCTTTTCGTTCTCCTCTATTGTGAATGTATGTGTGATAAGATCGGCAAAGTTTACGTCGCTATGCTCGAAAACTTCAAGGGCTTTCTTCCAATCGTTCACTCTGCTGTTATAGCTGGAATTCCATGAGCCTTTGACTGTTATCTGCTTTCTCAGTATTGACCAATAGATATTCTTAGGCAGGATAAGGTCTGTTGACGGGTTGCCAACGAGAACGATACTGCCAAGAGCGCCTGTTGACTCGATAGCGGAAGCGATAGCTTCGTTTGAGCCGACAGCTTCAAATGTTACGTCTGCTCCGTCGATACCTATTATCTTCTTCACCTGTGCAGGGAGATCGTCAACGCTTGTATCAACAACGTCAAAGCCCAGCTTCTTTGCATACTCAAGCTTATTCTTTGAACGACCTGCGATAACCACCTTACCGGTCTTTGTTCTCTCTTTTGCAAAGAGGGCTATCATAAAGCCTATTGTACCTGTGCCTATGATAACAACGTTCTGACCCTCTTTGATGTCACCGATATTTACAGCGTGCATTGAAACAGCGGCAGGCTCGCAGAGCGCTGCAGTTTTATAATCGAGGGTATCGTCGAACGGAACTAAGTTCCATACTGGAACAACGAGGTACTCAGCCCATGCACCGTCCTGTCTTGAACCGAAATAGCTATAGCCTGAGCATTGTGCATATTCCTCCATTTTGCAGGCTTTACAATGCTTGCAAGGGAGCATAGGGAACACGCAGGAACGTTTGCCGAGAAGGCTTTCGTCAACGTCATCGCCAACTGCAACTATCTGACCTGAAAACTCATGACCAGGTATGGTCGGGAAGTGGTAAGTTCCTGTTACAAAGCATCTTGGCATATCGCTTGAACAAATTCCGCACGCCTTTATTTTCAGCAATACGGTGCCTTTTTCAAGCTTTGGCACGTCTACCTCAGTTACTCTCAGGTCGCCCACGCCATAAAGCACAAGTGCTTTCATCTTTTCGGGTATGTTTATTAAGCTTTTCATAAAAAAAGTCCTTTCTATTTACCGCCAAGCAGCGTTCTGACAATAAGCAGGTCGCTGTCTGTTGTTATCTTGAAATTAATAGCGTCGCCCTCTATAAGGTGGATAGGCTGGTTATTCATTGTGCATATCTGCGAAGTGCCTGTGATGACTTTTTTCTGCTCCTCAGTGAGGTTATCCTGCATTTGGATAAAGTGGGCAAGGCGGAAGCTGTCGGGAGCTTGTCCGCTGTAAAGCTCGCTTCTGACAGGGATGTCTTCAACATACTCTCCTCCCTTTGAATGGAGGATAGTATCTGCACATGGAAGTCCGCAGACGCAAGCACCGTATTCTGCGGCACAATCTATGGAATCGTTGAGTATCTTCTCTGTAACGAAAGGTCTTACGGCATCGTGGATAACGATAACATCGTCATCATGAATTCCGTTATCATTTGTGATAGCGGTGGTGACATTATTTATAGTATCCATTCTTTCCTTGCCACCGAGGATCACCCTTACCTTTTCGCTTTCAGGAATATTCTTTTTCACCTGCTCGTTCATATAGTCCTTATAGTCCTTATGGACGGCGATATAGATATAATCGAATCTCTTTACCTTGAGCATATTTTCAAGGGTATAGATTATGATCGGCTTACCTCCGATCTCGATAAACTGCTTTGGTATTTTCGAGCTTTTAACTCTTGTACCTGATCCCCCTGCGAGCATTGCACCGTAAATCATAGACAAACTCCTTACTGATATTTATATTATAATAATGTATCTGACAAATAAATCATTGTGATACGCCGATAAAGTTTCGGCAGTCAACGGGCGAACGCTGTTCACCCCTACTTAGTATTCGCTGTTTTGTGACATAATATAATCGGCTATCCTTTCGGTAGAACGGCCATCGCAAGCGCCCATAAATCTTTCTCTGAAATCAGAAATGACAGTAGGGTCGGCTTTCCCCTGCTTTATGGCGTTTATAAGCTCCTCATTGGTCTTAACTATTGGTCCCGGGAGGAAGCTATAGTCATAGGGATAATAAAAGCCTCTGTAGTCATAGAACTGGTCAAGGTCAAAAGCGTAGAATATCATAGGTCTTTCAAAAAGCGAATATTCAAAAATAAGCGAAGAATAATCGGTTATGCACATATCGGCAGTAAAAAGAAGATCCTCGATAGGCATATGTTCTGTTATGTCAAAGGCGAAGTCCTGACAATCCTCAGGGATATCCCACTCCTTTTTAACAAAGCCGTGTCTTTTTACAAGAAGCACCCACTCGCTGCCGAAATTCTCTTTAAGGGCTTTTATATCCAGCTTTTCGGGGATATAAGCCTTATCAGCGTCCCCACGATAGGTCGGGGCATAGAGCAGGACTTTTTTATACTGTGCGTTCGGGCAATTTTTATAGAGATTTTCAAAGGCTTTTACACGATTTTCCTCTTTAAAGAAAAAGTCGGTACGAGATACGCCTATTGCCTGCACGCTATTATTATCAAGGTCAAAGCCGAAAGCTTCCTTGAAAGCCCATATGCACTCTTTACTGCTGACGGTACAAAGTGTATAGCTTGTATGGGCAGGGAACTTTCTCAATTCTTCCAGCGACTCGCCGAAAGAGAGGTCGGTGATACTTTCTCCCCACTTTTTGAAAGCTCCGCAGGAATGCCATGTTTGAATGACCTTTGTGTCTTTTCTGAACTTAAAAGCGCCGAACAGATTACAGGTATCGTTAAGCAAAACGCAACCCACGTTTCCCATTAGCCAAGTAAGCTTCAGATATCTCAGCAGATAGCCCATTCCGCCCTTATTATTATGGACGTAATAGACCTGCGGATCAAGTCCTCTGGTCTTTATCTCCTCATAGATATAGCGGAAGCTATCCGTCAGCGTACCGCTTCTTATCTCGGCAAAGATGACCTTGTTTTTTCTCAAAGGTCTAAGGCTTGACACTTTATAGCAAAGGGGATATACTCCTTTGAACATTATGATCTTGGCGGTGTTTCTGACCGCCTGTTTTAAACCGCTCATTTCTCACCCTACATTATATCATATTATGCGCCGTTTGTCTACACTTTAACAAATAACAGGACACTTTTGCGGCACATCTCACAAAAAAGCTTATTTTCTGAGCTTTATTATGCTCATTTTAACGTATGCACAACGCTAAAAAAGTTCTCTTGTGTAGTATTATAGTGCAGAACGGGAGAAGTGTCAAGGGGGTATTTGTAATTATGTAAAATTATTTGAATAATGTGAAGATGGGACTATTTCTGCTTTATTAACTGACAAAGTATTTTTTATTATGTGAGGAAACAGCTATTGACCCGCTTTGAACAACATGCTATAATGTAGTAAAATCATCATAAATAGGAAGTGGTCTTATGTATGAAGTTCGTTGGCCTAATAAAGAAAGGTGGATATTCATATTTTGTGATTATCCTGGTGAGCCTGACGAATTTGTTGTGCTTTTAAAAGCATACCGAGACATGGTTCACGGCAAGATCAGGGCGATATCCGACTCAATGCAATACAAAGTAGACAATGATGAGCTTGGGCTGATTTTCCAATGGGACGATTGTTTTGGTATCACTGTAATTGTTCCCAAGTCAACTGATCTTGACAAGGCTTACAATACTCTTAAAGATTTGTGCGAGAATATTTAGGCGTTAAATTGCATAAAGCTGTATGCTATACTGATTGCACAGAACAAAAAATGAGGAGCGTAATCGCTATGGCAATCGGTGAGAGAATTCGGTTTTTCCGCAATTTGCGGGGAATGACACAGAAATATTTAGGACAGGTGGTCGGATTTCCCGAAAAGACCGCTGACATTCGCATGGCACAATATGAATCCGGCTCAAGAACACCAAAAACAGATTTAACAAATAAACTTGCAGAGGTTTTCGATATATCTCCACAGGTGCTATCTGTTCCCGACATCGACAGCTACACAGGTCTTATGCACACGCTGTTTGCGTTAGAGGATTTATACGGCTTCAAGATAGACCGTCTGGACGGAGAAATCTGTATCCGCATCAACAGGCAGAACGGCTCGACCTTTGCGAAAATGACTGGTCTGCTCGAACCCTGGGAGGAAATGGCTCAGAAGTACCGCAATGGGAAAATTTCTCGTGAGGAATATGACCAGTGGAGATACAGGTATCCGAGGTTGGAGGCGGAGCGGAATGAAGCGGCACGTAAAAAACTAAAGGAGAATAATCAATGAAACATAATATTTTTGAGGACAATTCTTCAAGTATGAATCTTCAAATCAATCCTGCTGACATTACTGAGCAAGTAGATTTTATAGAAGAAATCCTTGAAAAAGAACCACCTAATAAATCTATTCAGTTTAATGTTGAATGGTACAAACACTTTAGTGCTATTAAATCCTTAACTATTGATGATTATTGCGAGAAATGTGATAAAACGAGTTCTTTTGTAAGTAAAGATGCACACACTAGTTTTGAAACCTTTTATCATTCCTATGATATGCCTCATATTGATGATTATAGGAATCAAACGGAAAGAACCCCTATTTGTATTACGATCAATTTACAATGTGCAAAGTGTCGAGAAGCACACTTCATTTCTCTTCTATTCAAAGGAGACAATATTGTTAAAATTGGTCAATATCCCTCTTTTGCAGGCAAAGAGAAGCATGAACTTGAAAGATACAAAAACATAATTGCCAAATACTATATTGAGTTAATCAGATCTGTAAATGCTTATTCTCAACATATGGGTATTGCTGCTTTTGTTTACCTAAGAAGAATATATGAACACATAGTTGAAAAGGAATATGCTGAATTGCCTGATTCAACAAAGAAGAGTAACGCATCTTTTGATGATAAAATGAAAGCTGTAGATAAAAAGATACATATTATACCGAATGAATTGGATTCGCAAAAAAGTAAAATATACTCTATACTTAGCAAGGGAATACATGAATATGAAGAAGACGAATGTTATGAATTGTATCCTATGATGAAAGTAATTATAATAATGATGCTCGATAGATACTTGTCCGAAAAGGAGAGGAAAAAGCAGCTTAAAGATATAACTGAAACTCTTAAAAGCAAATAAAATAAAAAGAGCTATCCGATTCGTAAATGAATCAGATAGCTCTTATCTTTTCAGACAGAATATTTATCACTGTTGCCGATAATCGAGAAATGTTGCCAAAACGTTGCCATTCGGCTTAACTAAACAACGAAAGGTACGGTATTACGCCATTTCAGCAAACGTTTGCATTATTCCCACTCCACCGTTCCCGGTGGCTTTGAGGTTATATCGTAAACTACTCTGTTTACATGATCTACTTCGTTTGTTATCCTGTTGGATATTCTTGCAAGAACATCGTATGGTATCTTTGCCCAATCGGCTGTCATGAAGTCGTCTGTTGTTACGGCTCTGATAGCTATAAGGTGGTCATAGGTTCTGTGGTCGCCCATTACGCCTACTGTCTGGACGTTTGGCAGAACTGCAAAGAACTGACTCAGACTGCTCTCAATTCCGCTTTTCTTGATCTCGTCACGGAAAACGGCGTCTGCTTCCTGCAACACCTTTATCTTATCCTCTGTTATCTCACCGATTATTCTTACGCCAAGTCCTGGACCTGGGAACGGCTGACGCCATACAAGCTCCTTTGGTATGCCGAGCTTTTCACCAACTTTTCTTACCTCGTCTTTGAAGAGGTCGCCAAGCGGCTCTATAACGCCGTCAAAGTTGATGTCCTCAGGCATTTTAACCTGATTGTGGTGAGTTTTTATTGTGGCAGCGTCGCCCTTTCCGCTTTCGATTCGGTCAGGGTAGATAGTACCCTGTGCGAAAAATCCGCCGTCTGCTTCTTCTCTGATCTTATCCCAGAATACCTTATAGAACTCTGTTCCGATAGTCTTTCTCTTTTCCTCTGGATCTGTTATGCCCTTGAGCTTTTCAAGGAACTGCTTCTGACAGTTTACTCTTACAAATCTCATATCGAAAAGTCTTGTGAAAGTTTCCTCAACAAAGTCGCCCTCGTCTTTTCTCATAAGGCCCTGATCTACGAACACGCAGGTGAGCTGTTTGCCCACTGCACGGCTGATAAGTCCTGCGGCAACTGATGAGTCAACTCCGCCTGAAAGTCCCAAAACTACTTTCTTATCGCCTATCTGCTCTTTAAGCTTTGCAACTGTGTTCTCGATAAAGTTATCCATTACCCAATCGCCTTTACAGCCGCAGACCTCGTAAAGGAAGTTTTTCAAAATGACGTTACCATACTCACTGTGAGTTACCTCAGGGTGGAACTGAACGGCATATATCTTCTTCTCTGCATTCTCCATTGACGCACATGGGCAATCATCTGAATGGGAAGTGATAACAAAGCCCTCAGGTGCTTCGCTGACATAGTCGGTATGGCTCATCCATACGATATTCTTATCAGGAACGTCCTTGAAAAGCTTGCTCTCTGCGGAGGCTGTTATCTCTATCTTGCCATACTCGCTCTTTTTACAGCTTTCTACCTTTCCACCGCTCATCCATGAAATAAGCTGACAGCCGTAGCAGATGCCGAGGACCGGTATGCCAAGGTCAAGTATAGCCTTGTCATAATGCGGGGAAGTCATATCATAAACGGAGTTTGGTCCGCCTGTGAAGATTATGCCCTTATAGCCTGCTGCTTTTATTTCTTCAAGTGGAGTTTCAAAGCTTTTTATCTCTGCATAAACGTGGTGATCTCTCACACGTCTTGCGATAAGCTGATTGTACTGTCCGCCGAAGTCAAGCACCAGTATCTTCTCATGTGACATATATTTACCTCTTTTCCTTATGTTTTTTTGAAATACATAAATATTATAACACGTTGCCGTCCCTTTTTCAAGAGCAATTTACACACTCTTTGAAGCATGGGGTAAATTAATTGTGAACACCTGACATCATGCAGGAAAATATTCGTTGATTTTAGCTGTTGTAATTTGCTAATAGCTATGTTATAATGAATAGGTATTGTAAAATGCGTGTAAATCAACAGAAAAGAGTATATTGTAATGGAAAAACAACAAAACATTCAAACACAGCAGGCAAAGGATAAAAAAGGCTTGCTGAAAAAAATAGGAGCATGGTTTGCGTCGCCTGACGGAATGCAAACATTACGATTTATAAGTGCCATAGTGGCAGTTATAATGGTAGGAGTCATTTGTGCTTTGTTGGGCATATACATGGACAAGGACAACTTCCTGCCGAAAGAGCGAAATTATGCGCTTATAGGGGCTTGTGCTGTTGAGCTGGCACTGATATTTATTATTGCGGAATTTTTCTCAATGCAAAAGAAGCTGAAAAAGAGTGAAACAAAAGGCTACATCGACCCTTTCACGGCGGCTTTTATGCTTGGACTAAATTCTTATTTTCTTCCGGATTTTGTAATGGGGTCATATTTCCCAAAGAGCAATGTGCTTTACATTCTCCTTGGAATATTGCTCTGCTGGCTTTTATATCTTATAGGTGCGGTGATATTCCCGAAGCCACACGCCTGGTTTTGCGGAGTGAACGTCATATTTGTCATATATGCTTTGGCACAGTATTATGTCACCGAGTTCAGGGGGAATCCTGTTCAGTTTGCCGACCTTGCCAACATAAAGTCAGTCAGTGAGATAAACGGAATGTACTCACTGTTTTTAGACAGCAACGTGATGTTTGTGCTTTGTGATCTTATTCTTATTATCGCTGTAACGGTGACGACAAAAGTAAGGAAGATAAAAATACGCAGCAGGATAATATCGGGTGTAGCTGTTATCGCAGGGTGTTTCGTATTCGTATATGGTGGCAGGTTTGCCTATGACCTTGGTATAAAGAACAGATACATCAGGCTGAACTTTTCAGGTGCAGAAAATGCAGACACATACAGGTGCGTAGGCTATGACCTTATGTTCTGCTTTGACGGAATGTTTAACCGTGTGACGAAGCCTGATGGCTACTCCACCCAAAAGGCTGAGGATATCATAACTCAGTATGAGGTACAAAAGGCTGACAAAAAGCCTACTATCATTGCTATCATGAACGAATCCTTTGCAGACTTTGAGCATATCGCTCAGTTCAAGACTAACAAAGACTATCTGCCCAACTATCACAAATTGCAGGAGGAAAGCATAAGCGGATATGTTTCTGTTTCGGCATATGGCGGTTATTCCTGCAACTCTGAGTATGAATTTCTCACCGGCAACACTCTTGGCTTTTTGCCGTCTGGAAGTGCGGTATTCACCCAATATCTCAACGACAAACAAAACGGTCTTGTAAGCTGGCTAAACGAGCTTGGCTACACAACGCAGGCTATCTCGCCTTGCTCTGAGGGACTATGGGATATAGGCAACGCCTATGAACAGCTTCAATTCAAAGACAGGATATACAATTGTCAGGACAGAATGAGCGATATCCAATATTTCAACGGAAATATCACAGATGAAACCATTTTCAGATATATTGAAGAGCAATATGAAAGACACGCAGGCTCGCCTTATTTTGTATGGACAGCGACCATGCAGAACCATGCGCCGTATGATGACCTCAGTTCTGTTCCGTCTGAGATAACCTTTGAGGACTACAACAACCCTGCGGCACAGGAATATCTAAATCTTATCTATCAGTCTGACAAGGCGCTTGGAGAGCTTATAGATTACTTCAGGAACAAGGACGAAGAAGTCATAATCGTAATGTTCGGCGACCATTATCCGCATATCATAGACTTCACGGAATATCTCTATGGCAAGGACGTGGCTTTACTTTCAACGGAGGATTACTCAAGACTTCGACAGACGCCTTTCCTTATTTGGAGCAACAAGGGCGTTGAAGCGGAGAAGATAGACGATATAAGCCTTAACTATCTTTCAAACAAGGTCATGGAAGCGGCTGGGCTTCCAAAATCGAGATATCAGCAGGAGCTTGACAAGATACGCTGTGACATTCCGATAATAAGCTCTTACGGCTACAAGACGGCTGACGGAGAATGGTATTCTATAAATGATGTGGCTGACAAATACAAGGACACGCTGAACGAATATGAAACGGTGCAGTATTACAGAATGTTTGATGAAAAGCGTGACAATAGTGTAAATTAGGCTGTTAAAAAACACAAACAACAAAAAAGTGGGACGTCGCATTTCTGCAATTCAGAAATTGCGCCGATCCCCTACAAAACAATAAACGGACGAAGCTTTTTTTACTTCGTCCGTTTCGTTTTATAATACGTGTCAAAATGCGGGCGAACGCTGTTCGCCACTACAAATAACTACATAATTATGCGCTTATTTTTTATCCTGTGACCTTTTTCTCGAACATGAACATTCCCATGACATCGTTCATTATGCTGTCAGAAGCGACCTCCTTGCTGTTCTTTGTCATTTGCCTTACGACAGTCTGACCGTCATTCTTGCCGAATATCATAACATAATCGTCGCCACTTTCGGAAGTTCCCTCATAGGACACCTGATTTTTAAAGATGTTATATTTCCACTTGCCGTCTTTGAAATATGCGTCAACGGCTTCGCCGTAATTTTCGCTTGCCAATTTCATTTCGGTATCGAAATCGTAGGTGGAATGTCTTACGCTGAATATTCTCACAAAGGCGATCACAAAATATATCACCAGTATTACCACTGTGATCTTAAACAGAGTCTTTAGTACCTTTTTACCCTTACCATAATTCTCTTTGCCGCTGCTTGAATGTTCAGTTGGGGTGCGCCTATAGTCTGCCGCACTCATTTCTCTGTTTCGGTCTGTCTCTCTTACACGCTTTACCCTGCGAGCTTCCTGCTCTCGGCGCATTCTTTCCTCTGCTTCGGCTCTTTTCGGGTGTTCATAAACACGCTTCGGTATGCCCTGTATCCTTGAACGGTCTATAAACTCCTGCTCGCCACGTCTTTGGGTCGATGAGGCAATAGGTACCATTTTTCCGCAGTTGGTGCATATCTTAGCTCCGTCCTCCAGCTTAGAACCGCAGAATGTACAATGTCTGCTCATTATTACCAATCCTTTACACACTTAGAACTGTTTTGTTTGTCGAAGTTTTTTCTATATCTATGTTGGACTATCCGCCCGTTTTCTTTAATGACACGGGCGAACGCTGTTCGCCCCTACAAATCTTCTTTATCTATATTTACAGATATCTTACAACGCCAACGACCTTGCCAAGTATGCTTACCTCGTCAACAATGATAGGGTCCATGGTGTCATTTTCAGGCTGCAGTCTGTAATGGCCGTCCTCTTTATAGAAAGTCTTTATGGTAGCTGACTCGTTGTCAACAAGTGCGCAGACTATATCGCCGTTTTCTGCATATGGGGTCTGCTCTATAACTACCATATCTCCGTCAAGGATAGCGGCATTTATCATGGACTCTCCCCTTACCTTTAGGGCAAAAAGCGGATTGCTGTAATGCCTTGCAGGCTGGAAGCTTATATAGTCTGTTATCTCCTCAATGGCAGTGATAGGGATACCTGCGGTGACAGTTCCCACAAGTGGGATCTTCATGCCGTTGCCGCCTGTGAGCCTTATGGCTCTGTTCTGGTTATTTCCCTTTTCAAGAAGACCTTTTGCGGTGAGATTATTTATATATCTATGGGCTGTTGAGGTAGACTTAAAGCCAAACTCTGCACATATCTCCCTAACTGTCGGCGGATATCCCTCTTCTATGCGATCCTTTATGAACTCGAATACCATTTTCTCGTTCTCGGTTACTTTTCTCATAGCTCCGTCCTTTCTGTTATATCAATAAATCTTTATCTTCTAAACTTAAAGCTCTTTTGCAAGCCTTTTTGCAAGCTTATAGACATCTCCGCAGCCAAGAGTTATAACAAGGTCGCCATCCTTGCAGTTTTTCTTTATATAGTCAATGCACTGTGAGAAGTTATATTCCTTCTGCTGTGCAGTCTGCTTGTCAACAAGCTCGTGGTCGGTCTTGAACCAAACTGCATTTGGTATCTTCTCTGCAAGCTGTTCAGCATAAACACCGTCGGTATTTTTCTCACGGCTTCCCATGATATCCGTTACAACGGCAATATCTGCAATAGAAAGCGCTTTCACAAAATCGTTCATGAGTATCTTTGTTCTTGAATAGGTGAAAGGCTGGAAAACTGCCCACACTCTGTTGAAATCAAGACCCTTTGCGGCTTTCAGTGTACACTCGATCTCCTTTGGGTGGTGAGCGTAGTCGTCAACGATAGTAACGCCCTTGACCTCGGCTATCTTCTCGAAACGTCTTATTGCGCCAAAGAAAGTATCAAGTCCCTTTTCGATACCCTCCCATGAAACGCCTGAATATCTTGCGGCAGCGATAGCTGCAAGGGCGTTCATGACATTATGGTCGCCCGGAACGTGGATAGTAAGCTCTCTGACAAACTCGCCCTTATGATAAAGCTCAAAGCGTGTCTGCAAGCCTTTTTTGGACTTTATAACGGCAGAATAATCGTTTTTCTTATCCCAGCCGAAAGATATCATTTCCTTGTCAACGCCCTCAACGGCTTTCAGAGTATTTGCGTCGTCGCCATTATAGATAACGGCTTTTGAAGCCATGGTTGCGAACTTATGGAAAGACTTTATGATATTTTCAATATTCTTGAAATACTCAAGGTGGTCTGCGTCAACGTTCAGGATAATTGAAACGTCAGGGAAAAGTCTGAGAAAATGATCCTCGAACTCACAGGATTCACAGACCATAGTCTGTGATGAGCCTGCCTTGCCTGAGCCGCCTATGCTTGGGAGCTTTCCGCCTATAACGCAGGAAAGGTCAGTACCCTCCTGAACGAATATCTGTGTGAGCATGGAAGAAGTTGTGGTCTTTCCATGAGTGCCTGAAACGCAAAGAGCGTTCGTATACCAGCTTGTGACAAGTCCAAGTATCTCGGCTCTTTCGCAGCAGATCGCACCGCTTGCTTTTGCGGCGATAAGCTCAGGGTTATCTGCCATTATTGCGGCGGTATAGATTATAAGGTCTGCACCCTTGATATTCTCGGCTTTCTGACCGAGGAAAACTTCGATGCCAAGCTTTCTTACGGCTTCAAGAGTTTCGGTTTCGTTATTGTCTGAGCCTGTGATGAAATATCCCTTTGAATGGAATATCTGCACCAGAGGGTACATACCAGAGCCGCCTATACCGATAAAATGAACGTGCTTTATATTTTTCAAGATCTCATTTGTTATCATCTTTGTAATACTCCTTAGAATAATAGATAATTCAGAATGTATGTTTATTTTATTATATAACATTTCTAAAAAAAAATAAACCCCTTTTTGATTATTTTTCAAAAAAAGAGGCAAAAATATTACTACAGGCATTACATCACAAGAAAGGACGCATGAAAATGACTATAACAGAGGTAAAATTCAGAAGATTTATAAACGAGGGCAAGCTCAGAGCCGTTGTGAGCCTGACCTTTGACGGCAGTTTTGCGGTACATGATATCAAGATAGTGCAAGGGGAGGAGCGACTTTTTGTGGCTATGCCCAGCCGCCGTGATGACAACGGAGTTTTCCGTGATATCGTTCACCCCATCGACAGCGAGCTTCGCAATGAGATAGAGGGAGAGATACTTTCTGCTTACCGCATGGAGCTTGACAGGCAGGCGGCAGAACAGCAGGATTTAAGCTGACTATAGCAGGATAATAAGTGCAATAATGACGCACAGAAACGATAAGTTTGCGTAAAAAACGGGCGAACAGTGTTCGCCCCTACAGATGCTTTTAAAGTCAGTGTAGGGGGAGTGCTGTTCGCCCTATTATTTCTATCTTTTAGCTTTTAGCCCCAGATTTTATCGCCCATGTTTGAGAGATAAGCTGTAAGCTCCTCCGCCATTTCATACTGCTCAGGAAGTCTTGGGTGACCGGGGGTCGCCTTGCCTGTTCTTGTGAACATGAAATGTGTTATCTTCTGGTCATTAAGCTCGTTTGCTATCTCGTCAACGGCTTTATCCCACTCCTCACCGTGGCAGAGAACTGTCAGCAGAAGCACAAATGTTGCGTTTGGATACTTGCTTCTAAGGTCAAGGATAATGCTCTTGTAGGCATTTTTCCACTTTGCTCTGTAGTCAGGGTCGGCGATATCGAAATCCTCGTGACCCTCGTTATGCGGGTCGTTCTGACCCACTGCAAAAAGCACAACGTCAGGGGTATAATTCTCAAAATCCCAAGGCGTTACGCCCTTTGCGCCCTCCGGGAAGTAGCAAAGCTTATCGTATACAGACTCCATTCCGATAAAATTCGGGGCATGATAATAGCCAGTGTTGTCGAAAATTGCGATACCTCCCTGTGCGATATTATGGATCTGTGCGCCAAGGTTTCTTGCAGTTATCATTGCATAGCTATGCCATGCGTTATCGTATACTCCCTGATGATCCTCAGGGTCACAGCTTGCAACAAAGTCAACTGCCTCGCACACTGCGCCTGCAGAAACAGAGTCGCCATAGCATTCTATTTTTCTTGCAGGGAGAGGAGGATTTTCGAAAACTTCTCCGTCGGGGTCTATTTCAAAGCCCACAAACTCAAAGTAATGGGAAGCGTCCTGCCTTTTAAAAAGGGTGACGGTATGAGTGCCTTTTTCAAGGTCACAAGCGATATCAAGGGTGATATCCTCGTCATTTTTATCGAAAGTCACCTTGCCCTCTTTGCCGTCCATAACAAAGCCAAGCTCCTGAATGTTGAAATACTTATGGTTTTTTATCACGGCGGATACGCTTGTGCCTGTGAAAGTCATTTTTACATTTGAGCCTGCGTAATAAAACTCAGGGCGTGTTTTGTCGGAAAAGTCTATTCTGCCCATATAAGTAAGAAAGCTGTTGTCTGCTGTTATAAGCTTTTTATTCTCTGCCATTTTTTCATATCCTTTCGATACTATGATTTTTTGCATATGTTTATTTTAGCTTTTCAAGGCGTTTTTGTCAAGGATATAAAACGTTTTCAGAGAAATATTTTTACACGGAGCGAATATACATAGATAAGAAAAATATCAGGGGGTGCTTTTATGAATGATACTCAGGGCAGGCACAATGCCATTCTTGAAAACAGACAGCGTTTACAGCTTTCGGGCGTGACGGACGTTGACAGCTTTGACGAGGATGAGATAAGGCTTTTCACACAGCTTGGAGAGCTGACGATAAAAGGCAAAGACCTGCACATAAACGAAATAAGCGTTGAATCGGGAGATGTTTCCGTGGAGGGAGATATCTGGGCTTTGGTTTATGGAGAAAAGGACAGAAAGAAAAAGCTCTCGGCGATAGGGAAGATATTCAGATAACATATGTAATGGCGACCTTAGGTCACCCGTTGGCTGACCGCTAATTGTGGTCGGTATATCCGCATTTTTGTTGGATAGCTATTCACCGAAAAAACTGCGAACAGGCGGGCGAACGCTGTTCGCCCCTACAAGTGGGGGGTGTATATTCGGGCGGTTTTTAAGCCAAAAGTATATGCAATGTCATTGCATGGTGCAAGAGGTCGGAGAAAGGGGAAATATAAATGGAAGAAATGCAACTGGGGCTAGAGCTTGAAAGGGAGCTTTTTCTGCTGTCTGTGGTTCTGGGCTGCGGGCTGGGGCTTTTATATGATATTTTCAGGGTATTCAGGGCGGCTTTGCCGCATGGGAAGATACTCACCTTTTTTGAGGATATCATTTACACATTTCTTTACGGCTTTGCACTTTTCACATTTTGCACCGGGCTGACGGGGGCTATAAGAGGGTTTGTTTTAGTGGGTATGCTAACAGGCTCCGTGATAGAACATCTTACTGTTGGAAACGCTGTTGTATCCGTGCTGAGGAGCCTTTTTTCGATCATCAGAAAACTATTTGCTAAAACGTTTTCGCCTGTGGTTAAATTTATTACCAAAAGAGCAGACGGTTTCAGGGACTGTTTTGTGAAAAAGTGCAAAATTTCCTCTCTGCGAAAAAAAACTTCTAAAAGCACTTGAAAACTCTCTTTTGATTAGTGTATAATAGAAAAGAGTATAGGTAACGCCTCATGACAGTTATTGGGGTATTGCTTATGGAAAGGTCGGTTTTGTAATCAAAAAAGGAGTACGCAATGCTAGGTTTTAAAAATAAAACGTCCGAAACGGCTGACGCTGAAAAGGACGCTGCTAAAAAAAATCCAAAGCCGAAAAGATCAAGATTTGTTAAGCTTCTGACTATTTTTGCTGTTGCCGCTCTTGTTGTTTATTCAGGGGTGATTATCATCTCACAGCAGGCGCAGATAGCACAGCTCAGAAAAGAGTCAGACGCTATAAATAAAAAGATAACCGCCGCCAAGCAGCTCAATGATGAATACACAAGGCTGCTCAGTTCTGACGATGAGGCGGAGTATATGGAGAAGATAGCTATTGAAAAGCTGGGCTATGCTTATCCTAATGAGCGCAGATTTTATATTGTAAACAACAGCGACTAAGGCAAACACGGTCTTTTGACCGTTCATATAGCAGAATTTTTATTGCAGAGAGGACACAAAAATCAAATGCAGCTTGAAGTAGGAAAAATTTATGAAGGAAAAGTAACAGGTATCACAAAATTCGGAGCATTTGTGGAGCTTGACAAGGATACGACAGGAATGGTCCACATCTCGGAGGTTGCGAACACATTCGTAAACGAGATAAAGGATCATCTTACCGAGGGTCAGACCGTCAAGGTAAAGGTGCTTAATTTAGGCGACGACGGAAAGATATCGCTTTCTATCAAGAAGGCTCAGCCTGCGCCACAGAGAAAGCCAAGAGAGAACGGTCACCAGGGTGGCAGAGAGGGCAGACCTAACGGTGGTCAGAGAAATTTCAACCGTCAGGGAGGCAATTCTCAGGGCAGACCTAGAAACGACTATAACAGGGATCACAACAGAGACAGAGCGCCACAGGATTTTGCTAAAAATCCGCCTCCGGTATACAATGCTGACAGCAATTCAGGAAACGCTGATTTTGAGGATATGCTCAGCAAGTTCAAGGCGTCAAGCGAGGAGAGATTTTCTGATCTGAAAAAAGTCATTGACAACAAGAGAAAATCTCCGTCAAGAAGAAAATAGATACCGATACATAAAACAGAGGATATTCAGTCATGAAAAATTTCAAAAAGACTTTCGCGTTTATATTTTTCATGCTGGCAGGAATAATACTTGGTGCGTTCATAGCTTACGTCTGTGAGGGCAAGGATTATGTGGGCTGGCTTGCATGGGGAAAAAATGTAGGCATTGAAAGCTTTGCTATAGACCTGTATGTGATAAAATTCAATATAGGTCTTATGGTTCATGCAACTATCTCGCAGATATTCACTATTGCTGCGGCGCTTATAGTGTTCTCAAAGACCTGCAAGGGGCTTTAAGGAGAGTAAATTTTAAAATGAGATTTCTAAAAACAGCAGCAGTAGCTTTAACAGTGGCTGTCTGCCTTTTATGCACTTCCTGCGGTACGCCTGAGCTAAAGCATGACACATTGGTATATCAGGCAAGGGAGGACTATGCGACGCTTGACTCCGCAAAAGTCGTTATAACCAACGAGGACACTGGTGATATCGAGCAGGAGTTCACTTTCAAGTATGACGAAAAGGATGTGCTGACCTATTCTTACTACGGCAAGAACGGTGGAAAGGAGTACGCTCAGTATAACAACGGAATCGAGAGCTACACCTATGATAACGGAGAATACTCACATTTGGTAAAGGGCGACAAGGACTTTTCAAAGTACACAAGAAAGGCAAAGCACCCACAAGCTGACGAGGGTATGCTGATGTTTGCACCGAAAGCTGTTGATTCTGTTTCTGACATTATCGGTGATGACGGCTCTGTTACTGTGACGTATGTTTATGACGTTTCAAAGCTGGGAAAGGACGCTGAGGAGATAGGCACAAAGGGCTTTTCCACAACCTATTTTTTCGATAAAGACGGTGAACTTGAATACTTCACTGAAAACACTGTCACAAAGAACGCTCAGTACAACTATCGTGTTGACATAACAGAAAGAAACTCTGTTGACAAGATAGAAAACAAAGTTGAGCAATACAAAGACAAATAATTTACTGCATACAAAATGTAGCGGCGACCTGAGGTCGCACGTTGATCTGATACTTTTTAGACATTCCAAACAGGCTGCAAAAACAGCCTGTTTTTTTGTCAAGAAGCATATTTACGCCATTATCAAAAAAACGCCCCAACTTAATGGGACGTTTTTATTTTTGTTATAATTTGTTCTCTGCCAGTATTCTCTGTGGCTCGGCAAGCATTTGCTTTGCTTCCACAAGGGTCTGCCTTATCTCGTCATTATCATAAACCATCATGAGCTGCTGAGCCTGATTGAGGGCTTCTCTGCCCATTTCCACCTGATACTGATAAAGGCTGTCGAGCCTTGCGGCTGCCTTTGTTTCAAGATCCTGATAAACTGTCTTTATATCCTTGACGATATTATTTCTGATATCGTCATAGTTTTCAAGAGCGATATCAATTATATCGGTCTGCTTTTTCTTTTTAAGGATAAGGCTGAAAACTGACATTGTGGCAGGAGGAAAGGTTTCGCTGGTGCCGAAAAGCTGCACGCCCATAACAGAACGTGTTACATTCTTGTTCAGGGAAGTCATTATCATTTCTACTGACGGAGCCTTTGCCGCCTTTGAAAGATCGTCTATGCCAAGGGCAGAGGCAAGCTCTCTGCCTGTGCCTTCCACTATCTCGGCTATCCTATCTCTATGGCTCTCAATACAATTTCGATATGCTTCGCCCACCTTTTCCATAAGGAACGAATAGAAATGCTTTTCTATATCCTCAGAGCTGTAAAGGTCGTTTCCGTCTGCGTCTTTTCCACGGCAATCCAAAATGCTTGCTCTCAGCTTTGAGAAGAACTCATACATCCAAGCTTCGGCTTCCTGCTGCATTTCGATAATAGAAAGGTGCAAAGCAGGCTTTTTCTCCTCCAGAGCCTTTGAAAGCTTTTCACACTGCTCCTCAAACTCTTTTGCTCTGTCGGCAAGCTTCTGCTTGTCAAGCTCTGCCATATCGCTTATAAGTCTAAGCTTTGCGGCTGTTTCGTCGCACATCTGCGAAAGCATTGTAAGAACACGCTTTGAACGTATAACGTCCTTCTGCATGATTATATCACGCTGCAAAGACAGCTCGAACTGGAAAAACTGAGTTTCGTAAAACTCTCTTATACCCTTGTCCAGCGGTCTTTCTCTGCCAAGCTTTCGGCTAAGCTCGTCTGCACCGCTTATGCCGTATACGATAGCGTTAGGCACTATCCTCTCAGATATGTTTCTCACACGCTTTAGTATTTTATCAGCGTCCTTCTGAGAGTTCATTGCGTCTATCATATTCACGAGGATATAGAGCATACCGAACCTCTGCGGCTGGACATGGCTTGCAAGGAACAACTGCTCGCTTTCAGAAAAAGGCAGCAGGCATGATGCCGCATACATGATAGCGTCGGCATTGACAATATAATCCATTACCTGCTTATCAAGGCTCTCCAAGTCAGAAAGGCCTGGGGTATCCACTATCCTTATCTCTTTGAGTATAGGGGCGTTGTCCTTTATCTGAACATAGCTTATTTTTGCAGGGAAAAGCTTCATTCTCTGCTCAAGCTTTTCTCTTGTAATATCCTCCAGCGACAGTGGCACTCTCATGCCGTTTTCAAGGATAGCTTCCACATACTGTGTATGGCCGAAAGATATCTCGTTTATAGTATAAGTTTCAGGTGTAACGTTTATAGGTGCAAGCTCCTTGCCCAGCAGGGCGTTTATAATGGTGCTTTTTCCCCTTTTGAACTCGCCAAGTATGACCAGCGTGAAAGGCTCTTCGCTTTTTTTCTCGATAAGAGCTTCCCAATCGTTCATTTCGCTGACAAAATCCTTGCCGAGCATTTTCGCTATCTTTTCATTTTCAACAAAGGCTTTAAGAGCGGTCTTTACCTGTGCAATATTCTGCTCCGCTGTATTGATATTAGCACTATCCACCTATCACGCCTCCGTTTCCGATTATAATACTGCTGCGCACATCACATATCTGACCTGAAACAAGGTGTCTGTCAGAATCCTCTGCGTCGCCACGCCATTCATAAAGAACTGAGCAATACAGAAACTCAGTAGCTGCGACAACAAGCTTTTCAAGCTCGCTCATAGTATTATCTGTTTTCAGATTTCTTGAAGAAACTGCATGGACGCTCTCAGCCTTTTTGATAAGTCCGTCGGTATCCATATTCTTCTGCTGTCTGCCATAAAAGTCGATATAGCCCTTGTTATAAAGCCCTGTTATGACGCTTATGAACATTCCCGGCTTATCGAGGCAGATAATGCCTGCTCTGTTTGCAGTTATATCAGCATACTTCACCCACTGAACAAGCGCTGTATAAAGCTGATTGTTAACGGTCTGCTTATATGACCTTTCAACTGGTCTGTAAGTATACTTATTGTAATTGAGATATGTAAATGCCATATTATAGGCACAATGATTGTTCTGTATTCTTCCACACTCGCAGCCTATAAGGAACATAAGCTCCTCCTTGCTGCACATTTCCACTACCTGCTTTGAAAGCACGATACAAGGCTCGATGATATCACTTGCCACAGAGTAGACCTGTGCTTTATCCATATCCCCTCTGACAAAGACGATAGGCACAACAAGCTCTAGCCGCTCGGCACACTTCTTCACAATGTCATAGATATCAGGATATTTAAGCGGGCCAACCTGCTCGCACTTAAGAAACAGGTGCTTTGCTTCGGCAGAAACGTCCTGCGAGCCTGCCGCCTTGACGAGCTTTCCCCAGCCCCCAAGTCCCATTATCTTCTGCCTTACGGCAAAGTCGGACTCAAAAGCATAGTCAAGCACGCCGTCAACTATATGGTTCTGATAGCTTCTTGTATAAGCGTTCAAATATGTGCGGAAGCTTGTGTCAATCTGTAGCAGCGGATTTTCCCTTTCCGTTGTATTTGTACTCATGACCTGTCCTCCCTTGATCCTAAAATAATATTTTTATATGACCGTCAGCTTTCCATAGCTTCGGTAAGCACACGTCTTACCTGATATGCTTCCTGAACTATAGCGCTTGCGCTCTCGGCAATATCATGGAGACGTTCCATTTCCTTCTGAGAAATGTTGCTCTTTTCAGTTTTAAGATCATTAAGATTATCAAGTGTTTCCTGAGTATCACGGAGGATTATCTCTGTTTCGCTCTCGATCTTGCCCTTCAGACCCTCAAATGCTGAGAATACCTGACGGCGAACAGTTTCAGTGAAGTCATTATTGAGCTTCATTTCGTGGAACTGCTTTCTCACCTGAGTTTTAAAGTTTGACTTATACTTATCTATTCTTTCCTTAACAAGTATCTTATCAACGGCAAAGTTTGAAGTAAAAGTACCTGCAATGCCTGCAAGAGCCATAAGGCAGAGGGTCACTGGCAGGGTAGCGGTGATGCCAAAGAAGCCTGCAAAGAATATAGCTGTATAATAAGTAGCATAAAATCCTGCAAAGCCTGTTGCTCCGCCCAAAAGTGCGCCCTTTACGCCAGACTCTCTGAAGCCCAGGAACAATCCTCCGACGCCGTAAGAGCCGATAGCAACGCCGATTATCTTATCCATTACGCCGCCATTCTTTGAAACTCTGTCGGAGATAGTGAACATCTGCTGTATCTTTGTAACGGACTCGAAGAACTCGTCCTCAAATTCCTGAAGTCTTTCAGCCTCGCAGGAAACAGCGAAGTTTATGCTGTTCTGTATCTGCTCGCAGATTATCTGCGCTCTTGCCTCTATGCTCTCCTTTATTTTCTCGGTGAGCTTTGCGGTAACGAGCTTGAGCTGGTCTTTCTTGAAATCGTCAGAGGACATCTGGAAGTTGTCTATAACCTCCATAGCTGTCTGCTCGATGTTTGTCCAATAGCTGTCCAGAACTGGCTGCAGGTCATTGAACACCTGATTTGCGGCATCATTGATCTTGACAAATTCCTGTCTTTTCTTATTTCTTATCTCGCCTATCTCTTTGATAGCCTCGTCATACTTTTCCATGAACTCATCGTTAGCCATCATGAGTGCGTTTTCCTGCATAACAACGCTTCTGAGTATCTCAGTACCCGAATTTGTTATCTTATTTGCAAGTATCTGCAATGCGATAACGCCACGCTCTTTTGTGAGCATGGTTTCAAGAGCCTTTTCAAACTCAGGGAAGTTACTCTTTTCAAGGGCTTCCTTATCCCCTGTTTCCTTGGCATTAAGAGCCTGCTTTGCATAAACACCGATAACTCTCGGAGTTCCTATCTTTCTTTTATAGACCGCAAACTCACGGGAATCCTCGCCCATGACCTTTTTAGCCTTTTCCATAACGTATTTTCCGATACGTCCTCTTACAGTTTCGACTATCTTGTTCTCGTCTGCCTGTGAGAAAGTACCGAAGCAGTTTACAACGAAAATAATCCTTCCCACATCGGAAGTGAGCATTTTCTTTTCCAAAAACTCTTTCTCAAACTGTGAGAAAGGGGAGTTTGCACTGATAACGAAAACGGCTGCGTCTATTTTCGGCAGGATAGACAGAGTAACGTTGGTCATCTGATCATCATCGTTAAGACCCGGAGTGTCTATGATATCCACGTTGTTCTTACAGAACTCGGTATCATAATAAACAGTGGCTTCCTTGACAGTTTCGGCTCTTTCCTCCGACTCTGCCGTAAGCTTTGTTACATAGTCCTCTAGCTTGTTTATATCCACCCTTTCACTTTTGCCGTTTTTGTATTCCACCTGCACATACGGCTCTTCGCTATATGTAACTCTGTTAAGGGTAGCCGTTGCAGGCAGCACGTCAGCAGGAAGTACCTCCTGACCCAGCATTGCGTTGATAAGGGTACTCTTTCCTCTCTTGAACTCGCCCACTATAGCGACCTCAAAATGCTCCTCGGCAGTTTTCTCCAATGTTTCCCGAATAGATTCCGCAGTATTGACAAGAGCGATCTCCTCGCTCAATCCAAGCAGCGATTTCAGGTTCTCTGTAAGACCCTTTACCGTTTCCTTATAGGACGCATAGCTGCCGTAATCAATTTGCTTTTTCATTACAAGCCTCCGTTCCTCGTTTCTAAGGCAAACCTTGCATGGCATTGCCTTGAGGTAATATCTATACTATATTCCATTCATTTCCGCTGTGACACAATAAATATTACCGTGACATTATTTTAATTATAACATATTATTAAAACACAAGTCAAGAATTTACTTATAACAAGTACAAAAAACTACCCTTTTGTACAAATCAGCGTACACATAATATACATTTTGCACAATATGTGAGCAAAGGCGCAAAAAAACGCCCCGAAAATCGGGGCGCTATTTTATCGAGGATGTGCTAAACAAATCTTTTATATGTAGGGGCGAACAGTGTTCGCCCGTTATTTGACTCATTTTTTCAACGGACTTATGTCGTGCTTTTTGAGGCATTGACATCAATTCTGTCCGTAATATGCGTTCTTTCCGTGCTTTCTAAGGAAGTGCTTGTCAAGAAGCTCCTGCTGCATATGACCTACCTCAGGGTTCAGCATCATTGCGTGAAAGTTCATAAACGCAGCCTCTTCAAGAACAACTGCATTATGAACGGCTTCTGCGGCGTCCTTTCCCCATGTAAAGGGACCGTGGCTTTTTACCAGAACGGCAGGTGTCTGAGTTGCGTCAAGACCTTTGAAAGCCTCGATTATAACAGTGCCTGTTTCCTTTTCATACTCACCTGTTATCTCCTCAGGGGTCATTGCTCTTGTGCATGGTATCTCTCCGTAAAAATAATCTGCGTGAGTTGTGCCCATTGATATTATGCCTTTTCCTGCCTGAGCAAAAGATGTTGCCCAGCGACTGTGGGTATGTACTATTCCGCCGATATCAAAGGCTTTGTAAAGCTCCAAATGTGTTGGAGTATCGCTGGAAGGCTTATATTTTCCCTCTACAACCTTGCCGCTTTCAAGATCAACTACCACCATATCATCGGCTGTCATGCCCTCATAAGGCACTCCTGAGGGCTTTATGACTACAAGGCCCTTTTCTCTGTCGATAGCAGAAACATTTCCCCATGTGAATGTGACAAGTCCATATTTCGGCAGAAGCAGATTTGCTTCGCACACCTGCTGTTTTAACTCTTCAAGCATAAAATTCTCCTTTCTCTGATTTGGTAAATGCACCTTTTGTCTGCCCATTTTCCGTCCAAGTGAATAGCTCACCGACGATTTGAGCAGACAGTTGGTTGGCGGGCGATCTCAGGTCGCCCCTACGATCTATCTATGAATTTCTATGATTTTTTCAGAACTGTGCGTTTTTTTTCTGCCGCCAATCCCTTTTTATATCTTTCCAGGAATGTTTTATAGCCCTCTGAGCCTGTCTGCTCAGGCTGAGAAGTTGTCACTTCCATATCTGCGAACACCTTTTTGTCAAGGAAGTCTGCAAGCTTTTCGCCATTTGAAAGCTCCATATATGCCGCAAGGATAGCCATGCCCCATGCTCCGCCCTCGCCTGCTGTTTTCATCACTGAAACAGGGGTAGAAAGTGCGTCCGCCATAAGCTGTGAGGCAACTCCGCTGACTTTGAAAAGTCCTCCGTGACCTGTTATCTTTTCAGCTTTTACCTGCTCTTTATCAAAAAGTATATCCATGCCTATTTTCAGTGCGGTGAAAGAAGAATAAAGCTGTGCTCTGAAAAAGCTGCCCAAGGTCAAAGTGCTGTCGGGAGTGCGGAAATACATTGGTCTGCCCTCGTCAAGCTTTATAACAGGTTCACCCGAAAGACAGTTATAGGCTGTCACGCCACCGCATGAGCTGTCGGCTGCCATAGCGTTTTTATAGAGCGTTTCGTAAAGCCTGCTCTTGTCTATCTCATTGCCTGTGAGCTTTGCGAACTCACCGAACATATTCACCCATGCGTCAAGCTCTGAACAGCAGTTATTGCAATGCACCATTGCCACAGGCGAGCCGTCAGGGGTGGTAACAACGTCTATCTCCTCGTAAACACCGTTAAGTGGCTTTTCAAGGACGAGCATTGCAAATATGGAAGTGCCTGCGGAGATGTTTCCGGTCTTTTTCAGAACGCTGTCCGTTGCCACCATGCCTGTGCCTGCGTCACCCTCAGGCGGGCAGACCGGCACGCCTGCTTTGAGGCGTCCCTCAGGGTCAAGGAACTTTGCGCCCTCCTCTGTAAGAACTGCGCCCTTTTCCCCTGCATTTCTCACAGCAGGGAGGATATCTTTCAGCTTATGGTCAAAGCCTTTTTCAGCAAGGCTTTTTTCTGTAGGCTCGCAATACTCTTTTTTGTATCCTATGCCCTCCACAGGGAAGATACCTGAAGCTTCGCCAACGCCAACTTCAAAGCGGTCTGTAAGCCTTTTGTGCACATAGCCTGCAAGGGTATTGATATAAGCGATATAAGGAACATGGGCTTCTTTGTTAAGCACCGCCTGATAAAGATGAGCGATGCTCCAACGCTGCGGGATATTGAAGCCCAGCAATTTTGTAAGCTCTCCTGCCGCCTGAGCTGTCATGGTATTGCGCCATGTTCTGAAAGGCACAAGAAGCTTGTCATTCTTATCAAAAGCCATATAGCCGTGCATCATAGCAGAAATACCCATTGCACCGTATGTTTCAGGATAAATGCCATACTGTGCCTTTACGTTTTCTGCAAGGTCTTTATAGCAGGCTTGTATGCCCCCGTGGATATCATCAAGAGAATATGTCCAACAGCCGTTCTCAAAACGGTTTTCCCACTGCTTCGACCCTGATGCGATAACAGAAAAGCTATCGTCTATAAGAACAGCCTTTATTCTTGTTGAGCCAAGTTCTATGCCAAGATATGTTCTTCCCTGCAAAATTTTATCTTTTACTGTCATTTTTGACTCTCCTTATAGTCCTTATCTCATTGTCACAACTACAACGGAGCATTTTGGCAGGTCTATCTCAAAGCCCTTTTCTGTCATTTTCGCACTGTACTCTTTTGGTGCGACCTTATCACAATTATCAAAATCGTTATAGTCCCTTACATCATTGTCAAGTATCCTGCACTCAATGTTCTGATAGTTTGAACCTGCGATGTCGCAGCAGATATGTGCGTCATCGTCTATAGAGCAGTTTGCTATCGTGACAGTGAGAACGCCGTCCTTTACTGAGGCAGACTGTGATATCATCGGAATCTTGCCGCCTGCCTGACAGTTGTCGGCATGGCTATAGCAAAGCTCGCCGCCCTGATGAGTTTTGAAAAGGTCAAAGACGTGATATGTAGGCGTTTTTACCATTTTCTCGCCCTCTGTGAGGATAAGAGCCTGCAAAACGTTCACTGCCTGCGCAAGGTTTGCCATTACTACCTTGTCGCTGTGGTTATTGAAGATGTTCAAATTGCAAGCCGCCACGATAGCGTCACGCATTGTGTTCTGCTGATAGAGGAAACCTGGGTTTGTGCCCTCCTCAACGTCATACCAACAGCCCCACTCGTCAACTATAAGACCTATCTTACCCTCTGGATCACGGCGTGACATTATCTCGCTGTGACGTTTTATAAGCTCGTCCATATATAGAGTTTTTGATATGGTTTCGTAATACTCCTCGTCTGAAAACTCAGTTGCACTGCCCTTTTTGTTCCAATCCCCTGTAGGAACGGTGTAATAGTGCAAAGAGATAGCCTTTGTGTGCCACTCCCCAAGGTTTGACATTACAACGTCCGTCCAGTTATAATCGTTGGAATTTGGTCCGCAGGCAATTTTGTAAAGCTCATTGCCGCTGAAATTCTTGCAAAAGCTCTGATATCTTCTGTATTCGTCGCAATAATACTCAGGACGCATCGAGCCGCCGCAGCCCCAGTTTTCGTTGCCTATACCAAGATATTTAAGCTTCCAAGGCTTTTCTCTGCCGTTTTTTCTTCTCAGGTCAGCCATAGGCGAAACACCGTCAAAGGTGATATATTCTATCCACTCGGAAAGCTCCTGAACAGTGCCGCTTCCGAGATTTCCTGCAAGATACGGTTCACAGCCTATCTCTTCGCACAGGTCAAAGAACTCATTTGTGCCGAAAGAGTTATCCTCTGTCACGCCGCCCCAGTTGGTGTTTATCATTTTCTTGCGCTGTGTTTTTTCGCCTATGCCGTCCTTCCAATGATACTCGTCAGCAAAGCAACCGCCCGGCCAGCGGAGAACAGGCATTTTTATCTCCTTGAAAGCTTCGATAACGTCTTTTCTTACGCCTTTTATGTTCGGTATCTCAGAATTTTCGCCAACGTACATTCCGTTATAGATACATCTGCCAAGATGTTCGGAGAAGTGTCCGTATATCTCCGGGTTGATGTGGGAACGTTTGTCTGCGGTATTGATAAGCATTGAAATATTCTTCATTGTGACCTCCTTGATGTATATGATTTTAGTTTCAATTATATTTTATCACTTGACAAAAAAACAACAATGATATATCCTATTATTATACTGATATATCATACGAAATTAGAAAGGGAAAACCTATGGAACTTCACGCTTTGGGACTAAACTACAGCCATGACGGATCTTTTGATATACGCCGTCCAAACGGTTCGGGGGATAATCTTCTGCTTATATTCAAATCCTCTGCGGTGGTGCGTTTGCACGGCAGGGAATACTCAGTTTCCCCTGACAGCGCAATACTATACAAAAAAGGCACTGAGCAGATATACCGTGCCTGCAAGGGTTTTTACATTAACCACTGGCTTCATTTCGATTGCGACGATATGCTCACCCGTGACTATTCACTCCCATATGATACGATTTTTATGTTATCAGACGCAGAGAAAACTGAGGATATCTTATCCACCATAAGCAGACTCAGCTTATCTGAAAGCGGCAGGCGTGAGGATTATATCGAGCTTATGCTCAGAATGCTGCTCATAAGACTTGGAGAGGAATATTCTCTCAGCAAGAGCGGTCAGCCGCCAAGAAAGCGCAGTCACTACGCTGACGCACTTGAGCGGCTCAGGGCTGACATCTACAGCTCCCCCTCCGGGAGCAGGAACATTGCCGATATGGCGAAAACTCTCAGCGTAAGCCCCTCCCACTTTCAGTATCTTTACACCTCACGTTTCGGTGTGAGCTGTTATGAGGATATACTCTGTGCAAGAATGAAAAACGCTGAATACTATCTTCTCAGCACTGACATGACAGTGAAAAACATTGCCGCCGTATGCGGATACGAAAATGACGTGCATTTCATGCGGCAGTTCAAACGCAGATACAACATGACCCCCTCCCAGTTTCGGCTAAAAAACAAGAAATAGGCATATGCAAAAAGCGGACGAAAAGAATTCGTCCGCTTTTGTTCTGTCAAATATCTATTAAAAGGCTGGCGACCAAATGTCGCCCCTGCAAAACAGCTTAATCTTCTATCTCATACTGATCTTCAATGACAACAGGGTGGCCGTCCTCGGTCATTATCATATCCCCTGCACTGCACTGAACAGCCGTTTGCTCTGCGGTTATGTCATTGGGTTTGAGTTTGAATCTTATTGCCTGCTTGCAGTTTTCTATCTCAACATATGTATGCTTTCCGCCTGACTCTCCGTCCAGCGTCCAAGGAACTTCATTCACGCTTGTGAATGTGACCTTTGACGTCTTGAAAGTCACAAAATGCTTATCGTTGAGCTTATTAAGCACCGCCTCATTTATGGTGTTGCTAAGCTCGATAGCGTTCTTAGGTGTCTTTACCAAGACCACTTCAAACAGTCCGTCATCAAAGCATACGCCTGAAGCAATAAGCTTTTTCATTCCGCCCACTGAGATAGTGTTTGAGATAAGGCCCAGTATAAAGCTACCTTCTATTACCTCGCCGTCATGCTCAACTCTCATTTGCTGACCTGTTATCTTTGAAAGCCTTTTTATCCCCTCTGCCACATATGCGGCATGACCAAACTTGTTTTTCATCGTTTGTGAGGTTTCATAAGAAACGTCAGTGAAAGCGCCAAAGCCTGCTACATACACAAAATACTGACCGTTGAACTTACCAACGTCATAATCAAAATACACGCCGTCAACTATCTCCCTTGCGGCGTCAAGCATTTTTTTCGGTATGCTCAAAGACTGCGCACAATCGTTTGTTGAACCGGCAGGAATATATCCAAGCGGTATTTTCTTATCAAATGTCATCATTGCCTTGACAGCCTCAGACAATGTTCCGTCACCGCCTGATGTGACTATCATGTCATAATCCTGACCGCACTTGCAAAGCTTGTTATAGCCGTCAAGCTTAGCCTGCGTAGGGTATGTGACTACCTCATAGCCGCCCTTTGTAAAAATATCCACAATGTCGCAAAGGTTATCTTTTATCTGTCCCTTGCCAGCATGGGGGTTGAACACAAAAAGCAATTTTTTCATTTTCCCAGCCCCTTTTCGTTTTTCAAATTCCTATTATTCTACTTTTTATCTATCTTTCTTACACACTTTTTACATAGAGAATTATACCACAAATTTCACAAAAGTCAAGTATTATTGTGACAGCCGTCAAAAAGTCGTCAACAATCACAAATAAATTGTCAGCCAAACCACGAAGGTGACAAAGATAATAAGGGCAAAACATATAAAATAAGCAATATGGATAAACGGGTGATCGCTGTTCGCCCCTACATATAGAAATCAAGATCATCGCCGCAGGCGATACCTTAATTCCTCATTCCTCACTCCTCATTTACAAGAGCGGAGCGCCTAGTCTTTAGCTTCGTACCAGCTTCTGCCGCTGTTTACGTCCACTGTCATTGGCACAGCAAGCTTTACAGCGTTCTCCATTTCATCTTTGAGTATCTTTTCGGCTCTATCCTTGTCTTTTTCAGCCGCTTCTATAATAAGCTCGTCATGCACCTGCAAAATAAGTCTTGCGTCAAGATCTTCTTCTCTGAGCTTTTTGTATACTCTTACCATTGCTATCTTTATGATATCAGCCGCCGCACCTTGGATAGGTGCGTTCATTGCCGCCCTCTTTCCAAAAGCCTGCAAGACCTTGTTTGAAGCAGAAAGCTCAGGGATATATCTTCTTCTGCCGAAAAGGGTGGTGACATAGCCGTTTTTTATGCCGTCATCAACTGTCTTATCCATAAATTCAGATACTTTCGGGAAGTTGTCAAGATAATTCTTGATGTATCTTTTTGCTTCCGCAACGGTCACGCCGATATCTTTCGACAAAGAAAATGCACCTATGCCATAGATTATACCAAAGTTTACAGCCTTTGCCGCACTTCTCATTTCAGGTGTGACAAAATCCTCGGGGATATCAAAGACCTGTGCCGCCGTTGAGGTATGGATATCTCTGCCCTCTAAGAAAGCTTCCTGCATATTTTTGTCACCGCACACGGAAGCAAGCACTCTAAGCTCGATCTGGCTGTAGTCAGCGTCAAGAAGAGTATAGCCGTCCTCGGCAACAAAGAATTTACGCATATTCCTGCCTATCTCTTTTCTCACGGGGATATTCTGCATATTAGGCTCGGTGGAGGATATCCTTCCTGTTCTTGTTTCGGTCTGCTTGAAAACAGAATGGACTCTGCCGTCAGGGTGGATAAGCTTCAAAAGTCCGTCAACATAGGTGGAATTGAGCTTTGTGAGTGTACGGTATTCAACGATAAGAGGCACGATAGGGTGCTTGTCCATAAGGCTTTCAAGAACGTCCGCATTAGTGGAATAGCCCGACTTTGTTTTCTTCTTTGCAGGCAGACCTAAGTCCTCGAAAAGCACCTCCCCAAGCTGTTTTGTGGAGGCTATATTGAACTCCTTGCCTGCATACATATATATCTGCGAGGTAAGCTCGTCTATCTTTATTTTCAAGTCCTCACCGAAAGCCTTTATGCCCTCTGCGTCAGCCTTTACACCGTAAAACTCCATTGAAGCAAGCACTTCGCAAAGTGGCATTTCGATATCGTCGAATAGCTTTGTCATTTCTGTCATTTCAAGCTGTTTTTTCAGATTTTCACTAAGAGCAGGCAGGCTTGAAAGGTCTGCATATTCCCCCATATCAGAGCGGTAAAGGCACTTATATGAAAGACAAAGATTTTCCGCTGTATACTCGCTTGACTGTGAATTGAGAAGATATCCTGCAAGGTCGCAGCAGAAAGTGAGGTTTTCAAGGTGAGTGCCATTTGAGAACGCAAACTTATGGGCAGTTTTGCCCTCAAAGGTTTTTTTTTTGCAGGCTGTTCCCATGAAAGCTGTGATAATTGCATTGTCCTCGGTGGTGTAGATAACATCGTTACAGAGGATAGAAAGCTTATTGTCGGCAAAGATAAAATACACTGTTTTGTCCTTGCCGAGAACAGATATAACGCTCTCATCAAGTGGCTTGACCTCAAACTTAGGCAGGTCGGAAAGCTTTAGCTTGCTTTCCTGCACTGCGCTGTCAGCGCTTTCCACAGCTTTTCCGCTAAGACCCAATCTGTCTATAAGGCGCATCATTTCAAGGTCGGCAAGGAGAGCCTTTGTTTTCTCGGTATCAACCTCGCCCAGCTTATAAAACTCTGTAGCTTTATCAACAGGGGCTTCAAGACATATTTCGGCAAGGAAACGGCTGTCTATAGCGTCCTGATGACCATTTTCAAGCTTTGTGCGCACAGACGGGGTAAGCTTGATATCTGCGAGGTGTTCATAAAGGGTCTTGACATCGCCCTCCTGCTTGATAAGGGAAAGTGCGGTCTTTTCGCCTATACCCTTTACGCCTGAGATATTGTCTGAGGTATCTCCCATAAGAGCCTTTACCTCGATCATCTGGCGAGGGGTAACGCCGTATTCTTCCATTATCCTGTCAGGGGTATATATCTTTGTTTCCTTTGTGGTGGCAAGACGTACTGTAACATGGTCGGAAACGAGCTGAAAGCTGTCCCTGTCACCAGTGAGGATATAGCACTCGTTGCCTGAATCTGCGGCGGCTTTTGAGAGCGTACCGAGAATATCGTCTGCTTCATAGCCCTCGCACTGTACTATCTTTATACCAAGGTCGCCCAAAAGCTCTTTTATCACAGGCATTTGCTGAGCAAGCTCCTCAGGCATACCCTTTCGGTTGGCTTTGTAGGCGGCATTCGCCTTATGTCTGAAAGTAGGGGCTTTAAGGTCGAAAGCCACTGCCACGCAGTCAGGCTTTACCTCGCCTATCTCCTTGAGGTAAATGTTCATAAACCCCGTAAGGGCATTTGTGAACTGTCCCTTTGAATTTGACAGCAGCTTTATTCCGTAAAAAGCTCTGTTCATTATGCTGTTTCCGTCTATGGCTAGTAGTTTCATTCTATTCCAAGCACCTCCGCTTTATTGTTCTCATTTCTTGGATTATACTCGTCAACGTCCCACTTGATAGGGTTATTGTGTATGTATTTTGAAATTGCTATATATTCTTTTTGGTTTCTGATGATATGGTCATAATATGAACGCTGAAAAATATTAAAACCAATATCCTTATTTATAAATCTTTTCAACATTGACACATACTGTGGAACTATCTCGTTTGTAGGGGACGGCGCCCTCGACGTCCCGCTGACTCCCGCACCGATTTTCAGTATAAAATGGATATGATTTGGCATTATGACATATTGCAATATCTTTTTGTCATCATAGACACTGTTTGCTCTGTGGATATTATCTCTGATAATTTTACCAAAGCTTGAAAGATAGACCTTTCCGACAGCGTGTGCGCAACATAACGGGACGTCGGGGGCGCCGTCCCCTACATCTGTTGCCCACAACAACTCGTTTTTTTGGACAGTACATATGGTAATAAAATAAAGTCCATTTTTTGAATAATCATAATTGTCAAGTCTTATGATTTTCCTTACAGGCTTATCCATAAGATTATTCCGAAATCTTATCCAGCGACAGCGTTGCAATGCCGTTAAGGCTTTCGTCTGCTCGTCTGCCTGCAAGATAGTCAAAATATCCCTGACAGGCTATCATTGCACCGTTGTCGCCGCAGTATTTGAACTCAGGCATATAAAGCTTATAGCCACGCTTGTCACAGGCTTTCTGCAATTTTTCTCTTACCCCTGAGTTTGCCGAAACGCCGCCTGCAAGCCCTATGGTAGTATACCCAAGATCTTTTGCGGCAAGCATTGCTTTGTCTACAAGAATGTCAGATATGGTGTTCTGGAACGAAGCCGCCATATCGTTCACATTGACAGTTTCGCCCTTTTGTGCGGCATTATGCACAAGGTTTATAACGGCAGTTTTTAGTCCGCTGAAAGAGAAATCATACTCGCTGCCCTGTACCTTTGGGTGAGGGAGCTTATAGGCATTAGAATCACCTGACTTTGCGGCATTGTCGATAAACTTTCCGCCTGGGTATTCAAAGCCCAGCGTTCTCGCTACCTTGTCAAAGCACTCGCCTGCGGCATCATCTCTTGTTCTGCCTATAACATGATATCTTGAATAATCAAGCACCTCTACAATATGTGAATGTCCTCCTGACACGACCAAGCAAAGATAAGGTGGTTTAAGCTCAGGGTGGGAGATATAGTTTGCGGCAATGTGACCTGCGATATGGTGAACAGGCACAAGAGGCTTGCCTGCACTCATTGCAAGTCCCTTTGCAAAGCTCACTCCCACGAGAAGTGCTCCGATAAGTCCCGGAGCATAGGTCACTGCAACAGCGTCGATATCGTCCATTGTGCAGTTTGCTTCTTCAAGAGCGGCTTTTGTCACCCAAGTTATGTTCTCGGCATGACGGCGTGAGGCTATCTCAGGCACAACTCCACCATAAAGCCTGTGTTCGTCTATCTGACTTGCAACTATATTTGAAAGCACCGTTTTTCCGTCTTCAACAACAGAGCAGGCTGTTTCATCGCAGGAGCTTTCTATTCCTAAAATCTTCATTTTATTACCCTCTTTTTATTTCGTAAATATAAGCATATCATATACATTTAATAAGCAGACAAAATGGAACAAGCAGGCGACCAAAAGTCGCCCCCACGAAAAAATAATCATCGCCACAGGCGATACCTTAATTCCTCATTCCTCACTATTCCAGTCCGTATATCCGCTTCATTTCAGCCGAATTTCCGCCGTCTGCGGAACGCACATACAAAGGCTTTTCTATCTGCACAAAAGGCTTTCCGCCCTTTTTGCCCTCAACGAGAATAAGCCATGGGGGACACTCTGGGTTTTTGTGAACTGTACGCAAACGCTTCGGCTCGATGCCACTGGCTCTCATTGCCGTCATTATATCGCAAAGCCGCTCAGGGCGGTTGCAAATGCAAAGTCTGCCGCCAAATTTTAGGTTTTTCCTTGCACATCTGCACACGTCATCAATAGTGCAGAGCATTTCATGCCGTGCGATAGAAACCGCTTCGCTGTCATTCTTCGCACCTGTGTTGTTTATCTTGTAGGGCGGATTGCAGGTGATAAGGTCAAGCTCTTTTTCGCTTCGCCAATCATTCAAGTCGCCCAAAACAGGCTGGATAGTATCTATTTTCGACCTCTCAAGAGATACTTTAAGCTGTTCGTGAGCCTTTTCCTGTATCTCAACAGCATATATCTTCTGTGGCTTGTAAAATTTGTGCAGTAGAAGCGCTATTATGCCGCTTCCTGTGCAAAGGTCTGCGCAGATATCCTTGTGCCGTCCTGATGAAAAATCCGCAAGCAGAAAGGCGTCAGTACCAAAGCGGTGTTCGTCAGATATACATATCTCAATGCCCTCGCCCAAGGACTCAAATGTAAAATCGTTATATGTCATTTATTTCTCCATTTTCAGTGGGTTGAAGTGCCATTAAAACAGCATTTTCAGTGGGGGCGGTGTAGAAATTTTTTCTCATGCCTACCCTCTCAAAGCCCAATTTTTCGTAAAAGCTTATAGCCCCAAGGTTTGACTCCCGCACTTCAAGATACCATTTTTCAGCCTTTGCGGCATTGTATGCGCTGTCAAAAAGGGCTTTTGCAATGCCCATTCTGCGGAACTTCTCCAAAACGCCTATATTGTTTATCTCAGCTTCTCCGCAGACGCACCACACACTTATAAAGCCTGCGGCTTCGCCATTACAAAGGGCAAGAAACGATATGTCGTCAGGGTTTGAAAGCTGTTTTTTGTAGGTTTCAAAACTCCAAGCTTCGGGCAAAATTTTCGCCGCAGTTTGTGAAAAAAGCTGTACATTTTCCTCTGAAAGAGGCACAATGGTCACATCTGCCACCTTACTCTCCCTCTATTTTCGTGCCAACAAGGCAATACGCTTTGCAGTCGCTCAGAATTTTGACTTTTACATCATGGAAGCCACGCTCTCTAGCCATTGAACGCACCTGCTGAGGAGTGAACTTGTCAAAACCTGTGTCGCAGTACGGGAGCTTATCAAGGTAGCCCTTTGTATAGAATGTGCAGATAAAATTGCCGCCGTCTTTGAGAACTCGCCTTACCTCGTCAAGAACTTTTGCGGTGTCCTCCCAGAAATAAATGGTGTTCACAGTGTAAACAGTGTCAAAAAAATCGTCATTATAAGGAAGCTCCTCAGCTTTTCCCTGCTGTAAGATCACCTTGTTGGTATTCACTCCGTCACGGTTTTTTCGCTTGGCTTTTTCCACCATATCCGCAGAAATATCGACGCCATAGAACTTAGCGTTTATATTCTTGCTAAGCTTTTTGATAGTCACACCGTTTCCAAAGCCTATATCCAATATTCTTGCACCGTCAAGCTTGCAGACAAATTTTTTCACCGCTCTGTAGTGCTCTGCATTGAAAAAATTCATGAATTTTGCACAGGCTATGCCGCCCAATCCCTCTGGATTAGCACACTGTCCGCCTATGTATTCTTTTATGCTCATAAAATCACCTCAAAAATCTAAATTAATATATAATATACAAATTGCGAAAGCCAACGGGCGAACAATGTTCGCCCCTACGAGAAATGATAATCGCCGCAGGCGATACCTTAATTCCTCATTTCTCACTCCTCATTCCTCATTTAAACAAGAGTCCGTAAAGCTCTCCCTTAGAAAATCCCGTCGCCTTTGCTATCTCACGGCAGGCGTCAGCTCCACGCATACCCTTTTCCACAAGGGATCTTACTTGTTCCAAAGCTTCCTCTATATTCTCCGCAGGGCAAAGCTCGTCCTCTTTTGCACCCTCGATAACAAGCACAAATTCGCCCTTTGGCTTGTTGGCTTCATAATACTCCACAGCCTGCGCAAGGGTGGTGCGGAAAACTTCTTCGTGTATCTTTGTAAGCTCCCTGCAAAGAGATATTCTTCTGTCACCGAAATATTCCAGCATATCCTTCAAAGTGTAGATGAGCTTGTGGGGCGCTTCATAGAAAATGAGGGTATTGGTGCAGTTTTTTACCGAGGCAAGATGATTTAATCTTTGCTTCTTGGTGGTTGACAAAAAGCCCTCGAACTGAAATCTTGCGGTGTCAAGTCCGCTTATGGCAAGTGCTGATACCACCGCTGACGGACCTGGTACTACCTCCACTTTCACACCGTTTTCAGCGCACAGCTTCACAAGAAGCTCCCCAGGGTCTGAAATGCAGGGCATACCGGCGTCTGTGACGATAGCGGCGTTCTCGCCTGCCATTATCCTGTTCACAATGCTCTCGCCCACCTGCTTCGCATTGTGTTCGTGATAGCTCACAAGTGGCGTTTTTATGTCAAAATAATTGAGAAGCTTTGCGGTAACTCTTGTGTCCTCGGCACAGATAAAATCAGCCTTTTCTAGGGTCTCAACTGCACGGTATGTCATATCTCCAAGGTTGCCTATAGGCGTTCCTACTACGGATAAAATTCCCATTGTTTATTCTCCTAACTCGTTTGCAAGTATGTGGTCTATCATCTCATAAAGGTCAGAAATGGTATTAAGCCCACCGCACTGCACTCTTAGCCTTGCAGAGCCTTTCAGCCCTTTAACATACCATGCGCAGTTTTTTCTGGCTTCTTTCATACCCTGACGTTCGCCCTTGTATTTGCATATAAGCTCGCAGTGCTTTTTCATCACTGCCATTTTTTCTTCTATGCTCACCTCAGGAAGCTTTTCCCCTGTTTCAAGATAATGCTTCACGTCACGGAAAACCCATGGTCTGCCATAGCTTCCTCTGCCTATCATCACAAGGTCACAGCCAGTCTGCTCATACATTGCCTTTGCGCTTTCTCCGTCAACAACGTCACCGTTTCCGATAACAGGTATCTTCACAGCCCCTTTTACCTGCTTTATTATATCCCAATCGGCTTTGCCTGAATAAAACTGCGTTCTCGTCCTGCCGTGACAGGTGACGGCGCTTGCCCCTGCCTGCTCCATGAGCTTTGCAAACTCCACTGCATTTATGCTGTTTTCGTCCCAGCCTGCACGAAATTTCACTGTAACAGGGCAGTTTGCGTTTTTTACCACCTCTCTGCATATCTCTGCCGCAGTGTCAGGAAGCTTCATAAGTGCAGAGCCACTGCCGTTGCCTACTATCTTAGGCACAGGACAGCCCATGTTTATATCAATGATATCAGGGGAATATTCGTTGAGCTTATAAGCCGCTTTTCCCATATAATAAGGGTCTTCCCCAAAAAGCTGCAAAGCATAGGGGCGTTCCTCGCTCTCTATCTCGCAAAGACGTGCAGTCTTTTTGTCGCCAAAGCACAGACCCTTTGAGGATATCATCTCGCTCACAAGATATGACGCACCATACTCTTTGCACATAAGGCGATATGATTTATCTGCCACCGACGCCATGGGTGCTAATGCGGCGGTCTTTTCTATTTCAACGTTTCCGATAAAAAAACTGTTCATCAAGTAAAATTCTCCTAATATATTCCAATACATGAATAGTCATAGCGATACTATTTTATTATAGCACAATGCGTGATTTTTTGCAACGATAAAAAGCCATATAACTACACAAAGTAATAAATCGCTGAAACGCCTTGACATTTGCGGAATTTTGCTATAAAATATAATGGTAGTATTATATTTTGTATAAGGAGAATGTTTCATGAATAATTCTGAAAAAACCATGGATAAGATCGTGGCTCTCTGTAAAAACAGAGGCTTTGTATACCCTGGAAGCGAGATCTACGGCGGTCTTGCAAACACTTGGGACTACGGTCCGCTTGGCGTTGAGCTGAAAACTAACATCAAGAACGCTTGGAGAAAGAAGTTCATTCAGGAGAACAAGTACAACGTTGGTCTTGACTCCGCTATCCTTATGAATCCGCAGACTTGGGTGGCTTCAGGTCACATCGGCGGTTTCTCTGACCCTCTTATGGACTGCAAGGACTGTAAGACACGTCACAGAGCGGACAACCTTATCGAAGATTTCGACGGCACTAACGTTGCAGGCTGGACAAACGAGCAGATGATGGACTACATCAAGGAAAAGCAGATCCCATGCCCAGATTGCGGCAGCCACAACTTCACTGATATCCGTCAGTTCAACCTTATGTTCAAGACATTTCAGGGTGTAACTGAGGACTCAAAGTCTGAGCTTTATCTGCGTCCTGAAACTGCACAGGGCATCTTTGTAAACTTTGCAAATATCCAGAGAACAACAAGAAAGAAAGTACCTTTCGGTGTTGCACAGGTAGGTAAATCATTCAGAAACGAGATCACTCCGGGTAACTTTATTTTCCGTGTTCGTGAGTTTGAGCAGATGGAGCTTGAGTTCTTCTGCAAGCCGGGCACAGACCTTGAGTGGTTCAACTACTGGAGAGGATTCTGCAAGGATTGGCTGCTTAGCCTTAACATCAAGGAAGAAAACCTTCGTCTGAGAGATCATTCACCTGAGGAGCTTTGCTTCTATTCAAAGGCTACAACTGACTTTGAGTATCTCTTCCCATTTGGCTGGGGCGAGCTTTGGGGCGTTGCCGACAGAACTGATTATGACCTTAATCAGCACATCAAGACAAGCGGCAAGAGCCTTGATTACTTTGACCCTGAAACAAACGAGAGATATGTTCCATACGTTATCGAGCCTTCCCTTGGCGTTGAGAGATTGTTCCTGACAGTTGTTTGCGAAGCATATGACGAGGAAAACATCGGCACAGAGGAGAAGCCTGACGTTAGAACTGTTATGCGTTTCCACCCTGCACTTGCTCCTTTCAAGGCTTGCATTCTTCCGCTTTCCAAGAAGCTCAGCGAGCAGGCAGGCGAGCTTTATGCAGAGCTTTCAAAGCACTTCCTTGTTGACTATGACGAGGCTGGCTCTATCGGTAAGAGATATCGCCGTCAGGACGAGATCGGTACACCATTCTGCATCACATATGACTTTGATTCTGTTGAGGACGGCTGTGTAACAGTAAGAGACAGAGATACAATGGAGCAGGAGCGTATCAAGATCGACGAGCTGGTAGCTTATATCGAAAAGAAGATAGCTTTCTAGTAAAATAAAGATCTTTGCGGGCGAACGGTTTGTTCGCCCGTTTTTTATGCCCGTTTTTACAATAAAAAGCTTTACAAAATTGGCGAGTTGTGATATAATATGTTTGTATATTTTTACGAAAGGACGTCCTTGCCATAAAAAATATATTTGACTCACATTGTCACTATGACGATCACGCTTTCGATGAGGACAGATACGAAGTCCTTGACAGGCTTCTTTGCGACCCTGACTCTCCTGTAGACAAGGTCTGCCACGCCGCAACGGACGAAAGATCGTCTTTGTTCGGAATCGAAACTGCGAAAAAATATGAGAATTTCTATACCTCTGTGGGCTTTCACCCTGAGTGTATGGATACTCTTCCTGAAAATTATATGCAGGTGCTTGACGAGCTTTATTTGAAAGCCTGCTCTACTCACAAGCTTGTTGCGGTCGGTGAGATAGGACTTGACTATCATTATGAGGGATATGACAAAGAAAGACAGATAAAGCTTTTTGACAAGCAGGTGGAATATGCTGTGAAGAAAAGTCTGCCTGTTATAGTTCACTGCCGTGAAGCCACTCAGGACTGCCTTGACGTGCTGAACAAATATGCGCCGTCAGGTGTAGTTCACTGCTTTTCCGGCTCGGCGGAGACCGCAGAGATAGTGCTTGGGCTTGGTATGTACATCGGGTTTACAGGTGCGCTTGCTTTTAAAAATGCTAAAAAAGCCAAACGTGCTCTTGAAGTTGTCCCAATGGACAGGCTTCTTCTTGAAACGGACTGTCCTTATATGGCGCCCCCTCCTTACAGAGGACAGAGGTGCGAAAGCCCTATGATAGAAGAAGTGGCAAAGGTCGTGGCTGAGATAAAAAAACTCGATCCGCAGGAAGTGCTTGACATTACAAATAGAAACGCTTGCCGCCTGTTCGGGATCGAATATGAGAAAGGATAAGAGAACAAAATGAAAGAAACTATGTATGTAGTGATACCATGCTACAACGAAGAACAAATGTTGCCTATCACAGCGAAAGCGCTTATAAAAAAGCTCGATGAGCTGAAGGCAGAAGGTCGTATCGCACAGAACAGCAAGGTCATGTTCGTTGACGACGGCTCAAAGGACAAAACGTGGGAGATAATACAGAAGCTCCACGAAGCAAGCCCTGTTTTCACAGGTCTTAAACTCTCAAGAAACAAAGGTCATCAGAACGCACTGCTGGCTGGTCTTATGACGGCGAGAAACTATGCTGATATCGTTGTTTCCATGGACGCTGACTTGCAGGACGATATAAACGCTATTGACGGCTTCCTTGATAAGAGGGCAGAGGGCTGTGATATTGTTTACGGCGTTCGTTCATCGAGAGAAAAGGATACCGCTTTCAAACGTGGAACTGCTCAGGCATATTACAAGCTTTTGGAGCATATGGGCGTTGAGATAACATATAATCACGCTGATTACAGACTTATGAGTAAAAGGGCTATAGACGCTCTGGCAGAGTTTAAGGAAGTAAATCTGTTTCTGAGAGGTCTTGTGCCTATGGTCGGCTTCAAGAGCGACATCGTTAAGTATGTAAGAAACGAGCGTGTGGCGGGCGAATCTAAATATCCGCTGAAAAAAATGCTTTCCTTTGCAGTTGAGGGAATAACCTCACTTTCTGTAAAGCCTATAAGATTTATCACCACTATCGGTATAATAGTATTTTTAGTATCACTTATAATGCTTATATATTTCCTTATAACATGGGCAGTGGGACACACTGTTCAGGGCTGGGCTTCAACTATCACGTCTATATGGGCGATAGGCGGACTTCAGCTTTTGGCTATAGGCATTATCGGAGAATATATAGGCAAGATCTATTTGGAAACAAAGGCTAGACCTAAATTTATAATCGAAACAAATCTTGAAGAATCAGACAAGGAGTAATTAAAAATGGCAGAACTCAAGGCTAACAATCAGAAACCAAATTTCGACAACAACCCTAAGCTTATAGAAGCTATCGCAGAAATGAGAAAGAATTTCTGTGCCGAAACTCAAAACAAGGTAATAAACACAGCACTTGCCTGCACATTTCTCGTGCCTGCAATGGTAGAAAAGACAACAGAGCTTGTTGCCGACGCTGAAAACCATGTTAATTTTGAGGACAAGAGCAAGGCTAAGTTCATTCTTCTCAACAACAACAAAACAAACGGCACATTTTTCCCTGTTTTCACTTCCCCTGAGGAGGCTAAAAAACTTCAGTATGACAAGCCATTCCAGAGTTTTGCAATGAGATTTCAGGATATAGCTGCTCTCACTGAGCAGACGCCAAAGGTACAGGGCTTTGTTGTAAACCCATTTGGCGAGAACCTTCCTTTCACTCAGGAAATGCTGGAGTCTATCAAGCAGACTCTCATAAGAGTAGCAAAGGAGCGCAAGGCGGCTAAAGAAGCTGCTGAAAATGGCGAAGCTCCTAACATTGCTGTTACAAACAACGAAACAGCAGAGTAAGATACTTAAACATATCTGGAGGACGGACTGTGTTCGTCCTCTTTTTTTTACCTGTCTATAAAAATCTAATTATAGAAGTCCGTGTCTTATTTTTACGAAAACTATGCTTAATATGGTTGACAAAAATCATGCCGTGTGTTATAATTGTAGTAATATGGTGGGAAATAAAGCGTGTTATTTGTGCAGTGTTCACTATCACGCACCACGCAAAAGACTAAAAGGTTCTGCTTTTAGAAATTTTTTTCGTGATCTGAGGGAGTATATATGGCTAACGAAACTGAGCTTGAAAAAATTGACCGTGCTGCCGAATACTTTGAAAGATATTTTGAGTTTGAGGACGCTGTAACGGTCAGCAAGGAAAACAAGGAATATCTCAAAACCTATATCCATGACAACGATTATGTTGTTAAAAACTTCAATATAAAAAATAAAATAATTAAGTCTTTAGGCATAAGTGCGGCTATCGGCGTGGCGGCTTTCCTGCTGCTGTGGCTGCTCCTTGGCACAAAGCTTATTATAGTGGGCATTATTGCAGGTGCACTTATTTTTATCGGTGTAGGCGTTTTCGGTATCGCACTGAACAAATACAGACTTACTGCTGCTGAACAGAAGCAGGTTGAAGTGAACGAGGGCATAAACGAACAGATAATAATGCTTGATGACAGAATAAAGCAGGTAGAACGTCAGAGAGATGATTACTACAAGGCTCTTGAAAAGAGAGTGCCTTTCATGTCACTTGACTATATGAAGAACGTTCAGCAGATAAAACAGTTTCTTGTGGACGGCAAGGCTGACACCTGCGAGGAAGCTGTGGATATGTTCGAGGAGTCGATGCTTTTACAGCAAATGACGGATATCATGACAAAGAGCGAAACTATCGAGCCTGTCAAGGACGATAAGGAACGTTTCGGCGACCCTTTGAAGATAATAAAGGAAAACAAGAAGAAACGCAAAAAGGAAAAGAAAGCAAAAAAAGACAAAAAGTAACTTTCGACCGCAGCAGCATTTTACGCCGCTGCGGTCTTTCTGTGAAGATCCACAATTTGCTATAGATAGGATAATGTATGAACGAGAAAAAAGATATTCTAACAAAAACATGGGTAGTAGCTGTCCTTGCGTCCATATGCTGTATGCTGTGGGGAAGTGCATTTTCCTGTGTGAAAATAGGCTACAGCCTTATGAACATAACCACCAATGACAGCGGCTCTCAGCTTGTGTTTGGGGGCATAAGATTTTTTGTGGCAGGGCTAATGGCTCTTGCCATGGGAAGCGGAGCGGAGAGAAAAATTCTCCTGCCAACAAAGACTTCCATACCAAAGATCATGATAATAAGCCTTTTTCAGACAATTTTGCAGTATTTTTTCTACTACATAGGTCTTGCCCACACAACGGGGGTAAAGGCAGCGATAATAGTTGGGGCGAACGTTTTTATTGCGATACTTGTGTCATCGCTTTTATACAAGCTTGAAAAGCTCACCGCTGTGAAAATAGCAGGCTGTATACTTGGTTTTTCGGGGATAATCATTATAAATCTCGGGGGACTTTCGGGAGTAAGCTTTAACTTTCTCGGGGACGGATTTATTTTTCTTTGCACCTGTGCATATGCTTTTTCATCGGTGTATATGAAGCGCTATTCCGAAACAGAAGACCCTGTTATGCTTAGCGGCTGGCAGTTCGTTTTCGGTGGAGCAGTTCTCACTGTCATAGGCTTTTTAATGGGCGGCAGGCTTGGTCACATGAGCGCAAAGGCTTTTTTGATGCTTTTGTATCTTGCCTTTGTATCAGCGGCGGCATATTCTCTGTGGGCAGTGCTTTTGAAGCACAACCCTGTTTCAAAGGTGGCGATTTTCGGCTTTATGAACCCTGTGTGCGGAGTGCTGCTTTCAACTATCCTGCTTGATGAAAAAGGCATTTTTGGCGTTCAGGGGATAGCCGCACTTATCCTTGTATGCTCGGGTATCTTTATTGTTCAGAGAAAAGGGAATAAATAATATTGTAACTATGCTCATATGCTTTTTGCGTATGAGCTTTTTTATTCAAAATCGTTCTGAAAGCTGTTAAAAACATTGATTTTTGTAGACGACTATGTTATAATGAATTGTGTATGGTTTTTTACCAATATATTATCAGTAAAGAAAAAGAGGACAAGACAATGTTTAAGAAAAACGGACTTCTAAAAAGCCCTGACAGCAAGCCAAAAGAAAAGTATCTGCTGCTGTTTGCGGTGGCTTTTATCGGCATGATGATCTCGTTCATACCGTCAATGATAGTGAACAAGGGCATCTTTCTCTACTATGGCGACTTCAACTCACAGCAGATGATGTTCTATCAGCACTGTCATGACGCTGTTCGCAGCGGAAACATGGGCTGGGATTGGGGAACGGACTTAGGCTCGAGCTTTGTTGGCTCATATGCTTTCTATCTCCTTGGCTCGCCATTTTTCTGGCTCACTACACTTTTCCCGTCAGGTGCAGTGCCTTATCTGATACCATGGCTCCTTGCGCTGAAAACGGCTATCGCCGCAATAACAGCCTACGCTTATATCAGATTTTTTGTTGACAACACAAGCGCCTGCTTTATAGGCGGTCTGCTTTACGCTTTCTCAGGCTTCCAGACCTACAACGTTTTCTTCAACCACTTCCACGACGCAACTGCGTTCTTCCCTCTCATGCTTTTAGGATTTGAACTGTTGGTTCAAAAGAACAAGAAGGGTCCGTTTGCGGTAGCGGTAGCTATATGTGCAACCATAAGCTATTTCTTCTTTGCCTGCGAGGTCGTATTCATTGTTATCTACTTCTTCCTGAGATGCCTTGACAAGGACTTTGAAATTGACATGAAGAAGTTCGGTCTGCTTATCCTTGAGGCTGTTATCGGTGTGATGATATCCGCTGTTATCTTCCTGCCGTCAGCGCTTAGCGTAATGGGCAACTACCGTGTGAACGAAAGACTTTATGGACTTGACCTTGTTATATACGGTGAAAATGTAAGAATACCAAGAATTATCCAATCGTTCTTTATGCTTTCCGATATGCCTGCGAGAATTAATATCCTTAACTCAGACAAGGCAAGATGGGCTTCAATGGCAGGCTATCTGCCTATGTTCTCAATGGCAGGCGTTATAGCGTTTATGAGAACGAGAAAGAAAGGCAAAGACAGTTGGCTTACAAAGGCTATTATCGTGTTCGGCATAATGGCTTGCGTGCCTATATTGAACTCCTCTTTCGTCCTTTTCAATGCGTCATATTATGCAAGATGGTATTATATGCCTATACTGCTTATGTGCCTTATGACAGCAAAGGTCATCGCAGAAAACAAGGACGATTTGAAAAAGGGATTTGTGCCTGTTTGTGTAGTATGTGCGATATTTATTGGCATAGGTCTGCTTCCGACAAGCGAAAACGGCGTTGTATCCTATGGCAAAGTCCCTGAATATATTGAACTTTACTACATTCAGGCTATCGTTACCATAGTAATGATAATAATGCTTGGCACGCTTATATATGTGGTCGCAGAGAAGAAGCTCGACTACATGAAGATCGCTTCTTCAATGACGGCGGTTGCGGTGGTCATCTGCATGACTTCTTCTATCGTATACGGCGTAAGTCAGGGTACTGACAACACCGACTACATCAACAGAGCAATAAACGGTGGCGACAACATCAACATGGATAAGCTGGAGTCTGGATCAGAGAACTACAATGCTGACAACAATTTCTACAGAATAGATACCTCAGAAAATGTTGACAACTGGTGTATGTTCTGGAAGCTTTCATCAATGAGATGCTTCCACAGTGTTGTTTCAACATCTATCATGGATTTCTACAGCTCTATCGGACAAACGAGAGATGTTGCATCAAGAATGGAAACTAAGGTCTATCCGCTAAGAAGCCTGTTTTCCGTAAAATACTATTTCAATGAACTTACTGAAAGTGAGAGAAAAGGTATCACAGAGGTATCGAAGCCTGAAACTCTTGCAAATCTCTATGGCTTTGAATATGTTGATACTCAGAACGGTTTCAACATTTACGAAAACAAATATTATGTACCAATGGGCTTCACATATGATTACTACTGCCTTGACAGCGACATTCAGAAGGCTTCAGAGGTAGACAAGACCTCAATGCTCATGAAAGCCCTTGTGCTTACCCCTGAGCAGGCTGCAAAATACAATAATATTCTCAGCTACTACAGCTTTAAGGGTACTGACTACTCAACAGATCAGTATTATCAGAACTGCCTTGACAGACGTGCAAACAGTTGTTCATCATTCAGTTATGACTCTTACGGCTTCAACGCCAAGATCGACCTTGACAAGGATAACCTTGTGTTCTTCTCAGTTCCATATGATGACGGCTGGAGCGCAAAGGTGAATGGTCAGGACGTGGAAATAGAAAAGGTTGATTACGGCTTTATGGCTGTTCTTTGTCCTGCGGGATCAAACGATATCCAGTTCACCTACGAAACAAAGGGTCTTTTCTGGGGCAAGGTAATAACAGCCGTTGGCTTCGGCTCGCTTATCGTTTACCTTGGCGCAGTGAGATTTACAGGCAGAAAGAAAAAAGAAGAAGCTCAGCCTGTTGAAAAGAACGCATAAACCTGAAAGGGAGGATATAAAATGTATCAGAACGAAAAAACTATCAGTGAAAAAGAGATATACAAGGGCAGGGTCGTTCACCTGACTTGTGATGAAGTGGAGCTTGAAAACGGCTACAAGACGCTCAGAGAGGTCATTCATCACCCTGGCGGAGTTTGCATCGTTGCTCTTGACGAGGACGAGAATGTTTATTTTGTGAAGCAGTTCCGCTATCCTTTCAAGACCGCACTTATGGAGATACCTGCAGGAAAGCTTGAATACGGTGAAGATCATTTGGAATGCGGAAAGCGTGAGCTTAAAGAGGAGATAGGTGCAACGGCAGAAAAAATGACTTATCTTGGCTGTATTTATCCTACAGTGGCTTATGATACCGAGATAATCCATATGTATATGGCAGAGGGACTTGATTTCGGTGAGCAGCACCTTGACGAGGGCGAGTTCCTTGATGTAACAAAAATGCCTCTTGAAGAAGCTTACAAAATGGTCATGGAAAACAAGCTCCCTGACGCAAAGACAACTGCGGCTATACTGAAAACTTATCTTATCAAAAAGGATATGTAGTCCATAATATTTTAACCATGCGATAAAAGAAACGGTCGAACGCTGTTCGCCACTGCATATATAAAGGGTACTGTCAACATGGCAGTACCCTTTTTTTGTGGTGAAAAAAAAGAGCGCCCACGCACCGAAGTGCATGAGCGTCTTTTTTATAGTAACTTAGATTACTTTTCCTCAGTATTGTAAAGCTTAGCGTATCTGAGCAGATAATCATATCTGTCCTTAGCGTTCTGAACAGCCTTACCAAAGAGCTTCTCAGCTCTCTCAGGATTCTGTCTAGCAAGTGCGTTGTAACGTACCTCGCCCATGATGAAGTCCTTATAGTCAGCTGTTGGAGCCTTAGAATCAAGGATAAATGGATTCTTGCCCTCTGCCTTAAGACGTGGGTCGAATCTGTACAGATGCCAGTAACCAGCCTGAACAGCCTTCTTCTCCTCTGTCTGAGCAATTGACATACCACCCTTGATACCATGGTTGATACATGGAGCATAACCGATGATGATTGAAGGACCGTGATAAGACTCTGCCTCGTGGATAGCCTTGATGCACTGATTGTAATCAGCACCCATTGCAACGTGAGCTACATATACATAGCCGTAAGACATTGCGATACCTGCGAGATCCTTCTTCTTAACTTCCTTACCAGCTGCTGCGAACTGAGCGATAGCACCTGTTGGAGTTGACTTAGATGACTGTCCGCCTGTATTTGAGTAAACCTCAGTATCGAATACGAAGATGTTTACGTCCTCGCCCTGAGCGATAACGTGGTCAACGCCTGAGAATCCGATATCGTAAGCCCAGCCGTCACCGCCGAAGATCCACATTGACTTCTTTCTCAGATAGTCAGCGTCCTTGAGGATCTCCTCAGTAGCCTTATTCTTTGTCTTCTTAAGAGCAGCGATAAGGTTATCTGTAGCTGCTGAGTTCTTCTCGCCGTCATCTACTGTTTCAAGATACTCTTCGCAAGCCTTCTTGAGAGCTGCAGCCTTAGTTGTCTTAGACAGCTCAAGAACCTTAGCGATAGTTCTGTTTCTGATAGTTGACTGCGCAAGGAACATACCGTAACCATACTCAGCGTTATCCTCGAACAGTGAGTTAGCCCAAGCTGGACCCTTGCCGTCCTTGTTTACTGTGTATGGAGTTGAAGGAGCAGAACCACCCCAGATTGATGAACAGCCTGTTGCGTTAGCAATGTACATTCTGTCACCAAAGAGCTGTGTGATGAGCTTAGCATAAGGTGTTTCACCGCAGCCTGCGCAAGCGCCTGAGAATTCAAGCAGTGGCTGCTTGAACTGTGAACCCTTAACTGTTGTTGCCTTGAACTTCTCGAATACTTCTGGCTTTTCAGCAAGTGTAAGACCATAGTTGAATACTTCCTGCTCAGCGAGCTGAGTTTCAAGTGGCATCATGCTGAGAGCCTTGTTGCCCTTCTTACCAGGACAAACATTTACGCAAGAACCGCAGCCTGTGCAGTCCAGAGCAGACATTGTCATTACGAAGTTGTAACCAGGCATACCTGTCATAGCTACTGCCTTCTCCTGAGCAAGCTTAGGAGCCTTCTTCAGCTCAGCGTCTGTCATTACAACAGGTCTGATAACTGCGTGTGGACATACATATGAACAGAAGTTACACTGGATACAGTTGTCACCATTCCATGCAGGAACGTCAACAGCGATACCTCTCTTCTCAAATGCAGCAGAACCCTGTGGGAATGTACCGTCTGCCATACCTGTGAATGTTGAAACAGGGAGCTTGTCGCCTTCCTGAGCGTTGCAAGGGATCTGAATGTTGTTTACGAAGTCCTGAAGTGTCTTATCTGCGCACTTAGCGGCAGGCATACCCATTGGAGTATCCTTGCACTTCTTCCAAGATGCAGGAACCTTAACTTCGTGAACCTGCTGACATCCAGCGTCGATAGCGTCATGGTTCATCTTAACGATAGCGTCGCCCTTCTTAGAATAAGAAGCTGTAGCAGCGTCCTTCATGTACTTGATAGCGTCGTCGATAGGAATGATGTTAGCAAGCTTGAAGAATGCAGACTGAAGAACAGTGTTTATTCTGTTGCCCAGACCGATCTCCTTACCGATCTTAACGCCGTTGATAGTATAGAACTTGATGTTGTTCTCAGCGATATATCTCTTTACCTGACCTGGGAGGTGCTTATCCAGCTCTTCATGCTCCCACTGGCAGTTCAGAAGGAATGTTCCGCCTGGCTTGATATCCTGTACCATGTTGTACTTAGTGATATAAGACTCGTTATGGCAAGCAACAAAGTCAGCCTGATTGATAAGGTATGTTGACTTGATAGGTGTCTTACCGAATCTCAGGTGAGAAACTGTTACACCGCCTGACTTCTTAGAGTCATATGCAAAGTATGCCTGAGCATACAGATCTGTATGGTCACCAATGATCTTGATAGAGTTCTTGTTTGCACCAACAGTACCGTCAGCACCAAGACCCCAGAACTTACAAGCTGTTGTGCCTGCTGGAGCAGAGTCAAGCTTGCCCTCAGTTTCGAGAGAGAGGTTTGTAACGTCATCTTCGATACCGATAGTAAATCTTGGCTTATATGTATCCTTCCAGCTTGCATTCCAGTAAACAGCCTTGATCTGTGCAGGAGTTGTATCCTTGGAACCAAGACCATATCTGCCTGAAGCGATAGCTACATCATGGAACTGTGTGCCCTTAAGAGCAGCAACAACGTCAAGATAAAGAGGCTCGCCCTCAGAACCTGGCTCCTTAGTTCTGTCAAGAACTGAGATCTGCTCACAAGTTGAAGGGATAGCTTCAACGAGCTTGTCAGCACGGAAAGGTCTGTAAAGTCTAACCTTAACAAGACCGAGCTTTGTGCCTTCCTTCTCGTTGAGGTAATCAATTGTTTCTTCGATAGTGTCACAAACAGAACCCATAGCTACGATAACGTGTGTAGCGTCTGGTGCGCCGTAGTAGTTGAACAGCTTGTAGTTTGTGCCGATCTTTTCGTTTACCTTGTTCATGTAATCCTCTACGATGCCAGGGATAGCGTCATAGTATGGGTTACAAGCTTCTCTTGCCTGGAAGAAGATATCAGGGTTCTGAGCTGTACCTCTAAGTACAGGATGCTCAGGGTTAAGAGCTCTCTTTCTGAACTCCTCCACCTTCTCGAAGTCAACCATATCTCTTACGTCTTCCATATCCCATGTCTCGATCTTCTGGATCTCGTGAGATGTTCTGAATCCGTCAAAGAAGTGGATGAATGGTACTCTGCCCTCGATAGTTGAGAGGTGAGCAACTGTACCCAGGTCCATTACCTCCTGTACATTTGAAGAACAAAGCATAGCAAAACCTGTCTGACGGCAAGCATAGATGTCAGAATGGTCGCCGAAAATATTAAGTGCGTGTGAAGCTACACATCTTGCAGATACATGGATAACGCAAGGGAGAAGCTCACCTGCGATCTTATACAGGTTAGGGATCATAAGAAGAAGTCCCTGTGATGCTGTATATGTTGTTGTGAGCGCACCGGCTGCAAGTGAGCCGTGTACTGTACCTGAAGCACCTGCCTCAGACTGCATTTCTGCAAGCTTTACAGGAGTGCCAAACAGGTTTTCCTTACCCTTGGCAGCCCACTGGTCTGTTACTTCTGCCATAACAGATGATGGTGTGATTGGATAGATAGCAGCAACTTCTGTAAATGGGTATGACGCCCAAGCAGCAGCGTTGTTTCCGTCCATGGTTTTCATTTTTCTTGCCATTTTAGAATCATTCCTTTCTCGATATTTCAAGCAAAAGCTCAAAACTCAAATTTCCTTTTTAGCGTACTTTTTCAAACACGTCTGTTTAAGGACAGCAGATATTTTCTTCAAAAGTAAGCTGTAACAAACTTTCTCAGGATACATCTGTTTTTGCTCTTATAGTATACCACTTATTTTTCAATTTGTAAAGACCTTTTACCACATTTTTTCTTGATTTATACGCTGTAAACCCCCTATTTTCGGTTAGTTATGACTTCCTCATATTTCAGACGTGCTGTATTACGGAGATAAAAAAATGCCTGCCGAAACAGACATTTTTCATATATTTAAATTATAAAACTAGCAGTTCATAAGAAGTTCGGCGAGGGCATTGAGTATCTTATCCACGTCAACATCAGAGCTGAATTTTACATCAAGCTTTGAGCCGCCTTTTTTATCCTCGCTTAAACTTACACGAAGCTTATCGGTGGCCTGATTTACTCTTATCTCAAACTCAGTGTACATAGGATTTGTGATAGTACGCTTTATTTTCTTTTCAGCTTTTTTATTTGTTTCCAAAGCGGCGATAGCTTTTTCAAGCTCTCTTACCGTCCAGCCCTTTTCTATACACTCTGTGGCAAGCTTCTCCTGAGTATCCTTATCCGCAACGCCTGCAAGCACCTTTGCGTGACCCTCGGTAAGCTTTTTGTCACGGAGCATTTCCTGCACATTTTCGCTAAGGGAAAGAAGTCTGATAGAGTTTGCCACAGCGGAACGTGAACGTCCAACAGCTTCTGCCACCTGTTGCTGAGTAAGACCATAGGTTTCCATAAGAGTCTGATAAGCTGCCGCCTCCTCAAGAGGTGTAAGGTCTTTACGCTGGATATTTTCAATAAGGGATATCTCAGCGGCTTCAAGATCTGTAAGCTCCTTTATATAAACAGGTATCTCATCAAGTCCAGCCAGACGTGCCGCACGCCACCTGCGTTCGCCTGCAACTATCTTATATCCTCCATTGTCAAGAGGTCTTACAAGTATAGGCTGCAAAACACCATGCTGTCTGATATTTTCCGCAAGCTCATTAAGAGCGTCCTCATCGAACTCAGAACGTGGCTGATTTTTGTCAGGCTCAATAAGAGATATTCTTACTGTGGAAATGCCATTTTCGCCATCATCATTTTTTTCCGATTCACTATCAGATCGTGCGATCTCATCTATAGAATTATCAAAGAACAGGCTATCCAAGCCTCTGTCCATTTTGCTTTTTTTAGCCATTGTATTTTCCTTTCACATTATAAGATACAATGTTCCATGTGGAACATTATTTTTCTTTATTCTTTGCCGCTTTTTTCTTTTCTCTTTTAGCTATTTCTTTTGCAAGATTTTCATATGCCTTTGAGCCTTTTGCCTTCTTATCATAATAAATAGCCGGCTCACCAAAGCTTGGTGCTTCCGACAAGGCAACGTTTCTCGGTATGGTAGTTTCAAAGACTTCCTTTGCAAAATGCTTTTTGACCTCGCTTATTATCTGACCTGTTATCTTGTATCTTTCAACGCACATTGTAAACAAAATGCCCTCAATATCAAGGTCAGGATTGAAAGAAACTTTTACTCTATTGATAGTATTGTGAAGCTCAACAAGACCCTCCAAAGAAAGAAACTCGCATTGGAGAGGGATAAGTACAGAATCAGCCGCCGCAAGTGCATTTATTGTGAGCATATCGAGAGTTGGGGGACAATCTATAAATATGTAGTCATAAAATTCTTTTGCAGGCATAAGAGCGTTGCGAAGCTTCATTGCTCTGTCTTTTTCATTCACAAGTGACACAGATGCACCTGAAAGGTCCTGAGTTGTCGGCACAACTGAAACTCCACGGCAGGAAGTTGGCACGACAGCTTCAAATATCGAACATTCTTCAAATATTACATCAAACACTGTATTTCTGATACTTTTTTTCTTTATACCAAAGCTTGTGGTAGTATTGCCCTGTGGGTCAAAGTCAACGATCAGGACTTTTTTGCCCTTTAGTCCAAAAACCGCTGCAAGATTTACAACAGTAGTAGATTTTCCAACGCCGCCTTTCTGATTTGAAACGGCAATTATTTTCCCCATATTCTTGACCTCTTTTCTAAGTAGAATTATATCATATTTATTATACTACAATTTTTCACTTTTGAAAAGACCCTTTTACAAATTTTCTTGAAAATGTTCCACATGGAACAAATCAGATTTTTACTTTATCCGACAAAGCCCATGACAATTTAGAAAATAATACAAAGAATAAAGTACCAATATCAATATCAAGGTCATAAAGAGCAGAAAAGTTTTCTGAATAAAATATAGAATTGAGGATCGTGAAGTGTTATGATTATTTTAAAACGAAACGGAGGTATAAAATATGAGCATTTTTCCAAAAACATTAACAAAAGCTTTCAGCGAAGAAACTGACGAATCACAAAGGGCTTCACCCTATCAGACGTTAGGCAAAATAATCGACATTTCCATAGGAGAGATAAAGCCAAACCCTGTTCAGCCAAGGCGATATTTCTCACCTGCCGAACTAACAAGCCTTGCAAAAAGCATTTCTCAGGACGGTATCATACAACCTCTCACAGTGCGGCGTGTAAAAGGCACTTTTGAGCTTGTGTCAGGCGAACGGCGTTTGCGTGCGGCAAAGCTTGCAGGATTAAGGTCAGTGCCGTGTATACTTATCAACGCCACAGAGGAACGTTCGCAGGTCATTGCACTTATAGAGAATATCCAACGTTGTGACCTGAACTTTTTTGAAGAAGCCGAAGCGATCTCTCAGCTCATCACAAAATATGGCATGACTCAGGAATCTGCGGCTATTCGTCTGGGACTTGCTCAATCCACAGTTGCAAACAAGCTTCGTATACTGAAACTTAACGCAGAGGAACGCAAAATAATTCTCGATAACAATATGTCAGAACGTCACGCAAGGGCTTTGCTAAAGATCACAGATAATGACCGCAGGCTTGCTGTGTTGAACAAAGCGGCTGAAAGTGGGTGGACAGTTGACACATTGGAAAAATATATTGCCAAGCTTCTGAAAGAAGATGAAAAGCGTGCAAGCTATCACAAAAGAGCGGCTATGTTAAAAGATGTTAGATTGTTTTTCAACAGTGTCAATAAGGCGATAGATGTTATGAGACTGGCGGGAGTGAACGCTGACGCAAAACGTATCGACCATGAGGATTATATCGAATATATTATAAAGATACCATCGGAAAAGCAGGCAGAATAAAATGTTCCACATGGAACAAAAAAATTGGACAGGCTCAAAAGTCTGTCCAAAATTTTTTTATATATCGCTGTAAAAAAGCTGTTCCCAATAGGTGTATTCCCCGTTTTCTGTCTTTGTTGCTTTTGCACACGCCATGTAACGCACATCAGGGTTGAGGATATTTTCTCTATGAGGCGGTGAATCCATCCATGCGTCAAAGGCTTCTTTTACTGTGGTCATGCTGTTCATACCATATGCGATATTTTCAGCCGCCACACGCCATTCAGGAAGGTCAGTTTCTTCTATAGCTGTGATGTATGAATTGCCGTCAGGTCTGTCATGAGAATAATTTTCCAAAAGCTCGTTTGCTCGCACATCTGCCGCAGAGTCGAGAAGCTCAAGTCCCTCAAGCTCTCTTAACCCATACTGTTTTCTGACCTCATTTACATAGCCAAGCATTTCAGATGTTTCAGCAGAAAGATTTCTATTTGACACATTCGTGCTTGAATCAGGTTCAGTAGGCTCGGCAGGCTGAGGAGTAGAAGGCTGTTCTTCCTGCATAGGCTCGGTAACAGTTTCAGTTTGCGTTTCTGTTTTCTTTTCAGTTTTCTTTGAAGTCGTTGTGGTAGTAGTAGCCGCTGTCGTTGTTGTAGTAACAGTTGTAGTCACAGCTTTTATATCTGCACTGTGAGGTGGTCGCATGGTCTTTCCGTTTATGACCACCTTATCCCCTGACACGCTTATGTAGTTATTGCCTACCACTATGGATTCCATAAGCTCATTATCAGTGTTTGTTATCTCCATGCCCTTATCCATGGCTTCAAGCACATACTTCGAGCCGTTCACATCTTTTACAGTAGCTTTCTTTACTGTCTTGCCGTCTTTTACAATTTCAAACTTGTTCTCTGCGATACAGCTTATAATCACCTTGTCAGTTACGTTAAAGCTGCTGAAGCTTTCATCAACATATGTCACCTTTGTGTTTGCATAGTAGACCTCGTTGGCTGATATTATTATCCTTGTGCCTTTATAACTGAACGAGTTGACCTTTTTTCCGTTCTTAGTGACAGTGACAGTATTTCCGTCACAGGTCAGTACAAGCTTATCACCGTTATCATCGGTTATCTCAAAAGAGTTCACTATCTCATTTGAACTGTTTATAAGAGTATATCCACCCTGCACATTTGCAAAAAGGGTATAGCCGCCATCGAAAACTATCTTTGTACAAGTCGCTGCTGTTTGTATAGTAGTCACTGAACCCGTGATAGTTTCGGCAGACTTTTTATTTGTGGTCACAGTTGTGGTGACTCCTGTGCTGACGCTTGAAAGCTTTTTGGGCTTTTCTTCCCCTGTGCTTCCGCAAGAGGAAAGACAACAGCCTGCCGCACAGACAACACATAATATTTTAACTAACCTATTGCTTTCCATTATATCTTAGCTCTCCTGTTTTATCAAATGTTCCACATGGAACAATACAAAAAAGGCAGCCCTAGGACTGCCTTTGTGAGTTTATTTTGTGTTTGAAAGTGTCCATCTGAAAGGTGCTATTCTCTTTGCCCTTGTGTTGTCTATGTTCCAGTTGTTGAATGTGATAGATGGGTCAAAATAGCGATAATCAGTTTTCATCTTACCTTTGTTGATGCTTAGTCCCATTCCAGGTGATTTCTGGATAACTGCACCTATGCGGTGATGTTCCTTTTCATAATCAATTATCTCTTTTGCCGTTATCAGCCTTGAATCAGCAAGATTGTAGATTCCCTCATATCTTCCTGACGGTACATTGATAATACCATTTATAAAGTCGATAAGATTGAATACACAACAGAATGAAAAACCGTATTCTCCATCATTGAATATGTATGCAACATTTTCCTTTGCGTCAAATACTCTGTCCCTCAGATTTTGTGTATACTCAGCGTCATAAATAGGAGCTACTCTGGCAATAACAGGTATAGTTTCAGACTTTTTAAATTCCTTCTGCATTATCTTCTCAGATGTCATCTTAAGATCTGCATAGTTTGAATTTCCCTTTTCAGGAGCAGTTTCCCTTATTGGTTCTCTGCCTTTCTGTACACCATATATTGCTGTTGTGCTGAGCAGGATAAAGCTCCTTACCTCAGCCTTGTTTGCAGCCGCATATATGAACTTATCACATATCTTGCTCTTTTTCATCTCAGCGTCTGTTACATATGGATCTATATCGTTATCTACAGAATTTGCCAGATGCACGACAACGTCGATCTTGTTGCTATCGATTACATTTGTAATAGCGTCCTTATCTGTAATATCACACTGGATAAAAGTATAGTTTGGATCAGTTCCAATAAACTCATTTTTGCGTGTATCTATACCGAATACACGATGCTTTTTGTGCAGTAAGCTGGATGTAAGGTACAAGCCTATCATTCCGCTTGCTCCTGTAACTAAAATTGAAGCCAACTCTGCCACTCCTTCCCCAAGTAGAATTGCACATTTATTTACTATAATTATACCACAGTTTTTATTAATTGCAAATACTTTTTGAAGAAAACTGAAAAATTTAGATTTTCTTTATAATTTTGCTTGCTATATTTAGTGAATTGTGATAAAATTATAGGTATAAATCATAAACAAAAAAATATAAAAAATATTTTACATATAAAAATATTAAGGAGCAATTTATTTTGGTTTATTCCGATCTTATATTTATACTGGGAATGTTCCCGATAATGACCATTATTTCGCTTTTCGACAGAAGCGCAGAATATAAAAACCTCATTCTGATAGTTTGTTCCCTGCTGTTTTTCAGTTGGGGCAGACCTTTTGTGTTCTGTCTTATTTTTCTGTCAATTATCCTCAATTGGATATTTGGTCTTATTATTTCAAAAAACCGTGAGAACAAAGCCCTTTGCAGGATATTTTTGGCGCTGGATATTATAATGAACGTATCTCTTATGCTAATATTCGGTCAGAATATCCTTTATAATAAGGTAAAAAAGCTAAGTTTTGACGCCGCCATACTTCCACTTGGTATGGGTTATTATATACTCAGAGGAATTTCTTATGTCTATGACGTTTTCAAGGGCAACTGCAAAGCAGAAAAAAACGTTTTCTGCCTTTTGACTTATATGGTGTCACTGCATTTCATGCTTGTGGGACCTCTTGTGAGATACGGTGATATTGAGCCACAGATAAGGCATCGTGAGATCACAGGAGCAAAGCTCAACGAAGGTCTTACAAAGATAGTTTTCGGACTTGGCAAGGTGGTGCTTCTTGCAGGCGTTTTTGAACAGATAAAGCTTGCAGGACTTAACGGCAAAGAGATAACTACCCTTGGCTGTTGGCTTGGTATGCTGTCATTCTTGGCTCAGTATTATTTTCTTTTCACAGGACTTTCGGATATGGCAATGGGACTTGGTCTTACAAACGGCTTTGTTTATCCTGACAACTACACCGATATCGAAGCTGACGGACTTTTCACTGGTATGATAAAAAGCTTCAATACAACTGTTGTTGATTTTTTCAGCGAGGTTTTCTGCTGCAAAAAAAACATGAACAAGGTCTTTACTTTTGTGTGCTATATACTTTGCGGTCTGGCTCTTTCTATATGGTATCAGGCAAAGGTGAATTTCATTATCGTCGGACTTTGTGCGGCAGTGCTTTGTATCCTTGAAAAGCTGTTTCTTGAAAGACCGCTTTCAAAGCTGCCTGACCTTGTGAAGTATATCTATCTTGTACTCACTGCACTCGTTATTTTTGGAGGACTTTATTTTGACAGCTTCTATGGCTACAAAAAATGGCTCTTTGCACTTGCAGGAGTAAATGTGAAATACACCTTGAGCGTGTCTGTAAAAAGTGCAGTGCTGAAAAATATCACCCTTATAGTAATATCGTTCTTTATTGTCTGCCCACCTGCAAAAAGGGCTTTCTGCAAGATTTTTAAAAAGCTTTCACAGAAGTCTCAGGCGGCTTATGGCAGAGTTATGATAACAAAGACCATTATGACAGTGCTTGTTTTTGCAGTGAGCGTTATAACACTTGCGGCGGAATATGCGGCATAAAAAGAGGAAAATACTAATGGATAAGAAAACTACACGATTCAATATCGTTCACGGTGACGATGAATATGAGATACCGGAGGAATGCGAGGCTGCGGAGGAAGCGGCTGAAGAGCTTGCCAAAACGAATTTGGAGGAGCATTACAGCTTTATAAATCTTCTTTCCATAGCGGTCATAATGCTATTTGCCTGCATATTCTTTATTTCAGTTTCAGGAAGCGACATTGTGGAGGACAACAATCTGTCTTTAACATTCAAGACTTTCTTTTCAGGGGATTACACTCAGGCTTTGGAGGACTCTTATAATAATAGTATACCTTTTCCTGACGCCATGAAAGCTGTTGAGGAGCGTATCTCTCTTATTTATGGTATCGGCAATAAGGTCACTGACCCTATAAAAGAAACGCCTGACAATACTGATTCTAACCACAACAGCTTCGATCATCCGACTAATAATGACAGTGATGATCCTGACGAAAATGTTATCACCACCACTGCAAAACCGCAGGACGGTGAAGTAACTACCACAAAGAAAAAAGAGGACAAGAAAAAAACAACAACTACCACTGCTATTGACAGACCAGAGGAAACTAAAAGCACCACAACGACTTCAACGGCTTCCACTACCACAAATAATGACAAGCCTTACTATACTGTCACCGAAACTGAGCCTATAGTACAGCCTGGTCCTACTACTACCACGACCACAACAAAGGCAACTGAAACCACAACTCAGCCACCAGAAACTACAGAACCTACCACTGAGCAAACTGAGGGACCGTCAGATGAATAGCAGATTTGATAACCCTTTTCCCTATTCTGATGACAATAAAAGATATCATACCTACAATTATTATCTAAGGCACAAGTTCGGCACTAAGGTTTTCAAGATACCCCTTAATATTGACCTTGGCTGTCCGAACAGAGACGGCACAAAAGGTGTGGGGGGCTGTGTGTTCTGCTCGGCAAAAATGAGCGGAGATTTTGCAGGCGACCCTCATGAGGATATCCTTACTCAGTACAGAGAGATAAGAGAGAAAATGAGCAAGAAGTGGAGCAAGGGTCTGTGCATACCGTATTTTCAGGCAGGCTCAAACACCTATGCTGACGTTGAAACGCTGAGAAAAATGTTTTATACAGCCCTGTCATTTGAAAATACGGCAGGGCTTTCTATCGCAACAAGGGCAGATTGCATCAACGAAGAAAAAGCCGACCTCCTTGGTGAGCTTGCGGAAAAGACTTTTCTTACTGTAGAGCTTGGCTTACAGACTATACATGACGAAACGGCTTTGAAAATGAACCGCTGTCATACTTTTGCGGATTTTCTCAAAGGCTATGAAATGCTGAGAAAACGCAATGTGAATGTGTGCGTGCATATCATCGACGGGCTTCCCGGTGAGGATAGGGATATGATGCTTGAAACGGCTAAAACTCTCGGTCAGCTTGATATACAAAGCATTAAGATACATCTTCTGCACGTTTTAAAAGGCACTGTGCTTGCGCAGATGTATGAGCGTGGAGAGTTCAGAGCGCTTGAAATGTACGAGTATGTTAATATCGTCTGCGACCAGTTGGAGCTTCTGCCAGCTGAGATAGTAATACAGCGTGTGACAGGTGACGGTGCAAAGGACGACCTTGTTGCACCTTTGTGGAGTTTGAAAAAATTCTGCGTTATGAACGAAATAGACAAGGAAATGGGAAGAAGAAATTCATGGCAGGGAAAGGCTCTGTCGGAGTAAAAAGAGGTAAAAATGAAAGATATATGTGCAGTTTCGACACCCCTTGCTGAGGGGGGAATATCTGTAATAAGAATAAGCGGTGATAATGCCGTAAGCATAGGTGCAAAAGTTTTTAAACCGCTGTCATGCAAAAGTGTTGAAAACATGGCAGGCTATACCTGTGCATACGGAAAAATAGTTGACAAAAACGGCAGAGAAGTCGATGACGGTGTCCTTACGGTTTTCCGTGCGCCTAAGTCATACACCGGTGAAAACGTCTGCGAGATATCATGCCATGGCGGAATATATGTTACAAAAAAAGTTCTCAGACTTTGCATTGAACAGGGTGCAGAGCTTGCTCAGAGGGGCGAGTTCACAAAGAGGGCTTTTCTTAACGGAAAGCTTTCACTTACTCAGGCTGAGGGCGTAATGGAAACTATCTCCGCTCAGGGAGAATATGCACTTAATTCTGCAAATCTTACAAAAGAGGGCAGGCTTTTCAGGCTGATTTCTGATATGTCAAGAAAGTTTGTCACAATACTAGGCGAACTTGCGGCATGGGTGGATTATCCAGAGGAGGACTTGCCTGAGATATCTGAGGATAATCTCAGAGAGAGCCTTAAAAACGCTTTGGCAGGGCTTGATAAAATAATAGCAGATCATGACAGCGGTATGATACTGAAAAACGGTGTTGACACTGTTATTGCAGGCAAGCCGAACGTTGGAAAATCGACCCTCATGAATATGCTGTTGGGATATGACCGCTCTATAGTCACAAATGTGGCAGGCACTACACGAGATGTTATCGAAGAAAGTGCAAAGCTTGGCGAGCTTATTTTGAAGCTTTCCGACACTGCAGGTATACATGAAACTGATGATGAAGTTGAAAAAATAGGCGTTGATATTGCAAAGAAAAAGCTTAAAAACGCTATGCTTGTAATAGAAGTTTTCGACATTTCAAGAGAGCTTGACGAGGAAGACTTGGAGCTTCTTGAATATGTGAAAAGGCTTGGAAAGAAAGTTATCATAGTTCTCAACAAGTCTGACCTTGAAAATGTTGTTGAAAGGTCTCAGCTTGAAAAATATTCAGACTATGTGATAGAGATATCTGCGAAGCTTGACGAGGGCAGAGAAGAGCTGCAAAAGGCCACAGAGAAGCTTTTGGGCATTGGCGGATATGACGCTGACAGCACGATTTTTGCAAACGAACGTCAAATAGCCTGTGCAGAACGTGCAAAAAAATATCTTGCCATGGCTCTTGAAAGCCTTGATATGGGAGAGACTTTGGACGCTGTTACTGTAATGATAGACAATGGCGCAAATGCACTTTTGGAGCTGACAGGAGAAAAAGCTACAGAAGCGGTGGTAGACGAGGTATTTTCAAAATTCTGCGTAGGAAAGTAATTTATATGGTCTTATTTTCAGACAGGTGGTTTTATTATGCAAAAGGAATATTTTGATATTATTGTGGTAGGTGCAGGTCACGCAGGCTGTGAAGCGGCTTTGGCGGCGGCACGCCTTGGACTAAAGACGGCACTTTTTACCATAACACTTGACGGTGTTGCCAATATGCCATGCAACCCCTCTATAGGCGGAACTGCAAAGGGACATCTTGTTCGTGAGATAGACGCTTTGGGCGGAGAAATGGGCAAGGCGGCGGATAAAACTTTTCTGCAAAGCAGGATACTCAACCGTGGAAAAGGTCCTGCCGTTCATAGTCTGAGGGCGCAGATAGACCGTGTTGAATATCATAAGCTTATGAAAAAGACTATCGAAGATACTGACGGGCTTTATCTGAAACAGGCTGAGATAACTGATATTTTATTTGAGGAGGACGGCAAAACTGTCCGTGGTGTGCGTACAAAGCTTGGCACTGAGTACGATTGCAAGGCTGTTGTCATCTCAACGGGAACTTACCTTGGCGGCACTGTCCATGTGGGTGCAGTATCATATTCAAGCGGTCCTGACGCAACTTTGCCTGCACTTAGCCTTACAGAGTGTCTTAAAAAGGCAGGAATGACAATAAGACGTTTCAAAACAGGCACTCCTGCCCGTGTACACAAGCGTTCCATAGATTTTGACAAGCTTGAAGTTCAGTGCGGTGACGATGATATAACGCCATTTTCTTTTGATAATCATGAAAAGCTTGAAAATAAAGTCAAATGCTATGTGGCTTATACAAATGAAGAAACACACAAGGTAATAAGAGATAACATACATCTTTCACCTATATATTCGGGTAGGATACACGCTATTGGTCCTAGATACTGTCCGTCTATCGAGGACAAAATAATGAGATTTTCGGATAAGCCAAGGCATCAGCTTTTTATTGAGCCAATGGGTCTTGACACTGACGAATATTATCTGCAAGGTATGTCGTCATCACTGCCTGAGTTCGTTCAGCTCCAATTTTTGCACACTATAAAAGGACTTGAACACGTTGAGATAATGCGAAATGCCTATGCCATAGAATATGATTGCTGCGACCCTACAGAGCTTTCTGCTACGCTGGAGTTCAAGGCTTTTGACGGTCTTTACGGCGCAGGTCAGTTCAACGGCACTTCGGGATATGAAGAAGCCGCCGCACAAGGTCTTATCGCAGGCATAAATGCCGCACTGAAAATTCTCGGTAGAAAACAGCTTATTCTTGACAGAGCGTCCTCATACATAGGCACTCTTATTGACGACCTTGTTACAAAGGGTTGTTCAGACCCTTATAGAATGCTCACATCAAGAAGCGAATACAGACTTTTGCTAAGACAGGATAACGCTGACATAAGGCTTACGCCTATAGGTCATGAGATAGGGCTTATCTCAGACGAAAGATATCAGCATTTGCTTGACAAAAATGCACAGATAGCCGCTGAGATAAAGCGTGTTTCAAAAATAAATATTGCGCCAAATCCTGAGATAAATGCCTATCTTGAATCTGTAGGCACTGACCCTCTTAACAACGGCATAAAGCTTGCTCAGCTTATCCGCAGACCACAGGTGTCATATGACGGTCTTGCTCCTTTCGATAAGGAACGACCTGAGCTTTCAGCAGAAGTAAAAGAGCAGGTAGAATTGCAGATAAAATATGACGGCTATATAAAGATACAGCTTGAACAGGTGGAGGCCATGCGAAAGCTGGAGAAAAAGGCTTTGCCTGCGGATATTGACTATAATGATATAAAAAGTCTTAGACTTGAAGCAGTTGAAAAGCTCAATAAGATAAAGCCTGTATCAGTTGGTCAGGCAAGCCGAATCAGCGGAGTAAACCCTGCGGACGTGGGTGTGCTTTTGGTATGGCTCTCATCAAAGAATGACCATAGGGAGGAATAGTATGTCAAAGCTTATTTCTAAGGACGATTTTATAAAGCTTTTTGATAATTATGATATAACAATATCTGACAGCGATTATTCACGCTTTGAAGCTTATGCAGATCTGCTTTGTGAATGGAACGAGAAAATAAATCTTACTGCTATCACTGACCCTGAGGGAATTTCAATAAAGCATTTTTTTGACAGCGTTTATCCTTTCACACTTTTCGAGGTAAAAGAAAATGCAACGGTAATAGATGTCGGCACAGGAGCAGGATTTCCGTCCTGTCCACTGAAAATCGTCCGTGACGATATAAAGCTTACACTTTTGGATAGCCTTAATAAGAGGATAAATTTTCTTGCACAGCTTTCAGACAGTCTTGACCTTGGTGCGACCTGCATACACGGCAGAGCAGAGGAGCTTGGCAGAAGCATAGAGTGCCGTGAACAATTTGACATTGCCACAGCAAGAGCAGTGGCAAACCTCAGCGACCTATGCGAGTATTGCCTGCCTTTTGTAAAAGTCGGCGGATATTTCGTTGCATTGAAAGGCTCAGGAGGAAATGACGAGCTGAAAGAGGCTAAAAATGCTATTAAGATACTGGGAGGAAAGGTCGAAGAGGTCTTTGACTATGAACTTCCAACAGGCGACGGCAGAACGCTTATCCTTATAAGAAAAGTATCTGAAACGCCTGAAAAATATCCACGCAACAAGGGTCAAATGAAAAAGAAAAAATTATAATACGAATATATGCACAAAAAAACACGCTGAATTTTTGTTCAGCGTGTTTTCTTATTGTCATTTTTAATTTAGAACTCTATCTTTGAGTAAAGACCTGAATCCTTCATTGTGTCCTCTGGCTTTGGCTTCTTGTAGTCCTTTTCAAAGCTTGTTGTGATGTCAAAACCCTTTGAGCGGCGATTGTTATTGTTTCTTCTTCTGCCACCGTTCTTCTTGTATCCGCCTCTGTTGTCATACTTTCTAGGTGTTGTAGAGCTGATTATTACCTTTCTCCATGGCTCTTCACCCTTTGACTGAGATGTTACACCCTCGATCTCTGATACAGCAGCGTGAATGATTCTTCTCTCATATGGATTCATTGGCTCAAGAGCTGATGAATGACCGCTTCTCTTTACGTTGTTTGCTATCTTTTTTGCAAGCTCTTCGAGCTGGGTCTTTCTTCTTGCCCTGAAACCATTGCAATCTGTGGATATTCTGAAATATTCTCTGTCTATCCTGTTGCATACAAGTGATGCAAGATACTGAAGTGAATCGAGGATATCGCCCTTCTTGCCGATAAGCTTCTCGAACTCTTCGCTCTTTATCTCAAAAAGTGCGCCGTTTTCAAGCTTTGTTACCTCGATCTCTGTGTCTTCTATACCCATTGCCTTTATAACATTGAGTATATATTCCTTTGCACAGTCAGCCTTTTTCTGCAAAGTGTCGCTCCACTCTGCCTCTGCCTTGACTTCTTCTTGAACTTCTGCCTTTTCTTCAACAGCCTCTGTTTTTTCAGTTACAGTTTCTACCTTTGTTTCAGGCTCATATTCAGCTTCTACCTTTGCCTCACCCTTGATCTTTCCGAAAAAGCCCTTTTTAGGCTCTTCAAGAACTGTGAAAGTGATCTTTTCTACTTCTGTTCCAAATTCAACTGCCGCCTTGTTCTTTGCTTCGTCTACAGTTGCGGCTGTAAAGATCTGTTTCATTTTTTTCTGCTCCTCTCGCTAAAAAAGTTTAGTCAACAACAGGTCAATCCTGTGAATCGTCATATTCGTCGCCATATTTCTCAGCCATTCTCTTTCTGGCTTCGTTAAGACGTCTTCTCTGCTCGTCTTTAAGCTCCGTCTTTGTTTTCTTCTTAGGCTCATCGTAATCCTCATCGTCAGAAAGTGACTTTCTGATCTCAGCAGGATCCTTACCAGCCTGTATCATCTGAGCCTCAGCCATTTTCTCCATAAGAGTAGGCTTGCCCTTCTTTTTCTGCTTTGCTATATCCTTCTGAACAAGCTCTGCAACGTGTTCAGGTGTGTAGATCTTATTGAGTACGATAGTCTGTCCAAGTGCAAACAGTGAAGAATAGCACCAGTAAAGACCAAGACCTGCCGGATAGCTGAAACCGATCCACAGTGAGAAGATAGGCATACCATAAAGCATTATCTTCATTCCCATTCCGCCCATATTAGCGGCGTCAGGATTGTTCTTCTTTGCAAAATGCTGTGAAACGAATGTCACTATAAGCTGCAAAAGTGCTGATACAATAGGGATAATGCAGGAAAGATCCTTCATTGTTGGTATCTTTCCAAGGAAAAGTCCGAAAATGCTGTAGTTGAAATCTTCAGCCGCAGCCTTTACGCTTGTTGGAAGCACATCTGCATACTGTCCGCCCTCTTTTTCAGTGAAAACGAAAGTCATAAGCTCAGGTCTTGACTGAATGAGGTTTGTGGAGAAATAATTCTCGTTAAGAATAAAAGTATCTATATCATTATGAGCCTTAATAGCATCCATAACGTTAGATATCTTGTTGTCATTAGAAAGTGCCTTTGCAGACTTTGGATACTTGTCCTTGTCTGTAAAAAGCTTTTCAAGCTTATCATAAGCTTCGTCCTCAGTAGCACCGTCTTTCTCAAACTTTTCAATAAGCTTTTCTATTGTAGTATCCTTGCTTTTTACCTCAGCACTGACAACATAAAGATTTGATATCATGTTGTTTGAGTCTGTAAGCTCCTCTTTATCTGCGTTTGAAACGTAGGTAAGAGGTCCGTAAATAACAGGGATAAGAGCAAACAGAATGACCATTGTGATGACCATTGGCAAACAGCTTGCCATAGGGTTTACGCCCGCCTTGGCGTAAAGGTTCATCTGCTCTTCCTGCATCTTCTGCTGGTTTTTAGCGTATTTCTTCTTTATCTTTTCAAGCTCAGGCTGAAGCATGGTCATTCTTGCCATGCTCTTCTGCTGCTTGACGTTAAGCGGAAATACTATAAGTCTTGTAAGGATAGTGAAAAGCAGCAGTGCTATTCCGTAGTTCTTGCATACAAAATAGCAGCCCTTCATTATCCAGCCCAAAGGGGTCGCAATAATACCCATTTAATATCCTCCAGATCAATTATTTGTCATATTGATAACCTATATATCTGATTAAGCTCTCAGGCTTATTTTTTTCTGATTTTAAAATACTCAGTGGTAAGCTTGTCAGGAACATAGTCAACCCCTCCCAGACTCCACGGGTTGCACCTAAGCAGTCTCCATACAGTGAGCAGCGTGCCTTTAAAAAAGCCGTGTTTTCTGTAAGCCTCCAGCGCATATGCCGAACAGCTTGGATAATACTTGCACCTTGGTCCGAAAAGAGGACTTATAAATCGCTGATAAAACCTTATCAGCAGCTGAGCCAGTTTACTCATTTTACTTTCTCTTTGCCCTGCCTGACCTGTTATTATTTGGAACAGGCTTATTCATCTCTTTTATGAGTCTTTTTTTTATAAATCTTTCAATATCCTGAGTTTTCTTTTCCCCTATATCGTTTCTTCCCACAAAAACTATATCATAGCCCAGCGGAAATTCCGCCTCGTTAAGTCTGTAGGCGGCTCTAACTATTCTCTTTATCCTGTTTCTCGTTACTGCGCAGCCCTGCTTTTTGCCTGCCGTTATGCCAAGCCTGTTATACGGGCTGCCGTTGGGATAAAAATATGCTGCTACAAAACTGTCTGCACAAAATCTTCCCTTTTTATAGCACCTTAAAAATGCCTTGTTATCCTTTAAAACCGTTGTGAACAGCATCTTCATTTCCCCATTGTGTACTGTTTTTACTCTTTTCGCCTTTTCACGGCAATTTTGCCAAAAAAAGATAAAGACCCAATACCATGCAAATCAATGAATGGTATATAGGTCATCTGAGGCAGCGTCCAACGACGCTTAAATACAACTGCCTAGGGACATCGATTCAGGCGTAACTAACCGCCTGAATAATGCCTGTCAGACTTATCATCAGAAACTGCCTGTATCTCTTAGTAGCTGAGTCTAGCTCTGCCCTTTGCTCTTCTTCTTGCGAGTACCTTTCTGCCGTTAGCAGTAGACATTCTCTTCATGAAGCCGTGAACTTTCTTTCTCTGAAGCTTTTTAGGCTGATATGTTCTTTTCATCGAATTCTCCTCCTTCCGCTTTCAACACTCCGTCATTTTATACAAAAAAACGTTCTCGGAGATGTTTAAACTTATAGGGTCACAGCAAATTACAATATCGCTATGAAAAAAGCCCTTGTAATTTAATATTATAGCTCATTCACACACCATTTGTCAAGCCTGTTCATAATATTTTTATATTTTTTTTGATATTATTTTTCTTTGCTTTGAGGGGCTTACTGTCCGAAAAACCTGCCGCTTACGTCCTCCTTTTTAATGAGCATACAATATATTGTGTGCCAAATATAAATTTTATCTGTATTAAGTGTTTTTTCTTATCTTTGAAAAACATACTTTTTATCCTTATTTCTTTCCTTATATATAATATATAGGACTTGAAATTTTAAGTCAAGTGTGCTATAATAGTATAGAATTGATTAATTATGCCTGTTTATATTTTTTTAAAACTCTGACCTGCCGTCTGTTTGACAGGGGTCACGGCGGACAGCGGAAACACCGCACAGGCAGAGCTATTTTCTAGGAGGTTATGGAGAAACAATGGATTCCTTTAATGACGTATTTCAGGAGGTCCTGAAATATTGCCGAAACTGCAAAAGTATCAGCGAGCCGGGATATAACAAATGGATAAAGATACTTGAACCGATGAAGCTTGAAAACAATGTGGCTTATTTGCTCACTGATTCTGATTTTTCAAGAGATATCACTATGAACGCCTATGAGAATCTTTTAAAAGAAGCTTTTCTCAACACTTTGGGCTTTGAGGTAGATATAAAAATACTTGTTAAAGACAAAGAAGAAGTTAATGAAACTGAGGAAAAGGATATAGAAGTCAAGGTGGCTGACTTTTCTGATGAAGAAAACAACAATCTTACCTTTGATAACTTTATCAAAGGTAAATCGAATGATCTTGCCTATGCTTTCAGCACGGCTGTCGCACATAAGTATGACGAGGATCAGAAAACGCCGTCTAACACAAATACTATATTCAACCCTCTCATCATATACGGTGATTCGGGACTTGGAAAAACTCACCTTATGAAAGCTATCGAGCATGAAGTAAAGAAAAATCACCCTGAGCTGAAAATTATTTACACCACAGGTGAATCCTTTATAAACCAGCTCGTTAAAGCTATCGAGTCGAAGGAAACTAATAAATTTCATGATAAATACAGGAATGCCGACTATCTTATGGTAGACGATATACAGACCATTGCAGGCAAGGAGCGTATGCAGGAGGAATTTTTCCATACCTTCAATGATCTTTACAATGCGGGCAAGCAGATAGTTCTCACATCGGATATTGCACCGTCAAAGATATCGAAGCTTCAAAACAGGATACTTACCAGATTTTCACTGGGCGTTCAGGTAGACGTTACCCCGCCTGATTTTGAAACAAGAATGGCTATCGTAAAGAAAAAAGCTGATATGCTGGACTTACAGCTTTCTGACAATGTCGTAAGGATAATAGCAGAGAAGATAAAGACGAACATACGTCAGCTTGAGGGAACTGTAAACAAAATAAAGGCTCTTACCATTTATACGAATGAAAGCCCGTCCATATCTATGGCTCAGAGGATAATTAAGGAAATAATCATTGAAAATCACCCTGCTGAGATAACGGTTGACAGGATACTTCAGGAGGTAGCAGCGGCATTTGACGTTACTGCTGACGACATAAAGTCAACAAACAGACGTGCAAACGTATCCCTTGCAAGAAAAATAGCGATCTATCTCTTCAAGGACGTAAAGGGCATGACCTTTATACAGATAGGAAATGAGCTTAACAAAAACCATTCAACTATGACCATACACTATCAGGACGTTGTTAAAAATCTTAAAGAGAACAAACAGCTGAAAGATACCGTTGACGACATAATCAAAAACCTCAAGGACAATTAAACGGACTATTTCAACATTTTCAACATAGTTTTCAACAATTTTGTTGAATATCCGGACTTGGATATATAAAGCTTTGCGGAATGTTTTTCAAAACTTTGCACAATGAAGTTTAAACAATGGTGTTATAAAATAAAACACCGATTTTCAGGTTTCAACATTTTTTGCGATAATAATAAACATTCAACAAACATTTTTTCAACTTTTTAAACACAAAAAAAGTTTTTGAAAACACAGTTGAAGTGATGTTAAAATAAACTTGAAAAGCAAAACAAGTCTGCAAAAGGCTTTGAGTGACTTTTCAACCATTTCAACACACTCTACTACTAATACTAATTTAATATTGATTTATTTATATATTATCAGAGCAAAAAATATAAATTTGAGAAATTCATATGTTGAAAAAATAAAAGTCAGATAAATGTAATTTTTTAGAAAGGAAATTGCTATGAAAATTCTGTGTAATAATGCTTCACTTTGCGGAGCAGTAACAAATGTTTCAAAAGCAGTGTCAGAACGTGCTGCACTTAAATCTCTTGAGGGAATAAAATTCAAGCTTGAAAACTCAATGCTGGAGCTTACCGGCTATGACCTTGAGATAGGTATAAAAACTGTTATTCCGGTAAAGAGCGACGATTCGGGAGAATTTATACTTAATGCAAGACTTTTTGCTGAAATGATAAGGAAAATGCCTTCTGAAGAGATCCTGATAGAAGTTTCTGAAAATTTTCAGGTAACGATCTCAGGAGGAGTTACCACATTCAATATCCCTGCAACATCAGCAGAGGAATATCCTGCACTACCTAAGAAAGAGGAAGAAAACAAGATAACTATTTCTCAGCCTGTTCTTAAGGATATGATAAATCAGACAAAGTTTGCCGTGGCTGTTACAGACCTTAAGCCTGTTCTTAAGGGCGAGCTTTTTGAGATCGAAAACGGTACTCTTACTCTTGTTGCCCTTGACGGATATAGACTTGCTGTGAGATATGAGCCTATAAAGTATGACGGAAGTCTTAAATTCGTCGTTCCTGCAAAAACTCTCTCTGAAATAGCTGCACTTCTGGGAGATAATGACGAAGAAACAGCCTCCGTTTATCTCTCAAAAAATCATGTTGTGTTTGAATTAAACGGCTATCTTGTTTATTCAAGACTTATCGAGGGCGAGTTCCACCCTTATAAGTCAGCTATACCAACTACTTGCACAACTGAGGTCATTGTTGACAGGAAAGAGCTTATTGCCGCTCTTGAAAGAAGTTTGATACTTATAAGTGACAGAACACCGTCACCTGCAAGATGCTATTTTGAAAATAATTCTATAAAAATAAACTGCTCAACAAGCGTTGGAAAGATAACAGACGAGATAAAGGCTGATATAGCAGGTCCTGTTATCGAGATCGGCTTCAAGTGCAAATATCTTCTTGACCCTCTGAAGGTCATAAAGGAAGATAAGGTCAAATTGCAGATGAGCGGAAGTCTGCTGCCTATGAAGATAGTTCCGTGTGAGGGCGACGCTTATACTTATCTCGTTCTCCCTGTAAGACTAGCAAAGGAATAAGAATATGAAATATCAACAGATAGATGTAAATATAAAATCAGAGTTTATAAAGCTCGATTCTCTGCTTAAATATGCAGGCGTTGTGGAAACAGGCGGCATTGGCAAGGAGATAATCCTCGAGGAGAGAATCAAAGTAAATGGTGAGGTCTGCACAATGAGGGGAAAGAAGATCCGCCCCGGGGATAAGGTGCAGATAGACGAGATAGCTACAGAGATAGTGGTAAAATAAAATGGTGATAACCAAAATTTCCGCAGACGGATTTAAAAATCTCAAAAAAGTCGAGATATATCCTCATGAGAAAATGAATATTTTCTGCGGAAAGAATGCTCAGGGCAAAACAAATCTTATAGAAGCTATATGGCTTTGCAGCGGAGTGAGGTCTTTTCGCAACACAAAAGACAGAGAAATGATAGATATAAACGGACAGTTCATGAATATCGACATTTCATTTAAAAACAGCTTTCGCAGTCAGGATATACATTTTGCAATGGCAAGACCTAATGTGAGAGAAAAAAACGTCACCTTGAACGGCGTAAAGCTGAAAACTCCCTCAAAGCTTTTCGGAAGCCTTGATTGTGTTATCTTTACTCCTGAGGATCTGGAGCTTTCAAAAGGCTCTCCCGAAAACAGACGGCAGTTTCTTGACCTTTCAGTGTCACAGATAAAAAATTCCTACAGCTCTGTTATCTCAAAATATGATGATCTTATAGAGCAGAGAAATATATTGCTGAAAAATATCTGTTACGGCAGATCAAAAAGAGAAGAGCTTGAAGTGTGGGATATCCAGCTTGCTCAGCTTGGGGCTTATATCTCGCTTTTAAGATATAATTATACCAAAAAGCTCGATATGTTCGCAAAAAAGCTTTATGAGGATATATCAGAGGGCAGAGAAAGGCTGGAGCTTGAATATTATTCCACTGTGTATTCCAATCTGGAGGGCAGAAAAGATTATGCAGGAGAAATGGCTGAAGAGTATCTAAGCTGTCTGCAAAATAATCTTGATGACGATATAAGAGCAGGATTTACACAGAAAGGCGTTCACAGAGACGATCTTGCGGGAAAAATAAACGGACTGGCAGTTAGACAGTTCGCTTCTCAGGGACAGCACCGCTCTCTTGCTCTTATTTTGAAGCTTTCGCAGGCTTATATACTTGCCGAGGAGATAGACGACAGCCCGTGTATACTTCTCGATGATGTTTTGAGCGAGCTTGACCTCTCAAGGCAGAAGTTCGTTATCTCGAAAATACACGATATGCAGGTCTTTATAACCTGCTGTGACAGGAATATCCCCTTTGACGAGAAAAGCCATGGAAAGATATTCAATATAGAAAACGGAATGATAGTTCAGGAGAATAAGTGATGTTTCTGCATTTAGGAAATAACTATTTAGTCAATACTAAAGATATCATAGGGATCTTCGATATAGAGAACACCTCTGTTTCTGCCAATACAAAGGAATTTCTTAATTTTGCGGCAAAAAACAGACGTGTTGTGAACTGCACATATGAAATGCCTAAAAGCTTTGTGGTGTGCCTTGATAAAGACTTTACGGAAACTGTGTATATAAGTCAGATGAGCTGTGCCACACTTTTGAAAAGAAGCAAAAGAATGCCTGAATGATGAATCAAAGATATAAGATTATAAGATAAAAAACAAGTGATGAGGGGGTTATTTTTTGGAAAATAACAACGAGATCGAGATCCAGAACACCGAGGAAATATCCATGGTGGATAAGCAAAATGATTATAATGAAAATCAGATACAGGTGCTGGAGGGTCTTGAAGCGGTAAGAAAAAGACCTGGTATGTATATCGGATCAACAGGTCCTAAGGGACTTCACCACCTTGTCTACGAGATAGTTGACAACGCTATCGATGAGGCATTGGCAGGATATTGCACTGAGATAGAAGTAGAGATACTTCCCGGGGACATTATCAGAGTTACCGATAACGGACGTGGTATCCCTACAGGTATACACCCAAAGGAGAAAATATCTGCTGCAACGGTAGTTTATACCATTCTCCACGCAGGCGGAAAGTTCGGCGGCGGCGGATATAAGGTAGCAGGCGGACTTCACGGCGTTGGTGCGTCTGTAGTAAACGCCCTCTCGGAATATCTTGAGCTTACAGTTTATGACGGAAAACATATTCATTTTCAGAGGTTTGACAGAGGTAATTATTCAGAGCCGCTGAAAATAATCGGCGATACTGATAAAACAGGTACTTCTGTTCTCTTTAAGCCTGACCCTGAGATATTTCAGGAAACAACAGTGTTTGACTATGAAACACTGCTGAAAAGACTCAGAGAACAGGCATTTCTTAATGCTGGTATAAAGATAATATTCACTGATAAGAGAAATGAATCAGAGCCTGTGGGCGAAACTCTCCATTATGAGGGCGGTATAAGACAGTTTGTGGAGCATATCCACAAAACAAGAGGAGTTACACCTCTTTCTGAGGAAGTTATCTATGTCAACGGCATGGAGGGCGACACTTTTGCTGAGATAGCTTTGCAGTATAACGATACTTATAATGACCTTATACTTTCATTTGCTAATAATATCCATACTCCTGACGGCGGTACTCATGAAACAGGCTTCAAAAATGCTCTTACAAAGGTAATAAATAACTACGGTAAGAAGTTCGGCTATCTGAAAGACGACGATAAGCTTCTTGGCGACGACGTAAGAGAGGGTCTGACGGCTATAGTATCCGTTAAGCTCACAAACTGTGAGTTTGAGGGACAGACAAAGGGCAGACTTGGCAATCCTGAGGTAAGACCTTTCGTTGACAAGATAGTTACCGAAAAGCTTATGAACTACTTTGAGGAAAACCCTACTGTGGCAAAGGCTATTTTTGATAAGTCCGTTCAGGCACAAAAGGCAAGAGAAGCCGCAAAGAAAGCAAGAGAGCTTACAAGAAGAAAATCAGCTCTTGAATCTTCTTCATTGCCTGGCAAGCTTGCAGATTGCTCAGAGAGAGATGCTTCACTCACCGAGATCTATATCGTCGAGGGAGATTCTGCGGGTGGCTCTGCAAAGGAAGGAAGAGATAGAAAATATCAGGCTATACTTCCTTTGTGGGGAAAAATGCTCAACGTTGAAAAAGCTAGGATAGATAAGGTATACGGCAATGAAAAGCTTATGCCTGTTGTTACCGCACTGGGAACATCAATAGGCGAGGACTTTGACCTTTCAAAGCTCCGTTACGGCAAAGTTATCATCATGGCCGATGCCGATGTGGACGGTTCTCATATCAGAACACTTCTGCTTACATTCTTCTTTAGATTTATGCGTCCTCTTATCGAGGATGGTCATATCTATCTTGCTCAGCCGCCGCTTTTCAAGGTTGCAAGGGGCAAGCAGGTCAGATATGCTTTCTCAGACGCAGAGAGAGATCAGTATATTTCTGAGCTTTCGGGTGAAAACAATCTGAAAGTAAACGTTCAGAGATATAAAGGTCTTGGTGAGATGGACCCTGAACAGCTTTGGGAAACAACCATGGATCCTGAAAGAAGAACTATGATAAAGGTGACAATGGAGGACGCTGTTAAGGCGGACGAGATATTCACTATTCTTATGGGCGATAAGGTCGCACCGAGAAAAGAATTTATAGAGAAAAATGCAGAGTATGTAAAGGATCTTGACGTTTAAAGAAAGGATACTGCTTTGGATAACAACGAAAATAAAAATCAGGAAACAGAGCTTGAAGAGGTAAAGACAGAGGAAGCTGTTGAAACGGCTGAGAAAGCTGTTGATAATGCTGATGATGTGGAAGAAGCACAGATAGAAAAAGAGCCTGTTTTGAGCTTTGAGTATGATGTGAAAAACGAGGAAGAGGAAAGAGCTTTTTTAGCCTTTCAGAAGAAATTCGTTTATGCGCATAACTGGAAGATAACAGCGGCTTTCGGCGTTGTTGCGGTGCTTTTTATAGTGTCCATAGTGAGAAACCCTTCGGGATATCTTAACTGGGTGCTGGCGTTCATATGCCTTGCAATAATCGTTCTCACATGGTATAACACCAGAAGAATAAGAAAATATCTTATGCAGGCACTTAAACCTCTTGAGGACGACAAGTATGTTTTCACCCTCTATGATGACAGCTTCAAAATAGAAACGCTGCCGACAGAGGAGGAAAAGCAGGAGGAGGACTTTACTCCTGTTCCACCGAGGATAGTTGGTTTTGAGGATATCTCACTGAACGTTTTGGAAAATGACGAGATGTTTATTATAATACTCAAAAAAGAAACTATTTATGTGCTTGCAAAAAGAGTTATGAACGAGCAGCAGCAGGAAACCCTGAGAAAAACTTTTTCAGAGCTGCTTGATAGCGATTATGAAATGATAGATAATAAATAAGAACAGGATATGTTCTTTTCAAAGTAAACCGAAAGGTTAAAAAGGAGTGGATAAAGTGAGCGATTATAACGTTATTGACACTGATGTTGAAGCGATAATGAAAGAATCTTTCATTCAATATTCAATGGCGGTAATTGTATCCAGAGCCTTACCTGATGTAAGGGACGGACTTAAACCTGTTCACAGAAGAATTTTATATACCATGTATGAAAATGGTCTTACACCTGATCAAGCTTACAGAAAATGTGCCGACACAGTAGGTTCTGTGCTTGGTAAATATCACCCACACGGTGACGCATCAGTTTATGACGCACTTGTAAGACTTGCTCAGAAGTTCTCAATGAGATATCCTCTTGTTGACGGTCACGGAAACTTCGGTTCTGTTGACGGCGACCCTCCGGCTGCCTACCGTTATACTGAGGCTAAAATGGCTAAGATGTCAGTAAATATGCTGACAGATATAAACAAAACAACTGTTGATTTTCAGTCAAACTATGATGACAGACTTAAAGAGCCTGTTGTTCTGCCGTCAAGATTTCCAAATCTTCTCTGTAACGGCTCAGTAGGTATCGCTGTCGGCATGGCAACGAATATCCCTCCTCATAACCTCCATGAAGTTATAGAGGGCATGAAAACTGTCATGAAAAACCCTGACTGCACACTTGATGAGCTTATGCAGAGCATAAAGGGTCCTGACTTCCCTACAGGCGGTATCATCATGGGCAGGTCCGGTATCAGAGCGGCTTACGGTACAGGCCGAGGAAAGATAACACTGCGTTCAAAGACCTCTATCGAGGAGATAAAGGGCAGAAACTGCATTATCGTCACTGAGATACCTTACATGGTAAACAAGGCAAGACTTGTTGAGTCTATCGCTGACCTTGTTAAGGAAAAGCGTATCGACGGAATACATTATATCAACGATGAATCCGGCAAGGACGGAATGAGGATCGTTATCGAACTGAAAAAGGACGCTAATCCGCAGGTAGTTCTCAACAAGCTGTTCAGCTATACACAGCTTCAGGATACTGTGGGCGTTATAATGCTCGCTCTTGTAAACGGTATCCCTAAGGTGCTGACCCTCAAGGAAATGCTTGAGCAGTATATAGACTTTCAGGTCGATGTTATCACAAGAAGAACTAAGTTTGACCTTAACAAGGCTAAGGAAAGAGAGCATATCTTAAAGGGTCTTGTTATCGCACTTGACAATATTGACGAAGTTATCGAGATAATGAAAACTTCTAAGAATATCCCAGAGGCTAAGCAAAGACTTAATCAGCGTTTTGGTCTGACAGATATTCAGGCTGACCATATCGCAAATATGACCCTTGGACGTCTGACCGGTATGGAAAGACAGAAGATAATCGACGAGTTGGCTGAGATCGAAGTTAAGATAGCTGACCTTGAAGATATCCTTGCAAATCATCAGAGAATACTTGATATAATCATTGAAGAGGTCGAGGCTATTCAGGATAAGTTCGGTGACGAGAGAAGAACTCAGATAGAAAATGTCAGCGGTGAAGTTGATATCGAAGACCTTATCCCTGTTGAGGAAAGCGTTGTTACCTATACAAATGCAGGATATATAAAGAGAATGCCTGTTTCAGAGTATAAGGCTCAGAAGCGTGGCGGACGTGGCGTAACGGGTATGAAACAGCGTGAGGACGATTATATCGACGAGCTTCAGACCTGTTCTTCACATGACAATATACTCTTTATATCCAATAAGGGCATAATGTATAAGCTCAAATGCTATGAGCTTCCGGAAGGCTCAAAGGCTTCAAGAGGCACAAATATAGTAAATCTTCTTGAACTGGGCGAGGGCGAGAAGATAGCCGCAATGATAAAAACTGCCGACTTTGACGAGGGCAAGTATATCGTCATGGTAACAAAGAACGGCAAGATAAAGAGAACTCCGCTGACTTCCTACAGAAATGTAAGAAAGAACGGTCTTATCGCTATCGGTCTTGACGAGGGCGATGAGATAGCAGGAGTAAGAATGACCTTTGGCGACAATGAGGTTATCGTTGCAACGCATAATGGTTATGCTATCAGGATAAGAGAGACTGACATAAGAGAGATGTCAAGAGTTGCTCACGGCGTAAAGGCTATTAAACTCAGGGGCAGCGACTATGTTGTATCAATGGCAAGAGTAAGAGAGGGTGCAAGCGTTCTCACTGTTGCAGAAAATGGTCTTGGCAGACGTGTTCCGCTGGAGTCTTATAAGGTACAGAACAGAGGCGGCTACGGTCTTATGAACTATAAGAGTGGCGGAGTATGCGGAATAAAGGTCGTTGATGATGAAGATGATATCATCATGATATCCACAGACGGCATTGTTATCAGAATAAGAGCCTGCGATATCAGTATGATGAGCAGATACTCCCGTGGCGTAAGACTTATGAGAGTCGGCGAGGACGGCAGAGTGGTTTCATTCACAAGAACTGAGCATGACGATGATATTGAAACAGCAGAGGTAGAAAAGGCTACTGCCGAGGAGATAGCAGAGGCTCAGGCTGAGGAAAACGCTGAGGTCATTGAAGAGAATACCGAAAGCGTTGAGAATGAGGATTCTGAGAACACGGAAGAATAAAGAATGAATAATATGACACAAATTTTTGACATTAGCGAAGTCGAGAATGGATTATCTTTATTTAAAGAAGACAAACCATTTAGTGATGAAAAAGAACTAAAGGTATATTATATATCTGATATGCATTTAGAACATCATTTTAACTATGAGATATCCATTCAAAAGCAAATAAATAAAATAGTTAAAGATTTATTTAGTGATGATTTTAAATCAGATTTATCAATGAATAATTTAGTTGTTTTATTTAATGGAGATATCGCTGATAATGCAGAATTTGTGTCATTATTTTTTAATCAGTTTATCCTTAGGTGGAATTATGTACTTTATAAAAGATATAAAGTAAATCAATCTAAGATATTACCTGATGAAGAAGTAAAAGCATATGAAAAAATTCGAGATCAGCAAATAGATAGATTAAATAAAATTGGAAAATTATATAAAAAGAAAAATCTATGTGAAAAACTTCTGTCATTAGACATTTCTGATCTTGATAAAAGTATCAAAAAAATGAAATTGCCTGAATATGTTATAAATATTATAGAAAAAATTACGAAATGTGATTATAAAATAAGGTTTATAAATAATTATATTATTCCATATGTTGAAAAAAGAGAAAAATTCACTTTTATTAAAACAAAACTTCCTATATTTGTAACGTTAGGAAATCATGAAATCTCAAACTTTGATACTTTAAGTCAAGCGTATAATTATTATAAATCTCTTTATGATTCACTTGGTATTAAGCTTTTGCATAATAATTCTTATGAAAATGATGATTATATTATTTTTGGTGGTATAGGTTTTGCTAAGTATAATGAAAGATATAATGCAGATAGTTTGTGTGGACCCAGATTATTTTCGAGAAAAGAAGAAATAAAAGAATCAGATTTGTTTTTTAAGGAGTATAAAAATAGATTAGATAATGCTATAAATCAAAAGAAAAAATTAATAGTAGTAAGTCATTATCCAGTAAGAGATTGGTCGCTAAACTATGTGACTGATTTGCATTGTTCTTATTTTACAGGACACACTCATCAAAATCAAAATTTATTGCAAAAGAATATTTATGCAGATAATCAAATAGGATACTATAATAATTGTTTTAAAATGAAATCAGTAAATTTAGGTGTAGCTAGCAATCCATTTTTCGACTATAAAGACGGCTATCATGTTATAACTACTGAAGATTATGCAAAATTTTATAATTATTCAAAAGAGCGTATTCAAGGAACAAGACTCATAGAAAATCAAATAAAAAACTATGGGGAAAAGTTTTATATGATAAAACACAAAGGTAAGTATGTATTTTTCCTCATAAGCCATGTAAACACTAAAATTTGTATTGGTGGAAAAATAAAAACGATTAGTAATTGTAGTGATATCGAACATTTTGATAAAATTTTCGATAAAATGGTAAATAAATATATAGAACTATTTGCACCTTATTGGAAATATATAAATCAAATGGCGAGTGAAGTAAAATCCTTAGGTTATTGTGGAGATGTACATGGTTGTATTGTAGATTTAGATTTTTGCAATCATATTATGATAAATCCACTTGATCAAAAGGTGACATTTTATAATTCACCAACCATGGGGTTTGTAAAGATATTTGATAATTTAGAAAATTTAATAACCTATATGAATAATGGATATATATTAGATATTGAAAAGAAAAAAATGTTAGAACTTAAAAATAATAATGCAATAATAAGTAAAACAAGCCAAGAAATTTCACAAGAAGTAGGTGAACTTATAAAAATAGATATAAAAAATAGTGTATATTCAATTTCAAATTATATGAGACAAATACAAAGATTATTTGATTCAAATATTCTTAGAGATTGGAACGAAGATATAATAAGCATACAAAAAAAGGTGAGCGGCACATGACCGTTCACCTTTTTGCATATCAAAATTACTTTGTTATCTTGTCCTTGCCGCCCATGTACATTCTCAGTGGCTCAGGGATATTAACTGTTCCGTCAGCATTGAGATTGTTCTCGAGAAATGCGATAAGCATTCTTGGAGGTGCAACAACTGTGTTGTTAAGAGTGTGAGCAAAATACTTTGTGCCGTCCTCTGCCTTTATTCTTATGCCAAGACGTCTTGCCTGTGCATCGCCAAGATTTGAGCAAGAACCAACTTCAAAATACTTCTTCTGTCTTGGGCTCCATGCCTCAACGTCACAGCTCTTTACCTTGAGGTCTGCAAGGTCGCCTGAGCAACACTCAAGTGTTCTTACAGGAATATCAAGTGAACGGAAGAAATCAACAGAATTCTGCCACAGCTTGTCATACCATGCCATGCTATCTTCCGGCTTGCAGACAACTATCATTTCCTGCTTTTCAAACTGGTGTATTCTGTAAACGCCTCTCTCCTCAATACCATGTGCGCCAACTTCTTTTCTGAAGCATGGTGAATAGCTTGTGAGAGTTTTTGGAAGTTCACCCTCTGGAATGATAGTGTCGATAAATCTGCCTATCATTGAATGCTCAGAAGTACCGATGAGATAAAGATCCTCTCCCTCTATCTTGTACATCATGCCTTCCATTTCAGAAAAGCTCATAACGCCTGTAACAACGTCTGAACGTATCATGTAAGGAGGAATGAAATATGTGAAACCTCTGTCTATCATGAAATCTCTGGCATATGAAAGAATTGCAGAATGAAGTCTTGCAATGTCGCCCATAAGATAATAGAAGCCGTTTCCTGATGTTCTTCTTGCACTGTCAAGATCAATACCGTTAAAGCTTTCCATAATGTCAACGTGATATGGGATCTCATAATCAGGAACAACAGGCTCTCCGAACTTTTCGATCTCTACGTTCTCGCTGTCGTCCTTGCCTATAGGAACGCTTGGGTCGATTATGTTAGGGATAACGAGCATTCTCTCACGGATCTTGCCCTCAAGCTCTTTTTCCTTTTCAGCCATAGCGTCAAGCTCAGCACCGATAGCGGAAACCTCAGCCTTTACTTTCTCAGCTTCGTCCTTCTGACCCTTAGCCATAAGACCGCCTATCTGCTTGCTCATTACCTTTCTTTTATTTCTCAGCTCGTCAGCTTTTGTCTTAGCTGCTCTGTATTCCTCGTCAAACTGAGCTACCTCGTCAACAAGAACGAGCTTTTCGTCCTGAAACTTCTTTTTGATGTTTTCCTTGACAAGCTCAGGATTTGTACGGATAAGCTTAATATCTATCATTTTACATACTCCTTTTAGCTGACGCAAAAAAAATTCCTTACGTCGCAATATTTATCCTTTTAATAATATCACTAAAAGGAGATTTTGTCAAGACAAAGCCCCTTTAAAACAGGCTTTTGAAATAGGTTTTGAGAGAACTTATTTCATAGATGAAATACTATCATGATATAAGTAACAGTGCGAATTTCATAAAAACTATTGACATTTTGTATCAAACGTTTTATAATTATAAGGTGAATGTGTTCGTTATGGGTGTATTGTGCCATGACGGCAGAAAAGCCTCTGGGCTTAATAAATTTATCAGGAGGATTAAAGGTGCGAAAAGTTAAAAAACCCGTGTTTTTTATCGTGCTTTTGTGTATAATTGCATTTGGTTATCTCACTTATGCAGGAATACATACTCAGTACGGAGATATAAAAACAAGCTATATCAAGGGCGTTGAAGATATCCGCTGGGGTATCGATATTCAGGGTGGCGTAAATGCTACGTTTGAACCTGCCGATAATTACGACGCCACAAAGGAAGAAATGGACGCTGCAAAGGCTGTTATCGAGCAAAGACTTGTAAGCCTTAATATCACAGACAGCGAGGTCTATGTAGACTATAAGAAAAATAAGGTAATGGTTTCATTCCCATGGCAGGCTAACGAAGAAAGCTTTGACCCTGAGGCTGCTGTTTCTGAGCTTGGCGAAACTGCAAAGCTTGTATTCAGAAAGGGTAAAGAAGAAAAAGGCGAGCAGGTGCTTACAGGAAATGACGTTAAAAAGGCTGAGGTAAGACAAACTCAGGACGAAACTACAGGAAATATCAAGTATGTAGTAAGCCTGACACTCAATAACAGCGGTAAAAAAGCTTTTGCTGACGCTACAACTGAGCTTGCCGGAAAAGGCTTTATCTCTATCTGGATGGACGATAAGTGCATTTCTGCCCCAAGCGTAAATTCAGCTATCACTGACGGTGAGTGCGTTATCGAGGGCAACTTCACATATGATTCTGCAAAAGCTCTTTCAGATAAGATAAACGCAGGTTCTATCCCATTCGACCTTAAAACAACAAGCACGAACATCATTTCACCTACACTTGGTGAGGGTGCAAAAAATGCAATGGTCATCGCAGGACTTATCGCATTTATCGTTATCGCTGCATATATCATCGTTATCTATAAGCTGCCGGGCTTTGTTGCTTCTATCGCACTTATAGGTCAGGTAATAGGCTCTATCGCCTGCATCACAGGCTTCTTTGGAAATATCGACAGCTTTACGCTGACTATCCCTGGTATCGCAGGTATTATCCTTTCTATCGGTATGGGCGTTGACGCCAACGTTATCACAGCCGAGAGAATAAAGGAAGAGCTTAACAACGGCAAGACCCTTAACGGAGCTATCGAGCTTGGCTATAAGAGAGCATGGAGCGCAGTATTCGACGGAAACATCACAGTAGTATTCGTTGCAATAATCCTTATGGGTGCCTTCGGACCTACAGACAGCGTTTTCGGAACACTTCTCAGCCCTGTATTCTCAGTATTCGGCGCAAGCACAGCAGGTACTATCTATTCACTTGGATATACTCTCCTTGTAGGTATCCTCCTGAACTTTGTATTCGGTATCTTCTGTTCAAGACTTATGCTTTCGTCCCTCTCAAAGTTCAAGTGCTTTAAGAAACGCAAGCTTTACGGAGGTGCTGAAATAAATGAGTAAAGAAAGAAAGACCCTGAATGTTGTGGGTCACAGCAAGTTATTTTATTCCATATCATGCGCACTTATCGCAATTTTTATCATTCTTACATTCGTTATAGGTCTTAACGTGGCTATCGAGTTCAAAGGCGGTACAGTTTTGACTTATACATATGAGGGCGATATAAAGACTTCTGACGTTTCAAATACCGTTTCTGACAGTATCGGAGATAAATGTACAGTAACTCTTGGCGAAAACACAGGAAACGCAGGAAAGACAGTAGAAATAAAATTCTCATCAACAAAGGGTATAAGCGATGATAAGCAGAATACCCTGAAAACAGCCCTTGAAAAGGACTTTCCTGATAATAACATAGAAGTTTACGAGTCAAACGACGTTGCAGCTTCAAGCGGTATGAACTTCTTCTTCAAGTGCCTTGCTGCTTGCGCACTGGCAATGGTCATCACTATCATTTATATCGGCTTCAGATTTAAAAAGATAGGCGGTATCTCAGCAGGTGTGTTCTCAGTAGTTGCCCTTGCACACGATATGTGCATGGTTTATGGCTGCTTTGTAATATGCAGATTTGACATCAATGCAAACTTTATGGCAGTTCTGCTGACTATCCTTGGATATTCTATCAACGCAACTATCATCATTTACGACAGAATAAGAGAGAATGAAAATCTTCTCGGCAATAAAATGGAGCTTGAGGATCTTGTAAACCTCTCTATCACACAGACGATGGGACGTTCTATCCATACAACTGTTACAACAGTTCTTGCTATGGCTACAGTTTGTATCGTCTGCATAATCTGCGGAGTAACATCTATCCTGAGCTTTGCTTTCCCACTTATCATAGGTATGATATCAGGTGTTTATTCTTCTAACTGTATAGCACCTACACTGTGGGTACATTGGAAAAAACATCAGGCAAAGAAGTCACATTCAGGTTCAAAAACAGGCAGCGCAAAGAAAAAGGCTTCAAGAAGATAAAATTTTATGGACGGTATGTTAAACATATCGTCCATTTTTTTATGTGATATTCTATTTTTAACACTCCATATCATGGATAAGTCCGCAGTTTCGCATGGAGATAGTTCCGTTATTGCCTGTTATATAATGGTCAAGAACTGTCACACCTAAACATCTCATATATCTCATGACCTCACGGGTGAGAGTAACGTCCTCCTGAGAGGGGGTGTTGGGTGAGTCAGGGTGATTGTGGGCAAGGATAACAATATCAGTGCCGCTGTTGAGAACGGCTTTTGTAAGCTCACGAAAATCAACAGGGGTAAATCTCGCACCGCCAGCGGATATGTCTGTTACGCTCTTTATGTGAAAGCCAGAGTCGATACAAATTACCTTGAACTTCTCCTGCTTTTCGTTTCTAAAACAGTTGTTTACAAAACTCAGCGCCGCAGATATGTTTCTAATGTCTATCCTGCTGTCTGTGACAGTGGAACAGTAGTTTATAAGCTCTCTGAAAAATAAAAGTGAGTTTGCAGAGCTTTCGCCCATGTCCTTTACCGAAGAAAGCTCCTCCACAGAAGCGTTAAGAACGCTGTTTAAGCTTCCGAACTTTTTTATAAGCTCGTGCGCAATATCATTGGTGTTCTTTCTCGGCACAATGTAAAATAAAAGCATTTCAAGTATCTCATGCTCGGAAAAGCCTTTGAAATTTCCCGATTCTTTGAAACGCTTCCTCATTCTCTCTCTGTGACCGCCGTGGTCTGCTTGACTGCTCATTTTATCACCTCTTATACAAGTATAAAATATCCGCACTTTTTTGTCAATAAAAAAACATTGTGACTTTATTCTTTACAGATAATTTCAGCAAGAGGGTAAGCTAATAATATTTAGAAAATTTTATTAATAGATCACAAATAGCGTAAAATGCTAAAAAAACCTTCAGAAATATCAAAAGTGTCTGTGCGAAATGACGTTGAAAAAGGTTGTTTTTTTATGATATAATAAAATGGTAACTATTATATTATGGAGATGTTTTTATGACAGACCTGACGGTGGGAAAACCGTGGACAGTGCTGTGGAAATTTTCCCTGCCTATGTTCGTGAGCGTGATATTTCAGCAGATGTATTCCATTTTCGACAGTATCATAGCAGGAAAATTCGCAGGCGAGGACGCTCTTGCAGCAGTTGGTGCGTCTTATCCTATAACAATGATATTTATGGCGTTTGCAGTGGGAAGCAATGTTGGCTGTTGTGTGGTGATATCTCAATTCTTTGGTGGAAAAGAGTTCTCAAAGGTAAAAACTGCGTCAACTACTACTATAATTTCATGTACGATACTTGCGGCAGTGCTGACAGTTTTTGGACTTGCGTTCTCTACTCCTCTTATGAGAATGATAAACACGCCCGATAACATCTTCCGTGACGGCGAGCTTTATCTGAAGATCTATATCGCAGGTCTTATCTTCCTGTTTCTTTATAACGTGGGTACAGGTATTTATAACGCAATGGGCGACTCGAAAACACCATTGTATCTCCTTATCGGCTCATCAGTTGGAAACGTTGTTCTCGACTATGTGTTCGTGAAGTTCTTTAAATGGGGTGTGGCAGGCGTTGCATGGGCTACTTTTATCGCTCAGGGAGTTGCTTGCGTGTTCTCACTGCTTATTTTGGTGAAGAAAACCGCAGAAATTAAAACAGAGGATAAACCACCGCTGTTTTCAGGAAAAATACTTAAAAAGATAACCCTTTATTCTATACCTAGTATTTTACAGCAGAGTTTTATCTCAGTGGGAAATATCTTTGTGCAGTATCTTGTAAACAGCTTCGGCTCGTCTTGTATCGCAGGATATTCTTCTGCAATAAAGCTAAATACCTTTGCTATAACAAGCTTTACAACGCTTTCAAACGGGCTTTCAAGCTTTGTTGCACAGAATTACGGTGCAGGAAGGAACGATAGGATAAAAAGCGGATATAAAGCAGGACTTGTTATCTCGGCTATCGTGGCAGTGCCTTTTATACTCTGCTTTTTCTGTATGCCAAAAACTATGATAAATCTGTTTCTTGACGACGGCGGAACAAAAGCCGTTGAGATAGGCACAACATTTTTGAGAATAATATCGCCTTTCTATGTGTTTGTGGGCATAAAAATAATGTCAGACGGAGCACTTCGTGGTAAAGGCGCAATGCAGTATTTTATGATATCAACTTTTACGGACTTGATACTCAGAGTAGTGCTTGCGTTCGTGTTGGCAAGACCATATGGGTCAACGGGAATATGGCTGTCATGGCCGATAGGTTGGCTTGTGTCAACAGTGCTGTCAGTGGTGTTTGCGAGAGTGAAAGTGATGAAAAACGAATTGAATGAGGAATGAGGAGTGAGGAATGAGGAATGGCAAAGCCAAACTGAGCTAAGCACCAATACAAAGTAAAAGCACCCACCGAGCGAAGCGAGCAAAAGGTCCAGGGGCACGCCCCTGGTCAGGGTCAAGGGGTGAAACCCATTGTGGGTACAGGGCAAAGCCCTGTCGGAGTTTGAGGCAGAGCCTCAATAGGCGCAAGCCTACTAAGCGGTGCAGAGAGAAAAAGAAGAATTGCAGAGTTGCAATCTGATACAAAGCGAATATCGAAGCACAAAACTGCACCGCTTATACTATCTCCTTATACAAAGTAAAATCCGCAAAGAGCGCAGCGATTTTGCGGCATAACAAACCTTGGCTAAAACAACGTAACTCCGATTAGCAAAGACTAAATTAAAAAAAAGTTCTCAATAATGATGTTGACAAGTTTAATTAAATGTTGTATGATTATAAGAATAATAAATTAAGAATTCAAAATGTTTGCGGGAGGTTAATTTATGCTGGATACTAATGTAAACAATAAGTTTGGTAAAGAGGGTCTTACCTTTGATGACGTTCTCCTTATCCCAGGCGAGTCGGATTGTACACCTGATATGGTGGATATCCATACACACCTTACTAAGGATATAGTCCTCAATACACCTATAATGACATCTGCTATGGATACAGTCACAGAGTCAAAAATGGCTATCGCTATCGCAAGAGAGGGCGGTATCGGTATTATCCATAAGAATATGACTATCGCTCAGCAGGCAGAAGAGGTGGATAAGGTAAAGCGTTCTGAAAACGGCGTTATCGTTAATCCTTTCTCTCTTACAGCCGATAAAACTGTTGCTGAAGCTGATAAGCTCATGGGCAAGTATAAGATCTCCGGCGTGCCTATAGTCGATAAGGATGGCAAGCTCGAGGGTATCCTCACTAACAGAGATCTTAGATTTATCACTGATTTTGAAAATATCAAGATCGGTGACGTTATGACTAAGGAAAACCTCGTTACTGCTCCTGTTGATACGGATCTTGAAGGCGCTCAGAAGATACTTATGAAGCATAAGATCGAGAAGCTTCCTCTTGTTGACGCAAACGGTATTCTCAAGGGTCTTATCACTATCAAGGATATTGAAAAGGCTGTTCAGTATCCAAATTCCGCAAGAGATAAAAAGGGCAGACTTCTTTGCGGTGCTACTATCGGCATGACTAACGATATTCTCGAAAGAGTTGCCGCTCTCGTTGAAGCTCAGGTAGACGTCCTCGTTCTTGACTCTGCTCACGGCCATTCTATGAACGTTATAAATTGTCTTAAAAAAGTTAAGGCCGCTTTCCCTGATACACCGGTTATTGCAGGTAATATCGCTACTGCTGAAGCCGCCAGAGCGCTCTGCGAAGCAGGTGCTGACGCTATAAAGGTCGGTATCGGCCCTGGTTCTATCTGTACTACCCGTGTAGTCGCTGGTATAGGTGTTCCTCAGGTCACTGCAGTTTATGACGCCGCTTGCGCTGCTGCTGAGTATGGCATTCCTGTTATTGCTGACGGCGGTATCAAGTATTCAGGCGATATAGTTAAGGCTCTTGCCGCTGGTGCAAACGTTGTAATGCTTGGTTCACTCCTCGCAGGCTGTGACGAAGCTCCAGGCGAAACTGAGATCTATCAGGGCAGACAGTTCAAGGTATACAGAGGCATGGGTTCTCTTGCCGCTATGAATAAAGGCTCAAAGGACAGATATTTCCAGACAAACTCAAAGAAGCTCGTTCCAGAGGGCGTTGAGGGTCGTGTGGCTTATAAGGGTCCAGTTTCAGATACTATCTTCCAGCTTGTTGGTGGTATCCGTTCAGGTATGGGCTATTGCGGTTGTCATACTATTGCAGAGCTTGGCGAAAAGGCTAAGTTCATCAGGATAACAGGCGCAGGTCTTAAGGAGTCACACCCACACGATATTTATATCACAAAGGAAGCTCCAAACTATTCCGCAGGTATCTAACAGAATTTATATACAAAAAAAGAGCAGAGATCTCGTTTCTCTGCTCTTTTTTGCATTATTTTGTAGGGGAAAACAGCGTTCGCCCACAGTTTCAAAGTTTTTTTCTGAAAAAACTACTCCATAAATTCTCCCAAAAGACCACTTGCAATTGCTACAGTTTCAGGACATGGACGCTTCTGATAGTATTCTTTTGTGCGCTTTGCAGGGTCAGGGTCACTAGGTCCGCTCAGACCGAGAAGCTCACGGCAGATGATAGTGTCAGAGCCAAGCTCTTCCTTGAAACGCTTTGCAAAAAGCTGAACACGCTCATAATCCTTGCCCTTTGCCGCCCTGTCACTGCCTATGGTGTTGCCGAATTTCAATCCAAGCACCATGACTGCACCTGTAAATGCTCCGCAGACCTCTCTCATTCTGCCTATTCCGCCGCCAAAGCCCGAAGCTATCTTGTATGCAGTTTCGCTGTCAAGGCCGATATCCTCAGCCCATGCGCCTACTACCGCCTGTGAACAGTTGTAGCCCTCCATGAAAAGAGCCTTTGCTGCCGCTGCTTTTTCCTTATTCATTTAAAAAGAACTCCTTTTTTGTCATATATTGATTTTCATTATAGCACAGCTTTAAGTTTTTTTCAAGACGTATTATTGGTTAGTATAGTCTACGTCAAATTGCATAAAAAATTGCCATAAAATTTTGCAATATTTTTATATTGTTAGACAAAACTAACCTATTGACAAATGTACACTAATGTGGTATACTTTAATCACAGCAAGGGAAAAGCTGCAAAGAATAACGCAGATAAAGCGAAAACGCTGGTCTGTGGAAAAGTAAAAAAATGATATTCAAATAAGGAGGACAAAGATTATGTCAAAGTTTGTATGTTCAGTATGCGGTTACGTTTATGAGGGCGAGGCTGCTCCAAAGGAGTGTCCTATCTGCCACGCACCAGCAGAAAAGTTCAATAAAGTAGAAGAAACAGCTATCACATGGGCTGACGAGCATAAGGTAGGCGTTGCAGAGGGTCTTGATGAGGAAGTTGTTGCAGGTCTTAGAGAGAACTTCAACGGCGAGTGCTCTGAGGTAGGTATGTATCTTGCAATGGCAAGAGTTGCTTACAGAGAAGGCTATCCTGAGGTAGGTATGTACTATGAGAAGGCAGCTTATGAAGAGGCTGAGCACGCTGCTAAGTTCGCAGAGCTTCTTGGCGAGGTAGTAACACCTTCTACAAAGAAAAATCTCGAGATGAGATATATGGCTGAGAATGGTGCTTGTGAGGGCAAGATGAAGCTTGCTAAGAGAGCAAAGGAGCTTGGCTATGACGCTATCCATGACACTGTTCATGAAATGGCTAAGGACGAAGCAAGACATGGATGCGGCTTCAAGGGTCTGCTTGACAGATATTTCGCTAACAAGTAATTTATCTTAAAATAGTATAAATTAAAGATTACGACGAATTTTTCCCGAAAAAGGCGGAGGTATTTGAAAAAATACTTCTGTCTTTTTGTTTTATAAAGCCGTTATAAAGGCTCAAATCTATTGCAAATGACGTAAAACTGTGGTATAATATCTTAGTATGATAAAATAATGCTTTAGGAGATGATAGTGTGATAGAAACACTGGCGGCGGAAACTGCGACCTTGCAGAACGTTTATGCCCCCTTGCCTTTCAAGGTGCATATGATATTCTGCGTTATCGCTACGCTTTTATATATAACTCAGTTCATAAGGAAAGGCTCTTATCATTATCTTACATTAATGATAGCTATCGACCTTACTATAGTTACTCAGTTTACCACAAAAAGCTTTGTTATCGGTATGCTTTTCGGTGCAGAGGTAGCGCTTCTTGTGGCAACAGCTTTTATTTCCCATAGGTTTGCTAAAAAGCAGAAAGCTTTGGAGAATGCCGAGGAAAAGTCGGAAACTGCTCAAAAGGAAGATGAAGAATGAAAATAGTTATACTTGACTCTGAAACAGTTTCAAGAAACGATGTGTCGCTGGAGGGTATAACAGCACTTGGTGAAAGCATTGTTTATGGTTTTACACCAAATGAACAGGTCGCAGAAAAGATAGGTGACGCTGACGCTGTTATATGTAACAAGTGCCTTATAACAGAGGAGGTATTCTCAAAGTGCAAAAACCTGAAATACGTCGGTCTTTTTGCAACGGGATATAATAATGTTGACCTCTCCGCCGCAGACAGGCATGGTGCAGTGGTCTGCAATGTGCCTGCATATTCTACAAACGCAGTTGCTCAGCATACTTTTGCACTTATCCTTAATTATTTCAGCAAGATAAGAGAATATGCCGAGAAAGTTGACGAGGGCGGCTGGGTGAATTATAAGCTGTTTTCATATTTTGGTATCCCTACCTATGAGCTTGCAGGAAAAACCATTGGTATAGTAGGCTATGGCGACATAGGAAAGAAAGTGGCTGAGATAGCAAGAGCGTTCGGCATGAAGGTCATCACCTTTACACGCTCACCACAGAAAATAACTGACGGCACGCCTGCGGTAAGCCTTGAAGAACTTCTAAAGACCTCTGATATAGTGACGCTCCATTGTCCTCTTACAAAGGATAATGAGAAAATGATAAATGCCGAAAGCCTTGGCATGATGAAAAAGTCAGCATTTTTCGTCAACACCGCAAGGGGCGGTCTTGTGGACGAAAAGGCTCTTGCACAGGCTCTTGAAAATGAAGTCATTGCAGGGGCAGGAATTGATGTTCTCACAAACGAGCCAATGAGTGAAGACTGCCCTCTCAGAAACGCAAAGAACTGCACTGTTACCCCACATATAGCGTGGGCGCCAAAGCAGACGAGAGAAAGGCTTCTTGAAACTGTTGCGCAGAACTTGAAAATGTGGATAGAGGGTACGCCGCAGAACGTTGTCAACGGAAAATAACAATAAGGACATGATGAAAATGATAGATATGACAAAAAAGAAAAGAGTTGTGGTAAAGGTAGGAACTTCTACTCTTACTCACAGCACAGGGCTTTTGAACATACGCCGTGTGGAACAGCTCGTTAAAACTCTTGCCGATCTGCAAAATGCAGGACATGAGATAATCCTTGTATCAAGCGGTGCGGTGGGCCTTGGCAGAGCAAAGCTTGGCATAAAGGAAAGACCCAAGGACACTCCCACAAGACAGGCTTGTGCGGCGGTGGGTCAGTGTGAGCTTATGTATCTTTACGATAATCTTTTCTCTGAATACAGCCTTAATGTGGCTCAGCTTCTGCTTACAAAGTATATTCTTCTTGAGGACAGACGCATAAATGTGCAGAACGCCCTTAACCGCATTATAGAGCTTGGTTCTATCCCTATTGTGAACGAGAACGATACGGTGTCTATTGATGAGCTGGAGCTTGAAATGGGCGAGAACGATTCTCTTGCGGCAAATGTTGCGGTGCTTGCTAATGCAGATCTGCTTATAATAATGTCTGATATCGAGGGACTTTTTGACAAAGACCCTCATAAGTATGATGACGCTGAGCTTATTCCTGTTGTGCCTGAGATAACGGAGGAGATAAAGGCTATTGCAGGGGGTGCAGGTTCTTCACTTGGCACAGGCGGAATGGCGACAAAGATAAAAGCCGCTGAGATATGCAAAAATGGCGGAATAGATCTTATCATAATGAATGGCAGAGATCCAAGACATTTGTATAAGGTATTTGAAAATAAACCTATAGGAACACTTTTTACAGCTAACGGGGAGGTATAGTAAAAATGAGTTACATCGATATTTTGGGACAGAAAGCAAAAGCTTGCAAAAAGGATATCGCCTTCGCTTCAACAACACAGAAAAATGACGCACTTCTTGAGATCGCACATATCCTGAGAGTTTGCAAGGACGATATTATCGAAGCAAACAAGGTTGACCTTGAAAACGGCAGAATGAGGAAAATGTCTGAGGCAATGCTTGACAGACTTGCACTCAATGACAGCCGTATAGAGGGCATGGCAAAGGCTTGCGAGGAGCTTGCACAGCTTGACGACCCTGTGGGCGAGGTAGTTTCAGGCTCAACAAGACCTAACGGCATGAAGATTGAGAAAGTAAGAGTGCCAATGGGCGTTATAGGCATTATTTTTGAAGCCAGACCTAACGTTACTGTAGACGGCGCTATACTTTGCCTTAAAAGTGGAAACGCTGTTATACTCAGGGGCGGAAAGGAAGCAATAAATTCAAACAAAATGCTTGCTGACCTAATGAGAAAGGCTGTCGAAAGGGCAGGCTTCAGTCCTGATATCATTCAGCTTGTGGAGGATACTGACAGAGGCATCGCTCTTGATATGATGAAAGCTAATGATTATATTGATGTCCTTATCCCAAGGGGAGGCGCACAGCTTATAAAGGCTGTTGTACAGTCTGCCACTGTGCCTGTTATCGAGACCGGCACAGGAAACTGTCACGTTTATGTTGACGCAAGTGCGGATATAAAAATGGCTGTGAACATTGTTGATAACGGCAAGACCTCACGTCCGTCTGTATGCAATGCAGTTGAAAGCTGTCTTGTTCACAGGGATATCGCAGAGGATTTTCTCCCGAAGCTTAAAGAAAGACTTGACAAGCACCACGTTGAGATAAGAGGCTGTGAGCTTACAAGGCAGATACTTGGTCCTGAAAACGTTACTCCTGCTGATGATGACGATTATGCAACAGAGTTTCTTGACTATATAATCTCTATCAAAGTCGTTGACGACATGGCGGAAGCCCTTGAACATATCGACAGATTTTCTACAGGACATTCTGAGTGTATCGTAACGGAAAGCCTTTTTGCCGCACAGGAATTTCAAAAGCGTGTTGACTCAGCGGCAGTATATGTAAACTGCTCAACAAGATTTACAGACGGCGGAATGTTCGGTCTTGGTGCTGAGATAGGCATTTCCACTCAGAAACTTCACGCAAGAGGTCCTATGGGTCTTAGGGAAATGACCACCACAAAGTATCTTATCTCTGGAAACGGACAGATAAGAGAATAGATATTAGTGAGGAATGAGGAATGAAGGTATCGCCTGCGGCGATGATTTCTCTGTAGGGGCGAACAGTGTTCGCCTGTCTGCTCTGATACTTTGATATATTACAAAAAAGAGGTAATTATAATGATAAAAGCTATGAATATTTCTTATGAGATAGGCGATAAGCTTTATCTCAACATCACAAACAAGTGCCCATGCAACTGCACATTCTGTATCAGACACAACGGTGACGGTGCTTATGGCTCTGACCCACTGTGGCTTGAACATCAGCCTACTGCCGAAGAGGTAATAGACAACATCAAAAAGCGTGACCTTGACAGCTACAAGGAAATTATTTTCTGCGGCTATGGCGAGCCTACCTGTGAGCTTGAAATACTCAAAGAAACTGCAAAGTATATAAAGTCTGTTACAAAGACACCTATAAGGATCAACACAAATGGTCTTAGCGACCTTATCAACAAGCGTGAAACTCCTGCTGAGTTCAAGGGACTTGTTGATATAATCTCAATAAGTCTTAACGCTTCTGATGCAAAGGCTTATGACGAGGTAACAAGACCCTCATTCAAGGGCGTGAACTGCTTTGAAGAAATGCTCTCTTTTGCAAAAAGAGTGAAAGAGTTCGTGCCGGAGGTAATGCTCACTGTGGTTGATATAATCGGCGAAGAGGAGATAAAAAAATCTCAAGCGGTTGCTGACAGCGTGGGTATACATCTCAGAGTCAGAGAATATGTTGATTAATATTTTGTAAACAATATATTAAGTTTTATATTTGCTCAATATTCCGTTTTCAGCAAACATCTAAGTGATGTCGGAACAATAACCGAGTGCTGAAAACGGATATTTTTTTTGTTCGATAATAAAAAAGAAAGCTTGGTAGAAAAAATGGAAAAGGAAAAGATAAGACGTCTTGTTTTGCAGGCAGGACAGGGTGACAGAGCAGCTTTCGGCGAGCTTTACGAAGAAACGGGCAGGAGCGTATATTTCAACTGCCTGAAGCTTATTGGAAATGCTCAGCAGGCAGAGGATATAACTCAGGACACTTTCATGAAAGCTCTTGAAAAGCTTGACAGCCTTAAAGAGCCTGAGAATTTCTCAGCATGGGTAAACCGCATTGCCATAAACAACTGCAAAATGTATTTCAGGAAAAATCCCCGCACTGCGGAGGAGGAGTCGGAAAAGATAATCGACGATACGCCCGACAGCGAGCTTATCCCTGACGATTATGCCGACAGCGAAGAAAAACGCAGGATAATAATGAACATTATCGACACCGCTCTCACTGACGAACAGCGTCAGACAATAATACTTTACTATTTTGATATGATGAGCGTGGCTGAGATAGCAGAGATAATGGAATGTTCTGTTGGCACTGTCACTTCCCGTCTTAGCGCTGCAAGAAAGAAGATAAGGGAGGCGGTGCTTATTTACGAAAAGAAAAACAATGACAGGCTTCATGCTGTTATGCCTATACCTGTTCTGTCAAAGATATTTATGCAGGAATGTCAGCATTTGAAGCTGCCTGAATTATCCGTTTTCAGCAACACGGCAGCCGCCGAGGATATTGTTCCCGATAAAAATACTACAATAAGTAAATCGGGAGGAAAAGGTATGTTTTCAACAGTAAAAGCAAAGGTTATAGCAGGCGTTTGTGCCGTGGCAGTTATTGGCGGAGGTATCACAGCGGCGGTGCTTGCAAACAGAGATAAGACAGCAGATGCTGATAAGCCAAACACAGCCGTTCAGACAGACGCACAGGGGGAAGTGAACGAGCAGGAGATAGAGGACAATCTAAACGAACTTGATGAAAATGCTGATAATGAAGATAATGTTACTGACGATGATGCAAGCGGTACAAATTCAAACAGCGAGCTTGAAATGGCTGTTTACACTGTGTCTGACGAGATAAAAAATGCTGATCTTTCGTCAGGTCTTGTTCAGCTCAACGGTGACATCATGCAGGTGGGCGGATATATAAAGACATCTGATTTCTATGCAAAATATGCTGACGAGTATAGCTTTGTATACTGCGACGGTGGTCACTATGAGGATAAAAAGGGCGAAATGCTCAATTATCGTGTAGGTGCTGACAACTATTTCGGTGGAGAATGGTGGGATAGCTATTACATGACCCTTATCCCAAAGGTCGAGCCGCAGGGAGATGAGATAACGGTCTATGTTGCAAACCTCACAAACCCTGACGGACAAGTATCTCTTGCAGACAGCTATGTGGTATGGGCAGAGGAAACGCCTATGTCAAACGATATTTACACCCCTGCTTGGATACCGACCGGTATGCCAACAAGGCTTTGCTATGATGTCACAAGCACAAAGAAGCTCGATGAGATATATGACAACATAGATGATTATTCAGCACAATCAGTGCAGGATATGCTTGCTTCTCAGGGCATCTCAAAGGGCGAGAACAGCATTTCAGGAAACTATCTTTCCTATGTTTACTCACAGGGCGATATGTCAATGGACGGAACATACTGTGTGAACAGCGACACTGACCCTGATGTTTTCGTTGCATATGTTTCAGGCGAGAAAAATGCCGCAGGGCTTACACCTCTCTACAGATATCATTTTGCCTTCGATACAAATTCAAAAAAGCTTTATGAAAGCAGAATGTATCTTGCAGGTATGTTCTGAAAAACCTATCCCTCACATTTGTGGGGGACATTTTTTGCTCGTTGACAGGCATTTTGTTATGTGATATAATTATTTCGGCAATATTATAATAATAAATATTAACTATAAGTAAATTATATATGAAAATTTTGAATTTGCTCAACAAATCGTCTGCGTTTTGCATCTAACTAATGTCGGGACTGATAAAACAGCGGACGAGAAAACGGCAATTCGGAAAGAAAGAGCAGGTCAAAAACATGGAAAAAGATGATATCAAAAAGCTTGTATTGCAGGCGGCACAGGGAAACAAGGCGGCGTTCGGTGCGCTTTATGAAGAAACGGGCAGAACAGTGTATTTTAGCTGTCTGAAGCTTCTTGGCGACCCACAGCTTGCAGAGGATATCACTCAGGAAACTTATCTTACAGCCCTTCAAAAGCTTGGCAATCTTGCACAGCCTGAGAATTTTCCAGCATGGGTAAACAGGATAGGGATAAATCTCTGCAAAATGCACTTTAGAAACAATTCCGCCCCTGAGGACAACTCAGAGGAGATAATAGAGGAAATCCCTGACGAGGGGCTTATCCCAGAGGAATATGTGAGCAATGACGCTAAAAGAAAGATAATAATGGATATTATCGACACCGTTCTCACAGAAGAGCAAAGGCGTTCGGTAATACTGTATTATTTCGATATGCTCACAGTGCCTGAGATAGCAGAGGTAATGAACTGCACCACAGGTACAGTAACTTCCCGCCTTAGTGCCGCAAGAAAAAAGATAAAGGAGGCGGTGCTTATATACGAGGAAAACAACAACGACAGACTTCATGCTGTCGTGCCTGTATTTATTCTTTCAAAGCTTCTTAATAAAGAGGCTTCAAACACCGTTCTTCCGAAACTTACCGTTTTCACAGGCTCAGCCTCAGCCGCTAATGCAGTTCCCGATAGCGTAACATCAACAAAAACTATATCGGGAGGAAAAGGTATGTTTTCAACAGTAAAAGCAAAGGTTATAGCAGGCGTTTGTGCCGTGGCAGTTGTGGGCGGAGGTATCACAGCGGCGGTCGTGCTCAGCTCAAATAATAGTGATGACGATGATAATAATGATATTGTTGTTGCTTCTTCACAAAATGACAGCACAGCTTCAAAGGGCGATAAGACCCTGTCTGATACCGCTAACGATAACAAAGACAGCGGCTTATATTGGATAGACGGATTTAATGGTGGTACGCCGTCAGATACTTTGCCGCAGGATATTTTCGGCAGCAAAATATCAGTGCCTGTTGACCTTAGTGCCATAGACGGCGGCAATGCCAATATGAAAATGTACGGCGACGATATTGGCAGATCTAGTGATATTATGAGCGTTGATAAAATGATAGGTGAAAACAGTGACGTTGAGATAACCTTCGTTTCATCAGATGAGAGCCAAACAAACTACGACCTTACCGGTGCAAACCCATTTGACCGTGACGCAAGTGTGTCTGACATTCTCAAGGAAAACAGCTGGAGCATTACCATACCTTTAGAAGAGGCTGTGGATACCTCTGACTGGGAGTATGAAAGCTACGGCTGCTACAGCAATAAAGAAGATCTTGATAAAATAATCGACAAAATGGGCTGTCCTACAAGTATTTATTATAACAGTGATTATGAAAGCTTGGACGGCTACAAAGGTTACACAATGTATTGGGAGAACGTTGACTATACAATTTCACTCGGCGTGGTGGAAACATATAGTAATTACGAAGAGTATGACGTAGTGCTTGATTACTTCTCGGCTTACGATTTCACATACTACAGCAAAAACTATCCGCAGGAAGAAATACACGAAAAAGACGGAGAGGCGGTTTTCACATCTGAGTACACAGGCATAACAACACCGGGCGAGAGCACTGTAAACACTGATGAGAACAGAGTAAAGGTATATGATGACCTCAAGGCACTTGACCTTACTTCAGACGCTGCTCTGCCTAAGGATATAAGCGTAAGCTATAAGGGCATAGACCACGTTTTCACAGGCACTGAGCTTATTGATGATGTAAGAGCAGAAATGGTGGATACCCCTGACGATGAATACGATTCTGCTCTTTGCTACGGAAAAACAAGCTCGACTGTGGATAATATCATCATCTTCGACTTCTGGCTCAACAGCGATCATACCCTCCATAAGATAAGAATGAGTTTCGCCACCGAAAGCGACTGCTCAATATTCGGTATAACAAAAAATTCAACTCCTGAGGAGATGGCTGCGATTCTCGGCACACCTGAGGTCAGCGACAGAAACGGCAAAGATCAGTTTCTTGATTGGAAGAGCGATTCCATGAGCGTGAACGCATATTACTATGACGGCGTTTTGCAGTCTATACAGGCTTACTTTGAAAGCTAGGCGGCTTTTATTTGACAACATAAGCGGTATGTGCTATAATATTTTATATTAATACTTTACTATGATAAAATATAGAGAGGATAATGTAAAATGGGCGAAAAGCTTTGGAGAAAAAACCTTATAAATATAGAGCCATACGTTGCAGGGGAACAGCCTAAAAACGATAAGATAATAAAGCTCAATGCTAACGAAAACCCTTATCCGCCGTCACCAAAGGTAAAGGCGATATTGGAGGGGAAAACTATTGCAGAGCTTAGAAAATACCCTAGTGCTGACGCGTCTGTTCTTAGGGCAGCACTTGCGGAGCGTGTGGGACTGAAAAGCGAAAATGTTTTCTGCGGAAACGGCTCAGATGATGTGCTTGCCACAGCTTTCAGGGCGTTTTTCAACTCTGATAAGCCTATACTTTATCCTGATATAACTTACTCGTTCTATCCTGTGTGGTGTGAGCTTCTGAAAATACCATACAAGACTAAGAGCGTTGACGATGATTTTGTAATAAATATCGAGGACTTCAAAGAGCCTAACGGTGGCGTCGTTATACCAAACCCTAATGCTCCGACAAGCCTTGGTGTGGGTGAGAAATTTATAAGAGAACTTCTTGAAAACAATCAGGACAGTATCGTTATAATCGACGAGGCATATGTGGATTTCGGCAGGTATTCCTGCGTGGAGCTTGTGAAAGAGTACGATAATCTCGTTGTAACACAGACGTTCTCAAAGTCACGTTCTCTTGCAGGCATGAGAGTTGGCATGGCTTTTGCCAGTGCCGAACTTATCAGCTATATGCAGGCTGTGAAGGACTCATACAATTCCTATCCTCTCGACCAGATAGCCATAGAAACTGCCGTTGTAAGCCTTTCTGACGAGGATTATTTCAAGGCGACAGTTGAAAAGGTCAAGGCAACAAGGGATAGAACAGCGGAAAAAATGCGTGAAATGGGCTTCAACGTCCTTGACAGCGAAACGAATTTTCTCTTTGCACAGCATGAAAAGCTCTCTGCAAAGGAGATCTTCACATACCTCCGTGAAAATGGTATCTTCGTGAGATATTTCAACAAGCCGAGAATAGATAACTTCCTGAGAATTACTATCGGCACAGACGAGGAAATGGAGCTTATGATTGAAAAGCTTTCGGAGATATGCAAATAATATAGTTATCACAAAAGCTCATGGATATATCTATTCAGTGTAGGGGCAAACAGTGTTCGCACCTTAGTTTCTGATTTTTTTGAAAGACTTTTGTTCGGGCGGCTCTGACCGCCCTTTTTTGTGCCTTATCCCTTAAAATCAGAGCATAAAGGTATTGAAAATCAGAAAATGTTGTGATATAATTATCATAAGTAATTATTGCCTGAAGAAAGGATATGTATATATGTTGATAAATTCACTGGCGGCGCTTGCCCTTGGCTTTGCGCTGGATATGCTCCTTGGCGACCCTGAAGTAGTGGTCTATCCTCAGTATTTTATAAAAAAGCTTGTGGCAAAGCTTGATAAGTCTTTCAGAAACAGCTATAAAAACACCCCCGAAGCACAGCGCATGGCAGGTCTTATGATGACTGTGATAGTGCTTCTTATAGTTGCCGCTGTGGCATTGCTTCTTCTATTCGTGGGCTATAAGCTAAATGCCGCACTTGGCATTTTCCTCGAGGGCATAATGTGCTGGTCAGCACTTTCTGTAAAGTCCCTTAAAACTGCGGCAGGGGGAGTGATGCGTGCTGCAAGGGCAGGCAATCTTTCTTCTGCACAGCGCAAGGTAAAAAAAGTGACCTTCCGTGACACCGACGATATGAACATTGACGCTGTTATAAAAAGTACAGTGGAGTCGGTTGCAGAGAACACCACAGATTGGGCGGTCGCACCTATTTTCTGGTCTGCGATATTCGGCGGTCTGGGCGGAATACTCTACAGAACAGTGAATATTATCGACAACACAGTGGGCTATAAAACAGACACATACATAAACTTCGGCAAATTCCCTGCAAAGCTCGACGACGTTCTCAGCTTTATACCTGCAAGAATAGCCGCCCTGCTTATGAAAATGAACGTTTCTTATCTTCACCTTGACAGCAAGAACGCTTCTCAGGTATACAAAAAAGACAGAAGAAAATCCCCTAGTCCCAATTCAGCGCAAACTCAGTCGGTGTGTGCAGGTGCATTGGGTATCCAGCTTGGCAGTGATGAGTATTACGGCGGACAGCTTGTAAGAAAGCCTGTTATAGGCAGAAATCTAAAGCCATGCGAGCCTAACGATATATTCTGGGCAAATCAGCTTTTGCTTGGCACATCGTTCTATGCTATGCTTTTTACAGCCATTATAAGAACGGCACTGTTCTTTGTGATATGATATAAACTAACAATAGCCGAGAGGTAAATGCCCCTCGGCTTTGTTTTTATAGTGTAGAGGCGACCTTGGGTCGCCCGTTTATCGTTAGTTTCTGTGCAAAAAAAAGACCTCCCACCAAGAGAGGTCTTTTGTGTTATCAGTGGTTTCTGTACCAATTACGAACGAACTTGCCGCTTGCTGTGAGCTGTGAAGTGCCGCTCTTTATAGCTTTGAGGTTCGTACCGCTAATGAATGCGGAAGCCGTTTCGCTCTTTCCGCAGGCTGACCAGTTTACGTAGCCTACTTTTAGTGAGTCGAGAAGCTTGAGCCATTTTGTGCTTTCTGTTGAGTTATATCCGCCGTTTCCGCTTGCGTCGCAAGTTCCGAACTCAGATACAAGAACAGGAAGTCCCTTGTTGTAGCAGTTCTGAAGTCTGTTTCTCAGCCAATCTCTGTGAGTATCAGCATAGAAGTGAAGAGCGTAAACGCAGTTTTTGTCAGAAAGCTTGTTGCCAAGCACCTGATCTATGTCCTGACTCCATGTGCCTGTGCCGCAGATTATGATAGCGTCACTGTCGTATTTTCTGATAGCGCTTACAACGCTCTGACAATAACTCTTTATTCCGCCTGTCCATGTGATTCCGCCGTTAGGCTCGTTGCAGATCTCGTAAATAACGTTGTCATAATCCTTATAAGTCTGAGCCATTTCCGTGAAGAACTTTATAGCGTCAGCTTTGTAGGTGTTTGGGTTTCTGTCGTTGAGAACGTGCCAGTCGATTATAGCATACATACCAAGAGATTTTGCATTCTCAACGCCTGTCTTGACTTTCTGCTTTGCCTGCGCCTGATACTTGCCGTTCTCGGTGCAGTAGCCGCCCCATTCATAAGTATACATTGCGATTCTTATGGTGTTGACCTTCCAGTCATCTCTGAGAACTTTAAGTGAGTCCTTTGTAAGGATATCGGAAAAATCCTCCCACATGATGCCGTGAGTTGACATACCCTTTATCTTGAATACCTTGCCGTTCTTGTCAACAATGTTCGCACCCTTTACAGAAAGCTGACCATGCTGTGAAACAGGTGTCACAACAGCAGGAGCTTTAGATGTAGTAGCGGATACCTCTGCGGAATATTTTCCGTAGTGGTTGGCTTTCTTGTCGTCTGTCTTGCAGGCTCTTATCTTGAACTTGTAGGTGGTCTTCTGGCTGAGATTTTTTACAGTGTAGCTTGTGGAAGTGGTCTTTGCGATCTCTTTCCACTGACCATTTTTAAGCTGAAATACTCTGTAATTTGTGCATCCTATCTTTGTCCATGAAAGCTTTACGCTGTCATAGGAAACGCTTGATACTTTAAGACCCTTTGCAGGCTGTGGGTTCGTGGCGGTGTTCCAGTTGTTTGAATATGCGCCGTAGACCTTTTTTCCTTTCACGGTCTTGTAGGCTCTTACCTTGAAGTTTTCACGGGTAGCATTTGGCAGATTTTTCACAGTGTATGTGAGGGTCGAGCCACTTTTTACGTCTGCGATCTGCGGATATTTACCGTTTTTCCTCATACAAATTGAGTATCCCGAAGCTCCGCTGACCTTTTTCCAGCTAAGCTTTATCTCGCTGTTGCTAAGTGTTTTTGAAGTAAGCCCTGTGACTTTTCCGACGCTTGCCGCCTCAACAGTTATCGCCGTCTGCGAAAGAAGCGGCGTTTCGTCCACAGCAGGCAGTGCCGCCGCAGCCGACATGAGTGTTACCGAAGTCAGCAGCACAGCGGCGGCTTTCTTCAGACTGGTTAAGTTTCCCATAATTTTTCCTCCAATAATGAATATTGTAACTTTTCATTCATATTTATTATAAGTTTAACATATTTTCATTCATTTGTAAACAGCAAAAGCCCATTTTAAAGCTCAAATACTTCACAAATTTTAAATTCGTTCATTGGTGAAAATGTAATAAATCCTCCCTATTTACTATAGAAGTACGAAAAATGAATAAATTACAAATGATTAAAAAACGGTAACAAGAGCTTTTTTGGACAGTTGAAAACTACAGTTGAAAACTTTTGAAAATGTTGAAAACTATGTTGAAAATGTTTAAAACTCATGCTATAACAGCAATTTGGTGTTGAAAATTATAAAGTTTTCAACAATCGTCCGTTTTTTTACCCTTGTCTGTAACCAAAATGTAATCAAATCATTACATTGTGATATCCAAAAAAACGTACTTGAAAGTGTTGAAAATGTACAGAATATTATTTGATTTGTAATCATTGTGTAACGTGGTTTACTTTATCTCACAAAGTAAGTGAATTTTACATTCTAACGCATGAATAATAAAAATCATGCCTGTTTTGGTGAAAACCGCTATTGACATCGTGCCATAGACAGTGTATACTATTAGTAAATCATATTTACATAACAGTACATGACAAATATCAATTGACAGTTGGAACGTGGTGTGCTATACTTGATTTATTCACAAAGAATACAATGATACAGACAAAGAAAGGAATGGGGAAACGATGGAAACCGTTTTACAGGTCAAAGGGCTTTCAAAGCAGTACAAAAAAGGCATTTACGCCTCCCATAACGTCACTTTTGATGTTGGAAAGGGCGAGATATTTGCGCTGATAGGTCCAAACGGTGCAGGAAAGACCACGACCATAAGAATGATATCAACACTTTTGCAGGCAACAGAGGGCGACGCTATCGTGGCAGGTCATAGTATTCTCGCTGAACCTGATATGGTAAGAAAAAGCATTACATACCTCCCTGACGAGGCTGGTGCGTATAAGACCATGACAGGCAGAGAATATCTGGAGTTCATGGCTTCTATCTATGCCGACAACGGAGAACAGGCTTACGAGTTTGTTAAGCGTGGCTGTGAGATATGCGAGCTTGGTGACAGGCTTAACGATAAAATATCAAATTATTCCCGTGGTATGACAAGAAAGCTTCTCCTTGCAAGGGCGATAATGCCGCTCCCTGCACTGGCTATCCTTGACGAGCCGACTTCGGGACTTGATATTATAAACGCCCTTGAAATAAGAAGAATGATAAGAAAGCTTGCTTCTGAAGGCATGAGCTTTCTGCTTTCTTCCCACAATATGCTTGAAATAGAGTATGTTTCAGACAGAGTGGGTATAATTGCAAAGGGCGAGTTGCTGGAGGTCGGCAAGCCTGCGGAGCTTATTGAAAAATACGGCGCTCAGAACCTTGAAGAAGTCTTTGAAAGGGTGGTGCTTGACCGTGAAGTTTTATAGTCTTTTCCGCAAGGAATTAAAGGAAATGCTCAGCCTGCAAACTATTATAACAATGATAGTCACAGTAGTGGTGCTTGTTATGGCAGGTCAGGCAATGTCAGGGGCAATAAGCGACAGTGCCGAAAAGGCTTCCGACCTTACTATCTGCGACCTTGACAAAACAGAGTTCACAGAAAACGTTTTAAACTCTCTGAAAGCTACCGCAAAGGCTGGTGACGGCAAGATAACAGTTGTAGATATAAAGTCTGACGACTATGCCGCAGAGCTTAAAAGGCTCGATCAGGACAGCGTTGTGATAATACCAAAGGGCTTTACAGAGCAGGTAAAACAGCACAAAAAGGCAGACGTTGGATATATTCAGAGAATGACCTCTCTTGCAACCATGTCAAATACAAACACAGGCTCAGACACTGCCCTTGCAGTTATACAGCAGGCTGTAAAATCAACTATCTATCAGGATAAGCTTTCAAGCGGCGCAATGACAGAGGACGAAATGAATCAGCTTGAAGACCCTGTCGAGCTTTCTGAAACAACGGTTGTGGGCGACAGGTCCGATAAGGTGAGCAGTTCTATAGTGATGTCGCTTTGCTCGGCACAGAGCATGGTAGTGCCTATAATAATGTTCGTTCTTATAATGTTCTCGGCTCAGATGATACTTAGCGCGATCTCTACCGAGAAAATAGACAAGACCCTTGAAACGCTTCTTTCCGCACCTGTTTCAAGACTTTCAGTCCTTGCGTCAAAAATGCTTGCCGCAGGTGTTGTTGCGGCTTTGCAGGCTGTGGTCTATATGTTCGGCATGAGCAAAATGACAGGCGGTCTTACTGAGGGCATGGGAGATACCTCAGCATATGAATCTGCAATGGAAAACCTTGGTCTTACTATGAGCGTCGGACAGTATGCTCTTGTGGGAATACAGATGTTTGTGTCTATCCTTATCTCATTGTCACTCTCAATGGTATTAGGCGCACTTGCAAAAGACGCAAAATCTGCCCAGACAATGCTACTGCCTATAACATTCTCCGCAATGATACCATATCTTCTTGCAATGGTAGTTGATATCAGAACGCTTTCACCTGTTATAAAGTATATCGTCTATGCTATACCGTTCACCCATACCTTTATGGCAAGCGAGAACGTAATGTTTGGCAACTACAGCCTTTATGCAGGGGGACTTATCTATCAGATAGTACTTCTTGTAGTGTGCATGACTGTCGCACTGAAAATCTTCATGAGCGACAAAATATTCACAATGTCAATAGGCGGAAAGCAGAGAACAAGAAAGTCATTTGCTTTTATGAAGAAATAATATCACATAAAAGCGTATAATAACGCCACTTATATGTAGGGGAGCGACTCAATTTCTGTTTAACAGAAATACGGCGTTCCACCATATAGGTTTTATCGCAAAACAAAAAAACCGCTGCGGATTTTTCTCCGTGGCGGTTTTGCTTTGTGTTATTTAATTTTCTGAAGTTTTAAGCCCCGTGTCCTCGTCAACAATGCCGTTATCCTGCGTGATATTGAAAATGCACCACTTTCCGCTGCATTTTCCAACGTAGATGTAAAGCTTTGCGTCCTCACTGCCCTTTGAGCCTTTGAAAGTCACGTTCGTTACTATCTCATAAGCCTCTGAAACATTCGGTGCAGAGCCGTAAAAGCTTTTGTATTCGCTCAGGTCATATTCAGATTCTTTAAGCTTTGTTTCTCTGCCGAAAGATACGTCGATAGTGTAATCAGAACCATAGCTTTCAATGAAATCACCATAAAGGACTTCTTTCATAACCTGCTCTTTGCCATATCCACCTTCGATTCGCTGCTGTTCGTATTCGTTCTTCATCTCTTTCGGAAAGCACTCCACGAATGAGTCGAAATCGCTTGTCTGTATGGACTTGAAGTATTTTTCTATTACCTCTGTCTTTGTGGAGCTGAAAATAACTCCGCTTTTGTATAGCACAGCCACGATAACGCCTATAACAACTACCGCCACAATGGCAAGGGTCTTTTTGCCTGCGTTGGGATCATAGTGACGCTTTATCTCAGTGTCCTCTTTTTTCTCCTTTTCCCACTCGGCGTAAAGCTCTTTTTCCTCCTCGGTCCTGAAACGTTCAGGCTTTGTGGGCTTTTTGTATTTGTCGGCGGCGTGGGTCTTTAAGTTTGGGTCGCCATAGCCGCACTTGTCGCAGTGATCTCCCTCATAATAGTTTCCACATGATTTGCAAAGTTTTGACATTTTTGTACCTCGTGTCTGTGTTTGTAGATGTATGGTATGAGCATAAAAGCATATTGGGCGAACACTGTCCGCTCTACAGTTTTACTTCTGCTTGTAGTCTTTGAGGAAATCTCTCATTTCATTCATGGAGTATTCAAGATCCTCAAGCTTAGGAAGATAAACTATCCTGAAATGGTCAGGCTGTTCCCAGTGGAAGCCGCCGCCATGAACAAGAAGTATCTTCTTCTCACGGAGAAAATCAAGCACGAACTGCTCGTCATTTGTGATGTTGAAACGCTTTGCGTCTATCTTAGGGAAAATATAGAATGCCGCCTTAGGCTTTACAGCCGACAGACCGTCAATGCTGTTAAGTGCGTTGTAGATATACTCTCTCTGATCGTAGATACGTCCCCCCGGCAGGAGCAGATCGTCAGTTTTTGTGTAATCACCAAGAGCATATTTGATTATATACTGGCTCGGTACATTTGAACAAAGCCTCATGCTTGAAAGCATATTAAGACCCTCTATGTAGCCTTTTACTCTGCTCTTATCACCGCTAAGGGTCATCCAGCCTACACGGAAGCCTGCGATACGATGTGACTTTGAAAGTCCGTTAAGAGTGATGCAGAAAACGTCAGGGCAAAGTGAAGCGATAGAAGTATGCTCAACGCCGTCCATAAGAAGTCTGTCATATATCTCGTCTGAGAATATGATAAGCTCATGACGTCTTGCCATGTCTGCTATCTTTTCAAGTATCTCTTTTGGATATACCGCACCTGTCGGGTTGTTAGGGTTGATGATAACGATAGCCTTTGTCTTGTCTGTTATCTTCTTTTCCATGTCCTCAAGGTCAGGATACCATTCGGAGCTTTCATCACAAATATAGTGAACGGCAGTACCGCCTGCAAGAGTAACGGAAGCTGTCCACAGCGGATAGTCAGGGGCAGGAACAAGCACCTCGTCACCGTTGTTGAGAAGACCCTGCATTACCATTGTGATAAGCTCGGAAACACCGTTTCCGGTGTAGATATCGTTAAGACTTTCAACAGGTATGCCCTTGAAGTGTGCATAATCATAAATAGCCTGTCTTGCTTCTGTTATGCCCTTTGAGTCGGAATAGCCCTGAGCGTTTCTCAGATTGTCTGTCATTGCCTGTATTATCTCGTCAGGGGCATTGAATGCGAACGGAGCAGGGTTTCCGATATTGAGCTTGAATATCTTCTCTCCCTTTGCTATCATTTCATTTGCTTCGTCCATAACAGGACCTCTTATATCGTAACACACGTTATCAAGCTTGCTTGATTTTGAAAAAGTTCTCATTTTATAAAGCTTCCTTTCGCTTTTTGGTTTTCTTTTTATCTTTACTCTTTGTAAGCTCAAAGCTTCTGAGGGTAAGATCTTCTATCTCCTCTGTTGGCACGTCGCTGTCGAGATACAATGTTATCCAGTGGACCTTGTTCATGTGATAAGCTTCCGTCACGCCCTTGTAGATATCCCTGTAAAACAGCACTTCTTCGGGTTTTAGCTTTAAGTTTACTATCCACCTGTCATTGTGGAGCATCAAAAGCCCGAACCACTTTTTCGTGTCCCAGTGGCGCAGTGCAGTGGACTGAAAGTCCTCGTTGAAAGGCTGGTCATATGTCGCACCTGCAATAGAGCCGCAAAAGTCAAGATATTCTTCTTTTGTCATAAAATCACCGACCTTTGCAAAATAAAGAAGTGTACTCGTTTAAGGCAATACCGTCAGGTGGGCTTTGTGCGGTGTTGCCTTAATAGTATACCTTATTATAATAACACTGCTTTGACCCTCTGTCAAGAAGAAAGTCAAGAAAAAAGCTGTCCCGATCTCTCGGAACAGCTCTTTCCCTGAAGTAAAAGAATATGAAAAATATGAAGAAAGCTTTGTTATTTAGAAACCATAGCCGTAGTCGTATCCGCCAAGACCGTTTCCATAGTAGCCGTTGTAGTCGTCGTTGTTATTGTTATTATTGTTATTGTTGTTCTGGTCGTTGTCATTTGACTCAGAAGTGTCCTCTGTGGACTCGCCGAGAACAACGTCAACATTTATCATTTTCTTGTTTCTGTATATAGTAAGCTGAACAGTGTCACCGACTTTGCACTTGTTCTTTATCTCATTCAGCTCGCTGATGTTTGATATAACAGTTCCGTTTATGCCTATAACGATATCATTTTCCTGAATACCAGCCTTTTCAGAGCCGCTTCCCTTAGTAACGCTCTTTACAAGGAAGCCCTGTGGGATACCATAGTATGATGAATATGCGCTTGTGATGTCTGTACCTGAAATTCCAAGGCTAGGTCTGCCTGTAACGTAACCGTTTTTCATAAGGTCCTCAACAATAGGGAGCGCCTCGTCGATAGGGATAGCAAAACCAAGTCCCTCGCCCACAGATGATGATACCTTTGCAGAGGTGATGCCTATTACCTGACCATATGCGTTGATGAGTGGTCCGCCTGAGTTACCGCTGTTGATAGAAGCGTCTGTCTGGATAAGATTCATTGTCCTGTCCTCAACAGTGAGCGTTCTGTCTGTTGCGGAGATTATACCTGCTGTTACAGAGTTTGCAAGTGAGAAGCCAAGTGGGTTGCCTATTACGATAGAAGCTTCACCTACCTGAAGATCTGCAGATGTGCCGAACTCAGCGGCTGTAAGTCCCTTTGCGTCTATCTTCAAAACTGCGATATCAGTCTGAGTGTCTTTGCCTACAAGGGTAGCTGTGTATGTGAGGTTGTCCTCATCGTCATCAGAGCTGCTGTCAGAGCTTGATTTGCTGTCATCTGATTTGCTTGAAGTATCGTTGTAGCTGTCAGGAAGCACAACTGAAATAGACTGTGCACCGTCAACAACGTGTGCGTTGGTTACGATGTAGCCGTCCTCGCTCATTACGATACCTGAACCTGTTGCAGTGCCGTTTGAAAGGATACAGGAGATGCCTACAACAGAAGGTGAGACCTTCTTTACTATCTCAGGGATAGTCAGTGCGTCGGACGGAGTTGAGAGCTGCTGGATAGTTGGCAGATTTGAACGGTCAACAGTACTTTTTGCACTGTTTGATGAGCTGTCGTCCTTTGAAACAACGGTGCCGTTGTTTGAAGAGCCTACGGCGTTCTTTCCTGTAACAAGATTGTAGCCTACAATGGAAGTAGTTCCGATAGCTGCAACGCAAAGCACTGCAATAATGCCTGAAAGCACCTTCTTGCCCTTTGACTTTTTCTTATTAGGATTGTATGTGAACTCATTCACGCTGCCTGCCTGAGCCTGATATTGATTATATCCGTTTTGCTGTGTATAGCTATTCTCAAAATTGTTATTATTGTTATCATTGAAGTTGTTGTTTTTGTATTCATTCATGATGAAAACCTCCTGGTATGTCAGCGGCGTGAGCCGTGGTAATCAATTTTATCCGCCCCTTGTGGGGCTTTCTTGTTTCGTTATCTAATATTATACTTGTTTATGTGAAAACTGTATGATAAATAGGACAATGTTTAATGTTTTTTACGGGAATATTACGTCATATTGCAGGTTCATTTCTTTCACATTTGGCTTTTTTTATAGGTTCAAATTGCACAAATGACTTTTTGTATAGTTTTTTTTGCCTCCTTTTACATAATGTTAAGAACAGTTTTGCTTTTGCATATTTTAAATAAATATATCAAATGTTTTTTGTGCATATCAGTAGAAATTTTTCGGATTTTATTTTTCAAAATGTAAAATTATTATTAATTGAAAGCTAAAATCTTGACGGCTACAGAGTTTTCAACCTTTTTTGACAAGATTTATTGCGAAATGCACAAAAAATGATTTTGTAGTTTGTTTAAGGTGACTAAATCCTCCGCAAGCCTCGTTTTTATGTTATCTTAAACGTTTAACATCCTTGACAAAATACAGAGAAATTGATATAATTAAGATTAGCTGAATGAACCCATTTTGGCATTTTACATAAAATTATGGGCTGATTTGCATAATTTATTGCCCGAAATTTGAACATATTGTACAAGAAATACAATATGTTGTGGTCGTTGTGTGCTTCTGACACGATATGTGAATAATGCACAAATATTTTAACCTTTGTTTGAGTATATTACATAGGTCAAAATGACCAATACAGTGGATGTGATGAGGGCGAAGATTCTGTTTGATGTGATAAAGGAGCCATGCGGTATGGACACTATACTTTCAACTGAAGATCTGTGCCGTGACTTTAAGATCGGCGACGGAAGCGTTGTGAATGCGCTGAAAAATATCAATATCGAAATAGAAAAAGGCAAGCTGACGATCCTTAGAGGACGTTCAGGAAGCGGTAAGACTACTCTTATCAATATTCTTGGAGCGCTTGACAAGCCAACAAAGGGCAAGGTCATGTTTGGCGGGCGGGATATTACAAGGCTTTCTGAAAGAGCCAGAGATGATATACGACGGTATAAAATGGCGTTTGTGTTCCAATCTGTGGCACTCATGTCGGGAATGACCGCTTATGAAAACGTTGACTTTGGTCTAAGACTTGCGAAATATCCATATGAAGAAAGGGATAAGCGCACAAGGGAATGTCTGCGAAGCGTGGGACTTGAAAAGCGAATGTTCCACCGACCGGGGGAAATGTCCGGTGGTGAACAGCAGCGAGTTGCTATAGCAAGAGCTATCGCACATAAGCCTGACATAATTTTTGCGGACGAGCCTACTGCCGAGCTTGATACGGCAACTGCGCTCCACGTTGTAAAGCTTTTCAAAGAGCTGGTGGCGAGAGATGAGATGACTATCATAATGACCACTCACGACCCCAGCATGATAGATATAGCTGATAAGGTTTATACATTAGAGGACGGTGAGATAGTTGAGTGATGAACTTGATACTATTGTAGCTGCCGACAATGATAAATATATGATACGGTGTGAAAATCTGGTGAAGATCTACAAAACTTCTGATGTTGAGGTGGTGGCGCTCCAAGGACTTGACCTGGATGTCGAGCGTGGAGAACTTATGGCCATCGTCGGAAACTCAGGAAGTGGTAAATCGACGCTGCTCAATATGCTTGGAGGACTTGATAAGCCTTCGGCGGGAAACCTTTATGTGGACGGTAAGGATCTTCTGAAGTTTACTGATAAGGATTATATGGAGTATAAAAGGAACACCGTAGGCTTTGTGTGGCAGAATAATGCAAGAAATCTTGTGCCGTATCTTACGGCTGTGCAGAATGTTGAGCTTCCTATGCTGCTCAACGGCGAGCATAAAAGACGGCAGAAAGCACTGGAGCTGCTTGACAGAGTGGGACTGCTGAAAAGAAAAAACAGCAGGCTCGACCAGATGTCGGGAGGCGAACAGCAAAGAGTTGCAATAGCTATTGCATTGGCAAACGATCCGAGATTACTGTTGGCTGATGAACCTACAGGCTCGGTGGATACAAAGACTTCCAATATGATACTTGATATATTCAAGGAGCTTAATAAAGATGAGAAGATCACTATAGTGATCGTTACCCATGACCTTAAGCTTGCCGATCATATCGACAGAGTGGTGGCTATCAGAGACGGAAGAACAAGCTCTGAGATCGTAAGAAAGCGTTCTTATGTGGAGGAGCTTAATGAAATGGGAGATATCGTGCTGGTTGAGAACAGCGAGGAAACGGCTCATGAAGAGCTTATCGTCCTCGACAGATCCGGACGGCTGCAGCTCCCGAAGGACTTTATGGACGCTCTTGAGATAAAAGGCGGCGATAAGGTCAAGGTCGAACTTGATGAGAACGGCGAAAAGCTTGTGCTGTTCAGATCGGGGGGGACGTAAGTTTTATTTTCTTTATTTCCCGTGGGGGATCACATAATGAAGAGGTTCTATACTATTTATATTAGAATGTAATTAAGTAGGCTTGATTCTCGCAAAACCAAAAGCAATTTATTTAGAAAGGTGGATTCATAGTGAAAGACACAATGTTTAGGCGTGTTATTGCTTCCGCATTGGCACTTGCTCTGTGTGCAAGCGCATCAGTTCCAGCATTTGCAGACAGTGAAGCGGCGGACGACAGCACTCTAGGCACGCAGGCAACTGCTGATGATTCTGCAACAGGCGACGGAAGCTCCGCTGCCACGACGGGTACCGATTCGATCCGTCAGACTTCTTATACTAACTATGTAAAGAAGTATACCGACGCTGCAAGACCTGATAAGACAGTCGAGGTCTTGGGAAAGGATTACGATCCTGCTTCAGTAACAGACGCTCAGATCACTGTAACTACAGTAGATGGAGAGAATGATGTTATGCAGTGGGCAAATCAGGAGGGTTCAGTTTCTTGGACGGTGAACATTCCTGAAACAGGCGTCTACAATATCAAGATGATATATGAGGCACTTGAAAGCAACACAAACGACGTTGAGTTTTCGTTGCTTATCGACGGCGAAAGCCCATATGCAACAGCGTCAAGAATCACGCTGAGCAAGAGGTGGATCAACGAATCTGAGATCAAACAGGATTCAAGACAGAACGATATCCGTCCTGGACAGATATCGACTCCATGCTGGCAGGAAACTCCTCTGGAGGACATCGACGGACTGTTTAACGAGCCGTTGGAGTTCTATATGGAGGCTGGCGAACATACGATAACATTTGAATCTGAAAAGGCTGAGTTTGCTGTCAAGAGCTTTACTTTCTATCAGTATGAAGCACCTGCTGCTTACACAGCACCATCAGACAGCGATCTGACACAGGCTCAGGGACAGAAGATCACTCTTGAGGGTGAAACTGCTGCCTACAAGTCATCAAGAACTCTTTATCCTACAGCAGATAAGAGCTCTTATCTCACATCGAGCGCAAACGGCTCAAGCCCTACTAAAACAAGATATAATACTATCGGTTCAGGAAGCTGGACGCAGTCAACTCAGACAGTAACATGGGAGTTCAATGTTGACAAGGCTGGCTACTATAAAATAGGTATAAGAGGCAGACAGGATCAGATGAGAGGTATGTACTCCAACAGACGTCTTTATGTCAATGGCGAAGTACCTTGCCTTGAAGCTAATCAGATAAAGTTCTACTACGATACAGACTGGAGCATCACAACGCCAAAGTCTGAAAATGGCGACGATCTTTATTTCTACCTCCAGGCAGGCACAAACACTATTTCTCTGGAAGCAGTTCCTGGTGAGATCGGTGAGATCATGGGCAATCTGGACGAGCTTGTTTATAACATAAACAGCTACTATAGACAGATCAGACAGATCACAGGTCCTGATCCTGATGAATACAACAACTACATGATCGACACAGCCATTCCTTCTATCGTTCCTGATTTCAAGGAATATGCTCAGACATTGAGAGATAAGAAGGCTGAGATCGAGAAGCTTTCAGGTTCAGGCGGAACTGAGGCTGAAACTCTTGAGAAAATGGCTATCGTTCTTGATAAGTGTATAAAGAAGCCTGACCTTATCCCTGAGATGATGTCACAGATCAAGGATAACATCACATCGGTTTCTTCTTTCGTAAACCAGTATCGTGAGCAGCCTCTTGAGGTCGATATGATCGAGGTAGCTACTTCCGATCAGGATTTCACTTCATGTGACAAGTCATTCTTTGGATCACTTGGCTTCGGCTTCAAGGGCTTTATCGGTTCATTCTTTGAGGACTACAACGCACTGTCCGATGAGGACGAAAGTGCTATGGAGTGCTGGGTAATGCTCGGTCGTGATAACGCTGAGGCTCTCCAGCAGCTCATTTCAAGTGAATACAATCCAACAGCTAAAACAAAGATCAATCTTAAGCTCGTTCAGGGTGGTATCGTTGAGGCTACATTTGCAGGCAAGGGTCCTGACCTCGCTCTCTTCATGGGCGGCGACTTCCCTATCCAGCTTGCAGCCCGTGGCGTTCTTACAGATCTCACTACATTCAGCGACTTTGACGAGGTAAAGTCACGTTTTGCAGACGACGCTACTGTTCTTTATCAGTACAACGGCGGTACATACGGTCTTCCATGTGACCAGACCTTCCCAATGCTGTTCTATCGTTCTGATATCCTCAGTGAGTACGGTATCGACCCAGCAACAGATCTTAACACTTGGGACGGACTTCTTAACTGTCTGCCAACACTTCAGAGAAACTACCTTGAAGTTGGTCTTATCCTCCCTGTAATGACAAGCACAGGCGGAACAACTCAGGTATCTGCTATCACAGAGCCTGGTAACACATTCGCTATGCTCCTTCTCCAGCAGGGTCTTAACTACTACAACGAAGAGCAGACAAAGACAACATTCGATACTCAGGAAGCCGTAAACGCTTTCGATACTTGGACAAAGTTCTATACAACATACAGCTTCCAGCAGACATATGACGCATTCACACGTTTCAGAACAGGTGATATGCCAGTAGTTATCCAGAACTACACATTCTATAACCAGCTTTCTGTAGCCGCTCCTGAGATCAAGGGTTGCTGGGGATTCCAGCCAGTTCCTGGTACTGTTCAGGAAGACGGAACTATCAACCACGCAGCAAACTCCAATGGTTCAGGTGCTATTATCTTCACAAAGGCAGCAGATCAGGAGGGCGCTTGGGACTTCATCAAGTGGTTCACCTCAACTGACGCTCAGGTCAAGTACGGTAACAACATCGAGTCTATCCTTGGTACAATGGGTAGATATGCAACAGCTAACGAAGAAGCTCTTCAGCAGTTGTCTTGGACAACTTCAGAAGTAAATCTTCTTCTTGACCAGCTTAATTCACAGGTAGAGATCCCGATCATTCCTGCATCTTACGGTGTAACAAGAAACGTTATGAACGCATTCAGAGCTGTAGTTAATGACTACGACAACGCTCGTGATACACTGTTCTGGTACAATAAGGATATCAACGACGAGATCACTCGTAAGCTTGAAGATCTTGGTCTGTACGACAATTAATGAAAGGGGAGTAACTAATGGCCAAAACCAATCCTGAAGCGCCTATGATAAAACAGGGCAAGTGGAAGTACACATGGCACATGATGAAAACCAACAAGGCTTGCTATGCAATGCTCCTGCCTTTCATGTCTTTGTTCATTATCTTCACGGTAGTGCCTGTCGTAATGTCGCTGCCAATGGGCTTTACAAACTTTAACATGATCGAAACTCCTAAGTTCGTAGGACTTTCAAATTTCTATACGCTGTTCCTTAACGACGACGTATTCCTTATCGCAGTAAGAAACACTCTTATCTTTGCGATATTCACAGGACCGTTCTCTTATATCCTCAGCTTTATCATTGCCTGGCTGATAAACGAGATGAACGCATTCCTCAAAACCTTCTTCACATTCGTGTTCTATGCACCTTCTATGACAACTTCCGTATATGTTACCTGGCAGCTTATCCTGTCAGGTGACTCCTACGGTTACCTGAACGCTGTGCTTATCGATCTGGGTATCCTGAACGAACCTGCACAGTGGCTCACAGATACAAACTATATCCTTACAGTTGTTATCATCGTTCAGCTTTGGATGTCAATGGGTGCAGGCTTCCTTGCTATCCGTGCAGGCTTCCAGAACATTGATAAGTCAATGTACGAAGCAGGTGCTATCGAGGGTATCAAGAACAGATGGCAGGAGCTTTTCTACATCACTATCCCTTCAATGGGACCACAGCTTCTGTTTGCTGCCGTTATCCAGATCTCAGCATCATTCACAGTCGGTGTTGTTGGTCAGAACCTCGTAGGTCTGCCTTCAACAGACTATGCAGCTCACACGATCATGAACCACGCAACAGACTATGGTAACATTCGTTACGAAATGGGTTATGCGTCAGCAATATGTTTCGTATTGTTCGCTGCAATGCTCCTTGCCAATAAGGGTATCAACTGGCTCTTAGGCAAGTATCTTGACTAAAGGAGGGGAGTATATAAAATGGCTAGAAAAAGAAAAAAGCAGCAGTCTATTGAAAAGCTGAAGGTCAAAGAGAAAAAGGCGAGAGTCAATGGTTCTCTTGGCGGAGATATAGTTATTTTCGTATTCCTCTGTCTCCTTGGTGCATTCATGGTGTTCCCGCTGTATTACTCAGTTATCCAGTCTATGAAGCCTGTTGAGGAGCTGTTCGTGTTCCCTCCAAAGCTTTATGTACTGAATCCGACTACCAACAACTTCTCAGATATGTTCAAGGTAGCCGCAAGCTCATGGCAGGTACCGCTGTCAAGATATATCTTCAACAGCTTCTTTATTACAATAGTAATTTGTATCTGCAACCTTTTCGTTTGCTGCTGCGCAGCATTCGTTCTTGCAAAGTGTAAATTCCCAGGAAACAAGGTCATTAACCAGATCATCGTTATTGCCCTCCTGTTCTCCTCAAATGCAACATGGATCATGCAGTTCCTCGTAATGGCTAAGCTCCATATGATCGATACATACTGGGCATTGATCCTCCCAAGCATTTCAACATCAATGGGTCTTTACCTCATGCGTCAGAGCATGACAACCATCCACGACTCCATGGTGGAAGCGGCTAAGGTGGACGGCGCAGGTCTGTTCAGGATCTGTTGGCAGATCGTCGTTCCAAACTCAAAGCCAGCTTTGATGACACTTATCATCTTCGCTTTCCAGGGAGCATGGAACATTCAGGGCGGAGCACTTATCTACTCCGAGCAGCTCAAAACACTACCTACAGTTGTACAGCAGATCACAGCAGCAGGTCTTGCTCGTCAGGGCGTTACATTTGCCGCAGCAGTTGTACTTCTGATACCACCACTGATCGTATTCCTTGTAGCTCAGGGCAACGTCATGGAAACAATGGCTAACTCAGGTATGAAGGATTAATTTGAACTTAGATTATAGAAAAGGAAAAAAGGTGATAAGTAGTGTCGAGAAATAAAATCTCTCTAAAACGAATGATCTCTGCGGCACTTGCAGCAGGTCTGGCGCTGACCATGACCGTGACTGCTTTCGCAGATGAGCCTTATACAGCCTATAACTACGACTATTGGGACGATGCGATCCCATCGCAGAGTGCCTACCGTGTAGAAAAGACTGTAACAGGTGCAGATATGGGTCTTGACAGGCTTTCAGATCCGAGCGATCCGCTTTATATAAGCGATGACGCTCCTGCAAAGCTCTCAGATGCAAAAGACCTCTTTTACGATCAGGACAACGATACTTTCTGGGTGTGCGATTCAGGCAACAACAGAATACTCCGTCTTGATACTGATCTTAAGGTAACAGGCTGTTATACCGGATTCACAGGCTCTACAGAAATATCTGTAGGCGAGGACGGAAGATCGACCTTCCTTAATCCTAACGGCATATATGTCAAAAAGAGCATCTTTGATGATAAGCTTTATGTTTACATCGCAGATACAGACAATTCAAGGGCTGTTAAGTGTACTGTTGAGTCAGGCACAGAAATGACTCTGGTACAGGAATACACAAAGCCTGACACAAAGCTTTATGATTCCGAAACATTCAACCCTTCAAAGATACTTGCAGATAAGGCAGAGAATATCTACGTTGTTTGTAAGTCAGTAAACACAGGTTCTGTTCAGTTCAATAAGGACGGCGAGTTCCAGGGCTTCTACGGTGCTAACCGAGTTGAGGTAACAGCTGCCGTTATCGCTCAGAAGCTGTGGAGAAAGATCGCTTCAAACGAGCAGATCTCAGCAATGACAAGAAACGTTCCGGTCGAGTATGCAAACTTCGATATCGACGCAGACGGATTTATTTACACTGTTACTGAGGCTGCTAACACAACAACAGACGCAGTTAAGAAGCTTAACCCAGCAGGTTATAACATCTGGGACAACGCAGTCGGCGATGAGTATTCATTCGGTGACGTTGCTTCAGAGTATGATTCAACAACAAATAAAACTTATAAGTGCAGACTTACAGATATCTGCGTTTCTGACAACGGTACAATAAATGTTCTTGACTATGAAAACGGCAGAGTGTTCCAGTATGATAAGCTCTGTAATCTTCTTTGCATCTTTGGTACAAAGAACTCCACCTCTGATCAGGCAGGAAGCTTCCTTGGACCAAACGCTATCGAGGCAAGAGGCAACGAGGTCTATATCCTTGACGGAACAAAGAACGATATCACAGTTTATACTGAAACAACTTTCGGTAATGTCGTTCACAGAGCAGTTCTCCTCTATGACGAGGGCAGATACTCAGACGCAAGAGCTGACTGGGAAGAAGTTATAAAGAGAGACGGCGGCTATGCAATGGCTTATGTCGGACTTGGTAAGGCTTGCCTTAACGACGGCGAGTATATGAAGGCTCTTGATTACTTCAAAACAGCTTACGATCAGGACGATTACGATAAGGCATTCAAATATGCAAGAGAAGAATGGCTCAGAGATAACTTCACAGTGATAATGATAGTTATTATCGTTTTGATCGCCCTTCTCATCGTAAAGGCAGTTCTTAAGAAAAAGGGCATAAAGCTCATCAAGCGCAAAAAGAAGGAGGGAAACTGATATGTATGAATTTACTCCGGTAGGTTGGCTCAAGCATTGTGTTTTCCACCCTGTTGAAGGTTTTGAGGACCTGAGATGGAAGAAACAAGGCTCAATGAAAATATCAATGCTCATAGTTCTCTTCCTCTTTATTGCAATGGTCGTTGACAGACAGCTCACAGGCTTCCAGTTCAATGACAGCTACGTTAAAGTATTCAACGTTGTTCCGCTTATCGTTCAGTCTGTAGTTTACTTCTTCACTTGGGTACTCGGCAACTGGGCAATATGCACACTTCTCGACGGTGAAGGTACACTTAAAAAGATCTGCATCTATTCTGCATATTCTCTCGTTCCTTACATCGTTTGCACATTTATCGCAGTGATCTTCTCAAACGTTCTGGTACAGGACGAGTCGATCTGGATCACAGCAATCCAGTATCTTGGCATCGGCTGGTCTGTTATCCTTATGGTGCAGGCAATGAGAGCCGTTCACCAGTATTCATTCGGAAAAACACTTGCTTCAATTATTGGTACGATCATCGCAATGCTTCTTATATTGTTCCTTGCGATACTTCTCCTTTCATTGTTCCAGCAGGTATATGTATTCGGTTACTCAGTTTATACTGAGATCATGTACAGGATCAGAGGCTAAAACAGAAACGGTGGTGTAAATAATAAATGCATAACAAAAGTTACAAGAAAGCAGTTGTCTTTGCTATCTGCCTTACAATGCTGATGCCTCTGGGGTCAATGGTGGTTTCTTCCACTGACGAGAGTTCAAGCCAGGCTGATTCAAGCGCCGCAGTAAAGGATACTGACAGCAGTGTCGATTCAGCGGCTGATGATACAAGCTCAGCTGACGCTTCCGACGCAGCAGCTACTGCCGATGAAAGCAGCGATAAAGCTGCTGAAGACTCAGCAGCCGATGAGAAAACAACTACTACAGCAAGCAAGGACGACGAGGTTCAGCCTATAACTGACGAAGAAGCTCTTGCAATGTGCGAAAAGATAACAGAGAACGACAAGATAGCTCTTTATCTTGACGAAGAAAACGAAAGACTTTGTCTTTATGTAAAGGCTTCAGGTAAGTATTGGTGGACTTCGCCTATAAATGTTCAGGCTGACCAGACAATTATCGACACAGTTAAGGGCACAGCAATGAAAAATGCCCAGAGAAAGCAGATCGCTGCAAGTGCCGCTATCAGAGTCGGTGACCTTAGACAGGAAAAGAGAACAGAGTCCCCTGCTCCGGTTTACTCCAACAAGGCAAAGGTAAAATGGCAGAAAAATTCAGACGGCGTTGTTGCTACATATAACTACGTTTCTGATGGCGTAAAGCTCAAGATACATTACGTTCTTGAGGACGATAACCTTTATGTTTACTGCGATTCAGATGAGATCGAGGAGAAAAACACTTCTCAGGTAGACGGAAAGGTGCTTACAAAGATCGAGTTCTGCCCTAACTTCGGCGCTGCTGATTCAACTGCGACAGGCTATATGATAGTTCCTGACGGAAGCGGTGCTGTAATAAACTACAACAACGGCAAGACCGAGTACGCTGACTATAATCAGCAGGTATTCGGCAGAGATTATACAGCCGTTCCAATAACAGCTCCAAGAACCACTCAGCAGGCTTATATGCCGGTCCTTGCAACAGTAAGCGGTTCATCTGGACTTGTTTGCGTTGCTTCTGACGGTGAGTCAAACGTTTATGCTCACGCTCAGGTATGCGGACAGGAAAAGCAGGCTTACAACACTTGTTACTTCGAGTTTGAAACAAGAAGCTCAGACTCATTCTTCATGAGCGGTGATAACTCAAACAAGATCACAGTGTTCGAGAAGAACGGAATAAAGACCGAGAGATTTGGAGTTCGTTATTATCCTGTTGATTCAGACAACGGCGAGGATCTTAACTACGCCGACTGCGCTGAGGTCTACAGAAACTACCTTATCAATAATAGGGGTCTTACAGCTAAGGCTCAGGCAAATAAGAGCGATCTTTACGTTGACCTTTATGGCGGCGTTATGAAGGATACTTCTATTCTCGGTATCCCATTCAATCTTAAAACAGAGATCACTGGCTTCGATCAGGCTTCCGACATACTTGATATCCTCAAGGACGGCGGAGTTGACAACATAACTGTCAACTATAACGACTGGACAAATGACTCTATCAAGAACAAGATATCCACAGAGGTATCTCCGTCCGGCAAGCTTGGTGGTTCAAGCGCATTTGATAAGCTTATCTCAAAGGACGATAATATGAAGATCGTTCCTTCAATGAACAACTTCAAGATGGACAGTGGTTCATGGGGATATATGACTCTTACAAGCACAGCTATCAGAGTTTCAAATGCTTATTCAAGACAGTCATCATACAGCCCAGCCTTCGGTGTTGCAGAAAAGGGAGTTTCACCTGCTCTGCTCACACCAAACAAGTACTCTAATGTGTTCACAGAAATGCTCGAGAGCTATACTGATGAAAAGCTCACTTCTATCGGCTTCGGTGATTATTCAACAAAGCTTGTTTCTGACTATTCAAAGAAGGATCCTTCAAGCAGAAGCAAGACTATGAATACTATCGTTGACGGCTATAAGAGTGCGAGCGAGAAGATCAGTACAGTATTCGCAGACGGTGCGAACTCTTACGTTCTCCCATATGTAACAAACGTTTCAAACGTTCCTGTTTACTCCAGTGGATTCAACGTAACAGATTTCGATATCCCGTTCTATCAGATGGTCATTCACGGATATGTTGACTACGCTTCAACACCTATCAATAAGAGCTCAAATTCAGATGAAACATTCCTGCTTTCACTGGCTTCAGGCTCACAGATACACTATGATATGACATACGCTGACGCTGATACGCTTCAGGATACGGAATATGACGACCTGTATTATTCAAACTATGCAGGCTGGACAGATCTTGCGGCTAATCAGTACAAAAAGGTAAGCAGCATACTTTCAGGCGTTTCAGATTATACGATCACAAAGTATGAGCTGAGCGATGACAAGAACGTTCTTACCACAACTTATTCAAAGGACGGAGCTTCAGACGTTGTTATCAGTGTTGATAAGAAGAACGCAACAGCTACCGTAGGCACAGAGGTCTATGACCTTGCAGATTGTATAGAAGGAGGTTTGACAGAATAATGAGCGAAGAGATCAAAAACACTCCTGAAGAGATCGAGGCTGTTAAGGCTGAGGATCTTGAAGATACAGTCGAAAAGGAAAATGACGCTGAGGCTGTTATAGAAGAAATTTCAACAGAGGAGATAATCGCAGAAGAGCCTGCCGCTGAGGCAGTCGCTCCTGCACCTGTGATGAAGGAAAAGAAGCACAGACTTTCTTATGAAAAAAGAAAAGGACTTTACGGCTACGGATTTATAGCGATCTGGGCGCTGGGTACTATCTACTTCTTTATCCTGCCTCTTATAGAATCTCTCATTTACTCATTCAACAAAACTGAGGTAACTCAGGGCGGAATGAAAATGTCCTTTATCGGTTGGAAAAACTATGTAAACGCTTTCCGTAAGGATCAGGATTATTCCAAGGCTCTGGTAGCAATGATTGAGAATACGGTTTTGAGAACTCCTCTTATCCTCATATTCTCTATCTTTATCGCAGTTATCCTTAATCAGAAATTCAAGGGAAGAACATTCGCAAGATCAGTATTCTTCCTCCCTGTTATCATCGCTACAGGTCCTGTTATCGACATCATCAACGGTAACATGAGCACAGGCGGATACGCAGGCGGATCTGAGCAGTTCAGCTCAATGTTCGAGGCTGACCTCGTTGACCAGTTGCTGAACTTCCTCGGTATCTACAACATCAGTGATAAGCTCACTATGATAATAAACTCGCTGACCACCGACATCCTGAACCTTGTATGGAACTCAGGTATCCAGATACTTCTGGTGCTTTCAGCACTTCAGGGTATCCCGCTCTCAGCTAAGGAAGCAGCCCAGATCGAGGGTGCAACTTCATGGGAGTTCTTCTGGAAAGTCACAATTCCTTATATCAGCCCAATGATACTTTCAAGCGTGGTTTATACAATCGTTGACTCATTCGTCGATCCACAGAACGAAGTTATGACGATCGTTCTTAACAAGGCAAGCAACTGGGAGCATGGCTACTCAGCGGCAATGGCTTGGGCATACTTCCTTATCGTAGCAGTATTCCTTGCACTTGTCGTAGCACTTGTTAATAAGTTCGTTTACTATGAAGTAGAATAAGGGGGGATTTAAGTGGCAACTAAAAAAGAAGAAAAAGAGTTCGAAAAAGAACGAAAGGCTGCTATTAAAGCCCGTTATAAGAAGATGAAAGAGGAGGGTCTTGAGAAATATCTCACCCCTGAGCAGATCAGCTATAACAGAAGAAGAAGAGCGATCGGAATGGTTTGGCCGTTCTTCAGGTTCCTTATCCTGTTTGGTCTGTGCTTCGTAATCCTCTATCCACTGATATTCATGCTTTCAACTGCGTTCAGACCAAATGAGCAGATGAACGACCCATCAGTAGTTTGGATCCCTAAGAGCTTCACACTTGATAACATCAAGGACGTTTGGGGAGTAATGAAGTTTGAAGATACTGTTGTAAACACAGTTATCCTTAACCTCGTGGCCTCTGTCCTTCAGGTTATTACCTGCTCTATCACAGGCTACGGCTTCGCTAGATTTAAGTTCAAAGGTAAGGGAATCCTGTTCGGTATCGTTGTTCTTATGATCATCGTACCTCCACAGATCACAACTATCCCACTTTACCTCCAGTATGCTTACTTCAAGCCAGCGTGGCTCGCTAAGGTATTCACACTTGGCAAATCAACATCGCTTATCAACAGCGGTTGGACAATGTATCTTCCTGCATTGTTTGCAAACGGACTCCGTGCAGGTCTGTTTATCTTCATCTTCCGTCAGTTCTTCAGAGGACTTCCTAAGGAGCTTGAAGATGCTGCATACCTCGACGGCTGCAGCCCACTGAAAACATTCCTTGTTATCATGTGTCCTAACGCAAAGTCATCGTTCCTGACAGTATTCCTGTTCTCTATCGTTTGGTATTGGAACGACTACTATGTATCATCATCATTCTTCACACAGAACGACACTGTTGCTCTTATGCTGAAGAACCTGAATACAAACCTGACTCAGCAGCTCTTCGACGGTCAGGCGGTATCTGTAAGACAGATAATCGTATGGCTTGAAGCAGGTTGTCTGCTTTCTATCACACCTATCCTTATTATGTATGTATTTCTCCAGAGATACTTTATCGAGGGTGTTGAAAGATCAGGTCTTGCAAACTAATTTGCAAATAAGCTTATCAAAAGTCCTGCACTTCGGTGCGGGACTTTTTTTGCGTGAAGCCCTTTTTTATGTTCATATATTTAAGACTTATTAAATTTGTACATATATAAAGCAACGCAATTGTGCATATTGCTTTGAAATGTCAGGTTAATTTAGTACAATCGTGTATAGAAAAAACATCTTTTTTTTGATATAATTACTTTGGGTATTATTGCCCATGGTAAGTTGTTTATAAAAATATTCAGTTAGGAGTCTGAACATGAATATAAAAGTTGATTTAAAAAAGCTTTTTGCTGCCGCAGTATCAGCGATAATGTGCCTCTCCGCAGGGGGTTGCTATCTGCTTCCTGACGAGGAGGAAGTCCTCGATGCGCCGACCGTGAAGGCAAGCGATGTTACATATTCCACAGTGACGGCAAAGAAAAAAGACCTTGAAAAGAAGATAGTCGCAACGGGCACTGTCACAGCGGAAAATCAGTATACTCTTTCTTATGAAAAGCAGAGTGGCACAGTGTCAAAATTTTATGTAAAAGCAGGCGATAAGGTCAAAAAGGGTGATGTTATCTGTGACCTTGATACATATGACCTTGACTATCAGATAGAAGAAAAACAGCTTTATCTCGAAAAAGCAAAGCTTAATGTTGATATAATTTATGAAGGCGGCGGCACTCAGGCAGAGATAGACTCTGCTTATGTTGACGTACAGCTCCTTGAAAAAGAGCTTGAAAAATTGCAGGCTCAGAAGGAGGATTCAAGCCTGAAATCACCTATAGACGGCGTTGTTTCGTCACTCTCTGACGTAAGAGCAGGCGACAACGTAAATCCGGGTCAGACTATCGCAACTGTTATAGATACTTCGGCTCTTTATATCGCAATACAGCCTGACGACCTCACCCAGTATGATATCGACACAGAGGTGCAGATAAGGATAGGCGAGGATTATTATGACGGTGTTGTTTTTATGACTCCTAAAAAGCTTGCGGATTATCAGGAAGAGCAGAAAGAGGATCATAACAATGTTGACGATACAGGTATAGATTATCAGGCGGATACTATCTATGTTCGTTTCAAGGATACCGCCCCTGCGGAAACAGTGGGTCAGCTTGCAGATACGATACTTGTCCTTGACAGCGTAAAGGACGCTATCGTTATCTCAAATAATCTGATAAAAAAGGTTGACGGCACAAAGGTAGTTTATGTGCTGAAAAACGGTGAAAAAACTGCCGTTGAAGTGGAAACAGGACTTTCTACAGGCTCTCAGACCGAGATAAAATCGGGCCTTAAAGAGGGCGACGAAATTGTTATCAGATAGGTTTGAAAGGATAAGCTTATGTTCACCTTATTGTTCCGTAAAATGCGAAACACCAAATGGATGGTGCTTTGCCTGCTGATAGGCTTTGTTATGGCGTCTGCCATGATGAGCACTATCCCTATTTATATGAACGCTTCTCTGCAAAGAATGCTTGTAAAGGATCTTGAGTCGTTCCAGACAGAATATGATATCTACCCCGGTGCGTATAATACTAGCTATGGATTGAAAATGGATATCTCAGGCAGTGAGCAGCAGAAAGCTGTTGAAAATTATAATAACAAAGTGGAGGCTAAGTTCAAGGAGCTTGGTCTGCCTGAAAAGCTTGATAAGAAGTATATAAGTGACGAGTATCTCTATGTGCGTTCACTTGCCGTTTCAGATGGCAATTCGCAGGCAAGATTCACTCTCGGCGGTATGACGGATATTTCCGACCATATCAGCATAAAGCAGGGCAGAATGTTCACTGCAGGCAAGCGTTCAGACGGCGTTTACGAGTGCGTTGCCACAGAAAAAGCCATGAAAAGCACAGAGCTTGCTATAAACACAGTATATGAGATAGCCGACGTGTTTGATGATAACAAGTCAATAAAAATAGAGATCGTGGGCGTTTTTGACGTTAAGGACGAAAATGACGCATATTGGGCAGAGGGTCTTGATTCTCAGTATACAGCCGTTGTCTTTACAGATTATGACACAATGCTCGGGGATTGCGTTGATACTGGCGTTGTGAATATCACAAAGGCTGTCCATAACTATGCGGTGGATTATGCTTCCATGAATATGACTGACCTTGCAAGCACAAACGAGATGATAGCAAAGCAAAAGACCTATTTTGGTGAAAATTCCATAGGCTTTTCGATGCCTGCCTCAGATATCCTCAAGGACTATGAGAGCCGTTCATCACAGCTCCAGCTTGTTTTGTGGCTTTTGCAGATACCTGTCATACTTATGATAATATTCTATCTCTTTATGGTGTCGCAGCTCAACGTTGAGCAGGAGCGTAACGAGATAGCGGTGTTCAAAAGCCGTGGAGCAAGCCGCTTGCAGATAATGGGCATTTATGCTCTGGAATCTCTCGTACTGGGCGTTCTGACAGTTATAATAGGACCATTCGCAGGTCTTGGACTTTGCAAGGTACTTGGTGCGTCAAACGGATTCTTGGAGTTTGTCAACAGGCGTTCGCTCCCTGTTCATATGACAATAGAAGCTGTCGTCTATGCAGCAATAGCCGTGGCAGTGTTCTTTGTCACAACTATGATACCGATCGTTCCTGCCACAAAAACAACTATTGTTGAGCATAAGCAGTCAAAAGCCAAAAAGAAAAAGCACGCTCTGTGGGAAAAGGTCTGCCTTGATTTTATCCTTGTGGGCGGTTCAGTTGGCTGGCTTTATTATTACAACAAAACTCAGGAAAAGCTTGTTGCAGAGGGTGTAACAGATACCACCGCAACAGTAAACCCTATAATGTTCGTGGCTTCCACTGCCTTTATACTTGGCCTTGGTCTGTTTCTTATAAGGATATATCCTTATATAATAAGGCTTCTCGCAAGAATAGGCAGAAGAGTGTGGTCGCCTGCACAGTATGTTTCACTGACTAATATCGGTCGCTCCTCAACAGGCAGGGAAAGATTTTTGATGCTGTTCCTTGTTCTTACTGTATCATTGGGCGTGTTCTTTGCCAATACCGCAAGAGCCTTGAACAGAAATGCCGAGGAAAGCGTTGCCTATGGGGTTGGCTGCGACGCTGTTCTTACAGAGCAGTGGTATAGCAGTAAAATAGAATCTGCACAGCAGACCACTCCTCAAAGCGCATCTCAGGCAGCTCAATCAGGCACAAAGCAGACTTCCGAAGAAAGCGATGAAGAAGATACAGAAACTACCATACAGTATGTAGAGCCTGTTTTTGAGCGATTTGAAAAGCTCGCAGGAGTGGAAGATGTGACAAAGGTTTTCAGAAAAGACGACGTGACCATATCTTCAAACAAAATGAACGTTCCAAGACAGCAGACAAAGTCTGACGATGAGGAAAAGACCCGTGACGATTTCCTTGACCAAAGCGTTGACACAAGCTCAGGCAAAAGCTCAACAAGCAATGTCCAGCTTATGACCATAGTGCCAAGCGATTTCTCAAAGGTCTGCAATTTTGAGGACAGACTTTTGCCAGTTCAGTTAAATAACTACCTGAATGCCCTCGCAGAGTACACCCCGGGAGTTATCCTCTCTTCAAGCTTCAAGAGCTATGGTCTGGAGCTTGGTGATACTGTAGAGTGTAAGTGGGGCGGAAACGAGCCCTTTGAAGTGACCGTCCTTGCCTTCGTTGACTACTGGCCGGGACTAAGCCCTTACAAAGAGGCGAAAAACGGCGGTTATATGGACTTTGCCGTTATGAACTACGATTATGTGAACGTTCAGACAAGCATGGAGCCTTATGAGGTATGGTTCAAGCTCAAAGACGGAGCTTCCGTTCAGGAGTTTTATGACTCAATAGACAAAGCAGGCATTAAACCCCTCACCCTTGAATCTGCAAGCCAGCAGACCATAGAAAAGAAAAACGACCCTATGCTCCAGGGCATGAACGGCGCTCTCACTCTCGGCTTTATCATCATCATGGTGATGTGCATAATAGGTTTCCTTATCTATTGGATACTCTCCATAAAGAGCAGGACTTTGCAGTTTGGTATCCTAAGAGCAATGGGAATGAAGTTCAGAGAGATAATAATGATGATAGTCTATGAACAGCTTTTGGTGTCAGGCGTTGCAATATTCGCCGCTATCTTTATCGGCGGCGTAACAAGCGACCTTTTTGTACCGCTGTTCCAGAGCATCTTCGACGCAAGCCAGTCAGTGCCGCCGTTTGCAGTGATACCTGAACGCAGCGACTATCTGAAGCTTTATGCAGTTATAGGAGTAATGCTGCTCACAGCCTTTGTGGTGCTTGGCAGACTTATAAAGAAGATAAAGATAAGTCAGGCGTTGAAGCTTGGTGAGGATTGATAGGAGGAAATTTTATGACAGCTTATGAAAAGCTTACAAAATGTTATGAGTGCGTAAAAAGCAAAATAGACTTTGAGCCAAAAGTAGCCCTTGTGCTTGGCTCAGGTCTTGGCGATTATGCAAATTCCATAGACGTGAAATATACCCTCAGCTATAAGGATATAGAGGGCTTCCCTACATCAACGGTAGAGGGTCATAAGGGTCAGTTCGTTTTCGGATATGTTGGCGAAGTGCCTGTTGTTATAATGCAGGGCAGAGTGCATTATTATGAGGGATATGCAATGGAGGACGTTGTGCTTCCTGCAAGACTTATGAGAATGTTGGGCGCAAAGGTGCTCTTCCTCACAAACGCATCGGGCGGAGTGAACGCAGGCTTCAAGGCAGGCGACTTCATGCTTATAACCGAGCATATCTCAAGCTTTGTTCCTAATCCTCTTATCGGCAAGAACATCGACGAGCTTGGAACAAGATTTCCTGATATGAGCGAGATATATAACAAAAAGCTCAGGGATATCATCTCAGGTGCAGCGGAGGATCTTAATATAACCCTCCGCCATGGCGTTTATCTCCAGCTTACCGGACCGTCTTTCGAGTCCCCTGCGGAAATAAGAATGGCAAGAACTATCGGTGCTGACGCAGTGGGAATGTCAACAGCCTGCGAGGCTATCGCCGCAAATCATGCAGGTATGAAAGTCTGCGGAATATCCTGCGTTGCAAACCTTGCAGCAGGCATGACGGATAATCCTCTCACTCATGCTGAAGTTCAGGAATGTGCAGACAAGGCTGCTCCCCTTTTCAAAAAGCTTATCACTGAAAGCATCATAAGAATAGGTAAACAGCTTTAAGGTTTTGTAACAGCTTTTTCAAAATAATATGTAACAAATGTGCGAAAAGGGCTGATGATGTGTACTTTTTTGCTAAACTTTGTGAAAAACTATTGACAAATCAAACACTTTAGTTTAATATATTATTATGAAGTAAGTATCTTCAAAAAATATATCAAGAATATGGAGAGATAATCATATGGCAAAATTTTGTGGACAGTGCGGAGCTCAGCTTAATGACAATGCGACTTTCTGCACTCAGTGCGGTGCAACAATAGCACCTCAGCAGCCTGCACAGCAGACCGCTTCACCAATGGCAAATCTTCAGCAGGCAGCCAAGAATATCGACATGAACGCTATAAAGGACGCTGTTTCTGTTGAAAACATCAAAAATCTGAAAAACAAGCCTAATAAGCTCACTATCGCAGTTCTGGCGGTTCTGCTCGTGCTTGTTATTCTGGTAGTTGTTATCCTTTGCATGATATTCGGCGGCGGAAGCTGGAAAACTCCTATCAATAACGTTATGGACGTTCTCAATGACGGTGACGGTAAGGCTTTTGAAGAGCTTATGCCTCCTTATTATAAGGATATGGCAGACGCTCTGGACGGTATCATTGATATAAGCGACGAGGATTTTGACGAAGAGGCTGAAAAGCAGAGAGACAGACTTACAAAGAAATACGGCGATGACGCTGAGATAAGCTATGAGGTAGTTAAAAAGACTAAGGTAGACTCAGACGATATCGACAGCTATAACGAAGTTTCAGACGTTGCGTCAATACTCAGCAGCAAAAAGGCTAAGAAGTATAAGCTTACAAAGGCTTATAAGGTAAAGATCAAGTACACTATCGAAGGCGAAGACGCTGATAAGACCGACAAGACAACTGTTATTGTTGGCAAGATGGACGGCACATGGGTGCTTCTGGACGAGGGCGACCTTCCAATAAGCACAGGTTTCTAAGATATATAAACGATCAGTAACGGGCGGAGAATTTTCCGCCCGTTTTTGAAAATGCGGTGTTTGCACAATGAAAAAATTATCAGTGCTGTGTATGCTTTTGTGTGTGGCAATGCTCTTTTGCTCCTGCGGAGAGGAAGAAAGAGCGGTCCTTGGATATGAACAGCCCGTGGCAACACTTGTCACAGCGGCGCAGTATAGCGATACGCAGTCATATCTTTCCTGCTTTACCCCAGAAGCGGAGGCGGAGTATAAAAACAGCGACAGCTATAACGAAGCTCTTGCGGAAACGCTTCTCACAAGGGGCGAGGAAAAAACGGAGCTTTCTTATAAGCTCAGCAATAAAAAAGAGCTTGACAGCGATGGCTTGAAAGACCTTGAAAAAATCTATAAGGAAAGCTATCACAAAAATGTGACTATCAAAAAAGCTGTTACAATGACAGCAAAGCTTACAGAGACTACTGACAGTGGCGAGCTGTCTGCCAGCCGTGAGATAACAGTGGTCAAAATAGAAAACAACTGGTATATTTTCGGAAAAGTTATCGAAAAATTTGATCTCAGCCAAAAGGGCTGAGGGGATCAATAATAATATGAAAAGAGGGTATTAATATGGAAAATTGTCCAAAATGCGGTCTGCCTGTTGCCGACGGTGCGAAGTTCTGCGCTGCCTGCGGAACAAGAATGCCGCAGAAGCTTATAAAGAGCAAGGTCTGCTCAGTGTGTGGAAATACACTTAATGCGGGGGCTAAGTTCTGCAACGTCTGCGGAACAGTCGTGCCGCAGGACGAAACGCCTGTCAACGAGCCTGTAGTGGACGAGAGAAATCCTGAAATGGAGTCTATCGAAGTGCCTGAGCTGCATTTTGACGACACTCCTGTGCAAAATCAGACTATTCCGCCAACGACTCCTGATATGCCGACTATGGACAGCGTTTATCTGCCAGGGCAAGAGCCTGCAAAGCCTGTTCAGCCTGCACAGCCGACAGCCGAGGAAGTTGCGATGGCTTCAAGAACTGTGGAAATACCTCAGACGCCTACAGTTGCTGAAACTCCAAACGTTGCCCCACAGCCTCAGCAGCCTGAAAGAGTTCTTACACCAGAGGGCTATCAGCAGCCTGCTCAGCCTGTGAACAATGCAATGCCACAGATGAATCAGGGTGGACAGCCTATCCAGCCAAATCAGATGAATCAAATGAACGGCGTTACACCTGGAAAGGGTGCAGGCGCACTTGTGCCAATAATACTTATCATTCTTATACTTGCTGTTATCTGCGTTGACGTTTTCTGGCTTTTCAGAGATCAGATATTCGGCAAAAAGGACGAAAGCTCAAATGGCTGTGCAGTGGTAACTCTCACGGACGAAACAGACTATCCTGCAAACGAAGCATTTTTCTTTGAAGAATAGAATATAATGTAAAAAGGGACGTTTCAAAGCGTCCCTTTTTTGTGTGTCAACACAGTGTTTGCGTAAAAGATAAAGGCGACCCAAGGCCGCCCCTACATTTAATCTTTCATGCTCTCGATTATCTCGTTAGCTTTCTTGTAAATAACAGCAGGTTCTTCGCCTATCCTGAACTCGCCGTCCTCATAAAGCACCTTTCCTGCACACATCGTGAGCTTTACGTTCTGCTTTGAGCCGCTGTAAACAATGTTCTTGCCAATGTTGTTGAGCGGCTGCATATTAGGCTGAAAAAGGTCGATAACGATAAGGTCAGCCTGCTTGCCCTCTGCGATAATGTCGCAGTCAGAAAGCCCCATTGCCCTTGCAGAACCTACAGTTGCCGCTTTCAGCACCGAGTCAGCAGGGCAGGCAGAAGCATCATCGCAAGCTATCTTCTGCAAGCCTGTCATAAGGAACATTTCTCTAAACATATCAAGACAGTTGTTGCTTGCAGGGCCGTCAGTACCTATAGCGATGTTTATGCCCATATCCTGCATTTTTACGATAGGCGCAATGCCGCTTGCAAGCTTTACGTTAGAGCCTGCACAGTGAACAGCCCATACGCCCTTGTTTTTGAATATCTCAAGGTCCTTGTCGCTCATGTGAACGCAGTGGAAGCCTGCACCGCCAAAGTCGAAAATTCCAAAGCTGTCAAAAAGCTCAGTTGGCGTCATGCCGTATTTCTCTATGCACTCTCTGACTTCTTTTGCGGTTTCCGAGTTGTGCATTGCAACAGGCGCTTTGTATTTTGCCGCAAGCTTGCCAACACCCTCCATAAGCTCCTTTTCGCAGGTGTATTCTGCATGGAAGCCAAGCATAAATCTTATAAGAGGGTCAACATTGTTGTATTTCAGATAGTTGTTTTCAAGCCTTTCAAGATTAGACTTGTCACCGCTCACCGCACCGCAAAGCACAGAGCGGAAGCCGCTTTCCGTGCAGGCTTTTACATAATCGTCAAGCTCAAAGTACATATCAAATGCCGCCGTACAGCCTGTTGTGAGATATTCAAGTATAGCAAGCTTCGTGAGCCAGTAAACTTTCTCACCGTCCAGCTTTGCTTCCATTGGAAAGATCTGCTTGAAAAGCCAGTCCTGCAAAGGCATATCGTCAGCATATGATCGCAGAAAAGTCATTGCCGAGTGAGTGTGCGCATTTTTGAATGACGGCATAAGGAGATTTCCCTTGAGGTCATATTCACGTTCAAAAACCTTTCCGTCAAGCTCCTCAGCCTTAGGCTTGCCAACGAAAACTATCTTTGAACCTTCCGTCCAGACCTCTATATCCTGCGTTTCTATGCCGTTGGCAAGGGTCATTACCCTGCCGCCGAAAAATCTTATCATGGCTCTTTATCCTCCCTTACTCTATTTCAAGAACAGCCGTCTGCTCTCCGTGGCGTGAGATAACTCTCGGAACTCTTGCAGATATTCCGCAAACTATCTCGTAGCCTATCGTTCCTGTCATTTTGCCGATATCGTCAGCGGTTATCTTTTCATTTCCCTGTGCGCCTATGAGGACAGCCTCGTCACCAGCCTTTACGTCCTCTACCTCAGTTACATCACACATGAACTGATCCATACATATCCTGCCTGTGATAGGGCATTTCTTTCCGTTGATAAGCACATATCCCTTGTTTGAAAGCGCCCTGGGATATCCGTCTGCATAGCCTGCCGTAACAGTTGCGAGCTTTACTTTGCCGTTTGCAGTGTAAGTCCTGCCGTAGCTTACGTCAGTGCCATTGTCTATGTATTTTACCTGCGCAACAGCCGCCTTAAATTCCATAGCAGGCTTTGGCTCAAAAGGCAGAGCCTTTGCAGGGTCAGGATAAAGTCCGTAAAGTATTATTCCAAGCCTTGCAAGAGAGCTTCTCTCATTATAATAGTATACTCCGCCGGCTGAGTTGAGAAAATGCACTTTTTCAAGGTGAAGCCCCTCTGCTTCGCATTTGTCAGCAACGGCAAGTATCTTCTCCGTCTGCGCCTTTGTGTATTCCTCGTCCTGCTCTCTCAGGCTGTCAGCCACCGCATAGTGGGTGAAAATGCCCTCCAGCGAAATGTTTTCAAGCTTTGATATCTCTTTAAGCTCGCCGTATATCTTGTCGGTTTCCCCGTGAAGACCTATCCTCGTCATGCCCGTGTCTATAGCGGCGTGTATGCGTACCTTGCCGTCAGCGTTTTCTGAAAGTGCTTTAGCATATGAAAGCTCTGTGCAAGCCTGAATGATGTCAAGCTTTGTGAGCCACTTAGCATTCTCAGGAGGTGTGTAGCCCAAAATGAGTATCTCGCCCTTTATGCCCATATCCCTGAGCCTGTGGGCTTCGTGTATGTTGGATACCGCAAACCAGCGAATGTCCATTTCGTTTTCAAGAAACGGAACTACCCCGTTGTCAAAATGTCCGTAGCAGCTCGCCTTTACAACGCACATTATCTCTGTTTTTTCCCCTATGAGCCTGCGGTATTCTTTCAGATTGTATTCAATGCTGTCAAGATCTACCTCAGCCCATGCTCTCTTCAAAAAATCCATTTTATTTTTCTTCCCTTTCGGTTTTATAATTGTGCCTTTGCACAAAATATTTGTCATTTTCTATTGAAAAAGATAAATCAATGTGTTATAATGTTCTTATCATGGGCATTGTGTCGCCAAATCTTTCAGGAGGCTTTGATGTGAGTAATATCGTCCCCGCAGAAGAATTTTTCTGCAATCGAGATACCTCTTGCTGCTTTACAGGTCATAGGGACAGGGATCTGCCTTTCGGCGGCGATGTCCATAAGCAGGGTATGAAAAATCTCCTGAGTATGCTCGTCCTTATGATAAAGGAAGCATATAGCGAAGGCTGCCGTACTTTTATATCAGGTATGTCAAAAGGTATCGACCTGCGCTGTGCTGAGATAGTCCACAGCCTTTCGGCTCAGCCCGAATATAAGGATTTGAAGCTCGTGTGCGTTCTGCCCTATGCAGGTCAGCGTACAGAGATGAAAACACCCTTGGACAGCTATACATATTCGCTTATTCTGAACTCTTGCAGTGCGGTCGTGATAACAAGCCCCAAGTATGAAAACGGCTGTTATAAAAAGCGAAACAGCTTTATGGTTGAACATTCCTCTCGTGTGATCGGGGTCATAAAAGAGAAAGCCAAAGGCTCAGGCACTTTGCAGACCATAAACATGGCAAAGCGTGCAGGCCTTACGCTGAACATCATATGCCTTGACGATAATCCTGTTTTTTATATCGACTCAGACTCAGACAGCCGTCCTATTTAGTTTACACCTAAATTGCAAATTGTTCAATAGTTTTCGAGAATTTTTCCGAAAAAGTTTATATATGAAAATATGGCGGACAGTATGCCTGCCTGTATATATTTGAAAGTAAGGAGATCAATAACATGGCTCAGACGAAAGCTCACAAGAAAAAAAGAAGATCTCAGGCTCCTATCGCTCTGGTCTACTTCATAACGATGATAATATTCCTCTTTGTTATCGGCATGCTTGCACTGTATGCCCTCAGAGAGTTTGGTGTTATCGGCAATGATGACAGCGACAGCGACGCAGGCATAAAAAGCCCGGTTTATAATACCCTTTTTGCAAGAGTGAACAGCAAGGGCGTTCTTGCAGACGCAACAGTCATAAGAGTTGCACCGGACGCAAAGAAGATAATCATAATGCCTGTTTCAGCGTTCACAGTGAGCGGAAGCCAGACAATGCGTGAGATACACGAAGAGGGCGGCATGGTGAAGCTTGAAGCAGCCGTTGCAGACACTTTCGGTATCACTATAGACAATTATGTTTCTCTCACAAATGACGCATTCGAGAATGCGGCGGATATTGTGGGCGGAATTACATATACTCCTGATGAGGAACTTTACTATCTCTCTCAGGATAATGACGAGAACGATATCGCTATCCCAAGCGGCGATCTGACTAACCTCAGCGGTCATCAGATAAGACTTATCTGTCAGTATCCTGTTTTCAAAGAGGGCAGGAACGGTAATATGAAGTTTCTTGGAACTGCGGTGACAATGCTTATAAACAACGCTTTCCAGCAGACGAATATCACTAAGGATAATCTTGATAACTTCTATAATATATTCACCGCAAACAGCGATACCGATTGGACAAGTGCACAGTATAAGGAAGAAAAGTCGTATCTCAAGGATATGCTGGATCAGAACCTTACTCCTGCAGAAGCTCTTGTGCCAGAGGGCGAGTGGACGGACGATTCTCACTTTAAGGTGTCTGATAAGTTCAAGGAGAGCGTTCAGACAATGCTCAAAGATACTGCACCGTCAGCAGTGGAGAAGTAAAAACGTAAAGGCTGAAATTTTAACAGGGGGCGATATAACGTGAAACTTCTGGTCATAATCCTTAATAAAACAGACGTGCTTGACTATTTGCTGGAGGGACTTTCAGCAGCAGGCATAAAGGGTGCGACTATAATCGAGTCGTCAGGTATGGCAATGACCCTTTCAAGACTTGACAGCAGCTTTCTCAGCGCCTCTATCCGAGGACTTTTCAGCGGCGACGAGGATAACAGAACTATCCTCTCAGTAATAAAAAATAATCAGCTCGATACCGCACGAAAGATAGTTTATAATACTGTGGGCGATCTATCTCAGCCCAATACGGGAATAATGTTCACCGTTCCGCTGGATTTCGTCGAGGGAACAGTGAAGAAACCCGTGGATAAAGAAAAAGCAAAACCTAAGGATATCCCTGAGGAGAATGAAAAGAACGTCAGTTGACGAAATGTTTACAGACTATTAACATAATATTTAATTCTTTTCATTAAAAACTTTTGAATGTCCTTGCAAAAAACTGTTTTGTGTGGTATAATAATCACAATAGGCTTTTAATGAAAGACTGGAACTTGACTTCCGGTCTTTTGGTTTTGTATGGGGCTTTTTTTCATGGCAAAGCCTGATGACTTTGCTTTGGGAAGCATTAACGGAGGTGCTGTATGGAAGTAAAGAAAACTACGGTAGAAAAAGTAAGAGAGCTTGCACAGCCTATCGCAGACGAGCTTGGCTTTTTCCTTTGGGACGTAAGGTTTGAAAAGGAGGGAGCAACGTGGTACCTCAGGGTGCTTATCGACAAGGACGGCGGCATAGATATGGACGATTGCGAGGCTTTCACAAGACCGATGAACAAGGTGCTTGACGAGGCTGACCCTATATCTCAGAGCTATGTGCTGGAGTGCGGAAGTCCCGGACTTGGCAGAGAGCTTAGAAGACCCGAGCATTTTGAGGTCTGCATAGGCGACGTTATAAGAGTAAGGCTCATAAGACCTGACGAAAACGGTGAAAAAGAGTTCGTTGTGGGTCTTGTGGGATATGACAAGGATAAGATACTTTGTCAGAAGCTGGACGAGGATATGAACGGCGTGGAGAATGTAGAGTTCAAGCTTGCAGATTGTGCTTATGTAAAGCTCAATGATGACGCAGACCTGTTCTGAATGAAGAAATTTAATAAATATGGGCAAAGCCCGAATCAAGTGTGAAAGGATTGATCAGAAAATGAATAAGGAAATGACCAGCAAATTTTTTGAAGCTCTGACGGATTTGGAAAAGGAAAATAATATTGGCAGCGATATACTTATTGAGAAAATAAAATCAGGTATCGAAAAGGCTATCAAGAAGGATTATCCTTACTGTGAGAATATCAGAGTGGATATCGACCCTGTTACAGGAAAGCTCGATATAAGGATACTCAAGGAAGTTATGGACGTTATGTATGTTGACGACCCTGACAACGAGATCTTCCTTGACGAAGCAAAGGTCTATGACCCTAACATCAAGGTGGGCGATATGGTGGAGATACCTCTCGACCCTGCAAAGTTCGGCAGAGTTGCCGCTCAGAATGCAAAGCAGTCTATCAAGCACGATATCAAGGATTTTGAAAGAGCAAGACTTATCGAGCAGTATCACGATAAGGAGCATGAGTGCGTTTCTGCCACAGTCCAGAAGGTCGAGCCTGCTACTCAGAACGCTATACTTACTATCGACAAGAACGAAGTTTATCTTGTAAGAAACGAGCAGATACCAGGCGAAACACTCAAGGCAGGAGATATCATCAAGGTATATGTTGTGGGTATCGCAAATCCTGACAGAAAGCCTTCTATCAAGATATCAAGAACTCACAGAGAGCTTGTTAAAAGACTTTTTGAGCTTGAAGTTCCTGAGATAGCAGACGGCACTGTTGAAGTAAAGGCTATTTCAAGAGTTGCAGGCGCAAGAAGCAAGATCGCGGTTTATTCAAAGGACCCTAATGTTGACGCCGTAGGCGCTTGTATCGGTCCTAGAAAGTCAAGAATAACTTCTGTTGTGAACGAGCTTAAGGGCGAGAAGATAGACGTTATCAATTGGTGCGAAGACCCTGCACAGTTTATCGCAAAGGCTCTTGCTCCGGCTGAGGTAATAAACGTTGTTCTCAGCGAAGAGGAGGGCGTAAGAGAGTGCCGTGTTACTGTTCCAGATAACCAGCTCTCACTTGCTATCGGTAATAAGGGTCAGAACGCAAAGCTTGCCGCAGGTCTGACAGGCTATAAAATAGATATCGTATCCGAAAGCTCTGCAAAGGCTGAGGCTGCTGATGATGAAAACTAAGAAGATACCAATGAGAATGTGTCTTGGGTGCGGTGAAATGAAACCCAAGAGAGAGCTTATCAGAGTGGTGAAGTCAAAAGAGGGGGATATCTCCCTTGACCTCACAGGCAAAAAATCAGGCAGAGGCGCTTATATATGCAAAAGCGTCGAATGCTTTGAAAAAGCAAGAAAAGCAAGAAAGTTTGAAAGAAGCTTTTCCTGCATGATAAGCGAGGATATATATAACAGCATGGAGGGCGAGCTTAGGGAAAATGAATAATAAAATAGGGCTTGTTACAATGTGCAGAAAAGCAGGAAAGCTTGTAATGGGTATGGATATGGTGAAGGACGCCTGCAATACAGGCAAAGCCTGTGCAGTGTTTGCGGCAACGGATTTTTCACCTAAATCTCTTAAAGAGATAAAGTTCAACTGCTACAAAAACGGGATAAAGCTTTACAGCCTTGGCATGACAATGGACGATATCCATTTTGGTCTTGGCAAAAGAACAGGCGTTATCGCTATTTGCGAGGGAGGCTTCGCAAAGGCTTGCGCCAAAGGGCTTGAGGAGATCCCTATAGACGAAAATGAGTTTTATAGCATTTAGCATTTATTGAGGAGGTATTTTATAGCCTATGAGTATGAAAACAACTAAATATAAGCTTAGCGATATGGCTAAGGATCTGAAAGTTACAAATAACGACCTTATCGAGTGTCTTGGCAAGCTCGGCGGAGAGCCAAAGAAAACACAGTCAGTGCTTACCCCTGAGGAGATCTCTTATGTTCTGGAGTATTATACACAGAACAATCAGGTGGACAGCTTTGATGCTTTCTATGCAAATAACGTAAAGCCTGCCAAGGAAGAAAAGAAGGCAGATAAGAAGCCTGTAAAGGCTGAGAAAAAGGAGAAAAAGGCTGAAAAGAAGCCTGAGCCTAAGCCGGCTCCAAAGGCGGAAGCAAAGCCTGAGCCTAAGGCAGAGCCAAAGGTGGAAAAGAAGCCGGAGGTCAAGGCCGAAACAAAACAGCCTGCACCTGAACAGAAGAAAAAGCAGCCAGCTCCACAGAAGCCAGCAAAGAAGAAAGAGCATGGCGTTCGTCAGCAGCTTGGCGGTTTTTCTGATAAGAAAGAAACTTCAGGCGGATATACTATCTCTGAGGATAACGATTCGTTCGGCACACAGAGAACTATCGACACAAGAGGAAGCTATATAGAGCTTGATAAGTATAACGAGAAGTATGATAACCTTGCAAACTCAAAGCAGAACAAGAGCAAGGATAACTTCACAAAGAAGCAGAAGCTCACTCAGAAATCTCAGCAGAGAAAGAAACAGCAGTTCTCACATAAGAAGGAAACTGAGAGCGAAAAGCTCCGCAGACTGGAGCTTGAAAGAGCAAGAAAGCAGCAGCTCAAGGTCATGATACCTGACGAGATCGTTGTTTCAGAGCTTGCAAGCAGACTTAAAGTAACAGCTACCGAGGTCATCAAAAAGCTTATGGGTCTTGGCGTAATGGCTTCTATCAATGAGGTGGTCGACTTTGATACCGCCGCACTTGTTGCAGAAGAGTTTGGCGCAAAGGTTGAAAAGGAAGTACACGTTACAATAGAAGAAAGACTTATCGAAACTGACGAAGATCCAGAGGAGAGCCTGCAGGAAAGATGCCCTGTCGTTGTCGTTATGGGTCACGTTGACCATGGTAAGACATCTATCCTCGACAGAATAAGAAACGCTCACGTTACTGACACTGAGGCAGGCGGTATCACACAGCATATCGGTGCTTATCAGGTAGAGTATGAGGGCAAGAAGATAACGTTCCTGGATACTCCGGGTCATGAAGCTTTCACAGCCATGAGAGCAAGAGGTGCGAACGTTACAGATATCGCTATCCTCGTTGTTGCCGCTGATGACGGTATCATGCCGCAGACTATCGAGTCTATCAACCACGCAAAGGCAGCAGGCGTTTCTATAATCGTCGCTATCAATAAAATGGATAAAGAAGGCGCAGACCCTGACAGAGTTAAGCAGCAGCTTACTGAGCAGTCCCTCGTTGTCGAGGAATGGGGCGGCGATGTTATCGCAGTTCCTGTTTCTGCAAAGACCGGTATGGGTATCGACGAGCTTCTTGAGAATATTCTCCTCGTTGCAGAGGTCAAGGAGCTTAAAGCTAACCCTGACAGACTTGCAAGAGGTACTGTTGTCGAGGCCAGACTTGATAAGGGTAAAGGCCCTGTTGCTACACTTCTCGTTCAGAATGGTACTTTGAAGTCAGGCGACGTTATAATCGCAGGCACTTCTGTCGGACGTATAAGAACGATGACAAACGATAAGGGCAGAAGCATTAAGGAAGCCGGTCCGTCAACACCTGTTGAGATAACAGGTCTGGGCGAAGTTCCAAGTGCAGGCGACGTTTTCAACGCAGTTGCAGACGAAAAGCTTGCAAGAGAGCTTGTTGAGCAGAGAAAGCATGAAGCTAAGGAAGAACTGTTCCAGCAGCATCAGAAGGTAACTCTCGACAACCTGTTCAGCCAGATAGCTGAGGGAGAGATGAAAGAGCTTCCTATCATCGTCAAGGCTGACGTTCAAGGCTCAGTTGAAGCCGTTAAGCAGTCACTTGAAAAGCTTTCAAATGACGAGGTCAGAGTTAAGGTCATCCACGGCGGCGTAGGCGCTGTATCTGAAAGCGACGTTATGCTCGCAAACGCTTCAAACGCTATCATCGTTGGATTTAACGTTCGTCCTGACCCTGTTGCAAAGCAGAATGCAGAGCAGAGCGGCGTTGATATCAGACTTTACAGAATAATCTATGATGCAATAGAAGAAATAACAGACGCTATGAAGGGTATGCTCGCTCCTAAGTACAGAGAGGTGGAAACAGCTCGTATCGAGGTAAGACAGGTCTACAAGATATCCAATGTTGGTACTGTAGCAGGTTCTTATGTTCTTGACGGTAAGGTGGGCAGAAATAACGAGATAAGAGTCGTAAGAGACGGTATCGTTATCGCCGAGGATAAGATGTCAAGCCTTAAGAGATTTAAGGACGACGCCAAGGAAGTTGCCGCAGGCTTTGAGTGCGGTATCACTCTTGAAAAGTTCACCGATATCAAGGAGGGCGACATTTTCGAGGCGTTCTATATGGAAGAATACAGAGATTGATAATGATGCTTACGGGACGGACAGCCGCCCCGTAAGAGCATATTTAAGCAGGAGATAAAGATATTATGGCAGGTTACAGAGCAGGACGTATGTCCGAAGATATAAGAAGAATAATATCGGGCAAAATGAGAGACCTTAAAGACCCAAGGATACACGGAGGAGATATGCTCACTATCGTCCGCTGCGACGTGGCAGGCGACGGCTCATTCTGTAAAGTGTATGTTTCAAGCTTTGAGGGCTATGAAAAGGCAAAGGAAGCCGTTAAGGGCTTTGAGTCGGCAACAGGATTTCTCAAAAGAGAGATATCAAACGTGCTGAAGCTGAAAAAATGCCCTGAGCTTAAATTTATCGCAGATAATTCTATCGAGCATTCAGCAAAGATAAACAAGCTTCTTAAAGAAGTTCTGCCCGAAGAAGAAAAAGAAGAGAAAGACGGCGAAGAGTAATAGAGGAGAAAGGATATTATGACATTTCAGGATATTCTTAAAATATTTGAAGAAAATGACAATTTTCTTATTTTAACTCATAAAAGCCCCGACGGCGATACGCTTGGTTCAGGCTTTGCCCTGTGCGCTTTTCTGAGAGATATGGGGAAAAAGGCTAACGTTGTAAATTCCGACAACTTTCCCGAAAGATATGATCTTATCTATGAGAGCTATTACCCTCAGGAATTTGATGTGAAGTACGTTATCGCAGTGGATATCGCAGACACAAATCTTCTTGGCAGCAACCTTTCAAAGTATGCCGAGGAGGGTGCGATCGACCTTTGCATCGACCACCACATCTCAAACAAGTATTTTGCAAAGCAGTCATATGTAGAAGCAGACGCTTCTGCCGCAGCACTTATAATGTATAAGATATTCAAAGCTTCAGGCAGAAAGATATCACGTCAGATAGCGAGATGCCTTTATACAGGCATTGCAACGGATACAGGCTGCTTCAAGTATGAAAACACAACTCCGCAGGCTCACATCGCCTGTGCAGAGCTTATGTCATATGGCATAGATTTTGCTTATATCAACAGAAAAATGTTTGATGTAAAAAGCAAGGGCAGACTTATGGTGGAGCAGTCCGTTACAGCGAATATGGAGTATTACTGCGGTGGCAAATGCTCTATGATAGTGCTTACAAAAGAGCTTATGGAGAAAAGTGGCGTTGACGCTGCCGAGTTCGAGGGACTTGCTTCTATACCATTGTCCGTTGAGGGCGTGAAAATAGGCATAACAGTTAAGCAAAGACACGAGAACGTCTTTAAAATATCAGTAAGAAGCGACGATGAGATAGACGCTTCTGCATTCTGCCGTGAGTTTGGCGGCGGAGGACACATAAGAGCCGCAGGCTGTGAGATAACAGGAAGCCTTGAAGAAGTCAAGGCTAAACTTCTCAAGCAAGCGGAAAAGGTCTTGGGCTGATGAGCTTGGATAACAGCAAGGATAATATCTGCGGCATTTTGCCTGTAAAAAAGCCCGAGGGCTGGACTTCTTTTGACGTTATCGCAAAGCTCAGAGGAGTTCTAAGGATAAAAAGATTGGGTCATTCAGGGACTCTTGACCCTATGGCAACAGGCGTTCTGCCTGTTTTCGTTGGCAGAGCCACAAAAGCCTGCGATATTATCCCCGACAGACGAAAGGTCTATACCGCAGGCTTTCAGCTTGGGGTAAGCACCGATACCTTAGACAGCACAGGAAAGACGTTAAAAACAAGCGACAAGGCAGTTGCCAGAGCCGACCTTGAATGTGCAAAAAGCAGTTTTGTAGGCGATATCATGCAGGTGCCGCCTATGTATTCTGCAATAAAAGTGAACGGCAAAAAGCTTTATGAGCTTGCAAGAGCAGGCAAAGAAATAGAGCGTGAGCCGAGAGCTGTCCATATCGACAGCATTGATATAATAGAATATGACGAAGCTTCACGCAGGGGCGTAATGAAAGTTGATTGCGAAAAAGGTACTTATATACGCTCCGTTATCAGCGACATAGGTGAAAAGCTGGGCTGTGGCGGAATGATGACCTCACTTGAGCGTTCCTATTCAGGTGGCGTTGATATAAAGGATTGCTATACCATAGAGGAGATAGCCGAAATTTGTGAGCAGGATAAGCTGTCACAAATGCTTATCCCCCTTGACAGAGCCTTTGAAAGCTATGAAAAAACTACCCTTGGACAGTGGGAAACAAAGCTTTATAGAAACGGAGTAAAGCTCAGACCTGAGCAGACAGGGATAAAATATCTGTCAGAGGACAAGCACTACCGTGTCTACGGCAGTGATAACAGCTTCCTGGGTATCGGCGCTTTTCATGAGGGCAGCTTCAGAAGCTTCAAAAATTTCTGATAATTTGTTTTATTCGGAGGGATATTTTGACGGATATAACAAACAGCGGGTTTATCCCCGAAAAAAGGACAGTTTGCGCTCTTGGACTTTTTGACGGAGTCCACAGAGGACATCAGCTCATAATAACAACGGCTGTGAAAAAGGCTCTGAGCCTTGACGGACATTCGGCAGTTTTCTGTTTCAAGACCGACACCGTGACCTCAAAAGGTCATGACGGCAGGATAGAAATGCTTATGAGCGACGAGGAAAAGCATAAAAAAATGGCAGAGCTTGGGGTCGAAGTGCTTTTCTCACCTGATTTTGCAGAGTTCAAAGGTATGTCACCGGAGGATTTTGTGAAAAAGGTGCTGAAAGAAAGGCTCAATTGCAGCGGCGCAGTGTGCGGAAACGATTTTACATTCGGCAAAGGCGCACAGGGCAAGGCTGTTGACCTTAAAAGGCTCGGTGAAAAATATGATATAGATGTGGAAATAGTAAGTCCACTGCTCATGGGCGGCGAGGTCATAAGCTCCACTGAGATAAGACGATGCGTCCGTGAGGGCGAGATAGCCAAAGCAAATGAAATGCTGGGTTATCATTTTGGATTCTGCCTTGAAGTGGAACACGGCTTTCAGCGTGGCAGAACGTGGGATTTCCCCACGATAAATCAGCAGATACCAAAGGGCAGGGTAATGCCGAAATTCGGCGTTTATTGCTCCGCTGTTGAAATAGACGGAAATAAGTATGCAGGCGTGACAAATATAGGCGTAAAGCCTACCGTCCATGTTGAAACAGCTCCCCTTGCAGAAACCTTCATCATGGATTATCATGGGGATCTTTACGGCAGAAAGCTAAAACTTGAACTGCATGAATTTCTCCGCCCCGAAAAAATGTTTGACAGCTTTGACAGCCTCCGTGAGGAGATAGCAAAAAACAAAGAGCAGGCGGTCAGATATTTTGAGGAAAATAAAATATGACAAGTGAAGATTTGCCAAGACGAAAGAAAATACGTCTTGAGGGTTATGATTATTCTGTGAACGGCTTGTATTTTGTGACGATATGTGTTACTGAAAAATACCAAGTCCTGTGGGAGAATGTAGGGGCGAACAGTGTTCGCCCGCTGACTGCAAATGAAATTCTGCACCCAAAACTTTCTGTTACAGGAAAACTTGTAAAGAGAAAACTCACAGAGATATCTGAGCACTATCCCGACGTTTTTGTAGAGATGTCTTGTATCATGCCTGACCATGTGCATATTATAATCAAAATTGAAAAACAGCCGAAAAACGGGCGAACACTGTTCGCCCCTACAAGTGAAACACCGACACTTTCAAGGGTCATAAAACATTTCAAAGAGGCTGTCACGAAAGAACTAGGTTATTCCATATGGCAAAAATCTTTTTATGATACGATAATCAAAAACAGAAAGCAACACGCAGAAATAAGGCAGTATATTGCAAATAATCCTGCGAAATATGTAAAAATTGCATTTGATGAGCAAGATATGAAATAAGACTCTAATTTTGAAAGGAAGATATAAATGAACAAGGTAAGAACAAGATTTGCACCTTCACCAACAGGTTATATGCACATAGGTAACCTGAGAACAGCACTCTTTACCTATCTTATTGCAAAGCAGAACGGAGGAGATTTTATTCTTCGTATCGAGGATACAGACCAGGAGCGTTATGTTGATGGTGCTGTTGAGGTCATCTATAAAACACTTAAAGACGTTGGTCTTAATTGGGACGAAGGCCCTGATATCGGCGGACCTGTAGGCCCTTATATCCAGTCACAGAGAATGGGTATGTTCAAAAAGTATGCCGAGGAACTCGTTGAAAAGGGTGAAGCTTATTATTGCTTCTGCGACAAGGAAAGACTTGAGGAAGTAAGAGCCATTCAGGAAGCAAGCGGTATCGCTCCAATGTATGACAGACATTGCCGTAACCTCTCACCTGAAGAGATAAAGGAAAAGCTTGACGCAGGTGTTCCTTATGTTATCAGACAGAAAATACCTACAGAGGGCGAAGTTACTTTCCATGACGAGCTTTACGGCGATATCACCGTTGACTGCTCTACCCTCGACGACCAGATACTTATAAAGACAGACGGTATGCCTACCTATAACTTTGCAAACGTTGTTGACGACCACCTTATGGGTATCACCCACGTTGTAAGAGGTAACGAGTACCTTGCGTCTGCACCTAAGTATAACCTGCTCTATAAGGCTTTCGGCTGGGAGATACCAACCTATATCCATGTTGAGCATATCATGAAAGATAAACAGCATAAGCTCTCAAAGAGAGACGGCGACGCTTCCTACGAGGATCTTATGAAAAAGGGCTATCTTAAAGAAGCTGTTATAAACTATATCGCTCTGCTTGGCTGGGCGCCAAAGGGCGAGAACGAGATATTCTCACTTGAAGAGCTTGTTAAGGAGTTCGACATCCATGGACTTTCTAAGTCACCTGCTATCTTTGACCCTGCTAAGCTTAAAGCTATCAACGGCAAGTATATAAAGGCTATGACCCCTGAGAAGTTTGCTGAGTATGCTATCCCTTATATCAAGCAGTCCGTTCATAGAGAGGACGTTGACCTTAACGAGATCGCAAAGCTCTTGCAGGCAAGAACAGAGCTTTTCACAGAGATACCTGAAATGGTAGACTTTATCGACGCTCTCCCTGAGTATGATATAGCTCTCTATACACATAAGAAGATGAAAACGAACCCTGAAAATTCTCTTGAATCTCTCAAAGAAGTTCTCCCTGTTCTCGAGGGCGTTGAGGATTGGACAGAGGAAAATATCCATGACGCACTCTTTGACCTTATCGGCAAGCTTGGCGTAAAGAACGGTATCGTTCTGTGGCCTCTTAGAGTTGCAGTTTCAGGTAAGGCGTTCACTCCGGGCGGCGGTGTTGAGATATCATATCTCATCGGCAAGGAAGATACTCTTGCAAGAATAAGAAAGGGCATTGAGAAGCTGTCATAATAAAAACTACGAAAATGTTGAACATGTGTAGGGGCGAAATAATTTCCAAACAAGTGGGATGTCGGATCTCTGCAAAGCAGAAATTGCACCGCTCCCCTACAAATTACATAGATACATCGCTTTTAGACAGATAAATAATTCAACAGCGGAGCATTTTGAGTATTTGCTACTTTAAATTTACTTAAAATGCTCTGTATTTCGTACAGCTATCACTCCCCTGTCACATAAGTATTATAAAATTGTAAAGACTTATGAATGCTTTTCCTAAGAGGAGGAAATAAAATGATAGAGGTTATAAACCTTACCAAGAGATACGGCGACAAAAAAGCTGTCGATAATATCTCTTTTAAAGCTGAGGACGGCGAAGTTCTCGGCTTCCTCGGTCCTAACGGAGCGGGAAAATCCACCACCATGAATATCCTTACAGGCTACATATCCTGTACAGACGGCAAAGCCCTTATAGACGGCGTAGATATCCTTGAAGACCCTATCAAGGCTAAAAAGCAGATAGGCTATCTCCCTGAGCTTCCGCCCCTTTATATGGATATGACCGTAAAAGAATATCTCTATTTTGTCTATGACCTTAAAAAGTGTAAGCTTCCAAAGGTGTCACATCTTAAAGATATATGCGGACTTGTAAAGATAGACCATGTTTATAACAGAATAATCAAGAACCTGTCAAAAGGTTATAGACAGAGAGTAGGTCTTGCTCAGGCTCTTATCGGCAATCCAAAGGTTCTTATCCTGGACGAGCCTACAGTAGGTCTTGACCCTAAGCAGATAATCGAGATAAGAACTCTTATAAGAAAGCTCGGCAAAAATCATACCGTTATCCTTTCTTCCCATATCCTCTCTGAGGTGCAGGCTGTCTGCGATAAGATAATAGTTATCAACGAGGGCAAGGTTGTCGCAAACGATACAGAGGAACACCTCTCACAGAAGCTCTCAGGCGAGCATAAGCTCACTGCAAAGATACAGGGCGATAAGGATAAGATCGTCAGAGCAATGCAGGGTATAAAGGGCGTTGAAAAAGTCATCTGCGACGCAAGCCATAAAGACGGCGTGAACGATATAAGAATAGAGGCAAAAGAAGGCGTGGATATCAGACGTGACGTCTTTGAAACAGTTGTTAAAAACGGCTGGTATATGCTTGAACTTAAGACCTCCGAGCTTTCACTTGAAGATATATTCCTCAAGCTCACAATGGGCGAGGCTTTGCCTGCCCTTGAAAATACTTCCGATAAGGAGGGAAATGACTAATGGGCGCAATATTCAGACGAGAGGTAAGAAGCTATTTTACCTCACCTATCGGTTATATTTTCCTTGCGGCATTCTATGCCTATTCAGGCGTAATGTTTGCAAACTACAGCCTTGAAAGCGGCTATACAAGACTTGATTCCGTTTTCAGTGCGCTTCTTATAATCATAATAGTGCTTATACCTGTCCTCACCATGAGGACCATATCCGAGGAAAAGCGAACAAAAACAGACCAGTGTCTGCTCACCGCCCCTGTGGGTCTTGGCAGCATAGTTGTAGGTAAATTCCTTGCCGCTTTCCTTATCTATATCATAGCTATCGCTATCACAGGCGTTTTCGCAGTTGTCGTATCCGCTTTCGGTACGCCTGACTGGAACGTCGTTGTGGGCAATATCGTTGCTCTGGCACTTGTTGGCGGCGCTTATATCGCTATCGGTATCTTCTGCTCATCTTTCACAGAAAACCAGATAGTTGCCGCAGTAATAAGCTTTATCGCACTTATCTTCGTGTCGTTCCTGTCAACTATAGGCAATCTTCTGCCTTTTGAATGGCTCACAACAGTGTGCGAAAAGGTGTCATTCGGCGAGAGATATTATTCATTCACCTATGGACTTTTTGATTTTTCTAACGTTGTGTTCTTTCTGAGTGCAATAGTGGCATTTCTTTTCCTCACGGTGAGAGTGCTTGAAAAACGCCGCTGGGGCTAAAGGAGGGCTGTTTAAATGGAAGAGAATAATAACGAAAAGATCTCTGTATCAGGAGCAGACCTGCTTAAAGACGTTGTAGCAGACGAAAAGGCAGCAAAGACCGCTCCAAAGGATACAGAAAAGGATAAAAAAGATAAAGACAAAAAGAAAGATAAAAAAGAGAAAAAGACAAAGGACGGCAAAAAGTTCAATGCCAAAAAGCTCAAGCATGGAACAATGGCAACAGTGTTCACCTGCGTTTTTGTCGCTCTGCTTGTCCTGGTGAATGTTGTCACAACAATGCTTTTTGACAGATATCCTATCACTATCGACCTGACTACAAATAAGATATATTCAGTTTCAAACGATACAGAGGATTATGTAAAGAAAGTGAACGTAGACGTTCAGGTAACTATCTTCGCAGACGAGAATACTTATACAAATTACAGCTCTTATAATAAGCAGGCTGTTGAGCTTTTGAAAAACTATTGTAAGCTCAATCACCATATCACATATCGTTTCGTTGATATCGACTCACACCCTGAGATCGTTAAGGAGTATACCGATACTATCAGCCAGTTCGATATGATATTTGAAACAAAAACAAAGGTTGACGGCAAAGAGATAAGCCGAACAAGAAAGCTCGGTATGCTCGACCTTCTTACATTCACAGACGAGTTCGAGCAGAAGCTGTCACAATCAGGCTACAGCATAGATACCCTTGCTCAGCAGGCAGGCGGCGACCTTTCATTCCTGTCCTATTACGGCAGCTATGTTGAGTCCTCAAACGCAGAGCAGGCTTTCACTTCTGCACTTATGACAGTAACAGACCCTAACCCTGTCTATGTTTCTATCCTCACAGGCAGAAGCGAGCTTACACAGCTCACATATTTCCAGACGCTTCTTACAGCTAACGGCTATAACGTGAACACAGTGGATATAACCTCCGAGGATATCCCTTCCGATACAGACGTTGTGGTTGTCCCTGCTCCTAAGACTGACTATCTGGAGGAGGATATCAAAAAGGTCAGCGACTTCCTCAATAATGACGGAAATCTTGGCAAACAGCTCCTCTATATCGCTTCTTATGGTCAGGAGGACACCCCGAATCTTGATGAGTTCCTGTCAGAGTATGGACTTTCTGTCGGAAAGGGCGTTATCTGCGAAAGCGACTCAGGCAAGTATTATAACTCACCTTGCGTAACAGTTGCGTCAGATGTGTCCGATAACTTCACTCAGGACGTTTCTACAGAGAACCCGGCTATCCTTTCAGCACTCTGCCGTCCTGTAAACACACTCTTTGACGAGCAGGATATGGTGTCCACAGACGCCTACCTCAAGTCCTCAGATTCTGCCTATACCGCAAATGTTGATATATCACAGACCACAGGTCAGGTGAATATAGGCGATGCTCTGGTAAAGGGTCAGCAGAATTATATGGCTGTCGGCTCAAAGGCAAAATTTACAGACGATAACAAAACTCTCTATAGCAATGTTATCGCAGTAGGTTCAGAGGGTATGCTGTCTGATACCTACTTGCAGTATTCACAGTATCAGAACAGCGAGTATTTCATAAGCGTTATAAACGGCCTTACCGGAAAGACCGCAGGTATCACTATCACACCAAAAACTATCACAGGCAATGTTTTCGATATCACTCAGCAGCAGAAAACAGTTCTTAAATGGACATTCTGCCTTGGCGTACCTGTTGTAGTTCTTATAGTGGGTATCGTTATCTGGGCAAGAAGAAAGAATAAGTAAAACACAGAGGTAATCACAAATGAATGGTAAATTGCAGGGTATCATTATCTGCGGAGTCACAGCCGCTTGTCTGGTGGGAGTAATGGCGTTTCTCAACTCCACCTCAGGCAAATCAGACGCAGACTCCAGCTCATCGTCAACAGCGGCAGTTTCAAGTCAGGACGAGAGCGTTGTTATCCTTACAAAGTCAAGCGACGATATAACAAGCGTAAAGGTTTCAAACGAACATGGCGAGTATTCCGTTAATAAGTCCGAGTCAGGTAAATCCACATGGAGCATACCTGAGCTTGGCACTCTCAATGCAAATGCCACCGCAGAAGCTTCCATGATATCGAATCTTGACGGCTTCAAGGCGAAAAAGCTCGTTGAAGAAAATGTTGAGGATATGTCAAAATACGGTCTTGATAAGCCCACAGCAGATCTCACAGTTGAATACAGCGACGGCACTGCCACTACCCTTCATGTAGGCTCTGTTTCACCAAGCAACGAAAGATACAGCTATGTGAGCCTTGACGATGAAAAGACCGTCTATATGGTAATGGGAACAAAGCTTTCATACTATACAGATCCAGTGACCGCATATGCGAACCTCACTTTGCTCACAAAGCCGTCTGACGACGATTGGCCTGACTATGGCAAGGAAACAGTTACAAGAAAAGATCTGGACTATGAAATGGCGTTTGAAAATAACCCGAACGAGATAGAGGGACTTTCAGGTCAGGTAATGACAGAGCCTATCTTCTCATACCTGAACATCACAAATTCTTCAGCAACTACCCATGGTATGTGGGGACTTACAGCACAGAGCTGTGAGGTCATCGCACCTGATGAAACTGCAATGAAGGAGCATGGACTTTCCGACCCGTTCGCAACAGTAAGACTCTCGGGAGACGGCTATGACTATACCCTTAAAATAGGCGACCCTGTCTATGCTACCGCAGGCGACAGCAGTGAAACGACAGATACAGTGTCTGCATATTATTGCTACTTTGAGGGCGTAAAGGGCGTTGACGCTATATACCTCGTTTCAGCCGATAACCTCCCATGGGCAACGATCAAAGCAGAGGACGTTATCACAAGCCTTATGACTTCAAACTACCTTGTTGACCTTAAGAACGTTGAGGTAGTCTATAATGGTAAAAAGACCGTTTATGAGGTGGAAAGCTCAGGCGCAAGCACGGATACAGATTCTGACGGCAAAACTACCGCACAGGTAACAAAGGTCACAACAGACGGCAAGGAGCTTGACGTTGACAACTTTAAGACCTTCTATCAGTATCTTATGGGTTGCCCGACAAATGAGATATACTTCACAGACCCTGAGGGCGAAAGCTATCTGACTGTAACATTCGACCGCAAGGACGGCAAAAAGGACGTTATGGAGATTTATAAGGATTCTTCAAGACGTTCTGTAGTCAAGCTAAATGGTGAAACCTCATTCAGAATACAGTCAACTTGGGTAGATACGTTCGTTGCAAATATGGACAGACTTCTTAAAGGCGAGGCTGTGGACGATAACTATTAAAACGCATATCCCATGCTAAGCATATGATCTGATGGGCGAACAGCGTTCGCCCCTACGGTCTTGTTTCGACAGCTTTCGCAAAGAATATGTGATACAATATGTATCCCACATAAAGCAAGGCTGAAAACCTGCGCAAAAAAGTTGTCAAAAGCTCTTTTAATTATGTGAAAAGTATGGTATAATAAAATAGTAAACAAAAAGAGAAATATATTATGAGAAAGGCGGAGAGATAAATGGCAGAAGAAAAGAAAGCTTTTTTCACCTATAAGGGCGTTCCACTGGTGAGAAAAGGGAATAATATCTATTTTGGAAATATGTATGACGAGTTCGTAGTCATGATAGAAATACTTTCTACAGAAAAGGTCGGCGGTATCGACGTTGCAAATAAGGTAAGAATAAGAAAATTTGCAACAGACAGCACACTGCCTCCGAATAAGCAGATAGTTAAGGTAGCAGAGAAATCAAGCCTCTATGAAGCACTTGATTTTGCCTGCGCATGGCTCAAGGTATCATAAAAACATAATAGAAACGACCGGCGTGTATCACGAAGATACACGCCGGTTTTGTATGTGTTATTCAACGTTCGGTCTTGTTATAAGGGGCATTATCTCATCTATCATTTCCTTTGGCAAATTGTAATCCTGAAATTCGCCTGTATCATCTTTTATGCTAAAATTGCATATTTTACTTTCAGAGTGCATACCGCCTGAGGTGTCCCACGAATACTGTGAAACATCGATAACACAAATGCTCTCATACGCATCACTTGATTCATCCTTTTCGAGAGAGATTCCATAAGAGTCTGCGCCACCGTATTCTAAGCCGTCAATGTAAGGATAATCCTTGCATACCGATTTAGCATTCTCTATCCATGCAGTTATCTTGTGGATAGTGTCCTTGTCTGTTATCTCATATGGCTCTTCTCCATACCAGTGATGAATATAATATGCCGAAATTTCAGCATTTTCATCAACCTTTGATGATGAAGTTGTGGTAGTTGTCATTGTTGTAGAAGCTGTTGTCACAACTGTACTGCTGTCATTGACCTTGCTTTTGTTATCATTGTCTGTTGTCTGTGAGCATGAGCAAAGAAGCAGTGAGAGCGCTAAAACCAAATAAACTGTCTTTTTCATGTTTTGTCACCTACCCTTAAATGTAAACACAGTCGTCCTGATATGTGTAATGGATTCGTATATCATTTTTTCCATACCCATCGTTAACAATAAAATATTTATCAACTAATTTATTATTATTATCGAAGCATTGAACAATGCCATATGTTAGTACCCAATGATTTCTCCCCTTTGCTCCACCATAATTCGGATGCTTTATAATAAGTAATATGGTTGGAGAATTTGACGTGAGTATCCTGTAAAAACAAAATCCCCATGAATCACCGCCATAGTAAGCGTCAGGCGATGAAGTAAAACTACATATTTTATCTTTTTTTGCGTTGCTAAGTCCATTTATTATTCCATTCCGGTCTGTTTCTCTCGGAATATAATTGTTAAGGGTGTTGAAAAGACTTTTGGGATTATTAGAATAAGAATTGCTCAAACAATTGTTGTCTTTGTAGTCATCAATATAGCATAAGTTGATAACAGCTGCTAACGCCCCACATTGATTAGATGTGTTGTAGTTTAGTTTTCTAGGTGTTCCAGATACTTTTGAAACTGCTGTGCGAAATCCTGAATTAGCCCTGGAAGCACTTGAATTCATAAAATTAGTTGATGAAAGTTTTATGCTCTCATTAGTAAAACTTTCAGTAACTTCGTTGAATTGCTCGTCTGTTAAAATCTCACCTGTTCGCAAATTTTTGTAATCAGTGCTTGTTTTAGTCAAGTATTCAAGTGGACCAGCATAATATAAATCGCCTTGTAAGTCGCTATATGGAGATGATGATGTAGGACTATACTCTATTGTATTTCCTGACAAATCATATATCACATATCCCGACTCCATTTCAGCGCAGAAAGCAATGGTTCCTTCATCTGCTCCATGTAAGTTGTGAATTTTAACCACTTGTCCCATGTTTTCAGCGCTGGTTAAATCTGAAACAGAAGTTGGTAATGTAAGAACCTCCTGGTTATCAAGAGCAAACGTTGCGATTGAACTTTGTGAGAAAATCACAACACAAGCAGAAACCATAGCTAAAACTCTTCCTTTAATGTTCATAATGGTAAACCTCCTATAATTTATTATATACACAATATACCATATTTTCGGCATTGCTGTCAATATCCAATATATATAAATAAATATCAGTTATTAGTGCGTTTTGGACAATGACAAAAAGCATGACGATTTTCAATCGTTTAAGTTTCAAAAGTCAACAATCCCGAAAAAGTTTTTTGAAAATACGCCCATTTTTTTGGCTTTACCCCCTTGTAAAGCTATCGGAAGTATGCTAAAATAATATAAGCGTTATGAATAATGACGGGATCTATGAGGGAAACGTTTACGCCATTTTGGTGAAACGTTTACAGCATTAAAATATTGAAAAGGAGCGTATAAAAAATATGCAGTATGGTTATTTTGACCTTGAACACAAGGAATACGTCATCACAAGACCTGACACACCTGCACCTTGGGCTAACTACCTCGGCTCACCAGAGTACGGTGCTATCGTATCCAACAACGGCGGCGGATACAGCTTTGTAAAGAGCGGTGCTAACGGAAGAATAATCCGTTACCGTTTCAACTCAAATATCGGTCTTCCTGGCAGATATATCTACATCAGAGATAACGACGCCAAGGATTATTGGTCATGCACATGGCAGCCTGTAGGCAAGCCTCTTGATCAGTATAAGACAGAGTGCCACCATGGTACAGCTTATACAACTATCAAGTCTGACTATGCAGATATCCACTCCGAGCTTACATATTATGTTCCTCTGAACAAAACATATGAGGTATGGAGAACTAAGATCACAAATAACTCTGACAGATACAGAAACCTTTCAACATTCGGCTTTGTAGAGTTCACAAATGAGAACAACTACGAGCAGGATCAGGTAAACCTCCAGTATACACTGTTCATCACAAGAACAAGCTTTGAGGGCAACAAGATCGTTCAGCACATCAATGAGAACAGCGGTAAGGACGAGAACGGCTCTAACTGGAGAGAAAGATTTTTCGGCGTAGTTGGCGCTCCTGTTTCCGCTTATAACGGTAATCTGGACAGCTTTATCGGCTCTTACAGAACATACGGCAACCCTGTTGCAGTTGAAAGAGGCTTCTGCGATAACAAGCTCAACTATAACTCCAACGCTTGCGGCGCTCTTCAGTCTGACATTATCCTTGCTCCTGGCGAGACAAAGGAGATAATCTATGTCGTTGGTCAGAAGAATCCAAAGGTAGCAGACGAGATACTCGCTGCATATAACGAGCCTGGCAAGGTAGACGCTGAGGTCAAGGAGCTTATCGCTTATTGGCATGGTCAGCTCAATAACTTCCAGATCGAAACTCCTTCTGACGAGTTCAATAACATGGTAAACGTATGGAACGCTTATCAGTGCTTCATCACATTTATCTGGTCAAGAGCTGCGTCATTCATCTATTGCGGTCTGAGAAACGGCTATGGCTATAGAGATACAGTTCAGGATATCCAGGGTATTATCCATATCAATCCTGAGCTTGCTGCTGAAAAGATCAGATTCATGATCTCTGCACAGGTAGATAACGGCGGCGGACTTCCACTTGTTAAGTTCGACCACAAGGCAGGCCACGAAACTTGCCCGGACGAGAACGATGAGAACTCTATCTACGCTAAGGAAACAGGTCACCCATGCTACAGAGCAGACGACGCTCTCTGGCTCTTCCCAACAGTTAATAAGTATATCGGCGAGAGCGGAAACAAGGCGTTCCTCGATGAGGTTATCGTATACGCAAACGGCGGTGAGGATACAGTTTACGAGCATCTTAAGAGAGCTATCAACTTCTCAATGGAAAGACTTGGCGCTCATACAATGCCGGCAGGTCTTTATGCTGACTGGAACGATTGCCTCAGACTTGGCAAGAAGGGTGAGTCAACATTCGTTGCATTCCAGCTCTATTATGCAATGAGCATCATCAAGGGCTATGCTCTTGACAGAGGCGATAATGAGTACGCTGCTTATATCGACAAGGTACAGCCTGAACTCGGCAAGAGCCTTGAAGCTTGCTGGGACGAGGATAGATTTATCAGAGGCTACAGAGAGAACGGCGAGATCGTTGGCGCTAAGAAGGATCCAGAGGCTTCAATGTGGCTCAACCCACAGTCTTGGTCAGTTATTTCAGGCTTCGCATCTGAGAAGCAGGCTGAAACTGCTATGGAAAAGGTACACGAGATACTCAATACTCCATTTGGCGTAAAGATCATGGAGCCACCTTATGTAGATCATTACTTTGACGGTGCTCTCATGCACATCTTTAACCCTGATACAAAGGAGAACGGTGGTATCTTCTCACAGACACAGGGCTGGGCTATCCTTGCAGAGTCACTTCTCGGTCACGGTGACAGAGCATTCGAGTACTTCCTCGAGTCCTCACCTGCTAACATGAACGATAAGGCAGAAGTAAGAATACTTGAGCCATACGTTCACGGTCAGTTTACAGAGTCAACACGTTCACCATATGCAGGACGTTCACACGTTCATTGGCTGACAGGTACAGGCTCAACAGTAATGGTAGGCTGCGTAGAGGGTATCTGCGGTATGAGACCAAACGCAGAGGGACTTGTAATAAGCCCATCTATCCCACACACATGGGACGGCTTCAAGATCGAAAAGAACTTCCGTGGCAAGCACCTTTCAATCGATATTCAGAACCCAGATCACGTTCAGAGCGGCGTAAAGTCTATGACAGTCAACGGCGAAGCAGTTGAAGGCAACTTCGTGTGCGAGTGCAAGATGACAGAGCAGACAAACATCGTTGTTGTTCTTGGATAATTGCTTTAATGCTTAAAACAATATAAAACTATCGGCAGCAGACGCTATCATGTGCCTGCTGCCGATTTTTTTCTCAAAAAAACTCCCGACAGTCGGAAAAACTGTCGGGAGAAGTCTTATTAAGGGGATCAATAAGTTATCGCTGTGTTTGTTTCTTTCAGCATATTTATTATATCATATCTATTTTCGTTTTTGTTAAGCTGGCTGCTTAGTTTTCACTAAATATTTTGTGTATTTATTAAATCTTATAATATATCTTCTGCATAATTTCCACTCTGATAAATTGTCTATATCACCAAAACAAAAGAAATCATTCTCTTTCGCCTTGACAAAAGGGAAAAGATACTGTATAGTTAGTTACATGAGTAACTAACTAATTAACTTGTGAGAATAAAAGAAAAAAGACAACAAAATAAGCGGAAGGAGGAAATAGCGTGGAACTCAGACTGAAGAGCGAAAAGCCTATATATGTTCAGCTGTGCGAGTGGCTGTCGGATATGATAATAAGCGGAACGATACCTGAGGGAGAGCAGATACCGTCCACAACAGAAATATCAGTGGAGTATAAAGTGAACCCCGCCACAGCCTTGAAAGGAATAAATATGCTCGTGGATAAAGGGGTGATATTCAAAAAAAGAGGTTTGGGAATGTTTGTTAGCGTGGGAGCAGTGGAAAAACTCAAAGCAGAAAGACAGCAGGATTTTCAGCAAACATACGTTGATAAAATGTGTGAAGAGGCTAAAAAACTTGGCATATCAAAAAATGAGATAATCGCAATGATCGAAAGGGGATTTGAAAATGAGTAACAGCGTTATAAAGGCGGATAACATCATAAAAAAATACGGCAGGAACTATGCCCTTGTGGGTGTGTCTGTGGAGATAGAAAAGGGCAGGATATACGGACTTTTGGGCAGAAACGGCGCAGGCAAATCCACTCTTATGAATATCATAACGAACCGTGTTTTTGCCACCTCGGGCAGGTGTACTCTTGACGGCGAAGACCTTTTGGAAAATGATAAAGCACTGAATCGTATATACGCAATGAGCGAGAGCGTCACAATGCCGGCAGGTCTGACCTTTAAGCAGGCGGTGAATATCACGGCTGATTTTTACGGCGGTTTTGATAAGGACTATGCCTATTCTCTTGCCGAAAAGTTCAAGCTTGACCCGAAAAAACGCCTTTCTGCACTGTCAACAGGCTATCTGACAGTTTCAAAGCTCATTCTCACCTTGGCGAGCGGTGCAGACTTTCTCTTCTTTGACGAGCCTGTTCTTGGGCTTGATGCAAACCACCGTGACCTTTTTTACCGCCTGCTGGTAGAACGCTTTGCCGAAACTCAGTGCGGCGTGGTAATATCCACCCACCTTATCGAAGAGTGCGAGAACCTTGTGGAGGATGTCATAATAATAGATAAGGGCAAGGTGCTTGCGGCAGGCAAAACGGAGGATATTTTGACGGATGGCTATTCCGTCACAGGTGCAAAGAGTTTAGTTTCTGCCTATTGTCAGAATAAAGAGGTGCTTTGCATGAAAAACATCGGAACAATAAGCTCGGCGTATCTAAAGGGCACGCCCGAAAATGTCCCCGAAGGTCTTGAGATCTCAAGACCCGACCTACAGCAGGTGTTCATAAATCTGACAGGTGAGGAGGGGGAACAATGAATGAGCTGAAACTCTGTAAAACTACTGTTGTAAGAACTCTCCTTCCCCTTGCAGCCGTGCTTGTGTTTTTCCTTGTGCTGCTTGCGGCAAAGGCTTTGAGCGTGGAGGGTGTGTCGGAATATTATGAATTGCTTACGGGGGCGGCAGCATTTGCGGCGGCGTTTTTTACGGTAAAAGAGATATTCTCACTTTCAGTCTGCTGTGGTGTGTCAAGAAAAAAGTCCTTTGCTGCAATACTTATCTGTGCTTTTGTCACAGCATTTATAGTTGTTGCCGCACACAGCATAGAGAGCTTTATTTTTGCAGATAAGCTGAAAGGAACTGTTATGCGCCTTGACGGCGTGGCAGTGGACTATACACACGCAGAGATACTGCAAAATTATTCTCTTTTATCGCTGTCATTCAGCAAAAGCATAGCCTATATCTATCTTATGCATTGCCTGCGCACAGTGCTGATATTTATGAGCGGCACTGCCTTTTTCATCATAATGAGCCGCCTTGAAACCATGGGCAGGATAATAAACCTAGGCGTTATCGTGATACTTTTCGCCGCAAATATCGCAGGAGGAATGTTCACTCCCTACCTCGCTGCACCCGTTATGAGCTATGGTTTTTTCGAGTCAGTTTTCGGCATTTTTGGCGCACAGGCTTTCACCATAACCTATATCCTGCTTACTATTTTAGCCATAGCAGTGTCATTCGCCTTTTACCGCAGAAACCCCATAAAATATAAAAGGAGCGTGTAAAATGAATACCCTGAAACTTTTCGCAAATGTGCAGAAATATTATTGCTCCGTGGTCTATGCCTTTGTTATCTGCCTATACGGTGTGATAACATTCTCTATCTACCTCAACTCAGGAAGCGATATAGCCTATGCCTATGAGGTGGTAATGCCACTCACCCTCGCCGCCTCTATCGTGGCAACCGCCGTGGGAACATATATCATCTATGCAAATTCCGAGAAAATATCCGCCGCAAATTGCCTTTCAAAGCGTAATACTATCGGCTGTATCTTCCTTAGCGTCATCGCAATGTCTTTGATGATTTCCGCCGTCTATACCCTGTGGATATTCGCAGCGGAAAGATCACTGAATAGCAATATGTTCAATAAGCTCGTTATGAAAGCCAGCGTCCTTGACCTGTTTTTCAAAGGCTCAGACCTAAAAAGCTACCTCTCCGCCGCATTGTATTTCACCCTCGTTTCTCTCGCATCTCTTGTTATAAGCACCCTGATAAAGCGTTTCAAAGGTATCGTCGCTGTGCTGTCAGTGACGGTTTTCACCGCCGCAGTCATAAAAATGATATCAGCCGTAAATTTCCATACCTTTGTCGATACCATGACCTATAGAAGAAATATCGCAATTATCTCAGTCATGCTCGTTGTGATACTTTTCTCCGCAGCATATAAAAGAATGGATATAAATAAATGATACAAAACGGATAAAGCATAAAAAATTGGCGGATACAACACCATGTATCCGCCAAAATATTATTATAGATCCTTATGAAATAAGCCAGTTAAGTATCTGGAAGTTAGGCTTTGCGTCATCAACGACAGTTACCTCAACAGTGTGAGTAGCCACCTCGTCAGATGAGTATATCTGCTGTGCCTTAGCGTAGTTGCCCCAGCCGCTTGTGAAGTCAGCGTTGATAGTCGCAACGTCCTCGCCATCGACCTTTACAGCAGCCACGCCGGACTGACCGTCAACTGTCATGTAGTATATCATACCAATGTTCTTTGCAGTTATCTCAAACTTGATAGTGCCGCCTGTTGTTGTTCCCCAACCGTCTGTGAACTTCTGGAATGATGTAACATCTGTGAATGTTCCCTCGTCAGTTGTCTTTACAATGTCCTCTGTCTGACGGCTTCCGATAGTAGCGTCAGCGAATACATCGCCCGTCGGTGCAGCAGTGCTTGTGTCAAATGCCTTTGCTTCCTTGTCAACGCTGTCAATATTGTCCTTTATGTTGCCAACGAATTTTGTGAGCAGTGAAGCCATTATAACGTGTCCGTCATCATTAGGGTGAACGTTGTCAGGTGAAATGTCAGCCCATGTGAAGTTGCCAGCCTCTATCTCAGGCATAACAGCGTCATGATAAGAAATCATAGGAATGTTGTAAGCCTGTGCTACCTTGAGATGTGCAGCCTGTGGAGATGTACCCCCCTCAGTTGAAGGCTCAAGTATCATAACTGCAGGATTGTTGTCCTGCTCAAGACACATTCTTACAAGGCTGTCCATGCAGGACTCATAAAATTCATCATCAGCGTCATTGATAAACTCGATAACGATAATGTCAGGCTTAGCCTCCAAAGCGTCACGCTGTGCCCTGTGAACACCTATGTATGAGTCAGTTGCACCGATACCGGCATTAGTAACATCAACATAGAAGCTTATGTTTTCCTCCCACCAGCTCTTGAACTGGTTTACATACTGATTAGTTGAGGAGTTAGCACCCGAACCTGCCGTGATAGAGTCGCCGATGAAACAGATCTTTGTTGTCTCCTTAGGATTTTGCAGAGCGTAGTCGAGCTTAGCCGCAAGACGGGAAGTGTCGCCCTCGTTGATAACGCTTCTGGCGATCATGTTCTCAGTAGCACCGTTTTTAACATCTATCTTTTCCGTAGATGCAGGGTATTCAGCAAGAAGCTTGTCTGAAACACTTTCGGTATCAGCCGCACTTGAATCGGAAGCCTGAGAGTTTGCCGCAGCGGAGTTTGAGTCAGCAGCAGAAGAGCTGTTTGAATCACCGCAGCTTGTGAGAGCAGCGCTTGTCATGCAAAGAGCAAGAGCCGCCGCAAGGAATTTCTTCATAGTAATAAGGTCCTTTCTTATCTTGATTTTGCCAAATGGCTGTATATATTAACAGATATATTATACAACAAAAAGCAAATTAATGCAATAGGCATAAAACGATTACATTTGAATAAATCAGGGGCGAGGCTAAATGAGGAGCGGAGTTAAGTGAGGAGCGAAGTTAAGTGAGGAGTGAGGAGTGAGGAATGACAGTGCCGCACAAAGTAGAGTACCCAACACCGAGCGAAGCGAGCAAAAGGTCCAGGGACACGTCCCTGGTCAGGGTCAAGGGGTGAAACCCATTGTGGGTACAGGGCAAAGCCCTGTCGGAGTTTGAGGCAGAGCCTCAATAGGCGCAAGCCTACCAAGCGGTGCAGAGTGGTGAAAGAAGAATTTCTAATTTTATTTTTATATAAAGGTTGAGTCGGAGTGGTGAACTCTGCACCGCTTTACTATCCTCCAGTACAGAGTAAAATCCGCAAAGAGCGGAGCGATTTTGCGGCGGAAGGAACTTGCCCGAATGAGATGTAGGGGCGAACATTGTTCGCCTGTGTTCTGAAATTATGCAATTTCAGCATTGTAGGGGCTGGCGCCCTCGACAGCCCGCTCGAAGGAGTGAGGTTTGTATTTTTTTCACAAGCCATGCAGGGGGACAAAGGCTGTCGAGGGGTCGGGACGTCGAGGGCGCCGTCCCCTACAAATGCGTTGTGTGGTTATTCGGGG